>Ga0307515_10000013_pt1 | contig 568456 bp, 519 predicted proteins | sample 17_EM_MG_FD_194513 | JGI IMG/M metagenome (GOLD analysis project Ga0307515, IMG submission 194513) | Populus trichocarpa ectomycorrhiza microbial communities from riparian zone in the Pacific Northwest, United States - 17_EM | ecosystem: Host-associated > Plants > Roots > Unclassified...
GTGGTGCCTGAGCGGGCGATTGGGGTGCCCTGTGGAGCGAAGTAAAGGAGGAGCCCCAGCTTGCGCAGCAAGCTGGGGCGGGGGACATGAGCGCAACAGGGCACCCCAAGCGCACGCGATCGCCACAAGCCCAAAGACCGCAAAAGGGCCGCAAGCGGACGCCGCGGCCGGGGGTGGTTCATTCACCGGCGCTGACGAGGCTGCGGTCGCGGCCGGCCTGTTTGGCCAGGTACATCGCGGTGTCGGCACGTTCGATCGCCGCTTCGAGATCGTCCTCGCTGTTGCACAGCGCGACGCCGGCCGAGAAGGTGATGACGAGCCCCGGCTCGATCTCGTCGAACGGGCTGGCATGCAGGCGCTGGCGGATGCGTGCCAGCCCGTTGCAGCCCTGTTCGATGCCGGCGCCGGGCAGCATCACCAGAAACTCCTCGCCGCCCCAGCGCGCGATGACATCGCCGCCGCGCAACTCGGCGCGCGCCAGCTCGGCAAAACCGCGCAGCACCTGGTCGCCCGCGGCATGGCCGAAGTTGTCGTTGATGCGCTTGAAGTGGTCCAGGTCGATCAGCGCCACGCACAGCCGCGGCAGCGTGCATTCCTGTTCACGCAGCTCCAGCTGCAGCCGTTCCAGCACCGCGCGGCGGTTCAGCAGGCCGGTGAGGTCATCGCGTGTGGCCAGGGCCTGGATGCGTTCGAGCGCCTGCTTCAGTTCGGCACGCTGCGCTTCCAGCCGCTCTCGCATCCGGCCCAGGCGCACGGCCAGCACCGCGACCGTGCCCATCACGACGCCGGCGAACACCAGGTGCATGGCCTCGACCCGCGGGTCGTAACGATCAGGGTCGGTGACTGCTTTCCAGACCATCACCACAGCCAGCAACGTGAAGCCGGTCAGCGCATGCAGGCGCAACTTCGTCGCTGTCAGCGAAAACATGCCGAACAGGATGATCAGCATCATGATCAGGATCACCGCGCCGCGCGCCGGCCCGGTGATGGCGTAGGACCAGGCGATGCTGGTCATCGCCCACAGCGACTGCGGCAGCGTCAGCCCGCGGTCGCGCGGCAGCCGGCGGTTCAGACCGCTGCGGATGACGAGGTAGAAAGCCGTGCTGCCGAACAGGTTGAAGGCCGTGAGCCGCCACGACGCGGTGGCGTCGATCATGCCCAACAGCACTTCGACATGCTGAACGCCGGCAAAGATGACGTAGACCACCAGCACCAGCAAGGCCTGCGAGGCACGCAACTGCTGGCGCGGGTCGTTGCCGATCAGCCAGCGGCGGGCAAAGGCAATCGGTGACGCGGCCATGGTCAGCTGGTATCGACAGGCCGCCCATCGGCTTGAGCCGCCGCGGCTAATGCAGCGCGTCCAGGTGCGACAAAGGCAACGCCGCACCGGCCTTCACCTCGCCGAGCGAGAAGCTGGTGTGCAGGTCCTTCACGTTCGGCAGCTTGAACAACGTCTGCATGCTCCAGCGCGAAAAGGCGTCGAGGTCGGTGGCCATCACATGCAGCTCGAAGGTGCCGGCACCGCTGATGTAGTGGCAGGCAATCACCTCGGGCAGATTGCGGATGGCTTCTTCGAGCGCCCGTGTGGCGTCGGCGTTGTTGCGCTCGGCGTCGACACGCACGAAGGCCAGCACACCGAGGCCGATCTTGCGGCGGTCGATCTCGGCCCGGTAGCCGGTGATGTAACCCTGCTGCTCCAACCACTTCATGCGCCGCCAGGTCGGCGCCGCCGAGAGGCCGATGCGCGCGGCGAGTTCGGTGTTGGAAAGCCTTGCGTCCAGCTGCAGTTCGCGCAGGATGGCGACGTCGTAGCGATCGAGCCCGGCGGCGTGGTTCTCCGCAGGCTCTGCAGCAACGTTACTGGTTTTCCCTGATTCTGGCTTCTTGAGCGCCATTCTTTCCTTTTCGGCCTATTTCAGGTGATTATGTTGCGCCGAGCATGCCTGAGCGGGCATCAAAAGAAAAGACATAACAGGGCACAAACCCTAAACTGCCCGGCTGTTTGTCCAGCGTGAAGCCAGGAGTCAAAGCCGCATGAACGCACCGCTACCCGAGTCCGTCCGCAAAGCCCTCGAGTCGGTCACGCTCGACGACAAATACGCACTCGAAAGCGGGCGCGCTTTCATGAGCGGTGTGCAGGCCCTCGTGCGCCTGCCGATGCTGCAACGCCAGCGCGATGCCCGCGCCGGCCTCAACACCGGCGGCTTCATCAGCGGCTACCGCGGCAGCCCGCTGGGCGGCTACGACCAGGCCTTGTGGGCGGCGAAAAAACACCTCTCGGCGCAGAACATCGTGTTCCAGCCGGGCGTCAACGAAGAGCTCGGCGCCACGGCCGTCTGGGGCACACAGCAGCTTGACCTGTACCCGCAGGCGAAGAAGTTCGACGGTGTCTTCGGCATCTGGTACGGCAAGGGCCCGGGTGTCGACCGCTGTTCCGATGTGTTCAAGCACGCCAACATGGCCGGCACCGCCAAACACGGCGGCGTCATCGCAATCGCCGGCGACGACCACGTCAGCAAGAGCAGCACCGCGGCGCACCAGAGCGACCACATCTTCAAGGCCTGCGGCCTGCCGGTGTTCTTCCCGAGCAATGTGCAAGACATCCTCGACATGGGGCTGCACGCGTTTGCGATGAGCCGCTTCTCGGGGGTGTGGAGCGGCATGAAGACGATCCAGGAGGTCGTCGAGAGTTCGGCCTCGGTGATCGTGGATCCGGACCGCGTGAAGATCGTGCTGCCCGAAGACTTCATCATGCCGCCGGGCGGCCTGCACATCCGCTGGCCCGACGCGCCGCTGGAGCAGGAAGCGCGGCTGATGGACTACAAGTGGTACGCCGCGCTGGCCTATGTGCGCGCCAACAAGCTCAACCACAACGTCATCGAAAGCAGCGCAGACCGCTTCGGCATCATCGCCAGCGGCAAGGCCTTCAACGACACCCGCCAAGCGCTGGCCGATCTGGGCCTGGACGACGACACCTGCCGCGCCATCGGCGTGCGGCTGCACAAGGTCAACGTCGTCTGGCCGCTGGAAGCCACCATCACACGCGACTTCGCGCAGGGCTTGCAGGAGATCCTGGTCGTCGAGGAGAAGCGCCAGGTCATCGAATACCAGCTCAAGGAAGAGCTCTACAACTGGCGTGCCGACGTGCGGCCGAACGTCTTGGGCAAGTTCGACGAACCCGAGGGTGACGCGACCGGCGGCGAATGGAGCATGCCGAACCCGAGCGAAAACTGGCTGCTGCGCGCCAAGGCCGACCTGACGCCGGCGATCATCGCCAAGGCCATTGCCAAGCGGCTGAAGAAGCTGGGTGTCAGCGCCGACATCGCAGCGCGCATGGACCAGCGTCTTGCCATCGTCGCCGCGCGGGAACGCCAGCTCACCGAACTGAAGGTCGACACCGGCGACCGCGCGCCCTGGTTCTGCAGCGGCTGCCCGCACAACACCAGCACTCGCGTGCCCGAGGGTTCACGTGCGCTGGCCGGCATCGGCTGCCACTACATGAGCGTCTGGATGGACCGCAGCACCAGCACCTTCAGCCAGATGGGCGGCGAAGGTGTGGCCTGGGTCGGGCAGGCGCCGTTCACGACCGACCAGCATGTCTTCGCCAACCTCGGCGACGGCACCTACTTCCACAGCGGCTCGCTCGCCATCCGGCAAAGCATCGCCGCTGGCGTCAACATCACCTACAAGGTTCTCTACAACGACGCCGTCGCGATGACGGGCGGCCAGCAGGTCGGCGAACGCCCCGAAGGCCACAGCGTGCTGCAGATCATGAAGAGCCTGGTCGCCGAAGGTGTGGCCAAGCTCGTGATCGTCACCGACGAACCACAGAAATACGACGGTGTCACGCTCGAAGCGGGTGTCACGGTGTTTCACCGCGACGAGCTCGACCGCATCCAGCGCGAGTTCCGCGAACTCAAGGGCACGACGGTCATCATCTACGACCAGACCTGTGCCACCGAGAAGCGCCGCCGCCGCAAACGCGGCAAGCTCGCCGACCCCGAGAAACGTGTCGTCATCAACGAACTCGTCTGCGAAGGCTGCGGCGACTGCAGCGTGCAGAGCAACTGCCTCAGCGTCGAGCCGGTGGAAACCGAGTTCGGCCGCAAGCGCCGCATCAACCAGAATTCCTGCAACAAGGACTATTCCTGCGTGAAGGGCTTCTGCCCGAGTTTCGTCACCGTCGAAGGCGGGCAGTTGAAGAAACCGAAGAAAGACAAGAAGGGTTCACTCGACGGCCTGGCGCCGATTCCCGAACCCCTGCTGCCGCTGGCCGAAGAGGCCTGGGGCATCGTCGTCGCCGGCGTCGGCGGCACTGGCGTCATCACCATCGGCCAACTGCTTGGCATGGCGGCGCACATCGAAGGCAAGGGTGTCGTGACACAGGACGCCGGCGGCCTGGCGCAAAAGGGCGGCGCGACCTGGAGCCACATCCAGATCGCCAACCGCGCCGAGGCCATCTTCACGACCAAGGTCGACACCGCGAAAGCCGACCTCGTGATCGCCTGCGACAGCATCGTCGCCGCGTCGAAATACACGCTGACGATGATGCACCCGGGCCGCACCTACATCGCGCTGAACACCCACGGCACACCGACCGCGGCCTTCGTCACCAACCCCGACTGGCAGGCGCCGGGCGCCAACTGCGAAACCGCGCTGCGCAACAGCGTGGGGGCCGAACTCGTCGGCGCGTTCGATGCCGAACGTGTGGCCGAACAACTCATCGGCGACAGCATCTACACCAACCCGCTGATGCTGGGTTATGCCTGGCAGCAAGGCCGCATCCCGCTGAGCCTGGTGTCGCTGATGCGCGCAATCGAACTCAACGGCGTGCAGGTCGACAACAACAAGGCGGCCTTCGAATGGGGCCGACGCTGCGCCCACGACCTGGCCGCCGTGCAGGCGCTGTTTGCGGCGCAGCAGGTCATCAGCTTCGTCAAGAAGCCGTCGCTGGCCGAGATGCTGAAGACCCGCGTCGAGTTCCTCACCGGCTACCAGAACGCCGCCTATGCCGCCAGCTACAGCGCCTTCGTCGAGCGCGTGCGCGCAGCCGAACAGCCGCTGGGCGGCAGCAAGCTCAGTGAAGCGGTGGCGCGCTACCTGTTCAAGCTGATGGCCTACAAGGACGAGTATGAGGTGGCACGCCTGCACACCGATCCGGCCTTCACGGCCAAGATCGGCGCCATGTTCGAAGGCGACTACAAACTCGTGCACCACCTGGCGCCGCCGCTCACGGCGAAGAAGAACGACAAGGGTGAACTGCAGAAACGCCCGTTCGGCCCCTGGATGCGCACGGTGTTCGGTGTGCTGGCGAAGCTGAAGGGCCTGCGCGGCACCGCGCTCGACCCCTTCGGCCGCAGCGAAGAGCGCACCACCGAACGGGCGCTGATCGCCGAATACCAGGCCTGCATCGGTGAGCTGCTGAAGACGCTGAACCAGGACAACCTGGCGCTGGCGGTCGAGATCGCACGCATCCCGGAAGACATCCGCGGCTACGGCCACGTCAAGGCGCGGCACCTGAAAGCCGCGCGGCTGAAGTGGGACAGCCTGATGCAACGCTGGCGCGTCGGCGACCTCGCCAAGGCCGCCTGACGTGGGCAGCATCGCGCAGCGGCACGAACTGCACGGTGTGCAGCCGGTGCTGCCGGTGCCCGACGTGGCTGCGGCGGCGGCCTGGTTCGTCGACAAGCTGGGTTGCGAGATCGACTTCCTGCACGGCGAACCGCCGGTGCACTGCCGTGTGCGCGCGGGCGACGGCAGCTGGGGCCAGGTGGTCTACATCCACTTGTCGCTGGCCGACGGTGCCATCACACCCTGCGGCGAAACGCGGCTGCATGTGGGCCAAGACATCGACGGCCTGCACCGCCATCTGCTCGCTCGTGGCGCCACGGTGCTGATGCCGCCGACCGACCAGCCCTGGGGCCTGCGCGAGATCGAGGTCGAAGCCCCCGGCGGCCACCGCTTGTGCCTGGGCGCCGAGATCGCTACCCAGGCGCCGCACGACGCCCCACGCACGGTGATCGTCAGCTACCGGCCCAAACCCGGGCAGGCCCAGGCGCTGCTGGCGCTGGTGCGCGGCCATGTGCCGGCGCTGCAGCGGCTGGGCCTGGCGAGCAACCGCGCGCCGTTCATCATGCGGGCGGCCGACAGCAGCATCGTCGAGGTCTTCGACTGGGCCTCGGCCGACGCCATCCACCGCGCCCACGAACACCCCGAGGTGCAGGCGCTGTGGGCGCGTTTCGAAGCCGTCTGCGACTACGGCAGCCTGTCTGCGCTGCCCGAAGCCGCCGGCCCGTTCGCCGAGTTCCAGGCCTTGTAGCGCATGTACGCCTTGCACGCGGCCACGGCACGCCATGTCGAGCGTGTGCCGTTTTTTGTCGACGGCATCGAGGTCGGTTCGGTGGCAGCGGCGCACCTGCCACTGCTGGCGACAGAAGACGCCCTGCTCGACGTGCAGCCCACCCGCGTGGCCTGGCGCGGCCACGGCGCCGACAGCACGGCCGCGTTCGACGGCCTGCACCGCCGGCTGCGCGCGCAAGGCCACATCCGGGCCTGGCGCGAAGAGCCCTATGCCATCGTCGACCCCGGCACGCTGCGGGTGCTGGCACGCATCGAACGTGCGGCGTCGCGTTTCTGGGGCACGCTGACCTTCGGCGCCCATGCCACGGGCTACATCGTCGGCCCCGACGGGCGGCCCGAACAACTTTGGATCGCCCAGCGTGCGTTCGACAAGGCCGTCGACCCCGGCCTCTACGACAACCTCATCGGCGGCGGCGTGCCCTACGGCCAGACCCCCGAAGAAGCGCTGGTGCGCGAAGCGTACGAAGAAGCCGGCCTGCAGCCGGCGCAGCTGGGCGCGGTGATGCCGGGCAGCGTGCTGCTGCTGCAGCGCGACATTCCCGAAGGCCTGCAGCACGAATGGCTGCACAGCTACGACCTGCCGCTGCGCGCCGGCGTGACGCCGAAGAACCAGGACGGCGAGGTTTCCGCCTTCACGCTGATGCCGGTGCCCGAAGCCCTGGCGCTGGCCAGTTCGGCGACCGGCCCGCTGATGACGGTGGACGCGGCGCTGGTGACGCTCGATTTCCTGCTCCGCCACAGCTTGCTCGGCAACGCCGAAGCCGCTGAACGCATCCAAATGTTGCGCGTCGTTCGTAAGTCCTGACCGCGGCGCTCAAAAACCCTGAATTCCCAGGGTCAGGGCGGCCGCGATACTGCGCCGCACCATGCCCGAAGCCCACCGCCACGCCGCCGCCCGCTACACGCGCACCGCGATCGCCTTTCACTGGCTGCTCGCGCTGATGATCCTGGGCTCGCTCGGCATGGGCCTGTACATGACCAGCCTGCCGTTTTCACCAACGCGGCTGAAGCTCTACAACTGGCACAAGTGGGCGGGTGTGACGATTCTTGTGCTGTCGGCCTGCCGACTGCTGTGGCGCCTGAGACACCGGCCGCCGGCCGACGCGCCGATGCCAGCCTGGCAAAGGCGCGCCGCCCACGGTGCCCATGCTGCGCTGTACACGCTGTTCTTCGCCGTGCCGCTGGCCGGCTGGAGCTACAGCTCGGCGGCGGGTTTCCCCGTCGTGCTCTATGGCGTGCTGCCGCTGCCCGATTTCGTGGCGCCCGACCGCGCCCTCGCCGAAACGCTGAAGGCGCTGCACAAGTGGCTGGCCTACGGCCTTGCGGCGGTGGTCGCCGCACACATCGGTGCGGCCTTCAAACACCAGTTCGTCGACCGCGACGGCCTCCTGCTGCGCATGCTGCCGGCACGCCGCTGATCCCCTTTTCTTCCGGAGCTACTTTCATGACGACCCGCAACGTTTTCATCACCGCGCTGGCGCTGGCCGCCGGCGCCGCCTGGGCCCAGCCCCAACCGGCGCAGCTGCAGGCCGCCGGCAGCGAGATCGGCTTCACCACCAAACAGATGGGTGTGCCGGTGGACGGCAAGTTCGGCAAGTTCAGCGCCCAGATCGCGCTCGATCCGAAAAAGCCCGAAACCGGCAGCGTCACCTTCGCCATCGACACCGGCAGCGCACGTTTCGGCAGCCCCGAACTCGACGCCGAAGTGCCGAAGCCGACCTGGCTCTCAGCCGCCAAATTCCCGCAGGCCACATTCCAGTCCACCGCGGTGAAAGCCGCCGGCGCCGGCAAGTTCGAGGTGGCGGGCAAGCTCACGATCAAGGGCCAGGTGCGTGATGTCGTCGTGCCGGTGGCGCTGACGCAGGCCGGCGCCAACAGCACGGCCAGCGGCAGCTTCGTCATCAAGCGCCTCGAGTTCAAGGTCGGCGAAGCCGAATGGGCCGACACCTCGATGCTGGCCAACGACATCACCGTGCGCTTCAAGCTCGCGCTCACCGGCATCGCGCCGCTCTGAGCCTGCTTCTTTCTTTCCCCCTCCAACCAGGAACCTCTGCAATGAAACAACTGCTCGTGGCCGCGGCCGCATTCACTACTCTGCTCGGCACGGCCCAGTCCGCCACCTACCTGGTCGAACCCACCCACACCTCGGTCGGCTTCGAGGTCTCGCACTTCGGCACCTCGACGATCCGCGCCCGCTTCGACAAGAAGGAAGGCACGGTCGAGTTCGACCGCGCGGCGAAGACCGGCCGCGTCGAGATCAACATCGACACCACCTCGATCAACTCCGGCGTCGCGCCGTTCGACGGCCACCTGAAGAGCAAGGACTTCTTCAACGTTACCGAGCACCCGACGGCCAAGTTCGTCGGCGACCGTTTTGCCTTCAACGGCGACAAGGTCAGCGAGGTCTCGGGTACGCTCACGATGGCGGGCAAGACCCAGCCGGTGACGCTGAAGGCGAAGAACTTCAATTGCTACACCAACCCGATCTTCAAGCGCGAAGTCTGCGGCGGCGACTTCGAGACCGTGATCCAGCGCAGCCAGTGGGGCATGCTCTACGGCATGCCGGCGATTGCGCCCGACGACGTGCGCCTGGTGATCCAGGTCGAAGCGGTCAAGCAGTGATGCACCGGGGGCGGTTCGCCGCCCTCTTGCTGGCATGTTCGGTTGCCAGCCCCGTGGCCGCACAACCGGCCACAGCGGCCACCTACGTGCTCGACCCCGAGCACAGCTTCGTGCAGTTCGAGGTGCTGCACTTCGGCACCTCCACCAGCCGCGGCCGCTTCGGCCCGGTGGCCGGCAGCGTGGTGCTCGACCGCGCCGCCGGCCGCGGCGAAGCCAGCCTGCGTGTGGCCACGGCCAGCGTCGACACCGGTCTCGCGATCTTCAACGCCCGGCTGCGCCAGGCCGATCTGCTGGCCAGCGACGAACATCCCGAGGCGTTTTTCAGCGCGCGCCAGTTCCGCTTCGACGGTGACCGTGTTGCCGAGGTGCGCGGCGAGTTCACGCTGCGCGGCATCAGCCAGGCGCTGTCGCTGCGTGCGCTGCGGTTCCGCTGCCGGCAACAGGACGGCACCGAGGTCTGCGGCGGTGACTTCGAAGGCGAATTCCTGCGCAGCGACTTCGGCATGACACACAGCCTGCCGCTGGTGGCCAACCGTGTGCGTCTGCTGGTGCAGGTCGAGGCTTTTCGGCGCTGAATCGGCGCTGCTGCATTGGGCCGCCCTGGTCCGGGGGTTACACCGACTTGCAGCTCGGCGCGGCTGATTGAATAGTGCTCCTGGTTCGCGTCAGCGAAGCCCAGCAACGACCCAGGAGACACAAGATGAGCGAAGCCAAGACACCGGTGTTGCGCCGCCGATTCCTGAAGTCCGCCGCCGTGGGTGCCGCCGGCACCGCGGCGATGGCCGCGCCGATGGTCGCCACCGCGCAAGCCGTGGCCTTCCGTTTCCAGAGCACGTGGCCGGCGAAGGACATCTTCCACGAATACGCGCTCGACTTCGCGAAGAAGATCAACGACATGGCCGGCGGCCGGCTGAAGATCGAGGTGCTGCCCTCGGGCGCGGTGGTGCCGGCCTTCCAGCTGCTGGACGCGGTGAACAAGGGCACGCTCGACGGCGGCCACGGTGTCGTGGCCTACCACTACGGCAAGAACTCGGCGCTGGCGTTGTGGGGCTCGGGCCCGGGTTACGGCATGGACCCGAACATGCTGCTGTCGTGGCACTACTACGGCGACGGCGAGAAGCTGCTGCAGGAGATCTACAAGGCGACCAACATGGACGTCGTGTCGTTCCTGTACGGCCCGATGCCGACGCAGCCCTTCGGCTGGTTCAAGAAGCCGATCGCCAACCTCGAGCAGATGAAGGGCGTGAAGTTCCGCACCGTCGGCCTGGCGGTGGACCTCTACACCGAACAAGGCGCGGCAGTGAACCCGCTGCCCGGCAGCGAAATCGTGCCGGCGCTCGACCGCGGCCTGATCGACGCCGCCGAGTTCAACAACGCCAGCTCCGACCGCCTGCTCGGATTCCCCGACGTGGCCAAGAACTGCATGCTGCAGAGCTTCCACCAGAGCACCGAGCAGTTCGAGATCCTCTTCAACAAGGCCAAGTACACCGCGCTCGCGCCCGACCTGAAGAAGATCATCGACTACGCGGTCGAAGCCGCCAGCGCCGACATGAGCTGGAAGGCCATCGACCGCAACTCGAAGGACTACGCCGAGCTGAAGAAGTCGGGCGTGAACTTCTTCAAGACCCCCGACGCGATCCTGCGCAACCAGCTCGATTCGTGGGACAAGGTCGTCGCGAAAAAGAGCGCCGAGAACCCGCTGTTCAAGAAGGTGCTCGACTCGCAGAAGGCCTTTGCCCAGCGCGCCGGCGCCTGGCAGAACGACTATCTTGTGGACTTCAAGATGGCCTACAACCACTACTTCGGCAGGAAGTGACCCCACCCCGCAGTTCGATTGATGGCGCGGCCTGACGTGCCGCGACTGCTCCATGCTGTCGAGGCGCTGAGCACCTGGGTCGGCAAGGCCTTTGCGTGGCTGATCGTCGCGCTGATGCTGCTGGTGGTGCTGGAGGTGTTCAAGCGTTATGCCTTGAACATGCCCACCGCCTGGGTCTACGACGCCAGCAACATGCTTTACGGCACGCTGTTCATGATGGGCGGCGCCTACACGCTGGCCCACGACGGCCATGTGCGCGGCGACTTCCTCTACGGCCGCTTCCGGCCGCGCACGCAGGCCGCGCTGGACCTGGTGCTCTACATCGTGTTTTTCCTGCCCGGCATCGCCGCGCTCACCTGGAGCGGCTGGACGTACTTCGGCGAGTCGCTGGCGATCCACGAGACCACCTTCAACGCGACGCCGCTGCCGGTGTACCCGTTCAAATTCATGATTCCGATGGCCGGCGCGATGGTGCTCGTGCAAGGCCTGTCTGAAATCCTGCGCTGCGTGGTCTGTCTGCGCACGGGCGCCTGGACCGAACGGCTGAAGGACGCCGAGGAGATCGACGTCGTCGAGCAGCAGCTCTCGGCCAGCACACACGTCGACGAAGGCGCGCGCCGCGAGGCCATCGAAAAGGCCAGGCACATCGACGACGACGCGCGCCAGCGCAGCAGCGGGAGCGTCTGATGAGCAACGCGGCGCTCGGCTTGACGATGCTGTGCATGATCATCGTCGTGATCATGCTGGGTTTCCCGACGGCGTTCACGCTGATGGGGCTGGGCATGATGTTCGGCTTCGTCGCCTTCTACGACCCCGGCCAGCCCTGGTTCGACAACCGGGTCTTCGACCTGATGGTGCAGCGCGCTTTCGGCGCGATGAACAACGACACGCTGCTGTCGATACCGCTCTTCGTGCTGATGGGCTACGTAATGGAACGTGGCGCGCTGGTCGACAAGATGTTCCACAGCGTGCAGCTGGCGTTCCGCCGCCTGCCGGGCTCGCTGGCGGTGACGACGCTGGTGATCTGCACCTTCTGGGGCATTGCCAGCGGCCTGGTCGGCGCGGTGGTGGTGCTGATGGGCGTGATCGCGATGCGGCCGATGCTCAACGCCGGCTACGACACCCGGCTGGCGGCGGGTGTCATCACCGCCGGTGGCACGCTGGGCATCCTGATCCCGCCGTCGGTGATGATCATCGTCTACGCCGCGGTGGCCGGGCAGTCGGTGGTGAAGCTGTACGCCGCGGCGATGTTCCCGGGTTTTTTCCTCGCTTTCCTGTACCTGGTCTACGTCATCGGCTGGGCCTTGCTGAACCCGAAGGTGGCGCCGAAGCTGCCGATCGAACAGCAGCGCGCGCCGATCTCGCCCTGGGTCGCACATCTCGCCGCACAGTATTCGCAGCGTTTCCTGGCGGCGCTGCTGGCCGCCATCGCAGCGCCGGCGCGTGCCATCGCCGGCAGCACGGCCGAGCAGCGCATCGGTGTCGGCCTGCTGCTGCGCAGCCTGCTCACCGCGCTGGCGCCGCTGTGGCTGGCCATCGTCTGCCTCGGCGCGGCCTGGTGGTACGTGACGATCTACACGCAGAAGGTCGACGCACCGTCGGCACCGCCGTCGATGCAACAGGGCGCGGCCGCACCGGCGCCGGCCGGTGGCCTGCAGGAACCGCCAGGAAGCGGCGGCCTTGCCGAACCACCAGGCGCGGGCGGGCTGAAGGAGCCGCCGGGCAGCGGCAGCGGGCTCGCCGAACCGCCTGGCGCGGCACCGGCCAAGCCCGCGGCGGCCGAAGAGACACTGCAGCGCATGGGCGACGGCCCTGTCGAAAGCCACCGCCCCGACGCCGTGCCCGCGGGCTTCTACAGCGGCTTCGCGGTGACCTGCCTGTTCACGCTGGGGCTGCTGGCCTGGTACTACTGGCGTTTCGACGCCGAGCAGTTCGAGATCCTGCGCATGCTGGTGTCGTCGGTGGCGCCGCTGGGCATCCTGACGCTGGTGGTGCTGGGGGTGATCCTGTTCGGCATCACCACCGCCACCGAGTCGGCGGCGGTCGGCGCGGCGGGCGCCTTCCTGATGGCCTTCCAGGCGCGCACGCTGAACTTCCAGCGCATCAAGGAAGCGGTGTTCCTGACCGCGAAGACGACCTCGATGGTCTGCTGGCTGTTCGTCGGCTCGGCGCTGTTCTCGGCCGTCTTTGCCATCCTCGGCGGCCAGGCACTGGTGGAACGCTGGGTGCTGAGCATGGACCTGACGCCGCTGCAGTTCATGCTGCTGTCGCAGGCCATCATCTTCGTGCTCGGCTGGCCGCTGGAATGGACCGAAATCATCGTGATCTTCGTGCCGATCTTCCTGCCGCTGTTGACGCATTTCCAGATCGACCCGCTGCTCTGGGGCACGCTGGTGTTCGTCAACCTGCAGGCGGCGTTCCTGAGCCCGCCGGTGGCGATGTCGGCGTTCTACCTGAAGGGCGTTTCACCGGCGCACGTGACGCTGAACCAGATCTTCGCCGGCATGATGCCCTACATGCTGATCGTCATCCTGTGCATGGTGCTGATGTACATCTGGCCCGGCCTCACGGTCTGGCTGCCGGGTTATCTGTACGGCCGCTGACGCGGCACGCAACTCACTTCGCAAACGAGCGCCCGAACGCAAACACCGAGTTCGGCGCCAGCGTGCGCACCGGCACCGGCTTCGGTGCGATGCCGCGGCGCGGCAGCGGTTTCACGTCGACCGCGACGCCCTTGGCCTGCTGCTCGGCGAGCAGGCTGCGCAGCGTGATAGTGGCCATGTGGCGCAGCATCACCGCGTCGAGGCTGGCCCAGAGGTCCTGCACCGGCGCCGCGCCTTCGGCCGGCGGGCTGCCGAGTTCGTCTTCGACGGCCACCACGATGTCGGCCAGCGAGATGGCGTCCGCCGTCCGGCCCAGCGTGTAGCCGCCACCGGGGCCACGCGTGCTTTCGACGATGCCGGCACGGCGCAGGCGCGCAAACAGCTGCTCCAGGTAGGACAGCGAAATCTGCTGCCGGCCGCTGATGGCGGCCAGCGGCACCGGGCCGCCGGCGTCGCGCAGCCCGAGATCGATCATCGCGTTGACGGCGAAACGGCTCTTGGTGCTCATGCGCATGGTCATTCCTTCTGAAGTTGACCTGATCAATGTAGGGGCCTCATCACTTCGCGTAAATGCGATCTTCCAACAAAATCACTTCGATAAACTCGAAGTATGAACTTCAAGCACCTGCATTACTTCTGGGTTGCGGCGCGTGCCGGCGGCGTCGTCAAGGCGGGTGAACAGCTGCACACCACGCCGCAGACGCTGTCGTCGCAGATCAAGCTGCTGGAAGACCGGCTCGGCCGCCGTTTGTTCCGCAAAAGCGGGCGCAAGCTCGAACTCACCGACGACGGCCGCGTCGCTTTAGGCTACGCCGACGAGATCTTCGCGCTCGGCGCGGCGATGGAAACGGCGCTGCACCAACAGCGCGACGGCCCGCGTGAGGTCGATTTCCGCGTCGGCGTCGCCGATTCGGTGGCCAAGTCGGTGGCCTACCACCTGCTGGAGCCGGCGCTGAACGGCCCCGACCGGGTGCGCATGATCTGCAGCGAAGGCAAGTTCGCCGATCTGCTGGCGGCGCTGGCCTTGCACCGGCTGGACCTGGTGATCGCCGACGAACCGCTGTCGCGCAAGATCAGCGTCAAGGCCTTCAACCATCCGCTGGGCAGCAGCCCGATGAGCTTTTATGCCGCACCGTCGCTGGCGCTGGCGGGCACCTTCCCGCAATGCCTGAACGGCGCGCCGATGCTGCTGCCGGGCGCGGCGTCGCCGGCACGGCAGCAGCTCGAACTCTGGTTGACGCGGCACCAGCTGCAGCCGCGGGTCGTCGGCGAGTTCGACGACGGCGCGCTGACCAAGGCCTTCGGCCGCGAAGGCCGTGGTGTCTTCGCCTCGGCCAGCGTGCTGGACGCCGAGACCGTCGCCCAGTACGGCGTGCGCGTGATCGGCCGCAGCGACGAGCTGACCGAAGAGTTTTTCGCCATTTCTGTGGAGAGGCGCATTTCGCACCCCAGCGTCGCCGCCATCACGCAGGCGGCGCGGCGCGGCTTTTTCGGCCCGTCAGGGGGATAGCGCAAACGGCCCGCCACGCTATCCTGCCCGGCGTGTCGAATCCCACCGTCCCCGCGCTGCAACTGCGGCTGGCACAGCGCGCCGAACTGCTGGCCGGCGTCGGTGCAAGCAGCGAACTCGGCGCCCCCGACGCGCTGATGCTGGCCTGGCTGGCGCTGGAAGGCCCCACCCCGCGCGAACGTCTGGCGGCGCTGCTGTGGCCCGACAGCAGCGCCGAAGCGGCGCGCAACGCGCTGCGCCAGCGCCTGTTCCGGCTGCGCCGGCAATCTGGCACCGACCTCGTCGTCGGCAGCACGACGCTGACGCTGGCCGATGGCGTGGTGCACGACCTGCACGAGGGCGGCGCCTTGCTCGGCGATCTGCAGGTGCCCGAATGCCCCGAACTCGCCGACTGGCTGGCCGGCCGCCGCGCCAGCCGCCGCGCGCTGGCGCGGCAGGAGACCGAAGCCCGCATCGAAGCGCTGGAAGCCGGCGGCAACGCCGCGGCGGCACTGCCGCTGGCGCTGGCGCTGCTGGACGCCGAACCGCTGAGCGAAGACGCCCACCGGCGTGTGATGCGGCTGCACTACCTGCGCGGCGACCGCGCCGCCGCGATGCTGGCTTTCGACCAGTGCGAGCAGGTGCTCAAACACGAGGTCGGCACCCGCCCGTCGGCCGCGACACTGGTGCTGCTGCAAACCATCGAAAGCGGCGCCGCCGCCGAACAGGCAGCGCCGGCCTGGCGCGGCGCCGTGCCGGCCTCGGTGCTGCGGCCGCCACGGCTGATCGGCCGCGACGCCGAACTCGCGGCGCTGCGCCAGGGCTGGCGCGCCGGCAGCGTGGTGCTGGTGGTCGGCGAAGCCGGCATGGGCAAGTCGCGGCTGCTGCAGGCGCTGGGCGGCAAGACCGGGTCGGACGGCGCCGCCGTGGTCATCGCCGCCGGCCGCCCGGGTGATGCGCTGGTGCCTTATGGCAGCTTCTCGCGCCTGCTGCGCGAGGTGGCGGCGCGGGCGCCGGAGGCGCTGGACGACGAGACGCGGCAACACCTGGCCGCCTTGCTGCCGGGCTTGGCGCCGGTGTCGGCCGGGCCGGCGCGGCGCTCGTCCCTGCTCGAACCTGTGCGCAGCTTCCTGCAGCGCGCCCGCAGCAACTTCGACGGCCTCGTCTTCGACGACGTGCACTTCGCCGACGATGCCAGCATCGAGCTGCTGCAGGCGCTGCTGGCCGCACCGCGCGAAGCCGAGCCATTGCGCTGGTGCCTGGGGCTGCGGCCGCCGCCGCCGGGTTCGCGGCTGCAGGCGCTGGTGGACGCACTTGCCGCCGCAGCGCCGCTCACACAGGTGCCGATGCGACCGCTCGACGTGGCGCAGATGGCCGAGCTGGTCGATTCGCTGGCGCTCGACGGCGTCAGCGGCGCGGCCATCGCGCCGGCCCTGCGCCAGCGCAGCGGCGGCAACCCGCTGTTTGCGCTGGAGACGCTGAAGCTGGCCTGGACCGAAGGGGCCTTCGTGCGCGGCGCCGAACTGCCGCGGCCGCAGTCGCTGGCGCAGCTGATCGGCCAGCAACTCGCCCGCCTGTCGCCGGCCGCCATCACGCTGGCCCGGGTGGCCGCTGTCGCCGGCACCGACTTCACGCTGCCGCTGGCCGAGAAGGTGCTGGGCCAGAGCGCACTGCAGCTCGCCGACGCCTGGCAGGAGCTGGAAACCCAGCAGGTGATGATTGGCACCGACTTCGCCCATGACCTGATCTTCGAAGCCGTGCTCGCCGGGCTACCGGCGGTGATTGCGCGCCACCTGCACGGCGAGATCGCGGCGCGGCTGGAAGGCGGCGATGTCGAACCGGCCCATGTCGCCGCCCACTGGGAAGCCGCCGGCCGCCGCGAACGCGCGCTGCCACACCTGCGCGCCGCTGCCGAGCGCGCGCACAACGCGCTGCGTGAACGTGAACGCATCGGCTTCCTGCTGCACGCCGCCGACATCGCCGAAGCCACCGGCGCGCGCGACGTGGCGTTCGACTGCGTCGCCCGCGCCGTCGAAACGCACATGAACTCGATCCGCCAGGCCGACGGTTTTCCGCTGCTCGACCGGCTCGACGCACTCGCCGCGACACCGCTGCAGACCGCCAGCGCTTTGGGCCAGCGCGCCTGGTACTGCAGCCAGCTCGCCGACGACACGCGCGCCGTGCACTTCGGTGAACAGGCACTGGCCCTGGCCGAAACCGTGGGCGAACGCACGCTGATCTGCCAGATCCGGCAACGCCTGGCGACCTCGCTCTCGATGCTGGGCCGCTTCGACGGCGCGCTGCCCCACCTGCAAGCGGTGCAGCCGTGGGCGCAAAGCCACCTGCCGCCCGACGACCTGGCCGAGTTCCACGGCAACTTCGCCGTGGTGCTGGACAACCTGGGCCTGCCCGAAGCCGCGCGTGAACACCACGAACAGGCGCTGGGCGCCATGCTGGCCACGCACGACCACGCCCAGCGCGCCACCGGCCTGGCCAACCATGCGGTGAGCCGGCTCAATGCCGGCGACGTGCGGCATGCACGGGCCCTGGTCGAACAGGCCCAGCAGCTGGTGGCCACCTACAGCCTGGACGGCAGCAGCGTGGCCTTCATCACCGTGCTGCAAATGCAATGTGCACGGGCGCTGGGGCATTACAGCGAAGCGCTGGACTGCGCAGAACACGCCGAAGGCATCCTGCGCGCCAGCAACCCGGCGCGGGTGCCGGTGGTCTGGCTGCACCGCGCGCATTGCTGGCTCGACCTGGGCCAGCAGGCCCGCGCGCAGCAGGCGCTGCAGGCCGCCGGTGAAGGTGACCGCCTGCCACGCCACTTCGAAGCCCGCCGGCTGCTGCTGCTGGCCCGCGTGCAGCGGGCGCTGGGGCAGGAGTGCGGCACGCGGCTGCACCAGGCGGCGCTGGCGACACCGCCCAACGGCTGGCCGGAAGTGCGCATGCTGGTTGATATCGACACCGCACTGACACTGCCGCCAGCCGAAGCCGCGGCCCAGCTGCAGACGGTGCTTGAACATGCCTTGTCGCTGGGCCTGCGCGGCGCGGCGCTCAGTGCGATGCTGCACCAGGCCAGCCGGCTGGCGGCCGACCCCGCCCAGGGCCGGGCCGCGGCGGCAGCGGCGCGTGCCGCGCTGGCGCTGGCCGCGGCCGTGGAGCCGGCGCTGCTGTCGCGCGCCGAAGTCTGGCTGCATGTGGCGCGCGGGCTGCGCGCCGGCGGTGAAGACGCGGCACCGGCCATCGCCGCCGGCCAGCTGTGGCTGCGCAGCACGGCGGCGCTGCAGGTGCCCGAGCCGTTCCGCGAAGCCTTCCTGCAGCGCAACCCGGCGCACCGCGAACTGCTGGCGCTTGCTGCCTAGGCCGCTGCATAGCCCCGGCGCAACCCGGCCGTAACGCGCGCCGCCCAGTGGCGTAACGGCTGCGTAACGCCGGCTTGCCTACAACTGCTGCATGGCACACGCCCCGTGTGCCGCCCCACACGAAGACCCCAGGTCTCGCAGGAGAGCAGCATGCACCAGATCACCGCCCATCCCCTGGAGTTCGACGACAGCCGGCTCGGCCTGCAGCTCGAAGCGCTGGACCCGGTCGAACAGATGGCGCTGGCCGACCGCGCCGACTGGATGCTGCTGCGCCTGGTGTTGTGCGCAGCCGCCGCGACGCTGCTGCTGGCCGTGGCCAGCAGCCTGGGCCGCTGACCTGCAACCGTGGATGTTCAGCCGCCGCGGCGGGCCGGGCTGCTTTGCTGGTAGTCGGGCGGCACCCGCAGCAGCGCTGCGTCCGGCTCGCCGCGTTTGAGGTTCTGCAGCCGGTACAGGATCTCGGCGCTGCGTGGATCGAAATCACGGGTGCTCATGGTCAGCACCAGGTCGGGTGCGGTCCAGACCTCGCGCACGATGACGATGGGCTTGTCGTTGCCCACCTTGCCGGCGGCGATGGTCCAGGTGGTGCGCTCGCCGTTGGCGCGCAGGCCTTCGATCTCGCGGCTGCCCAGCGGCGACAGCACACCCGGCCCGCGCGGCGCCAGTTCGGCAGCACGCCAGCGCACCGCCGGCGGCACCGGCACCACAAACGGCTCGTGCAGCGGCGCCGGCGGCACCGGCACGGCGCCGGGCTCGATGCGCAGCACATGGACTTCACCTTCGTTGTGCGCTACCACGGCCGGGGTAGGCGGCAGCGGCGGCGAAGGTGGTGTTGGCGATGTCGGCGCGGCCGGCGTGGTGGGCGCAGTCGGTGGCTGGGCCGCCGCCCAGCGCTGGCCGAAGTCGCGCGCCCAGTCACGCAGCTTCTCGGTGTAGTCGCGCCAGGCGGCGCTGTCGTAGGCCAGTGGGCCGACCTGCACGCTGTTGCCGAGCCGGCGTGCGGTCTTGGCGGCCGGATCGAGCATCCAGGCCTCGCCGGCGACCGGGTCGCGCAGGTAGACCAGCTTGCGGCCACCCCGCTCGACCTCCTGTCGCGTGCGGCCTTCGCCGTCGCGGCACAGGCGGGTGGACTGCTGGCGCACGATGCGGTTCGGCGCCGCGCCGCCGGCGTCGGGCAACCACTGCACGGTTTCATGCACGGCGTCGGCGCAATAGGGCGCACCCTTGACGATGCGCTCGGCAGCGAAGTCGGCGGCCGGTTCCTGCGCCAGCGCGGGCAGCGCCGCCGCAGCCAGTGCCAGCGCGGTGATGGCGTTCTTGGACATCGTGTTTCCTTTCAGCGGACCAGCCGCACCGCGAGCACTTCGCCCGATGCGTGCATCAGCAGTTCGGCGCGCACGGGTTCACCGGCGCGGCCAGGGTCGTAGGGCAGGCCCAACGCGGCCAGGCGCTCGCCGGGCAGTTCGGCGCTGACCAGCCAGGCCGGGCCATCGCCCCAGCGTTCGGTGGGCTGCAGCGGCAGGAAGCTGCCGGCGTTGTCGACGGCGCCGCCGTGCCGCGGCAACTGCAGCATCAGCAGCGCCGAGCCCAGCAGCACCACGGCGCAGGCCGCCGCGCCCGACCAGGCCAGCGGCCGCCGCCAACGCGGCACCGCGGCGGGGTGCTGGCGCTCGAACGTGGCGGCCAGGCCCGACCAGACCGCCGGCGGCGGCGCCATCGCGTCGAGTTCGCGGCCGGCTTCGCGCAGGGCCTGGGCCAAGGGTTGGCGTGGTGTCATCGTGGGTCTCCCGGGCCGGCGTCGAGCAGCGCCGCCAGCCGCAGCCGCGCCCGGTGCAGCCGGGTGCGCAAGGTGTTGAGTTCGATGCCGGCGATCTGCGCCGCCTCGGCATAAGGGCGTTCCTGCAGGTCGACCAGCACCACGGCTTCACGCTGCGCCGCCGGCAGTGCACGCAGCGCCTGCCAGACGGCGGCGCTGGCCTGGGCGCGGACCAGCAGCGTCTCCGGCGCATCGCTGCAGCCGGCATCGGCGCCGGGTTCGTCGTCATCGTCTGCCAGCGGCAGCAGGCCCTGGGCGTCGCGCCAAAGTGCCAGCAGCGTGTGGCGCGCCATGCCGGCCAGGTAGGCGCCGATCGCGCCACGGCTGGCATCGAAGCCGCCAGGGCGCAGGGCCAGCGCGATGAAGGCTTCCTGCGTTGCGTCTGCCGCCCAGGCCGGGTTGCCGCCGAGCGCCAGCGCGTAGCGGTACACCGGCCCGGCTTCACGCCGGTACAGCGTGTCGAGCGCGTCGCGGTCGCCCCGCGCCAGCCGCACGAGCAGCGTGGCCGTCTCGGCAGCGGCAGAGCGGGGGCGGGTCCAGGGCACGAAGGGCATCATGGCAGCAGGTCTTCCACCGCTATTGCTGCCGGCGGCTGGAAAAGTTCCCGCCCGCAGTTCTGAGCCGCCGATCCGCCTTCGGCGCAGCCTGTCGGCCCGGCCCGGCGCTGTGTCGCCTGGCGCTGGCGCCGCCGCCGGTGGGCTGCGTACAGTCCAGCCATCGTTTCTGCCGCATCTGCCTCTCGCGCCTGCACCTTCACCATGACTTCTCCGGCTGCCTTTCCCCCCCACTGGGTCGAACGCTGGCAGCGTTTTTCGGCAGGCACTCTGCGCGCCTTCCATGCCTATGCCAACTGGCTGGTCGGCATCACCTGGCGGCGTTTTGTCGTGCTGTCGGTGCTGCTGCTGGTGAGTGCGGCGATCCTGCAGACGCTGCCGCCGTTCCGCTGGAGCGTGACCGAAACCATCGAAGACGCATCGGGAGAGGCGCCGCCGAAAGCCCCGAAAGCACCCAAGGCTCCCAAGGCAGGCAAGGCGCCGGTCAGCAAGCCCGACAAGCCCGAGCCGCCGGCGAGCGCGTCCGAGGGCATGGACATCAACATCCAGATCGACGACAAGGGCATCCGCATCACGCCGCGCCAGAAGGGCGCGGCCGCAGCGGAAGCAGCGGCCTCGGCAGCGTCGGGCGGCGACGGCATTTCGATCACGGTGCCTGCCAACGTCGACCCCTCGGCCGTGCGCGAAGCGGTGCAGGAGGCACGCGAAGCCATCCGCCAAGCCATTGAAGACCAGAAGCAGGCGGCACGCGAAGCCGCCGACGCCGCCCGCGAGGCGGCGCGCGATGGCGAAGACGTGGTGGTGATCCCGGGCCCCGCCGGCAAGATCCGCCGCGTGCGCCAGGTGCACTGGGGCGACTTCCTCACCGACCTGGCGATGTTGTGGGTGGTGGCCTCGGCCATTGTCAAGGCCACCTACAAGGGCCGCATCCAGGCCGAGGTGAAAGCGGCACAGGCCACTGAAACGGCCGAGGCCGAATCGCTGAAGCGCCAGGTCGTCGAAGCCCGCATGGCGGCGATGCAGGCCCAGGTGGAGCCGCACTTCCTGTTCAACACGCTGGCATCGATCGACCACCTGATCGAAGTCGACCCGCCGCGGGCCTCGACGATGCAGAAGAACCTGATCGCGCTGCTGCGCGCCAGCATGCCGACGATGCGCGAAGCCAGCGGCAACGGTGGCCATGGCGGCAGCAGCGGCGTGCGCGACCTCGGCCGGGAACTGGCGGTGATCCGCCCTTACCTGGAGATCCTGAAGGTGCGCATGGAAGAACGGCTGGTCACCGAGATCGCCGTGCCCGACGGCCTGCTTTCCGCCGAGTTCCCGCCGATGATGGTGCAGACGTTGGTGGAAAACGCCATCAAACACGGCCTGGAGCCGAAGGCCGAGGGCGGCTCGCTGAAGTTGCGTGCCGAGATCGTGCACGGCAAGCTGCAGGTCAGCGTCGCCGACACCGGCCTGGGCTTCGGCAAGGCGGCCACCGCCGGCACCGGCGTCGGCCTGGCCAACATCCGCGAGCGGCTGCAGCTGCTCTACGGCAACAAGGCCTCGCTGACCGTGGCCGAGAACCAGCCCAGCGGCACCGTCGTCACCGTGACCGTGCCTTACAAGTCGATCGAAGGAGCAGGCGCATGAACAGCGGTTTGAACGACAACGAACTCAGCACCTCCCCGCCGGCGCCGCTGCCGCCCGCCGCGCCACCACGGCAACGCCGCTTCTGGCGCTGGGCGCTGTTGCTGCTGCTGGTATGCGGGATGCTGGCGCTGGTGGCGTCGGCGCTGGCGCTGAAGTCGCTGTCCGGGTTGTCCGGCAATGGCCTGCACATCAACATCGACGACGAGATCGTGCACGTCGGCTCGCTGCACACCGGCACCGCGCTGCTGGCGCTGGGCGCGGTGTTCGCCATCTTGTTGACGGTGTTGTGCGCCGTGCCGGTGATCGTGGCGCTGGCGCTCGCCGCGGCGGCACTGGGCATCGGCATCGCCTTGCTGGCCGTGCTGACGGTGGCCGCGATCGCGCTGTCGCCGCTGTGGCTGCTGGCGCTGGGGGTCTGGTGGGCCGTGCGGCCCGCCAAGCCGCGGCCTGTGGCCGCGGCTTGAACCGTCAATTCGTCCGCGTGACGAAGGTGACGCGCCGGTTCTCCGGTGCGTCGGGCTGGGTCTTGTTCAGCGGCTCGGCCGCGCCCTTGCCCACCGGCAGCAGGCGCTGGCGGTCGATGCCGTGTTCGTTGACGAGGTAGGCCACCACCGACTCGGCGCGTGAGCGCGAGAGGTCGAGGTTGCTGTCGGCGTCACCGCGCGGGTCGGCATGGCCTTCTACCGCGAACGACAGGTTGGCCAGCTTGCCGCCGCGCAGCGCGCGCGCCACCACGTCGAGCGCCGCCTTCGAGTCGGGTGTCAGCTCGGCCGACGCCGTGACGAAGGTGATCAGCACCGCGGCGCTCGCCGTCGGCTTCTTCGCCGCCGGCCGCAGGCTCGGCGCAAAGCCGCGCGACTTCGGCCCGCTGGCCGACGCCGCCGCGGCATTCGCCGCACCCGGCGCCAGCGCGTCGATGATCGCGGCCTCGGTGACCTCGCTGGTCTTCAGTGGCTGGTTCTGCGCCAGCGCCAGGCCACCGGCCGTCAGGCCGGCGGCAAGCAGCCACGCCGCTCTTGAACTTGTGTGCATGTTCGCTTCCTTTCTAGCGGGCCGGCGTCACTTGACCGGCGCGCCGTTGACGGTGCCCGACTGCAGTTCACTGGCGATGGTGCCGGCGACGCTGCGCACCTGCACGCCTTGGCCCGACGCGGTGTACCAGTCGGTTCTCGTCGACGAGATGGTGCCGCCGTCGCCATCGTCCGTCTCTTCGGTGACCTCGTACTTGCAGGCGTTCTTGAAGGTGCCTGCGGGCACGAAGGCCGTCTCGAAGCCGAGGAACGTGGTACGCACCGTGACCACCGGGTTGGGCACGGCCGGCTGGAACACCGACCCGTCGGGGTTGTACAGGATGGTCGAACTGTTCAGCACCACAACATCGGTCTCGCCCGCCCTCAACAGGAACTGACGATTGGCCACGGTCGGGCTGACGACCTGGACCTGCCTCAAGGTCAGCGACCCCTCGGTCTTCACTTCGCTGCTGCCGTAGAAGGTGAGCCCGTCGCCCAGGTTGGGCGCGAAGTACGACAAGCTGGTCGTCCCACTGTCGATCACCTCGATCTCCAGGGCCGACGCTTGCCCTTCGAAGCTGGTGTTCCTGGTGACCTCCAACGACAACGAGTAGTCGCCGTAGTCCAGGGTCTGCTTCGCCCCGACGGTGAAGTTTGCAGGGTTGAAGCAGACCGTCGCCACCGCTACCGGCGCCGGCTGCGCGCTGACGCCGTACTGGGCCCGTGCGCTGACGATGGCGTCGGCCAGCAACAGCGACAAGGTGTTGTCGTAGGCCTGGGCTTCGGCATCGTCGGCCGAGTCGTTGACGGTGCCGTCGTCACGGATGTCCTTGACGAGCTGGCGCATGAAGGCCAGCGCCGGCGAGGGCAGGCCCGGCCGGAACAGGCGCGCCGCGCGCGGCACCGCCGCCAGCAGCGTGCCGAAACGGCCGGCGTGGGTGTTCGGCAACGAGTTCGCCACCGTCGTGTCGGAGACGGCCACCGCATAGTTGGTGATGTCCGTCAACTGATACGCCGTCGAGACGCGCGAGTTGAAGGCCTGGCGCACCGCCTCGTTGGCTTCGGCCATGCGCACTGCCGTCAGCGCCGCTTCGGTGCCGTACTTGTTCAGCGCCCACTGGTAGGCGGCTTCGGTGAGGATGTTGGCGCTGACGTGGTGCGTGAGCTTGGGCACCAGGATGTGCAGCGCCTGGCCGTTGAGAAGCGTCCAGGTCTCGGTAGCTTCGTCGAAGTAGGCGCCCTTGCCTGAGCCGTCGTCGGCAAACTCGAGGATGAACTCGTCCTTGTAGGTCCGGGCGTACAGCGACACCAGGTTCTTCGTGTTGTCGAGCAGGGCCGAGCCGAGGATGGTGCCGTTGGGCTTGCGTGCCGTGACGCGCACGAACTGCATCGCGCCGAGGCCGCCGCCGGCACCGTCGCCACCACCGTCTGCAGCACCGCCGACACCGCTGCCGTCGCCGCTGTCGCCGCCGCAACCGCCGGCACCGCAGGCGCCGTCGCCGGCGATGACTTCGAACTCGACGGCCGCTGGTGCCGCCGCGTCGTCGCCGCCGCCGCAGGCCGCGAACGTGACCGTCAGCGCCAGCATGCCGATGCGCAACAAGCGCTCCAGGGGGCCGGCCGACCAGGCCGACGTGAGGTGATGGTTCATCGTTTCGCTCCTTGCTGATTCTCTGAAATGGCGGCCGAGACGGCGGCCAGTGGAAAGTCTGAAATGCCGTTCGGCACCGCCGTGACAGGGGTCTGCCGCCCCTTGGTCAATTCTCTGACCTCGTGGGCCACGTAGTAATCCAGCCCCTTGTGGGTGACAACGCCTTCGCGGCGGAAATCGGCACGCCCCGAGAGGCCTTCGACGATGGCCTTGGTGAAGGCGCCGTTGCCCCATGCCGGGTCTTCCAGCGATTCCTGCCGCGGCGCGCTGCCCGCGAACACAATGACGCCGAGTTCGGCGCTGGCCAGCCCGTTGGCCATGCGCGTGAGTTCGCGGCGCGTGAACTTGCCGACCGACTTGCCCGAAAAACAGGTGTCGACGAAAAACAGCGCCCGCCCCTTGATCGACGACAGCGTGCCGCGCAGCTGCGTTTCCGAGACCGCCGTCTGCGCGATCTGGGTTTCCTTCATGTCGTGCGGCAGGAAGTGGTACAGGTCGGCCGCATCGGCGACGCCGTGGCCGGCGATGAAGAGAATGGCCACGTCGTCGGGCGTGGTCACGTTCTGCAGCCAGCGCAGGCCTTGCAGCACCGCGGCGCGCGTGGCCTGCTCGTCGACGACGACACGTGCCTCGACCTTCTTGTAGTAGACCCCCGCCTGCTTCTGCATCGAGCCGGCGAAGTCGCGTGCGTCTTTCGCCGCGAGGCCGAGGTTGAACTCGGGGTTGGCGTATTTGCTCACGCCCACCGCCAGCAGGTACAGCGTCGGCCGGCGGTCGGCCAGGCTCTTGAGCGCCGGCGCGCTGCTGCGGAAGTCGAGCTCGGCCGGCATCGAGGTGCCGTTGATGCCTTCGGCGAAGATCTGGATCTTGCCTTCGGACTTGGGCAGCGAAACGATCATGCGGCCTTCGGTTTCGCCGCTGGTGCCGGTGGGCGTCTGCTTGACGGTGGCTTCGACCGGGCGGCCGTCGATGCGCACGGTGACGCGGTCGACCTTCTGGCCCGAAGGCGCAAAGAGCTTGAAGTCGATCGCGAGTTCGGCACTCGCCGTTTCCACGCGCGGCAGCTGCGCCAACGTCACCACCGGCGGCAGCGCCTGCGTCACCGGCAGCGGCGCCAGGCCGGCCTGGATGGTCTTCACGGCCTCGGGTTCGGCCTGTTCGGCCGCGCGCTTGACCCGCTGTTCGTTGGCCAGCGCCACCGCCTTGGCGGCGTCGCGCTGGGCCAGCACCTGGTCGACGATGTCGGGGCGCAGGTAGCGGTCGCGGAAACGCGAGACGCCGAAATAGTCGGCGCGTTCGCCGCCGGGCCGCGGCACCAGCCAGCCCACCAGGTCTTCGGCACCCGAGCCGGCGTCGAAATAACCGGCTTCGGTCCACAGCACCCAGCGGCCGTCGCGCAGCGGCAGCAGCGACAGCAGCGGCGCGCCGTCGTCGGCACGGCGCCAGCGCAGCGTGCCGTCGGCCAGCGCCGCGACGATGAGCTTGCCGTCGGCCGAGACATTGACGGCGCGTGCCTCGGTGTTCAGCGGCACGGTCCACAGCGGCGCGCCGTCGCGATCAAACCGGCGCAGCGCGCGGCTGGTGCCCAGCACCACCGAGTTGCCGTCGGGCAGCAGCGCCGCCGCACGCGAGGTTTCGTTGGGCAGCAGCGCAACGGCACGGCCGCCGACCTTGGGCGCGCGGTGGTTCTCCCAGTCGCCGACGCGCAGCGACAGCGTCGACGGATTCGGCGCACGCTTTGCATCGGCCTCGCCTTCGCCGACGCGGCGCGCGGCCAGCGCAAACGAACGTGTCACACCGTCGGCGGTGCGCCACTGCACCATCGAGGCATCGGCATTGAGCAGCAGCGACGCCGCCGACACGATCTGCCCCACCGGCGATTCGCTGCGTGCGGCCACGCGCAGCCCGTCGAGCACACCCCAGGTGGCGTTGAAGCTGGCAAAGGCCATGCGGCCACCGGGCAGCGCGGCGAAGTCGAGGATCGAATCACCCGCCACCACGGCGGTCTCGACGCTGCCGGCCGGCCAAGCGATGCGCTTGACGACAAAGCGGCCAGGTTCGCTGTAACCCGTGCCGCCGGCGTAGAGCGCGCTGCCGTCGGCCAACCAGGCCACCGTCATCAGGTTGCCGAAGCCGACATCGCCGAACTCCAGCGCCCGCGCCTTCTGGCGTGTGCCGGTGTCGAAGACATCGACCAGCACACGGTCGCGCGCCAGGCGCGAGAAATAGCCCACCGCGAGCAGGCGGCCGTCGGGCGAGTGGCGCACACCCACCGGGTCGGCCAGCGATGTGGTGATCTCGCCTTCGGCCTGCACGGTGCCGGCGCCGAGGCGGAACAGGCGCACCCGGCCGTCGAACGCGGCCACGGCCAGCTGGCCTTGCGCCGACACCGACAAACCGTAGGCATCGGCCGGCAGCAGCGTCTCGTGCACCAGTTCACCGTTGCCGCGGAACACCCGCAACGCCGGTTTGCCGACATAGGCCGCGGCGAGCAAGGCCCCGTCGGCGGACCAGGCAAGGTGGCGGATGCTGCCGCCGCGGGCGTCGAAGGCGCTGCGGAAGCTGCCCGCCGGCAGGTCGAACAGATAGATGCGCTGCACACCGCCGCTGGCCGCGGTGGTGCCGGCCAGCGCCACCGTGCGGCCGTCGGGCGAAATCGCGGCGCCGTAGAGGCGGCCGACTTCGTCTTCACCGACAGGCACCCGCAACGTGCGCTGCACGGTGCCTGCGGGCACATTCCAGACCAGGGCCGTCTTGTCGTCGGACGCCGTCACCGCCAGCTGCCCCGAAGCGTCGACCGCGAGCCGGCGCACCGGGCCGGTGTGGCTGCGCACGTCGAAGACCAGCGCGGCAGTGTCTTGCGCCATGGCGGGCAGCGGCGCCGCAAACAGCAGCACCGTCAGCGCGCCGGCCAGCGACCGCGCGCCTGAGATCAACGACCGTCTGAACGCCAATCGCCCCTCCGAGGCCTGCATGAAAATCGATCAAACGACTGTACATTCTTCGCGCGGCCGCGCCATCGCTGTATGCCCCCTCTTTGGGTGGAAGCGACGTCCGCTTTGACCCCCTAGATTCGCCCCCTGGATTTCCGCTGACCGCCGATGACAACCGACCCCGCTGCCCCCACCGGCCCGCGCGCCGTGCTCGCCGACGACGAACGCCTGATGCGCGACCAGCTGCGCGCCCGGCTGGCCGAGGTCTGGCCCGAACTGCAGGTGGTGGCCGAGGCCAAAAACGGCCTTGAGGCGGTGGCGCTGGTCGAAGAACACCGGCCCGACATCGTCTTCCTCGACATCCGCATGCCCGGGCTCACCGGCGTCGACGCCGCGCGCCAGATCGCGCAATTGCCGCCGCGTGAAGGCCAGGAAGATGATCTGCTGCCGGAGATTGTCTTCATCACCGCCTACGACCAGTACGCCGTCGAGGCCTTCGAACAAGGGGTCGCCGACTATGTGCTGAAGCCGGCGGAACGCGAACGGCTGCTGGTCACGGTCGAGCGCATCCAGAAGCGCCTGGCGGCCCGGCGCGGTGAAACGAACGACGCACCCACCGGTCCGCCGCTGCAGCAGCTGCTGCACGCGCTGGCCGGCAAGCTCAACCCCGGCGCGGCGCCGCAGTACCTGGAATGGATCCAGGCCACCGTGGGCCAGGCGATCCAGATGATCCCGGTGGCCGAGGTGCTGTTTTTCGTCAGCGACGAGAAGTACACCCGGGTCCAGACGGCGCAGGTCGAGGCGCTGATCAGGAAGCCGATCAAGGAGCTGGTCGACGAGGTCGACCCGCGGGTGTTCTGGCAGATCCACCGCAGCACGCTGGTAAACGTGAAAGCCATCGCCGGCGTCACGCGCGACTTCCGCGGCCGCCAGATCGTCAGCGTCAAGGGCCACCCCGAGAAGCTCGAAGTCAGCCGCAGCTACACGGGGCTGTTCAAAGGCATGTGAACCCCGCCCCCGCTCGCGGCGCCGAAAGCGTGAGCGAAAGCAACAGCGGCGGATGTTCGCGAGCGCACGGAACTTGTGAGCGGCGGTTCGAATCGCGCAAATCCTGCACAGTCTACGGGGTCTTTCGGACCCTGAACCGTGAAGTGCTTCACGGACCGCCGCCGCCGGCCTGCGCTGCGGCATCGATCAGGCCTGTGCAATGCCGGATGCATCTGCTCGCAACCCCGCACCCGCCGTCACCCGCGGCGCCATGGGCGGCCGTTACCGTGCACCTCAATCCTGACCACGAGCGTTTCCGGCGACCCCGGGAGCGGGCCCGAGCATGCTGTTTGCCCCGACCCACCCCGGCCAACGCCGGTTCGATTTCGCCCGCCAACCGGCCGTCGTGATGGGCAGCTGGGTGCGCCGCGAAGAGGCCATCATGGGCACGGCAGTCAGCGTCGAACTGTGGTGCGACGACCGCCGCGCCGGCGATGCCGCTGCCGACGCCGTGATGGCCGAGATGCACCGCATCGACGCCACGATGAGCCCGCACAAGCCGATGTCCGAGCTCTCGCGCATCAACCGCAACGCCAGCGCCGAAGCCGTGCCGCTGAGCGTCGAGATGGCCGGCCTGGTGGAACGTGCGATGTTTTTCTCGCACCTCTCGGGCGGCGCCTTCGACATCACCTACGCCAGCGTCGGCGAACTCTACGACTACCGCGCCGGCGTCGCGCCCAACGACGAAGCGGTGGCCCAGGCCCGCGCCGCCGTCGGCTGGCGCCACCTGGTGCTGGACCCGCGGGCGCGCACACTGCGCTTCGGCCGCGCCGGCATGCGCATCGACCTCGGCGGCTTCGCCAAGGGCCATGCGGTCGACAACGCCTGCAAGATCCTGCGCCGCCGCGGCATCGAACACGCGATGGTTGCCGCCGGCGGTGACAGCCGTGTGATCGGCAGCCGCGGCACCAGCCTGCATGACCGCAGGCCGTGGACCATCGCCATCCGCGACCCGCGCCGCCCCGACGCCGTCGTTGCCGTGCTGCCGCTGGAAGACACCTCGATCTCGACCTCGGGCGACTACGAGCGTTTCTTCGAACGGGACGGCGTACGCCACCACCACATCGTCGACCCCGCCACCGGCCGCAGCCCGCACAGCGTGCGCAGCGTCACCGTGCTGGCCAGCGACGGGCTGACCAGCGAAGCCTTGAGCAAATGCGTTTTTGTGCTGGGTGTCGAACACGGGCTCGCGCTCGTCGAGTCGGTGCCTGGCGCCGATGCCGTCATCGTCGACGCCGACGGCCAACTGCACCGATCGAACGGCCTGCTCGACGGCAACACGCTGCGGTCGTAGAGCAACGCAAGAGGAGAACATCGAATGAAGAAGACCAACATCCACCGCAGCGCTGTGCTGGGGGCCGCAGCGGCCCTGCTGGTGACCTTGCTCGCCAGCTGCGGCAAGAGCAGCGACAGCGACACCGTCACCGTCAACGGCGATGTGCCCGTCGCCTACGTCAAGCGCTCGACCGCGTTGTCGATGAACCCGACCGACGGCACGCCCACGGCCGATGGCGGCGACCTCATCATCCGCGAGAAGTCCAGCCCCAGCGCGACCGAGCACAACGTCACCGCGCAGTTCACACAGGGCAAGGGCGACGCGTCCGACCCCGAGGTCTCGTTCGACGGCAAGAAGATCGTCTTCTCGATGCGCTGCCCAGCCACCAACACGGCACAGATCGGCGGCCAGCCGGCCTGCACCGGGCGCTGGAACATCTGGGAATACGACATGACCAGCGGTGGTTTCACCGGCGGCACGTTCAAGCGCCTGACGGCCAGCACCGACGACGACGACGTCGACCCGGCCTACCTGCCGAACAGCCGCGGTTATGTCTTCGCGTCGAACCGGCAGACCACGTCGAAGAACAACCAGATCGACGGCCGCACGTACTACGCGCTGGACGAATACGAACGCGAGCGTGTGCTCAACATCCACACGATGGACGCCAACGGCGGCGCCATCAAGCAGATCTCGTTCAACCAGAGCCACGACCGCAACCCGGTGGTGCGGCCGAACGGCGACATCATGTTCTCGCGCTGGGAACACGTGGGCGACCGCAACCGCTTCGCCATCTTCCGCGTCAAGCCCGACGGCACCGACATGTTCGTGCTGTACGGCGCACAAAGCCCCGGCAACAGCTTCCTGCACCCGCGCGACATGGACCCGAGCGGGGCCTACAAAGGCTACGTCGTGAGTTCGCTGATGGCGTTGTCGGGCACGCAGGAAGGCGGCTCGCTGATGTTCATCGACGCCGCCAACTACTCCGAGAACAACACCCCCGCCAACGCCACCATCCAGGCCGTCGGCGGCCAGAAGGAAGTCGTCGACAAGGCGATGAAACAAGGCCGCGGCATCTCGACCTACGGCCGCATCTCGAGCCCGTTTCCGCTGTGGGACGGCAGCAACCGCGTGCTGGTGGCGTACCGCGTCTGCGAGGTCGTGAAAAACGGCGTCGTCGTGCTGTGCGCTTCGCTGACCCCCGAAGAACTGGCATCGCTCAACGACCCGACGATGACGCAGGCGCAGAAAGCCAGCGCGGCCATCCAGGACAACGCGCCCGCGGCCTACGGCATCTACATGTTCGACCCGGCCAAGCAGACCTTGGGTGTCGTCGCCGTACCGCCCGCGGGTTTCATGTACACCGACCCGGTGGTGCTGCAGGCACGCACCGAGCCGAACGCGGCACAGGACACGGTGGTCGACGCCGCACTCGCGGCGCAGAACCTGGCACTGATCGAAGTGCGCAGCGTCTACGACACCGACGGCCTGCAACGCATGGGCGAACAGATGCTCAGCGCCGCCGACCTGCCCGCCGGCTGCAGCAAAGGCATCGCGACGACGGCGCCGAGCGACGCGCTCGACACCCGCGCTGCGGTGGCCGACCTGGTGAAGATCAAGGATCCGGCCGACGCCGCCTACGGCTGCGCGCCGGCGCGTTTTGTGCGCGCCATCCGCGCCGTGGCACCGCCGGCCAGTTCGATGAACATGCGCGCCGCCATCGGCGAAACCGATTTCGAACAGCAGCAGATCCTCGGCTACGCGCCGGTCGAACCCGACGGTTCGTTCAAGCTGCAGGTTCCGGCCGACACGCCGATCGCGCTGTCCATCATCGACAGCCAGGGCCGCGCCTTCCAGACCCACACCAACTGGATCCAGGTGCGGCCGGGCGAACGCCGCACCTGCGACGGCTGCCACAGCCCGCGCCGCGGCGCATCGCTGAACTCGGGCAACGTCGCCAATGCGCTGCCCGCCGGGCTGAAGACGGCACTGACGGCGCAGCACCAGTCCGGCGAAACGCTGGCCGGACTGCGCACCCGCCTCGACGCCAGCGCACTGGCGCTGACGGCCGACCCGGTGTCCACCGACGTCTGGGCCGACACCACCAAGGCCGGCGTCACGGCGCGGCCGTCGATCACGTTGCGCTACACCGGCAACGCCAGCGCCGCCGACGACCTGGCAACTGCCGTGCCCACCCGCGGCATCATCAACTACCCCGAACACATCCAGCCGCTGTGGGAGCGTGTGCGCGGCAGCGGCGGCGCCAACACCTGCACCGCCTGCCACAGCAACCCGGCCAAGCTCGACCTGCGCAGCACCATCGGCGGCACCGGTCGTGTCAGCTCGTACGACGAACTGCTACTCGGCGACCCGGTGATCGACGCCAACACCGGCCTGCCGGTGTTCCGCCTCGAAGAAGGTGTGCCGATGATCACCCGCGGCCCGCCCCTGGTGGAAACCAGCTCCAGCGCCAGCAACAGCGCCGGCCAGGCGCGCAAGAGCCGGCTCACCGAGATCCTGTTCGGCGAAACCCTGCTCGCCGACAGCGCGGCACGCACCGCGCACCCGAGCCCGCCGAACACCGCCCCCGACCATTCGACGCTGCTCAACAAGGCCGAGAAGCGCCTGCTCGCCGAGTGGATGGACCTCGGCGGCCAGTACTACAACGACCCGTTCAACGCCGCTGCCGGCGTGCGTAACGTCGTTTCGCTGAGCCAGGCCAGCTTCACCACCGACGTGCAACCGGTGCTGCGCGCCAGTTGCGCGTCGGCCTGCCACCAGGCGGTGGGCAGCGATGTCGGTGCCTCGTTCCGGCAGAATCGTTTTGTGCTGACGGGCAACGCCGAAGGCGATTTCGGCTCGACACTGTCGATGATCTCCGACACCTGCAATCCGGCCAGCAACCTGCTGTTGAAAGCACCCTCCACCGTGCCGCACCCGGCCGGTGCCACCACGCAGGTGACGGCGGTGCTGCCAGCCGGCAGCGCCGGCTACAACGCCATCGCGGCGTGGATCCTGAAAGGCTGCCCTACTCCATGACCATGACGCGTTCACGCGCCCTGATGACCGTCGCCACCCTCGCCACCCTCGCAGCCCTCGCCGGCTGCGGCGGTGGCGACAACCCGTTGGACAACCCCACCAGCGTGCAGAACCCGGCCGGCAGCGGCGGCCGCAAGCTGTCGTTCGTCTACTTCCAGAAGTGCATCAACCCGATCCTGCTGGCCCGCATCACCAGCAGCAGCGGCACCAGCACCTGCGCCAGCGCCGGCTGCCACGACAATGTCGCGGGCACCGGCGGCGCACTGCGTGTCGTGCCTGGTGCCACCGAGGTCGACCTCAGCGATCCGGCGCTGACCCCCGATCTGCTGCGCGCCACCGACATGTACAAGAACTTCTACACCGCGCAAGGTGTCACCGCCATCGGCGCGCCAACACAGAGCCGGCTGCTGAACAAGCCGCTGGTGCTGGGCACGCTGCACGGCGGCGGCCTCATCTTCGACAGCGCGCAGGACAACTTCCCGAGCCGCATCCGCTACTGGATCGCCCGCCCCGTGCCCGAGGGCCAGGACGAGTTCAGCACGGTCGGGAACAACATGTTCACACCACCCGACCCTCAGACCGGAACGTGTAATGCCGAATAAGGCAGGCATGCGCATCGCCACCTGCCTGCTGATCCTGTGCTCCCTTGCGGGGCCAGGTGCCGCCATGGCCGCCGATGCCCCGGCCGCCGACAGCGAAAAGCTGCAGATCGCCGATGCCTTCATCGAGATGCACACCGGCCCGGGCCGCGGCTACCCGGTGTTCCACGTCGCGGCGCGCCACGAGTGGATCACGGTCGAGATGCGCCACACCGACTGGTACCGGGTGCGCACCGACAACGGCCGTGTGGGCTGGGTGCGGCGTGCGCAGCTCGAGAGCACGCTCACCGCAGCGGGTGACAGGAAGAGCTTCCGCGACGTGCTCGTCGACGACTACCTGCGCCGCCGCGTCGAGATGGGCGCGGCCTGGGGCCAGTTCAAGGGCGAGCCGATGCTCAAGATCTGGACCGCCTACCGCTGGGCCGACGCCATCAGCCTGGAAGGCGCGCTCGGCCAGGTGCAGGGTGTGTTCTCGGGCACCGACCTGTGGCATGTCAACCTGAACATCGAACCCTGGTCCGACCAGCGCCTGTCGCCGGCGCTGGGTGTGGGCCTGGGCAAGTTCCGCAACATCCCGAACCGCAGCCTGGTCGATGCCGCCGTCACCAACGCGCAGCTCGCGGTGGCCAGCGTCGGCCTGCGTTATTACATCAGCGAGCGCTTCGTCGGCCGCGTCGACTACAGCCTGTACACCGCCTTTGTCGCCGACACACGCAGCACCGAGTACCGCGCGGTGACCGTCGGCCTGTCGTTCTTCTTCTAGGTCCACCCATGTTCAAACGTGTCCTTGCCTGCCTGGTGCTCGCCGCCCTGCCGGGTCTGGCGTCAGCCCAGGCCGTCCCGTCCAACGACCAGGTCGTCGTGCCGCAGGTCGACCGCCGCGACGTGAAGCGGCCGCGGCTGCCGAGCAACGACTTCGAGATCGGGCTCTTCACCGGCACCTATGCCACGCAGAACTTCGGCTCCAGCGCGGTGACCGGCGTGCGCCTGGGTTACCACGTCACCGAAGACGTGTTCGTCGAAGCCGCTTATGGGCAGACCAAGGTCAGCGACGAACTGTTCCGCCAGGTCTTCGCAGCCGGCATCTTCCCGACGCCGAGCCAAAAGCTCACCTACTACAACGTGTCCGCCGGCTACAACCTGCTGCCGGGCGAGATCTTCATCGGCCGCAACATCGCCAAGGCATCGTCGTTCTACGTCATCGGCGGCGTCGGCAGCACCAAGTTCGTCGACAAGACCGAGCAGACCTTCAACGTCGGCTTCGGCATGCGTGTGCTGTTCAACGACTGGTTCGCGGTGCAGTTCGACGTGCGCGACCACATCTTTTCGCAAGACCTGCTGGGCAAGCGGCAGAGCACGCAGAACCCCGAGATCACGCTCGGCCTCACGGTCCTTTTCTGAGTCTGTTGACGCCAACATGAAACGTTTTCTCGTTCCTCTCCTCGTCCTGCTGTTTGCCGCCGGCAACGTCTTCGCCGCCGTGGCGCCGCAATCGCCCGCGCCCGATTTCACGCTGAAGAGCCTAGAGGGCAAGAACCTGCGCCTGGCCGAACAGCGCGGCAACGTCGTGCTGGTGAACTTCTGGGCCAGCTGGTGCGGGCCTTGCAAGGTGGAGATGCCGCACCTGAACAAGCTCTACGACAAGTACCGCGCCGCCGGCTTCACGATGCTCGGCGTCAACGTCGACGAAGACCCGCGCACGGCCATCGGCGCCGCCGGCAAGCTGGCCGTGCGTTTCCCGGTGCTGTTCGACGCCGACAAGCTGGTCAGCAAGCTCTACGACCTGCAAAGCATGCCGGCCACCGTGCTGATCGACCGCGACGGCCGTGTGCGCTACCTGCACCGCGGCTACCGCGAAGGCATGGAAGAGGCCTACGACAAGCAGATCCGCGAACTGGTGAAGGAATGATGAAGCGCCTGCTGCTCTCTGCCCTGCTGCCGGCTCTGCTCGGTGGCTGCGCGATCGAGCCCTGGGTCAAGCCGTTCGAACGTGAACGGCTGGCCGACCCCATCATGCAGTTCCAGCGCGACGCGTTGTCGGAACGCCACCGCGAGCACATCCACGTCGTGCGCGAAGGCGCACGCGGCGCCACCGGCGTGCAGGGGGGCGGTTGTGGGTGTAATTGACTCCCCCCCGAAGCGCCTGCGGCGCTCCCCCCCGGGGGGGCAACGCTGGCGGACCGGCGGAGCCGGATCCGCGGCGTTTGCTTGGCTGCTGCGTGTCTTCGGCACGCTGCTGGCCAGCCTGGGCATCGCACCGGCCCAAGCGGCCGTACTGCCCGACGACCGCGCCGAAGCCTTGCTGCACGTGTACGACGGCGGTGGTGTCCGCGCCGCCGGCCCGGCTTTCCTGGTGCGCAAGAGCCTGGCCGACCGCGTGGCGCTCTCGGCGCAGTATTACGTCGACGCGGTGAGCAATGCGTCGATCGACGTCGTCACCACCGCCAGCCCGTTCAAGGAAACGCGCACCGCGTTCGGCCTCGGCGCCGACTATCTGGTGCGTGACGCGCTGCTGTCGTTTTCGATGGACAGCAGCAAGGAACCCGACTACCAGGCCGACACCTTCAACCTCAACGTCTCGCAAGACGTGTTCGCCGGCATGACGACGCTGAGCATCGGCTTCGGCCGTGGCCGCGACGATGTCGGCAAGAAGGACATTGGCATGTTCGACCATGCCACCCACTGGCAGTACCGCACCGGCGTGACGCAGATCCTGTCGCCGCGCTGGCTGGCGAGCGCGAACTTCGAGGTCGTCTCCGACGACGGCTACCTCGGCAACCCCTACCGCGCAGCGCAGGAGTTCGGCGCCTTCGTGCCCGAACGGGTGCCGCGCACACGCAGCAGTCGCGCGGTCAAGCTGCGGGCCATCGGCGACATTGGCGAGGCCGGCAACCGCCTGGCCGTGCGTGGCGAATTCCGCCACTACTGGGACACCTGGGACATCAAGGCCGAGACGCTGGAGTTCGGCGCCTCGCGCTACTTCGGCAGCCAGTGGCTGGCCGACGCCTCGTTGCGCTACTACACGCAAAGCAAGGCGCTGTTCTACAGCGACAACGCGCCGCAGCAGAACCTCTACGTCACGCGCAACCGCCAGCTCGGCCAGTTCAACAGCATCGGCCTGAACCTGAAAACCACCTACACCTTCGGCGGTGCGGCGGCGAAGTACGGCACCAAGCTCTCGGGCGGCTATGAATTCAAGAAGTTCAGCTTCAAGGACTTCACCGACCTGCGCACCGGCCAGCCCTACTCGCACAACGCGCATGTGCTGCAGGTCTACGTTTCGGCTACCTATTGAATTTCGGGGCTCCACCGATGAGACACCTCACCCACCGTTTCCTGGCCACGCTGTTGTTGGCGTGGGCTGCCTGTGCAGCCGCCCAGACGCCCGTGGCCGCGCCTGCGGCCCCGGCTTCGGCAGCAGCCGCAGCATCTGCACCAGCCGCGCCCGCGGCCAGCCTCGACACCCGCATCCAGGACGTGAAGGCCGACGTCATCCGCCTCAACCGCGACCTGCTGGTCCTGGAAGAAGAACTGCTGTTCCCGGCCAGCACCCAGGTGGCGCTGTTCGTTTCGATGGACGTGGGCAAGATGTTCGAGCTGGAATCGGTGCAGATCAAGCTCGACGACAAGGTCATCGCCAACCACCTCTACACCCCGCTCGAAGTGCAGGCCTTGCACCGGGGCGGCGTGCAGCGGGTCTACCTCGGCAACCTGCGCACCGGCACACACGCCATCGACGCCTTCTTCACCGGCCGCGGCCCGCACGAACGCGACTACCGCCGCGCCACGACGCTGAAGTTCGACAAGGCCAGCGACGCCAAGTACATCGAGCTGCGCATCAAGGACAGCATGGCCAAGCTGCAGCCCGAGTTCGAAGTCAAAGTCTGGTGATGAAGCTGCTGGCCCTGCGCTCCACCGTCGCCGCTGCGCTGTGCGCCGCGGCGCTGGCCGCGCCCGCACAGAAGGTGGACCACAGCATCCGCGCGCCGCACTACGGCGACACGCTGTTCCACTTCTTCCAGGACAAACATTTCGACGCCATCACCGGGTTGATGGTGTCGCAGCATTTCGGCCGCATTGCACCGCACGACGACGAAGGCGAGGTGCTGCGCGGTGGCATGCTGCTGTCGTACGGCTTGCACCACGAAGCCGGCGAGATCTTCGCCAAGCTGATCGAGCGCAACGCCGCGCCCGCGGTGCGCGACCGCGCCTGGTTTTTCCTGGCACGTCTGCGCTACCAGCGTGGCCTGTTCGGTGACGCCGACGCCGCGCTGGCGCGCATCAGCGCGCCGCTGGCCGGCACGCTGGAAGAAGAGCGCACCTTGCTCACCGCGCAGCTGCGCATGGCACAAGGCGACTTCGCCGGTGCCGCTACCGTGCTGAAGACCGTGCCCGCGAAAGCGCCGGCGTCGGCTTTTGCCCGTTTCAACCTCGGCGTCTCGCTGGTGAAGAGCGGCAGCGCCGAACAAGGCAACACGCTGCTCGACGAGATCGGGCTTGCACCAGCTGCCGACGAAGAACAGCGCACGTTGCGCGACCGCGCCAACGTGGCACTCGGCTTCGCTGCGCTGGCCGGCCAGCAGCCCGAACGGGCCCGCACCGTGCTGCAGCGCGTGCGCCTGGTCGGGCCGCAATCGAACAAGGCCTTGCTCGGCTTCGGCTGGGCCGCTGCCGAGCTGAAGGCACACAAAGACGCGCTCGTGCCCTGGACGGAACTCTCGGGCCGCGACACCAGCGACGCCGCGGTGCTGGAAGCGAAGATCGCGCTGCCTTATGCCTTCGCCGAACTCGGCGCGCTGCGCCGTTCGCTCGACGGCTACACCGAAGCGGTGACGCTGTTCGACGGTGAACGCAAGCGCTTGGACGAATCGATCTCCGCCATCCGCGGCGGCGCGCTGGTGGCAGCACTGCTGCAGCGCAACCCCAATGCAACGATGAGCGCCTTCGGCAGCATCGGCCAGGTGCCGGCGATGCCGCATGCCAGCCATCTGGCGAACCTGCTCGCCGCGCATGAATTCCAGGAGTCGTTCAAGAACCTGCGCGACCTGCAGTTCCTGGGCAACAACCTGAGCGACTGGAACGGCCGCCTGGGCGCCTTCGGCGACATGCTGAACCACCGCAAGGAAGTCTTCGACAAACGCCTGCCCGCCGTGCGCGAACAGGCCGGTGCGCTGAACCTGGCAGCGCTGCAGCAGCGCCGCGATGTGCTCACCGCCGAACTGCGCGGCGCCGAAGAGAACACCGACACCGAGGCCTTCGCCGACGACCGCGAACGGGGCCTGCTGGTGCGGCTGCAACGCGTTGAGGAAGCCTTGAAGATCGTCGACGACAAAGACCTCGCCGAACGCCTGCGCCGCGTCAAGGGCGCACTCACGTGGCAGCTCGCGCGCGACTACCCGCTGCGCCTGTGGGATGCACGCAAAGGCTTGCGCGACACCGACCGCGCGCTCGCCGACGCCAAGGAGCGTGACGCCGCGCTCGCCCGTGCGCAACAGGAAGAGCCGGTACGTTTTGCGGCCTTTGCCGCGCGCATCACAGCACTCGACGCGCGGCTGCAGGCCCTGAACCCGCGGGTCGCAGCGCTCGGCCAGGAGCAGCAGGCTGCCTTGCAGGACCTGGCCGTGGCCGAACTGCAGCGCCAACAGGAACGGCTGGATGTCTACGCTGCACAGGCGCGGCTGGCGATTGCGCAACTCTACGACCGTGCCCAGGTCGCAACACGCGCCACGGGGAGTTCCAATGCGAAGCCGTGACGTTCTGCGTCCGACGTTGCTGGTGCTGGCAGCCAGTCTGGCTGCGGGCTTGGGTGGATGCGGCATGTTCCGCAAAGGCCCGGCCGGCGACAACGCACCCACCATCGCCAGCCTGAAAGGCCGCAGCATCGCTGTGGCGCCCGACAGCCTGCAGGTCGACGACGAAGCCCGCACCATTGCCGCCTACCGCGAGTTCCTCGCTGCCGCGCCGCAGGCACCACAGCGGCCTGAAGCAATGCGCCGCCTTGGCGACCTCGAAATGGACGGCGCCGACCGGCGCCTGGCCGACGGCAGCGAGCCCGACTACAAGGCTGCGATCGCCCGCTACGAGGACTACCTCAAGAACTTCCCGAACAAACCCGGCAACGACCGTGTGCTGTACCAGCTGGCACGTGCACACGAACAAGGCGGTTCGCTCGAAGTGGCGCTGAAGACGCTGACCCAGCTGGTGCAGCAGCACCCTGGCACGGCCTACGCCGATGAAGCTCAGTTCCGCCGCGGCGAGCTGCTGTTCGCGACACGCCAGTACGCCGCCGCCGAAACCGCCTACGCCACGGTGCTGAAAAGTGGCAACAAGACGCCGTACAACGAACGTGCGCTGTACATGCAGGGCTGGTCGCTGTTCAAGCTGGGCCGCCTCGACGACGCGCTGCAGCCGTTTTTCGGTGTGCTCGATGCCAAGCTCGGCACGCCCTCGGAGCTCACGCGGGGCGACCGCGAACTGGTGGAAGACACGTTCCGCGTCACCAGCATCACGCTGGCCAACCTGCAGGGTGCGGCCAGCATCGCGCCGCTGATCAACAGCGAACCGCGCCAGGTCTACGAACACCAGGTCTACGAACAGCTCGGCGCGCTCTATCTGCGCCAGGAGCGTGTCAAGGATGCCGCCGACACCTTCGCCACCTTCGCGCGCCAGCGGCCGCTGCACGCAAAGGCGCCGGTGCTGCTGTCGCGGGTGATCGAGACGTACGAGTCCACCGGTTTCGCGACGCTGGCGCTCGACGCCAAACGCGACTACGTCGCCCGCTACGGCGTCGACAGCGAGTTCCGCCGCGCCAACCCCGAAGGCTGGCAGCAGGCGCAGCCGCTCGTGAAGACCCACCTCACCGAACTCGCGCGCCACCACCACGCGCTGGCGCAGAAGAGCAAGGCGCCCGCCGACGTGCAGGAAGCGGTGCGCTGGTACCGGCTCTGGCTGGCTTCGTTCCCCACCGACCCTGCAACACCGCAGAACCACTTCCTGCTGGCCGAGTTGCTGTACGACGACAAACAGTTCGCCGACGCCGCGGTGGCGTTCGAAAAGGTGGCTTACGGCTACGACAAACACCCGCGTGCGGCCGACGCCGGCTACAGCGCGCTGCTGAGCTACGGCAAGCAGACGGCCTCGCCCGAGCTGCAGCGTGCCACGGTCGCCAGCTCGCTGCGTTTTGCCGATGCCTTCGGCGACGACGCCCGTGCCGGCAGCGTGTTGACCAACACCGCCGAACAGCTGTTTGCGCTGCGCGACGCCGAACCGGCAGCGGCGACCGCAAAACGGGCGCTGACGAAAACGCTGACCGCGGCCGAAAAGCGCACGGCGTGGACCGTGATCGCGCACACCGCGTTCGACGCCAAAGCCTGGGGCGACGCCGAGAAGGCCTATGGCGAAGCGCTGCAGCTCACGGCCGAGAACGCGGCCGGCCGCAACGAAATCGTCGAACGCCTGGCCGCTTCGGTCTACCAGCAAGGTGACGCCGCGCGCACCGCCGGCCAGTCGCGTGAAGCGGTGGCCTTCTTCGAACGTGTCGCCAGCGTCGCGCCGAACTCCGCCGTGCGCGCGACCGCGCAGTTCGATGCGGCGGCAGCACTCATCGGCCTGCAAGACTGGGCCGGCGCCACGCGCCTGCTCGAAGACTTCCGCCGCCGTTTCCCCACCCACCAGCTGCAAGGCGAGGTCGACACCAAACTCGCCGCCGCCTATCTGGCGCAGGAACGCTGGTCGCTGGCCGCCGCCGAACTCGAGCGGGTCGCCACCAAGGCAGAACCCGAAGTGGCGCGCGCCGCGCTGTGGCAAGCCACCGAACTGCACGACAAGGCTTTCGCCGGCAGCAGCGGCCCGAAGGCCAACGTGGTGCAAGCCTACGAGCGTTATCTCAAGCGCTACCCGCAACCATTGGAACCCGCGGTGTTGGCGCGTTACCGCCTGGCCAAGCTGAACACCGGCCCTGCCGCGCTGGTTTGGATGAAGGACGTGGTGCTGAGCGACGCCACCGGCGGCAGCGCCCGCACCGACCGCACCAAGGCGCTCGCCGCCAGCGCGACGCTGGCGCTGGCCGAGCCGGTGGTCGACGCCTACAAGAAGGTGCCGCTGATCGAGCCGCTGCAGAAACAGCTGAAGCTGAAGAAGACGAAGATGGAAGAGGCGCTGAAGGCCTATGCCGCAGCGGCCGAATACGGCGTTGCCGATGTCAGCACCGCCGCCACCTTCCAGATCGCTGCGCTGTACCAGGACTTCGGCAAGGCGTTGATCACCTCGCAGCGGCCGAAGAAACTGAACAAGGCCGAACTCGAACAGTACAACGTGATGCTCGAAGAGCAGGCCTTCCCGTTCGAGGAAAAGGCGATCTCGCTGCACGAGACCAACGCGCAACGCGCAGCGGTCGGCATCTTCGACGAGAGCGTGCGCGGCAGTTTTGCTGCGCTGGCGCAGCTGAAACCTGGCCGCTGGAACAAACCCGAACGCAGCGACCCGGCGTCGGCGCTGAACCAGCAAGGCATCGACCACCGCAGCAAGGGTGCCTTCGACAAGGCACGCGAAGCCTACGAACAAGCCATTGCCGCCGAGCCGCAGCGTGCAACACCGGTGCTGAACCTGGCAATCCTGCACGACCTGTACCTGGGCGACCGCGCCAAGGCGCTCGAACTCTATGAACGCTATCTCGTGCTGGCGACACCGCCCGATGCCGCCGTGGGCAAGTGGGTGGCCGAGCTGAAGGCGCGCAAGCCGGCCGCCAGCCCGGCGACAGCCACGAATTCGGCAACGACCACGGCCAATGTTGCCAGCCGTAAGGACACGCCATGAAGACCCTGCTGTTCGCCGCACTGCTGCTGGCCAGCGCCGGCACCATGGCGCAAGACCGTGCCGACATCGACCGCACGCAGATCATCGGCAACCGCGAGTTGCCGAAGGTGCTCTACATCGTGCCGTGGAAAAAGCCGCCGCCGGGCGGTCTGGCCGGCCGGCCGGTGGCCAGCGTGCTCGACGAAGCGCTGGCGCCGATCGACCGCGACGTGTTCCGCCGCCAGATGCAATACGAATCTCAGACCCAAGCCCGCACCACCTCACCCTCGCCTGCCCCGGAGAAAGCCCGATGAACACGCTCAACCTCATCATCAAATTTTTCATCGACTGCGGTTGGTTCATCTTCCCCAGCCTGTTCATCATGGCGCTGGGGGTGGCCATCGCGATCGAGCGCACGATCTTCCTGAACCGCGCCCGCAGCGAAAACCGCAAGCTCTGGGACCAGGTGCTGCCGATGCTGCAAGGCGGCAAGTTCAAGGAAGTGCACAGCGTCACCGCCAGCTCCGACGCCGCCATCGGCAAGATCGTCACCAATGGCCTGCAACGCCTGCAAAGCGCACGCCGCCGTGAAGACATCGACGCCGCGATGGAAGAAGGCATGATGGAAATCGTGCCGCGCCTGGAAAAGCGCACCCACTACATCGCCACCTTCGCCAACGTCATCACGCTGGTCGGCCTGCTCGGCACCATCATGGGCCTGATCAAGGGCTTCACCGCGGTGTCCTCGGTGAACCCGGCCGAGAAGGCCGAGATGCTGTCGGCGTCGATCTCGATCGCGATGAACAACACCGCGTTTGCGCTGATGGTCGCGATCCCGTTCCTGCTGATCCATTCGTTCCTGCAGTCGCGGGCATCGGAGATCGTCGACAGCCTGGAAGCGGCGAAGATCACCTTCCTGAACCTGGTGCAGCGCCTGGGCCAGGAGTCGCACGCCCCCGACGCCCGCGCCGCCACGCGCTGAAGCCCGGGAGCCAAGATCATGCGCGTGCGACGACTGCACAAGACGCCAGCGCACCTGGAGATCACCGCGTTCATCAACCTGATCGTGGTGCTGGTGCCCTTTCTGCTGTCCACCGCGGTGTTCAGCCGCCTGGCAGTGCTGGACATGACGCTGCCCGGCCCGTCGAACGCCGTCGAGCAGCTGAAGGGCAACGACCTGAAGCTGGAGGTGGTGATCCGCCGCGACGCGCTGGAGGTGGGTGACCGCATCGGCGGGCTGATCCAGCGCATTCCCGCCGCTGCTGCTGGCGGCCAGGACACGAAGGCGCTGGCGAGCCTGCTGGTGCAGGTGAAGGCCAAGTTCCCCGCCGTCGTCGAAGCCAGCGTGCTGGCCGAGCCCGACACCTCGTACGACCAGATCGTGCAGGTGATGGACGCGATGCGCAGCGTGGTGACGCCGGAAACACCGAAAGGCCAGCGCAGCGAGCTGTTCCCGAACATCGCCATCGGCGATGCACCGGTGCGCAAGGCGGCAATATGAGCACCATGACCCCGCTGCAACGGCGGCAAGCGCGCAAGGGGCGCAACCAGTCGTCGCTGGACATGAACCTGGTCTCGCTGATCGACGTGTTCACGATCCTCATCTTCTTCTTGCTCAGCAGTGTCGGCGTCGAAACACTGCTGCCGAGCAACAAGGCGGTGGCGCTGCCGCAGTCCATCGCCGAGAAGCCGCCGCGTGAAACGCTGGTGCTGGTGGTCAGCGGCGAAGAGATCATCGTCGAAGGCCGGCGCATCGCCGCTGTCGCCGACGTGCAGGCCGAGAAGGGCGATGTCGTCGTGCCGCTGCTCGCCGAACTGAAACTGCTGGCGCAGCGCCAGGCCGTGCGCGCCGAGAACCAGGACGCCAACAAGGCCATCACCATCGTCGCCGACAAGCAGATTCCCTACAGCCTGCTGCGCAAGGTGATGTTCACCGCGTCGCAGGCCGGTTTTGTCGACGTCGCCTTCGCGGTGCAGCAGAAGGGGGGCGCATGACAGCCCTGGCCATGAACCCGCGCCTGAGCCCCGTCTCGTTCCGCACGCCGCAGCTGCCCTGGGCGCAGGGCGGCGCCGACGACAGCCGCTACAACCGCATCCGGCGCCGTGTGCTGGGCACCGCGTTGCTGCTGGCGCTGGCGCTGCCGTGGATTCCGATGCCCAAGGTCGAGCGCATCGAAGCCCAGCCTTTGCCGCCGCCGATGGCCAAGCTGCTGCTCGAACGCAAGCCGCTGCCGCCACCGAAGCCGGTGCTGCCCGAGGCGCAGCAGCAGGTGGCGAAGACCGACACCGAAGCAGCACCAAAGGCGACGAACCCGAAGCCCAAGGAAGTGCCGGTGCCCGAAGCGCGCGACCCCAAGCCCAACCGCAGCCCGGGTGAAGACGCGGCGCGCAAGAAGGCGTCGGGTGTCGGCCTGCTGGCGATGAGAAACGAACTCGCCGACCTCACCGGCGCACCGCTGGCGGTGCAGCTGAACAAGGACATCAAACAGGGTCCGGGTGTCGGTGCAGGCGTCGGTGCCGGTGTCGGTGCCGGCACCGAACAAGGCATTCCTGTGCGCGCGATGATCACCGCCAACGCCGGCAAGGGCAGCGGCGGCATCAACACCGCAGCCTACAGCCGCGACACCGGCGGCGGCGGCCTTGCCGGCCGCTCCAGCACGCTGGTGGAAGGTGTGGCCGGCGGCGGCGGTGGTGGTGGTGCAGGTGGTGGCGGCGGCAGCGCCAAGGGCGGCGGCAACGGCACGGGCACGGGCATGGCCGGCGGCCAGTTGCAGAAGGGCAGCAGCGGCAAGTCGTCGCGTTCGATCGAAGAGATCAAGCTCGTCTTCGAACGCAACAAGGGTGCGATCTACGCGCTCTACAACCGCGCGCTGCGCGACGACCCTTCGCTGCAGGGCAAGGTGGTGCTGAAGCTGTCGATCGCACCTTCCGGGGCGGTGACGGACTGCCGCATCGAAAGCAGCGAGCTGAAGACTGCGGAACTTGAAGCCAAGCTGCTGGCGCGCATCCGGCAGTTCGACTTCGGCGCCAAGGATGTCGATACCATGGTCGTCACCTGGCCCGTGGACTTCCTGCCGTCGTAACCCCTGCACCCAAGACAAACCCGCCGCGGCTGACGCTGCAGACGCTGACCCGCGGCGATGGCCTGCTCGGCATGCGCGCGGCGCCGGGCTTCGGCCCGCGCAGCGCGCAGCTGACCGTCGCCCATCTGCACGCCGGCAGCGAGTGGCACGATGCGCTGCTGCGCCTGCGGCTGGCGCCGCTGCCGGCGAAGGCGCTGCAGTGGCGCACGCGCGCCGCGGGCGCCGCGTTCGGTGAGTTCTGGACCCTGGCCGAAGAAGCGCACTGGAGCGACTTCTGGGCCGAGCAGGTGCCGAAGCTGAAAAGCGCCGGCTGGCAGGTGGTGGTCGAACCCGGGTTTGCGCACTTCAGCGTGCCGGTCCAGCGCTGGAAGCTTGCGCTCGACGGCAGCCGCGAACTCGCCGAACTCGGCCACAACGAACAAGGCATCGAGCGACTGCGCGGCGCGCACGACCAGGGGTCTTGGCGGCTCAGCCTGGGCATCGAGGTCGAAGGTGAAACGCTGGACCTGGCGCCGCTGCTGGCCGGTCTGCTGCAACGCGACAAACGCTGGCTGAAGACGGCAGAGCTGCCCTTCATCGACGACGCCGAGATCGTCGTGCTGCGCGCCGCTGGCGGCCGCCGCATCGAAGCCCGCGCGGCGCCGCTGAAGGCCATCGTCGGCGCGATGCTGGACTTGCTCACCGACCCGAAGCGGCAAGCCGGACCGATCCAGCTGTCGGACTGGGAAGCGCAGCGTGTCGAAACACTGCGCGAGGAGCTTCTGGCGACGAAGGCCGCACGCGCCGGCGAACAAGGCGCCTGGCAGCTGCAGGGCGACGCCGGCCTCTCGGCGCTGGTGAAGCGCCTGCGCGCCGCCGGCGCACCACCGGCCGTGGCGCCGCCGCCCGGCCTGGGGCTGACGCTGCGGCCCTATCAACTGCAAGGCCTGGCGTGGCTGCAGTACCTGCGCGCGCAAGGCCTGGCAGGCATCCTGGCCGACGACATGGGGCTGGGCAAGACCGCGCAGGTGCTGGCCCACGTGCTCGTGGAGAAACAAGCCGGCCGCCTGGACCGCCCGGCGCTGGTCGTGCTGCCGACCTCGTTGATCGCCAACTGGCAGGCCGAAGCCGCGCGCGTGGCGCCGGCCTTGCGTGTGCTGACGCTGCAAGGCGCAGCACGCAAACGCGACTTCGGCCGCATCGCCAAACACGACCTCGTCTTCACGACCTACCCGCTGCTCTGGCGCGACCTCGACACCTTGCAGAAGCAGCCCTGGCACCTGCTGGTGCTCGACGAAGCGCAGATGAGCAAAAACGCCGGCAGCCGCGCCGCACGTGCACTGCGCCGCTTGAACGTGCGCCACCGGCTGTGTGTGACCGGCACACCGCTGGAAAACCACCTCGGCGAACTCTGGACCCACTTCGACCTGCTGATGCCGGGTTTCCTGGGCGACATGCGCACGTTCACGCGGCAATGGCGGCGGCCGATCGAAGACAACGGCGAGACCTTGCTGGCTGCGCTGCTGGCGCAGCGTGTGCGCCCCTTCATCCTGCGCCGACGCAAGCAAGACGTGGCGAGCGAACTGCCGCCGCTGACCGAGGTGGTGCGCCGTGTCGTGCTGCAAGGCCCGCAGCGTGCGCTGTACGAAAGTGTGCGTGTCGCGGTCGACGAACAGATGCGGCGATTGCTGGAGAAAACGCACTTCGAAGGTGTGCAGATCGCCGTGCTCGACGCCTTGCTGAAGCTGCGCCAGGTCTGCTGCGACCCCAGGCTGGTGAAGGGCCCACGCAGCCCCGTCAGCTTCGAAAGCGCCAAGCTCGAACTGCTGCTGCAAATGCTGCCCGGCCTGGTGGCCGATGGCCGCCGTGTGCTCGTGTTCTCGCAGTTCACCGAGATGCTGGCGCTGGTGGCGCAGGCGCTGGCCAGCATCGGCATGGCACACCTGGTGCTCACCGGCGAAACCCCGCCGGCGCAGCGCGGCGCGGTGGTGCGACAGTTCCAGGCGAAGACGGTGCCGGTGATGCTGGTGAGCCTGAAGGCGGGCGGCGTCGGCCTCAACCTCACCGCCGCCGACACGGTGATCCACTACGACCCCTGGTGGAACCCGGCCGTCGAAATGCAGGCCACGGCACGTGCGCACCGCATCGGCCAGGACCAACCGGTGTTCGTCTACAAGCTGGTGGCCGAAGGCAGCATCGAAGAGCGCATGCTGGCGCTGCAGGCGCGCAAGGCGGCGCTCGCCGCGGGTGTGCTGGGGCACGACGGCGCCGAGGCGCTGAAGTTCAGCGCCGACGACCTGCGCGGACTGCTCGCGCCGCTGGGGCCGTCCTCCGCGATGGCGAAAGACACGCGCTGAGACACCGCCCCGGGTTCGCGGGGGAACCCGGGACCAGCGTCCCGGCGGCACAAGCCATCGGTGCACGCAGGCGGCACTGACCGGGACAACGGGCCACTATGCCGCAGCACACAAGCGGCGAGCATGCAGCAGATGCCACGGCCCCTCGGGCTGCGTCTTGTCTCACACCCCATTTCCATCCAGCAGAGGTTGCCCCATGAATTCCCGTCTCCGCACGCTGTCGCTGCGCGCCATGCTCGCGCTCGCCCTGATCCTGCCGGCCGCCGCGCAAGCGGCGCCGGTGACGATACTCAGCGGCCAGACCATGCTCTTCGGCATCGATATGACCGGGGCCATACCAGCGGCGCCGTACACGGGGATCGAGGCGAACTTCGGCATCGACCTGGCTACCAGCGACGCCACCCTGGCACAGTTTCAGCTGTTCGATGGGATCGACGGCACCGAGGTCGTGTCAGTCGTCGGGACCGCTACCGTCGCGGGATTGGCGACCGGCATCGTCAATTTCAATCCAATCGACGGGATTGTGGACGGTCTGTTCTCGTTCACCGTGAAGGCACTCGACGGCGACCTGACGATGGACGCCAAGGTGCAGGGCGTGCTGGTCACCACGCGCGGTGAACTGCGAACCGACTTCATCGAAGCGGTCGGGCACCTCGTCGACAGCACCAGCCCGGGCACCGTGCCCGAGCCTTCGACGGCGGCACTGGTGCTGCTGGCGGCCGCGGCCATGGCGGCACGCGGCGGCCGGCGTGCCGGCCATCGACGCCCGGCAATGCAGGTGACGCTTGCGGCGCCGGTGCCGGCCTGAACCGTCTCACACCCGTCTCACACCCGTCTCACACCCCATTTCCGTCCAACAGAGGTTCCCTCATGAAGACCCGTCTCCACACGCTGACGCTGCGCGCCATGCTCGCGCTCGCCCTGACCCTGCCGGCCGCCGCGCAAGCGACGCCGGTGACGATACTCAGCGGCCAGACCATGCTCTTCAACTTCGACATGACCGGGGCTGCACCGGCGCCGCCGTACACGCGGGTCGAGCTGAACTTCGGCGTTGACCTGGCTGCCAGCACCGCCACTGACGCGCTGTACGAGGTCTTCACTGAGCTCGAAGGCAACGGGTCCCTCGGGGGAGGTCCCATTTCCGTCGTGTCACTGGCCAGCATCTTGGCCTCCGATGAGGACCCCGAGTTCGTGGACGGTCTGTTCTCGTTCACCATCAAGGCGCTCGACGGCGACCTGACGATGGACGCCAAGGTGCAGGGCGTGCTGGTCATCCCGCGCGGCGAGTTTCGGACCGACTTCATCGAACCGGTCGTGCGCCTCATCGACAGCACCGCCCCGGGCACCGTGCCCGAGCCTTCCACAGTGGCACTGGTGCTGCTGGCGGCCGCAGCCATGGCGGCGCGCGGCGGCCGGCGCGCCAGCCGCCGGCGCCTGGCAGCGCAGGCGACGCTTGCAGGGCCGGTGCCGGCCTGAGCCAACGCATGCAGCAGATGGCGCGGTCCCTCGGGCTGCGTCTTGTCTCACTCCCCACGACACCCCATTTCCATCCTGCAGAGGTTGCCCCATGAATTCCCGTCTCCGTACGCTGTCGCTGCGCGCCATGCTCGCGCTCGCCCTGATCCTGCCGGCCGCCGCGCAAGCGACGCCGGTGACGATACTCAGCGGCCAGACCATGGTCTTCAACGTCGACCTGACCGGCTCCACACCGGCGCCGCCGTACACGTTTATCGAGTTCACCTTGGGCATCGACCTGGCTGCCAGCGACGCCACTGACGGGCTGTTCCTGGAGTTCGCTGAACTCGACGGCAACGAGCTCCGCGGGGGATTTGCCACTTCCGTCGAGGGACTCGCCGGCATCGATTTCTTCTCTGACCACGCCGAGTTCGTGGACGGCCTGTTCTCGTTCAGCATGCAGGCGATCGGCGGCAACGTGACGATGGACCCCAAGGCGAACGGCTTGCTGCGCACCGAGCGCGGTGACATTCGAACCGACTTCTTCGAACCGGTCGGCATCCTCATCGACAGCACCGGCCCGGGCACCGTGCCCGAGCCTTCCACAGTGGCACTGGTGCTGCTGGCGGCCGCGGCCATGGCGGCGCGCGGCCACCGGCGTGCCGGCCATCGGCGTCTGGCACGGGTGAGGTAACGGCCTTCAGTTGGCAGGCGGCACGGCGGCGGCCGACTTCGCCGCCATCTTGTCGCGCAGCGCCTTCAGCCGTTCACGCGGGTCTTCCTTGGCCTGCACCTCGTTCAGCTTCATCTCGGCGATGAAGCGGCTGGGCACGCCGGCGATGGTGTCGCGGCCCTTCTTGCGCCGGCGCAGCGTGCTCACCACCAGCGTCGTGCGGGCGCGTGTGATGCCCACGTACATGAGGCGGCGCTCTTCTTCCAGGCGCTCGGGCGTCATGTCCTCGTCGCCGCTTCTGAACGGCAGCAGGCCTTCGTTGATGCCCGCCAGCATCACGTGGGGCCATTCCAGGCCCTTGGCGGCGTGCAGGGTCGACAGCGTCACCACGTCCTGGTCGTCGCCGCGTTCGGCCAGGCTGATGATGACGCTGATGGTCTGCGCCACCTGCAGCACGGTCTGCGTCGGGTTGTCTCCATCGTCATCTCCGCCGGCGCAGCGCTTGCCGATCCAGTCGACGAAATCGAGCACGTTGCTCCAGCGCGCAGTGGCGACCTTGTCGCTGTCTTCGCCGTCCTTCAGGTGCTGTTCGTAGCCGATGTCCTTCAGCCAGCCGAGCAGCAGCGCCTTCGCGTCGTCGCGGCCCGAGGTGTGGCCGGCGCGGTGCTGCAGATCGTTCACCGCGCGGCCGAATTCGTGCAGCGCGTCGATGGCCTTGCCCTTCAGCGTGGTGGCGAGCGTCGGCGAGAACAGCGCTTCGAACAGACTCACCTTCCACTTGCCGGCAAATTCGCCCAGCGACGCCAGCGTGGTGTGGCCGATGCCGCGTTTGGGTGTCGTCACCGCACGCAGGAACGCGGGGTCGTCGTCCTGGTTCACCAGCAGGCGCAGCCAGGCACAGAGGTCCTTGATCTCGGCGCGGTCGAAATAACTCTGGCCGCCCGAGACCTTGTACGGAATCTGCGCCGCACGCAGCTTCTGTTCGAAGACACGCGCCTGGTGGTTGGCGCGGTAGAGCACGGCGCAGTCGGCGAGCTTGATGCGCGCATCGGCGGCGCGCAAGGCGATGAAACGCGCCACCGCACGTTCGGCCTCGTGTTCTTCGCTGTCGGCTTCGCTGACCTTCACCGGGTCGCCGTCGCCGAACTCGCTCCAGAGTTTCTTCTCGTAGATCTTCGGGTTCTTCGAGATCACCGCATTCGCCGCGCGCAGGATGTTGCCAGTGGAGCGGTAGTTCTGTTCGAGCGGAATGACCACCAGCTTGGGGTAGTCGTGCGGCAGCCGCTTCAGGTTCTCGATGGTGGCGCCGCGCCAGCCGTAGATGCTCTGGTCGTCGTCGCCCACCGCGGTGAAGATGCCGCGTTCGCCGACCAGCGCCTTCAGCAGTTCGTACTGCACGGCGTTGGTGTCCTGGTACTCGTCGACCAGCACATGGCGGAACTGCGCCTGCCATTTCGCCCGTGTTTCGGCGTCGTGCTGCAGCAGCTTCAGCGGCAGGCCGATGAGGTCGTCGAAGTCCACCGCCTGGTAGGCCGACAGGCGCTCCTGGTAACGCTGCATCACGCGCGCGGCAATGCGTTCGTCGTCGTTCTCGGCAGCGGCCTCGGCGCCGGCGGCGTCCAGGCCCTGGTTCTTCCAGCCGCTGATGGTCCACTGCCAGCGCCGCGCGAGTGCGTTGTCGCTGCTGCCGCCGGCGTCCTTGATGACACCGAGCACGTCGTCACTGTCGAGGATGGAGAACTTCTCCTTCAGCCCGAGCCTTGTGCCATCGGTGCGCAGCAAACGCACGCCGAGCGAGTGGAAGGTGCTGATGGCCAAGTCCTTCGCGGCGCGGCCCACCAGCGCCTTGGCACGTTCGCGCATCTCGGCCGCGGCCTTGTTGGTGAAGGTGATCGCGGCGATCTGCTTCGGTTCCAGCCCGGCCTGCAGCAGGCGGCCGATCTTGTGCACGATGACACGTGTCTTGCCCGAGCCGGCCCCCGCCAGCACGAGGCAGGGGCTGTTCAGATGGTGCACGGCCTGCAGCTGGGCGAGGTTGAGGGTTTCGGACATGGCGCGCTTCGGGGCCGCGGATGATAGCGGGCGGCCCGTAGCGCGCTGTCCCTCAGGGCTTCAGGTCGATCTCGGCGCGTTCGGCATGCTCGACATCGGGGGTGGCGTCCAGCGTCTTGATGCGTGGGCCGAGCAAAGCGACCAGTTCCGCCAGGGCCTGCGGCATGCCGCCGGCTGTCAGGCTGATGTGCCCACCGTCGCGGATCACGCGGGCCACTTCGGGTGGATGGATCGGTGACCCGTGCACGCTGATGATGTCGGCCTGGCGGTCGCCGATCGGCCAGCTGCGCTCGATGTTGCCGCAGACGTGATTCGGAATCGGATCCCCGGTGCTCAAGCCCGGCCCGCCACCGGCGCCATAGACCTTGTCCGTCCAGTTCAGATTGTTCGCTTCCGGGTGTTTGCCTTCGCCGCCGGCATCGATATGCAACTGCCCGGCGGCGTTGCGCTTCCAGACGATCTGGTCGGGCGGGATCGGTGCGCAGGGCGTGAGACCGTCCATCGGCACCGGCGTGACCGTTGCGTGGCGTACCTCCGAATGGCTGGCCAGGCCGATCGACGACAGGCGGCCCGCCGCGATGGCGCTGCTCACCGCGGCGCTGCCCAGGCTGCCGTCGGGCGCCTGCGGCACCAGCAGCTCGATGTTCAGCCGGTAGCCCAGCGCGGTGGCGTCGATCATCTCGGCCGCGGCGACACCGGGCACGTCGCTGAGTGCGAGCTTCATCTCGCCGCTGCCGGGCGCCGGCCTGGCCAGCGGCTGCTTGAGACCATCGAACACGGCGCGCACGCTGCGCACGGCAGACAGCAGCGCTTCGACCAGCGACGTCGACGGGCCATGCGCGAGCGACGGGTCCGACGCCAGCGGCGGATTCGTCTGGAAGTAGGCCGCAGCGGCCGAGCACGGCTGGCCCGGTGCGGCCTGCAGGTCTGCCAGCAACACCTGCTGCAGCCGCGTGTCCGCCACCGGGTCGGCAACCCGGCGTGCCAGCCAGTGGCGGCCGGCCTGGTGCTGCTGCACAACATGGGCCAGCTCGTGCGCCAGCAGGCGCCGGCCGGCGGCTGTTTGCGGCGCCAGCAGGCCTTGCTGGAACACGATGTCGGACCCCACCGTGTAAGCCGACGCGTTCAGCGCCGTTGCCGAGGCCGACGCGACGCCGTCGTCGTGCAGCCGAACCTGGCCCAGGTCATGGCCCAGACGCGGTTCCATGAACTGGCGTGTTGCGGCGTCCAAGGGCTTGCCGCCGGCCGATGCCGCGCCGGACAAGGCCGGCAAGCGCCCGCCTGCGGGCAGGGCCTGCCGAGGTGGCCGCTCGATGCCGGCGGCCAGCTGTTCTGCCGCCACTTCGCTGGCACCATGGTGCGACTGGCAGCGCGGGCAGACACCGCCGCAGGCGCAGGAAAACAGGCGCCCGGGCTGGAACGGCGGCCGCGCCGCCAGGGTGCCGGGCACGGGCCCGCTGGGCCGTAGAGACGGCGGCCTGCGCCGATCGAAGGCAAGTGTGAATGCCATGACGACATGCGATGCAAAGCGACGCCGGGGATTGTGCGCGGCGCAGGGCGCAAAGGACAGCAGGAGAGGCCGGGTGGCGACAGCGAACCCTGCTGCCAACCGCTGTTTTGCTAGAGTCAGCACGTTGTTTTGCTACGGCGGTGGACATGAAGCTGGACGAATCGAGGCTGCTGGGCGACATCGGCGGCACACACGCGCGCTGGGCCTGGCAGGCCGCGCCAGGTGCACCGGTGCAGGACGTGGCAGTGCGGCCCTGCGCCGCCAACGCCTCGCTGCTGGATTCGGCGCGCGACTACATGGCCGGCAGCGGCCATGCCGCGCCGAGTGCGCTGTGCATCGGCATTGCCACGCCCATCACCGGCGACCAGGTGCAGATGACGAACAACGACTGGGCGTTCTCCATCAGCCAGCTGCAGCACGAGCTCGGCGTCGCACGCTGCTTGGTGATCAACGACTTCACGGCGCTGGCGATGAGCCTCACGGCGCTGGGCCCACAAGACCTGCGCCGCATCGGCGGCGGCGACGGCGCCGCGGTGGCCGGCGCGCCGATGGCGCTGGTCGGGCCCGGCACGGGCTTGGGGGTCTCGGGCCTGCTGCCCGGCCCGGGCGGCGGCTGGCTGCCGCTCAGCGGTGAAGGCGGCCATGTCACGCTGGCGGCCGCAGACGACGAAGAAGCCGCAGTGCTGGCGCTGCTGCGGCAACGTTTCGGCCATGTCTCGGCCGAGCGGGTGCTGTCGGGCCCGGGCCTCGTGAACCTGCACGACGCGCTCTGCACCCTGGCCGGGCAGACGCCGCCGGCACGCACACCGGCCGACGTGGTCAGTGCCGCGCTGGCGGGCAGCGACAAGACCTGCGTGCACGCGGCCACGCTCTTTGCCGGCTTCCTGGGCAACGTGGCAGGCAACCTGGCGCTGACGCTGGGTGCACGCGGCGGCGTCTACGTCGGCGGCGGCATCCTGCCGCGGCTGGGCGCGGCTTTCGACGACACGCGCTTCCGCCAGCGCTTCGAAGACAAGGGCCGCTTCGCCAGCTACCTGCGGCCGCTGCCCACCTGGGCCATCACTGCGGCGACGCCGGCTCTGCTGGGGGCGGCACGCGCGCTGGACCTGATGCCGGGTTGACACACACAAAGCGCAGCGCGCCGTGCCGGAATGGGCGAACGGGCAGCCGCGCCGCCGGGCCGCCGGGCCGCTGGCCCACCCGTGGCCCGCCACAGCCGCTAAACTATCAGGGTTCGCCCTGAGGAGCGTTGCGATGGCCCGGTCTGCACGATCGCGGCCACCAGGCTCGGGGCCCTGCGGGACGGTGCCGCGGTGAAACAACGGCGCTCACTCCCGCAAATCCGGAGTGAACGCGCCACCATGAAGACCCCACCACCCCCGATGCGCCTGTCCGGCCTGGAGCCGGTGACCCTTGCCGACGACGCGCTGTTCGTCAACATCGGCGAACGCACCAACGTCACCGGCTCACGGGCCTTCGCGCGCATGATCCTCGAAGGCCGCTTCGAAGACGCGCTCAGCGTCGCGCGCCAGCAGGTCGAAAACGGCGCCCAGGTCATCGACATCAACATGGACGAGGCGATGCTCGACTCGGCCGCGGCGATGGAACGTTTCCTGAAGCTGATCGCCGGCGAACCCGAGATCGCGCGGGTGCCCATCATGATCGACAGCTCGAAGTGGAGCGTCATCGAGACCGGGCTCAAGTGCATCCAGGGCAAGGGCATCGTGAACTCGATTTCGCTGAAGGAAGGCGAGGCCGAGTTCAAGCGCCAGGCGACGCTGGTGCGGCGCTACGGCGCCGCCGCGGTGGTGATGGCTTTCGACGAAACAGGCCAGGCCGACACCTACGAACGCAAAGTCCAGATCTGCGAGCGCGCCTACCGGATGCTGGTCGACGAGGTCGGTTTTCCGGCCGAGGACATCATCTTCGACCCCAACATCTTCGCCATCGCCACCGGCATCGAAGAACACAACAACTACGCCGTCGACTTCATCGAGGCCACACGCTGGATCAAGACGAACCTGCCCGGCGCCAAGGTCAGCGGCGGAGTCTCGAACGTGAGTTTCAGCTTCCGCGGCAACGACCCGGTGCGCGAAGCCATCCACACCGTGTTCCTGTACCACGCCATCAAAGCCGGCATGGACATGGGCATCGTCAACGCCGGCATGGTGGGGGTCTACGACGACCTCGAACCCGAGCTGCGTGAACGGGTCGAAGACGTGGTGCTGAACCGCCGCGCCGACTCGGGCGAACGGCTGGTCGAGATCGCCGAAAACGCCAAGGGCTTGAGCAAGGACGACAGCGCCCGGCTGGCCTGGCGCGCCGGCAATGTGAACGAACGGCTGAGCCACGCGCTGGTGCACGGCATCACCGAGTTCATCACCGTCGACACCGAAGAAGCCTGGGTCGCCATTTCCGCCGGCGGCGGCCGGCCGCTGCACGTGATCGAAGGCCCGCTGATGGCCGGCATGAACATCGTCGGCGACCTTTTCGGCCAGGGCAAGATGTTCCTGCCCCAGGTGGTGAAAAGCGCCCGCGTGATGAAACAGGCCGTGGCCCACCTGCTGCCCTACATCGAAGCCGAGAAGCTGGCGATGGTGGAAGCCGGCGGCGAAGCCAAGCCCAAGGGCAAGATCGTCATCGCCACCGTCAAGGGCGACGTGCACGACATCGGCAAGAACATCGTCACGGTGGTCCTGCAGTGCAACAACTTCGAGGTCGTGAACATGGGCGTGATGGTGCCTTGCCAGGACATCCTGGCGAAGGCCCGTGTCGAAGGCGCCGACATCATCGGCCTCTCGGGCCTGATCACACCGAGCCTGGAAGAGATGCAGCATGTGGCGGCCGAGATGCAGCGCGACGACTACTTCCGCATCAAGAAGATCCCGCTGCTGATCGGCGGCGCCACCTGCAGCCGGGTGCACACCGCCGTGAAGATCGCGCCGCACTACGAAGGCCCGGTGGTGTATGTGCCCGACGCCTCGCGCAGCGTCGGTGTCTGCTCCGACCTGCTGTCGGACGAACGCGCGGCGAAGTTCATCGACGAACTCAACACCGACTACGACCGTGTGCGCACGCTGCACGCCAACAAGAAGGCGACGCCGCTGGTGACGCTGGCGCAGGCGCGCGAGAACAAGGCCAAGGTCGACTGGGCTGCGTACACGCCGCCGGTGCCGAAGTTCATCGGCCGCCGTATCTTCCGCAACTACGACCTCGCCGAACTCGCGCAGTCCATCGACTGGGCGCCGTTTTTCCAGACCTGGGACCTGGCCGGCAAGTTCCCCGAGATCCTGCGCGACGAGGTCGTCGGCAGCGAAGCGCAGCGGGTCTTCAGCGACGGCAAACGCCTGCTGCAGCGTGCGATCGAAGGCCGCTGGCTGCAGGCCAGCGGTGTCATCACACTGCTGCCGGCCAACACCGTGGGCGACGACACGATCGAGATCTACACCGACGAAACCCGCAGCGAGGTGGCGATGACCTGGAGCCCGCTGCGGCTGCAGACCGAGCGGCCGGTGGTCGATGGCGTCAAACGGCCCAACCGCAGCCTGGCCGACTTCATAGCGCCCAAGGGCGTGGCGGCCGACCACATCGGCCTCTTCGCCGTGACCGCCGGCCTGGGCATCGAGAAGAAGGAAAAGTTCTTCACCGACGACCACGACGACTATTCGGCCATCATGCTGAAGGCGCTGGCCGACCGCCTGGCCGAGGCCTTCGCCGAACGCCTGCACCAGCGGGTGCGCACGGAACTCTGGGGCTACGCCGCCGACGAGCAGCTCGGCCACGAAGAGCTGATCGCCGAGAAGTACCGCGGCATCCGCCCGGCGCCGGGTTACCCGGCCTGCCCCGACCACAGCGTCAAGCGCGCGATGTTCGAGGTGCTGCAGGCCGGCGATATCGGCATGACGCTGACCGAGAGCCTGGCGATGTCGCCGGCGGCCAGTGTCAGCGGCTTCTACATGGCGCACCCCGAGGCGGTGTACTTCAACGTCGGCCGCATCGGCAACGACCAGCTCGCCGACTGGGCCGAACGCCAGGCGCTGGACCTGCGCAGCGCCGAACGTCTGTTGGCGCCCGCACTGCAGTGAGCCGGCGCGCCCGTATCAGTCGCAAGCAGGCGTAAGCGGCCGGCTGACTGCCCACAAGTTGGCAGTCAGCAGCAGGCCTGCCCCCCAAGAATCCGCTGCAACAGGGATCGGGGGTTTGTGTTGGAACTATTCATCTGGCGCCGCCATGCGCGCGCTGCAGTGTCGGCTGTTGCCTTGGCGTTGCTGGCCGCCTGCGGTGGCGGTGGTGGTGACAGCGCCGCTGCTGCCGGCAGCCCCGACGCCACCATCGACGCGGTGCCGCCGGCGGTGGTGGAAAAACCGGCCAGCCGCGACGAAGCCGCACGTTTCCTCACCCAGGCCAGCTACGGCCCGACCGACAGCGACATCGACCGTGTGATGGCCATCGGCTACGCCGCCTGGATCGACGAGCAGCTGGCGCTGCCCACCGCTTCGCACCAGGCGAGCTGGGAAGCCACCGACGCCACGCTGAAGGCCGCGGGGTCGGCGGCGGGCGCCGACCAGGTCTACGAAACCTACTGGCGCCAGGCCGTCGCCGGCCCCGACCAGCTGCGCCAGCGCCTGGTGTTTGCGCTGTCGCAGATCTTCGTCATCTCGCTGGCCGACGGCAGCGTCGGCGACAACCCGCGGGCGGTGGCGGCCTGGCTCGACATGCTGGGCAACCAGGGCCTGGGCAGCTACCGCGGCCTGCTCGAAGCGGTGGCACGGCACCCGATGATGGGGGTCTACCTGTCGCACCTGAAGAACCAGAAGGCCGACACCAAAACCGGCCGTGTGCCCGACGAGAACTTCGCACGCGAGGTGATGCAGCTGTTCTCGATCGGCCTCGTGGCGCTGAACGAAGACGGCAGCGTCAACAGCGGCAGCGGCGACACCTACGGGCCCAGCGACATCTCGGGCCTGGCCAAGGTGTTCACCGGCTGGAGCTGGGCCTGCCCCGACTGGCCCGACAACAGCTGCTTCTTCAACGGCAGCGCCAACGGCAGCAGCGACGCCGACCGCAGCTTCAAGGCGATGCTCGGTTATCCGCAGTACCACAGCGTCGAAGCCAAGAGCTTTCTCGGCACCACCATCGCAGCGCAAACCACCAGCGACCCGGCGGCCAGCCTGAAGGCGGCGCTGGACACGCTGGCCGCGCACCCCAACGTCGGCCCCTTCATCGGCCGCCAGCTGATCCAGCGCCTGGTCACCAGCAACCCCAGCCCCGACTACATCCGCAGCATCGCGCGCGCCTTCGCCAACAACGGCGCCGGTGTGCGCGGCGACATGAAGGCGGTGGTCAAGGCGGTGCTGATGCACCCGGAAGCGCGGCGCAGCAGCGACACCGCCGGCAAGGTGCGTGAGCCGGTGCTGCGGCTGTCGGCTTTTCTGCGCGCGTTTGGGCACAAGTCCGACAGCGGCAGGTACCGCGTCGGCAACACCGACAACGCGGCCACGCAGCTTGGCCAGACGCCGATGCGTTCGCCGTCGGTCTTCAACTTCTACCGCCCGGGTTATGTCGCGCCGGGCACGGCCTCGGCCGGCGCCGGGCTGGCAGCGCCGGAGATGCAGATCGCGCACGAAACCAGCGTCGCCGGCTACGTGAACTACATGCGCGACGCGGTCAGCCTGGGCGTGGGCGCGAGCAACAGCATCATCAACGGCGTCAGCTTCAACCGGCGCGACCTGCAAGCCGACTACAGCGCCGAGCTGGCGCTGGCCGAGCAGCCCACCGCGCTGGTCGAGCGTGTCGCCGGCAAGCTGCTCTACGGCACGGCGTCGGCGGCGCTGAAGACCGAGATTGCCGATGCTGTCGGCAAAGTGGCATTTCCGGCGCTGAACAGCGGCGGCACGAACCAGACCGCGATCGACACCGCCAAGCGCAACCGCGTCAACGCCGGCGTGCTGCTGGTGCTGGCCTCGCCTGAATTCCAGGTGCAGAAATGACCGAACTTTCCCGGCGCCTCTTCCTGCGCCATGCCGGTGTGATGTCAGCGCTGACCGGCAGTGCCGCGCCGCTGACGCTGAACCTGCTGGCCGCCGGCACGGCCGCGGCGCAGACCGCCCCCGACTACAAGGCCATCGTCTGCCTGTTCATGTTCGGCGGCAACGACGCCTACAACATGGTGCTGGCGACCGACAGCGCCAGCTTCCAGGCCTACACCAGCACACGCAGCCAGGCGCCTGATTCGATTGCGCTGCTCGCCCCCGGCATCGCCGCCAACACCGGCGCAACGATCGCATCACCGCTGCGGCTGGGTGGTGTGCTGCCGCTGACGCCGCTGAACGCGCAGGGCCGCAGCTTTGCGCTGCACCCGGTGATGGGCACGCTGCAGACGATGTTCAACAGCGACAAGCGGCTGGCCATCCTGCCCAACATCGGCCCGCTGGTGATGCCGACCAACAAGACCCAGTACGGCCAGAGCAGCCACCCGAAACCCGCCAGCCTGTTTTCGCACAACGACCAGCAGAACACCTGGCAGGCGCTGGCGCCCGAAGGTGCCACCACCGGCTGGGGCGGCCGCATGGGCGACCTGCTCGCCAGCGCCAACAGCAGCCCGGTATTCACCGCCGTCTCCGCCAGCGGCAACGCCGTCTGGCTGGCCGGCCAGACGGTGCGCCAGTACCAGCTGGGCAGCAACGGCGCGGTGCGGCTGGGGCTGGACAGCGGCAACCGCGTCTACGGTTCCACCGATGTCGGTGCGGCGCTGCAGCGCATCGTCTCGAACACACGCGGCAGCCATGTCTTCGAGGCCGACATGGCCGCGGTGGCCAAACGGTCGATCGACGCCGAGGTGCTGTTGCGCACCGCGCTCAAACCGGCCAGCGACGCGGCTTTCGGCACCGCGCCCACCAGCGGCAGCTACAACGCCAGCGCCGACCCCAAGCTGCAATACGACAGCCCGCTCACCGGCGCCAAGGCCTTCAACGCCGTGGCGCAGCAGCTGCAGGTGGTGGCACGCATGGTCGAAGCGGGCATGAGCGGTGCCGCCGGCACGAAGCGCCAGGTGTTTTTCGTCAGCCTCGGCGGCTTCGACACCCACGACGCGCAGAACCGCAGCCATGCCGACCTGATGGCCAAGCTGGCCCATGCGCTGCGCTACTTCGACACCACGCTGGGCGCGGTCAACGCCCGCAGCAACGTCACCACCTTCAGCGCCAGCGACTTCGGCCGCACCTTCACCAGCAACGGCGACGGCACCGACCACGGCTGGGGCAGCCACCACTTCGTGATGGGCGGCGCAGTGAAGGGCGGCGACCTCTACGGCAACTACCCGGTGCTGGGCGTGAAGAACGCCAACAACAACAATTTCGACAGCAGCGTCAACCAGCTCGGCAACGGTGCGATGCTGCCCGAGACCTCGGTCGACCAGCTCGGCGCGACGCTGGGCAAGTGGTTCGGGCTGAGCGACCTGCAGCTGCTGGACATCTTTCCGAACCTGAAGAACTTCGACAGCGCCAAACGCAACCTGGGCTTCATGGCATAGCCGACAAGGCCCGCTGCAGCTGCAGCGCTTCGCCCATGTGGGCGACGACGATGGCTTCGCTGCCGGCGAGATCGGCAATGCTGCGCGCAACCTTCATCGTGCGGTGCAGCCGCCGCCCCGACCAGCCCAGCCGTTCCGCGGCCGATTGCAGGAAGCGCCGCGCGGCGGCGTCTGCGGCGCAGAGTTCGTCGATGCGCGCGGCATCGAGTTCGGCGTTGGGCACACCCTGGCGCTGCAGCTGGCGGGCGCGAGCGGCAGCAACACGCAGCGCCACCACGGCCGAAGTCTCGCCGTCGGCCAGCCCCATCAGCTCGGCGGGTTTGACGGCCGGCACCTCGATCTGCAGATCGATGCGGTCGAGCAACGGCCCCGAGAGCCGGCCCTGGTAACGCGCCACGGCCTCGGCCGTGCAGCGACAGCTCCGGCCGGTGGCGGCGAAGGCACCGAGGTAGCCGCAGGGGCATGGACGCGTTGCTCTTTTGCCATTCACCAGCGTGGTGCGGAAAGTGCCGATTCACAAGGCACCAGCGCATGTCGGGGAGCATCTGAAGCAAGCGCGGCTCAAGCGAGGGCTCTTGCAGCGTGAGATCGCCGAAATGCTTGGCGTGACCGCATGGACGGTCCTGCACTGGGAGGCAGGAAAGACGACACCCCTGCCCAAGGATGGGCCGGCCATCGTTCGGTTCCTCGGGTATCTGCCGCTTCCGACTGCGACGCTGGCCGAGCAGCTCTACGCAGTCCGATTCGCCGGCGGGCTGACTCAGGGCCAGGCCGCAGCGTCTCATGGGGTCGGCGAAGATGGGTGGCGCGATGCCGAAATGGGGCGAACTGTCGCTGAGACCATCCAACGGCGACTAGAGATAGCAGCGCAGGCTACGTCTCGCAAAGACGAGTGAGGAAGCCCGGCTGTTCGCGGAAGCACACACGAAAACGGCCCCGAAGCGATGCCTCGGGGCCCTCAGACGAGATCTATTGATCGCGCCTGCAGTGCCTACTTTTTGTGCTTCGTCGGGTCGACGAGCACGTAACCCTGGTTGGGTTTCGGCGTAGCCGGCAACGGGTGGCCACGAGTGCTCGTGACTTCACTGCCGGTCGTGGTGTTGCGGTACTGACCCGACCGAGGGGTCGTGGTACCGGGAGGGAGCGGTTTGCTCATTGGGTAACTTTCAGATTGGCGTGTTTGACTACCCAGCCCCTCCCCGTGTTGCAACGCAACAAATAGAGAGCAAAGCAAGCGTTTTTGCCTAGACAGGGTTTTTCCGGACTAACTACACTGCCAACCTGCTGGCGATGCAAACGGCCAGCAGGTCAGACAGCTTGGCTAGGGCCTTTCGGTAACGGGACGAGCAGTGAGCACCCATTCGCGGGGTACCGCTTCGAACCAGTATGCTGTAAGCATTGAATCCATCCTCTCTGACACCTCAGACCTGGTCTCTCAGGTTTGCCCGTCGCAGGGACACAGTTGCACTAGAGGGCCCGTCGGTGGTGGTACACCGGTCGGGCCTTCGCCTTTCTAGCTGCTCTCCTTGAGAGAGCAAGCACATTCTACGAGTCCTGACTCTTCCTGCTAGTCCGAAACTTCAGGAAAGTTATCCACAGGCTCTCGGAGCCGTGTTAAGCGCGCTAAGGTCCTGTTGATAAAAGAACATTCTGCACCATTTCCACGGTGTGAAATGATCCTATACACAGGTGCATAGTCAGGGGCCGGCTGCCTAGAAACACAGGCTTTCTGCAATCAGTTGCAGTCCAAGGCGCCTTTAGCGTACTCACACTCCGGAAGCTCCCGTCGAGCGGGTGTAGACCTGTGGATATCTTCAGGAAAGGCGCAGCGTATGTTTCAAGCAGTTACACCTTTATCGCGCCCCGGCAATAACCACACGTGATTCATAGTTATTGATGTGCTGAGGCTGCCTGTGCCTCTTTTTAGCTGCTCCCGTTGAGGGAGACGACTTCGTGCTCTGTAGCACTGGCTTTGAGAACCGTCCCTGGGTCGCCAGTGACACCGTCATCGCTTCACCCCCCCAAACCGCCCCCTGTAGCCGCACCGTGGCACGCCGGGCAGCTAGTCGGAGACGGCATCGAAAGCACATCCGCTAGTCCGCACCGGCCGCGTTAGGACAACCACGTTGTGCGTCCTCACGAAAGCGAGTCGACGGCCCCCTGAGTCAAGGCTGACAAACCCCGCGGGCGGCTGCTAGTCTGGTTCGAGCCCGCCTCAACACCCAAAGCCATGGAGTCCTGTAATGAAGCTCATTTCGTTAACTGCGTGCTTCGCTGTCGCTGGACTGCTGTCGACAGCACCGGTGATGGCAAATGTGCATGCAGACGTCGAGGTTATCGATGTTCACTTTCGGCTCATTGATCTGAACCTCTTTGACTCTTTCTTGCCTTCGTATACGGTAGCAAACCCGAGCATCTCGGCATATGCGACCGTTTTCAGCAGTGCAAATGCAGATAGCTACGTTGCAACACGCGGTCGCATCACCAAGGACCTTTTGCCGCTCTCGCTAGTTGCAGTGCCATACGACATTGACGCGCGATCTGAGATCAGTCGCTCAGGTGGCGCGCTGGGTTCAACGATTGCCACAACTGACATGAGCGCTGTCGGCTACACCCAATCGGCAATTTCCTCGCAATTTGAACTGTACGTCTCACCAAGTACTGCTCTTGTGATCAGCGGCATGATTACCATTGCTGCGAGCAGCAATGTGGATGAACCTGATCAGCGCATAGACGGTGGAGTGCAATTGCTATTTAGCAGCCTGATCGCCGCCGGCCAGGTCATTTCCTTTAGCAAGGTAGTTCATGGCAAGGGCACAGATTCCAGCACCATGGCGTTCGAGTATGTGTTTCAGAACACCTACGATGTTGAAAGTAGGTTGACGTGGATGACCAACGTCAGCACAAACGGCCTCAATCTTGCGACCGTCGTGCCTGAACCATCGACGGCCCTGCTGCTGGCCCTTGGCGGGACGCTTCTCTTCTGCGTACGCAAGCGGCGCCAGTCGCCGCACCCGCTCACCGTGGACTGACTGCGTTCACCGTCTAAGGAGACAGAGACCGCGAGCGCGCTCGAATCAGGATCGCCGAGAGAGCGAGCGCCACGACAATACCAACCACGTACCCAATGGCAGACGTGGGGAAGAGGAGCCCTCGCGTAGCACCCAAGAACGCCAACAAGGAAATCTGCGCGACCATAACAAGCCCATAAATGAGGACACTGATGGCATTTCTGGTCATCGCTCCCGCGAACGATCTACTCAAGACACCGGAACACAAGTAGGCAAGAACCAGGGTACCAGCCGCAGCTGCCCCGACCCCAAAGCAGGCGACCAGATCAATCCAAAAGGAATCGCCCAATTTCATAGCCAGCCTCGATTGAGCCCACTAGTGGTCACTTGGGGCACCCACAACCGGCCGCAGCCGCACCTGTTGCCTTGTTCTGTAGTAGGGTCATGCCGAGGGCGAGCACACCGGCGAAAGCGTTGCTTTGCTTATTGCTCAATCCAATGCCCTCAAGCCCAGCAGATGCGGCGCCCGCCCAACCGCCAAGAAATCCCGCTGTTCCTAGGTCACCTCCGGACGGGCTCTGTCCAGCTACAGTCGCCGATGCCAACTCACCACCAACAGCACCAGCGATGCCAACCGCTATTGCGCCGCCGAAACTCAACCTGAGTCCGGCCGTTGCCCCGGCTATGGCACCCGCCGCGCCGGCGACAAGGTGATCTGTCAAGCTACCGCATTTCTGCATTGAACCTATGACGCCCGAGGCGCCACCGACCACCGCTCCAAAGCCGGCGAGTGCTAACTGAGGCGACACCAACCCGGTTGGATCTGTGCGCGAGATCGGATTCCCCCCCACATAGATGTAGGTATTGATTCCGCCCGCAAGGCCGATTGGGTCTGACTGGGTGTACCTACCAAGCTCAGAGTCGTAGTACCGGTTCCAGTTGTACCAGAGCGCCGATTCAGCATCGTAATACTGTCCGGGCAAGCCGACATTCAACCCGCCGATGCTGTCGGTCACAACGCTGCGGTCAAACGCGGCGTTGTTTGCGCGCCATGCGACCTGGCCCGCGGAGTTGCTGAGCACTTCCGGTCGACCCAAATGATCGTTGTGCATGGTGTAGAAGGCCCCACCCCGCACGACCCCGAGTAGTTCCCCGCTGAGCCATACGTAGGTCGTCTGCAGTGGACCATCTTCGTACAGCATCTCGCCGCCAGGGCCATAGACGAAGCGAGTGGTCGAACCAGGCGCAGCTTTGTAGACACGCTGATTCAGCGCGTTGCTGCGATAGTCGCCAACCAGCGTGCTGTTGAAGTAGTAAGCCGCCATTCGATCGAAAGCATCGTACCCATATTGCCGTGTGCCATCTGCGCGAGCGTCGCTGCCAAGTAGGCCAGAACTGCCGTATCCCAAAGTTCTCGGAGTGCTCCCACTGAGCGTCAAAAGGTGGCTGCCTTGACTGCTGTAGCCATATGTGTTGCTGCTCCCGCCGCGCTGGTGACTGGTCCGATTGTCCATTTGATCCCAGCTAAAGCTTTGCGCGTCGCCTGCTCGCGTGACCGTCGATAGTCGATTGTTTGGATCGTAAAGGAAACTTGTGTTGAGACTCGAATAGACGCTGTCAGTGATTGACGCAAGCGTGTCAGTGGCGTTGTACCCGTAGCTCAGGCCGTGGATGCCAGGCGACGCCACTTGACTGGCGCGACCATCGGTGTCCAGGGTGATCATCCTCGCCAAGCCATTTCCAAAGCGCCATGCATAGCCTCGATTCGTGGCCGGCTGATAGAGGAACGAATCAGCGAGCGTGACCCACTGCCCGCCGCTATACCGACTGACCGAAGCAAGACGCCCATAGCTACTGTAGCCGAACTGCAGCGATTCGCCGTTGGGATAGCTCATCCCCGTCGTCCGTCCTTGGGTGTCGTATGTCCAGCCAGTCGTGTAGCTGACCCCGTACACCACCGATACCTGCTGAACCAGTTCCCCGGCAGCGTTGTACTGCAACGTCGTCTGGCCCGTCGCGTCATTGATACGCGTTAATCTTCCCTTGCCGTACGCATTTTCATCGTAGGTGAAGGTCTCAGTCACACCGCCACTCGCCCGAGAGATCGCGCGGCCGAGCTTGTCCCACATGTAGGTGATCGTCGTACCGTTCGCGCGCGACTCGCTCGACCGGCGTCCTGCACTGTCGTAGCCAAAGCTCGTGCTGCCGGTGTCGGGACTGCTGATGCTGAGGTTGTCTCCGAAACCGTTGTACGTGTAGGTCGTCACCAGATTCCGCGGGTCCTTGACGGTCCACAGATTGCCCCTTGCGTCGTAAGCGTAGACCGTTGCACCATTGTCCGGCGCCAGCACCTGCGTCAGCCTGTTCAGAGCGTCATAGGTGTACGTCGTTGTGCGGCCCGCGATGTCCTGGCGCGTCTTGAGATTGCCGTTCTTGTCGTACGTGTATGTGACTTGTTGGCCCCCGTTTCCAAGGTCGATGTACGGCCGGCGCAGTGCATCCAGCACGCGCGTTGACGAGAACTGACCAGACGTGTTCGCAACGGGCGTCTGGCCGCTTAAGGAAGGAACGTGGCGCACCGATGCTGTCGACGCAGTGTTGGTCGCGATGTTGAAGTTCAACTGAACAAACTCGTTGGCCGCATTGCCAATGCTGGTACGTCGCCCACCGGCGGCGTAGCGGAACCGATCGACGCGGCCGTCGGCATACGTGATGTCGGTTATCCGATGGTTGTTATCGTAGACGTAGTTTGTGACTCGGTTCCCGCTGGGAAGATACGCCGTGGCAGTCGTGAGGTTGCCCTTTGCGTCGTAGCCAAAGTCGGTAATTGCGCCATTTGCATCGGTATAACGACCCGGCTGACCCAAGCCGTTGTAGCTCGTGAAACTTTCGACATGCCCCAATGCATTGGTAATGGAGCTGACATTACCAAGGGAGTCATAAGCGAGGACCGTGACTTCGTTGCCTGTCGGCAGTACGCGTGTGGTTGTCTTTGTTTTTACCGCATAGCCACTATAAAAAGTATAGGTATACAGAGCTTGGCGCGTCGAGCCGGTGGTGATGTCGGTCCAGGTTTCGCCGGAGAGCAATCCGCTGGAAAAGTAAGAATAAACAACCTTCGCATAGGCCGTGTTCGAGGAGTCACGGAAAACCGTCTCAGTGATCTCCTTGCCAACCCAAGTGTTGACCCTAGTGTGAGCACTTGTGGTTCCCGCGGCAACAGTCGTACTGAGAAGCAGGCCGGACGCACTATAGGTGTGATCTGTCTTGTTGCCGTTCCAGTCCAGTGTGTAGTCGATGAAACCGTTACTATCGTAGAACGTCTGAGCAACAGCAGTCGGACAATTCGTGCCGGCCGCCTGGGATGCAGAGACGAGTTTCAGGCTGCCATATTGGGCGGTAAACGTAAAGACAGTCGCGAGTCCCGTCGCGCTGGTGTGAGTTGTCTGGTTTGTTCCGTAAGAAAACTGATCGTCAACCTCGCCGCCAGCTAGCGTTACTCTCTTCGTACGCGCGTCAGTCGGGTAGTATTCGTAGGTACTGTATCGTACGCCGTTATAAGAAATACCGGTCAAGAGCGTAGGCGAAATCGCTGTGGCTTCGTAGTGATACGTTCGAATATCGGGATTCGCTCCGGGCGACGTAACTGACGACAGCATGCCATTTGCGTCAAAGGCATACGACCACACGCCCCCTGCTGGGTCGGTGATAGTCGAGATGCGACTGCCAGACCACCCAAGAGTAATGAACTGCCCAACAGCGTTCGTAAGCTTGATGACTTTTGTGCCAGAGTACGTGTAGGTGAATTTCGCACCCACTCCGTCGGAAATGGATGTGATGTATCCGCCATTGGTATAGGTGTATGTCGTGTTCCCAATGACGAGAGTCCACTTCTGCCCATACAGGTAAATTAGCTCCCCTGTAGCGGCAGAGCCACCGCCGACCTTGTATGTGTACGCATGGCCATCATCAGTCCAACCAATCCACTGAAAGTTGTACTGTGTCCCAGTAGCATCCGTGAACGTCGCCGCTGTCGGGATGCAATCCCCCATTGGCGTCGTTGTGCATCCCGAGAACGTGAATCCCAATTTCGGTTGATCAATGCTGGAGTACCACTTTTGTCCGAACATAGAGCCACCTGTGCTCATGCTTCGGTAGGTACGCCCGAGACTGATCCCGTACCTGCCGAACGAACGGAAGTCTGCATCCGTAATGTATTTTTCACCAGTGCTCAGCTTGACCGGATTCCCGGTTGAGGTATTTTCACCGTCGTCGGAAGCCCCACACTCCGGCTTCTTACTGTTGTTTGTTGATGGCGGCTTGGCTTGTTGAGTTGGCCCCGGACCGCCACCACTCGCGCGTTCGGTTGGGTTAATTAGCAAGCCATCTATTCCACCAACATTTATTGATGTTATATCGAATACCAATGAGCTTCGGTCTCGGTACCCAATAATGGGAACTATGGTTTCGCCGCTGCTATTAGGCGGGTGACCTACCAACTCGGGCTGACGGCCTTCTGTCGGCTTAACAAGTTGGTGAATTATTGGATTAGGATCGTTGTTGCTCGATGAAGCCTTACCGGCTAGCGAAACGAGTGCGAGAGCAGATGCAAGAACGATATTTGCAGCCACACGGTATGCCATTGAACTGGATGTTTGAGTTCTAGTGCGGCTACCCTTACTGATGCAAGGAGAAGACTCTGTGTTGTTGGCGCCGATTCCGAGAGTGGCTTGAAGACTGTCGTTGATCATATTTGCTTTGTCAGTCGGATACCTATGGAGCAAACTCATGCGAGCGTCGACGATTATCTCTGAGGACAGAGAATGTGACGCTCCAGAGGCGATGACCGACGTTACCGGGGACGGAGTTTGGACGCAATCATCTCGGTAGGGGATAACGCAGCATCTATGATGTCGTGTGCCGCCACTTAAGCCATACATGACCTTGGTTGTTAGGAGCCGGTTCTCGATTCGCAGCCGCCCTACCCCTCCTGCAGCGACCTTGCGACCACCTGGGCGATGGCCTTGCGCCTGGCCAGCGCTTCAGTCGGATCAGTCTCTTTGACTCTTGATCGCACGGTGTAGCCCTTCACCGTACGTTCGGCCGGCGCCTGCGATATCGGGTAGCCATCGAGGAACCCTGGCAAGTCTTCGGGAAGAAGGAACGAGACGCGCTTCTTGTCCGCGTCATCGAGCGCTTCGGAGATGAAGCGCTGCAGGCTGGTCTGATGCTTCTTGTGCGACGCCAGCATCACCACGTGCGTGTAGGCAAGCGCGAGACACTTCTCGATGTTGCCGAGTTCATGGTCCTTGGTCGTCGTCACTGAAATTTCAAATGCGAGCTGAACGCCGCCGCGAACCAGCACCGCATCCACCCGTCCAGCGCCATCATGGATCGGCTCTTCGAGCGTGACCCGGAAGCCTCGCTCTTCGCCAAGCTCCTTGATCAGATGCTCCAGATACTTGTGTTTGACACCGCCTTGTCCGATGACGCGTGGCCGCTCGCGCGGCGGCGCGGCTGGCGCTCGTGTGATGGCGATCCCGGCCGGTGCTTCCGTTGACGCAGTGAGCATGGGCCGGGCTGGCGCCTCCGCCGGAATGGCCTGGTCTGCCTCGGGTTCGATCATCACTGGCGGCACCGGCGGCGTTGCAACGAGATCGGTCGGCGTGGAGTCGATGTCGAGCGGCTCCTCAAGTGCGGCAGTGCCCGGCGACTGTGGCGGCGGCTCAGGCGGTGGCGCCTGCATCGGTGCCAGGTCATCCGGCATGTCGGGCCCCTGATGCACGCCGTAGCGAGTGCGCGAGCCTTCCAGCAGTTCCCGGAACTCATCGTCGGTCAATCTGTCCTTGGATTCAAGGTAGCCGAGCGGGATAGCGAGCGTCACGGCTCGCTCGGTGACGTTCCGTGCGAAGCAGGCGAAGTGCGTCTCGCGCTTCCCCTTCTTCTGCGACAGGAGGAATGCGCTGTCACACCGGAAGTCCGCCGCGAGCGCGTTGGCGTCCTTGGCGCTCACGCCACCGGCAAGCTTGATCGAGGTGTTGGTGATGACACCAGCACGGATGCTCGTCTCGAACTGATCCAGGTTCTGGTGGGCAAATGTCGCGGCGCCTTTGTACTTGCGTACCTGGGCCAGCATGCGCGTCAGCGTCAAGTCCACTACGTCTTCGGCTTCGTCGACGTAGATGTATGTGGCTGTTCGCTCATGCCGAGGCACCGCAGCGCGCCGCATGAGCGCCTGGCCGAGGAGGGCGATGAACATACGGCCGAAGATGACCGAACCTTCGTGACCGAGGAAGTCCTTGGCGGTGTTGATGAACACCACCGATCCTGCCTGCAGCGAGTTGAAGAGGTCGACCGAGTTCCTGGTCGCACCCATCATGCGGTCAAGCGATGCATTCGAGAGCACGCCCCACAGCCGGTTCAGAATCTGCTTCTTGGTCTCACTGAACTGCCGGTCGAAGAAACGGGTTTCGAAGAAGACCTTCGCGCTCCCTTGGAGCGCTTTGATGTAGGGCCGGAAGCGCTCCCCGTCTTCCATCAGTTCCCGGAGCGTGTGGATGTTCGCGTTCGGGATGCGGGTCATCAATGTCGCCAGGTAGCGGAAGACCACCCCCTGCTTCTGCGTGAGTTCGGCGCCAAGCAAGCCGCCGAAGAAGTACTCGTAGAGTTCGATCGTGGCGTTGAGGATCGTCTCGCGCTCAACCGCTTTAGCCTGGTTGATGCCATCAAGGCCGATGTCGAAGAGGTTCAGGCCGATGGGGCACTCGATGTCCGTCGGGTCGATGTAGACGAAGCGGTCAGAGAGTGCCTTCTCGCGGAAGTATTCGCTTCGCATTAAGGTTTGGAGCAGATCGCCCTGGCTGTCCATGACCACCACCGAGCGCTTCTCCGTGATTGCCTTCTCAAGGTCTGCAGCGATCAGGAACTGAAGCGCTTGGGTTTTGCCGTGGCCTGTGCCGGCCAGAATGTGCGTGTGCTCAAACCGCACCGCCTCAGGAATCTGAAGCGGTATCGGCAGCGTCAGGAGGTCGTAGAACGGTGTCTCGCCGAGGTACAGCTCGATGAGTTCGGCGTCAGTGAGGCCGGTCTTTTCGTGGGCAAGGATGAAGCGCTTCTGCGTGGTGTACCGATCATCTGGATCAATGCCGGAAGCGATGGCGACGCGGATGAGGAACTGGTCGCGCAGCCACTCGAAGAGGCCATCGTCGGGTAGGCCATGACCAAAGAACGTGCCCATGATCCGGTGGATCATCTTGGGCACGTCGGAGACGAACGTATAGAGAGGTGCCACCGGTGCAAGCACCGAGGCTTCCTCGAAGTTGCCGTCGGCATCCGGATCGACAAACGCCTGCTCGGGGAACTCGGCGTACATGCCGCCTAAGACCGACCCGATGCCGCTTGCCCACTTGTTGACGAAGTAGTCTTCGCGTTCAAGCATCGCTTTGGCGCTGCGCAACTGCTTGCGGAGGTCGACGCCGACAGAAAGTGGCATGCCTTGGATGCCGGAAGCATCCGGCGGCTCAAACGCAAACGGCTCTGCCGCCTCCAGGCGCCTCAGCAGCCGTGCTACCGGCACGCCTATGCGCATGCCGAGCGTAGCGTCGTACTCTTCACCGACCTGGTCCATGACGTAGGCCGCGAGGTCGATGCCCGAGTCTGGCGCGTACAGGACACTCCGGGCGCGAAGCGTACCCACCGAGTCGATGAGCGAGGCAGTCTCTCTGTCGTGATCCGGCGCCCTCGAAAAGAACCCGGAGAGCTTCATGGCCCGAAGCTCAGGCGAACTTGATTACTTCTTCGCCTTCGAACTTTGCGGCTGCGGTGAGCATCGCGTGGAACGCCTCGGCAGATTCCTTGATCTGCTGCTCGGCCGCCAACATCTCCAGGATGTCTTTGCACTCGATTGACTTGCCGTTGATGAGATCGTTTGCGGTGACGCGCAACTGCATCAAGCGTGCCGTGAGCATGGAGGTGAATCCGCCGGCAGCCGCGATCTTCTCGGAGCCTTTTTCGTAGAGGAGCGTGTCGCCGAGCTTGTACTTGCTGACGTGCCCTCGCTCCGCGTCGGTGAGCGAGGTCTTGACGCTCAGGGTGAACTTGATGCCGCCCATGAGACCGCTCTTCTGGCTGCGAGAAAGGTGCAGTTCCATGATTTGCTTCCCCCAAGTTGCTCTACTGCGGTCAGGCAAGGTAAGAACAAGGGCGACTGCTTCGCGGCAACCCTCATCGATGCGCCCCCCACTGCTAGCGCAATCTTCCGCTTGCTGGAGATCGATGGCAACACTCTAACCCATTATCTGAGTGGTTGAATGTTTTACAGGTTGCTCGACGGAATCACCCAAGGCCCAGTTCACGAGCATCAGCCTTCGACGGTTGTCTTCTGATGTTTCGACCCCACTGCCTCCTTCACGACCCAGCAGAGGTCCGAAACGGCCTCACCTACGGGCGACTTGTACTCGAGCGCGCATTCCATACCAAAAAGGCAAAGATATGGCGCCACAAACAAAATGAACCAGATCCCGCTTAGGGAGAATCCTATCCCAAGCGAAATTCGTAGCGACGCACAAAGGAAAATGGCAGCGATAAAGATGAACACATAGTCATTAAATACAATATATTTGTTGGCCTTTCGATCCGGATCGATCTCTAACAGCACTCTCTTATGCTTGCGGTCGAACCAGAACAGAAACCCAGCCTCAACAAGCAATGTGATTGTCACAAGCCAGTGATTGCTGGAGCTAACAAAGTATGAGAGAAGTACCGTAGCCGCAGCCATGACTGCGAGCGTAAACCCTCCCACCGCCTGAAGGCGCTGCCGCTCAGGCGGCGGAAGGCTGTCCATTGCCTGATGAAAGGTTCTATCTCGGTCGGCAAACTCCACACCGAAAAAGACCCTCAAATGACTTGAAAAAAGCACGGCCATAATGACGACTGCCACCAGTTCGTCGCCGGACGATTGGAATGTCTCTTGAACTGCCCGGGCATTGCCGAAGGCCTGCCCCGCTCCCGCCCCACTACCCCACGCGCAGTCGAATATTCTGTACACCCAAACAAGAGAGGTGGCAAAAAAAACCAGGAATATGCGAGTCCGCCGACTCCTCGTCGGAACATCCTGCCTAACATCGATTGAACTCAAGGCTGCCCCTTGGGAAGTAGGTTACTTGGTGATCCGTGCGTCGTTGGCAGACCCTTTCCCGATCACATAAGCCACGCCATACATTAGAAAGCCAGGTATCACGATCCAATAAGCAGTCTCCGGACTCAACAGTCCGAGCGACGCCATTATGAGAAATACCAAAAGATTGAGTGTGACGCTGGCTACCACAAAACCTCTTCGCGCTTCCAGATACAATGAGGCCACGACCATTGGGGCAATCACGAGAATTGCACATAAGAGCCATGTATAAATAGGAATGAGTTCTCGAAAAACGAGAGAGAAAGCCACGGCAGCAACCGCAACTAGAATCACGAGAACTCGACTTTGAAGTACGGACTGCGCTCGGGATACATCTTCAGCGTTTTTGCCCCCACGTAGCCGACTGAGCTCACGTCCTAACATTCCAGACAACAAGAAGATTTCGGTATCGGCTGTGCCGAGGATGGTGCTGAGCACAAGAATCACCGCAAGATGCAGTGCCCAAACCGGAAGACCAATTCCGAGTGCTGCAACAAACGCCGAATCGGGGTTCTGAGTGATAGCGCCCGCATGCGCAAGAAGCCCAAGCTGAACAAGTAAGTACCCAAAAATGAGCAGGCTAGCCGCGCCGAGCAGAAACCCATTTCGCGCAGCCATGGCGCTTCGGGCAGCATAAATACGCTGCCAGACATCTGAGCTGGCTGCTGCTGCGAAGAAGCCGGTTACAATTAGACTTACCAGTATTGGAATTGGCAGCATCTCAATCGGCGACGATGCCGAGTTTCCACGATCTGCTCCAATTCCCTGCGACACTGCGTAGATGATGAGGGGCAGCAGGAGCAAGCGGGACACTCCTTGGAGGAGGTCGGTGGCAAGCACTGTTCTAAAGCCACCAATCAAGAGATAACTCGCCGCGATGGCTGCGGTGATCAGAACGCACGTCACATATTCAAGTTTGAGGAGAGGCTGAAGAAGTTGACCGCCAGCGGTGAATTGGATAAGGAGCATCGCAAAGAATGCCCCAAACGAGACCAAGAAAACTAGATGACCGGCCAGCCGCCCGAATTTCGCGTGAATATAGTCGGGTAGAGAGAGAAAGTTCTTGCTGTCCGGGTTTGACCTTATCCTCTTAGCCATCGTCGCCAGGTAGACGAAGCCTAAAGAGTAGCCGGCAAAAAGTGCTAGCGCGGAGTACCCACTCGTAAATGCAAGAGCGGTGAGTGTGATGAGTTCTCCACCGCCAACCAATGTGAACAATGCCCCTCCCACCAAGAGCGCTGACGCGCTTCGGCCACCCATCAGATAGTCGTCCGCGTCGGTGTGTTTGCGCAACGAATACGAGATAGCAAGGATGACAACGCCGTACAGAAGTACAAGTATTAGTGTGCTCATATTTTCGTGATTATTATTATATTCCCCATGCCTTCTTTGGCGTAGCAACAACCAGGGGAAGGCTCCACCTTGATGTCATATCTGTCGAGCTTCAACGATTGATGCTTCAGGCTTGCTGCGAATTCTCGGTATCGGTACAAGCCACCGGAAAAATCAATAAAACCTAGTCGGCCACCCTTCGCCAACAGGCGGGGAGCACTTTGTAGGATATCTTTGACAAATAGAAAATGGTCGGCGGCTGTGCCAGAAAAATCAGGGATCAATTCAGGATCGGCGTCGTAAACAATGGCGTCTGCGACTTCGTCGCGAAGCAGTTGCAAAACATCTTGCCATCTTGTAATCATGACGCCAGTACTGGTGGCAAGAATCCTCGGCAGGTTGGTTGAAAATACATCTGGATAGGGCTCTACGATCCAATGCGCGCGGGGACATCGCCCCTGAATCTCTGCCGACGCCATCCCGAGTCCATACCCAATTTCCACGACGACATCTCCGCTCCTCACCGTGTGGGCGACCAACGCCTTCTGTATGGGCGCTTCCCACGCTTGTACGCTTGGTCTGGCGTTCACAATCAAGGTGTCGCCTTCAAACCGCACGTCGCCAGCTGCACCCATATTTAGCCCGCAAGCGGCCTGGAGTGACTAAGAAGCTCTGAGTCTTGATATAAGGTCAGAGACGTGCCTCGATAGTCAGGCTTGATTGAGATACGTCTATGCATCAACTGGGAAAACGCCACATCTCCATCAATCAGATATTCCGTGGAAGCGTCCGCTATTAGCAGCGTTCCGGAAAGTTCCCGCCATGCAATAGTGAATGCCCCACGAATCGTAGCTTGATCGCTAGGCTCCCAAATCTCGATGATGGGCTCCACCGACCGGAGCGGTTTGGTGCCAACGCTGCCATCGATATGAAACCGAGATATCAATCTGTTGTCTTGATAGCTGCACGCGGTCTCCAGTGAGAGGCACCCGCCGTTCCTGAAAGATATCTTTCGTCGGTAACTATACGGATGGTCTCCGAAAGGATTCGGCACTTCTCCATTCGAAGCGCAAACGCTAGGATATCCGGTGATTAGGCACGCACTCAATATCCGCGGATCAAAATCCTCCGGAAGATGGCGTAATTCGTATCTTCCGGAAGTTACTCCCGATTGACTGTCTACGAGTCCCCCGCCATCCAACACTATTGGTTGCCCATTAATGGTTCCAAAGAGTTCCGCTATGAATTCTCGCCTGACCAGTTTTGCCATGGACTTCTCAATAGGACTGTTTGGTTCGCGCTGAGTCCACAGTTGCGTGGCGTGCGCTTGGGCCGAAGGGCGATGGAGTGGAGGCCGGTAAACCAACGGCGAGCACCGCCGAGGCCACGCGTGTTTCGCATCATACGTGTGTCATGAGGTGCGCGAGGTCGACGATAGAACCCATGTAATCTCCCCAAGCTCTTCGGCCGAAAAACCGGACGTGGTCTTGACGCCACTCCTACAAGGTACCGCATCCTCACCTTCTGTCAAGGTTTAAGACAAGTGCCGCCAGGCTTGAAGAGAGTTGACGATGTCCGTCCGCGCCGCCGCCGAAGCGGCGTGCTGCTCGCCATGTCCCCTCATTTATGGATAGGGAAAGTGCCACCCATCACTTGGATGGATAGGGAAAACGAAGCCCGCCGCCGAAAGAGGTCGGCGCACACTGCCGATCCCCCGCACGACTTGGAGCAGCGAATGACAGCGACGCATGTCGTAGACGCTTGCCAACGTGCCCGAACCGCTCTCGCGGCGGCTGTCGTGCTGTTCGCCTTCCTGCAGGCTGACGCGCTCGCACACGGCGGTGGACTGAACGCGGAGGGCTGCCACAACGACCGGAAGAACGGCGGCTATCACTGCCACCGAGCACCTTCGATCAGCGCCGTCCCGCAAGAAGTCACAGCAACGCCACGGCCGACCCCTCAGATGGTCTCCGCACCAACTAGGCCGACGTGCTACACCGGCCCCAAAGGCGGCACCTACACCATCACCGCCAGCGGCAAGAAGAACTACAGCGGCTGCTAAGCCGACCAAGTTCGCCGCCTGCGTCTCTTCGGGCCCACGAGGCGTTCAGCAGCCTCAACGTCGGGCAATAGTTTCCTCCCCTCCTTTATGGATAGGGCAAGTGCCACACGCGGCGTCCAGACACGCACGTCCCCCGGTTTGCGTTTGTCGCGCACTTCTGGGCGCTACAGAATCAAGGCGGTACTCCACGGGGAATCTTGTAGTGACCAGACGCGTTCTTTTGGCAATCTCGTTGGTCGCCACCATGGCGGCCCTGGGCGCCGGCCTGCAGTGGCTCAACGACAGCCGGGTGCGCGACACGGTGTGTGGCGCCGATCGATCCAATTGCACCGCCGATCGCGCCCTGCTGGCCTTCGATGTGAACCGGACAGGCCCTGCCCTGCCCACGGGCGGCCCCGCGCCGGTATTGCGGCTGCACGGCAGCACCGCACTGTTGCGCAAGACCTGTGACGGCAGTTGGACGGCGGCATTCGGTGCGCGCGTCGACCTGGAATCGCTGGTGGTGGGCAGCAGCCTGGCCGTCGCAGGCGGCTGCGCCGACCTGGGCCGACGGCGTTCCAGCGCCGCGCTGCACGGCGTGCGCGTGCGCCAGGGTGATTGCGTGCTGCAGCTGGAGCCGGTGACGCTGGCCTGGCAAGACACGCTGGCGCTCCATGCGACGGCCCGCGTGGCGCCAGAGTCGGCGCAGGCCTGCACCGCGGTGCTTGGCGACCGGATGACGGGCTCCAAGCTGGGGCCGCTGGCCGGCTGGCGCCTGACGCTGGATGCGCGCTATGCGCTGCCGCACGGCACCGTGCCGGCCCCACCCCAGGCGGCCGCTGCTTCGGCGCCCGCCGGCCTACTGCGCCAGGCCGTAAGTTCCGTGGCGATGTCGCACGAAGTCGGACTGTCGGCCGAGGCGGGCCGCCTGACGCTCAGGCTGTCCAGTCAGCCGGCGGCCGGGCCGGCGCCAGCATCGGCGGAAATGACACTGCGTGTCGCCGTCGAGGGCGTGCTGCGAGAAAGCCTGCCGCCCGACATGCAAACCTTGCTGGCGGCGTCGAACGATTTGCGACTGCGCTGGACCCTGGACCACGAGACCGGCGTCGTCTTCGTGCAGGACCAGTCGGAAAAACGCCTGGCCCCGCTGCCGCGTCCACCTGGGCCGGTGGGCCTGGCGAACGAGTGTTTGACCGGGCCCGCCGTGCCGCTGCACTTTGTCGAGGCTGGCGAACACGGCGAGGCCATCGACACGCGCCAGTTGCAGGCAGTGTTCGCCACAGTAGACGCGGCACAGGCGCGCGCGGGTGCGCTGGTGTCGGTATTCGTGCACGGATGGCAGCACTCGGGTGCCAAGGGCGACAGTTATGTCTGTGGCTTTGCCGCGCTGCTGAGCGCTGTCGACACCATGGAGCGCAGCGCAGCACGCAGGTCGGGGCGGCAGCCGCGCGAGGTCGTAGGCGTCTACCTGGGATGGCCGGGCCGACTGTATGAAGGTGAACTCGCCAACCTCACCACGTTTTGGAACCGCCTTGACGCCGCTGACCGTTTGGGCACGGAGACCGGTGTGCTCCGCACGCTGATGCGGGGCCTTTCACAACGGATCACACTGCCGCCCCGCGACCCGCGGCCGGACCGGCGCAGCGGCCTCGTCGTCACCGGCCACAGCATGGGCGGACGCGCGGTGTTCCAGTCCGTGAGGCAGGCCTTCGATACGCCGGCCTCGCAGGCGGGCTCGCGTCCAGCTGCGCCGGACCTGGTTCTGATGGTCAACCCTGCATTCTCGGCCGACCAGTTCCGCGCCGCGCACGCCCGCGCGGTGCAATGTCAGCCGCTGCCCATGCCGATGCTGTTGTTCTCGTCAGAGGCCGATGCGGTGACACGCCAGGTCTACCCGGCGGGGCAGGCCGTGAGCTTCGACGCGGCGCGGCAAAGCAGCGTGCCCTTCGTGGAGCATGCCTACACGGCGGCCAACTTCGATGAGTTCGTGACGCACCGCCTGACATTCGAACTCCTGGCCGGCGCGATGCCGACGGCCGATGGCACGCAAAGCATCCTGCGCGGCTTCGAACGCGTGCCGACCGGGTCGGACGAACTGCTCAAGGACAACCCGGTAACGGTCTTCCGCCAGCCCAGCCAAGGCCGGCCAGCGCCAGCGGACGCCTGGTACCGTATGCGCGTGGTGGCCGCCAACGCGGCGCTGCCGGCCTGTGCCGTGGACCGCTCGCGAGTCATGAAAGTGGACCAGCGCATCCTGCCCGACCACGGCACCATCTTCACGCCGCCATTCATGGAGTTCGTCACCCGCACCTTCAACCGCGGCGGTTCGGTCGCGCGCTGACACCAAATGCCGCGGCCACCGCTTGCGCGCCATGCATTGGCGAGTGCCGCCCGCTCACCGGCCAACCATGAGCCTCGTCCAGTCTGTGTGCGATCTCTTGGACCTCATCAACGGCCAGTTCGTTTCGTGCAGCAGCGGGAAAGTGCCACCGCCACTTCGAGCGACCCGTGGACCGCCGACGCACCGTGGAGCCAATAGCTCTGCTTGACTCTTCTTCTGCAATTGGCACACTATCTAACTCACTACTTGAACCGATCAATCGAACGCACTCTTGGAGGAGGTTGCTATGACTTCACGTTCTCTGTCGCGACGTGTCGCCGCAGCGACCGCCTTTCTTGCTCTTGAGCTTGGGTGGTTGCCGGCCGGGGCCCTTCCCCAGTACCGCATCGTCGAAGTTGGGAGTCCGATGGGGTCTGTGGTACCAACTGCGGCGACGGCAATCAACAACCTTGGGCAGGTTGTCGGCTATACGGTTTCTCCGCTCGGCAACCTTCCGTTCACTTGGTCAGCCGGCGTGTTTGATCTGCTGCCGGTGCTGCCCGGGTACTCTTCGGGAGCCGCATTTGGTGTCAACGATCTCGGTCAGGTTGTTGGGTCGAGTTCCCTGCCTTCGTTCGAGGCGGCGACGCTCTGGTCCGGGCCGACCGTTACCAACCTCGCGGCGCTTGGAGCCCCTGTCCTTGGCGGCGGTTCCAGTCGTGCACATGCAATCAACAATTCCGGTTTGGTGGTTGGCGTCAGTGGCTATGCAGGAGGAGCTGGGTTCACGCTTCCGCTGCATACCGGCGTGGCCGGGCTCATCTGGACTGGTCAGAATCGGATGCAGTCAGCTAACGCTGTCAATGAAGACGGCTGGATCGCTGGCAATGGTGTTTCCGCGGTCGGAGGCAACTCAAACGCCGCGCTGCTCTCAGTAGATGGCGTCGTGGTAGACCTTGTGGGCACCTCGTCGCAGAGGAATGACATGGCATTTGGCCTCAACGACAACGGGACAACGGTGGGATATTCGGCCAGCACCAATGGGAATAGCGACGCTACTGCGTGGCGGAACGGCCAGATGCTGGGGCTTTGGGGTTCGAGCGGTCGTAGTAGTGTGGCCTTGGATGTGAACAACCACGAGGCGGTCGTTGGTCAGATTGGCGGCTCTGGTGCACTCTATCTCGATGGAGCGATGCACGAACTGGACGGATTGATCGCTCCGTGGGACCCTCTGTTCGGCCAAGCTCACATCGCAATCGCAAACGCCATCAACGACGAGAACTGGATCGTAGGTTCTGCGTTCATTGACGGGACGCTGCGTGCGGTGCTGCTCGTGCCGGTGCCAGAAGGCGGCACCGCAGGAATGATGCTGGCGGGCGGAGTGGTGCTCGTGCTTGTGTCGCGTCGGCGAGGGGGTGTTTCGGCGAAGGCCGCGCATCTAGGGCCCTTGCCGCGGACTCAGTTAGGTCGACTGACATAGACAATGATGTTCACCGTCAAGGAGTACGCGATGAGGAAGCAAACTGCCGCCATACAGCTTGCCGTCTGTGTCGCCGCGGTATCTGGCGCTGGCGCCAACGCAACGGTTGTTCACGGGCAAGGCACATGGGAAACGACGCTGGAGGCCCGCGACTTAAACCACGATGGGACAACAGACGCGTACTACGATACTGTCCTGAACATATCGTGGCTTGCAGACTTCAGCTACCCGATGACCCATTTGGGCGCGGGGTCGGGGTTGATCTGGCAAGGCGCCATGGATGCCGCGGCAAGGCTAAACGTTCTCGGCGTTACAGGATGGCGCCTCCCTACCCTGTCACCCATCAACGGTACCTCATTCCAGTACGGGAGGACAAACAATGGATCGACAGACATTGGCACCGCATGGACAGACCTGGGATGGGGAAAGAACTCAGAACTTGGGCATTTGTTCTATGTGACGCTGGGGAATCGAGGATTCTTCATTCCCGACGACAGCAGCCCCGCCATCTTCAATGGTCCCCAGCCGGGATGGACTCCTGATCCGAACTCTGGTCCGTTCCAGAATGTCGTGGCGACCGGGTATTGGACTGATACAAAACTTCGAAGCGCGCCGGATGTGTCAATGATGTTCAATTGGTCAACTGGATATCAGTCTGACGACTCAAGCGAGCATCGTCTTTGGTCGGCATTTGTACGTGACGGAGATGTAGCGCTCGTCCCCGAACCCACGACTACTTCGCTCTTGCTAGTAGGTCTTTGTGGACTTCTCGCAGCGCTCAGGGGTCGTGCTCGTCGGGCGTTCACCACTGCTGATGCCCGGACTGCCTCGTACGCGGTCATCTAAGGCGTCCCTACCTCCTCTCCACCGCAGTCGTTCGATTTTGCGTTCAGTGCGGGGCAGTTGGCGCAGCCGCAGTAGGCCCGCGTGTCTCAGTGGAGGTTGTTCCACGTGCCCGGAATCATCGTCGCGTCCTCTTCGTTCGCAGTCTTGTCGGGCGACATGCGGCCTATCGCCTCTTCGGCGCTTTCGCGCGACACTTCGAAAGCCATCGGTTCGCCGAGCGACGCCCAGCCATTCACTTGAGGACGAAGGCGCCAGTCGATAGTCCAGTTGTGGCGGAACGGGATGATTTCTTCCTGGTCGTCGCCGAACTGAACGATGACACTGAGTGCTATCAGGAAGACTGTCCTGCCATCGACCCAGTACAGTTCCTGATCGTCAAATTCGCGTTCCACCATAACAAACGGCCGGTCGTCGAAACGAGTGACTTCTTGGGGCCGGCCATCTAACGCAATGGCAACCACCGGCTGCGAGAAAGGGAACACTTCGTTCTTGCGCTGTAACGCGGCGGGTGATGGGTCCCAGAGGGGACCGGTCTTTCGCAACGTCATCTGGTGATGGCCGGTGCGCCGGCTGAGGTCTTTGTGCCGGTACGAGAACTCCTTGCGATCACTCTGCAGGATGTTGATGAATCCCGCGCCCACCATCGATGGGCTGGGAGTGGAGCCACGCCACTGAGCGGCGACCGAGGCACGCGCACCGAAATCCATACTGACGGTGACGTTGTTCGCGGCCTGCTCCATCCGTGTCCGGCCAGGAGTTAGCTCGACTTCCCAGGTCAATGTCAACGATTTGCTCAGGACCTCGCCGCTTTTTTTCATTCATGCCTCCCTGCGCGGCGCCTCTTCCCACGAGAAGCGCTCGAGATGGCGGCGGCGAACACCGCCGAAGCCGCGAAAAGCAACACCGTACTCGGCTCCGGCACTTCGATTGCCAAGTTGTCGAGGCCCGCTGGCACGCCGGGACTGATAGCTCTGATCAGTATCCAGTCGATCCCAGCCCACTGTTCGCCGGTGAAGGTGACAGGCAGGGCCCCACCGCCGCCAGGGGCAGATACGTCGACGTGACCACCGCTTGAAGACAGCACTTCGAGGCTGTAGGCAATGGCGTCGAAGGACTTCAACGTAAACGATGCTCCCGCAGCATCAATGTACATCCAAGCCTCGTTCACTCTTGTGCCGCCATTGGTGAATGGAGAAAGCGCCGCAGGGCCCAACCAATTGGGGTTCGAGGTGCTGAAGGGTGGGTGTGGCGGGTCTGCATAGCCATCCCAGCCGAGCCATGTCCCTGTTGGGCCGCTAACGGCATCGCGATGGGTGTTCGGCGAGAAGCGAAAGCCACTCCGGTAGTAGTTGTCGAAGATGACAGACCCATCGAGGTCCTCGAAATCGAACACAACGTCCGCGGCGTACGCCGGCAACGAAACGATTCCCACCGGCAGGACAAGCGCAAGGATGACTAGAAGGCAACGCATGATAGGGATGTCTCCGTGCGGCAAGTGGTGCCTGGACTTTGCTCCGGAGTCTGCAGTGCGGTCAAGCACTGCTAACCCTGCGATTGAGCGTCAGCGGCATCCCCCGGGGCCGTGTCTGTGGGCCTTCTTCGCGACACTCAGTCGAAGCTGGGTCGCGTCCCCTCTTTTGTGGATAGGGAAAGTGCCACCCGTCAAATCGAGGGGTCTGCATAGACCGCCCGCTGGAACTGAAATTCCACAGCGACTCTCGACCAAGTCCTCGCCCCGGGAAGTCACCTTGTGTCGAACCGATGTTCTCAGCCAGAATTGGATCGTCTTGGCGCGCTGGTGCGACGGTACCTCGTTCAGGCGATACATCCATACCAACTTTTGTGAGGCGAGGAAAGTGAAGGCATATACACTGAAAAAGAATGGAGACACCGATGAACTTCACCTTTTCGAGGGCGATTTCACAGACGGCGTGAAGTGCACTTCAGTCGCAAAATCGATCTGCCAGAAAATGGCCAAGACTGATAGCGGCGGCAACACCTTTGTCTGTCAAACGGACGATGCCGCGCGCGTTAAATGCGCTCAAGCCGGCAGGCTGGTTTGTGGAGTGTGCGTCAGTCATCTCTATACGACCTACTAGGCCGCTCACTGCGACCTCAGTGGTCTGCTGCTCCCCAACATCGCTTCCGCCGGCACTCTCGCGCATGCGTCCCGACGAAGTCGTTTCTAAGCCCGATCAAGCTGACCCCAGGGAGCAACTGCATGGCTTTCAGCGACGACAATGGCGGCTTCGCGTTCTCTTGCGACGACGCAAAGATGTCGATCTGCGCCAGCACATGGAATACTCGCCTATCTCAAATTGCACGAATCTCCGGACCGATCGCAATAATGACTGGGTCGCTTCCTGATTTGGAATACATTTCGCAGATCGTCAGCAAACGTCCGCGAGACATGTTCATCATTGCAAACACGCGCGCAGAAGTCGAGGCGAGGTCACTTAAGCTCCGCTTCCCTGCTGTGCGTATAGCGCTGCATCGCAACAGCAACGCCAAAGTCGTACTCGTTGCACCAGACACTGTCTGGGTTTCCAGTTCTGACTTCGGTAAGACAACACAAATAGAGTCGGCTGTCGGCCTGCATTCAAGTGTTGTTTACAACAAGACCTTAGAGTCGCTGTTCAATAGGGTGTGGGCGGAGGCAACGGAACTCAAGTGACTTCATCTTGCTTCGAGTTTCAGGTCTTCCCATGACACCAGCCGAGGCACAAGCCGAGCGAGTGCGAGTTCACGACAAGCTACGGGAAGAGTTGTTTCGACGCCAGAACTCCAACTCGGACAACTTCGACAAGTCGATATTGGCATACTCGACAGCCGGGCTCGGCATCTCGCTGGCATTTCTCAAGGACTTCATTCCCGTAACTCACGCGGCAGCCACTTGGCTCTTGTACCTTTCTTGGGCGGCATTTGTAATGGCTGTCGTGCTTACCATGACTTCCTTTGTGGCTAGTCAGTTCGGCATCAAGATTCAACTTCAGTTGAACGAACGGTACTATCTGCATGGCGACGAGGGTGTTCTGCAAGAGAACAACCTGGCCGCAAGAGCGACTGATTGGCTCAACTACACTTCCGGTGCAGTGTTCCTTCTCGCACTCGTGGCGACGACCACGTTCGTAGCGCTTAACTTGGAAAGGGCGGCAATCGTGAGAGACCAACAAAGTCCTGGCACCCCGTTGGGGGCGATGATCCCCGGCATCCAGAGACTGGATCATGGTGCGCCGGAACGAAGAGGTGCAGTTGTCCCAGGCATTCAGGTGGTACCCGCGCCACCACCAGCTTCGAGCGGCGGCCAGCCAGCACCTGTGCCAGCACCCAGTCCGGCATCGAGCGGGAAGACCTAGCCTCTTGGTTGAGGTGCGGTGGTATTGCTGACGCCTCGCTCTCTACGGCAGTGAGCGAGTGAGCTAGTTTTCTGGGATCAGTGTGTGCCTCGACTGTCGAGCCCACAATCACAGGGGCCAACCAGCATGCGGCATCGAAGTCGCCCCTACCCTCTCTCCTCCGCGATCGTCCTCACGATCGCCGCAGCCAGCTTCCTGTCCTTCGGCTTGAGCCCGGCAAGCACCTGGCGCAGTTCATCCATCTCGTCAGCCTCCCGCGGGCTCGCGGCACCAAGAAGCGACGCGACAGTCACACCAAGAGCATCCGCCAGATCAAGCAACCGCGTGAGCGAAGGCAGCGTCGACCCGCGCTCGAAGCGACTGATCGTCTCGGGATCGGTGTTGACCTTCTCCGCTACGTCGGCTTGGGTCAAATGAAGCGCTAAACGCGCCTGGCGCAGTTCAGCGCCAAGGCGCTTGCGTAGCTCGCTCTCCCGATCTTTCGTCACCATGCATGTGCGGGGGACACCCGCCTGAAGCCCAGCGCACAGTGTTGACAGTCAACGCCTCCTGTTGAATGATCCAATATGTTGCCTGCCAACATATTAGGTCTATTCGAGAGGAGGAAGCATGAGGACGGTGTCTCTACTTGCAGCGTTCGTTGCTGTGCTCGCGTCAGGCTGCGGTGGCGGTGGTGGTGACACGCCTGCACCCACCGCCGGCTCACCGGCACCCAGCCAATCCCCTCCTCCCGCGCCCCCGCCTGCACCGGCACCTACGACCGCACCCGGCACCTGGACAGCGCCGCTTGGCACGTGCGTCAATCCCATCGGCACAGCGGAAATGACGGGGATTTCTCTCGGGCATATGCCGTGCCTCGCCGGCAGCTACTACGCGGTGCTCATCAACGAGAACTTCTCGAACACTGGGGCACGCATCGGCAAGACCTGCAGCGTAACGATTGGCCTGGACGGCACGTTCACGCTCTATGTCGACGGCGCGGTCGAGACCGTCTACAGGAAGACGGTGAGTACCGTCATCAACGGCGTCGAGCAGAGCAACAGCTTTGCCTACAGCTACTTCAGTGCTGGATCGACACCGGCAATCACCGCGCTTGAGCTTTGGAACGGGGGTGCGGTAGTCGTCGCCGTCGATCCGTCTCGCATTGCTTTCACGCCGTTTTTCCTATCGACATCCAAGGTACGCATCACTGCCAACTACCTGCCAGCTGGGGCGAGTTCAAACAGGTACTTGGTGTGCGAAGGGTGACCCTTTCGCTTCACACAATTCCAATCGAATCCAACAGGAGGAACGTCATGAGAAGAGCGAGCATGGTTGCTGTCGCACTCGTCTGCGGCACTTTCACGACGGGTTGTGCTGTGCAGCAGCAAGCGGAGGAGACGAAGGCACGAGGCACGATCGAAACAGGTGGCTATACGTGGAGCATCCTGGCCGACGGTGAAGGCGGAAACGTCATTTCTACCTACGGGCTTCCTGGGAGACAGCCTGCCACCGATGCTGCGAACATCCTCTGCAAGAAGTACGAACGAATCGCGCAGTTCACCAAGCAGAAGGGCATGCTGCTTCTTGGCATCCAGCAGTTCGAGTTCAACTGTGTGAAGTGAGTCGCGTAGCGATCCTGTAGGCCGCGGGTGGACGCCACCTCTTCAGCTCGAAGCGGTCCCGGTCTCTGCGGTTTGCGAACGTTCCGAGGCCGCATTTTCTCTCGCCTTGCTGCGTGCTGGTGCGGTCGGTACCTTGGGCACATGACGCAGGTGTCCTTCTTCGGCGAGACGACAGGTCGGTTTCCTCACAATCGATTCGGCATCAAGCAGGCCGATCGCTTGTTCCACGTGCACATCATTGGGAAGACCGGCACCGGCAAGACCAGTCTTCTTGAGACGCTCATCCGACAGGACATCGATGCCGGGCGTGGATGCGCGCTCATTGATCCTCACGGTGATCTCGCGCTTCGCGTGCGAAAGTACGCGCGAGCCAGGCGGGCTGATGTCATCTACCTCGACGCCGCTGACCCAACAGCACCGTACGGCTACAACCCGCTGCGACGCATCGGTGAGAAGCACATTCCCCTTGCCGTATCGGGGCTCATGGAGGTTTTCAAGAAGCGGTTCGCCGACGCGTGGGGGGTGCGGATGGAGCATGTGTTGCGGAACACGCTCTATGCGATCCTGGAGTCGGGCGGCGGCGCGTTGCCCGACGTGTTGTCCATGCTCACCGACAAGGATTTCAGACGCGATGTCGTGTCGCGCGTGAAGAACGAGACGGTGCGGCGCTTCTGGGAGAAGGAGTTCCCGAAGTATTCGGATCGGTACCGGGTGGACTCGATTGCGCCGATACAGAACAAGATTGGTGCCTTCTTGGCCGATCCGCGCATGCGCCGCATCGTCACCTCCCCTGTCGTTGATCTTTCGATGCGTCGGGTGATGGACGAAGGTCAGGTGATCATCGTCAACCTGTCCAAGGGAACGGTGGGCGAAGACAGCGCATCGCTTCTCGGGGCGCTACTCGTGACGACGTTTGGCCTGGCTGCGTACTCTCGGGCCAACATCGCGGAACGTGATCGTCGATCCTTCTTCCTGTACGTCGATGAGTTCCACTGCTTCACCACGCTTGCCGTCGCGGACATGATCTCGGAGCTGCGGAAGTACGCGCTTGCGCTCACAGTCGCTCATCAACACAGAGACCAGCTTGAAGACGGCGTGTGGCAGGCGCTCATCGGGAATGCCGGCACGCTGATCGCGTTTAGGGTGGGCGCGGCGGATGCGCAGATTGTTTCGAATGAGTTGATGGACGTAGTGGGCGTTGAAGACCTGGTGGGCCTGGCCAACTACTCGATCTATCTCAAGCTCATGATCGACGGCATGCCGAGCCGGCCGTTTGGGGCCAGGACCCTTGACGTAGACGGGGCAAGCGGTCGCGCGTTACCCGCAGGCCGCGATGGCAGCAAGCACAGCTAGCGTGAACGCGTTACGCAGTTGCACGCTGGTGTGCTGACCAGTTGCCACGAAACGAGCCAGCTGCTCGCAGTTGTTGACTAGGAGGTCGTAGGGGATTCCGGTCTCGGCCGCGACTCTCGCGCACTCTGCGAGTCGCCCTCGCGCGCCGAGTTGGTCGGCAATCCACTCTGCGGACCAGCGGGCCAGGACCTCAGCAGATTCAACGCGCTCCTCGCATAGACCGATCCCCTTGCGGCAATCGTAGAGCCACACACCATCGGGAGCCACGTCGATGATCCCGAAGTGCTTGACTCCTGCCGGAGATGCGCGGCAGCAGAGGTAGAGACCGTATCGATTGAGCATGGCGATGGACTTGATAGAGCCGATAGTTTTGTCAGCATGCCATAGACCAAGGGGCGGCGCAACTCGGAACGTTTGAACACCTGAAGCGTTGAAATGCCCCCGCGTGCCGTCACCCTCGCAGCGTCGGCCGGATGGCTACTCTTTGCGCTCCCCATCCTTGCGGTCACCGCCGCTAGCAACCCGGCGATACATCCCAATGTCACTGATCTCCCTGGCCGCGAAGTCAACGAGGCTCGTCTTTGCTGAGCTGCCCGGCCGAATATCCAGTTCGAGCAGCAACGCTAGAATTTCCTCACGCGACGCCTTGATCTCGATGAAGTAAGCCTTGAGCGCTTCAATGTCCATTTGCATCAAGGCTTCAGGAGGCTTAGTAAGCCGCTTCCTAACTGCTGATACTAGGACCTTAATCAAGTCCGCCCGCTTCAACTTAGCATGAGGCTGGTTTCCGCCACCAGCATCAAGCTCCTGAAGTTCAGCGATGGTTAGGTCACTTCGCTCCAGCCCTGCGATTGCTGCGTCGGGGCCGAGCCACCTAACTAAGTCTTCAAGCCGATTCACGGACACTCCTTCATGAATTCGATAGTCAGTTGCTGAAACTGAGCCGCCTGCTTTGCCGCATTGGCGCCCGCTACATCATAAACCGGCACGCGGTCAGCAGCTGCCTTGTTAATACCGTCACCCTGTGTCACGTACTCCGTGAAGATTTTCCCGGCATTCTTAAGTCTGTTGTATTCAAGACGTTCCGTTTCTTTGGGAGACCCGCCCCACTCGCGCGCCATCATCCCCATAGCGCCGGCGAACTTTGTGTTCTGATAGCTATCCTCCACTCCGAGCGATGCTCTAAGCATTTGGATGTCTGAGTTAACGTTCGCGATTTCCCCTATAACCGTTGCTACCCCAATCGATGACTGACGATCCAGCTTAACAGGAGAAACGCAATAGTCTGAAGAGTAGATTATTGACCGCATGATATCGGATACTTCCGGATGCGAGTCAATCAGAATGTAGTCGTAATGCTCCTGCAATGGCCGAAGCACATTTGCTATGGTTCGCATGTGATTTAGCATTGCCATGCTATTCGACTTGATATTGTTGGTGCTCGGAACCTTATTACTCGACACAGTCGCCAATCGCGGATCGGCGATGATTACGTCAAGGCCAGGCTGCCAATTCTGAATGTCTATATCTTGCGTCTGCGGTGCTGCGCTGTATAACTGCTGAAATTTGTGGAACAGCGTTGTGCCGGGTACCTCGCCCTTGCCGAAGCTCTCGATCAGCTTCGGGAAGAACCTGCCAGTGATCCCGCCTCGCTGATAATCAGTGTCAATGACCAACACTCGCTTTTTGTGAAAGCGCATTAGGGCTACGGCTATGTGATAGCAGGCAGTTGTCTTGCCGACACCTCCCTTTTCGCTGATGAAGCCGACGGTAGTTGCCAAAGTCTCTCCCATATATCCCACAAGCACTGTGCGGGGCCGCACGAGCTTACCAAGTCGGCGGACCACGGAGGCAAGGGCAGACCCCAACGGTTTCAGGTCGGTCATCTTGCTCCTTCTCCGCGCACACAGTAGCCCGGATCGTTCGGCATGTCCGGCGCTCGTGCCTACCGGCGCGCCGACAACGGCCGGGGGTAGCTACTGCGCCGAGAACGAGTCGGGCAACGAGCTGAACCGTCCTGAACTGGTCCGCCTCATCGCCCGGCAGATCGACTGTCGCGCCCCCAAGACAGGCGATTGGAGCGCTGAAGGACGGGATGATGCGTGACTACGCTGCGCGCTTCATGTGACCTATCGGACGTAGCGACAGACGCGTGGCGCAGATTCCCTAGCGTAGGTGTCCACCTACCATCTAGGTGGACACCTATTGGGTAGCGATGCTGCCCGCAGGATGTTGCCCCCTGCGGCAACTTCTCTCCCCGTGGCAAGCACCGCAATCCTTGCGAGGATGAATCACAGATGTTCTTCAACCAAGGAGTCTGTGATGAATCTCGATCAAGCACGCGAGGTCGTCGCCGACTACCTCGCCAGTTCTCTCAAACGGCAACCCTGCTTCAACGCACCTCAGGTGGTGCGTGACTATCTCGTCGCGCACTTCGCGGGGCTTGAGCACGAAGTGTTTGTCGTACTGTTCCTCGATGCGCAGCATCGTCTCATCGAAGCGCTCGACATGTTCCGTGGCACGCTTGCGCAGACAAGTGTATATCCGCGGGAAGTGGTCAAAGAGGCACTCAGGCGGAATGCCGGCGCGGTTATCTTGGCACACAACCACCCGTCGGGCGTTGCCGAACCCTCGCGTGCCGATGAGTTCTTGACCACGACGCTGAAGCAAGCCCTTGCGCTGATCGACGTCTCTGTGCTTGATCACTTCGTGGTTGCAGGAAGCCTGACAACGAGCTTCGCCGAGAGAGGATTGCTGTAGTCATCCACCAACCAGAGGGCATCCGAAAGGATGCCCTCTTTCTTCTTGCCGACGTTGGGACGATGGGATGTCGAGACGTGGTGCTCACGAAAAAGACGCCTAGCGAAGCTGGCGTCTTTTTCTTGTGGAGGGTCGATTTAGTAAATTGCGTCTACAGGCACTCTTCCTTCAGAACACAGTCAACGACTTTCGTGAGATGCTCCCTATCGAGTATGGCCTCGGTTGCAGCCTCTGAAGTTCGGGATGTGTCACCGTATTCCCAGCAAGTTAGAACACCTGGACGCCCGAGAAGCATGCGAAGTGGTTGCTTCCAAGAAATGACAACGGTTTTTCGATCAACAACAAAGTTCGAGACAGCATCAATCACGGTGAGACGCTTTTCTGCAAAGTCTTCCATATTCTCCAGTCGATGCAAGGCGGACAGCAGTTCGAGAAAACGATCTTGCCTGCTCGCGAAATTGGTTGCTTGGTCAGCTCGGGCACCAGTCAGCTCGTTCAGCTTGATTCGCTCGTCAACCAACATTCCCTTGCGCTCATCGTATTCCTTACGATCAAGTGCTCCCTCAAGATAAGCGTCTACCAATCTCTTGTGCCGCGTTTCAATCTCGGCGAGGCGTTGTGCTGCACCCAGGTTTCGCCCTTGATCACCCATCCTTTTGTCACTGGCAGCGATGTCGAATAGCCCCTTGAACGTCGCCATGAGATGCTCGCTGATCTGCATTTCGGCGACATCGCGAGCGACATTCGCTGCGACATAAGATTCACGAATGCAGGTCCCTTTGCACGTAGTGCTCTGGCATCGATAGTACACATGTCCTTTTTGTGTTTCTGCGTAGAGGAAGCGCGAACAGGTTTTACACAGAAGCATTCGTTGCAGTAGATAACGCCGTCCTCCGCGATTGATTCGTCGCGAGCGGCCTCGCAACACAGCTTGGGCTCGGTCAAAGAGAGCTTTCGAGACAATTGGCTCGTGAACTCCAATGAATGATTCACCGTTAACTTCAATGCGCCCATAGTAAAAGGAACGCCCTAGAAGGACATGGACATCATTGATCGTGGGTTGCCGCCCTGACCTCGTCACAAACCCACGACGGATCAGTTCTTGACGGAGCATTCTGATTGAATAGCCCCCCGTTGCATAAAGCGCGAACGCTTCCCGGACAAATGGGCCGCGAAACGGATCGATGACTTTGACTCCGCCTGGCCCGGTATTTAGGTAACCAATCGGGGCGAAGAATGGGTAGAGGCCTTGCTTCAACCGACCGCGCTGACCCTTCTTAACTTCATCGCGAAGGTTCCGGATGAAGTCCGCTGCAACCACGGCCAGAATGTCCCCGGAAAGCCGGCCTCCCCTGGAGTTGAGATCGACCGAGTCTCCGGCTATTCTCACATCAACTCCGGAATCAACCAATTGAGAGAGTTCTGCCCAATCCTTTAGATTGCGGGCGCCGCGATCGATCTTGTGCAGTACTAGCCCAGCCACGCCTTTGATCTGAATGTTGCGCAGCATTTTCAGGAAAACCGTCCGCCCCGTCTTTGCCGCCGTTTGGAGTTCCTCAAACCATTCGCCTATCGCGATTCCTTCTCGTTTGCAGTAGATTTCTATCGCCGCCTTCTGCTCTGCGAGCGAGGTTCCCTTCTCACCTTGGCGAACAGTCGAAACCCTGATGTAGCCATAGTATTTTTTCATATTATTCTGATCTTAATGAACCCTCCTTCGTAAGACTAGCAGAATCCCTTCCCTTGTCACAAGGGGCATCAAACCAGCCCCGCTCCTCCAATCGATCTAGCAGGTCCATGAAGTTGTCAAATAGACTCCATAGATCGGCCATGGCCTGAAGTTTTTCCTCATTGCTAGCCTTCGGCATCAGTTCATGGATGATGGGCAGTATTTCTGTATCTCGTCGTCGTTCTTGCATTGCTGAAGGATCGCAAAACCCGCATTCAAACTCTAGGCTACAGAAGTTGCCCCCACTGCACTTTCTCTCGCCGTGTCTTACTCGAACGATCTCGCTATCGTTACTGGATGCCAGACAAGAACAACAAAGAGAAAACAACCCCGACTGTTTCTAGAATTCTTTCCGACGGATCACTCGTCGAACTGATCTACAGCTACGAAGAGAAGAAGACCTTGCTCCTCGTCGGCAAAGACGACGTTCAGGTAACGCTTGAACGTTTCAAACTCACCGGTGGAGAGATACTCACGCCAGTGAGAGCGGGTCACAGCTTGATCAAGCATCAAATCGTGCTTCTGCCATCTGAAGCAGTGGACTACGGCTCCACCGACGAGTTGGTGGCAGATATCAAGAACTACGTGCGCAGGTATGTGACGCTCTCAGAAACGTTCACCGAGATCGCCGTCTACTACACGCTTCTATCTTGGGTCTACGACGCCTTCAATGAAGTGCCGTATCTCAGATGGAAAGGCGACTACGGCAGTGGGAAGACACGAGCACTCCAGGTCATAGGCTCGATCATGTACAAGCCGATCTTCGCGAGTGGTGCGTCTACCGTCTCGCCAATATTCCATACGCTTGATCTGTTCCGTGGGACGCTCATCTTTGACGAAGCAGACTTCCGCTTTTCCGACGAACGATCTGAACTCACCAAGATATTCAACAACGGCACGAGCCGTGGGTTCCCAGTTCTCCGTGCAAGCATGGGCGACAACAAGGACTTCGATCCGCGAGCTTTCAGCGTCTACGGACCAAAGCTGATTGGCATGCGAGAAGTCTTCCAGGACTACGCGCTTGAGTCGCGCTTTCTCACCGAGGAGATGGTGGGGCACGCAGGCCCGGGTGTACCGATCAACCTCCCGTCTTCACAGAAGGCTGAAGCACTGGCGCTCCGCAACAAGCTTCTGATCTTTCGGTATCGCGAACGGCATCGCGTCAAGATCGATGAGACGCTCGTCGACGCAAGTCTCTCGTCTCGCGCGAATCAGATTCTGATGCCGCTCTTGTCGATCATTCCAGATGCCACCATCCGAGATGCCATCAAGCAGTTGGTGAAGGCCCAAGAAGAAGAGCTGTCCAGAGATCGATCGACGCAGATCGAAGCCTTGGTGCTGGAGGTGATCGCCGACGTGATCGAGCGCGACCCAGACGTGAAGCAGGTGCCGCTGTCGGTCATTCGCCAGTCGCTCATCCACCGGCACGCCGCGGAGTTCGACCGACCACTCACCTCGCGCTACTTGGGCGGCCTCATCCGCAATCGTCTTCGCTTGAAGAGCTTCAAGAGTAGCGTGTACATGATCGAGATGCCACACCCGACGGTGCTGCGAGACTTATGCGCCAGGTACGGCGTTCAGTTCGAGGCGATGCCGAGTTGATGTCCCAACGTCCCGACATCCCGTTACCTGAATCATTCGATGACGCTGAGTTATCCCCAGAAGTTGCCCCCTGAGGCACTTTCTCTAGCCTTAGATTTGCGTTCTCGTCGGATGATGATGTATGAGTGCACGCACACCTTAGTAGCGGCGTGCACTAATGCACCCCAATATGCATCAAAGGTTTCACAATAGGCTGCGCAGCGAACGTAGGAAATGGGGCTTCACTCAACGAGACATGGCATCACTCCTCCTCATTCGTAGTGCAACCCAGCTTTGCAGGATCGAACGAGGCGAGCGCCCACCAAGTGCAGCGAGCGTCATCGCGTCGTGCATAGTGTTTGGGCAGAGCATTGAGCAACTGTTTCCCGGTTTCAAGAGGCGCATTCATGAGCGGGTGGGAGCGAGGGCAAGCAGGCTCTACGAAAAGGTCGAGGCAGCTCGCCGCCCGGAGGCAGTAAAGAAACGGACACTGCTTAAAGCCATCGCTGCGAGCGATCCGGAGGTATGTCAGTAGCGAAGATACTTGGGAGGTATTACGTCCTCGCGTTGTATCCATCACCTCAGGGCATGGCATTTGTTCTTTTCGAAGACTCGCTGTCTCTTGTCGACTGGGGTATCACCGCGATGAAAGGTGAACTCAAGAGTGAGCACTGCATCCAGTTCACCGCGCGCTTGATCGAGCGCTACTCGCCTGATGTCATGGTCATCGAGAACACCGATCAATATGGCTCACGACGAGACGAGCGCGTGCGAGCCCTGTATCGCTCGTTCGTCACGCTCGCAGGCGTCAACGACATCGATGTTGCTCGTTATGCGAGGGCCGATGTCGACAAGGCATTCAATGCCGCGGGTGCGCTCAAGAAGCAGGAGCGGGCTCAATTGGTGGCCGCCATGCTGCCGGCGCTCTCTCATCGGGTTCCCCCGATCAGAAAGCCGTGGATGAGCGAGCATCCGCGGATGTCGTTGTTTGAAGCAGCGTCGCTCGGCATCGCTCACTACTTCCATCAGAACCAAGCGGAGTAGCGGCGGACACAGTAGCAGTTCTTTCGTGGCAAACAGCCGGCATCGCGCCGGCTGTTTTGCTTTGGGAAAGCAGCGGGTGCAACCCACACCGCGACTGTCATCCAAGCTTCCAGTTCGGTGCCGAGGCTAGACATGATGGCCGCCTTCCCTACACGGCGACCATCATGTCTAGTGGGCAGCTATGGCCAAGTCGACAGATAACTCCCGCCTTGGCGAGCGCGTTCGCGGCAGCACCTCATCGCGCCAAGTTTGCCTGCTTCTTTGCCGCAGAGAGCCGCGCGGACTTGTCCTTTGGCTGGTGATGCAGCGTGACGCCCATAGTGCGTACCTTGAAGTCCGTTCCTGAACTTGCGAACTTGTGGTCAGAGTAGAAAGCCAACGGGTTACGCTTGCAGTCGACGCAGGCGTGTCCCTTGGAAGTCAACTCGTCGCGCCACGTGTCGAGCTTGCCGCGGGCGTCAGGAGTCTTGATCAAGTAGAAGATCAGACCGCCCTGGTTGTGCGCGAAGTTGCCCGACGCAGGAACGTATCGGGTGGTCAGCTGAAGGAAGCCTTCGTGGAAGTTGCCGTCCTTCTTGGCCTCGCCGATCCACGAGAACTCGCCCATCTTCACGGAGAGATCAACGTGCCCACCGGTCTTCCCGTCGGCCACTGCGTCATATCCGAAGATGCTGAGCCCGCCGAGTACTTCGGCGCTGAGCCTGTCTTCACTATCGGCTTGGCGCAATTCGGGCCCCCCTTGCATCCGGAAGATCAACTGGTCAATGTCCTCATAGAGCTGCTCGATGAATTCCTCGTAGGAACCTTCTTCACTGATCTTGACGCGCCGAAGGGCTGCCTGCACAGCCTTCTTTGACGCGTAGCGCTCTAGGTCCTGTAGAGAGATGAAGGTCATGGGGTGGCCTTCCGCAGAAGGCCGACGCCTGGCGTGAAGCAGACCAAGATAGCCGACTCATCGACCGGCTCGCCGTACTCGGGGTGGATCACTCCCTCACCCCTCGCGTAGTGAGCCACCTCTTCGGCGGGAAGTTCGAAGTACCCGCCGTTGAACTCGTACATCAGGCAGGTCCTTAGTACCTTGAGCCTGGGATTCGAGAGGTACAGCAAGGCTTGGGAGACCAAGGCGCGGTCCGCCTGTTCGGACAGTTGCAGGAGGTCGTCGAAAGAGTAGTGGTCGAGGTGCGACTCGCGCGCGGATAGCGCCTGCCAGACATGTAGGCATGCGTCTCTAACGCGGGGCTCATGAGCCCAGTCGTCCTGGATGGTGCCGGCCACGTTCACTTCTTCCTTCGCGGCAGGCGACGCAGAACTTGGTCGGCCATAAAGTCGTAGTCTGCACCGTCAAGACACCCGAGGAACTCGGCCGTGGTGACGGCGCGCAGTTTGCCCGAGTAGATCGCCCTGACGCTGCCCTTCAGCTCCAGGTACAGGTCGCCCTTGGGCGGCTTGGCCGGCCATGTGATGCCGATCGTGTACGGGTCCACCTTGTCGACATGCTGTTTGCCTCCGACATGGAAGCTGTCCTTGCGGAAGTCCTGCGTCTTGGTCCGGTGGATTTGCCCGTGGTTGTTGGAAGACGAGTTCTTGCTGGTGGCGACGAAGCCGAGTGCCGTCACCCGACCGCAGGCGGCATCAAGGTACATCGGGTTGATGGCGGGATGCAGATTCATGAGCCCGACCCCCAAGGCGCCCTGGCCGATGAACTTCGTCGTCGCGCGGTTGAACTCGTTCATCACGCGTACGAAGGCCGGCGTGTTCTTGTCCTCCATCATCCCGGGCTGGAAGTCGACGCGCAGCTCGACCAGGTCGTTCGTCGCGTCGACCACAACGGTGTCGAAGCACGGCACCAGTCGAGTCTTGACGCCGATGACCTCTTCGTATTCCTCGAAGAGTTTGGCCTGCGCCGTGCTCATCTTGGTGATGTCCAGGGGCTCCCGCATCGAGTAGGCGCGTGTGCTGAAAAACTGGAGGTACAGCTTGTCGCCCTGCGCCTCCGCGGCGAGCAGCTTCGGCGGAGAGTTCTTGAACTGCTCAAGATCAGCCTTGCGCGTCGGCGCATCGAGGATGTCGAAGGGTCGACGGCGCACCACGGGCCTGAGGTCGCTGACAGCGCGTTCGAGCGCCCATGCCAGCACCTGTGCCCTGGCGTCTTCGTTCTGCTCACGGAGGTCGAAGAAGCTGACGTGCTTGTTGCCGACATACGTGTGCCACCGGGCGGCCGTGGACAGCGACTTGTAGGCGCTCGTCCAGATCGCGTCGCTGTAGGAGTCCTCGCGGGCGTGAGCGAGAGTCTCGCGCCATCCCCGGCTGACATGGATGCCGGTCGCAGCAATGATCGGTCTTGCGGTCGACCAAAGCATCCGGGTCTCAAGCAGTTCCAGGACGGCGACGACCTGCTCACGCGTGGCACCGGACGCCTCGTCCAGCTTTGACGGCAATGCGCTCATTCTTCTCCCCGAAAGTTTTTGTAAGTGTGCGGGGGTAATGGTATCTCGGGCGCATTCCCATGGAGGGGCGACCTTTGGTGGTATTCAAGTTCTGCCGAACGGCGAATTCATTCGTTTTGTGGATGCGGTCAGGGGCGAGCTGCGGTACGTGCCAGAAGCTCATTGCCCGAAGCCGTCTTGATTCGCCGCCGGGCCGTACTCGTAGCCGACGAAGACGTACGAAAGGCCTGCTCCTGGCAGCCGCTGCACGCGGCTCAGCCAGGGATAGTTTGCGGCTAGGGCTCGGGCGATCAAGGGCTCTATCCAACGCATGGCGCACGCTCGGAGGTTGCAGTTTTGACCATGGCGCAATGCTATCCGCGCCAGCGATCCAGTTGGGGCACGACCACAGAGCCATCGCGCTCGCGTCCCTACGCTGATCGCAGCCCTGCCGAACTACCTCTCGCCGCCTTCCGCTCAATAGGCACCCGGGCGATGGCCGCCTCGTAATCGAGGTTGGCATCCTTCATCGACCGGATGAGCACTGCGATCACTGCCAGATGCGATGGCACCTCCCCCACAGACTTGCAGTTTGAGATCGCGTTGGGGTTGAGATTGAGAAGCCGGCAGAAGGCACGGCCGGAGAGCCCGGCCGCCCTTAGTTCTTCGAGAAAGACTTCGTACTTCATTGAGGGGAGAAGGCTAGCACACGACACACAAACTAGTGTGCATTCCTGTTGATGACACACTAGTTAGTGTGTATGCTTGCGCCTTGACCACCAGGGAGGCGACCATGCGCGACGACAAGCAGGAAAAGCGTGTTGGCATCTGGATTCGGGTGTCGACCGAAGACCAGGTCCGCGGAGAGAGCCCCGAGACGCACGAACGTCGTGCTCGCGCCTACGCCGATTCGCGCGACTGGCAAGTCATGGAGGTCTACCGCCTCGATGCCGTGTCCGGGAAGACGGTCAAGGACCACCCGGAAGCCAAGCGGATGCTTGGCGACATCAGAAGCGGCCACATAAGCGGCCTCATCTTCTCCAAGCTGGCCCGGCTGGCGCGGAACACCAAAGAGCTGCTCGAATTCGCCGAGCACTTCCGGGATGCTGGCGCTGACCTTGTCTCCCTCGCCGAGGCGATCGACACGTCGACGCCGGCTGGGAGACTCTTCTACACAATGATCGCCGCCATGGCGCAGTGGGAACGCGAGGAGATCGCTTCCCGGGTGGCTGCTTCCGTTCCCATCCGGGCCCAGATGGGCAAGCCGCTCGGCGGGCAGGCACCTTTCGGCTATCAGTGGGTGGAAAAGGAACTGCACGTCGATCCGGCCGAAGCACCCGTCCGGAAGCTGATGTATGAGTTGTTCAAAGAGCACCGGCGTAAGAAGACGGTTGCCCGGCTGCTGAACGACCGCGGATACCGCACCCGGAACGGCTCCCCCTTTTCGGACACCACGGTCGACCGCCTGCTCCGTGATCCGACAGCCAAGGGCGTTCGGCGGGCCAACTACACCGAGTCGAACAACTCAAAGGGCGCCTGGAAGCTCAAGCCTGAGAGTTCCTGGGTGCTGACACCTGTCGAGGCCATCATCTCCGAGGACCTGTGGAGCGAGGTCAATGTGCTTCTCGACGAGAAGCGCGTCAAGGGTCAGCGGCAGACCAAACAGGTTGTGCACCTGTTCTCTGGGCTCACGTTCTGCGAGTGCAGCGCCAAGATGTATGTGCCCTCGAACTCGCCGAAGTACATCTGCAAGCCCTGCCGCAACAAGATTCCGGTTGATGACCTGGAGCAGATTTTCAAGGCGGAACTCCGGGCGTTCGTCTTCTCGCCGGCCGAGATTTCCGAGCATGTGGAGGCGGGGAACGTTCGGCTCAAGGGCCTTGAAGACCTCCTTTCGGCTCTCGAAGCGGAGCAACGCAAGGTCACTGGGGAAGCCGACAAGTTGATCGAGCTGTACCAGGCGAACGTTCTGGACAAGAAAGGCTTCGGGGTTCGCTACGAGAAGCTCAGGGATCGGCTGCACCAGATTGAGGAGGAGTTGCCTGGTGTGCAGGCCAAGCGGGATGTCCTCCACATCTCGCTCCTGTCCCAGGAAGAGGTTCTGGCCAGCAGCAAGGACCTGGTTGAGCGTTGGGACGGACTGCCCACGGGGGAACGCCGCCACGTCGTGGAGACGATCGTCGATCGAGTGACGATCGGCAAAGGCGAGGTCGAGTTCGAGTTCCTCTACAACCCGGGAGGAACGCTTCCCCCCACCTCTCCCCCTTCTCCCTCCGGCACCTCCGGTGCCGGAAATGGTGGCACTTCAGCAACGCAACTTCAGGGGTTCATCGCCGCCACCAGCTGGAAACGCGCGGGGAACATCGCCTGCCGCGCCGCACGCGAGATCGTGATGCGGCCCGTTTCCAGCGGCTCGCGCAGCGCTTCGAGCGCGGCGCGCGGAAATTCCGGGGTTTCGTCGAGGAACAGCATACCGCCGTGCGCCAGCGAGATTTCACCCGGCCGCGGCGGTGAACCGCCGCCCACCAGCGCCGGGGCGCTGGCCGAGTGGTGCGGCGCACGCACCGGCCTGTGGCCGAAAGCCTGGGCATCGAAACCCTGCGCCGTGAGGCCTTGCAAGGCCGCGCTGACCAGGGCCTCTTCGGCGTCCATCGGCGGCAGAATGCCGGGCAGGCGCTGCGCCAGCATCGACTTGCCGGTGCCCGGCGGGCCGATGAGCAGCAGGCTGTGCGAACCCGCCGCGGCGATCTCCAGCGCCCGCTTGGCGCCGGCCTGGCCCTTGACATCGCGCAGGTCCGGCCCGGGCAGCGGCGGCGGTGGTGGCAGTGCCACCGCCACCGGCAGCGGCACCGCGGCATCGCCCGGCAGCAGCGCCTGCACCACCTGCGTCAGGTGGCTGGCGGCGCGCACGTCGATGCCGCCCACCTGGGCTGCGGCGCGCGCGCTTTCGGCAGGCAGCACCAAGGCGCGCACCGCACCGGCACGGCGCACCGCCAGGCCCAAAGCGAGGGCACCGCGCACCGGCCGCAGTTCACCCGCCAGCGACAGTTCACCGGCGAATTCGTGCGCTGCCAGCCGGGCCGGGTCCAGCAGGCCCGCCGCAGCCAGGATGCCGAGTGCAATGGGCAGGTCGAAACGACCCGACTCCTTGGGCAGGTCGGCAGGCGCCAGGTTGACGGTGATGCGTTTGTTGTGCGGAAACGCGAAGCCGCTCTGCTGCAGCGCCGCTCGCACGCGTTCGCGCGACTCCTTGACTTCGGTGTCGGCCAGCCCGACCAGCGTGAAGCTGGGCAGGCCGTTGGCCAACTGCACCTCGACATGCACCTCGGGCGCGTCCAGCGCGTCGAGCGCGCGGCTCATCACCACGGCCAGCGTCATGCGGCAAGTCCTCCCGCGGCGATTGTGCCCGTGGGCCGCCGGGTGGAAAGCCCCGCTTGCCGCACCACTCTGGAGCGTTATCCTGAATATCACCAAGTCGGTGCGTTCCGGCTGTGTTCTTTGACCGTCTGAGAACCCCCACGGGGCGCACGGGCACCGATGGTGCATGGCACAGAAGCTGCAAACCGGGACCGGCGGTCGTCACCTTTTGCAACGCACGGAGCCTTCATGAAGAAATCGTTCGCGGCCCTTGCGGCCGTCGTGGCCCTGGCCACACTGCCCGGCGCAGCCTTCGCCGACCTGGCCTTCAACGTCGGCGCGGTCAGCGACTACCGCTACCGCGGCATCTCGCAGTCGCGCCTGCAGCCCGCCGTGCAAGGCGGTGTGGACTGGAGCATGAACGGTTTCTACGCCGGCGCCTGGGCGTCGACGATCCGCTGGGTGCAAGACTTCGGCGGCTCCGGCGACATCGAGATCGACGCCTACGGCGGCTACAAGGGCGACATCGTCAAGGACTCGTTGAGCTACGACGTCGGCGTGCTGACCTATCTGTATCCGGGCAACAAGCTCAACCCCAGCGCCAACACCACCGAGATCTACGGCGCGCTGACCTTCGGGCCGGCGACCATCAAATACTCGCACGCTGTGACCGACACCTTCGGCAACATCGACAGCAAGAACAGCGGCTATTTCGACGCCTCGGCCAGCTTCGACGTCGGCGGCGGCGTGATGGTGGCGCCGCATGTCGGCTACCAGCGCATTGCCGGCCCGAACACCGACATCGGCAGCTATTGGGACGCGTCGCTGACGCTGTCGAAGGACTTCAACGGCTTCGTTCCCAGCGTGGCCGTCGTCGCCACCCGCAGCATCGACGGCCCCTTCTACAGCTCGCCGTACAACGGCAAGTACCTCGGCAAGGCGACGGTCGTCGTCGGCGTCAAATACAACTTCTGAAGAGGACAACATGACCATGAAGATGGTGACCGCGATCGTCAAGCCGTTCAAGCTGGACGAAGTGCGCGAGGCCCTGAGCGGCATCGGTGTGCAAGGCATCACGGTGACCGAAGTCAAGGGCTTCGGGCGCCAGAAGGGCCACACCGAGCTGTACCGCGGTGCGGAGTACGTCGTCGACTTCCTGCCCAAGGTGAAGATCGAAGCCGCGATCGACGAAGCCATCGTCGACCGCGTCATCGAAGCCATCGAAGGTGCGGCGCGTACCGGCAAGATCGGCGACGGCAAGATTTTCGTCAGCACGCTGGAGCAGGTGGTGCGCATCCGCACCGGTGAGACAGGCAAGGACGCCCTCTGAGGCGGCCGAACGACCCGAGAAGACAACCACCATGAAAAAACTGTTCACCCTTCTGGCCCTGGGCATCGCGCTCCTGGGCTTTGGCGATCTTGCGCTGGCGCAGGACGCCGCGGCCTCGGCCGCAGCTTCGGCACCCGCGGCAGCGGCTGCGGCCGCGCCGGCTGCAGACGCCGCTTCCGCCGCCGCGTCCGCGGCACCGGCCCCGGTGGCGAACAAGGGCGACGTGAGCTGGATGCTCGTGTCGACCGCGCTCGTCATCATGATGTCGATCCCCGGCCTGGCGCTGTTCTACGGCGGCCTGGTGCGCAGCAAGAACATGCTGTCGGTGCTGATGCAGGTGTTCGTCACCTTCTCGCTGATCAGCGTGCTGTGGTTCGTTTACGGCTACAGCCTGGCGTTCACCGAGGGCAACGCGTTCGTCGGCGGCTTCGACAGGCTGTTCCTGAAAGGTGTGTTCGACCCCGCGACAGGCAGCTTCGCCATGGCGGCCACCTTCAGCAAAGGCGTCGTCATTCCCGAGATCGTGTTCGTGGTCTTCCAGGCCACTTTCGCGGCCATCACCTGCTGCCTGATCGTCGGCGCGTTTGCCGAGCGCATCAAGTTCTCGGCGGTGCTGATGTTCATGGTGCTGTGGTTCACCTTCAGCTATGCGCCGATCGCGCACATGGTCTGGTACTGGATGGGTCCGGACGCCTACACCGGCAAGGAAGTGGTCGACGCGATGAACGGCAAGGCCGGCCTGATCTGGCAATGGGGCGCGCTCGACTTTGCCGGCGGCACCGTCGTGCACATCAACGCCGCCGTCGCCGGCCTGGTGGGTGCGTACATGATCGGCAAGCGGGTCGGCTACGGCAAGGAGTCGATGGCCCCGCACAGCCTGACGCTGACGATGGTGGGTGCTTCGATGCTGTGGGTCGGCTGGTTCGGCTTCAACGCCGGCTCGGCGCTCGAAGCCGGCAACAGCGCCGCACTGGCCTTCCTGAACACCTTCTCGGCCACCGCCTGCGCGGTGCTGGCATGGTGCGCCGGTGAAGCGCTGCTGAAGGGCAAGGCCTCGATGCTGGGTGCAGCCTCTGGCGCCGTCGCGGGCCTGGTGGCCATCACGCCGGCCGCCGGCAACGTCGGCATCGTCGGTGCGCTGGTCATCGGCACGATCGCCGGCTTCGCCTGCCTCTGGGGCGTGACTGGCCTGAAGAAGCTGCTCGGCGCAGACGACTCGCTCGATGTGTTCGGCGTGCACGGCGTCGGCGGCATCCTGGGTGCGCTGCTGACCGGCATCTTCAACAACCAGGCGCTCGGCGGCCCGGGCCTGGTGACCGACTGGGTCACGGCCACGGTGGGCAGCAACGGCGTCTTCGACCAGCTGATCATCCAGGCCAAGGCCGTCGGCGTGACGGTGGTGTGGTCGGCCGTCGTCTCGCTGATCGCCTACAAGATCGTCGACCTGACGATCGGCCTGCGGGTGCCGGAAGACGAAGAACGCGAAGGCTTGGACATCACCTCGCACGGCGAGACGGCCTACAGCAAGTAACGCAAGTGATGATTCGAGCGGTCTGACGGCCGCTCACGAGGGCACCTTCGGGTGCCCTCTTTCGTTTCCGGGCGGCGGCCCCATCTGCCTAGAATCCGCGTTCGCCCCCCGGCTTCAGGTTCATCCCATGGTCCCCCACCTCATCACCGCACTGTCCGGCCCGATCAACGAGCTCGAAGCGCGGGTGCTTGAGTCGACACCGGCCATCGAACGCTGGTTCCGCCTGGAATGGATGGAACACACGCCGCCGTTCTACACCTCGGTGGACCTGCGCAACGCCGGCTTCAAGCTGGCGCCGGTGGCGACCAATCTGTTTCCCGGCGGCTTCAACAACCTCACACCCGAGATGCTGCCGCTGGCGGTGCAGGCGGCGATGGCGGCGATCGAGAAGATCTGCCCCGAGGCGAAGAACCTGCTGCTCATTCCCGAAGAAGCACATTCGCGCAACACCTTCTATCTGCTGAGCGTGCAGCGCCTGATGCGTGTCTTCACGCAGGCCGGGCTCAACGTGCGCCTGGGCACGCTGGACGCCACGATCAAGGCCCCGACCCAGCTGACGCTGCACGACGGCAGCGAGCTGACGCTGGAGCCGCTGGTGCGCAGCCGCGGCCGGCTCGGGCTGAAGGACTTCGACCCCTGCACCATCCTGCTCAACAACAACCTCAGCCGCGGCGTGCCGCAGGTGCTGGCGGGCCTGCACCAGCAGTACGTGCTGCCGCCGCTGCATGCCGGCTGGGCCACACGCCGCAAGAGCCGGCATTTCCAGAGTTACGAAGAAGTGGCGAAGAAGTTCGCCAAGCTGCTGGGCATGGACCCCTGGTTGATCAACCCGATGTTCGCGCATTGCGGCGAGGTCGACTTCACCGAAGCCAGCGGGCTGGAATGTGTGCAGACCCATGCCGAGGCGCTGCTGACCAAGATCCGCCGCAAGTACAAGGAATACGGCATCAACGAGAAGCCGTTTGTCGTCGTCAAGGCCGACAACGGCAGCGACGGCCAGGGCCTGGTGACGCTGCGCGACGCGAAGGATCTCGACGAGATCGCGCGCCGTGCGCGCCAGGACGGCGCCGCACCGGTGGGCCGCGAAGTCATCATCCAGGAAGGTGTGCCGACCTACGAGCGCATGAATGACGCCGTGGCCGAACCCGTGGTCTACATGATCGACCGCTACGTCGTCGGCGGTTTCTACCGTGTGCACGCCGAACGCGGCACCGACGAGAACCTCAACGCGCCCGGCTCCAGCTTCGTGCCGCTGGCCTTTGCCGAAAGCAACCAGCTGCCCCGCCCCGGCGCCAAGCCCGGCGCAAGCGCACCGAACCGCTTCTACATGTACGGCGTGATCGGCCGCCTGGCGATGCTGGCCGCGGCCTACGAGCTGGAAGCCACCGACCCGGAAGCCGAGATCTACGACTGATCAGCGCGCCGCGCCGCGGCAGGCCGCCGGCGGTTTCGCGGATCGCGCCTCGCTGAGCTCGATCTGCCCCGGCGCCAGCGCCCAGACCGTGCGGGTGCTGCGCTGCGACGGCAGCATCGTGTTGACGCCGCGCAGCGTGATGCGCACACAGCCGGGCAGCACCCGCTGCAGGTTCGCCGTCCAAGTGACGGGTTCGCCTTCGGGCAGCGCGGGCTCCACTGCGGCGACCACGGCCGCTGCGTCATCGGCCGTCTTCGGCCCGGCCACCCATTCGACGATGACACGCGAACCGACGGTCTCGAAACCCCGCAATGCCACGACGACGCGGTAGCTGCCCGAACGGCCCTCGGCCTGCCAGTAGCCGCCACTGACCACCGTGGCCACGGCAGCCGGCACGCCGCTGTCGGCGCCAGCCAGCAGCGGCCAGGCCAGCAGCGCGGCGGCGCAGCGGTGTTTCAAGCGATGCCGGGCCGCTGCGCCACCTGCGGCCGTGCCGGTGCCGCCGGGTTGCCGGCCCAGCCCATGATGGCGGCGTCCAGGTTCTCGGCCCAGCTGTCGTCGCCATCGGCCGGGTAGAGGCCGCTGGCCAAGGCATTCGACGAGGTGCCGCCCAACTGCATGTGCGGCAGCTCGAAATCCAGCGGCGCCAAGCCACATTCGCGGCCAATCTCCTGCATGCGTTTCCACCAGCCCTTCTTGCTGCCTGCGGTGTCCCAGCTCCACTTGCCTTCGATGAACAGCACGAAGTCGACGCCCAGGCCGAACTGATGATACGAGCGCCAGGGTTCGGCATAGGTGACGATGTTGCCCGGCGTGGTGCGCCCCTGGGCGAAGAGGTCGGCCTGGCGTTCGGGGTAGCGGTAGGCCTCGAAGACCTTGAACGGGACCTTCTCGTTGGCCAGTGCCGCCAGCACCTCGCTGACCTTCGTGCGGAACACCGGGTGCAGCAGGGCCAGATCGGCATTGCGGGCGTGTGGGTTGCTCATGCAGGACTCCTGTGGTTGGACGGCACGGTTCTCCAGGGGAACCGCACCTGCCAGCGTGCGCGCAACGGCGAGGGCGCGCATCCCCAGCGCGGCGGAAGGGGCCCGCTCCGGCCTGGCAAGACCACTGTTGCTGCAGCGCCGCATCCAAGCCGCAGCCAGATGGGCAGAATCCCTGCTCTGTCTTCATGACCGCCTCCTCCCGCCCCCGCTCCCCTGCCGCCCTGGCCGCGCTGACGCTCGGTGCCCTCGGCGTGGTCTACGGCGACATCGGCACCAGCCCGCTGTATGCGCTGAAAGAGGTGTTCCACGCCGGCCACGTGCCGGCCACGCGCGACAACATCCTGGGCGTGCTGTCGCTGATCTTCTGGACGATGACCATCGTCGTCTCGCTGAAGTACGTGCTGCTGATCCTGCGTGCCGACAACAACGGCGAAGGCGGCCTCATCGCAATGCTGGCGCTGGCCACCACGGCGGTGGCCGAGCGGCCGCAATTGCGCCGCACGCTGCTGCTGGTGGGCATGTTCGGCACCGCCATCTTCTATGGCGACGGTGTCATCACGCCGGCGATCTCGGTGCTTTCGGCGGTGGAAGGGCTGCAGGTCGTGGCACCCGACCTGCACGCCTTCGTGGTGCCGATCACGCTGGTCGTGCTGACGCTGCTGTTCGCGGTGCAGCGCCTGGGCACCGGCGGCATCGGCAAGGCATTCGGGCCGGTGACGCTGGTTTGGTTCGGCGTGCTCATCGCTCTGGGCCTGCCGCACATCGTCGAACACCCGGGTGTGCTGGTCGCGCTGTCGCCCGGCCACGCGCTGCTGTTCTTCGCCAACCAGCCGCTCATCGCCTTCATCGCACTCGGCGCCGTGGTCTTGTGTGTCACCGGCGGCGAGGCGCTGTATGCCGACATGGGCCATTTCGGCAAGCGGCCGATCCGCATCGCCTGGTACAGCCTGGTGATGCCGGCGCTGGTGGTCAACTACTTCGGCCAGGGCGCGCTGCTGCTGGAGAACCCGGCGGCGGTGGAGAACCCGTTTTTCCTGCTGGCGCCGAGCTGGGCGCGGCTGCCGCTGGTCATCCTGGCGACGGCGGCGACGGTGATCGCGTCGCAGGCGCTGATCACCGCGGCGTTTTCCGTCACCAAGCAGGCCATCCAGCTCGGCCTGCTGCCGCGCATGCGCGTGCTGCACACCAGCGTGCGCGACACCGGGCAGATCTACGTGCCGTTCGTGAACTGGGGGCTGTACCTGTTCATCGTGCTAGCGGTGGTGCTGTTCGGCAGCAGCAGCAAGCTGGCCTCGGCCTACGGCATCGCGGTGACGCTGGACATGACGATCACCACGATCATGACCTTCTACGTCATCCGCTACGGCTGGAAGTATCCGCTGTGGCTGTGCCTGCTGGCGACAGGTTCGTTTTTCGTCGTCGACGTCACCTTCTTCGCGTCGAACATGCTCAAGCTGTTCGCCGGCGGCTGGTTCCCCATCGTCATCGGCATCGGCATGTTCACGCTGATGCTCACGTGGATGCAGGGCCGCAAGCTGGTGGCCGCGAGCCTGCGCGACGACGCCATCGACCTGCGCGGTTTTCTCGAGGCGGTGTTCGTGAGCCCACCGACACGCGTCTCCGGCACGGCCGTGTTCCTGGCCGCCGAAGCCGGGCTGACGCCGAACGCGCTGATGCACAACCTGAAGCACAACAAGGTGCTGCACGAACACAACCTGTTCGTCAGCGTGCGCCACCACGAGGTGCCGTGGATCGGCTTCGACAGGCGCATCGAAATGGACCCGCTGGGCCACGACTGCTGGCAGGTGACGCTGCACTTCGGCTTCAAGAACGACCCTGACGTGCCCGAGGCGCTGAAGCTGCTGGAAGGCCGCGGCGTGCCGCTGGACGAGATGGACACCAGCTACTTCCTCAGCCGCGACACGGTGATCCCCACCTTCGGCGGCGGCATGGCGATGTGGCGCGAAAAGCTCTTCGCCAGCATGCACCGCAACGCCGCCGCGGCGGCCGACTTCCTGAACCTGCCGGCCAACCGCATCGTCGAGCTGGGCTCGAAGGTCGAGATCTAGGAGTCCTGCGCCGGCAGCACGGTGATGCGGCCGCCGTCGAGGTGCAGCCGCCGGCCCAGCGGCAAAGGCTGCGTCAGCGCCAGGTGGCGCTGCGTGCCATCGGTCATGCGGACCGTCACGTCGTAGAGGGTGGCGGCATCGCGCTGCAGGGTCGTCACCGCCTCGACGATGCCGCAGTTGGCGCAGGCCGGCGCAGGCGGCGCCGGTTTCGCCGCCACCAGCGCAGGCGCCGTGGCCAGCAGATAGGGTGAGTCGCCGGCGGTCGGGCCGTCGAGCATCAAGGCGGTGGCCAGCGCGCCAGCGGCGAACAGCGCGAAGGCGGCGCCCACCAGCGTGGCCTGAAAACGGCTGACGGGCGGCTGCGGCGGGTCGGTGGTCAGGGACATGGTGATTTGTTCTGCGCTGTCGGGTCAGCCGCGATTGGATGCGCCAGCGACCACTTCACCAAGCACAAGCGGCATCAAAGTGCGACAGGCGGTGACGCTGGGGCCAAGGCGATACTCGTCGCCATGCTGAAGGCATTGTCGAGAGACTGGTCGCTGTCTGCCACCGTGGCCGGTTTTGTCGCCGTGCTCGTGGGTTTCACGAGTTCGGTGGTGATCGTCTTCCAGGCCGCCGCGGCGCTGGGTGCAAGCCCCGCGCAGACCACCTCGTGGATCTGGGCGCTGGGCCTGGGCATGGGCCTCACCAGCGCCGGCCTGAGCCTGTGGTACCGGCAGCCGGTGCTCACGGCCTGGTCGACGTCGGGTGCGGCGCTGCTGGTGACGGCCGGCGTCGGTGTGTCGATGGAACTGGCCGTCGGCGCCTTCATCGTCAGCGCCCTGCTCATCACGGCGGCCGGCGCCAGCGGCCTGTTTGCGCGGGTGATGCACCGCATTCCGCAAGCCCTGGCCGCGGCGCTGCTGGCCGGTGTGCTGGCGCGTTTTGCCTTTGACGCCTTCGCCTCGCTGCAGCGCGAGTTCTCGCTCGTCTTCACGATGCTGCTGGCCTACCTGCTGGGCCGGCGCCTGTGGCCGCGCTACGCCGTGCCCGGCGTGCTGGCGACCGGTGCGGTGATCGCCGGCTGGCGTGGCCAGCTCCGGCTGAACGGCATCGACTGGCACTGGGCCACACCCGTCTTCACGCCGCCGCAGTTCAGCCTGGCCGCCACCGTCGGCATCGCGCTGCCTCTGTTTGTCGTGACGATGGCGTCGCAGAACCTGCCCGGCGTGGCGGCCCAGCGTAGCAACGGCTACGACACGCCGGTGTCGCCGGTGGTCACCGTCACCGGGCTGGCGTCGCTGCTGCTGGCGCCGTTCGGCGGCTACGCGCTGAACCTGGCGGCCCTCACCGCCGCCATCTGCATGGGCCAAGAAGCGCACGAAAACCCACAGCGACGTTACATGGCCGCGGTGATGGCGGGCTTGTTCTACATCGTCACCGGGCTGCTGGCAGGCGCGGTCGTCGGGCTGATCGCGGCATTCCCGAAAGCGCTGGTGCTGGCGGTCGCGGGTTTTGCGCTGCTGGGCACGATCGGCTCGGGCCTGGCCACCGCGATGAAGGAAGAGAAGAGCCGCGAAGCGGCGCTGATCACCTTCCTCGTCAGCGCCAGCGGGCTCAGCCTGTGGGGTGTGGGCGCGGCCTTCTGGGGCGTGGTCGCCGGCAGCCTGGCACTGGCTGTGCAACACTGGCGGCCCTCTCGCTAAGCCCCCGGCCAGCCGCCGGTCACGCCATGGATCTGCTCTTCGTCGCCGACCCGCTGGAAAGCTTCAAGACCTACAAGGACAGCACGTTCACGATGATGCGTGAGGCCGCCTCGCGTGGTCACAAGCTGCTGGCCTGCGAACCGCAGCAGATGCACTGGCAGCGCGGTGGCCGGGTCAGCGCCACGGTGCGCGAGATCACGCTCACCGGCGACGCCCACGACTGGTTCAGCACCGTCGAACAGCGCGTGATGGCGGTGGCCGACAGCAGCGCCGTGCTGATGCGCAAGGACCCGCCGTTCGACAGCGAGTTCTTCTACGCCACGCACCTGCTGGGCCAGGCCGAACGTGAAGGCGCACGTGTTTTCAACCGACCTGCGGCATTGCGCGACCACCCGGAAAAACTCGCGATCCTGGAGTTCCCGCAGTTCATCGGCCCGACGCTGGTGACCCGCGACGAGGCCGACGTGAAACGCTTCCACGCCGAGCACCAGGACATCATCCTGAAGCCGCTGGACGGCATGGGCGGCATGGGCATCTTCCGCGTCGGCCCCGACGGCCTGAACCTGGGCAGCATCGTCGAGACGCTGAACCAGGGCGGCGCGCAGACGCTGATGGTGCAGAAGTACCTGCCGGAAATCGTCAAAGGCGACAAGCGTGTGCTCGTGATCGGCGGCGAGCCGGTGCCGTTTGCGCTGGCGCGCATTCCACAGGGCAGCGAGATCCGCGGCAACCTCGCCGTAGGTGGCAAAGGCGTGGCGCAGCCCTTGAGCGAACGCGACCGCGAAATCGCCAGCACGCTGGGGCCGATCCTCGCCGCGCGCGGGCTGCTGCTGGTGGGGCTGGACATCATCGGGGACAGCCTGACCGAGATCAACGTCACCAGCCCGACCGGTTTTGCCGAGATCACGCAGCAGTCGGGTTTCGACGTCGCCCGGCGTTTCATCGACGCGCTCGAAGCCGCGCTGCCGTGAGCCTGGCCGAGCTGCTCGACGCTGGCGCGTCTTTCGACGCCGAATACCACGGCGGGCTGTCGAATCACCTGCCGATGGTGCTGCTGGCGCTGCACCGGCTGGGCGCCGACGCACAGCGGCTGGCGGCCTTCGCCGAGCGCTACGCCCGCCGGCTGGCGCCCGCACCGGCGCCCGTGCACTGGCCCGCCGGCGACGCCTGGACCACACGCCTGGGCGAACCCGGGGCCTGGCCCACCTACCGTGTGCTGTTCCGGCAATGGCTGGCCCATGAAGACGCCGACGCCGTGTTGCCGCAGGTGCTGCCTTTGCTGCTGCCCGGCTGCGGCGCGGCGGCTTTCCACGGCCTGATCCGCACCGCCTGCGCCGTGCAGGCCCGGCACGCCGGTGAACTGGCCGACGGCCTGGCCTACTGGGCCTGCCGCTATCTGCCGCTGGACGGTTGCCTGCCCGCCACAGACGATGGCCTGATCTTCGAAGAGATGCAGCGCGCCGCCGCAGCACCGGGCTTCGACGACGCCGTAGCCGCCGTGGCGCTGGACGACGGCACGCTGCAGCGGCTGGCGCACGATGCCGCCCTGCTCTACGCCGCCAGCGGCGACTTCACCGTGCTGCACCTGGTGACGAGCGCGTTTGCGCTGCGCGTGCTGCTCGACTTTGTCGAAGAGCCGCTGGCCGCTGTCGACGACTACAGCGTCGCCTACGTCGCCGCGCTGCGGGCCTGCGGCGTGCAGCCAGGCACGCCGGCCGCGCCGCTGCCCTGGGACAGCCTGGTGGCCGCGGCGCTGGCGTCGGACAACGAACACCTGATCAAGCTCGTCGACAGCTGCCGCGAAGAAACCACAGCCTATGGTGGCGACGCCTGGCAGCGCGCCGCATCACGTGCCGTTCAACCCCGAAAGACACCATGAAGAAAAGCCTCACCTTGCTCGGCGGTCTGTTGCTCGCCGCCGCTGCCGCCCAGGCCCAGACGGCGCTGCTGCCTGGCCCGTATTTCATCGTCGCCGGTGGCCAGTCGGAATTCGAAGCCGATTGCAGCGGCCTGCAGAGCTGCGACAAGTCGGGCAATGCCATCAAGGCGATTGGCGGTTACCGCTTCGGCGGCGGCCTGGCGGTCGAAGGCGTGGTGCTCGATTTCGGCAAGACCACGGGTGCGCTCGGCGGCGCCACGGCCGACCTGAAGGTGCGCGCCATCGGCGTCGGCGCGGCATTGCACGCCGACCTCGCACCGCGTCTGGGCGTCACGCTGCGGGCCGGCCTGGCCAACGTGCGCGCCGAGGGCATCGGCAGTTTCGGCGGCGCCCAGGTGCTGAGCGAGTCCGACAGTTCGATGCAGGCCTACGTCGGCGTCGGCTTCGCGTTTTCGTTCACGAAGACCCTGGCGCTGGAGGCAGCCTGGGACGGCAGCCGCGGCGAGCTGAACGACGACGGCGGCCGTGTCAGCGCCTTCACGCTCGGGCTGAAGTTCAGCTTCTAGAGCGTCCAGGGCGGCGGGGCTGGCGCGCAGGGGACAATCCCCCGCATGGCCCTGCTTTCTCTTTCCGATGCCCACCTCGCTTTTGGCCATGTGCCCCTGCTCGATGGCGCCGCCATGTCGCTGGAGGCCGGCGAGCGGCTGGCGCTGATCGGCCGCAACGGCGCCGGCAAGTCGTCGCTGCTGAAGATCCTGGCCGGGCTCGACAAGCCCGATGACGGCCTGGTGCAGGCGCAGACCAGCCTGCGCCGTGTCTATGTCGCGCAGGAACCGGTGTTCACGCCGGGCATCAGCGTCTTCGACGCCGTCAGCGAAGGGGTCGCCGAAGCGCGCGCGTTGCGCCAGCGTTACGAAGAACACCGGCCCGAAGACGACCTCGACGCGCTGCAGACCCGCCTGGAAGCGCTGGACGGCTGGACCTGGGAGCAGCGCGTCGAACAGGCGCTGCAGCGCCTGCACCTGGACGCCGACGCCATGGTCGAAGCGCTGTCTGGCGGCACAAAAAAGCGCGTCGCGCTGGCGCAGGCCCTGGTGGCCGCGCCCGACGTGCTGCTGCTCGACGAGCCGACCAACCACCTCGACATCGACGCCATCGAATGGCTGCAGGAGCTGCTGAACGGCTGGCGCGGCGCCCTGGTGCTGATTTCGCACGACCGCGCCTTCATCGACGCCGTGGCCACACGCATCCTCGAACTCGACCGCGGCCAGCTGCGCAGCTACCCGGGCAACTTTGCTGCATTCCAGGCCGCGAAAGAATACGAACTCGCCAACGAGGCGCTGGCCAACGCCCGTGCCGACAAGTTGCTGGCGCAGGAAGAGGTGTGGGTGCGCAAAGGTGTCGAAGCCCGCCGTACGCGCAGCGTCGGCCGGGTTGCACGGCTGGTGAAACTGCGTGAACAGCGCCAGCAGCGCCGCGACACACTCGGCCAGGTGCGGCTGGAAGTGGACTCCGGCCTGCCCACCGGCAAGATCGTCGCCGAGCTGCGCGAAGTCGGCATGCGCTACGGTGACCGTGTGCTGGTGGAAGGTTTCAACGCCACCATCCTGCGCGGCGACAAGGTTGGCCTGATCGGCCCCAACGGCGCCGGCAAGACGACGCTGCTCAAGCTCATCCTCGGCGAGCTGCAGCCGACCAGCGGCGCCGTGCGCCAGGGCACCAAGCTGCAGGTGGCGTACTTCGACCAGATGCGCGCCGGGCTCAAGCTCGACGCCACACTCGCCGACACCATCAGCCCCGGCAGCGAGTGGATCGAAACGGGCAGCTCACGCAAACACGTGATGAGCTACCTCACCGACTTCCTGTTTTCACCCGAGCGTGCGAATTCGCCGGTGCGCACGCTGTCGGGCGGTGAACGCAACCGGCTGCTGCTGGCGCGGCTGTTTGCGCTGCCAGCGAACGTGCTGGTGCTCGACGAGCCGACCAACGACCTCGACATCGACACACTCGACCTGCTCGAAGACCTGCTGCAGAACTACGCCGGCACGGTATTCCTGGTCAGCCACGACCGGCGTTTCCTCGACAACGTCGTCACCAGCACGATCGCCTGGGAAGGCGACCCCGAGTTCGGCGGCCGCACCGGGCTCTGGCGCGAATACGAAGGCGGCTTTGAGGACTGGAAGCTGCAGCGTTCACGCGCCCGCGTCGTTGCCGCGGCGCCGGCCGTCGCCGCAGCGCCGCCGGCAGCGAAGCCGGCTGCGACGAAGACCAAGCTCAGCTACAAGGAACAGCGTGAGCTCGACGCCTTGCCGGCGCTGATCGAAACGCTGGAAGCCGAGCAGAAACTGATCGCCGAACGTCTGGCGAGCAGCGAGCTGTACACCAACGAACCGCAGCGTGTCGGCGAGTTGCAAGCGCGGCACGACGCCATCGACAGCGAACTGATGCAAGCGCTGGAGCGCTGGGAGCTGCTGGGCGCCCGCTGACTAGCGGTTGCCGCTGAACCAGCCTTCGTTCGTAGCAGCCGGGTGCGTCCGCGTCACCATCAAGCCGGCCTGCAAATACAGGGCGTTGAGCAGCCGCATCCCGCGGGCGCGGTCGAAGCCCGGCCATTCGCTGATCTCGCGCAGGTTGGTCGTGGCGCGCTGCAGCCGCATGACCGCTGCCGCCAGCGAGCCGCTGAGGTTCATGCCTTGCAGGTCGACCCCCGGCGCAATGCGGTAAGCGGTGTTGCCGGCGATTTCCGGCAGCAGCTCTTCGCGTGCGCCGCGCAGCGCCAGTTCCCACAGCAGCGGGCCGAGCGGCGCGTAACAGTCGAGGTCGCCGATGAGTGCGCGGTCGCGGTGGCCGGGTGGCCGTAGCACGGCCTGTTCGACATGCAGCACATGCAGGTCGGTCAGCCGGCTGGCGAGCAGTTGGTCCATCTGCATCGGGCAATGCACCAGGCGCTCGGTCGGAAACACCGTCAGCGGCAGCACACGGGCTTCGTCCTGCAGGTGCAGCAGCAGGTTGCAGCCATGGCGCACGCAGGCCGCCATCACCTCCAGCACCTCAAGGCCGTCGCCGGGACGGCGCGAATGCTCGAAGCGCAGCAGATCCTGCATCAGCGACGGGCTCAGCGCCGACAGGCGGCTGCTACCGGTGTCGGCGTCGGCGTAGGGCGTGACCTCGTCGAGGTAGCGACGGAAGGCGCTCACACGCATCAGGTCAGGAGCCCCCAGCGGCAGGGTCGATTCGAACATGTCAGGCGGTGCCCCGCTCGTGGCGCGGCCCAGCGTTTCGATCAAACACCGATGGTACGCCTTGTTGCGCGCCGGCTGCCTGACCGTTTTGCGGGGGTCAGGTCGCGTCCGCCAGCGCCCGCAGCCGGCGCCAGAACCGTGCGTCCTGGGCGGTGGCGAAGTTCACCCGCATCAGCGAGGTCGGCCGCGGCGTGGCGTGGAACAGCGCGCCAGGCGCCGTCAGCCAGCCTTCGTCCAGCAGCGCTTGCGCCAGCCGTTCGGTGTCGGCGCCGACGTCGATCCAGCCGAACAGCCCCTGCGGCGGCGTCACGAAATGGAAGCCCGCATCGCGCACCAGGCGTTCGGTGCGGGCCCGCGCCGCGTCCAGCCGTGCCACCACACGTTCGGCGTGGCGGCGCAGGCTGCCTTGTTCCAGACACGAAGCGAGCGCCTGCTCCAGCGGGCCGGGTGTGCTCAGCGTACCGAGCAGCTTGGTGTCGATGCAGCGTTCTGCCAGCGCCTGCGGCGCCGCCAGGTAGCCGATGCGCCACTGCGGCGTGAGGATCTTCGAGAAGCCCGAGACATAGACCGTGCGGCGCAAGCCGTCCAGCTGCGCCAGGCGCGTGGCATGCGGCGGCGCCAGCCAGGCATAGGTGTCGTCTTCGACGATCGTCAGGTCGTGCGCCTCGGCCAGCCGCAGCACCTGGTGCGCCGCCGCCGGGCTCAGCGAGCAACCGGTGGGGTTGTGCAACACCGACACCGTCACGTACAGCCGCGGCCGGTGTTCACGCAGCAGCGCCTCCATCACCGCCAGGTCGGGGCCGTCAGCGCCGCGCGGCACCGGCAACAGCCGCATGCCCGCGCGGGTGAGGCGGGCGAATTCCACCGCCCAGCCGGGTTCGTCGACCAGCACGGCGTCGCCCGGCCGCAGCAAGGTGCGCCCGATGATGTCGAGCGCATGTGTCGCACCGACGGTGGTGACGATCTGCGCCGCACCGGCACGGATGCCGAGGTCGGCCAGCCGCAGCACCAGGGCGTTGCGCAGCGAAGCGTCGCCCGCCGGGTCGCCATAACGCAGCCAGCCCGCCGCCGCGGCCGGGCTGCTGACACGCCGCAGCGCCCGCTGCAGCAGGCCGGCGTCGAGCCAGTCTTCGGGCAGCGTGCCCATGCCCGGCGCGAGGCGCCCGCCTTGGGCCTGGAACATGCTGCGGATCAGCGCCGTCGCGTCCACCGGCGCCGGCAGCACCGGCATCGTTGGCAGCAGGCCGGGATGGCTGGTCAGCGAGCGCGGCGCCGCAGCCACCGCATCGCGCACGAAAAACCCGCGCTGCGGCCGTGCTTCGACCAGACCCTGCGCCTGCAGCAGGTCGTAGGCGCCGACCACGGTGCTGGCGCTGACGCGGTGGCGCTGCGCGCAGGCCCGCACCGATGGCAGCCGCGCGCCCGGCGGCAGCAGGCGCTGGCCGATGCGGTCGGCAAAACGCCGCGCCAGCTGCTCGGTCAGCGTGGCGCCATCGGCGCGGGGCAGCAAAGGGGCTTCGGTGATCGCATTCATGCAGTTCTGTATCGGTGCGTCAGCCAGTACACGCGCATTGACTGTGCTCCAAAGTGTACTGCTTCTGTATTGTTTTCCACTCTAGACTGCGGTCATGATCGATGCCCGCAAAGGTTTCCTGTTCGGCGCCCTCGGTGTCGTCATCTTCGCGATGACGCTGCCGATGACACGCCTGGCCGTCGGCGACGCCAGCACACCGCAGCTGCCGCCGGCCTTCGTGACCGCCGGCCGCGCAGCGCTGGCGGGGCTGCTGAGCATCGTCTACCTGCTCGCTGTGCGTGCGCCCTGGCCGCCGCGGCGGCATGGCCCGGCGCTGGCGTTCAGCGCGCTCGGCACGGTGGTGGGTTTTCCGCTGACCCTGGCCCTGGCGCTGCGCCAGGTGGATGCGATGCATGCGGCGGTCGTCACCGGGCTGATGCCGCTGTCCACCGCGGTGATCGGCGCGCTGGTGTTCCGCCAGCGGCCGTCGGCCGGGTTCTGGGCTTGCGCCGTGGCCGGCTGTGCGCTGGTGCTGTGTTTTGCTGCCTGGCAAGGTGGCGGCCACCTGTCGGCGGGCGACGGCTGGCTGCTGCTGGCGGTGCTGTTCACCGGCATCGGTTATGTCGCCGGCGCCAAGGTCGCGGTGGACCTGCCGGCGCCGCAGGTCATCTGCTGGGTGCTGGTGTTGTCGCTGCCGGTCACGCTGCCGGCGACGCTGTGGGCCTGGCCGGAAGCGCCGGCGTTGTGGTCGGCCTGGGCCGGTTTCCTCTACGTCTCGTTGTTCTCGATGTGGCTGGGCTTTTTCGCCTGGTACCGCGGCCTGGCTTTGGGCGGCATCCTGCGTGTCAGCCAGGTGCAGCTGCTGCAGCCCTTCCTGGCACTGCTGTTCGCGGTGCCGGTGCTCGGCGAAACGCTGCAGCCGCTGACGCTGGTGTTTTCGCTGGCGGTGATCGCCGTGGTGTTTCTGGGCCGGCGCATGCCGGTCGGAAAGCCGGCCTGAGATTTGTTGGTTGGATACTGCGGGCTCAACCCGCCTGAGAGGCAAGAGATGACCTGGACCCTGGCCCGCCGCGCCGAGCGGCTCAACCCTTCGACGATCCGCGAGATCCTGAAGATCACCGAACGCCCCGGCATCATTTCGCTCGCCGGCGGCCTGCCGTCGGCCGACACCTTCCCGGTGGCGGCGATGGCCGAAGCCACCGCGCGGGTGCTGCGCGACACGCCGCGCGAAGCCTTGCAGTACGCCGCCAGCGAAGGTTACGCGCCGCTGCGCGAATGGGTTGCGGCGGAAATGAACGGCCAGGGTCTGCACGTCGACGCCGACCAGGTGCTCATCACCACCGGCTCGCAGCAGGGGCTCGATCTCGTCGGCAAGGTGCTGATCGACCCCGGCAGCACGGTGGCGGTGGAGTCGCCCACCTACCTGGGCGCGCTGCAGGCCTTCAACCCCTACGAAGCCGAGTTCATTTCGATCGACGGCGACGCCGAAGGCCCGCTGCCGGCGGCGCTGGACGCCGCGCGTGGTGCACGTTTCATGTACCTGTTGCCCAACTTCCAGAACCCGAGCGGCCGCTGCCTGAGCGCCGCGCGCCGGCTGGCGCTGGCCGAAAAGGCGCTGGCGATGGGCCTGCCGCTGGTGGAAGACAACCCCTACGGCGACCTGTGGTTCGACGCCCCGCCGCCGCCGCCGATCAGCGCCCGTGCCGGCGACCAGGCGGTCTATCTCGGCTCGTTCAGCAAGGTGCTGGCGCCGGGGCTGCGGCTGGGTTATGTCATCGCGCCGAAGCTGCTGTATCCGAAGCTGCTGCAGGCCAAGCAGGCCGCCGACCTGCACACACCGGGTTTCAACCAGCGCATCGTGCACGAGGTCATCAAGGACGGTTTCCTGCTCCAGCATGTGCCGACGATCCGTGCCCGCTACAAGGCGCAGCGCGACGCGATGCGTGCCGCGCTCGAAGCCCATCTGCCGGCCGGCTGCCGCTGGAACGTGCCGGTGGGCGGCATGTTCTTCTGGGTCGAGTTGCCGCCGGCGCTGGATGCCACGGCGCTGCTGCCGAAGGCGGTCGAAGCCGGCATGGCGTATGTGCCGGGTGCACCGTTTTTTGCCGACGGCGGCCATGCCAACACGCTGCGGCTGAGCTTCGTGACGGTGTCGCCGGAGCAGATCACCATCGGCGTCGCGGCACTGGCCCGGGTGCTGAAGGAGGCCCTCGCATGAAACACCGCTTCCACCAGGTCGATGTCTTCACCGCCACCGCATTGCGCGGCAACCCGCTCGCCGTCGTGCACGGCGCTGCCGGCATCGACGACAGCACGATGGCAGCGTTTGCGCGCTGGACGAATCTGTCGGAGACCACCTTTCTGCTGCCGCCTACCGATGCCGGTGCGGACTACCGGGTGCGCATCTGGACACCCAGCGGCGAGCTGCCATTTGCCGGCCACCCCACGCTCGGCAGCTGCTGGGCCTGGCTGGCGGCGGGCGGCACGCCGCGCGATGCTGGCGTCGTCGTGCAGCAGTGTGAAGTCGGCCTCGTGCGTGTGCGCCGGCAAGGCGAGCGCCTGGCCTTCGCCGCGCCACCGCTGCGCCGCACCGGGCCGCTGGAGCCGGCGCTGCGCACGCAGATCGCGAGCGCCTTGCGCATCGCCGAAACCGACATCGTGCAGCACCAGTGGGTCGACAACGGCCCCGGCTGGTGCGCGGTGATGCTGCCCAGTGCTGCCCAGGTGCTGGCGCTGCAGCCTGACTGGCGGGCGCTGGGTTCATTGAAGCTGGGTGTCATCGGGCCGCACGAGGCCGGACACGACGCCGCCTTCGAAGTCCGCGCCTTCTTCGGCAACATCGAAGACCCGGTCACCGGCAGCCTCAACGCCGGCCTGGCGCAATGGCTGATCGGCGCCGATCTCGCGCCGGCCGGTTATGTCGCCGCGCAAGGCACGGCGATGGGCCGCGCCGGGCGTGTGCACCTGCAGGCCGAAGGCGACACGGTCTGGGTCGGCGGCGATGTCACGCCCTGCATTGCCGGCGAAGTGGACCTGTGACCTTCGTCGCGGTCGACCATCTGGTGGTGGCGGCAGCGTCGCTGGCCGACGGTGTGGCCTGGTGCGAGGCGACGCTCGGCGTCACGCCCGGCCCCGGCGGCCAACACCCGCTGATGGGCACGCACAACCGGCTGCTGAAGATCACGACCGAGGCCTACCCGAACGCCTATCTCGAGATTATCGCGATCGACCCCGAAGCCCCACCGCCGGGCCGCAAACGCTGGTTCGGCATCGACACGCTCGACCTGTCGGCCGGCCCGCGGCTCGTGCACTGGGTCGGCCGCAGCCCCATGCTCGACATGCACCGCTGGGGCCTCATCACCGTCGGCCACCAGCCCGGCGACCCGCTGGATGCCAGCCGCGAAACGCCGGCCGGCACCTTGTCGTGGCAGATCCTCGTGCGCGCCGACGGTGCGCTAGAAGCCGGCGGCGCGCTGCCGACGCTGATCCAGTGGCGCGGCAGCCACGCCACCGAGACGATGCCCGACAGCGGCGTCACGCTGCAGTCGCTGGCGGTGAACGGCATCGGCCCGCGGGCGCGCGACGTGCTGCGCCTGCGCGGTGTCACGGTCGCAGCAGAAGACGCGCCGGCGCTGCGCGCGGTGCTGCGCACGCCGAAGGGCGACATCACGCTGGAGAGCCGATGACCGAAGAACTGTTCCGCGAAGACGCGACGCTGCTGCAGTGCGAAGCCGTGTTGCTGGCGGTCGACGAAGGCGGCATCGTGCTCGACCGCACGGTGTTCTACCCGCTTGGCGGCGGCCAGGCCGGCGATGCCGGCACGCTGCAAACCGACGACGGCCGCGGCATCGAGATCGTCGACACCCGCAAACACAAGGAACGCCCAGGTGCGATCCTGCATGTGCCGGCACCGGGCGCCGACCTGTCGTGGCTGCAGCCGGGCCAGCGCGTCACGGCGCGTATCGACGCCGTCCGCCGCCAGGCCCATGCACGTTTCCACACCGCCACCCACCTGCTGTGCGCGCTGGTGCCGCACCCGGTGGATGGTTGCTCCATCACCGCGGGCTATGCGCGGCTGGACTTCCACATGAACGAGGCGCTGGACAAGGAAGCGCTGACAGCCGGCATCGCCCGGCTCGTGGCCGAAGCGCACGCCGTGCGCCACCGCTGGATCAGCGAAGAAGAACTCGACGCGAACCCGCAACTGGTGCGCAGCATGAGCGTGCAGCCCCCGCGTGGCCTCGGCCGCATCCGCGTGCTCGAGATCGAAGATGTCGACCTGCAGCCCTGCGGCGGCACGCATGTGGCAAACACGGCCGAGGTCGGCCGTGTCGTGGTCACAAAAATTGAGAAGAAGAGCGCCATGACCCGCAGGGTCGTGCTCGGCTTCTCCGACGCTTAGTTCGCGCTGTACTTCTCGGCGCGGAAGTCGTCGTGGCAAGCCTTGCAGGCACTGCCCACGCCGCCCGCAGCGGCCTTGATGGCGTCGAGGCTGCCGGTCTTGGCTGCGGCGTCGAGCTTGGCCACTTCACCGATCATCTTGTCGGCCGCCGCCTTGAACTTGGCCTGTTCCTTCCAGACTTCGGGTTTGGCGCGGTTGGGCAGGCCCTTGTCGGTGCCTTCGCCGAAGGCCGTGAACGGCAGCTTGGCCATGTCGGTGACGATGGCGGCATTGTCCGCTGCGGCCTTGGCGTCGAAGGGCACCCGGCCCTGGGCCATGGCGCCGATGCGGCCGAAGTGCGTGGCCATCACCGTGTACGCGCTCTGGCGGTACTTGATCGCATCCTCGGGCTTCTGGAACTGCGCAGCGGCAGGCAGGGCGGTGGCCAGGCCCGCAACAGCGGTGGCAGCGAGAAGCAGACGTTTCATGCGTGATCTCCGACAAAAGGTGGCTAAGGGGTGCGCAGGTGACGAAAAGTTCCTCCCGCGCGGGCAGTCTACGTAGCCGGCGGCCAGAAGCATGCATGCTCAGGGTAACTCCTGAGCGCCACGCTCAACCAATGCGCGGCGCTGGACCGTTGCGCCGTTCGCGTTATGGTTGCGCATCTGCGCAGCAGCACCCAAGATCACGACGCAATGCCGACCTCCACCCCTGCCGCCGAAAATCGCACCCGCGTCTGGGACCTGCCGACCCGCGTTTTCCACTGGACACTGGCGCTCTGCATCGTCGGTTCGGTGGTCACCGCCAAGGTCGGCGGCGCGGCTACCGCCTGGCACTTGCGGCTCGGGTACGTCGTCTTCGGCCTGCTCGTGTTCCGCATCGTCTGGGGCCTGGTAGGTGGACGCTGGTCGCGTTTTGCCAGCTTCATCTACAGCCCGGACACGGTGCTGCGTTACCTGCGCGGCCAGAGCCGGCCCGACGAACACGTCGATGTCGGCCACAACCCGCTGGGCAGCCTGTCGGTGTTTGCTCTGATCGGCTTTCTCATCGTGCAGGTCGGCACCGGGCTGATCGCCGACGACGAGATCGCCACCACCGGCCCGCTGAACCGCTTCGTCAGCAGCGCCACCGGCATCGCCGCGACGGGCTGGCACAAGAACTGGGGGCAGGGGATCCTGATCACGCTGGTGGTCCTGCACATCGCCGCGATCCTGTTCTACCTGCTGGGCAAGAAAAAGAACCTGGTGCGGCCGATGATCACCGGCGACAAGGCCCTGCCTGCCGGCACGCCAGCGGCCACCGACACGGCAGGCACACGCTTGCTGGCACTGCTGCTGGGTGCGCTGTGTGCGGCGGTCGTGACCTGGGTGGTTGCCATGGGTGGCTGAGTGCGCGGCGAATCCCCCGACATCCAGATCGTGGAGGCCGACTCGTCGGCGCTGCTGGAGGCCACACGCGAGATCTTCCGCGAGTACGCGGCACGGCTGGGTGTTGACCTGTGTTTCCAGAATTTCGAAGCCGAGCTTGCCGGGCTGCCGGGCGAATACACCGAGCCTTCGGGCGCGCTGCTGCTGGCCTTCGTCGACGGCCAGCTGGCCGGCTGCGGCGCGATGCGCGCGCTGGCCGATGTCGACTACAGCAACGCCTGCGAGATGAAGCGCCTGTACGTACGCCGCGCCTTCCGCGGCTTCGGCCTCGGCCGGCTGCTGGCGCAGACGCTGCTGGACCGCGCCACCGCCGCCGGTTTCTCGAACATGCTGCTCGACACGCTCGACGACATGGAGGCTGCACGCGGCCTCTACACCGCGCTGGGTTTCGAGGAGATCCCGCCGTATTACTTCAACCCGATCCCCGGTGCACATTACCTGCGCGCCGACCTCAACGACAGCACGTCGCGCTACTGAGCGACAGCCCGAACGACAGCCCGAACGACAACCCGCCGGAGACCCCCACTTCATGACATCTTCTTCCCCTGTGGAACTGCGTGCCGGCGACCTGCGCCTGGCGCTGCGCCCCGACCTCGGCGGCAGCATTGCCGGCCTCTGGCTCGGCGACCTGCCGGTGCTGCGCAGCGGCGAGCCCGCCGCGCTGGCAAGTTCGCGGCTGTCGGGCTGCTACCCGCTGGCGCCGTACTCCAACCGGCTCGGCTACCGGCGTTTCCGCTGGCTCGGCGCCGAGCACACCACGGCCACCAACTTCGACGACAACCCGCATTCGGTGCACGGCGTGGCCTGGCAGAAGCCCTGGACGGTGGCCAGCAGCGGCGCCAGCGAAGCCGAGTTGCACCTGGTGCACACACCCGACGCGCATTGGCCGTTTGCGTTCGAAGCGAAGCAGCGCTTCGTGCTGACGCCAGGCGCGCTGGAAGTGCACCTGGTCTTCACCAACACGGCCGTGCAGCCGCAGCCGGTGGGCCTGGGCTGGCACCCGTATTTTCCGAAGCGCCCACACAGCCGGCTGCACATCGAGCTGACCGACCGCTGGGAAAGCGATGCCAGCGGCCTGCCCACGCGCAAGGTGCCGCAGCCAGGCATCGACGGCGATGTCGCGCACCTGGCCTTCGACCACTGTTTCGAAGGTTGGCGCGGGCCGGCGCGCATCCGCGACGACAAACTCTCGATGCGCCTGACCTCGTCGCTGCCCTACCTGGTGGTGTTCACGCCCGACAGCAAACCGTACTACTGCGTCGAGCCCGTCAGCCATGTCAGCAACGCCATTCACATGGCCGAGCCGACGGCGCACGGCCTGCGCAGCGTCGCCGCGGGCGCGTCGTTCGACGGCTGGATGAAGCTCGAGATCGACAAGGTCTGAGCCATGGTGTTCGAAGCCTTGCCGGTGCCGGCGTCGCTGCTGGGCGAGTCGCCATTCTGGTGGCCCGAACAGGGCGCACTGTACTGGTGCGACATTCCCGGCCACCAGCTCAACCGCTGGGTTCCGGCGACGGCGAAACACGATCGCTGGGCCTTCGACGAAGACGTCGGCAGCTGCGCGCCGCTGCCCGGCGGCGACCTGCTGCTGGCGCTGCGCAGCGGCCTGGTGCGCTTCGACCCGGCCAGCGGCGAGAAAACGTCTCTGGCCGAAGCCCCGTACGACACCACCGACCAGCGTTTCAACGACGGCAAGGCCGACCCGCAAGGCCGTTTCTGGGTCGGCGCACTCTGCGACCCGCGTGAACCGGCGCGTTCTGCCCTGTACCGCTGGGACGGCAAACGCCTGCAGCGCCAGGCCGGTGAGGTCAGCGTCAGCAACGGCCTGGCCTGGTCACCCGATGGCCGCACGATGTACTGGAGCGACACGCACCAGCACCGCATCTTCGCCTTCGACTTCGATCCCGCCGAAGGCACGCTGTCGCGGCAGCGCGAGTTCGCCGCCTTCCCGCGCAAGGTGGCGGGGCAGGATCTCGCGGGCTATGGCGGCCGCCCCGACGGCGCTGCTGTCGACGCCGAAGGCTGTTACTGGGTGGCGATGTTCGAAGGCCAGCGCCTGCTGCGCCTGGCACCCGATGGCAGGCTGCTGCAAACCGTGCCGCTGCCGGTGCGCTGCGCGACGATGCCTTGTTTCGGCGGCGCCGATCTGCGCACGCTGTTCGTCACCACCGCGCGCGACAAACGCCCGGCCGACGAACTGGCGGCGCAGCCGCTGGCCGGCTGCGTGCTGCAGACACGTGTCGACGTGCCGGGCCTGCCGGTGAACTTCGCGCGCGGCTGAACCCTGCGCTGATCAGGCGCCGCTGCTGTACTTGACCGAGCAGCCGTACGACTGCGTCGTCGACAGGCTCAGCGGCTTGCCCGCCAGCGCTTCGTTCACCGCCTGCGCGACGTAGTTCGTCGAGGTCTTGATGTGCGCCGGGTTCGCCGACGCGCGGCTGTCGATGGCGCCGGCGTAGATCAGCTTGCCGGCGGGGTCGATCAGGTACATGTGCGGCGTCGTGCGCGCGCCGTAGGCCTTGCCGACCTTGCCGTCGGCGTCCATCAACGTGGCGCTTGCGGCCGCCTTCTGCTCGCGCATCCAGGCGGCCATCTCGGCCGGCGCCTTGTAGTCGCCGGCGTCGGGCGCGGTGGAGTTCACCGTCAGCCAGACCACACCCTTGTCGACGGCCGCCTTCTGTGTCGCCTGCATGTTGGCGCTGCCGTAGTGCTTCTGCACGAACGGGCAGCCGGGGTTGACCCATTCGAGCACCACGTGTTTGCCCTTGTAGTCGGCCAGCGACACGGCCTTGCCTGCGGTGTCGACCGCGGTGAACGCCGGCGCCGGCTGGCCGACCACGGCAGCGGCAGAAGCCAGGGTGGCAGCAGCAGCCAACAGCAGAGGAACGAAGAAGGTTTTCATCGCAGCAAGCTCCGGTGGGGTTGTCAAGGCAGGGTCGCGAGCAGTTCGCGCACTTCGCCGACGCTGAGAATTTCGCTCAAGACCTTTGGCCCTGTTGCGCCCGGGGCATACAGCGCATACACCGGCACGCCGCTGCGGCCCAGGCGCGACAGCTCGGCGGTGATGGCGGCGTCGCGGCGGGTCCAATCAGCGCGCAGCAAGGCGACGCGCCGGGCCTTGAAGTCGGCCACGACCTCGGCGCGGTTCAGCGTCGTGCGTTTGTTGACCTGGCAGGTCACGCACCAGGCCGCAGTGAAGTCGACGAACACCGGCCGGCCCTGCGCCGAGAGTTCGGCCACCCGCGCCGTGCTCCAGGGTTCCCAGCCGCCTTCGGCCTGTTTTGTCGCGGCAGGCACTTCATGCAGCGCCGGCAGTGTCCACACCAGCGCGGCCGCCAGCAGCGCCAGTGAAACGGCACCGAAGCCCCTGCGTGCCTTGGTGCCCAGCGCCGGCGAGCCCAGCGCCCAGGCGGCGAAGGCCAGCATCACGAGCGTGGCGAGCAAGGCCGCGGCACCGTCGATGCCCGCCTGCTGGCCCAACACCCAGACCAGCCAGACGACGGTGGCGAACATCGGAAACGCCATCAGCGTCTTGAAGTGCGCCATCCAGACACCCGGCCGCGGCAGCAGCCGCGCCAGCCCCGGCCAGGCGCTGGCCAGCAGATAGGGGGCGGCCATACCGAGACCGAGCGCTGCGAACACCAGCAACGCCTGCGCGGCCGGCAACGACACTGCGGCGCCCAGCGACGCGCCCATGAACGGCGCGGTGCACGGCGAAGCCACGGCCACGGCCAGCACGCCGGTGAAAAACGAATCGACCAGCGGATGTTTCGCCCGCGCCGAGGCCCAGGCGCTTGGCAGCAGCGAACCGAACTCGAAGACACCCGCGAGGTTCAGCCCGATCAGGGTGAACAACGCGGCCAGCCCCGCCACCACCGGCGGCGACTGCAGCTGGAAGCCCCAGCCGAGTTGTTCACCGCCGGCGCGCAGCGCCAGCAGCAACCCGGCCAGCGCCACGAACGACAGCACCACGCCAACGGTGTAGGCCAGGCCGCCGGCCAGCACCTGGCGCCGGTCATGCGCATGCGAAGCAAAACCCAGCACCTTCAGCGACAGCACCGGGAACACACATGGCATCAGGTTCAGCAGCGCACCGCCCAGCAAGGCCAGCAGCAGCGCCGGCAACAAGCCCAGCACGCTCGGCGGCGGCGCCACGACCTCGGCATTGCCCAGCGACGGCAGCGGCGCCGCTGCGGCCACCGCCGGCCACGCCGTCGTGACCTTCACCGCCACTTGCAGCCCGGCGGGCTGGCCCGGCATCGTCAGCACCACCGGCATCAGTGCCGGACCCTCGCTGCGTTGCGGGTCGACCGGCAGCTTCGCCGTCCACGTGTTGCCACTCCAGGCCACCGCGGGCATCGCTGCGTTCTGCAGCACGCCTATGGTTTCGGGCAGCAGCGTCAGCGGCTTGCCCTGCCAGGCGGCAGGCAGGCCGGTGATCTTCATGACCAGCTGCTCGCCCTGCAGTTCGGCCGTGCCGCTGGCCCCGGCCGCCGGCTGCGGCTGTGCCGCACGCGTGGCGTCGAACAGCGCACCATGACCGGCGGTGGCGGCCTGCGCCGGCAGGCTGATCGCGAAGTCGCCCGACTCGGGAATGCAGACCTCCTTGCACACCAGCCACTCGGCGTGCAGCGTCACGTCGAGCTGGTTCGCAGCGAAACCTGCCGGCAGCGTCAGCGGCACCGGCAGCAGCACGGTGCCCTCGTAGCCGAAGTTCATCAGCGGCCCGATTGGCAGCTTCTTCGGTGTCGGCCACTGAATGTCGCCAGCGCTCACGCCGGCAGGCAGCGTCCACTGCAGCGTCGTCGGCAGGCCGGAGTCGCCCGGATTTTTCCAGTAGGTGTGCCAGTGCGGCTGGTGTTCGATCTTCAGCCCGAGCCAGACCGGCTTGCCCGCCACCACGCCCTCGGGCGCATGCGCGACGAGTTCGGCCTTGACCTGCGGCGTCGTGACGACGGCACCCGGCGGCGCAGCCAGCACCGGCAGCGTGGCAAGGAGCGTAGCAAGAGACAGCAGCAGCGTGCGGAACGTCATCGAAGAGGCCATCAAGGCAGTGGGCGGCGCGGCAGCACCCGGGTCTGGCCGACCGCGAGCGCGAAGAAGTCATTGTCGGCCACACCTTGCGCCTGCCGCGCGGCGGCCAGCGCACGCGGCGGCTCGTCGAGCGACTCGTCGGTGAGCGCGAAAGTTCCCCAGTGCACGGCAAGCGAGCGTTGGGCGCCGAGATCGCGGTGAATCTGCACGGCTTCGGACGGGTTCACGTGCTGCTGCTGCATGAACCAGCGCGGCTCGTAAGCACCGATCGGCAGCAGCGCGATGTCAAAGCCGCCGCCTTGCTGGCGTGCGGCAAAACGCTCGCGGATGTCGGCGAAGTCTTTCGAGTACCCCGTGTCGCCGGAATAGAACAAGTGCAACTCGGGCGCAAACACCGCGAAGCCGCCCCACAGCGTGGTCAGCCGGTCCTGCACACCGCGGCCCGACCAATGCTGCGCGGGCGTCAGCACCACCTCGACATCGCCGATGTGGTGCGACTGCCACCAGTCGAGTTCGACAACGTTCGTGATGCCACGCGCCGCCAGCCACGGCTTCAGCCCCAGCGGCACGACAAACAACGGCGGCCCGCCCGGCTGCGCGTTCAACACCTTGACGCTGTTTTCGTCGAGATGGTCGTAGTGGTTGTGCGACACCAGCGCCAGGTGGATGTGCGGCAGCTCGGCCAGCGCCAGCCCGGGTGGCTGCGCGCGCCGCGGGCCGACAAACTGCAGCGGCGAACAACGTTCGCTGAACACCGGGTCGGTGATGACGTTGAGCCCGGCGAACTGCGCCAGCACCGTGGCATGGCCGAGCCAGGTGACTGCGGGCTGCATCGTGGCGCCGGCATTGCCGCGCAGGAAGGCGCGGTCTGCAGACACCGTCGGCACAGGCGCCTGCACTGGCGGCGGCAAGCCTTGCCGCGCTGCGTTGAGGCGCCAGCGCAACAGTTCGCCAACACCCTTGAGCTGGAACTCGGTGTAATTGTTCTGGAACCCGCCCGGCCGGTGGTGCGGTTTCTTCGCGTCGAAGTACGGATTCATCGTGGCCCGGATCATCGCCGTCAAGCGATCTCCTGGCGTCGCGCCGGGACGCTCGGTCGAACTGTTTCAGGAAGCATCGGGTTTCTTCGTATAATTCCGAGGCTTTGCTGCCCGCAACTTGATCGAACCATGACGACCGACCGGAATGTGATCCCCGTCGGCTGGCGCGATACGGAAGAAGAGGCAAATGAGGCTGGGGCGTCGAATTTCAAGGCGCTGACGAGGGAGGAAGCACAGGCCTTGCGCGCCCAGGAACCGCCACTGTCACCGTGGCGTGTGATCGGGTTCCAGGCCGTGGTCGGTGTGGTGGCGGCGCTGCTTGCAGTGCTGGTCACGGCACGGGGGGAGATGGCGTGGTCGGTGCTGTATGGCGCCGCCACGGTGGTGGTGCCGGGGGCCTTGATGGCGCGCGGCATGACCAGCGCGCTCACCAGCATGTCGCCCGGCGCCAGCGCCGTCAGCGTCATGTTGTGGACGTTGGTGAAAATGACGGTCTCGGTGGTCATGCTCGTGCTGGCCCCGAACATCGTGCAGAGCCTGAGCTGGCCGGCATTGCTGGTGGGCCTGGTGTTGTGCCTGAAGGTTTATGTGGTGGCGCTGCTGTGGCGCGGCCGCATCAAAGTGTCGAATTGAGCGAGACGAACAAACATGGCAGCTGAAGCCCAAGGCGCGGAGCACGGTCCGACCGCAGGTGAGTACATCGTCCACCACCTGACGCACCTGCGGAACAAGGAGATGACAGGCCCGGTCGACTTCAGCGTCGTCGCCTGGGACTCGATGTTCTTCGCCATCCTCACCGGTGTCATCGGCTGCTTCTTCCTCTGGCGCGCTGCACGCAAGGCCACCTCGGGCGTGCCGGGCCGCTTCCAGGCAGCAGTCGAAATCCTGGTCGAGATGGTTGATGCCCAGGCCAAAGGCATCGTGCACAACGCCAACAGCCGCAAGCTCGTCGCACCGCTGGCGCTGACAGTGTTCGTCTGGATCTTCCTGATGAACGCGATGGACTTGTTGCCCGTCGACCTGCTGCCCGTCATCTGGGAAAAGATCGTCGGCGCCACCGGTGGCGACCCGCACCACGCCTATCTGCGTGTCGTGCCCACCGCCGACCTCTCGGTGACGATGGGCCTGTCGGTGTCGGTGCTGCTGGTCTGCCTGATCTACAACGTCAAGATCAAGGGCCTGGGCGGCTGGGTGCACGAGCTGTTCACCGCACCCTTCGGCGACCACTGGGCGCTGTACCCGTTCAACTTCGCGATGCAGATCGTCGAGTTCATCGCCAAGACGGTGTCGCATGGCATGCGGCTGTTCGGCAACATGTACGCCGGTGAACTCATCTTCCTGCTGATCGCGCTGCTGGGTGGCGCCTGGTCGATGTCGGCACTGGGCGTCGGCCTGGCGCTGGGCCACATCGTGCTGGGCACCGTGTGGGCCATCTTCCACATCCTGATCATCACCCTGCAGGCCTTCGTGTTCATGATGCTGACGCTCGTTTACGTCGGCCAGGCCCACGACGCGCACTGACGCGCAGTCCTTTCTTTCCTTTCGCTTTCCCACCAAAACCTTCCTTTCTGGAGAACAACATGGAAGTCATCAGCTTTGTCGCCCTGGCCGCCGGCCTCATCATCGGTCTCGGCGCGCTCGGCGCTTGTATCGGCATCGGCATCATGGGCAGCAAGTACCTCGAATCGGCCGCTCGCCAGCCCGAGCTGATGGGCGAACTGCAGACCAAGATGTTCCTGTTGGTCGGCCTGATCGACGCCTCGTTCATCATCGGTACCGGCGTTGCGCTGTGGTTCGCCACCGCCAACCCGTTCCTGGGCCAGATCGCTGCCGCCGTCGCGGCCGCTGCCGGCGCCAAGTAAGTTGCGCAGCCCCGCTTGGGGCTCCTGACCGGCACCGATGTTGTTCGGTGTCGGCCCCGTTACCGTGATTGAGGCAATGACGTGAGCATCACAGCTACTCTCATCGTCCAGATCATCGTCTTCCTGATCTTGATCGGGTTCACGATGAAGTTCATCTGGCCGCCGATCACCGTCGCGCTCGACGAGCGCGCGAAGAAGATCGCCGACGGCCTTTCGGCCGCAGACAAGGCCAAGGCCGACCTCGCCGCTGCGAATCAGCGTGTCGAGGCCCAGCTTTCGGCTGCCCGCAACGACGCTGCCAAGCGCCTGGCCGATGCCGAGCGCCTGGCGCAGCAGATGGTCGAAGAGGCCAAGGGCCGCGCTGCCGAAGAAGGCGCGAAGATCATCGCCGCTGCGAAGGCCGAAGCCGAGCAGGAATCGGTGAAGGCCCGCGAAGCGCTGCGCGAGCAGGTCGCCGGCCTGGCCGTGAAGGGCGCCGAAGCCATCCTGCGCAAGGAAGTCAACGCCGGCGTTCACGCCGAGTTGCTGGGCCGTCTGAAAGCGGAGCTGTAACCCCATGGCCGAGCTTGCGACCATCGCCCGGCCCTACGCCGAAGCGCTGTACCAGTCGGCAGGCGCTGCCGCCTCGGGCCTGACGGCCCAGGTGGATGCGCTGGCGTCGGTGGCGGCGAACCAGGGCTTGCGGCAATTCGCCGACAACCCGAAGGCGGTTGCCGACCAGGTGTTCGACGTGATGACCGGCGTGGCTTTGAACAGCGGCGGCACACTCGACCCCAAGGTGGCGAACCTGCTGCGCACCATCATCGACAACGGCCGCTTGGCGGCGCTGCCCGAGATTGCGGCGCAGTTCCACACGCTGGTGAACGCCAGCAGCGGTGTGTCGGACGCCACGGTGTACAGCGCCTACGCGATCGAAGGCGCACAGCTCGCCGAGGTCGTCGCTTCGCTGGAAAAACGCTTCGCGCGCAAGCTCAACGCCAAGGTCGAGATCGATCCCGAGCTGATCGGCGGCATCCGTGTCGTCGTCGGCGACGAGGTGCTGGACACCTCGGTCAAGGCCCGTCTGGAACAGATGAAGATCGCCCTCACGGCTTGATCCTCAGGAGAACCCCATGAACCTGAATCCCGCAGAAATTTCCGAGCTGATCAAGAGCCGCATCGAAGGCCTTGGCGCTTCAGCTGACATCAAGAACCAGGGCACCGTCGTCTCGGTCACCGACGGCATCGTGCGTGTGCACGGCCTGAGTGACGTGATGGCCGGCGAAATGCTCGAGTTCCCGCCCACCCCGAGCGGCCAGCCGACCTACGGCCTGGCGCTGAACCTCGAGCGCGACTCGGTCGGCTCGGTGATTCTGGGTGAATACGAACACATCTCCGAAGGCGACACCGTGAAGTGCACGGGCCGCATCCTGGAAGTGCCGGTGGGTCCGGAGCTGCTCGGCCGCGTCGTCAACGCACTCGGCCAGCCGATCGACGGCAAGGGCCCGATCAACGCCAAGATGACCGACGTGATCGAGAAGGTCGCCCCGGGCGTGATCGCACGCAAGAGCGTCGACCAGCCGGTGCAGACCGGCCTGAAGTCGATCGACTCGATGGTGCCGGTGGGCCGCGGCCAGCGCGAGCTGATCATCGGCGACCGCCAGACCGGCAAGACGGCGGTGGCGATCGACGCGATCATCAACCAGAAGGGTCAGAACATGACCTGCGTCTACGTTGCGATCGGCCAGAAGGCTTCGTCGATCAAGAACGTGGTGCGCTCGCTGGAAGCTGCCGGCGCGATGGAATACACCATCGTCGTCGCTGCCTCGGCTTCTGAATCGGCCGCCATGCAGTACGTCTCGGCGTACTCCGGCTGCACGATGGGCGAATACTTCCGCGACCGCGGACAAGACGCGCTGATCGTCTACGACGACCTGTCCAAACAAGCCGTTGCCTACCGCCAGGTGTCGTTGCTGCTGCGCCGCCCGCCGGGCCGCGAAGCCTACCCCGGCGACGTGTTCTATCTGCACAGCCGCCTGCTCGAACGTGCAGCGCGTGTGAACGCCGACTACGTCGAGAAGTTCACCAAGGGCGAGGTCAAGGGCAAGACGGGTTCGCTGACGGCGCTGCCGATCATCGAGACGCAAGCCGGCGACGTTTCGGCCTTCGTGCCGACCAACGTGATCTCGATCACCGACGGCCAGATCTTCCTGGAAACCAGCCTGTTCAACGCCGGCATCCGCCCCGCCATCAACGCCGGTATCTCCGTGTCGCGCGTCGGTGGTGCAGCGCAGACCAAGCTGATCAAGAGCCTGTCGGGCGGTATCCGTACCGACCTGGCGCAGTACCGCGAACTGGCCGCCTTCGCGCAGTTCGCTTCGGACCTGGACGCCGCCACACGCAAGCAGCTCGACCGCGGTGCCCGCGTGACGGAACTGCTGAAGCAGGCCCAGTACAGCCCGCTGCCGATCAGCCTGATGGCCGCGACGCTGTTTGCCGTGAACAAGGGCTTCGTCGACGACATCGAGGTGAAGAAGGTTCTGTCCTTCGAACACGGCCTGCACCAGCACCTGAAGTCCAGCCACGCCGCTCTGCTGGCGAAGCTGGAGAACGACAAGGCGATGGACAAGGCTGCGGAAGAAGAGATGTCGAACGCGATCACCGCGTTCAAGAAGTCCTTCGCCTAACCGGGAGCCAAGACCATGGCGGTCGGCAAAGAGATTCGCGGCAAGATCAAATCGGTGGAGAACACCAAGAAGATCACCAAGGCCATGGAAATGGTCGCCGCCAGCAAGATGCGCAAGGCGCAGGAGCGCATGCGTGCGGCGCGTCCGTACGCCGACAAGATCCGCAACATCACGGCCCACCTGTCGCAGGCCAACCCCGAGTACAAGTCGCCGTACATGCGCTCGGGTGGGACGGCCAAGGCGGTCGGTTTCATCGTCGTCAGCACCGACAAGGGTCTGTGCGGTGGCCTGAACACCAACGTGCTGCGCGCCGTGACGGTGAAGATGAAGGAAGTGCAGGCCGCAGGCAACAGCATTTCCGCGGTCGCGATCGGCAACAAGGGCTTCGGCTTTTTGAACCGCATCGGCGCCAACGTCGTCAGCCACGCGATCCAGCTCGGTGACGCACCGCAGCTCGACAAGCTGATCGGCCCGGTGAAGGTGATGCTCGACGCGTTTGTCGCCGGCAAGCTCGATGCCGTCTACCTGTGTTTCACCAACTTCATCAACACGATGAAGCAGGAGCCGCAGGTCGAACAGCTGTTGCCGCTGGCGGCTTCGCGGCTGGAACAGAGCGCGGCCGAAAAGAAACAGTACAGCTGGGACTACATCTACGAGCCCGACGCGCCGACCGTCATCGACGACCTGCTCACGCGCTACATCGAAGCGCTGGTCTACCAGGCGGTGGCCGAGAACATGGCGTCGGAGCAGTCGGCCCGCATGGTGGCCATGAAGGCCGCCACCGACAACGCCGGCACGCTGATCGGTGAGCTCAAGCTCATCTACAACAAGACGCGTCAGGCGGCGATCACGAAGGAACTTTCCGAGATCGTCAGCGGCGCCGCAGCCATCAGCGGTTGAACAACAGATTCGTTTGAAGGACAGAAATATGTCGCAAGGAAAAATCGTTCAGTGCATCGGCGCCGTGGTCGACGTGGAATTCCCGCGCAACGCGATGCCCAAGGTGTACGACGCGCTCAAGCTCGAAGGCACCGCCCTGACGCTGGAAGTGCAGCAGCAGCTCGGTGACGGCGTCGTGCGCACCATTGCGCTCGGCTCGTCCGACGGCCTGCGCCGCGGCCTGATGGTGACCAACACCGGCAACGCGATCCAGGTGCCGGTGGGCAAGGCCACGCTGGGCCGCATCATGGACGTGCTGGGCTCGCCGATCGACGAGCGCGGCCCGGTCGACGCCACGCTCAGCATGAGCATCCACCGCAAGGCGCCGGCGTACGACGAGCTGAGCCCGAGCCAGGAACTGCTGGAAACCGGCATCAAGGTCATCGACCTGATCTGCCCGTTCGCCAAGGGCGGCAAGGTCGGCCTGTTCGGCGGCGCCGGCGTCGGCAAGACCGTCAACATGATGGAACTCATCAACAACATCGCCAAGGCGCACAGCGGCTTGTCGGTGTTTGCCGGCGTGGGTGAACGTACCCGCGAAGGCAACGACTTCTATCACGAGATGGCCGAGTCGGGCGTCGTGAACCTGGAGAAGCTCGAAGAGTCGAAAGTGGCCATGGTCTACGGCCAGATGAACGAGCCCCCGGGCAACCGTCTGCGTGTGGCGCTGACCGGCCTGACCATCGCCGAGTCGTTCCGCGACGAAGGCAAGGACGTGCTGTTCTTCGTCGACAACATCTACCGCTACACGCTGGCCGGTACCGAAGTGTCGGCACTGCTGGGCCGCATGCCTTCGGCCGTGGGCTACCAGCCGACGCTGGCCGAGGAAATGGGCCGGCTGCAGGAACGCATCACCTCGACCAAGGTCGGCTCGATCACCTCGATCCAGGCCGTCTACGTGCCTGCGGACGATTTGACCGACCCGTCGCCTGCCACGACCTTCGCCCACTTGGATGCCACCGTGGTGCTGAGCCGCGACATCGCATCGCTGGGCATCTACCCGGCCGTGGACCCGCTGGACTCGACCTCGCGCCAGGTCGACCCGAACGTCGTCGGCCAGGATCACTACGAGACCACCCGTGCCGTGCAGTCGACACTGCAGCGCTACAAGGAACTGCGCGACATCATCGCCATCCTGGGCATGGACGAACTGAGCCCGGAAGACAAGCTGGCCGTGAGCCGCGCGCGCAAGATCCAGCGTTTCCTGAGCCAGCCGTTCCACGTGGCCGAGGTCTTCACCGGCAGCCCGGGCAAGTACGTGCCGCTGAAGGAAACCATCCGCGGCTTCAAGATGATCGTTGCCGGCGAATGCGACCACCTGCCCGAGCAGGCGTTCTACATGGTCGGCACGATTGACGAGGCCTTCGAGAAGGCCAAGAAAATCAATTAAGGGGCTGGTATGGCCAACACCATCCACGTCGACGTTGTTTCCGCCGAAGAGAGCATCTTTTCGGGCGAGGCCAAGTTCGTTGCGCTGCCGGGTGAAAACGGCGAGCTCGGCATCCTGCCGCGCCACACGCCGCTGATCACCCGCATCAAGCCCGGTGCCGTGCGCATCGAGCGTGCCGACGGCGGCGAAGAAGAGTTCGTGTTCGTTGCCGGCGGCATTCTCGAAGTGCAGCCGGGCACCGTCACCGTGCTCGCCGACACCGCGATCCGCGGCAAGGACCTCGACGAAGCCAAGGCTGTCGAAGCGAAGAAGCTGGCCGAAGAGGCGATGAAAAACGCCAAGAGCGACATCGACCTCGCGGCAGCGCAAGGCGAGTTCGCGGCGATGGCTGCGCAGCTGGCGGCGATCCAGAAGCTGCGGCGCAAGTAGGCGCACGCCGCACCCGACACAACCCGCCCGGTGGCAACACCCGGCGGGTTTTGTTTTGGCCTTCACGTATAACGCGGCCATGGGCAAAAAAGACGGCAAGACGGGCAAGATCGGCAAAGGCGAGTACCTCGAAAAACTCGCGCCGCTGCAGCTCGAACTCAACGATGTCGCGCGCTGGCTGCAGCACACAGGCAAGCGCCTGGCCATCGTGATCGAGGGCCGCGACACCGCCGGCAAGGGCGGCGTCATCACCGCGATCTCCGAGACGCTGAACCCGCGCCAGTGCCGCACAGTGGCTTTGGCCAAACCCAGCGATCGCGAACGCACGCAGTGGTACTTCCAGCGCTACGTGCCGCACCTGCCGGCGGCCGGCGAGATCGTGCTGTTCGACCGCAGCTGGTACAACCGCGCCGGCGTCGAACGGGTGATGGGCTACTGCACCGAGGCCGAGACCACCGCCTTTCTGCAGCAGGCACCGGTGTTCGAGCGCTTGCTCGTCGACGATGGCATCCTGCTCTTCAAGTACTGGCTGACCGTGGACCAGGACAAGCAGGAAGAACGTTTTGCCGAACGCCTGGCCGAGCCGCTGAAACGCTGGAAGCTGAGCGCCATCGACCTGCAGGCGCGCGAGAAGTACGCCGACTACGGCCGCGCCCGCGACAAGATGCTGAGCGCCACGCACAAGAAGTTCGCGCCGTGGACACTGGTCGACTTCAACGACCAGCGCCGCGGCAGGCTGGCGCTGTTGCGCCACCTGCTCGACCACATCCCCGAACACGCGGTGCCGGAAACGCCGATCGTGTTCCCACCGCTCGGCCATGCGCCGCTGAAAGAGAAATTCGGCGGCCCGTTGAAGCCGATCTGAACTACCAGCTGCCGGTGGCCGCCAGCTGCGGCGCCTGCTCCGGCGCCGACCAGCGCAGCGGCAGTGCGGCCGGCCACCAGCGGCTGTGTTCGACCGTCACTGTCAGCAAGCGCTCGGCGCCGGTGAAAGACCGCAGCAGCGGTCCGTCCCAGACGATCTGTGCCGTGCCGCTGAGCTGCAGCATGTGGCCCTGTTCGTGGTCGACGAACAGCAGCCCGGCACGTGGGTTCAGCGTGATGTTGCCGAGTGTGTTGAAGAGGAAGTTGCCGCGGAAGTCGGGGGCGGTGAGCCGCGTGCGGCCGTTCTGTTCTTCGATGTGGACGAAGCCCGGTTTGCCGCCGCGGTGCGAGACGTCGACCGCCCCTGGCACGGCCGAGGCGATGAAAAAGGTGTCGGCACGCGCCACCAGCGCACGGGCCTCGCCGGCGAGCGCGCCGCTGCCGCTGACGGACATGACCGGCGTCACCGGCGCGGTGTCCACCCAGCGCGGCGCGCGCGCCTGGATGTACTGCGGGCAGTTGCCGAAACTCTGGTCCACCTGCACCGTGAAGCCGGTGCCGTCGAGCGCGACAACGTGGCCGTTCATGCGGTTGCGCCGCCTTGTCTGCGGCTCCAGGCCCAGCAGCCCGAGGGGCCGGCCGATCTGCAGGCTGTCGGCCAGCGGGTCGCCCACCAGCGGCTGCGCGGCAATGTGCAGGTGCCGCGCGTCGGCTGCCTGCACGAAGCCGGGCCGGCCCACCAGTACCGACGCCCAGGGCCGGCCGTCGGCATCGACACTGCCAAACAGCAGCGTCGGCAGCTTCTCGAACAGTTCGCGGTGCTGCTCGGGCATCTGGTCGCGGATGAACAGCGCAGCGCGCGGCGCCAGCCGCTCGTAGGCGCCGGTGCGCTGCTGCAAGGCGATCTCGCCGGCGTGGAACGTGTCCATCACACTTGCGGCAGCGGCGTGCGTGGCATCGGCACGAAGCCCGGCAGCGCTTCGATGCGAGCCAGCCAGCCACGCACCTGCGCAAACGGCTCCAGCGAGCAGTGCCCCTCGGGCGCCACCGCGGTGTACGAATACATCGCGATGTCGGCCAGCGTCGGGCCATCGCCCACCAGCCACTGGCGGCCGGCGAGATGCTGCTCCATCAGCATGAACAGCTGCGCCGCGCCTTCGATGCGCTCGGCCAGCACCGGCTGGCGGCGGAACACCACCTGCACCCGCGCCATGCCCGGGCCTTCGCGCAGTTCACCGGCGGCAACGCTGAACCAGCGCTGCACCTGGGCCGCGCCGAGTGCGTCACGCGGCAGCCAGCGGCCGCTGGTGTCGTAGCGTGTGGCCAGGTAGACGAGGATGGCGTTGCTGTCGCCCAGCGCGATGTCGCCGTCTTCGATCGCCGGCACCTGGCCGAAGGGGTTGAGCGCCAGGAACGCGGCGCCCTTCTGTTCACGCTGGCGCAGGTCGACCGGGATCTTCTCGAACGGCAGGCCCAGCAGCGACAAGGCCAGTTCGACCCGGTGCGCGTGGCCCGATAACGCAAAGGTGTGCAGGCGGATCGGCTGGGCAGGAACTTGTGTCATGGCGGCGGCACCTCGGGGCTGGAGAAGGCCCGAACCATAGGCCGCATGCGGCCCCGCGGGAACCACCGCGGTTGACATTTGAATCTTGCGGCTGCTGCAATGCCCGCATGGACCACCTCGACAGCCTGCGTGTTTTCATCGCCGTCGCCGACACCGGCGGCTTCGCCAAAGCGGCGCGGCGCCAGGGTTTGTCAGCCCCGGCGGTGACGCGTGCGATCGGTGCGCTGGAGCAGCGGCTGTCGGCGCAGCTGCTGTTGCGCAGCACACGCAGCCTGCGCCTCAGCGAAGCCGGCGAACGGTTTCTCGACGACTGCCGGCGCATCGTTGCCGAACTCGAAGAAGCCGAGGCCGCCGCCGGCGGTGTGCATGCGCAGCCGCGTGGTGCGCTGGCGATCACCGCGCCGTCGATGTTCGGCCGCCTGCATGTGGCGCCGCTGGTGCTGGACTTTCTGGAACGCCACCCGCAGGTGAGCGCACGCACGCTGTTCGTCGACCGACTCGTGCACCTGCTCGAAGAAGGCATCGATGTCGCGCTGCGCATCGCGCGTCTGCCCGACTCGGGGCTCAGCGCCGTGCCCGTGGGCGCGATGCGTGTGGTGACTGCCGCCACGCCCGCCTATCTGGCGCAGCATGGCACGCCGCAGCAGCCGGCCGAGCTGCTGCAGCACCAGGGCATCGGCTTTGCACAAGACGGTGCACAGCGTGCGCCCTGGTCGTTCTACCCGCCCGGGCGCAAGACGCCGGCGGCGCGTGAACTCGTCACGCCGCCGATGCAGCTGGTCGCCAACACCAGCGAGGTCAGCATTGCCGCTGCGCTGCGCGGCCAGGGTTTTGTGCGTGCACTGGCCTACCAGCTGGCCGAACCGCTGCAGGCCGGCGCCCTGCGCGCCGTGCTCACCGGCTGGGAGCCCGCGCCGGTGCCCGTGCATCTGGTCACGCTGGCCGGCCGTCATGGGCCGGCCAAACAACGTGCCTTCGTCGACTTCGCGGTCGAGCGGCTGCGCGCGATGCCGGTGCTGGCCGGCGCCGCGTTCCTGGCCTGAGCCGCGGCGCCTGTGCCGTTTGAGGACAGCCGGCCCTGCGCAAGCAACGCCGCGTGGCCTGTGGCAATCTGTTGCCCCTGCCGAGAAGGAATGCCGCATGAACAGCATGGATGTCGAGGTTGTCCGCACCGCGATGGACTGGATGAACCGCGGCCACCGCGTCGTGCTCGGCACCGTCGTGCGCACCTGGGGCAGCAGCCCGCGCCCGCCGGGCAGCCTGATGATCATCCGCGACGATGGCCAGGTCGCCGGTTCGCTGTCGGGTGGCTGCATCGAAGACGACCTGATCGAACGTGTCAAACGTGGTGAACTGGCGCCGCGGCTGCCGCAAAGCACGACCTACGGCGTCACAGCAGAAGAAGCGCAGCGTTTCGGCCTGCCTTGTGGCGGCACGGTGCAGATCGTGCTGGAGCCGCTTTCTGCGCAATCGCTGCTGCGCGACCTGCTCTCGGCGATCGAGGAACACCGTGTCGTGCGCCGCCGGCTTGAACTGGCCACCGGCCTGGTGTCACTGTCGCCCTGCCTCGACGGTGATGCGCTGCACTTCGACGGCCAGACGCTCGAAACCGTGCACGGCCCGCGGCTGCGGCTGGTCATCATCGGCGGCGGCCAGTTGAGCCGTTATCTCGCCAGCATGGCGGTGATGCTGGACTACCGCGTCACCGTCTGCGACCCACGCGAGGAATACCACGAAGGCTGGGCGGCCATGGAAGGCGTGACCCTGAGCCGGCTGATGCCCGACGACCTGGTGATCGCGATGAACCTCGACGCCAACAGCGCGCTGGTCGCCGTGACACACGACCCCAAGCTCGACGACCTGGCGCTGATGGAGGCGCTGAAGACACCGGCGTTCTACGTCGGCGCCCTGGGGTCGCGGCGCAACAACGACGGCCGCCGCAAGCGCCTGCTCGAGTTCGATGTCAGCGCCGCCGAAGTGCAGAAGCTGCGCGGCCCGGTGGGGCTGAACCTGGGCAGCAAGACACCGCCCGAGATCGCGATGAGCATCGTCGCCGAGATGACCGCCGTGCGCCGCGGTGTGCAGCTCGGCGGCAACCTCGGCGACTGGAGCGCTTCGGAAACGGCCTGCAGGCTCAGCGCCTGACCCGCCGCCGCAGCCGGGCAACGGCAATGCCTGCCAGGCCGGCGGCCATCAGCAGCCAGGCCTGCGGCTCCGGCACCGCCGCGGCGTAAGGTACGGACCAGTCGATGCCGCTGGCCGAGCCCAGCGTGTACGCCACCGCGGCGCCGCCGAGCGTGACACCCGAGATGCCGGCCCAGGTGATGGTGTTGGAGAAGTCGACCGTCGCATCGTTGTAGGTGTAGACGGACCCGGAACTGGAGTTGCCGGCCAATGCGCGTGCGAAGACGCCCAGCGCGAACGGCGTGCCCAGCGTAATGTTGCCGCTGAAGAGCACCACCTGGTCGACGGTCTGGTTGTAGGGATAGAGATACTGGCCCTGGCCGCTGACGACGTACTCCGACAGCGGGCCCGGTGGCAGCGAGGCGCCGTCGATGTAGGGCTTGATGCCCAGCCCTGCGCCGCTGTTGAAGCTGTACTCGCCGGGGAGCTGGCCGGCCAGTGTGCCGGCGACGTGCATGCCGAAGCTGAACGCGGCGGTCTTGCCGATGTCGGCGGCGTTCAGCGGCGTCACGGTCAGAACGTCCATCCAGCCGCCGGTGGCCTCGGCCTGGGCAAACCCGGCGGCAGGCGTGGCGCGGGAATGCGCGCTCAGCTTCAACTCGCCCATCACGGCCTGGCCGCTGGCCGAGGCGTCGACCGGTTCCGGCGTGCTGACGAGGTAGGCCGCCGCCGCGCCAACGCTGGTGGCGGGCCCCGCCGCCTGCGCGGCGTTGCAGCTGGCCAGGCCAGGCAACCACACGCCCTTGTCGCCGACGGCGTAACCGCTGCCGCTCCAGTTCAACCCGCCGCAGGTGGAAATCATGGCGCCCGGCGCCGTCAGGTCCAGGCGCCCCAGCTCTGCGGCCAGCACGCCGGCGGGCGCCAGGGTCAGGCCGAGCAGGGCGGCGCCCAAGGGACGGATGTTCATGCGATGCCTCCTTGCAGCCGGAAGCGGCCGCTCTGGCCAGCACAGTAGGACGGCAGCGTTGACAGACCGTTGAAAGCCTCTCAGCGGATGCCACGCGCACCGGTGCGGCAACGGCAGCGTTCAGCCGAGCCGGGCACGCAGCAGCGCTGCCTCCAGCGCAGGCACCTGGCCTCTTTGCAGCAGGGCGTGGGCGCGCGCTGCCGCGGCGGCATCGGCGCTGCCTGTCGCCTGTGCCAGCGCCAGCCTTTGCACCAGCACCATGGCCTGCGCGTCGGTGGGCGCGTCGGCGTCAATGTCCAGACCGTCGAGCCAGACGCGCGCCGCTGCGCTGTCGCCCACGGCCAGCGCCGCGGCGGCACCGATCCAGCCGACGGTCAGGCGGTCTTCGACGCGCGGCTGCGCCGGCACGGCGGCGAGCTGCAGCACTGCGGCGCCGGCATCGCCGCCGGCGAGCAGCCACCAGGCACGTTTGGCGGTGACGACACCTTGCAGAAAACTGCGTGCGTTGGCGTCACCCTGGGCCAGCACGTGTTCGGCCTCGTCGAGCAGCGCGCCGGCTGCGGCAAGACGGCCGGTGTGCAGATAAAGGTCCACCACCATCTGCAGCGACGCCAGCAGGATGCTGAGGTCGGCAACACGCCGCGCCAACGCCAGCAGCCGCTGCGCTGCCAGTCCGGCGTCGGCGACATCGCCGCGCAGGTAGTGCACGAAGTAGCGCGCCTGCAGGAAGGCCTGCTCGGCACGCTGGTGCTCGAAGCCCGGGGCCAGCGCCTCGCCTTCTGCCAGCAAGGCCAGCGCCGCGTCGGCATCGCCGGCGTCGGTGTGCAGCTTCACCAAGTTCAGGATCGCCGCGCGCTGCGCGGGCACATGGCCGCAGCGCGCGGCCAACGCTCGGGCGCGGTCGAACGTAGCCCCGGCCGCGGCGCGATCGTTGCGGCCGTACAGCAGGCAGACACCGAGCAGCGTGAGCGTCGTCGACAAAGCCGTGTCGTCGGCTGCAGCTTCATAGCCTGCGATGGCGCGCCGCGCCAATGTCTCGACTTCTGCCATGTCGCCCAGCCGCATCGCGGCGCGCGCGGCGGCGTCCAGCACGTCGGCTTGCTCCACCAGCGCACCGGGCACACCGTCGAGCAGCGCGATGGCTTCGCGCCGCAGCGCCGCCGCGGCATCGTCCTGGCCGCGCCACTGCAGCACCGTGGCGCGCAGTGTGATGGCGCGCGCACGCAGCATCGGTGGCGCGGCTGCCAGGTCGCCTGCCAGCGCGTCGAGCAGGGCCAGCCCTTCGTCGGTGCGGTCGCTGTGGCAGCGGTCGTCGGCGCAGGCCAGCTGCGCTTCCAGCCGCGTGTTGGCGTCGGCGTCCTGTGCCGCCAGCAAGGCGGCGGCCAGCGCTGCGGTGACGCCGGCGCCGTCGGCCTGGCGCCGGTGCAGCCGCGCCAGCGCGAGGTGGAGCGCCACCGCCTGGGCGCCGCTGGCGCCATCGGCCAGCGCGCGCTCGTACTGGAGCTGCGCGTCGGCCAGCGCATGCACGCGCCAGGCGGCCTCGGCAGCACGCTGGCGCCAAACCACCGCGTCGGTGGCCTGGCCTGCTCGTTCGTGCTGCAGCGCCACCAAGGCCGGCGCGGCGCCGCAGGCGGCCAGACGCAGCGCCAGCGCGCCATGCAGCAGGCGCCGGCGCGCCGGCGACAGGCTGTCGGCCAGGCACTGCCGCACCAGATCGTGTGCAAAACGGTAGCCCGCCCCGGCTGGCAGCAGCAGCCGGGCGGCCTGCGCATGTTCGAACACCGCCACCGCCTGCGCCGGGGGCAGCGGCGCCAGGCCGTCCAGCACCTGCAGCGTGAAGCTGTCGCCCGCCAGGCTGGCCGCCTCCAGCAGCCGCCGAGCCGGCTCACCGAGCGCGCGCACGCGGCCGAGCACGGCGTCGCGCACGCTGGCCGGCACCGGCAGCTCGGCGTAGTCGTGCGTAAGGTCGTCGAATGGCGTGCTCCAGGTGCCGTCAGGCCCGACCTGCAACTGCCCCTGCTCGACCAGATGGCGCAGCGTCTCGATCAGGAAAAACGGGTTGCCCTCGGTGGCACGCTGCAAGCGCAAGGCGAACAGGTGGCCGCCGGGGGACCCGGACAACGCGCGCACCAGCGCCAGCGCTTCGTCGGCGGCCAGGCCCTCGAGCGCGATGGCGACGGCGTGGCCGCCGTCCACGTCCTGCCGCATGCGCTGCAGTGCGGCGGGCGGCAGCTGCGCGCTGCGGTGCGCGACGATCCAGCGCACCGGCGCCTCGGCGTCGTCGAGCCGGTTCCAGAGCTCGACGCTGGCGGCGTCGCCCCATTGCCAGTCGTCGAGCAGCAGCACGCTGAAGTTGTCGCGCACCAGCAGCCGCCAAGCCGCGGCAAAGGCGGCACGCAGCCGTTCGGCGGCCTCGGGGCTGGCGAGCGGCACCACGGCCGGGCCCAGCTCGGGCAGCAGCACGGCGAGCTCCCGCCGCACCCAGTCGGGCAGCACAACATCGGGTGCGGCCTCCTGCAGCGCCCGCAGGGCGCGGATCGCCGACGCGTACGGCTGCTCGGCGTCGTCCTGTGCGCAGGCCACGCGCAGCCAGGCGCCCTGCGCCGCGGCGCACTCTGTGGCCAGCCTGGTCTTGCCAGCGCCGGGCACGCCACTCAGGTAGACACGCTTGCCGGCGGCCCAGGCGGCGGCGATCTGCGCCCGCACGGCGGCCCGGCCGACGAAGGGCAGGCGGTCGGCAAGCAGCAGGCCTGCGGGCCGCTCGCCACGCACCGCGGCCGGCTCTGGCGGCGCAGCGGTAGCGGCCACCAGTGCGATGTCGGCACCGCGCAGCTGCGCCGCCAGCGCCTGGGTCTGCGCGTCCGGCTGCAGTGCGAGTTCGTCGTCAAGCGCCGCTGTCAGGCGGGTGAACAATGCCAGCGCGGCGGCGCGGTCGCCCAGCGCCGCGTGCAGTCGCATCGCCTGGCGCGCGGCGCTCTCGGCGCAAGGGTCTTCGGCCAGCACCCGCAGCAGCAGCGCGAGCGCCGACGCCGGCTCGCCGTGCTGTTCCAGGTCCTGCGCGTGGCGCAGAGATGCGGCGTGGCGCTGCTGCAGCAATTGCGCACGCCAGCGCGCGAGCCAGGCATCGAGCTCGGCGCCGGCAACACCGTCGAGCCCGTCGAAGACGCTGGCGCCCGCGGCCTGCAGCGCCGTGGCGTCGTCGCCGCGCTGCAGCGCGTCGCCGAAACGCAGCACGTCGACGGCCAGCGCTGTGTCGAGCGTCAATGTGCCGTCGGTCGCGTCGCTGTCGTCGCGCAGCGGGCAGCCGAGCGTGCGCAGGCGGAAGACCTCGCGGCGCAGGTTGCGGCGTGCTGCAGCGGCATCGACATCGGGCCAGAGCAGCGTTGCCAGACGTTCACGCGAGTGGCTGCCGTCGAGCGCCAGCAAGGCCAGCAGCGTGACGGCCTTGCGCGAACCGACGTGCACGCTGCTGCCTTCACGCAGCAGGCGCGGCGGGCCGAACAGCCGGAGCTCGGGGGGCGCGGGTGCCGCAGCAGACATGGCAGGGGCTCCTGCCACGCATCATAGAGGTCGCCCCGACAGCGCCGCGCCGCGGTGAATCTGCGTTGCGTTCGCTCAGCGCAGGTCGACGTGGTCGACCAGTTCGTTCGGGTTGGCTTCGCCCGCGGCCAGCGGGAAGTGCTGCACCAACTGCGCATCGACGATGTCGACCGCCTGCGCCAGCCCTTCTTCGAAGCGCCCGGCGCGGAAGGCGTCGCGCATGCCGGCGATCAGCGTCTGCCATTGCGCGGCGCTGACATGCTGCGCGAGGCCGCGGTCGGCAACGATCTCGATCGCGTGTTCGGCCAGCAGCAGGTAGATCAGCACGCCGTTGTTGTTTTCGGTGTCCCAGACCCGCAGCTTGCCGAACAGCGTCACGGCACGGTGGCGTGCGGTCAGGTTGCGCCACAGATACGACAAGGGCAGGCCGGCTTCGACGCTGATGCGGATCTCGCCGCTGTGCCGGCGTTCGCTGGCTTGCACACGGGCCTGCAGCCGCGCCAGGGCCTGGGCGCCGATGGCGCGGCCGGCATCGCGCTCGTCGAGCCAGCGGTGTTTGAACAGACGCGCCCAGCGCGAGTTGGCCGTCGTCTTGCTCACCATCACCACCGCCCCGAGGCGCCACCGCCTCCGAAATCGCCACCGCCGCCCGACGAGAAACCACCACCCCCGCCGCCGCCACCACCACCGCCGCGGCCGACCCCCATGGCCACCAGCTGCAACACGGTGCCGATGCCGAAGACACCGACCACCAGCACCGCGGCCAGCGCTGCGCCCGCCGCCAACAGCACGCTGGTACTGAGCCACCAGGCCATGCCGCCGGCCGCGGCCGCCGTGAGCAGCGAGCCCAGCTTGCGCCCGAGCACGGCGCTGAGCAGGCCACCGACCACCATCACGCCGACGAAGAGGAACATGCCGAGCTTCTCGAGCGGCAGCTTGCCACCGCCACCGCCGCCGACGGAACCGACACCACGCGGCAGCGGCAGCGCCTCGCCGCGGATGCGCGCCATGAGCTGGTCGACGCCGGCGTTGAGGCCGCCCGCGTAGTCGCCGGCGCGAAAGGCGGGAACGATCGCGCGGTCGATGATCTGGCGCGCGGCGAGATCGGGAATCGCACCTTCCAGCGCCTTCGCGACCTCGATGCGCACCGTGCGCTCGTTTTTCGCCACCACCACGAGCAGGCCGTCGCCGACCTCGCGGCGGCCGATCTTCCAGCTGTCGGCAACACGCTGGGCGTACGCGGCAATGTCTTCCGGCGCCGTGGCCGGCACCAGCAGCAGCACGATCTGCGGCCCGGCCTGGGCTTCGAAGGCCGCGAGCTTGCTGTCCAGCGCCGACTGCTGCTGCGCGGTGAGCGTGGCGGTCTGGTCGATGACACGGCCGCTCAGCGGTGGCACCGGCAGCACGTCCTGCGCCCACGCGGCTGCGCTCAGCAGCAGCGCCAGCAGCAGCGTGACGACGCGCATCAACAAATCACTTCGACGCAGGCTTGTCGAAACTCACCGCGGGCGGCACGCTGATCTGCGCTTCGTTGGCGACGGTGAAGTTGGGCTTGACGCTGTAGCTGAAGACCATGGCCGTCAGGTTGGTGGGGAAACTGCGTGCCAGCACGTTGTACTCCTGCACCGTCTTGACGTAACGGCCGCGTGCCACGGTGATGCGGTTCTCGGTGCCTTCGAGCTGCACCCGCAGGTCCTGGAAACCCTGGTTGGCCTTCAGGTTGGGGTAGTTCTCGGTCACCACCAGCAGCCGGCTCAGCGCGCCCGAGAGTTCACCCTGCGCGGCCTGGAACTTCTGGAACGCCTCGGGGTTGTTCACCAGCTCGGGCGTGGCCTGGATGCTGGTGGCCTTGGCACGCGCTTCGACCACCTTGGTCAGCGTTTCCTGCTCGAAGTTGGCCTCGCCCTTGACGGTGGCGACGATGTTCGGAATGAGGTCGCTGCGGCGCTGGTACTGGTTCAGCACCTCGGCCCAGCCGGCCTTGACCTGTTCGTCCAGGCGCTGGAAGTCGTTGTAGCCGCAGCCGCTGAGGGTCAATGCGGCAGCGAGGCCGGCGGTCCAGGTCTTGAAGCTCATCAGTGTTCCTCCTTCGATGCGGGGGCCGATGCTACCCGCGGCAAGTAAGTGAGGGCATGACAATGCACCTTCAAGCAGCGGAGCCATTCCTTGACCGAACTTCTCCAGCAGGCCCTGCGCGGCGCACAGCACCGCGCAAACGCGCCAATGCAGCGGCTGCAGCGGGCGCTGGTGGTGGGCGCCGGCGGCACGCTCGGCAGTGCGCTGCTGGCCGAGACCCTGGTGGCCGGCCGCTTCCAGCAGGTGGCTGCCGTGGCGGTGGGGCCGTTGACTTCGGCCATGCGCGGCTTGCAGACGGTGGTGCTGGACAGCGTGCCGCCAGGCACCGATGTCGCTTTCATCGTGTTCGAGCGCGCGCGCCACAGCAACGGCCGCGACGATGCGTTTTTCCAGCCCGAACCCGAGGCCTTGCTGGCCATCGCCCAGGCCTTGTTCGCACAGGGCGTGAAGCGGCTGCTGGTGGTGGTGCCGCATGCGCCGGCGCTGTTGCCGCAGGCGCTGCAGCGCGGCTTCGCGTCGTTGGCCGAAGGTGCCGTGGCGGCACTCGGCTTCGAACACCTGGTGTTCCTGCGCGCAGCGCAGAACGCTGGCGCCGACGGCGCCGGTTCGCTGCTGCAGCGTTTCGCCGCCTGGTGGCTGTCGCAGTTGCGCTGGATGGTGCCGCAGCGTGAACAGCCGGTGCGTGCGGTCACGCTGGCTGCGGTGGCGGTGCAGATCGCGCAGGCCTTGCCGCTAGCCGCACGGGGCACGCGTGTGCTGCCGCCCGAACTGCTGTGGCAGGCCGCGCAAGGCGATGGCGGCCCCGCCCTGGCCGCCTGGTTGGCCGCCCCATAATTCGGCCGATGATGGACGCGCCGCTGCAAAACGACACCTTTCTGCGCGCCTGCCTGCGCCAGCCCACCGAGCACACGCCGGTGTGGCTGATGCGCCAGGCCGGCCGCTACCTGCCGGAGTACAAGGCGACGCGGCTGAAGGCCGGCAACAGCTTCATGGCGCTGGCGACGAACCCGCACTACGCCACCGAGGTGACGCTGCAGCCGCTGGAACGTTACCCGCTCGACGCCGCGATCCTGTTTTCCGACATCCTCACGGTGCCCGACGCGATGGGCCTGGGCCTGAGTTTCGGTGTCGGTGAAGGCCCGCGTTTTGCGCATCCGCTGCGCGACGAAGCCGCGGTGAACGCGCTGCGTGTGCCCGATCTCGACAAGCTGCGTTATGTCTTCGACGCCGTGTCGTCGATCCGCCGTGCGCTGCAAGGGCGGGTGCCGCTGATCGGCTTTTCCGGCAGCCCCTGGACATTGGGCTGCTACATGGTCGAAGGCGCGGGCTCCGACGACTACCGGCTCGTGAAGACGATGCTGTACAGCCGGCCCGACCTGATGCATCGCATCCTGGCGGTGAACGCGGAAGCCGTGACGGCCTACCTGAACGCGCAGATCGACGCCGGCGCACAGGCCGTGATGGTCTTCGACAGCTGGGGTGGTGTGCTCGCCGACGGCGCCTTCCAGCGCTTCAGCCTCGACTACACGCGCCGCGTCATTGCCGGTTTGCAGCGCAGCAAGGATGGACAGCGTGTTCCCTGCATCGTCTTCACCAAAGGCGGCGGCCCCTGGCTCGACGAGATCGCCGACAGCGGCGCCGATGTCGTGGGCCTGGACTGGACGGTCAACCTCGGCCAGGCGCGTGCCCGTGTCGGCGACCGCGTGGCGCTGCAAGGCAATCTCGACCCCAACGTGTTGTTTGCGCCGCCCGAAGCCATCGCCCGCGAAGCCACTGCCGTGCTCGACAGCTTCGGCCCGCCACAACGTGCCGACGGCCGTTGGGACGGCCACATCTTCAACCTCGGCCACGGCATCAGCCAGCACACGCCGCCCGAACATGTCACGGCGCTGGTTGAAGCTGTACACACGCACTCCCGCCGGCAACGCACGGCAAGTAAGTGAGTGCTCAGCCGGCACATTCACAGCGGCCGCGGCTTGACTTATCCCCAAAAACGATGCTGCGCTGCAGCGCTCGTTGCAGCCCACCGGCGTGCTATCCGTGCTTGCCCTTATTTGTGCTAAGTCGTTGATTTTGTTGATACCGCAGCGCTGCCCGCAAAACGCGCAATCCAAGCCACGGCTCGCAGAATCAAGCACTTGGCGGCGCTGGACGCAGGTTGCCCACAAAGTTATCCACAAAATCTGTGGGCAGCCTCGAAAACCCTTTGCGATCAGTCACTTGGGGGTGTTCGTTGAGGTGAAACCGAGCTTTCGCGTGCAACTTGTCACGGGGCGCCGGTGAGCCCCCCGGGACGTGTCGTCGTTGCCGTCGAGACGCCGCAGCATGCGTCGCTCGGCGGTTTGCTCGACTACCAGAGTGAGCAGCCGCTCGCGCCCGGCACGCTGCTGCGTGTGCCGCTGGGCCGGCGCGACGTGCCGGGCATCGTCTGGCATGGTGAACCCGATGGCGTGGCCAGCGACGCCCAATTGCGGCCCATTGCCGAAGCGCTGACCGCGCTGCCGCCGCTGGGCGATGCCTGGCGCCGCCTGCTCGACTTTGCCGCCGCGTATTACCAGCGCGGCACCGGCGAACTGGCGCTGGCCGTGTTGCCGCCGGAACTGCGCAAGCTCGACAACACCCAGCTCGGCCGGCGTGTCGCCAAGTTGCAGAAGCTGGAGAAGCTGCCGGCGCCGTCTGCCGCGGGGTCCGCCACGCCGGCACCGGAACGGCCGGCGCTGACCGCCGAGCAGTCCGCCGCGCTGGCGACCCTGGCACAAAGCAGCGTGCCGGCCTTGCTGCACGGTGTCACCGGCAGCGGCAAGACCGAGGTCTACCTGCGCGCTGCCGAAGCGGCGCTCGAACGCGGCCAACAAGCCCTGGTGCTGGTGCCCGAGATCAACCTGACACCACAACTCGAAGCACGTTTCGCCGCCCGTTTCCCGGGCCGGCGCCTGGCCAGCCTGCACAGCGCGCTGACGCCGGCGCAGCGACTGCGCAACTGGATGCTGGCGCACCTGGGTGTCGCCGACCTGGTGTTGGGCACCCGCCTGGCGGTGTTTGCATCGATGCCGCGGCTGGGGCTGGTGGTGGTCGACGAAGAACACGACCCCAGCTTCAAGCAGCAGGAAGGTGCCCGTTATTCGGCGCGCGACCTGGCCGTCTGGCGCGCGGTGCACGCCGGCGTGCCGGTGCTGCTGGGTTCGGCGACACCGTCGCTCGAAACCTGGCAGCGGGTGAAGGAAGGCAAATATCGGCGCCTGGCGCTCGACGAACGCATCGGCGGCGGCGCCATGCCGCGGGTGCGGCTGTTCGACATGGGCAAGATCCCGCGCGAGAAAAATGTCGAGGCGCCTGCGCTGGCGCAGCCGCTGCTGGAGGCCATCCGCGAACGTGTCGAGCGCGGTGAACAAAGCCTGCTGCTGCTGAACCGCCGCGGCTACGCGCCGGTGCTGCACTGCGGCGCCTGCGGCTGGAAAAGCGCCTGCGCGCATTGCAGCGCCTGGCGTGTTTTCCACAAACTCGACCGCACGCTGCGCTGCCACCACTGTGGCTTCACCGAACGCGTGCCACGTGCCTGCCCCGACTGCGGCAACCTCGACATCGCGCCGGTCGGGCGCGGCACCGAGAAGCTCGAAGAACAGCTCGCCGCGCTGCTGCCCGGCGCGCGTGTGGCACGCATCGACGCCGACAGCACACGCGCCGTGGGTGCACTCGAAAGCCAGCTCTCTGCCGTGCATGCCGGCGACGTGGACGTGCTGGTCGGCACACAGATGGTGGCCAAGGGCCACGACTTCCGCCGCATCACGCTGGTGGCCAGCGTCAACGCCGACGCCGCGCTGTTCGCCAGCGACTTCCGCGCGCCGGAGCGCCTGTTTGCGCTGCTGATGCAAGCGGCAGGCCGCGCCGGCCGCGACGCCGAACAGGCCGCACGCAGCGAGATGTGGGTCCAGACCTGGCACCCCACGCACGCGCTCTACGCGGCGCTGAAGAAACACGACTACGCGGCCTTCGCCGAAAGCCAGCTCGCAGAGCGCCGCAGCGCCAGCCTGCCGCCGTTCAGCCACCTGGCGCTGGTGCGCGCCGAAGCGAAGACGGTGGAGGCGGCGACCAACTTCCTCGACGAAGCCGCCAGGCTGGCCGAAGGCACGCCGGCGATCAGCGTCTACCCGGTGGTGCCGCCAGCGGTGTCGCGGGTGGCTGATGTCGAACGGCTGCAGATGCTGCTGGAGTCGCCCTCGCGGCCGGCACTGCAGCGTTTCCTGGCGCAGTGGTTGCCGCAGCTGCAGCCGCTGCGCAGCCGGCACAAGGGCGTGCTGCGCTGGGCGGTGGATGTCGATCCGCTGGCGATCTAGGTTTTCGGTGTTGCGCCGAAGGCCCACGCCAGCAGGCTGAAGCTGACGAACGCGAGCACGGTGGAACTCATCACGATGCGTGCGATGCGGCCGTTGTCGGCGCCATAACGTTCGGCCAGCAGCGAGACGTTGCTCGCGCTCGGCAGCCCCGCTGCCAGCACCAGCACCGTGAGCTGAAAGCCCGACAGCGGCGCGCCCAGCACGCGCATCGCGCTGCCCAGCGCCAGCACCAGCAGCGGGTGCAGCAGGTTCTTCACCAGCGCCACCGGCACGTAATCGGCCAGCGGTGTGCGGGTGTGGGCATGCTGGCCGGCGCGCCAGAGCACGGTGCCGATGGTGAACAGCGCCACCGGCGTCGACGCGTCCGCGAGCATCTTGACGATCACGTCGAGCGGCCCGCTGAGCTGCACGCCGGCGACCGAAAACGCCGCCCCGGCAAACACCGCCCAGGGCAGCGGGTTCGACAGCGCACCACGCACCGCGCGCAGCGCCGCGGTGCGGGAACCGTGGCCCGAGGCGTCATGCGCCTGCGCGATGGCGATGCAGGCCGAGCTGGTGACGAAGAGATCGGCGACGACGATGCAGATCACCGGCCCGGCCGCCGCCGGCCCGAGCAGCGCCACCATCAGCGGCACGCCCATGAAGCCGGTGTTCGGGAACGCCGCCACCAGCGCGCCGAAGGCCGCGTTCTTCAAGCCCACACGTTCATTGAGAGACAACGCGATGGTGAAGAACACGATCAGCGCCGCTGCCAGCAACCAGGTGCCCAGCACCGCCGGGTTCAGCAGTTCCAGCACCGGCGTGTTCATGCCGAAGCGGAACAGCAGGCAGGGCAACGCGAAGTACAGCACGAAGGCATTGAGCCCGGGAATCGCGCTCTCGGGCAGCACATGGCGGCGCCCGGCCAGGTAGCCGGCCAGCACCAGAGCGAAAAACGGAACGGTGATGGCGAGGATGGCCTGCATGGGGGCCGCGGATTGTGGCCGATGGTTCTAGGGCCCCTGGGGTCCCTGGGTTAGGGGCCCCGACAGCCCCTTGCTGGGGATACGGCAAACACCCCCGTTGCGGCAACCTGCAGGGGCTGTCATCACCCCAACATCAGGAACATTTCCATGACAAGTCTTCTCACCTTCGCGCGCCGCGCCGGCATCACCGCAGCCTGCCTGCTGGCCACCCAGGCGCAGGCCGCCACCGTGGCGCTGAGCAACATCACCGGCGCCTGGTTCAACCCCGACCCGGCGGCCGTGATCACCTCGAACACCGGCGCCGACACCGCCAACGCGCAGATCCGCTGGGCCGCCAGCGGCTACGACTTCCTCGCCGCGGCCGACACCAGCGTCGTGGTGCCGCCGTCGCCGTCGGCCACCTTCAACGTCGCCAATTTCCAGCACGTGAACCAGCCGGTCGGTGCGGCCATCACCTCGGTGAGCCTGCGCATCATGGCCGACATCGAGGTCGACGGTTTCTCGGTCGGCACGAAGTCGTTCTTCTTCGACTTCCTGCACGACGAAACGCCCAACGGCGACGACCCCTGCGCCTATGGCGGCGCCAACGGCAGCGGCGTCAACATCAACGGCTGCGCCGACCGGGTCAGCGTCGCCTTCAGCGACGCGTCGGAGTCGTTCCTGATCGGCAGCGACCTCTACACGGTGAACATCATCGGTTTCCTGGCCGGTGGCGGCCTCGTCACCGACTTCCTCACCGCCGAACTGGCCACCAACACCGCCGCGCTGGTGGCCAACGTAACGCTGCGTTCGGACCTCACCGTGCCCGAGCCCGGTTCGCTGGCGCTGGTGGGCTTCAGCCTGGCCGCCCTCGGCGCGATGCGTCGGCGCAGGCAGCAAGCCAGAGCCTGACGCCGTCAGGGCCCGGCGAGATCGCGTACCCTGGCGGCTGACTGCCGTCAGGGAGACGCAACATCGCCACCAATGCCTTCGCCCACCTCCGCCGCGCCGCCGCCTGGCTGTGGTGGCTGCTCGATGCCACGCGGCGCACGCTGCTGAACCTGCTGTTCCTGCTGCTGTTGCTGGCGCTGGTGTGGTTCCTCGTGCGCAGCGGCGGCAGTGCGCCGCTGCAGGAAAAAACCGCGCTGGTGCTGGGCTTGCGCGGCCCCATCCACGAACAGTTCAGCGGCAGCCTGCGCGACAACGCGCTGAAACAGGCACGCGGCGAACCGAACCAGCAGACCCGGCTGCGCGACGTGCTCGCCGCGCTGGACGCCGCGGCGCGCGACCCCGCCATCGTGCGCACCGTGCTCGTGCTCGACGACTTCGCTGGCGCCGGCCTGCCGACGCTGCGCGAGGTGGCCGCGGCACTGGAGCGTTTCAAGGCCAGCGGCAAGCCGGTGATCGCCTGGGGCTCGGGCTACGACCAGCGCCAGTACTACCTGGCCGCCCACGCCACCGAGATCTGGATGCACCCGATGGGCTCGGTGCAGATCGAAGGTTTCGGCGGCCACCGCAACTACTACAAAGACGCGCTCGACAAGTTCGGCGTCACCGCCCACGTGCTGCGTGCCGGGCAGTACAAAAACGCGGCCGAGAGCTACGTTGCCAATGCACCGTCGCCGCAGACGCTGGAATCCGAAGGCCTGCTCTACGACGCCATGTGGGCCAGCTACACCGCCGGTGTCGAACGTGCGCGCAAGCTGCCGGCCGGCAGCGTCGCCGCAGCGCTCGAACACCTGCCCGAGCGCCTGGCGGCCACCGGCGGCGACCTGGCCAAGCTGGCGCTGAAGGACAAGTTCGTCGACGCGCTGAAGACCCGCGACCAGCTGCGCAGCTCGCTGATCGAACAAGGCGCACGCGACGGCCCCACCTTTCGCCAGATCCCGTTCGAAGCCTACCTGTCGCGTGTGCGGCCGCCCAGCGGCAGCGACGCCATCGGCGTCGTCGTCGCCGAAGGCAGCATCGTCGACGGCCAGGCCGGCGGCGGCAAGATCGGCGGCCTGTCGACCTCGGACCTGATCCGCCGCGCCCGCGACGACGAACGCATCAAGGCCATCGTGCTGCGGGTCGACTCGCCCGGCGGCAGCGCCTTCGGCAGCGAACTCGTGCGCCGCGAACTCGAGCTCACGCGCCTGGCCGGCAAGCCGGTGGTGGTGTCGATGGGCGACCTGGCGGCCTCGGGCGGCTACTGGATCTCGATGGCTGCCGACGAGGTGATCGCCGACGAGACCACCATCACCGGCTCGATCGGCGTCGTCGCGGTGCTGCCCAGCGCCGAACGTGCGCTCGACCAGCTGGGTGTGCACACCGGCGGCCACACCACAAGCTGGCTGGTCGGCGCCTACGACCTGCGGCGTGGCCTCGACCCGCGTTTTGCGCAGGTCATCCAGGCCAGCATCGACCACGTCTATGCCGACTTCACGGCCAAGGTGGCGGCAGCGCGCAAGACCACGCCCGACGCCATCAACGCCGTCGGCCAGGGCCGGGTGTGGACCGGCGCCCAGGCCAGGGAGCGGGGCCTGGTCGACCGCAACGGCAGCTTTGCCGACGCGCTGGCTGCCGCAGCGCAGCGCGCCAAGCTGCCCGAGGGCCACCGCGTCGTCTACATCGAGCAGCAGCCCGGCCGCACCGAGTGGCTGCTGTCGCTGCTGGGCGCCGAGATCACGGCGGCGTTGGGGCTGGACTTCGGCCTCGGCAGCCTGCTGCCCGGCATGCCCGACACGGTGCTGCGCGAAGTGCAGGCCGACCTGGCGGCGCTGCGTGAACCCGGCAACAAACCCTTTGCCGCCATGACACACTGCCTGTGCAGTCCGCCCTGAGGTCGGTGCCTCGGGATATAACGTCGCAAAGTCACCGCACGCTGGAGCGCCATGGGCAAGTTGTCATCCCTCCTCGGCCCTCTCCTCGGGCGCACGGTACTGCTGGCCTGCACCCTGCTGGCCGCGCCCGCCCACGCCGCCGACAAACCCGACTGTTCGCGTCCGCTGACGCTGGGGCTGCACGAACACGGCCTGCTCTATTCCAGCCAGACCGGCGAAGGCATCGACAAGGACTTCGCCGACGCACTGGCGCAGCGCAGCGGCTGCAAGATCAGCACCACGCTGATGGCCCGCGCCCGCATCTGGCAGCTGATCGAATCGGGTGCGATGGACTTCAGCCTTTCGGGCATCAGCAACGAAACACGTGACCGCTTCGCCGCCTTTGCCTGGTACTTCTCGAACAAGTACTACCTGCTGGTGCACAAGGACGCCGGGGTGCAGCGCATCGCCGACTTCCTGGCCGACCCGGCACTCAAGCTCGGCGCGATCCGCAGCTTCCGCTACAGCCCGTCGGCGAACCGCTTCGTCGACCAGCTCGATGCCCAGCGCCGCGTCAGCTACGCCAGCACGCTGGACCCGCTGTACGAGGTGCTGCTCGACAAACGGGTGCAGGCGATGATCATCGAGCCCTTCGACTACCCGACGCTGGAAAGCAGCCGCATCCGCGAGCAGACGCTGATCGTCGAATTCGACGACCCGCCGGTGCCGCACGGGCTGATCATGTCGAAGAAGGCCTTGGCGCCGGCGCAGCTGGCGGCGTGGCGCGCGCTGGTCGACGAGATGCGTGCCGACGGCACCGTGCAGCGCATCTTCGAGAAGTACTTCAAACCCGAGCTCGCGCGCACGATGACGCGGTTTTAGACCCAGGGCAGCGCTTGAAGAGGCCGACCCCGCTGCTGTGGCCCCTGCTGGTGGGGGCACTGTCGCTCGCCATCACGGCCTGGCTCTGGCAGCACGAACGCCAGACGCAGGACCGCCACCTGCGCGACAACTTCGACTTCGGCCTGCGCCAGACCGTCACGCGCATCGAGCAGCGCATGGCCAGCTACGAACAGATGCTGCGCGGCACCCGCGGCCTGTTCGAGGCCTCGGACGATGTCACGCGCGAAGACTTCGCGGCTTATGTCGACGCGCTGATGGGCGGCGCCGACTTCACCGGGTTGCGCAACCTGGCCTACGCGCCGCTGGCCGCCGGCCGCGGCAGCGCCCCGGTGCTGTTTGCCGCCCCGGCGAGCGACAACGCGCAGGCCCTGATCGGCCAGGACATGCTGGGCGACCCGGTGCGCAGCGCCGCGATGCTGCGCGCACGCGACTCCGGCACCGTCGTCATCACGGACCGTGTCTGGTCGCCGGCCACCGGCGCCGGCGAAACCGCGCCCGCATCGAGCTTCCAGATGTTCATGCCGGTCTACGAACGGCACCGCGCCGCCGACACCGTGAACCTGCGCCAGGTGCGGCTGGTGGGCTGGATCGTCGCGACCTTCCGCGTCACCGACCTGATGTCCAGCCTGTACGGCGAAGGCACGCCGGGCGTCGACGTGCTGGTCTACGACGGCGTGCGCGTGGCCGACGACAGCCGCATGTACCCGCCCGTGCTGCCCGCGGCACCGCCGCGCGGCGCCGGCTTCGAGGCCCAGGAGTACATCGGCTTTGCCGGCCACACCTGGACCGTGCAGGTGCGCAGCCGCGGTGAATTCGAACAGCATTTCAGCCAGGACACGGCGCGCATCATCGCCATTGCCGGCAGCGCGTTCAGCGCGCTGCTGGCGCTGCTGAGCTGGCAGCTCGTGACGGCCAGCGAACGCGCCAGCGCCGCCGCGCGGCTGATGACGCGCCAGCTGCGCGACAGCGCCGAGCGTTACCGCCGCATCGTCGACACCGCCAACGAAGGCATCTGGACGGTGGACGCCGAAGGCCGCACCAGCTTCGTCAACCCGAAGCTGCAGGCGCTGCTGGGCTGGACTGCCAAGGAAATGCTGGGCCGGCCGTGTACCGACTTCATGGACGCCGATGGCTGTGCCGCGATCACCGGCACGGCGGTGCAGCAGCACGAGGTGCGTTTCCATCGCCGCGACGGCAGCGACCTCTGGGCGACGCTGTCGACCACGCCGATCACCGACGCCGAAGGCCACGAGGCCGGCATGCTGGCGATGGTGACCGACGTCACCGAGCGCCGCCTGGCCGACAGCAGACGCGCCGCGCTCGAAGCCCAGCTGCGGCAGTCGCAGAAGATGGAAGCCATCGGCACGCTGGCCGGCGGCATCGCACACGACTTCAACAACATCCTCGCCGCCATCCTGGGCAACGCGGCGCTGCTGCGGCAAGACCTGGCGGCGCAGCCCGGCGCGGCCGAGCGGCTGGCGCAGATCCGCCAGGCGGGCGAACGTGCACGCAGCCTGGTGCAGCAGATCGTTACCTTCAGCCGCCAGCAGCCGCAGGCGCTGGTGGTGCAGCCGCTGCAGCCGCTGCTCGACGAGACGGTGGCGCTGCTGCGTTCCACCCTGCCGGCGCTGGTGGAGCTGGACGTGCAGGTCAGCCGCAAGCCGCTGTACATCGGCGCCGACGCGACCCAGTTCCAGCAGGTGCTGATGAACCTGTGCACCAACGCCTGGCATGCGCTGCAGGGCAGCACCGGGCGCATCGTCATCGGCCTCGACGCGGTGGTGCCGAGCAGCGGTGCTGTCAGCGGCTTGCCGCCCGGCCCGCAGGCCCATCTCTGGGTCAGCGACAACGGCTGCGGCATGGACGACGCGACGCGCCAGCGTGCCTTCGAGCCGTTTTTCACCACCAAGCCGGTGGGCCAGGGCACGGGGCTCGGGCTGGCGGTGGTGCACGGCATCGTCGCTTCGCACCATGGCGCCATCACCTTGCACAGCCAGCCGGGTGAAGGCAGCCGCTTCGACCTCTACTTTCCGCTCGCCGAAGCGCCGCCCGAGACAGCCACCGCCGGCCGCGAACCCGCGCTGCCGCCGGGCCAGGGCGAACATGTGCTCTACGTCGACGACGACCCGGTGATGGTGCTGATGGCGCAGGAACTGCTGCAGCGCCAGGGTTACCGCGTCACCGGCCTGGACGACCCGCGTGCGGCGCTGGCGCGGCTGCAGGCCGAGCCGCCCGAGTTCGACCTCGTCGTCACCGACTTCAACATGCCCGAGCTGTCGGGGCTGGACCTGGCGCGTGCGCTGGCGGTGTGCCGGCCCGGGCTGCCGGTGGTCATCACCTCGGGTTATGTCTCCGACAGCCTGCGCGCCGAAGTGCGCCTGGCCGGTGTGCTGCACGTGATCCAGAAGGAATACACGCTGGAACAGCTCGGCCGCGTCGTGCACGCGGCGCTGCTGCAGGCTTCAGCCGAACCAGCGCGGCCAGCGTGAAGCCACCCAACTGCGCAGCCAGCCGCGCAGGCCGCTGCGCGCAGGTGCGGGCGGCGGTGGTGGTGGCGGCGGTTCGTAGGGCGCGTCGAAACGCGCCCGCAGTTCGGCCATGCTCTGCGGCCGGCCGGCCGGCCAGATGGCCATCCCTGCGTCGATGGCCGCCAGGAACGACGGCGAATAACGCCCGCCGCCGAGCTGCAGCGCCGGCACCATGTCGTCCTTGACGACCCGTGCAATCGCCGACGGTGGCACCTTGCCCGCCAGCGCGCTGTAGAGCACGGCGCACAGCGCGTAGACATCGGTCCACGGCCCCTGGCGCATGGTGCCGTCGCCGTCGTACTGCTCGACCGGCGAATAACCCGGCTTCAGGATTGCGGTGAGGTTCTGCGTCGCGTCGCTGATGACGCGCCGCGCCGCGCCGAAGTCCAGCAGCAGCGGCCGCGGCCGCTGTTCGAGAAAGCTGCCGGCGGCATGTTTGTCGTGCAGCAGCAGCACGTTGTCGGGCGCCACGTCGCGGTGGTAGATCTTCTGGCCGTGCAGCGCCGCCAGCGCCTCGATGGTCTGCTCGGCCAGCACCCGCAACCAGGCTTCGCTGGGCGCGGTGCCCAGGTTGCTGAGCCACTTCTTCAGCGTCAGGCCGTCGTAGAAGGGCATCACCATGTAGGCCGTGCCGTTCTCGGCCCAGAAGCGGTAGACCTTCACCAGCGCCGGATGGTCGAACGCAGCCAGCAGCCGCGCTTCGTTGATGAAACTCTTGAGCCCGAGTTCGTAGTTCTCGCGGTGGTTCGGCGAGCGCGCCACCACCTCACCGTTAGCGCCGCGGGTGGCCAGCGCCGCGGGGATGTATTCCTTGATCGCGACGACACGGTCGAGCCGGGTGTCGCGCACGCGGTAGACGATGCTGAAGCCGCCGACGCCGACCAGCCCTTCGACGACAAACTCCTGCAGCCGTGTGCCCACCGGCAACTGGCTGCCGATGTCGCGGCGCGGCATCAGCATCGTCTTCTGGTAGCCCGGCGGCGGTGGTGGTGTGTTCATGCGGCTTGCGGCCCCGGGCGGCCGGCTTCGACGACGAAGCGCGCCTGCGTCTGCAGGGCGCTGGCGGGGTCGCGGGCGTCGTCCACCGTGCGCAGCTGCGCCAGCAGCTGTTTGTCGTCGAGGCTGAAGCGCACATAACCACGGCGGTCGCTGCGGCCGAGGTGGATGTGCGGATTGAACGGCAGCGCCGCCTGCACACGCGCCTGGTCGCGGCCGAGGCTGCTGATCGAGGTGCCGCAGAACTCGCTTGCGATCACCGGCGCTTTCGCGTCGGCGAAGTCGAGCTTGAGGTCGGCGACGTAGTTTGCATGCACGTCGCCGCCCAGCACCACCGCACCGCGCACGTGGCGTTCGGCCACGGCCGAAAGCAGGCGCTGGCGCGCCAGCGGATAACCGTCCCAGCCGTCGGTCCAGGCCGTGCCGCCGCCGCCGGCGGGGTCTTCGTCGCTGAAGCGCGCCATCAGCGTCTGCTGCGCCAGCAGGTTCCAGGGCCGCTGCAGGTCCCAGCCCTCGGCGAGCCAACGTTCCTGCGCCGCGCCGAGCAGGCTGCGTTTCGGGTCGAGCAGTTCGGGACAGCCCTTCACGCGCACCGTGTTCGAACCGCCGCGGCCGGGTTTCGCGCAGGCCTGCGGGTCGCGGTGCTGGCGGTCGTCGAGCAGATGGAAACGCGCGAGACGGCCCCAGTCGAGGCGGCCGAACATGCGCAAGGCGCCATCCACCGGCCGTGCCGCTTTCGGCAGCGGCATGTGTTCCCACCAGGCCCGGTAGGCGGCGGCACGCTGCGATTCGAAGCCCCATTGCAGCGTCTGGCTCTGGGTGCCGGCGTAGTCGTTTTCGACCTCGTGGTCGTCGGCGATCACCAGCCAGGGGCAGGCGGCATGAGCGGCCTGCAGCGCCGGGTCGCTCTTGTACTGGGCGTAGCGGGCGCGGTACTGGTCCAGCGTGCGCACGGGCGGGCCGTCATGCAGGCGCAGCGCGGCCGGCAGGCTGGCGTACTCGTAGATGTAGTCGCCGAGGAACAGCACCAGGTCCAGCGGCTCGGCCGCGGCGTGGCGCCAGGCGGCGTAGTGGCCGCTGTCCCAGCGCTGGCAGCTGGCGATGGCGAAATCGAGCCGGGTGCTGGCATCGGGCGCCGGCGCGGTGCGGGTGCGGCCGGCCGCGCTGCGCTGGCCCAGGGCGCTGAAGCGGTACCAGTACCAGCGCCCGGGTTCGAGGCCGGCGGGCTCGGCATGCACGCTGTGCGCGTCGGCAGCGACAGCGCTCTCGCGGCCGCGCGCGGCGATGCGCGTGAAGGCTTCGTCGTGGGCCAGTTCCCAGGCCACATCGACCTGCGGCGGCAGGTTGTCGCCGCTGAGGCGGGTCCACAGCACCATGCCACCGGCATGCGGCTGGCCGCTGGCAATGCCCAGCGCAAAACGTGGCAGGTCGGCGGCCTGCGCATGGCGCAGGAACGCGGGCGAAACAGCGGGCGCAAGCGCAAGCGTCAGCAGGTCGCGGCGGTTCGGCATGGCCCGAGTGTGCCGTGCCGAGGTGACGGTGTCAGGCGGTGTCAGGCCGCTATCAGCCCCGAGAACAGGGGGTCGTGCCTAGTGCGCGGCCGGTAGCCGCCAACCCGCTTGGCGATTTCGGCGATGTGCTCGGGCGTGGTGCCGCAGCAGCCGCCGGCAATGTTGAGGAAACCGCTCTTCGCGAACTCTTCCATCAGCGCGCCGGTGACCGGCGGTGTCTCGTCGAAGCCGGTGTCGCTCATCGGGTTGGGCAGGCCGGCGTTCGGGTAGCAGCTGATGTAGGTGTCGCCGGCCACCTTGGCCAGCTCTTCGATGTAGGGCCGCATCAGCGTCGCGCCGAGGGCGCAGTTCAGGCCGACCGCCAGCGGCCGCGCGTGGCGCACCGAGTGCCAGAACGCAGCGACGGTCTGGCCGCTGAGGATGCGGCCTGAAGCGTCGGTGACGGTGCCGGAGATGATGACCGGCAGGCGTTCGCCGGTGTCGGCCATCAACTCGTCGAGCGCGAAGATCGCCGCCTTGGCGTTCAGCGTGTCGAAGATCGTCTCCACCAGGAACAGGTCGCAGCCGCCTTCGAGCAGGCCCTCGGCCTGTTCGCGGTAGGCCGCACGCAGCTGGTCGAAGCTGGTGTTGCGCGCGCCGGGGTCGTTCACGTCCGGGCTGATGCTGGCGGTGCGCGGTGTCGGCCCCAGTGCGCCGGCGACAAAACGCGGTTTGTCGGGGGTGCTGTATTTGTCGCAGGCAGCCCGTGCGATCTGCGCCGCGGCGACGTTGAGTTCACGTGCGATGTGGCCCAGGCCGTAGTCTTCCTGCGCGATGCTGGTGGCGCCGAAGGTGTTGGTCTCCAGCATGTCGGCACCGGCCGCGAGGTACTGCTCGTGGATCTCGCGGATGACGTCCGGCCGCGTCAGCTGCAGCAGGTCGTTGTTGCCCTTCAGGTCCTTGCTGTGGTCCTTGAAACGCTCGCCGCGGAAATCGGCTTCGCTGAGCTTGTAGCGCTGGATCATCGTGCCCATCGCGCCGTCGATGATGGCGATGCGCTGCGCAAGCACACCAGGCAGGGCCTGGCCGCGGGTGTAGGCGATGGGGGTGTTCATCTGGCGATTGTAGGAAAGCTGTCAAGCCCCGGCCGGTGCATCACGTTGGTGCATAGTGCTGGCATGCTTCCTGCCCCTTCTACCCTTTTTGCACCAGATCTGGAGACGACACGATGACTTTCCCCCGACGCCTGCTGCTGGCCGCGCTGGCCCTGGCCGCGACCACGCCGCTGTTGGCACAGACGGCGCTGGACGACGTGATGAAGAGCAAGCTCATCAAGATCGCCATCCCCACCGACTACCCGCCGTATGGTTTTGTCGGCACCGATCTGCAGCCGCAGGGGCTGGACGTCGAGATGGCCCAGTTCATCGCCGCCAAGCTGGGCGTCAAGGCCGAACTGGTGCCGGTGATCAGCGCCAACCGCATTCCCTACCTGCAGACGAAGAAGGCGCATCTGGTGATCTCGACGCTGGGCAAGAACCCGGAACGCGAAAAAGTCATCGACTTCACGGCCGCCTACTCGCCGTTCTTCCAGGCCGTGTTTGCGCCGAAGACCGTGGCGATCAAGAGTTTTGCCGACCTCGCAGGCAAGAGCGTGGCAGTGACCCGCGGCGCGATGGAAGACCAGGAACTCGGCAAGGTGGCGCCCGCAGGCGTCGACGTGAAACGCTTCGAGGACAACAACGCCACTGTCGCCGCCTTCGCCGCCGGGCAGACGCAGGCCATCGCCACCGGCGTGGCCGTTGCCGGCACGCTGATGCAGAAGAACCCGGCGCTCGGCACCGAGTACAAGCTGCTGCTCAAGGACAGCCCGAACTTCATCGGCATCGCCAAGGGCGAAGACGCCCTGAAAGCGAAGGTCAACGAGATCATCCTCGCGGCGAAGAAGAGCGGCGACATCGACAAGATGGCGACCAAGTGGCTGGGCCGCCCGGCCGGCACGCTGCCCGAATAAGGCCCCGACATGTTCGATTTCGGCGCGGTGCTCGCCGAGTGGCCGCTGCTCGCCAAGGGCGTGGCCTGGACACTCGGCCTGACGGCCATCGCCACCTTCATCGGCATGGCGCTGGGCATCTTCTGCGCCTGGGCGCGCGCCAGCGGGCCGGTGTGGTTGCGCTGGGTCGTCGGCGTCTACGTCGAACTGATCCGCAACACGCCGTTCATCGTGCAGCTGTTCTTCATCTTCTTCGGCCTGCCGGCAGCCGGGGTGCGGCTGTCGCCCGAGACGGCGTCGATCATCGCGATGGTGGTCAACCTCGGCGCCTACGCCACCGAGATCGTGCGCGCCGGGCTCGAAGCCACGCCGCGTGGCCAGATCGAGGCGGCGCAAAGCCTGGCGCTCGACCGCTGGCAGATCTTCAGCCGTGTCGTGCTGCCGCCGGCGCTGCGCAAGGTCTGGCCATCGCTGGTGAGCCAGATCGTCATCGTGATGCTGGGCTCGGCCGTCTGCGGCCAGATCAGCACGCAGGAGTTGAGCTACGCGACGAACCTGATCTCCAGCCGCAACTTCCGCAACTTCGAGTCGTTTTTCATCGCCACCGGCATCTACCTGCTGCTGGCCATCGCGCTGCGCCAGTTGCTGAACTGGGCCGGGCCGCGCTATTTCTTCGGACGCTGAAATGCAACGTGCTGCGCAGGTTTCGGCAATCGGCCCGTTGCAGTCGTTGGGGCTGTGGCGATCGCGTGCGCTTGGGGTGCCCTGTTGCGCTCATGTCCCCCGCGCCAGCTTGCTGCGCAAGCTGGCGCTCCTCCTTTACTTCGCTCCACAGGGCACCCCAACCGCCCGCTCAGGCACCACTGTTGGTGCGCCACGGGCGCGCATGCCAAGCGGGTGGCAGGCCGAGGGCGTTGGGTACCGGGCGCAGCGAAGTAAAGGAGGAGGCCCGGCTTGCGCAGCAAGCCGGGCCGGGGGACATGAGCGGAGCCCGGTACCCAGCGGCCTTGGCCCGCTACGACCCTTCGAACGAAGGTCTGGAACGGGCCGCATATGCATCGCGCATCGCGCCCACCGCGGTGGAGCCACTGAAATGACCCTCCAATCTCACCTCGGGCGCTGACACCATGGTCGAGTTCAGCATCTGGGACATCTTCCGCAACCTGCTGTTGGCGGCACGCTGGACGGTGGTGTTGTCGCTGATCGCCTTCGTCGGCGGCGGCCTCGTCGGCGCGGCGCTGCTGGTGGCGCGGCTGTCCAAGCGGCCGCTGGTCGAGCGGGCGGTCGGTGTCTACGTGCAGGTGTTCCAGGGCACACCGCTGCTGATGCAGCTGTTCCTGGCCTACTTCGGCATCGCGCTGCTCGGTGTCGAGACTTCGCCGTGGACGGCCGCCGCGCTGGCGCTGACGCTGTACACCAGCGCCTTCCTCACGGAGATCTGGCGCGGCTGCGTCGTCGCCATCCCCAAAGGCCAGTGGGAGGCTGCCGCCAGCCTGGCGCTGAGCTTCGGCGAGCAGCTGCGCCACATCATCCTGCCGCAGGCGCTGAAGATCGCCGTGCCGCCGACCGTCGGTTTCCTGGTGCAGGTGATCAAGGGCACGGCGCTGGCGTCGGTGATCGGCTTCATCGAACTCACCAAGGCCGGCAGCATGATCAGCAACGCCACCTTCAAACCGTTTGTCGTGTTCAGCGCCGTCGCGCTCATGTACTTCCTGATCTGCTTCCCGGTCAGCGCCTGGGCCAAGGTCCTCGAAAGGAAACTGAATGCCGCTCGCCGCTGAAGTGTCAACCCCGGCCCCCACCATCGTCCGCATCACGGCCCTGCGCAAGGCCTATGGCACCAACGAGGTGCTGAAAGGCATCGACCTCGACGTGCAGCGCGGCGAGGTCGTCGCGATCATCGGCAAGAGCGGTTCGGGCAAGAGCACGCTGTTGCGTTGCATCAACGGCCTGGAGATCTTCCAGGAAGGCAGCGTCAGCGTCGCCGGCAAGCCGCTGCTGCACGAGAGCGCGATGGCAATGCGTGAACTGCGCCAGCAGGTCGGCATGATCTTCCAGGGTTTCAACCTGTTCCCGCACCTCAGCGTCGGCCGCAACGTGATGCTGGCGCCGACGCTGGTGAAGAAGACCCACGGCAGCGCCGCGGTCGAGCAGGCGAAGAAGCTGCTGCAACGTGTGGGCCTGGCCGAGAAGTTCGACGCCATGCCCGAGCAGCTCTCGGGCGGCCAGCAGCAGCGTGTGGCGATCGCACGGGCACTGGCGATGGAGCCGGCCGTGCTGCTGTGCGACGAGATCACCAGCGCGCTCGACCCCGAGCTGGTGGGCGAAGTGCTGCGTGTGGTGGAAGGCCTGGCCGACGACGGCATGACGCTGTTGATGGTGACGCACGAGATGAACTTCGCGCGCAAGGTCAGCGACCGCGTGATCTTCATGCACCAGGGCCGTGTGCACGAGATGGGGCCGCCGGCCGAACTGTTCGGCAGCCCGAAGACGCCGGAACTGCAGCAGTTCCTGGCGTCGATCCACTGACCCCGGTTCAGAACTTCGGCGCGCCGAGTTCCTCTTCGCTGCGCGACTGGCATTGCATCGTGAAATCCCCGAGCCGTTGTTCTTCTTCGTTCAGCAGCGTGCCTTCGAGCACGCCGGTCTGCCGGTCCACCGCAAGCCTGATCTGGTTCAGCCGCCGCAGGTCGGGCAGCAGCACCAGCACCGTGCTGTGCAGCCAGCCCGGCAGCGCCACGACGGTGGTGCCCATCGCCGGCAGCCGGTAGGTCATCGAATAACTCGCCGGCGACGGTGTGTACTGCAGCCGCTCGCCCACCGGCAGCACGTTCGAACGCTGGATCAGCGCCGTGCGGTTGGCAAAACGCAGCGCGAAGTCCGCCTGCGCCGGCACCGTCTTGCCGGCGGCAGAGAACTGGCCGGCGCAGGAAAGATAGCGACTGAACTCCTGTGCGGCGGCCGGCGCGGTGCCGGCCGCCAGCAGCAGCCAGGCCATGCCCCGCCGAAGCCCGCGCCGGTTCATTTCGGCACCGTCGACGCGTCGGCCTTGCTGCCCTGCACACCCAGCGTGCCGCCGGCGCCCAGCCCGCCCCGGACCGTCTGCGTCTTGTAGTTCTTCAACGCCGGCACCAGCTTGTTGTAGGCATCGGCATAGGCCTGCAGGATGATCGTCGAGGTCGAGGTGGTGGAACCCGTGCTGGCCTGGCCGCCGCCCAGCACCCTGCCGACCTTGCCGAGAACCGACGTGGCGAGCTGGGTATCGGCGCCGGAACCGCGCCCCTGCGCGACCGCGACCTGCAGCTTCGAGCGCACGTCGAACAACACCAGCTGCACGTCGGCCGACGATTCCGACTTGCCGGCGCTGACACCGCCCAGGAAACTCGGCATCAGGCCGCCGAGCTTGAGGCCGGAGCTGTTTTCGTTCTTGTTGACGGCCACCACCATCGAGCGCAGAACGAAGTCGGCGGCGACTTCCTGCCCCTGGCCCATGTTCGCGTCGTCGCGCATTTCGTTGCCTGGCCCGCGGGCACGCCGTTTCTCGTCGCTGGCGGCCGCCTCGCCGAGGCCGCGTTCGACGATCGCCAGGCAGTTGGACTGCTGGATGAGCAGCCGCAACGAGTCGATCGTCACGCCGCCGGCGGGCGCACTGCCGCGCTGCTGCTGCATGCTGTTGACGTCGCGCAGCAGCCCGCGCAGCGATTCGAGGGCCGAGTCGCCCTTGGCGGCGGTGCCGCTGCCGCTGGTATCGGCCGCGGCGTTGCCGTCCTGCAGCCGCACCGTGCCGACCGTGTCGGGGCAGGTCTGCAGGCTGGCGTCGGCGCCGACCGCCGTGCCGCCGCCGGCCGCACCGGTGGACACCGGGACATCGCGCTTCGTCGCCGGCGCGCTGGCGCAGCCGGCGACAAGCGCCGTGGCCGCAAGCAGCAGCCCCGTGAGCGTTCGCCCGACAGCGGCGTCGCCTGTCCTGGTGCCGGCGCTTGTGCGTTGGCCGCCGCTTCTCGCTTGTGATGTCTGCATGTTGCTTGCTCCCGCTACGCCCTGATTGGCGCTGCAGAGTCTGCGCAGCAGCGTCCGGCAAACGTCCGCAGGCGCGACCACGAGCCCCCGTACGGCGCTCGGCCTTTGCCCGCCGCCGTTGCACAGCAGCCGCACGATGCAGGCGATGACCGAGACCGACCCACCGCCTGCCGCGACGCTGCTGCTCGCGCGCCAGCTCGCGCCGCCCGCAGCCGGCGTCGGCGCACTGATCACCGACGCTTCGGACAGCCACCTGCTCGTCGTCGCGCCCACCGGCGCCGGCAAGGGCCGCTCGGTGCTGCTGCCCTGGCTGCTGAGTTACCCGGGCTGCGTCATCGTCGTCGACCCCAAGGGCGAAGCCGCCAGCGTCAGCGCACGCTACCGGGCCGAGCTCGGCCAGCAGGTCTGCATCGTCGACCCCTGGCAGCACAGCGACGCGGCAAGGCAGCATGCGCTGAACCCGGTGCAGGCGATGCTGCGCCACAGCACCGACCTCGGTGACGACTGCATGACGCTGGCCGAGCTGATCGCCGGCGAGGCGCCGGCTTCGCTGCAAGACCCGTTCTGGCGCGCGTCGGCGCTGCACCTGCTGACGGCCCTGCTCGGCTGGAGCTGGGTGCGTGCGCAGGTCAGCGGCCGGACCGGCAGCGACGACGGCACCCTCGCCGCCGTCTGGTCGCTGCTGCACGCCGACGACCTGCCGCTGACGTTGGCAACCCTGCTCGACAGGCACGGCCAACATGCTGCGCTGCCGGCTTTTGTGCAGCAGGGTTTCGTCAACTTCCTGCGCCACGAAGCCGAACGGGTGCGCACCAGCGTGCGCAGCGAAGCGGTGTCGCTGATGCGGGTCTTCGGCTCGGCACGGGTGCAGCGCGCGACGGCGCAGACGACGCTGCCGCTGGACACGCTGGTGGCCGGCGGCGCCGCCTCGGTGTACCTGGTGGTGCCGCCGGACCGGCTGGAGTCGCATGCCGCCTACCTGCGCATCCAGCTCGGCGCGCTGCTCGGGCTGATGGTGCGGCGGCCGCGGCGACCGCGCTGGCCAACGCTGTTCATCGTCGACGAGCTCGGCCATCTCGGCCCAGTGCCGCAGCTGCGCCAGGCGATCACGCTGCTGCGTGGCTATGGCGTGCGTGTCGCGCTGTTCGTGCAGTCGCTGGCGCAGCTGAAGAGCCTGTGGCCGCGCGACTGGGAGACCCTGCTCGACAACACCGGCACCTGGATCCACTTCGGCAGCACCAGCCTGGCCGCGGCGCGCCAGGTGGCCGACCAGCTGGGCGATGTCAGCGCCGAGACGCTGCTTGCCCTGCCGCCGGACCAGATGGCGCTGCACCGCGCCGGCCAGCCCACCGTGCTGGCGCACAAGCTCGACTACCTGCACGACCCGCTGTTCGCCGGCCGCTTCGACCCCAACCCGATGCATGCAGCCGAGACCGTGCCCGGGCACCGCAGCGGGCTGGCGCGCAGCCGTGTCGGCGCGGCGGCTGCGCTGTCCAGCCTGGGGGACTAGGCCCGGCCGCGGCCGGCGCCGCGCCCGGCACCGCGGTCCCGCGATGGACCCGAGGCGATCGCGATCGCCTCGCCATCGGCCAGCGCCTCGCCACGCGCCCACAAGAGCTTGCAGCGCGCGGCACCGAGCGCGGCGTCGACCTGCCGCTGCACACGCTGCACGTGCGCTTCGTCGTCGGCCGACAACACCGGCAACTGGCGCAGCCAGTACACCCGTGCAAACGCCATCAGCAGCGCCGCGTCTTCGGCGCGCTGCAGCCGCGCCAGCAAAGGGGGCTGGTTCCACAGCGCAAAGGCCAGGAAGTAGCGGCTGCCGTGGGCATGGGCAAGCTGCACCTCGCGCTGGCTGGCGGCCAGCGCCGATTCGAGTTCGCCGAGGCTTTCATGCGCGTTGACGATGCGGTTGACGAGCTGGATCTGCGTCATCACATCGCCCAGCGCGGCGGCCAGGCGTTCGCCTGCGGTCGACACCGCAATCGCCTCGCGGAAACGCTCGGTCAGCAGCAGGCAGGCGGCGCGCCCCGGCAGCGCCAGCAGCGAAGTGCGGCGGTCGCCGGCGCCGCTGTAGACACGTTCGGCCTGCTCGAACAACGCCGCGGCCCTGCCATGGTCGTCTTCGTGCTCCAGCGCGACCGCGCCGCGCAGCATCAGCCAGCGGCCGCGCTGTGCAGCCGCTGCGTCGGCCGGCAGCAGCGCCTGGGCCTGGCCCAGCAGTTCGAGCGTGCGCTCGCCGTCGTGCGCGGCGCGCCAGTGCACGGCCGCCTGCGCCAGCACCACCAGCGCTTGCAGTGCGCTGTCGCTGCCAGCGGCTTCGAGCGCCTGCACGACCTGCGCATGGGCCTCCTTCGCATGGCCGGCGTTCAGCCAGAGGGCGGCCAGCAGCACCCGCAGATCGACACGTTGCGCCGCCGGCAGGCCTGGCAAGCTCGGCATCTGCGCCAGCCGCTGCAGCAGCGCGACAACAGCGTCGGGCGCACCGCGTGCGCGCCAATGCGCCGCCAGCGCCTGCACCAGCGCGGCGGCGCTGGCGATGTCTTCGTCGTCGCAGCCGCTCGCCAGCGCCGCGCCGAAGTTCGCCAGGTCGGCCGTCGCGGGCCAGGCATGGCGCCCATCGAGTGCACGTGCCTGCGCCAGGAAAAACGCGCGGTGGCGCGCTCGCGCGGCCGCAGCGGCAGGGCCGGCGAGGCGTTGCACGACGAACTCGCGCACGACACGCAGCATCTGCAGCCGCGGCGCGCCGCCGTCGGCCGGTGCGGCCTGCACCAGCGAGTCGCGCACCAGCGCATCCAGGGCCTGCGGCAGCCCTTCACCCGCACCGACGGCAAGCGCCTGCTCGGGTGTCCAGCCGCCGCTGAACACCGTCAGGCAGCCCAGCAGATCACGCGCCGGCGGCGCCAGCAGGCGCCAGCTCCATTCGAGCGCCGCGTCCAGCGAGGCATGGCGGCCGGCACGCGCAGCGCGCACCGACGGGCGTGCGAGCCCACGCAGGCTGGTCTGCAGCTGGCGCAGCATGTCTGGCGGCGTGTGGCTGCGGATCTTCGCCGCCGCCAGCTCGATGGCCAGCGGCAGGCCGTCGAGCAGGCGGCAGATGTCGGCCACCGCGGCGGCGTTGAGCCGGCTGACGCGGAAGTCCGAGCGTGCGGCACGCGCGCGGTCGCCGAACAGCGCCACACCCGGGTTGCGCGCCACCGTTTCGGCGTCAGCACCGGCCTCGGGCAGCGGCAGCGGCGCGAGCTCGATCACGGTTTCGTCGCCACGGCCGAGCCGGCGCCGCGATGTCAGCAGCAGCCGCGCCTCGGGCAGGCGTTCGAGCAGCGTGTCGAGCAGCGGGCCGGCGGTGTCGCCGACAAGCTGTTCGAAGTTGTCCAGCACGAACAGCACACGCTGGCCGGCCAGCCGCACCGCGATCTGCTCGATCGGCGGCCGCCCCGAAGGCTGCAGCCCGAGCGCTGCACGCAGGTGATCGAACAGCTGCTCCGGCTGCCGGCATTCGGCGAGCGCGACGAAGACGACTTGTTCGAGGCCGGCGATTTCGGCTGCAGCCTCGGCGGCCAGCCGCGTCTTGCCGCAGCCGCCGGCGCCGGTGACGCAGACCACGCGCTGCGCCTCGACGGCGCGGCACAGCTGGTCGATCTCGGCACGGCGGCCGAAGAAACGTGTCAGGTAGGGCACGATCGGCCGCCGCGCCTCGGCCGCCGGGGCGGGGGTGTCGGCGCCGTCGTCGCCATCGCCATCGAAAGCCGCGTCGTCGTCGCCGCCGCCGGCCAGCGCCGCTTCGACCCAGGCCAGCCGCGCCGCCAGGCGTTCCCGCTCTTCGTCGACGAAGCCGTCGTGCAGGCCGGGCAGCAGTTCGCCGCGGTAGCTGGCATGGGCGGCGGCGAACTCGCGCCGCGCCGCATGGCGGCGGAAACGGTCGACGTCGACATCGAAGCCTGCGGCGTTCAGGCGCACCGTGTCGCGGTCGGCGTCGAAGGCGCTGGTCAGCGTGACCCCCGGCTGTTCGAGCTGCACACGCAGCGTCGACAGCGTGCGCCGCAGCCTGCCGCGCGCTGCGTCGCTGGCAACGCCGTCGACGCAAAGCTCGGGCCAGACTGCCAGCGCAAGATCGTCACGCAGCCACGTGGCGCGCGGCGCGAGCACGAGGCGAGCAAAAAGCAGCAAGGCCTGGCGGCTGCTGAAGCGCTGGATCTCGACATCGCCGTTGTGCAGCCGCAGCCCACCCAGCAACTGCACCTGCCAGGCACTGCCGAACAGCGGCGGCGCACCGCTCAACGCACGAACCCGACCGCACGCCGCTGTCGCACCTCGGGCTTGACGCGGTGTTCACCTTCCAGCTGCGACAGGAACTCGTCGGGATCGAAGGCCACAGCCAGGATCTCGACCTGGCGCTGCACCGCCGCGAAGTCGCCAGGCACCAGCTGGTCCAGCTGCGACAGACGGCTGCGCTGTTCGGCACTGAGCGCCGCGGCATCGCCAGCCAGCGCCTCGGCGACGAACATGCGTTCACGCTGTTCGCCGGTGAGTGCACGGAACTTGATCTTGAAGGTGAAGCGCCGCAGCGCGGCTTCATCCAGGTCTTCGAACAGGTTGGTCGTGCAGATGAAGACCCCTGCAAAACGCTCCATGCCTTGCAGCAGTTCGTTGACCTCGCTGACCTCGTAGTGGCGTTCGGCGAGACGGCGGCTGCGCAGGAAGCTGTCGGCTTCGTCGAGCAGCAGCACCGCACCTTCGCTCTGCGCTTCTTCGAACATGCGCGCCAGGTTCTGCTCGGTTTCGCCGACGTATTTGCTGGCGATGTCGCTGGTCTGGCGGATCATCAGCGGCCGCTGCAAGGCCTGCGCGATGTGCTCGGCCAAGGCCGTCTTGCCGGTGCCCGGCATGCCGTGGAAACACAGGGTGCCGTGACCACGCCGTTGCAGCGCTTCGATGATGCGTGGCACCTCGAAACGCGTCTCCACGTTCAGCAGCGTCAGGTCGTAGGCCGTCACCACCGGGCGTGCACCACGCTCCTGGCCGGCGCTGCCGAGCGCGCGGTCGGCGTTGGCGAGCTGGCGCTGGATCAGCGCTTCGTAGACGGCCTGTTCGGCGTTACCTTCGTCGCGTGCCAGCTTCGCGAACCGCACCGCTGTGCGGATCTGCGCCGGCGTCAGCGCACGGCGCTCGGCCAGCTTGGCGGCAAAGCCTTCGCTCACCGGCGCACCGGCCAGCGCGCGCTGCACCAGGCCTTCGCGGGCGCCGGGCGGCGGGCTCTTCAGCAGCAGGTGGTACTGGAAGCGGCGGCGGAAGGCCGGATCGATCTGCTCGATGCGGTTGGTCACCCAGAGCACCGGCACCGGGTTGGTTTCCAGGATCTGGTTGACCCAGGCCTTGCCGCTGACGCTGCCCGAGGGCATGGCGTCGCTGCTGTCGAGCCGCGCAATCAGTTGCGCGGCTTCGCTGCTGATCGGCGGAAACACGTCTTCGACTTCGTCGAACAACAAGGCCACACCGGGGCTGCCCTTGAGGAATACCTGGCTGATCTGCAGGCTGCGGTAGCGGTCGCGGCCGCTCAGGCTGTTGCCGTCGCGGTCGGCGTATTCCACTTCGTAGAGTTCGAGCCCGGCAGCGGCGGCGCAGACCTTCGCGAGTTCGGTCTTGCCGGTGCCCGGCGGGCCGTAGAGCAGCACGTTGACACCGGCTTCCTTGCGCTCGGCGGCGTTTTTCAGCAGCGCCGTCAGCACCTGCGTGTCTTCGTCGACGAAGCTGAAGTCGCTGACACCCAGCTCGCTCTTGGTGGCCGGGCGTGTGAACACCGCCATCAGGTCGTTGGGGCCGCGGTATTCGCGCATCAGCACCGGCGGCAGCTGTTCGCTGACCTTCATCAGGTCGGCCAGGTCGGTGATGTTCTGTTCGGAGATCAGGTTCTCGACCATGCCGATGCGTTCCAGCCGCGAACCGGCGCGCAAGGCCTCGGCCACTTCACCGGCTTCGACACCGGCCACCGCGGCGATCGCGGCATAGGCCTCCTGCGCGTTGTTGACCTTGAACTCGACCAGCAGGCCGCGCAGGTCGCGCTGGTACCGCGCCAGCGTGCCGTAGAGCAGCAGCGCACGTTCGGCCGGGTTCAGCTGCAGCAGGCCGGCGAGCGCGTCGATGTTCTTCTGCACCAGCGTGCTCTGTTTCTTCAGTCGCCGTTCCAGCCATTCGCAGGTGGCACCGAGCACGGCGAGCAGGTCTTTCGGCGCGTCCTTGATGTATTCGTCGATGTAGAAAAACAGCGTGCCTTCTTCGTACGGGCCGCGCCAGGGGCCGTGGCGCGCGATGAAGGCGTCGTCGCTCAGGGCTTCATGGCCTTTCCACTGCGCATTGCCGCGGCAGCGCTGGTGCAGGAAGGCACGCACCCGGCCCAGCACCGGCACCGGCCACACCAGGTGGCGGCCGGCCAGAGAGAGCAGGCTGTTCCAGTCGCGCCGCAGGTTGAAGCGGCCGGCCTGGCGGAGCGTGAGTGTCAGCACGAAGTGGGAACACAGCGTGTCGAGCACGGGGGCTTCCGCCAAGCCTGGCGACAACACGCAGCGCGCTTCGACAAGGCCCTTCGGCATCGTGCACCCCCCAGTCACGGATGCGCACGATCTTGGCGCGCCCTCGGTGCAGGGTCAAGGGCTGGTGGGCGAGATGGGTATAGCCGTTCGTGGCCCCCCAAAGAGGCTCACAAGCGCTCACAACCCCTCACAAGGGCTGCATCTCGCGCAGCAGGAACTCGGTGCTCTCGTCGGCCTGCGGCACGCTCAAGCGCACGCGCACCGGCAGGAACGAACGTGCCGGGTCGAGCCAGATTTCGCCCAGTGTGTCATACGGCTTGCGCGGTTCGCGCCTCAGGCGCAGCGCGGCTTCGACCCGGCCTGCCGGCAGCTCCAGCGCCTCGCTGGCCTCGACGGTGAAGGTCCAGACATCGGCGTCGCCGCGGGCGCCCACCACGAACAGGCTGATCTGCGCGCCGGGGCCGTATTTCGCCGGCTCGGCGGCGACGATGGCGGGCAGTTGCAGCATCCAGCTCAGGCGGTCCTGGGCGCCGGGCAGCAGCGGGAACTCGAGCTGCGGCCCGGAAAACGTGATCACACCCTTGTCGCGCTGAAAATTGGCGGCGCGCACGTCGCGGCTGCGGCGGCGGTCGACAAAACGCTCGGGTGCGATGCCGGCGGCGTCGAAACCACCTTCGCTGCGCCAGTTCAGCACGTTGATCGAAAACGCCGTGCCTTCCATCGTCAGCGCGTAGCGGCCCTCGTCCGGGCGCCAGGCGAGTTCACCCGCGCCCGCCAACGCGCCGCGCCGCAGTTCGTAGCGCAGCAGCACCGGCGGCGGCAGACGTGTGGCATAGACCGGCAGCGGCTGGCCGCCGGCGTCGCCAGAAGACGCGGCCGGCTGCGCCTGCGCCGCCACCGGCGCGGTGTCTCGTGCGGTTTCCGGCTCGGCCTCCGGCGCCGAGGCCGCCGGCGCCACCGCAGCCACCACAGGCTCCGTCGGCGCCGGTTCGACCACCCGCGCTTCGGGCTGGCTGGCTGCGGGGGCCGGCAGTGGGGCCGGCACGGGCACAGCGGGCAACGGCGGCGCCGGTACTTCAGGCATCGCCGCGGCGGTTGGGGGTGCAGGCACCGCGATCTGCCGCACCTGCAGCGCCGGCTTCACGCCGCCGCGCCAGCCGTCGCCCACACCCAGCGGCAGCAGGCCCAGCAGCAAGGCGTGGGCCAGCAGCACCGCCAGCACCAGCGGCGGCAGCACACGCAGCGGTTTCGGGAAGACGATCTTGGGGGGCACCGCACAATACTGCCATCAACCCCGAACCCTGATCCTCCGATGAAGCTCGCCACCCTGAAGGACGGCTCGCGCGACGGCCAACTCGTCGTCGTCTCGCGCGACCTGGCCCAAGCGCATTTCGCCACCGGCATCGCCACCCGGATGCAGCAGTTGCTCGACGACTGGAACTTCATCAGCCCGCAACTCGACGAGCTGAGTCTGACGCTGAACCACGGCAAGGCGCGCCACGCCTTCAGCTTCGACCCCAAACAATGCATGGCGCCGCTGCCGCGCGCCTTCCAGTGGGCAGACGGTTCGGCTTTCATCAACCATGTGGAACTGGTGCGCAAGGCGCGCAACGCCGAGGTGCCCGAAAGTTTCTACACCGACCCGCTGATGTACCAGGGCGGCAGCGACGACTTCCTCGGCGCCACCGACGACGCCGTCTTCGCCGACGTGGCCTGGGGCATCGACTTCGAAGCAGAGGTCGCCGTGATCACCGGCGATGTGGCGATGGGCACCCCACCCGACAGCGCGCTCGAAGGCATCCGCCTCGTGATGCTGGCCAACGACTGGAGCCTGCGCCACCTGATCCCGAACGAGCTGGCGAAGAGTTTCGGTTTCCTGCAGAGCAAACCCGCCACCGCCTTCAGCCCGGTGGCAGTGACGCCCGACGAACTCGGCGAGGCGTGGCAAGGCGGCCGCCTGCACCTGCCGCTGGAAAGCACCTGGAACGGCCAACGTGCCGGCCTGTGCAACGCCGGGCCGGAGATGACCTTCCACTTCGGCCAGCTCATCGCCCATGTCGCGAAGACACGCAACCTGCGCGCCGGCAGCATCGTCGGCTCGGGCACGGTGAGCAACAAGGACTGGGCCAAGGGCTACAGCTGCATTGCCGAGAAACGTGCGATCGAAACCATCGAAAGCGGCGCCCCCAAGACCGACTACATGCAGTTCGGCGACACGATCCGCATCGAGATGCTGGGCGCCGACGGCAACAGCCTGTTCGGCGCCATCGATCAGCGCGTTGTGGCGCCGGCGAGCTGAAGACTCTGACGCCGCCGTAACGCGACCACCAGCACCCCGGCCAGCAGCAGCAGCCCCGTGGGCGGCTCCGGCACCGCGGCGACGGCATCGCTCAGCGATGTCAGCGCCAGGCCGCCGCTGGTGACGTCGAAGTCCACGCTGTACAGCCAGCCGTCGGCGAGGCCGCTGATCGACAAGCTCGACAAGCCGGTGCCGCCGGCGAAGCTGCCGCCCACCACCAACAGGTCGAAACGGTCGCCGGTCTTCGGCGCAAAACCGTCCAGGAACAGCAGCGCGACGCGGCCACCGAGCACCGCGTCGCCGCCGATGAACAACTGGTCGTGTTCGCTGCCGGCACCAAGGCCGGCGATCTCAAGTTCGAGCACGCCAGTCGCGCCGAGTTCGAAGCTGCCGGTGATCGTCATGCGCCCCGGCGAATGGCCGGGCGCCACGGTGCCATCGGCGAGCAGCTTGCGGTCGAAATCCAGCGTACCGCCGTCGCCCGACAGGCGCGCACCCTCGGCGATGTAGGCGGCGTCACCGCTCAGCACCGCGCCGTCGCCGATCTCCAGGTTGCCGGCGTGCACCATCAGGTTCTCGACGCCGCCCAGCCGCGTGCCGGCGCCGACGATGCGCAGGCTGCCGCCCCGCACCGTCACCTCGCTGGCGCTGGCCTGCGTGCCACGGTCGAACAGTGCGCTCGCGCCGGCAGGGCCGACATCGAGGCGGCCGAGTTCAACCGTCGCTGCAGAAGCAAAGAAGCTGCCGCCTGCGGTCACCTGCACACCACCGGCTTTCGAGCGCAGCAGCGCGCCGTCGCGCACTTCGAGCACGGCGCCGTTGCCGACGTTGAAACTGCCGTCGACCGACTGGCTGCCGGCGCCCACGACGCGCAGTGCCGCGGCATGCGCGCTGGTCGATCCGATGTCGACGATGGTCGCGTGCCACTGCACCTGGCCGCCGCCGTGCACCAGCAGTTCGCCCAGGCCGGCACGGCCAATGCCGGCGCTGGCGGCGTCCACGGTCAGCATCGAACCGCTGCCGTCGATGCGCAGCGTGCCGCGGCTGCCGGCGAGCGCTGCGATCTCAAGCCCGCGTGCACGCAGGCTGCCGCCGTCTTCGATGCGCAGGTCGGCCGTGGCGCCGACGCGTGTGGCCAGCTGCAACGCGCCGGCAGCGTCGACAGCGGCGCCGGCGCCCACCGTCAGCGTGGCGGGTGCGGCATCGGCGCCGACGATGATGTGGTTGGCGACGTCGAGCCGGCCGTTGCGCAGCGTCAGCGCGCTGGGGCCGTGCCGGCCTTCGCCGACCAGCACGCCGTAGTTCTTCTGCGAAGCGCCGCTGGTCGTGGTCTCGACCGTGCGGCCGTTCAGGTCCAGCGTCAGCGATTCGCCGTCGACGATCAGGCCGCGCCAGCGCTGGCCGGCGTCGAGCTTGAAGGTCAGCGAACGTGGGCTGGTGCGGTTGAAGACCGCCCACGACGTTGCGTCGGGCGCCGCCTGCTCGACCCACGACGTGGCCTCGGCCAGCACGCCGGCGGTGTCTGGCGCCCAGTGGCGCCGGTCTTCGAACAGCGTCAGCTCGTAGTCGAGCTTGAGGTCGCTGATGGCGCTGCTTTGCTCGTTGTCCAGCGAGGCGCCGCCACGGGCGCCAACCGGTGACCAGAGGTCGGGGAAATCGCCGGCATGGGCATAGGTCTGGCCGGCGACGTTGAGCGCGACGAAGTCGCCGCCGCGCACGGCCAGCGTGGCGCTGGCCGGCATGGCACCGACGATGGTCTCGTCGTCCTGGCTGCCGATGCGCCGCCGGTGGTAATAGCTGAAGGCCTGGGCACCGACGCTGACGTTGACCCTGTTCTCGACCTCGGCCTTGGGGCCGCGGCCCGAGCCCAGCGTGAGCTGGTTGTTCTCGGTGAAGACGAAGTTCAGCCGCGCCAGCTCGCCGGCCTCGACCGGGTCGAGCAGGAAACGGTCGTTTTGGTACCCCGCCGCCGCAAAGCGCACCGAGTGCGAAGAGACGACGCCGCGGCCCAGAAGGCTGGGCAAGGCCTGGCCGTTGTTGCCGAGGTCGTCGGTCAACGAGACACCCGTGGTGTTGCCGCCGCCGCCGTTGGTCAGCGTGACACCGAACCACTCGCCCGGCCCGGCCGCGGTGGGTCCACAGAACGCCGCCGTCAGCAGCCCGGCGATACAGAGATGGAAACAGCGAGCAGACATGAACTCTCCTGGTGGGTCAGGTTCGGCGCGCGGCACGGCCCAAGCCGGCCAGCGCCAGCAGCACCAGTGCCAGCGTGCCCGGTTCGGGCAGCGCGGGTGTCGTGCTCGCGTCGATACGCCACAGCACCGAGAACTCGGCGCCGCTGGCGGGATCGAAGCCGCGCAGCGACATCGTGAAGGCGTCGATGCCTGCGGGGATGCCGGCCAACAGCGCCGGCAGGTCGGTCAGCAGCGTCGTGTCGTCCAGCAGGTCGGGTGCGGCGCCGAAGTCCGACAGGTTCAGGTTCAAGGTCAGGAAGCCGATCATGCCGGCCGGCAGCAGGCCGGGCGATGCCGGCGCAAAGATCTGGGCCGCGAAGCGGAAGCTGTCCATCAGCAGACCGCCGCCCAACGGCCGGTTGTTGACGATCTCGACCGAACAGTCCAGCACGTCGAGGTTGCAGTGACCGGTCTCGCCCATCTCGGTGCCCTGCACCCGCAGCGTCGAACCCGTCACCGCGCCCAGATAGAGGCCACGGTCGGCCGCGGCGTCGCTGTCGGGCGTGGCGCTGTCCAGCGTCAGCAGGCTGCGGAAACTGCCGCCGTCGAAGCCGATGGCCGCGATGTAGGCCTCGACATCGACGCCGCTGGTGCTGACACGCTGCAGCGTACCGCCAATGTCGTGGCTGACCGGTGCGGCCTGCGCTGCTGCGGCGCCGAGCGCCAGCGCGGTGGTGACGAGAAGACGTTTGATCATGGCGGCGATGCTGCCCCACCACCGTCAATGGGCCGTCAATCAGCGGCCGTGGCAGCCCCCGCGAACGGGGGGCGCAGCAGCGCCTGGGCCTCGGCCAGCGTTTCCTGCAGGCCGGCGTTGCGTGCGGCCACCGCGGCGCGCCCGGCTGCCGCCACGGCATCTGCGCTGCGCCCGGCGGCCAGCGCCACCTCGGCTTCGGCCAGCGCCAGGCGCGCCTGCACCAGCGGGTGGCGGCTGCGTTGCGCGGCGGCCTGCAAGGGTGCCAGCAACGCAGCGCCCGGCCGCCGGCACAGCACGCGCAGCGCCTGCACCCGCGACAACACGGCGCTGGACAGGCGCAGCGCGTCGCTGCCGCCAGCCAGCAGCGGCGCGGCGGCGTCCAGGTCGCGCAGCGCTGCGGCAGCAGCACCTTCGCGCAGCGCCAGGCGGGCGCGGCGCAGCAGTGCGTCGGCCTCGAACAGCGCCGAGCCCTGGGCGCGGCCCAGCGCCAGCGCGTCGTCGAGCGCGGCACGTGCTTCGCCGCAGCGGCCGGCGCTGGTCAGCACCGAGCCCAGCACCAGCAGCGACAGCGTCTGGGTATGCGGCACACCCTGCCAGCTGCGCAGGCTGCGCCGCGCCATCGCCTCGGCGGCGTCGAGTTCGCCCAGCGCGTGCAGCGCCACCGCAAGGTCGTTTTCGATCGTCAGCCCGCGGCAGAACTCGGGGTGGCGCTGCAGCAGCGCCTGGAAGGCATCGCGCGCCGCGCGGGCATCGCCGCCGAACCAGTGGATCTGCGCTTCGTAGCTCAGCACCTGCGGCCGCCGCGGCGCCAGCCGCCGCATTTGCGCCAGCCAGGACCAGGCGGCATCGATATCGGGTTCGCGCATCGCCAGTTCGATCAGCACCTCGCAGGCCGCCACCTGCGTCGGCGCCGGCAGCCGCGGCAGCCGCTCGCGCAGCGGCGCGGCCAGCAGCTGGGCGCTGCGCAGCTGGCCCGAGAAGACGGCGTTGTCGACCAGGCCGGCATAGGCCTGGCCTTCGATCTCGTCGCGCGCCGCCGCGTCGGCCAGCAGGGCGGCATCGGCCAGCACCGCTTCCAGCGCCGTGCGGCCGGCGGCCAGGTCGTGCAGCAGGTCGGCCTGGGCCAGCGCCAGCCGGGCCCGCAGCGCCAGTGCAGCGTCGGCCGACTGTTCGGCCACCTGCTGCCACAGCCGCCGTGCGGCGGCGAAGTCGCCGAGTTCGTGCTGCTGCTGGGCGCCGCGCAGCCACCAGGCCAGCGCCGCCTGCACGTCGCCGGCCGCGTGCCAGTGGGCGGCCACGGCCAGCGGTGCCGGCGCCGGTCCGGCCGCCAGCGCCACCGCGGCGCGGCCATGCAGCCAGGCCAGGCGCGGCGGCGACAGGGCGGCGACCGCAGCTTGCCGCACCAGGTCGTGCCGGCATTGCAGGCCGGCAGGGCCATGGGCCAGCAGATCGGCGGCCAGGGCCGTTTCGCAGGCGGCGACGAAGCCGACACCGTCGTCTTGCCCGGCCAGCTGGCGCAGCAGCGTCGGTGCTGCCGGCTGTGCCAGCACAGCGGCGGCGTCGACGAGCGCACGGGCCGGCGCCGGCAACGCGGCCAGGCGGCGCTGCAACAGGTCTTGCACACGGCGAGGCAAGGCTGCCGGCGTTTCGGTGGCGCCGGCCGCAACCAGCTCACCCAGCACAAATGGGTTGCCGTCGCTGGCCGCGTGCAGCGCCGCCAGCGCGGTGTCGCTCCAGTCGCGCTGTGGCCAGCGGCTGCGGCAGGCGGCGTCGCTGCCGGGGCGCGACAGCGGCGCCAACAGCTGCTGCTGCAGCTCGCCCGCGGCACTCAGCGCCGCCAGCAGCTGCGCCAGCGGCGCGCCGATCTCGTGCACGCGGGCAGCGCCACGCCAGCGCAGCTGGCCACCGTGGGCGACGAAGGCCAGCCATTCGAGCGAAGCGGTGTCGAACCACTGCAGATCGTCGGCCAGCAGCATCGCGCCGGCACTTTCGAAGGTGCGTGTGATCGCTTCGAGCAGCCGGGTCTTCGCGGTCTGCGCGTCCAGCGGCGGCAGCGCTTCGTCGCGCGCCAGCTCGGGCAGCAGACGCGCCAGGTCCAGCCGCCACGACGCCAGCGCGGCACCGCGCACCCGGCCGGGCAGGTCGTCCAGCAGCCGCAGCGCATCGGCCAGCGGCGCATACGGCACGCCGGCCAGACCTTCGCGCCCCTGCAGCCGCGGTGCCCGCGGGAAGGCGGCCTGCAGCAGCGCGCTCTTGCCGGCACCCGGCTCGGCCAGTACCACCACGGCCGCGGCGCCGCAGCCGCGCAGCGCGGCGATGGCGTCGGTGCGCCCGGGCAAAGCCCGCGCTGGCGCTGGCGCTGGCGCTGGCGCACGTTCGCGCCAGCGTGCGGCTTCGGCATCGGCCCAGTCGCGGAAGCCGGTGAAGCCCGGGATGCGGAAGCCTTCGAGCCAGCGTGTTGTGTCGACATTGGCAGGGGCCGCGGCGTCGTTTGCGCGGTTTGCGAGGTCTGCGCCGTCGGCGGCGTCCACGCCCGACGCCGCTTGCAGGCGCGCGACATCGGTCGGCAGCAGCAGCTGCACACGGTAGCGCTCGGCCTGCAGCGCTGCGGCCTGGCCCCAGCCGGTGAGCAGCGCGCGCACGCGGTGCAGGTTGGCGCGCAGGTTGCGCAAGGCCTGCGGCGGCGGCTCGTCGGGCCAGAACAGGGTGGCCAGCGCCTCGCGGTCGACCCAGCGTGCCTGCACCGCCAGATAGACCAGCAGGCAGCCGGGCAGTTGCGCCGGCAGCAACTGCGCGGCCACGCCCGGCGGCGCCCATTGCGGTGAAGTGAACAGCAGCAGCATCGGAGCCGCAGTGTGCCGTGGCCGGTCGGCTTCGTACGCAGATCGCGACCGCCTGTCGCGACAGGTGCACGGTTCGTCGCATGCAGCACGCGGCGCCGCGGTGCCGCCGATAGAGTCCGCCCCCTGTCAAGCCTGTCAAGCCTGCGCCCCAAGGAGCCCCATGCTGTCCATTTCGAACCTGTCCCACGTCTACCCGAATGGCGTGCGTGCGCTCGACGGCGTCAACCTCGACATCCCGTCCGGCATGTTCGGCCTGCTCGGGCCCAACGGCGCCGGCAAGTCGAGCCTGATGCGCTGCCTGGCGACGCTGCAGATCCCCAGCCAGGGCAGCATCCGCTTCGGTGACATCGACGTGCTGAAGACCCCGGCCACGCTGCGCGCGACCCTCGGCTACCTGCCGCAGGACTTCGGCGTCTATCCGCGGGTTTCGGCGCAGGACATGCTGGAACACCTGGCGGTGCTGAAAGGCGTGGCCGGCCGCGGCGAGCGCCGCGAGACGGTGGAAACACTGCTGCGCCAGGTGAACCTGTGGGACGTGCGCAAACGTTCGGTGGCCGGTTTCTCCGGCGGCATGCGCCAGCGTTTCGGCATTGCGCAGGCGCTGATCGGCAACCCCAAGCTGATCATCGTCGACGAACCCACCGCGGGCCTGGACCCCGAAGAACGCAACCGCTTCAACAACCTGCTGTCGGAGATCGGCGAGAGTGTCGTCGTCATCCTCTCGACGCACATCGTCGACGACGTCACCGACCTGTGCCCGCGCATGGCCATCCTGGTCGGCGGCCGCATCGTCGAGACCGGCACACCGAGCGAGCTGATCGCTGCACTCACCGGCCGTGTCTGGCAGGCCAGCATCGACAAGACCGAGCTCGATGCGGCGAAGGCACGGCACCAGGTCATCGCGACCCGGCTGCGCGGCGGCCGCACCGTCATCCGCGTGCTCGCCGATGTTTCGCCGGGCCTGGGTTTCGCGCCGGTGGAAGCCGGGCTCGAAGACGTGTACTTCTCGACGCTGCATCTGCATCGGCAGGCCGCGCCTCTTTTGAAGGCAGCCTGAATCATGTTCCGCCACATTGCCACCTTCGAATGGCGCTACCAGCTCAAGAGCCCGGTGTTCTGGGTCGGCTGCGTGTTGTTCTTCCTGCTCGCGTTCGGCTCGGTCACCTCCGACAACGTCCAGATCGGCGGCCGTGGCAACGTCAACGTGAACTCGCCGTTCGCCATCGTGCAGACGCTGGGCATCATGAGCGTGTTCGCGATCTTCATCGTCGTCGCGATGGTCGCGGGCACGGTGCTGCGCGACGACGACACCGGCTTCGCGCCCATCCTGCGCAGCACACGCCTGACCCGCGGCGCCTACCTCACGGGCCGCTTTGCTGGCTCGGTGGCCGCGGCGCTGCTGGTGCTGGCCGCCGTGCCGCTGGCGGTGGCCGTGGGTTCGTTCATGCCCTGGCTCGATGCCGAAAAGGTTGGCCCCTTCCTGCCCACGCACTACCTCTACGCGCTGTTTGTCTTCGGCCTGCCGACGCTGTTGATCATCTCGACCGCGTTCTTCGCACTGGCCACCGCGACACGCTCGATGATGTGGACCTACGTCGGCGCGGTCGGCCTGCTGGTGCTGTATTTCGTCAGCCGCGGCCTGCTGCGCGAGCTGCAGCACGACACGCTCGCGGCACTGAGCGACCCCTTCGGTCTCTCGGCCTTGACGATCGTGACCAAGTACTGGCCCGCAGCCGAACGCAACACCCGGCTGCCCGAACTCAGCGGCCTGCTGCTGGCCAACCGCGTGCTCTGGATCACCATCGCCGGCGGCTTGTTTGCATTGACCTGGCGCCTGTTCCGTTTCGAGACCCGCGGCAGCAGCGCAGCGCCCAAGGCGGTCGATGCCACCGCTCCCGCCACACCACGCAGCGGCCCGCTGCCGATGCCACGCACCGACCGCGCCACCCGCTGGGCCCAGCTGCGTGCGCTGGCCTCTTTCGACATGGGCTTCGTCTTCCGCAGCCCCGCGTTTTTTGTGCTGCTCGGCATCGGCCTGCTCAACGCCGGCGCGTCGGTCTTCTACACCGGCGAGTTCTACGGCAGCGAGTCCTACCCCGCGACGCGGCTGATGGTGCAGGCGCTGCAGGGTGCGTTCAACATCATCCCGATCATCATTGCCGTCTACTACGGCGGTGAACTGGTCTGGCGCGACCGCGAACGTCGGCTGCACGAGATCGTCGACGCCACCGCCGCGCCCGACTGGAGCCACCTGCTGCCGAAAGTCGTCGCCATCGCGCTGGTGCTGATTGCCACTTCGCTGGTGGCGGTGTTCACCGGCATGGCGGTGCAGTTGGCCAAGGGCTACACGCGCCTGGAACCTGCCGCCTACGCGCTGTGGTTCGTGCTGCCCACCGTCATCGGCGCGCTGCACCTGGCCGTGCTGTCGGTTTTCGTGCAGGTGCTGGTGCCGCAGAAGTTCATCGGCTGGGGCGTGATGCTGGTCTACATCGTTGCCACCGTCGCACTCGGCGCCGCCGGCTTCGAACACAACCTCTACAACTACGGCGGCAGCCCCACCGTGCCCTTGTCGGACATGAACGGCATGGCGCGTTTCTGGATCGGCCAGACCTGGTTCCAGGTCTACTGGAGCGGCTTTGCCACGGTGCTGGCGGTGGCGGCGTTTGCGCTCTGGCGCCGCGGCGTCGTCGGCACGCTGCGGCCACGCCTGGCCGCCGTGCCGCAGCGTCTGCGCGGTGGTGCCGGCCTGCTGGGCGCGGCCGGGCTGCTGGTGTGGCTGGGCGCCGGTGGCTGGATCTTCTACAACACCAACGTGCTCAACCGTTACATGACGCAGCCCGACCGCGACGCGGCACTTGCCGCCGCGGAAAAGGAACTGCTGCCGTTCGAAACCCTGCCGCTGCCGCGCATCACCGCCGTGAAGGTCGACGTGCAGCTGTTCCCGAGTGAAGCGCGTGCCGTCACCACGGGCAGCTACCGCATCGAGAACAAGACCCAGCAGCCGATCGACCAGTTGCACGTGAACTGGGGCGAACGGCTGAGGCTCGACCAGCTCACGCTCGGCGGCGCCGTGCTCGAGAAGGAGTACAAGCAGTTCCCCTACCGCATCTACCGCCTGCAGCCGGCGCTGCAGCCGGGTGAGGCGCGTGAACTGCGCTTCAAGACGACGCTGCAAGAGCGTGGTTTCTCGAACAGCGCGCCACTGACCCGCATCGTCGAAAACGGCTCGTTCCTCGACAACTTCGAGATCACGCCGACGCTGGGCATGTCGCGCCAGGGCCTGCTGACCGACCGCGCGAAGCGCCGCAAGTACGGCCTGCCGGCCGACCTGCGGCCGCCGAAACTGGAAGACGACAGCGGCCGCCAGCACAGCGGCTTCCGCGCCGACAGCGACTGGGTCGACGCCGACATCACCGTGACCACAGACGCCGACCAGACACCGATCGCCCCGGGCACCACGCTGTCGGACACCACGGCGAATGGCCGCCGCACCGTGCACTTCAAGACCGACGCGCCGATCAACCATTTCTTCTCCATCCAGTCGGCGCGTTATGCGGTGCAGCGCGACAGGTTCGGCGCTGTCGACCTGGCGGTCTACTACCACCCCGGCCACGGCTACAACGTCGAGCGCATGCTGAAGGCGATGAAGGCTTCGCTGGCGCTGTTCAGCGAACAGTTCAGCCCCTACCAGTTCCACCAGGCGCGCATCCTCGAATTCCCGAGTTACGCCCGCTTTGCGCAGAGCTTCGCGAACACGATTCCGTACTCGGAAGACATCGGTTTTCTCAGCAAGCCGTCTGGCGAAGAGAAGATCGACGTCGTCACCTACGTCACCGCGCACGAGATCGGCCACCAGTGGTGGGGTCACCAGCTCGACCCCAGCGAACAGCAGGGCAACACGATGCTGGTGGAAAGCTTCGCGCAGTATTCGGCGCTGCTGGTGATGGAGCGCATCTACGGCCGTGAACAGATGCGCCGCTTCCTCAAGTACGAACTCGACCGTTACCTGCGCCAGCGCGGCGGCGAGGTCGTCGAAGAGCTGCCGCTGGCGCGGGTGGAGAACCAGCCCTACATCCACTACCAGAAGGGCTCGCTCGCGATGTACTGGCTGAAGGAGGTGGTGGGTGAGCCGGTGGTCAACCGCGCACTCGCCAAGCTGCTGCAGCAGTACGCGTTCAAGGCCGCGCCCTACCCGAACACACTCGACTTCCTGAAGCTGCTGCGCGCCGAAGCCGGGCCGCAGCACGACGCGCTGATCACCGACCTGTTCGAGCGCATCACGCTGCTCGACGTGAAGGCCAGCAATGCGAAGGCGGTGCAACGCGCCGACGGCAGGTACGAGGTGACATTCCAGGTCGATGCGAAAAAACTCTACGCCGACGGCCATGGCAAGGAAACCGAAGCGCCGCTCGACGAGCCTTTCGACATCGGCGTCTTCAGCGCTGAGCCCGGGCGGCCGGGGTACAGCGCGGCGTCGGTGCTGTCGTTCACGCGCCAGCCGGTGAAAAGCGGCAGGCAGACGGTGACGGTGCTCGTCGACAAGGTGCCGAAGTTCGTTGGCGTCGATCCGTACAACAAACGCATCGACCGCAACTCGGAAGACAACCTGACGGGCGTGGAGACAAGCCCCCGGTAGGCGGCGGCCTCGGCTCTGTGGCATCGTGCGCCCATGTTGTTGCGCACGCTGCTCCGCCGGGCCGTCGGGCTGTTCACCCTGGTGGGGGCCTGGGCGGGTGTGCACGCCGCGCCTTGCCCGCCGCCGCCGGCCATGCCGACCGCCGCGCAGCTGCAGGCGGCGCAAACGCAAGACCGCGGCCTGCTCTGGCGGCTGCGGCGCGACGGCCGCACCTCGTGGCTGTATGGCACGCTGCACGTGGGCAAGCTGGAGTGGATGGCGCCCGGCCCGCGGGTTGCCGCGGCGCTGGCGGGCAGCCCGGTGCTGGCACTGGAACTGGACCCCACCGATGCCGGCATGCAGCAAGCGCTGGCCGCACCGGACGAGAGGCCGCTGACGCTGTCGCCGGCGCTGTCGGCGCGGCTGGCGCGGTGGGTCGACGCCGCCTGCTTGCCCGCCGGTGCCATCGCGCACCTGCACCCCATGCTGCAGACGGTGGTGCTGTCACTGCTGGAAGCGCGCTGGATCGGACTCGATCCGTCGTTTGCGCAAGAGCAGGCGCTTGCCCAGGCAGCGCGCAGCGCTGGCCGGCGCATCGTGTCGCTGGAGACGGTGGCGCTGCAGAAGCAGGCGCTGGTGCCGGCGGACGCCGCCGCGGCGCTGCTGATGGTGGACCAGACGCTGGCGCAGCTGGAATCGGGCACCGGCCGCCAGATCCTGCTGCGCCTGGCGCGGGCCTGGGAACAAGGCGACCTGGGCACGCTGGAAAACTACCCTGCCTGGTGCGACTGCATGCGCAACGACGACGAGCGCGCCGCCATGCGTGCACTCAACGACGACCGCAACCCGGCGCTGGCCGCCCGCATCGAAGCCTTGCACCACGAAGGCAAGCCCGTCTTTGCGGCGGTCGGTGCGCTGCACATGACCGGGCCCGCGGCGTTGCCGCGGCTGCTGGCGGCGCGTGGTTTCACGGTCGAACAGGTCGTTCCCTGAGCGCACAATCGACAGCACAACAAGTCCAGGAGACCCCCGCATGTCCGGTGCAAACGACTTCTCGAAGCTGGTTCCCGGCTTCGACTTCCTGCAAGGCCTGCTGAAAAACGCCGGCGCCGGCCTGCCCGCCATGGGGCAGTGGATCGCACCGACGCTGAACCCCGAAGAGCTGGAAAAGCGCATCGACGAGTTGCGCACAGTGCAATTCTGGCTGGAGCAGAACGCGCGCATGCTGGCGGCCACGATCCAGGCGCTGGAAGTGCAGCGCATGACGCTGTCGACGCTGAAGACAATGAACCTGCCGATGGCCGACCTGCGCGAATCGATGAAGCTGCGCATGCCGGAACCGGCTGCGGCACCCGCACCCGCACCCGTACCCGCACCGACGCCCGAACCTGCACCGCAGGCCACCGCGCCGGCCGCCGAAGCCGCCCCCGGCGCGGTCGACCCGATGAAATGGTGGGGCGCGCTGACGCAGCAGTTCACCGAGCTGGCCGCCAGCGCGCTGAAGGACGGCAGCGCCGGCATCACGAAACACCTGCCCGGCGCGACGGCGCCGAAGAAGCCCGCTGCCGCGGCCCGCCCGGCCGCGAAGAAGCCTGCCCGCGCCCCGGCCAAGGCCGCCAAGACCAGCGCGCCGCGCAAGGGCAGCTGAGAGCCTGACCTCTGCAGCACACCATGTCCGGCAGCGCCTTCCTCACCGGCCACGCCACGCACCCCGACTGGCGCATGGCGCTGGCGCTGGCCGCGGCGCAGGTCGACGCGCGGCGCGTGGCGCAGGAAACCAGCGGCGCCGGCCCGCTGACACTGGGCTTCGTCTACACCACCGACGCCTATGCGCCGCACGCCAAGGCGCTGCTGGCCGCCCTGCAGCAGCGTTGGCCGGGGGTGGCCTGGGTCGGCTGCGTCGGTGTCGGCGTGGCCGCCAGCGGTGTCGAATACATCGACGAGCCGGCGCTGGTGCTGATGCTGGCCGACCTGCCCGCGGGCCGCTTCGAAGTGTTCTCGGGCCAGCACCCGCTGCGCCGCATCGACGCTTTCAGCGCGCTGGTGCATGCCGACCCGAGCACACCCGACATCGGCGAGCTCATCACCGAGCTCAGCGACCGCGTCGCATCGGGTTATCTCTTCGGCGGCCTGGCGGCGTCGCGCAGCGGGGCCTTCCACCTGGCCGACGGCGTCTGGCAGGGCGGCCTGTCGGGCGTGGGCTTCGGCGCCGAGGTGCCATTGATTTCGCGCGTGACCCAGGGCTGCCAGCCGGTGGGCCCGGTGCGGCGCATCACCGCCACCGAACGCAACATCGTCGTCTCGCTCGACGGTGAACCTGCCCTGCCCTGCCTGCTGCGCGACCTCGGGCTGGACAACCTGGACGACCCGCGCAGCGCGCTGCCCCGGCTGCGCGCCACGCTGGTGGGTTTGTCGAACGCCAACGACGCGCCGATGGGCCGCGGCGGCCAGTTCGGCCCCGACGTGCGTGTGCGCCACCTCATCGGCCTGGACCCCGGGCGCGAAGCCGTCGCCGTGGCCGAAGCGGTGGAGCCCGGCATGCGGCTGGCGTTCTGCCAGCGCGACGTGCAGGCGGCGCGGCGCGACCTGGTGCGCATCTGCAGCGAAATCCGCGAAGAGGTCGAAACCACACCGGCCGAAGTGGCGGCCCATGCCGGCGGCAGCGAGACACCGCCGCAGCGCCGCATCCGGGGCGCCCTCTACGTCAGCTGCGCCGGCCGCGGCGGCCCGCACTTCGGCGGCCCCTCGGCCGAGCTGAAGATCGTGCAGCACGCACTGGGCGACGTGCCGCTGGTCGGCTTCTTCGCCGGTGGCGAGATCGCGCGCCACCACATCTATGGCTACACCGGCGTGCTGACGGTCTTCACCGGAGCCGGATGAAAGAGCTTCCGGGCAGCGTCAAGCACCTGACCGTCTGGCTGCTGATCGGCACCGCCATCTTCCTGGCGATGCAGGCCTGGCAGGCGCAGCAGCGGCGCTCGCTGTTCCAGCACAGCGGCGGTGTCATCGAGCTGCGGCGCGCCGCCGACGGCCATTTCCACTGGCCGGGGCAGCTCAACGGCGTGGCGGTCGAGTTCCTCGTCGACACCGGCGCCACCCGCACCGCGCTGCCGCAGGCACTGGCCCGGCGCGCCGGGCTGGTCTCCGAAGGCAGCACCCGGTCGAACACCGCAGGCGGTATCGCCGAAGGTTATGCCGCACGTGCCGACGTGGTGCTGCAAGGCGGTGTCAGCGTCAAACAGCTGCCTGTGACGGTGTTGCCCGACCTCGGCGCGCCGCTGCTTGGCATGGACCTGTTGTCGAAGATGCGCTTCAGCCAGAGCGGCGGTGTGCTGCGTTTCGAACCATGATCGCGGAGAGATCGCACACCGCCACGTCTACGGTTACACGGGCGTGCTGCCCGTGTTCACCGGCGGCGCCTGGGCCGCAGCGCCAGCGCAGCCGCGCCAGCCAGCATCAGCGCCCAGCTGCCGGGCTCGGGCACGGCACTCAGCAACTCGGGCGCGGTGGCGCCGGCGAAGCCCACACCCAGGGTGCCCGTGTGGCCGCTGCCGGAGAGGTCGGTCAACTGGTTGCCGGTCAGCTCGGCGGCATTGAAGTTGTACAGGATCAGCGTGTCGCCATCGCTGCCCAGGTCACCTGTCGGCGCGCTGAAGCTGGCACCGCTGTAGCGCGCGACGTTGGAGATGCGCAAGGTGTCCAGCAAGCCGATGAAGGACTGCGCGAGGAAGCTGGTGTCCTGGAATATCTGTGCGCCCACGGCCGGTGTCGTGCTGCTGTCGTCGTCGATGTCGCCCAGCGCTGCGCGCTGCGCCACGCGCAAGCCATCCAGGTAAAGCCGCTCCTCGCCGCCGTCGCGCACGAAGGCAATGTGGTGGAAGACACCGGTGGAGACAGCCACGTCGGCGCTGATCGAGGTCTGGTTGGTCGGCAGCGTGAAGCCGATGGCGCCCACGCCGGCCTCGGACAGTGCCAGCTGCTTGTGCTCGCGGCCGTTGGCCTGCTCGAAGTAGACGGTGCCGCCACCGCCAGCGGGTAGCAGCAGCAATACACGCGCCTCGAAGGTGGCCGCGGACCCCAGCGTGGTTTGGCCGGCAATCTGGATGGTGTCGGTGGCGGCGTCGAAGTAGGCCACTTGGGCCTGCGATGGCGCTGCGGCAAGCAGGGCGGCCAGTGTGGCCAGCATCGAGACGATCTTGTGCATGGAACCTCCTTGATGAGACGAGCGCAGTCTGCGCAGGCAGCGTCTCTGCCCCGTCTCATCCGCCGCTGTCCGCACCCCTGGTTCGCGGGATGGGCGCGCGGCCGGGCGCTGGTGCGGTAACGCCCGGCTCGCGCCGCGCCGCCGCCGCAGCGTCGAACAGCGCCGGCCGCGTAGGCCCCAGCAGCACGCGCCGCGCAGCCCGCGTGGCCGTGCTTTCGGCGTGGCGGCCGTCGATGGCGTCGAGCCAGCCGGCGGCGCGCCAGGCGGCGTCGGCCAGGCCCTGCGCGGCCGCCAGCGTCTGCGCTTCGAGCGCTGGCGCACGCAGCGTGGCCGCGGCTTCGCCGAGCAGGTGGCCGGCGCGCACGCGCAGCAGCAGGGCTTCGGCCAGCGCTTCCAGCAGCCCGGCGTCGCGCGCAATCGCCGCCATGCGCTCGGCGCTGGCCGCGGCACGCGCTGCGTCGGCGCCGGCCAGCGCTTGCTCGATGTCGACACGCACCAGCCGCAGCTGCACCCAGGGGTGCGCGCTGCGGCTGCCGATGGCGTGCAGCCGGCCGTGCAGCGCCGGGTCGGGCGGCTGGCCAGCCGCCGACGCCACCAGCCACTGCGTGGCCGTGTATTGCGACACCCGCAGCGGCTCGGCGCTGGCCGCCAGCAGCGGCGCTGCCGCGTCGAGCGCCTGCCGTGCCAGCGCATAACGCCCGCACTGCAGCAGCAGCCGCGCGCGCCGGACCTGGGCTTCGGCCTCGAAGCCGGGCGAGGCCTGCTCGCGCGCCAGCGCGAGCGCCCGGCCGAGCGCGGCATCGGCTTCGGCGTGGCGGCCGGCGCTGGTCAGCACCGCGCCCAGCACCAGCAGCGACAGCGTCTCGGTGTGGGCGACGCCTTTCCAGCTCTGCAGGCTGCGCCGCGCCATGGTTTCGGCCTCTGCCAGCTCGCCCAGTGCATGCAGCATCACCGCCAGGTCGTTCTCTATGGTGATGCCGGAACAGTGGTCGGGGTGTGCCGCGAGCAGCTGGCGCAGCGCGTCGCGCGCCGCGCGCACGTTGCCGCTGAACCAGTGGATCTGGCCTTCGAAGCTCAGCAGCGACGGCCGCCGCGGCGCGGCGCGGCGCGGCGCAGCTGCGCCAGCAGGGCCCAGCAGGCTTCGATGTCGGGTTCGCGCATCGCCAGCTCGATCAGCACCTCGATGGCATCGATGCGTTCGTGCTCTGCCAGCCGTGGCAGCAGGCTGCGCAGCCGCTTGGCGTGCTCGCGGGCGTGTGCCAGGTCGCCGGCGAAGACACGGTTGTCGACCAGCGCCGCGAGCACGCGGCCTTCGATCTGGTCGCGCTGCAAGTCGTCGGCCACGGCGCCGATCTGCACGCGCACGGCCTCCAGCGCGGCGCGGCTGCCGGCCAGGTCGTCGAAGAAGTCGACGCCCGCCAGCTCGAGCCGGGCGCGCAGCGATTGCGCGGCGTCCAACGACGCATCGGCGACCTGGCGCCACAACGCACGCGCTTCGTCGAAGCGGCCGCGCGACTTCAGCTGGCCGGCGCCGTGGTGCAGCCAGGCCAGCGCCGTCTGCGGCTCTTGCGCGGCGCGCCAGTGGGCGGCAATGGCCAGCGCGTCGGGCTCGGGCTGCGTGGCCAGCCACAGCGCGGCGCGGCGCTGCAGCGCCGGCGCGCGCGTCGGGCCGACAGCGGCCAGCGTGGCATGGCGGATCAGGTCGTGCGCGCAGACCAGGCGGTGGCCTTCGGCGCGCAGCAGCCCGGCGCCGAGCGCGGCGTCGCAGGCCGCCCGCCATTCGGTGTCGGCATCGGCATCGATGTCGGTGTCTGCATCGCCGCCGGTTTCGCCCGCTTCGGCGGCGATCAAGCCCAGCGCTTCGGCCGGCACCGGCTGCACGAACACCGCCGCCGCTTCGACGACATGGCGCGCGCGCAACCCCACGCTGCGCAGCCGGCGCAGCACCAGCTCGCTGGCACGTTCGGGCAAGGCGCCGGCGGCCGGCAGGTTGCCGCCGGCGGCGACCAGCTCGTTGACGATGAAGGGGCTGCCGCCGCTGGCGGCGTACAGGCGGTCCAGCCGCGGCGCGTCGAGCCCAAGGTCGGGCCACAGCACGTGGCAGGCTTCGGCAAGGCCGGCGCGTGTCAGCGGCAGCAGCGCTTGCTCGTCCAGCAGACGCGCGGCGCGCAAGGCGTCGAGCATGGCGCTGGCCGCCGCGCCGAGTTCGTGGCGGCGTGCGGTGGCGCGCCAGCGCAGGCCGCCGCGGTGCGCCAGCAAGGCCAGCCATTCGAGCGTGGCCGGGTCGCACCACTGCAGATCGTCGACACGCAGCGTGTTGCCGAAAGCCTCGAAGCAGCGCGCCAGCGCTTCGACCAGGCGCGCCTTCGCCGTCCAGGCGTCAAGCGCCGGCAGCGCTTCGACCGGCGCCAGCTCGGGCAGCAGCCGCGCCAGGTCCAGCCGGTACGGCACCAGCTGCGCGCCAATGCCGCCTTGCGGCTCGGCCAGCCAGCGCCGCAGCAGCGGCAGCCGCTCGCGCAGCACGTCCAGCAGCGGCCGGTACGGCAGCCCGTCCAGCCCCTCGCGGCCCTGCAGCCGCGGGGCCGCGGGGAAGGCGCTGTCCAGCAAGGTGCTCTTGCCGACCCCCGGCTCGCCCAGCACGACCACGGCCACGACCCCGCTGCCGAGCAGGCGCTGCTGTTCGGCAGCCCGCCCCGGCGGCGCTGGCAGCGCCACGGCTGCTTCAGGCGGCGCCGCGCCGGCCAAGCGGTTGCGCAGCGCCCGCCACGCGGTGGCCGCTTCGGCGTCCAGGACTGTGGCGTCCAGCGCTTCCAGCCCCGGCAGCGCCTGGCCGCCGTCGGCCTGCCAGGCTTCGAACAGCGCCAGCGCCGCCGCCGCCTGCCCGGCCCGCAGCGCCAGCGGCAGCGCACGTTCGCAAGCCTGGCGCCAGGCCGATGCGAGGTGCCGGCCTTCGCTTTCGCACCATTCGGCGAAGCCGCCGAAGGCAGGCAGCCGGTAGCCGTCGAGCCAGCGCAGCGGGCGGTGGCGCAGCAGCGCCGCTGCGTCGTTGCCGGCGATGGCCGCGCCCAGTGCGGCCACGTCGCTGGCCAGCGCCAGGCGCACACGTGTGCGCTCGGCCTGCAAGGCGGCGCCATGGCCCCAGCCGGCGGCCAGCGAGCGCGCCCGGTGCAGGTTGACACGCAGGTGGTGCAGCGCGTCGCCGGGCGCGGCGTCGGGCCAGAAGATGGCGGCCAGGCGTTCGCGGTCAAGCCAGTCGCCGTGCGCCGCCAGCACCAGCAGCAAGGCGCCCGGCACGGTGACGGGCAGGGGCTGCGCCGCCGCCGCCGCGTCGTCGCGCGCGGCCCAGTGGGGGTGGCTCAGCAGGTGCAGCATCGGCCCGGCAGTGTGCCCCAGGCCGGCGTGGCTTCAGACGTTCGCAGCTTCAGACCGTTCGCAGCTGCTCAGCCGCGCCGGCGCCGGGCCAGCAGCGCCGCGCCGCCGGCCAGCATCAGCGCCCAGCTGGCCGGTTCGGGCACGGCGGCGGTGATGGCGTCCAGCTCCACCACACGCGGCCCCGACTTGGCGAACAGCCCGCTCAGCTGCGTGAACTCGGCGCGGAAGTTCTGCGCGCCGACGGCCGCGAAGTGGCCTTGGACGTCGAGAAGGCCGGCGTTGTACAGCACTGCGGTGTTGACGCTGCTGATGAGCTGGAAGTTGCCGTCGACCTCAGCGTACAGCTTGAACTGCGAGAAGCTGCGGCCGTTGTCAACATCGAGATCGACACTGTCGGCGTTGGCCAGCAAGTGATAGCCGGTCAGCGAGATCGGCGCGGCGGTGTGCCATTCGATGCTGTGCACCGTGCCCACCGGCAGCAGGTCGCCGAACAAGGTGTTCAGCCGCTCCACCGGAAAGGACGCGAAGGCGCCGGCATCGGCGCCGAACATGCCGGCCGGCAAGCCCGCCGGGTGCGCCGTGGAAATGCTGGTGACTGCGTTGCCCTGGGCCACGTCCCAGGCATCGGTGCTGGTTTGCGCGCCGGCCGCAAAGGCCGTGGTCAGAAGACTGGCTGCCAGCAGGGCGCGAATGCCGTGTCGGGGCCGTGACAGCTGCCGGGACAGCGCGGAAGTCGTGGCGTTGGGAGCAAGCGGACGGATCATGGGAGGCTTTCCTGGTGTTTGAATGGCCGCATGGTGTCGGCTCACCGTCTCTGCCGCGTCTCACGCCGGGCTGCCGGCGCCCCCCGACTGCGGGGGACACGGCGGCAGCTGAGGGCAACCGGCCGCGTCGGCTGAACCCCAGGACCAGCGCGTGCGCAGGCACGGGCGCTGCCCACGGCGTCGTAAAGTCCGTGTCGCGCCGCCCTTTACGCGGCGCGCCAGGACACCTGCCGATGAACGCGCCCGCCGCGGACCCCGCTCTCGCCACCACCGCCCGTGCTGCCCGCCAGCACGAGGTGGTGACCGCCTTGTCTGCGGTGCTGCCGCAACACGCGCTGCTGTGGCACAGCGAAGACACCGTGCCCTACGAATGCGACGGCCTCACCGCCTACCGCCAGCTGCCGCTGGTGGTGGCGCTGCCGGAAAACGAAGCCCAGGTCGCCGCCGTGCTGCGTATCTGCCACGGCCTGCAGGTGCCGGTGGTGGCACGCGGCGCCGGCACGGGCCTGAGCGGCGGCGCGCTGCCGCATGCGCTGGGCGTGACGCTGTCGCTGGCCAAGTTCAACCGCGTCGTGACGATCGACCGCCATGCCCGCACCGCCACCGTGCAGTGCGGTGTGCGCAACCTCGCCATCAGCGAAGCCGCGGCGCCGTACGGCCTGTACTACGCCCCCGATCCATCGAGCCAGATCGCCTGCACCATCGGCGGCAACGTCGCCGAGAACTCCGGCGGCGTGCATTGCCTGAAGTACGGGCTGACCTTGCACAACGTGCTGCGTGTGCGCGGCTTCACGGTCGAAGGCGAAGCGGTCGAGTTCGGCAGCGGCGCGCTCGACGCGCCGGGGCTGGACCTGCTGAGCGTGCTGGTCGGCAGCGAAGGGATGCTGGCAGTGACGACCGAAGTCACCGTCAAGCTGGTGCCCAAGCCGATGCTGGCACGCTGCATCATGGCCAGCTTCGACGACATCCGCAGCGCCGGCGACGCGGTGGCGGCGATCATCGGCGCCGGCATCATTCCGGCCGGGCTGGAGATGATGGACAAGCCGATGACAGCCGCGGTCGAAGACTTCGTGCATGCCGGTTACGACCTCAACGCCGCGGCGATCCTGCTCTGCGAAAGCGACGGCACGCCTGAAGAAGTGGCCGAAGAGATCAACCGCATGCTCGACGTGCTCAGCGGCGCCGGCGCCTCGCGCATGGAAGTCAGCCGCGACGAGGCGCAGCGGCTGAAGTTCTGGAGCGGGCGCAAAAACGCCTTCCCCGCCAGCGGCCGCATCAGCCCCGACTACATGTGCATGGACAGCACGATCCCGCGCAAACGGCTGGCCGACATCCTGCTGGCGATTCAGCAGATGGAAGTCAAGTACGGCCTCAAGTGCTGCAACGTCTTCCACGCCGGCGACGGCAACCTGCACCCGCTGATCCTGTTCGACGCCAACGACCCCGACCAGATGCACCGCTGCGAACTCTTCGGCGCCGACATCCTGGAAACCAGCGTCGCGATGGGCGGCACCGTGACCGGCGAACACGGTGTCGGTGTCGAAAAGCTCAGCAGCATGTGCGTGCAGTTCAGCCCCGAAGAACGCGAACAGATGTTCGCGGTGAAACGCGCCTTCGACGCCCAGGGCACGCTGAACCCGGGCAAGGTGATCCCGACGCTGCAGCGCTGCGCCGAGTACGGGAAGATGCATGTGAAGAAGGGGTTGTTGCCGTTTGCGGAGCTGGAGCGGTTCTGAATGGCTGACATGCACCCTGCTGAACAGAACCTGGATGGTCTGGTTGCCGCCATCCAGCAGACACACGCGGTGCTGCTGGAGCGGGCCGGCCAAGCTGTGAACCTGAGCCTGACGCTGCGCAACTGGTTCATCGGCTGCTATATCGCGGAGTTTGAGCAAAGTGGTGCCGACCGGGCCGACTATGGGGCACGGCTGCTCGAAAGTCTCTCCGGGCGTTTGCTGGCCGCGGGGATGGGCGGCGTTGCGGCGCGGTCTTTGCGCCAGTACCGCCAGTTCTATCTGACGTACCCGCAGATGTGGCAGACGCCGACTGCCAGAACGCTGCAAAGCCTGTTGCCAGACGCGCTGCTGGTCAACATGCGGCAGACGCTGTCTGCCAAATCGTCGGCTGGGGCAGAGTTCGCGGCTGTGCCTTCGGACCTTTTGGCTCGACTGTCGTTCAGCCACTTTGCCGAACTCATTGCCATCGAAGACCCGCTGCAACGCAGCTTCTACGAGCTGGAAACGCTACGAGGTCACTGGTCGGTACGGGAACTCAAACGTCAGATCGCAACCCAGTACTACCAGCGCAGCGACCTGTCCACCGACAAGCCGTCCCTGGCGCGTCTGACACAAGAGCAGGCGCTGGCGAGAAGGTCGCCGGGAGCGGCCCATCAGATCATCCGCGACCCCTATGTTTTCGAGTTCCTCGGCCTCAAACCGCATGAGGCGGTGACCGAAGGTCAGCTCGAAGACGCCTTGCTCGAGCTGAAGAACGACGCCTTCCAGCACGAACACCTCGGCCAGCTGAATGCCTATGTCAGCTACTACAGCCAGCATGAAATGAGCAGCGGCGACGCACCACCCATCGGCATCCTGCTGTGCACGGCGAAAAACCACGAGCTGGTCGAGTTTGCTCTGGCCGGCATCACCAACCAGCTCTTCGTGTCGCGCTACCAGGTACAACTGCCTGACAAGGCGAAGATGCAGGCATTCCTGCAACAGGCGCTGTCGGAACTGGGCGCTGGCATGACGGACGACGGAAATCGATGACCAGGGCGCTTGAACCAGCACTGCAAACGCTGATCGACCAGATCCAGGCGGCCCGCGCCGCGAAGACCGCACTCGACATCCGCGGCGGCTACACCAAAGCCTGGTACGGCGAAACCCCGGTCGGCGCGCCGCTGGAGATGGCGCCGCTGGCCGGCATCAGCAGCTACGAGCCGACCGAGTTGGTGGTCACCGTGCGCGCCGGCACCACGCTGGCCGAACTCGAAGCCACGCTGGCCGCGCAAGGCCAGTGCCTGCCGTTCGAGCCGCCGCGTTTCGGCGCCACCTCCACCGTCGGTGGCATGGTCGCTGCCGGTCTGGCCGGCCCCGGCCGCGCCGCGGTGGGCGGTGTGCGCGACTACGTGCTCGGCGCCACGCTGCTCAACGGCCGTGCCGAGGTGCTGAGCTTCGGCGGCCAGGTGATGAAAAACGTGGCCGGCTACGATGTCTCACGGTTGCTCGCCGGTTCGCTGGGTGTGCTCGGCGTGATCTGCGAGGTCTCGCTGAAGGTGCTGCCGCTGCCGCCGGCGACGACGACGCTGCGTTTCGAAATGGAAGAAGCCGCGGCGCTGAAGCGGTTGAATGAATGGGGCGGGCTGCCGCTGCCCATCACCGCCAGCGCCTGGTGGGAAGGCACGCTGGTGCTGCGGTTGGCGGGCGCCGCGGCGGCCGTGCAGGCGGCGCAGGGCCGGCTTGGCGGTGAAGTCATCGAAGCCAGCCTCGCCCAGGCCTTCTGGACCGGCCTGCGCGACCACAGCGACGAGTTTTTCGCCGGCGCCGCCAAGGCCGTGGCGCGCGGCGCCAGCCTCTGGCGCCTGTCGGTACCGCAGACCGCGCCAGCCTTGAAGCTCTCGGGCGAGCAGCTCGTCGAATGGGGCGGCGGCCAGCGCTGGCTTTGCACCACGACACCGGCGGCCCAGGTGCGCGACGCCGCGGCTGGCGCCGGCGGCCATGCCACGCTGTTCCGCAGCCAGGACAAGCGCGTCGGCGTGTTCGCGCCGTTGAAGGCACCGCTGGACCGCATCCACCGCGAACTGAAGAAGGCCTTCGACCCCGACGGCATCTTCAACCGCGGCCGTCTCTATCCGGACCTGTGATGAACATGCTCGACTACTACAAACGCCGTGCCGCGGAATACGAACGTGTCTACTTCAAGCCCGAGCGCCAGACCGAGCTGCGCGCGATGGAAGCCTGGCTGCCGGCGCAGTTCAGCGGCCGGCGCGTGCTCGAAGTCGCCTGCGGCACCGGCTGGTGGACACTGCACGGTGCACGCTCCGCTTCGCGCTGGCTGGCCACCGACCTGAACCCCGAGACGATGGACGTGGCGCGGCACAAGCCGCTGCCGGCCAGCGTCGAGCTGCGCGCGGTGGACGCCTACACATTGGCCGAGGTCGGCGCCGAAACCTTCGACGGCGCCTTCGCCGGCTGCTGGTGGAGCCATGTGCTGCTGCAGGATCTGCCCGGCTGGCTGGAAACGCTGCACGCGAGGCTGGAGCCCGGCGCGCGTGTCGTCATGCTCGACAACAGCTACGTGCAGGGCAGCAGCACGCCGCTGTCGCGCAGCGACGCCGCCGGCAACACCTACCAGAACCGCACGCTCGACGACGGTTCGGTGCACGAGGTGCTGAAGAACTTCCCGAGCCGCGAACAAGCCGTCGCGATGCTCGGTCCGCGGGCACGCCAGCCCCAGTGGATCGAGCACGGGCACTACTGGATCCTGTCGTACCAACTGAGCTGATGCAAACCCACCTCGCCGCCGAATTCAAGGGCACACGCGAAGGCGAAGCCGCCGAAGCCATCCTGCGCAAATGTGTGCACTGCGGCTTCTGCACCGCCACCTGCCCCACCTACCAGCTGCTGGGCGACGAACTCGACGGTCCGCGCGGCCGCATCTACCTGATGAAGCAGGTGCTCGAAGGCGCGCCGGTCACACGCAGCACGCAGCTGCACCTGGACCGCTGCCTGACCTGCCGCAACTGCGAAAGCACCTGCCCCAGCGGCGTGCAGTACGGCCACCTCGTCGACATCGGCCGCCAGATCGTCGAAGACCGTGTCGAACGGCCACGCGGCGAACGTGCCGTGCGCTGGCTGCTCAAGGAAGGCCTGACCTCGCCGTTGTTCGGCCCGGCGATGGCACTGGGCCGGCTGGCGCGGCCGCTGCTGCCGGACGCTTTGAAGCACAAGGTGCCGGCGGCTCCGGGCCCACGCGCCAAGCTGTGGCCGCAGCGTGAACACAAACGCAAGGTGCTGCTGCTGCTGGGCTGCGTGCAGCCGAGCATGATGCCCAACATCAACAGCGCCACCGCGCGTGTGCTCGACGCCGCCGGCATCCAGACCCTGGTGGCCGACGGCGCCGGCTGCTGCGGCGCCATCCGAACGCACCTGAACGACGCCGCCGGTGGCCTGGCCGACATGCGCCGCAACATCGACGCCTGGTGGCCGCTGATCGAAGGCCTGACGTCCAGCGGCCGCGTCGAAGCCATTGTGATGAACGCCTCGGGCTGCGGCGTCACGGTGAAGGATTACGGCCACGCACTGGCGCACGACCCCAACTACGCCGAGAAGGCACGCCGCGTCAGCGCGCTGACCAAGGACCTGTCGGAGCTGCTGCCCGACCTGGTGCCGGCGCTGAAAAGCAAGCTGCGCGGCCCGCCCAGCAGGCAGCTCGCCTTCCATCCACCGTGCACGCTGCAGCACGGCCAGCAGCTGCGTGGTGGTGTCGAAACCCACCTCGGCGCACTCGGCTTCGAGGTCAAGCTCGCGGCCAGCGAAAGCCACCTCTGCTGCGGCAGCGCAGGCACGTACAGCGTGCTGCAGCCCGAACTGGCGACGCAGCTGCGCGACCGCAAGCTCCAGCACCTGGCGCCGCTGGAAGCGCAGGTCATCGTCAGCGCCAACATCGGCTGCATCCAGCACCTGCAGACCGGCACCACGACACCGGTGAAACACTGGGTCGAGGTGCTCGACGAAGCGCTGGCCTGACGCCTGCAAGACCCGCACATCCCACGTCATAGGGGGTTGGAGGCTAACCCCGACGTTTTGTCATCACGGTGCGGCTAGAGTCGGCACGGCTGGTGGGGCAACGGCCCGCCCAACAACCGCCGGGGAAACAGGATGCGCTTCTTGAACTGCAGGGCAGCCGTGATCGCTGCGAGTCTGGCGTCGGCTTTGTGGGCAGGTGCGGCGCAGGCCGCCCTGGTGTCGCTCACGCCCAGCACGAGTTCGCTCGCGGTGGGCGAAGTGGTTTCGCTGCGCCTGAGCATCGCCGACCTCAGCGCGGCCAGCGGCAGCTCGCTCGGCGGCTTCGACCTCTCGCTGCACTTCGACAACACGGCCGTGGCATGGCTGGGCTTCAGCCTGGTGGACACAGCGTCGGGCCTGAACCAGCTCGACTGGACGGAGGCCGGCTCGTTCGGCTTCCTCGGCGACGCCCTTGACACCGGCACCGGCAGCATCTCGGCGTTTGGCCTCTCGGGCAACTCGGCCGCGGTGCTTGACGCACTGCAGGCGGACAGCTTCGACTTCATCACCTTCAGCTTTCTTGCGCTGGCGCCGGCAAGCTCGGCCCTGTTCTCGATCGACCCCACCGACCCGGCGCTGCTGTTCGTCGACTCCGACGCCTCTGCGCTCGCAGTGAGCTTCGGCGCCACTTCGGCCAGCGTCACCATCGGTGCCGGCACCGCCATTCCCGAACCGTCGAGCCTGCTGCTGGTGCTGGGGGCGCTGGGGCTGCTGCTGGCGCTGAGGCAGACCGGTGCACGTGCGACAACGCGGCGCCTGGCGGCGTCGGCCGCCGCCCTGGTGCTGGCCGCCGCGGCTGGCCCGGCGATGGCCGATCCCGCCAAGGCCATTCCGGCGGCCACCGCCGCAGCGGCGCTGCGGGCACCGGTGAGCGGCACGGTCGTGCAGGTGCAAGGCCAGCGGCTGAAGGTCAAGGCCGCAGACGGCAGCGAGCGCTGGTACACCACCGGCACGCCACTGACGCAAGAACACACCGGCAAGCAGGTGCGAGGGGTCTCGCGGCCCGTCGGCGACGCGGCGCTGGTCGTCATCAATCCGGTCTTCGAATAAACACGCCGGCCGCCTTCGGCGGCCCCTGGCTGGAGTTCAAGAGGTGCAGATGAAAACAAACCCATCGGCCGGCGCCGCGGTGCTGGCATGCCTGTCTGTCGCCACCGGCGTGGCAACAGCCCAGACCACATCGCCGTTCACACCGCCTGAAGAAAAGGTCGGCACCTACGTCGTCAACGGCGGCGCCGGCCTGGACACCGGCTGCACCTACCGCGGCGGCGGCCCCTTGCTGATCAAGCTGAAGATCCCCAAGGTCGTTGCCGACGCGCAGATCAATCCCGACGGCAGCCTCAAGACGCCGGCCACGCTGGTGGCCAACAAGGTGCTGTCGGCGCAGGCCGTCATCCGCTTCCCGGTCTACGACATCGACGACAAGGCCGTCACCGACGGCACCTACTTCCCCGAGGTCGATCGCGTCACGTTCAACGGCAAGTTCAAGAAGAACCTGAGCGGCTTCAACAACACCTGGACCGACGATTCCATCGTCGTGCCGATCGAAGAGCTGAAGTTCGGCCAGGACAACGAACTGCGCATCGACATCGACACCGCCAACGTCGCCATCGGCGAGCTCTGGTGCATGTCGGTCGACTGGGTGGCCGCCGAGTTCGAGGCGACACCGCCCTATGTGCTGGCGCATGGCATCTCGGCCGACCGCAGCACCTGGGAAGGCGGCTCGGCCCCGGGTGTGCTGGCCGAGATGGACCGGCTGGGCGTGCTCTACGAACGTTTCTCGCTGGGCACCGGCGACAGCGGCAACGGCGCCGTGGCGGCCAATGCCGCCGAGCTGAACACGCAGATCGCCGCCTGGCTGAAGCCGATGAAGGCCGACCGCGTGCACATCATCGCGCACAGCAAGGGCGGGCTCGATTCGCAGTACATGCAGACGATTGCGACCGACTTCAAGATCGTCTCGCTGTCGACGCTGTCGACGCCGCATTTGGGCAGCGTCGCGGCCGACCTCTCGATCATCCAGAAGTCCGACTACGACGACCTCGTGCCGGCGGTCGCCGACCCCAGTGGCTTCGTTGCCGACTACCTGGGCACCTGGACCTTCGGCAAAGGACCGCAACTGCCGGGCCTGGCCGACCTGACCACCTACGCCGCCACCGCCGCACTGTCGACCGGCCTGCGCAACAACATCAGCGAGACCTTCACCATCGGCGCCGACGCCGACGTCAACGGCGACGGCGACGTCAGCAGCGCCGAAATTTCGCCGCTGGCGCCTGCCGCAGCGGCCTACGCGCTGCGCCGCGCCTGGCGCGTGCTGCGCGACTTCGACTCCGTGACCATGGCGCTGACCACCGTGCCCGGAAAATACTGGGGCACCCGCACCGTGCTGACCTACACCGCCAACGTGGCGCCGACGCCGCAGCCCAACGACATCGTCGTCACACTGCGCTCGGCCAACCCGGGTTATGGTGCGCCGCTCGGCAACGGGCTGGCGAACCACAGTTCGGTCAAGAGTGGGGCCAATGTCGGGACCATCCTGACGCGCACCATCCCCATCAAGTGATGCGAGCGGGAACCACCATCATGCAAGCCCAACAAACCAACCGCCTCCTGCACCTGGTGCGCCAGCGCCTGCTCGGCACTGTCGGCACACTCGGCCTGCTGTTCGCCGTGGCCTCGACCTGGTGGGCCCCGGCCCAGGCGCAGCCCGCCCCGGTGGCCGTGAACATGCCCAGAAGCATCAGCGGCGCCATCACGCCCGGCATGACCGCGCTCGAGCTGCCGTTCGAAGTGAGCGCCCTCAGCCGGCTGCGGCTGGACGCCATCGTGCCGGTTGACGGCGCCACCTTCAGCCTGGTCGATCCCACCGGGGCCTTCGTCTACGGCCCCGGCGATGCACGGGTTGTCTTCAACCCCGGCAGCCTGCTGCCGAAACCGCTGCCCGGCGGTGTCTTCGAGACGCCGGACATGACGACGCCGATGAACGGCACCTGGCGCATCCGCCTGAGCTTCCCGCCGGCGCCGCAGGCCACCGTCGTCATGGCCACGGTGCTGGCGGTCTCGCGCTACCAGGTCGGCATCGCCATCGACCGCAACGTGCTGCTGGTCGGCGAAGACCTCGCCGTCGGCCTGCTGGTGCTGGACAACGGCGTGCCGATTCCCGGCCTGACGCCGAGCATCAGCGTCTCGCCGGTGCCCGGCGCCACGGCGCCTGCCGTCGCGGCCTTCGACAACGGCAGCGGGCCCGACGGCCTGGCGGGCGACGGCATCTACAGCATCGACAACACCTTCACTGCGGCCGGCAAGTACAACATCCTCGGCACGGTGACGATTCCGACACCCGGCGGGCCCATCGTGCGCAGCGCCAGCCAGCAGGTGCGGGTCGATTCCCCCAGCATCGACAGCCCGACGGTGACCCTCAGCACCCAGCTCGGCGCGGGCAGCTGCGTCAGCGCGGCGCAGGTCCAAGTCGGCTTCAACGTGCTGAAGGCGGGCACGTATTCGGCGCTCGTGCGGCTGGCCGGGCCCAACGGCCGCACGCTCGACGTGCGCAAGTCGCTGACGCTGGCGGTGGGCACCTCGTCGTTCGCCGCGGTGTTCAGCGCCAAGGCCATCAAGGACAGCATCGCGGTCGACGGCCCCTACACCGTGCAGACCATCGACCTGCTGGCCGTGAATGCGGCCGAGGCCAGCCTGGCCTTCCGCCGCCGCAACGCCGGCGCCTTCAACCTGACGCTGGCGGGGCTGTGCGCGCAGCCGATCGAGGTCGTCGGGCCGCTGGTCAGCACACCCGTGCTCAAGGGCGCCTTCATCGGCTCGCTCGACCTGTCGTTCCCGATCCGCGTCACCGTGGCCGGCAGCTACCAGATCTCGTTCAAGCTGATCAGCACCAGCGGCGCCGACTTCGGCCTCATCAACGCCTCGCGCTCTCTGCCGGCGGGCACCAGCACCGTCACCGTCAACGTGGCGGCACCGGGTTTCCTGCAGTCGGACGGTCCGTACCAGGTGATCTCGCTGCTGGTGCTGGGCGGCGGCAGCTCGGCGCGGGTCGGCACGGTCGGCACCACACCCGGTTATGTGCGCTGGCAGTTCTATCCGACGATCACCGGCGACCTGAACGGCGATGGTTCGGTGGATGCGGCCGACAACGCGCTGCTGACGACTTTCCGCAACCAGACCGCACTGCGGCCGGGTGACCGGCGCGACCTCAACGCCGACGGCATCATCGACCTGCGCGATGGCCGCGAACTGCAGAAGCTGGCCTGCAAGGCGCCGAGCTGCCCGGTCAACCCGTAGCAGCCGGGCCGCGGTGAGCAAAGCGCCCTGGATCGCGGCCGCCGTCACCACGGGCTACTTCGTGGCGACGGCCGGGGTCTTCTGGCTCTTCAACGTCGGCGTGCCGCGTTGGCTGGAGCAGGTGCTGTCGCTGCTGGTGGCGCCGGCCGTGCTGTTGATGGGGCTGTGGGACCCGCTGCTCAAGCGCCTGGGCTGGAGCAAGGGCGAATGGTTCGCCGTGCCCAGCGCGGCAGGGTTTGTCGCATTGACGCTGTTCTACGCCCTGCTGGCCTTCGGCATCACCGAGCTGCTGGTGCGGCTGCTGCGGCGCTGAGCACGTCAAGAAGCGTCAGACGATCTTCACGCTGAGGTTGGGCAGCCGGTCGATGTGGATCTCGATGACATCGCCGCGCACCACCGGGCCGACGTTTTCCGGCGTGCCGGAATAGATGATGTCGCCCGGCATCAGCTCGAACGCGGCCGAGAGCCGGCTGATCTGCTCGGCCACCGACCAGATCATGTGCTTCAAGGTCGCGTTCTGCTTCATCGTGCCGTTCACCTTCAGCCAGATCGAACCGTCGGTGTAGTGGCCCACCGCCGCCACCGGGTGGATAGGCCCGACCGGCGCCGACATGTCGAAGCTCTTGCCGATCTCCCAGGGCTTCTTCTCGTCGCCCATCGCCCGCTGCAGGTCGCGGCGTGTCATGTCCAGGCCCAGCGAATAACCGAAGACGTGGTCGAGCGCGGTCTCGGCCGGGATGTTGCGCCCGCCCTTGTTCAGCGCCACGACGAGTTCGACCTCGTAGTGGTAGTTCTTCGTCAGCGTCGGGTACGGGTGGTCGGCCACCGTGCCCGGCGTGACGAACTGGATCGCGTCGGTGGGTTTCTGGAAGAAAAATGGCGGTTCGCGGGTCGGGTCCGATCCCATCTCGCGTGCATGGGCGGCGTAGTTGCGGCCGATGCAGTAGATGCGCCGCACCGGGAAGACCTGGTCGCTGCCGACGATGGGAATGGTGGTCGTCGCCACAGCAAACGGCGTCTTTGCCTTGTCGGCTGCGGTGACGGGGCTGGCGCAGCCCATCACGGCGCCGGTGGTCATGGCGGCGCCGGTAGCGAGCAGGTGGCGGCGGTTGGTGGTGGTGGTCATGCGAAGGCTCCTGAAGCAGCGGCAAGCCGGCCACTGTACGGAGCCCAATGCGGACCACCCCTGCGGACAAACGCTCAGGTCGGATGCGCCTCGGCGGCCAGCGGCGTGGGCCGCGCACGCAGCGCCCACAACACCCCCGCCACCAGCAACGCGATGCCCAGCAGCGTCGCCGCCGCCGGCGCCTGGCCGCGCAGCACAAACGCATAGGCCAGCGCCGCAAGCGTCTCGAAGACGATCAGCTGGCCGACCAGCGAGGTCGGCAGGCGCTGGCTGGCTTCGTTCCAGCACAAGGTGCCGAGCCATGATGCAAAGAGGCCGATCGCGAACATCAGCGCGACGAAACGTGCCGGTGTCGGCCCCAGCGGCAGGTCGAAACCAGCGCCGACGCCGGTGATGGCCAGCCCCGCGGCGCCGATGGCCGCCAGTGGCAGTGTCGCAATGCCTTGTGCCGTGGCCCAGGTGCTGGGGCTGCGGCCGGGGTGGTTGCGCAGCCAGTCGGCGTTGCGTAGCGGGTACCAGGTCCAGCAGGCCACCGCAAGCACCGCGAGCACAGCGCCGCCGGCGTAGCGGCCGAGGTCGGCACCGCGGTCCAGCTGCTGCAGCTCGGCATGGTTGACGAGCGTGATGCCTCCGGCAATGAGCAGCAGCGACGGCGCCATGCGGCCCCAGGCGAGCCGGCCGTCGCGGGCATGGTCGCGCAGGTTCGAGCTGATCGCGATGACCACCGGCAGCGTGCCGATGATCATCGTCGGCAGCGGCCCGCCGGCGCGCTGGATCGCCGCCGCCAGGCACAGGTAGTACAGCAGGTTGCCGATGAGCGCGAGCTTGGCCGCTTCCAGCCAATCGGCACGGGTCAGCTCGGCGATGCGGGCGCGGTCCCACCAGGCCAGCGGCAAGGCGATGAGGCCGAACGCGAGGTAACGGCCCACCGACAACAGCGCCGCCGGGTACTGCGGCAGCATCAGGGGTGCGACGAAGACCAGTCCCCACATCAGGCCGGCGGCCAGCGCAAACAGGGTTCCGGACATCAGGGCAGCACGGTGCGGCATGCCGCGACTGTGCCAGGGTGTGAACACGGCGGTCTTGTACCGGATTGCGCCCACACAATGCGCGACTCGCCATCCGACAACACCGACCATGACCCTCCGCATCCTGGCCACAAGCCTGGCGCTGGTGGTGGCCTGCGGCGCATACGCCGCAAATGCCGCAAACGCCGCCGAGGCCGACCCGCAAGAAACCAAGACGCTGCACAGCTTGTTCAACGTGCAGTGGGAAACGCTGGCCCAGCGTTTCCCCGAGTTCGCCACCTACCGCGGCGACTACCGCTACAACGACCGCCTGTCCGATGTCTCGCCCGAAGCCATCGCGGCGTTCGACCGCGAAACCCGGGGCTGGCTGGCGCAGGCCGAAGCCCTCCGCCGCGACCGCCTGGGGGCCACCGACCGCGTCTCGCTCGACATGTTCATCGGCGCGCGCCGGCGCGAAGTGGCGCTGCAGGCCTACCCGGGTTACCGCTCGCTGGGCCTGGGTGCCCTGGGCGGCGTGCAGACCCAGGTGTCGCAGCTGCTGCAGGTGGCGCCGGTGAACAACGTGCTGCAGGTCGAACAGCTGCTGCAGCGGCTGGCCGCCTACCCCAAGCGCATGGACCAGGAGATCGGCAACCTGCGCCGCGGCATGGCGCTGGGTTATGTATCGTCGAAGGACGTGCTCGAGCGGGTGCTGGCGCAGATCGACGCCCAGCTCGCGCCGGCGGTCGAAGCCGGCCCGTTCTGGGGCCCGTTCCAGCGCATGGGCAAAGACATCCCGGCTGAGCAGCGCGGCCGCCTGCAGGCCGCCGGCCGCGAATCCATCGCGCAGAACGTGCTGCCGTCGCTGCGCAAGCTGCGCACCTTCGTCGCCGACGAGTACCTGCCGAAAGCACCCGCCAACGGCGCCCTCGGCAACTACCCCGACGGCAGCAAGCTCTACGACGAGGTCGTGCGCCAGCAGACCACGACGAACCTCACCGCCGCCGAAGTGCACGCCATCGGCCAGCGCGAACTGAAGCGCCTGCGCGGCGAGATGGAAACCGTGATGCGCGAGACGAAGTTCGACGGCGACTTCGCGGCCTTCGTGCTGTTTCTCAACACCGACCCGAAGTTCTTCCACAAGAGCCCGGAGGCGCTGCTCGCCGGCTACCGCGACATCGCCAAGCGCATCGACGCCGAACTGCCACGGCTGTTCGTCGAGCTGCCGCGGGCGCCGTACGGCATTCGCGCGATGCCGGCGCATCTGGGGGCCGACCGCGCCGAGTACTACGACGGCCCGGCGCGCGACGGCACGCGGGCGGGCTACTTCAACGCCAACGCGGCGGGCTGGCAGAAGAAGCCGATCTGGGGCATGGCGACCTTGGTCGCGCACGAGGCGGTGCCCGGCCACCACCTGCAGATTGCGCGCAACACCGAACTCGGCGCGCTGCCCGAGTTCCGCCGCGGCAGCTTCGGCTACACCGCCTTCACCGAAGGCTGGGCGCTGTATGCCGAGACGCTGGGTAACGAGATCGGCCTCTACGACGACCCCTACAGCCGCTTCGGCCACCTGCAATGGCAGGCCTTCCGCGCCGCGCGGCTGGTGGTCGACACCGGCATCCACGCCCTCGGCTGGCGGCGGCAGCAGGCGATCGACTTCATGACCGAACGCACCGGCGTCGACCGCGGTTTCGTCAGCGCGGAAGTCGACCGCTACACCTCGAACGCCGGCCAGGCACTGGCCTACATGATCGGCGAGCTGAAGATCCTGGAACTGCGCGAACGTGCAAAGGCCAGGCTCGGGGCGAAGTACGAACTGCGCAGGTTCAACAACGCCGTCATCGACAACGGTGCACTGCCGCTGGACACGCTGGAGCGGCTGATGGACGAGTGGATCGCCGCGCAGCCGTAGCGCCGCCTCAGTTGCCCAGCAGCTCGGCGATCGGCTGCAGGCCGTCGACATGGTCGCAGACCGCCTTCGCCGTCGTCAGGATCGGCACGCCCAGCAGCAGCCCCCACAGGCCCCAGAGCCAGCCGAAGGCGAGCACGCCGACGAACACCGTCACGGCGTTCAGCCGGTTCGCCCGGCTCGTCAGCCAAGGCGTGAGCAGGTTGCCCGAGACGACGTGGATCAGCAGCGCCGCACCGGCCACCGCCAGCGCCATGTCGGCGCTGCCGAACTGCACGAAGGCCACCAGCGCCGAACCGGCGGTGAGGGCGATGCTGCCGATGTAGGGCACGAAGTTCAGCACGAAGGCGACGACGCCCCAGACGGCGGCATGTTCCAGCCCGATGGCAACGAAGACGAGCCAGGTCACGACGCCCACCAGCACGCTGGTGAAGACCTGCACCAGCAGGTAGCGGTGGATCTGCGCGGCGATCTCGTCGAGCACCTGCACGGTGATGCGCTTGTGCGCAAACGTCGGGCCGGCGATCTTCACCAGCTTGCGCCGGAAGCTGTCGCCCGACGCCAGCAGGAAGTAGGCGATGAAGACGATCACCACGGCCTGCCCGACCGAAGCCACCACGCCCAGCGTGCCCGACCAGAGGTAGTCCTTGATGTCGAAGCGGGCGCGTTCGATGCTCACCCGCGTGACACCGCGTGCCGAGGCCGGGCGCGCCGTGCTGCCTTCCTGCGCCGCCTGCTCCAGATCGGCCGCGGCACGCTGCACCTTGTCGATCGCCGATTCGCTGCGGCCACGCTGCGCACGCACCGCTTCGCGCACCTTCTGCGTCGCGTTGGGCAACGATTCGATCAGCGCCGCGGCGTCGTCGCTCAGCGCATAGACGGTGCAACCGATGCCGGCGCTGAGGCTGCCGATCAGCAGGCCGGCACCCAGCGCCCGCGGCACGCGCCAGCGTTGCATGCGGTCGACCAGCGGGCTCAACGCGTAGCTGACGATCACGCCCATCAGCAGCGGGATGAACACCGCGCCGGCGAGATGCAAAGCGGCCACCGAAGCGATCACGGCCAGCACCGCCAGCGCGACGCTGCGCACGTCGACCGGCATGTGCAGGTGCACACGTTCGGGTTCCGGCGGACCGGGCGGATCGGGCGCGTCGACGGGCGGAATCTGGGCCATCGCCAAGGCTAAAACATTCCGCGCCGCGCCGCCGTAGGTGTAGGCCAGCGCCCACAAGCGATCGGCCGCTTGCCCGAGAGACAAAGCCGGCACCGCCGTCGATGATGGGTGCGTGTCTTCGGGGCACGCCGAACCGATTCACCCACGACCCAGGAAGCTGAACCATGCTCGAAACCATTGCCGTCATCCTCATCGTGTTGTGGCTTCTGGGCCTGGTCACGTCGACCAGCCTCGGCGGCCTCATCCACGTGCTGCTCGTCATCGCCATCGTCGTGATCCTGGTCCGCGTGATCAGCGGCCGCCGGCTCTAGCGCCGCCGGACATGTTTTGACACAGGAGGCCATCGGGCTGGCCTCTACAGTTCTTGCGTTTTCATCACCTCAAAGCGATCTCTGTCATGGACAACCAACACCACATCGAAGACACGACCCGTTCCGGCAGCGCTGCAGGGCGTTCCGGCCTGCCGACTGCCGTCTGGGCCGTCGGCGGTGTCATGGTGGCCTTGATCTCCGGGCTGGCCGTGGCCCTGGTGCTGCGCAGCACACCACCGGCCGAGACAACAGCGGCCACCACAGTCACCAGCGCCGGCAGCACCACCACCAGCGCCGCCGCAAAACCGGCGGCCAAGGGCGGCTACACCGGCGGTGGCGGCGACGGCGGCACCGACTCGCGCACGACGGCGGCGGCGCACAGTTGCGCCACCTGTGGTGTCGTCGAAAGCGTGCGCGAGGTCCAGGTCAAGGGCGAAGGCACGGGCCTGGGTGCCGTGGCCGGGGGGGTTCTTGGCGGTGTCGTCGGCCACCAGATGGGCGGCGGCGACGGCAAGAAGGCGCTCACCGTGCTGGGCGCGGTCGGCGGCGGTGTCGCCGGCCATGAAGTCGAAAAACGCGCCCGCGCCAACACCACCTACGAGGTGCGTGTGCGCATGGCCGACGGCACGCTGCGCACGGTGAGTTCGGCGCAGGCGCTGAAGGCCGGCACGCGTGTCAACGTCGACGGCAACACCTTGCGCACAGCGAACGGCTGATCTCAGCGGCGCACACGCAGCTGCCGCTGGTACAAGCCCGGCGTCACGCCGTAACGCCGCGCGAAGCTGCGTGTCAGGTGCGCCTGGTCGGCCAGGCCGACGGCCGCCGCCGCCTGTGCCGGGCTTTCGCCGGCGGCGAGCCGGTGTTTGGCGTCCAGCAGCCGCAGCGCCATCAGCATCTGCTGCGGTGTTGCATGGTGGGTCGCCTTGAAGCGGCGCAGAAAGTGGAACGGGCTCAAACCCGCCACGGCCGCCAACCGCTCCAGCGTCAGCGTCTCGCACAGGTGGGCGCGCATGAATTCAACCACCGGCGCAAAACGCAAGGCGCCTTCCACCGGCGCGCTGCGCGCCACCTGCGCATGCACCCGCAGCTCGGTCAGCAGCGTGAAGAGCAGGCTGTCGAAGGCCAGCGGTGCATCGGCCACCCACAATTGCCGCAACAGCCGGCCGACACGGCGTGCCCGCGGCGCGTCGTGGCCGACGGCCTGGCTGAAGTGCCAGCCGCGGTCGCCGGTGACGGCCTGCACGACGGCGGGCTCGATGTAGACCATGCGGTAGCGCCAGCCGGCCGCCGTCTCGGCGCGGCCGGTGTGCAGTTCGTCGGCGTTCATCAGCACCAGCGAATCGGGCGGTGCCAGGTGCTCGCTGCCGCGGTAGCGGAAGCGTTCGACACCGCTCTCGATGGCGCCGAGGCCGAAGCCTTCGTGTGTATGCGCCTCGAAGGCATGGCGCACGATGTGGGCGCGGTAGAGCTCGATGCCCGGCCGGTGCGCCGGACGCTTGAATTCGGCGGCGTCGTCGGGGCTTTCGAAGGCCTCGGGCACGCCGCTCATTTCAGTTGCTCCGTGCCGGACGGCCGCTGGCGGCCCGTTGCGGGCACCTGAAAGCAACACGCATCGATCAGCGCGAGAGCGCTGCGGCGGGGTGCCCTGTTCCGTTCATGTCCCCCGGGCCGGCTCACTACTTGTTCGCTTCGGGTCGAGCCGAACCGGCCCTCCTCCTTTACTTCACTCCACAGGGCACCCCACCACAGCGCTCTGGGCACCATGGAGGCAGGCCCCCGTCGTGGCATGCCGCAGTGCTGCCCTGCGGAGGATGTCGGGTGACCGGCGCAGCGAAGTAAAGGAGGAGGGCCGGCTCGGCGCGGCCCGAAGCGAACAGGCGGTGAACCGGCCCGGGGGAGCGTGCCCGGACACAAACAGTCCAGTGGACTGTTTGTGCCTGGCGCGCGCCCGGGGCTCCGTCCCCGGGCATGAGCGGAGCCGGTCACCCGGCAGCCTCCGCTCGCGCCGGCCGTCGCACGTGTCAAGGCTTCCTGGGACGACTGCAACGGGCCGATAGCAGACCACGGCGTGCGAAGCGAGCGTGGCGGTTTCACATCAGCCACCATGTTCTCGCAACCAGGAGCCGGCCTGGCCGCGTGAAACCAGGCCAAGTTTGTCGAGGATGTTCGCGACATGCCGCTTCACCGTGTGCGGGCTGATGTCGAGCGCTCGCGCGATGAGCTTGTTGCTGTCGCCGGCGGCGATGCGCTCGAGCACCTCGCGTTCGCGGCTGCTCAAGCGTTCGTCGCCGGCCGCCGGCGCAACCAGCTCGCCGCGCAGCGACGCCGACAAGGTAGCGGCGGCCGCCAGTTCGGCCTGCTGCGCTGCGCCGAGCAGCGTGCCCCAGCGGGTTTCGGCCAGCGTCTGCAGCAGCACCGGCCCGCACAGCAGCGCCTGGCCGCGCACCCCTTCGGCGAGCAGGCGGTCGAGCACCGGTGCGATGACGGCTGCGGCCTCGGGCAGGCGCTGCAGGCGCACGAGCGCATGGCCGGCGCGCAGCGTCAGGTCGGTGCGCTGGCCCATCACGTCCATCTCGTGCAGCTTGGGCAGGATCTTCTCGAACTGCGCCATCGCGTCGGCCCAGCGGCCTTGTGCTGCGGCAAAACGTGCGCGCACGGCGGTGGCGCGGGGGGTGTCGCTGTGCGGGTTGCGCAGCGGGTCTTCCTTCAGCATCGCCGCCCAATGCTGCAGCCCTTCGGGGTCGGCGCCGACGCTGTCGGACAAGCGCACGCCGTAGACCGCCATGTGGTGGCGGTTCAGCACGGCGCCCGCCGCTGAACCCTGGGTGTAACGCGCGATGCGGCCTTCCAGGCGTGCGCGCAGCGCGTCGCGGCGGCCCAGCATGCCGTCGACGATGTTGTGGAAGAGGTCGACGCTGGTCAGCATCTCGCCCGAGACGGCGAGCCACTTGATGTCTTCTTCGGCGGCGTGGATCTCGGCCAGCGCGTCGTCAAGCCGGCCGGCCCAGAGCTGGCTGAAGGCATGCACCAGCCGCAGTTCGCCGCGCATCGGCAGCGGCCGCTCGCCCAGCCGCGGCATCACGCCGGCGGCATAGCGTGCCAGCAGCGGCGGCATGCCGGTGATGGTGCTCCAGTTGACCGGCGGCGCACATTCCCACCAGCGGAACAGCGACTCGCCGCGCTCCAGGATGTGAAGCAGCTCGCCGTACAGCGCCGGCAGTTGCTGGTGTTCGCCGCGGCGGAAGTGCTGCGAGCAGTCGGCCAGCAGCAGCAGCGCCCGTGCGCTGGACGGCAGATCTTCAGCGTGCAGCGCGGCAATCAACGCCTGCGCCTCGTCGTTGCGGTCCAGCGGGTACAGCGCACTCGCCAGATAGGCCTGTGCCAGCTGCCGTTCGGCGTGTTCGCCCTGCTGCGTGGCGGTGGCGACGCCCAGTTCGGCCCAGCGTGCCATCTCCGACCATTGCCAGCGCAGGCAGCTCGCCGCCGCCGCGAGGCGCGCCAGACGCGCGCCGCGCTGGCCGGCGGGGAACTGCTCCACCAGCCGCAGCACCTCGCCGGCGCCGCCTTGCAGGAAGAGGTCGGTCGCGGCGTCGGCGAGTGCGGCTTCGGCGGCGGGCCAGTCCTGCGCCCGCAGCAGGAAACCGACGCGGCGCAAGGCGTCGGTTTCGCCCGCGGCGGCGCGGTGCAGCAGCATCGGCAGCTCACCCGGGAGGCGCTGGCCCAGGCGTGTCAGCAGCGCGTCGCGGAACAGGTCGTGCAGCACCAGGGTGCGCTCCTGCGCGTCCAGCGTCGTGGCGAAGAGGCCGAGGCGTTCGATCTCGTCCAGCCATTCGGCGGCACGGCGGTCACCGCTGACGGCGGCGGCACGTGGCGCCGTCAGCTCGGGCAATACGGCGCAGCGCAGCAGGAAGTCGTGCAGCGGCGCCGGCATGTCGTCCAGCACCTCGGACGCGAGGTAGTCGAAGAGGTGGCGGTCGATCAGCTGGTGGCCGCCCGTGCCGCCCGCCATGCCAGCGCGTGTGCGCAGCGCGGCCAGCGCCAGCCGCAGCCCGGCGGGCCAGCCGGCCGTGCGTTCGAACAGGTCGGCCGTGCGTTCCGCGGCCTGCGGCAGCGCCTCGGCTTCGAGCAACGCACCGGCTTCTTCGCGGCTGAAGCGCAGGTCGTCCTGGTTGAATTCGGCCAGCTCGCCGCTGGCGCGCAGCCGCGCCAGCGCCAGCGGCGGTGTCGTGCGGCTGGACAGCACCAGCGTCCAGCGCTGCGGCAGGCGTTCGATGAGGGCATCGAGCAGGACAAAACTGCTCGCGGCTTCGACGCGGTGCAGGTCGTCGAGCACGATGACACCATGCGCCGCCTCACATTCGGCCAATGCGTTCAGCAGTTCAGCGACGGCACGCTGCTGGCCCGCGGCGTCGCCACCGGCCATCGACACCAGCGATTCAGGCGCCGTGCGCCAGGGCAGGTCGTGCGGTTCGAGCGCCGCCACCAGGCAGGCGAACAGCCGTTCGGCGTCGTCGTCGGGGTCCAGCGACACCCAGGCCGCGGCGAGTGCGTTGCCACGCTGCGCCATCTGCGCTGCCAGCGCCGAGGTCTTGCCGAAGCCCGCCGGCGCCTGCAGCAGCACGACGCGGTGTCCCTGCACGGCGCGCGCGATGCTGGTGTCGAGCAAGGGACGTTCGACCCGGGCGGCCCGCTGGCGCGGCGGCTGGATCTTGGTGGTGGCAAATCGCAGGGCTTCCATCGGCGTGACGAAGGCTAGCCTAAAAGTCGCAGGTGGCCAGCAGCAGCGGTCGGCGGCGCGGCCAGAACACTGACACCCCATGAAAAAGGCCGCACGCGGCGGCAAGCCACGCACGGCCAAACTCCGGCGGTCCGGAGGACACAACCAAACAGTGACCGCCTGCGCGCGTGAAATCGCGCGCAGGCCGCTTCGGGCGAACGGACCCTTCCGCTCAGCGAACCTTGCCCGCCTTCCAGGCGTCGAGCAGCGTCTGGTACGCAATCGTCTCGCCCTTGGGCTTCTCATTCGCCAGCTTCTTCCACGGCGCGGCCTTGTCGCTCAGGTACTTGGACGGGTCAGCCTTGGCGTTCAGCTTCGGCGGGCACTTGGCCATGCCGGCGCGTTCGAGCCGGCCCATCACGTCGTCCATCTCCTCGGCCAGCGTGTCCATCGCCTTCTGCGGCGTCATCTCGCCCGTCACCGCCTGCGCCACGTTTTTCCACCACAGCTGCGCCAGCTTCGGGTAGTCAGGAACGTTGGTGCCGGTCGGCGTCCAGGCCACCCGCGCCGGGCTGCGGTAGAACTCGACCAGGCCACCCAGCTTGGGCGCCATGTCGGTCATCGCCTGGCTCTGGATGTCGCTTTCGCGGATGGGCGTCAGGCCCACGATGGTCTTCTTCAGGCTCACCGTCTTGCTGGTGATGAACTGCGCGTACAGCCACGCGGCGGCGGTCTTGTTCGCGTCATGTTCGGCGAAGAAGGTCCACGAGCCCACGTCCTGGTAGCCGTTCTGCATGCCCTGTTTCCAGTACGGGCCATTGGGGCCAGGCGCCATTCTCCATTTGGGCGTGCCGTCGGCGTTCACCACCGGCAGGCCTGGCTTCACCATGTCTGCGGTGAAGGCCGTGTACCAGAAGATCTGCTGCGCGATCTGGCCTTGTGCGGGCACCGGACCGGCTTCGCCGAAGGTCATGCCGGTGGCTTCCTTGGGCGCGAACTTCTTCATCCAGTCGACGTACTTCGTCAGCGCGTAGACAGCCGCCGGCGAGTTGGTGGCGCCACCGCGCGAGACCGAAGCCCCGACCGGCGTGCACTTGTCGTCGCCGACGCGGATGCCCCATTCGTCCACCGGCTGTCCGTTCGGAATGCCGACGTCGGCGGTGCCGGCCATCGACAGCCACGCGTCAGTGAAGCGCCAGCCCAGCGACGGGTCCTTTTTGCCGTAGTCCATGTGGCCGTAGACCGGCTTGCCGTCGATTTCCTTCACGTCGTTGGTGAAGAACGCGGCGATGTCTTCGTAGGCGCTCCAGTTCAGCGGCACGCCGAGGTCGTAGCCGTACTTCTTCTTGAACTTCTCTTTCAGGTCGGCACGGTCGAACAGGTCGGCGCGGAACCAGTACAGGTTGGCGAACTGCTGGTCGGGCAGCTGGTACAGCTTGCCATCCGGAGCGGTGGTGAAGCTGGTGCCGATGAAGTCCTTGATGTCCAAACCGGGGTTCGTGAACTCCTTGCCCGCACCGGCCATGTAGTCGGTGAGGTTCATGATCTTGCCGTAGCGGTAGTGGGTACCGATCAGGTCGGAGTCGCTGATCCAGCCGTCGTAAATGCTCTTGCCCGACTGCATCGAAGTCTGCAGCTTCTCGACCACGTCGCCTTCCTGGATCAGGTCGTGCTTGACGGTGATGCCGGTGATCTCGGCGAAGGCCTTGGCCAGCGTCTTGGCCTCGTATTCATGCGTCGTGATGGTCTCGGAGACCACCGAGATCTCGGTCACGCCCTTGGCCTTGAGCTTGGCCGCCGCTTCGGCGAACCACTTCAGCTCGGCAGCCTGTGCGTCCTTGCTCAGCGTCGACGGCGAGAACTCGCTGTCGATCCACTTCTTCGCGGCGTCGCCGCCGGCCGGTGCCGCCGCGACCGGTGCCGCTGCCGAAGCCGGTGCCGCCGCAGCGGGCTCTTCCTTCTTGCCGCAGCCCGCAGCGGCCAGCAGCACGGCCGCGGCGATGGCGGTGGTTCGCAAGTTCATTGCGTATCTCCTCGTTGTGTCATCCGCTTCCCCGTTGATCTTGGGTGGACCAGGCCCCGGGGAAGCACCGGGCCGGATTCACGAAAACGAAAGGCTCAGCCCTTGCGCATGATCAGCGCCAGCACAGCCATCGAGAGCACGAGACTGATCCAGACACTGGGCTCGTCGGCCAGCGAAAACCAATCGCCTATGCTCTTGGCCAGGCCGACGAAGGCCAGGTTGATGTAGGCCGCCGTCAACAGGCCGATGAAGAGGCGGTCGCCTCTTGTCGTGGCCAGCGGCAGGAAACCCTTGCGCAGGGTCGTCGGCTGCTTGATCTCCCACACCGTCATGCCTATCAGCATCAACACGATGCAACTGAAGAAGACGGCGACAGGCAGGGTCCAGACCATCCAGCTGAACATCAGACTCTCCTCAAACCCGGCCCATCGCGAAACCCTTCGCGATGTAATGCCGCACGAACCAGATCACCACCGCGCCCGGCACGATGGTCAGCACACCCGCAGCCGCCAGCGTTGCCCAGTCCATGCCAGAAGCCGACACCGTGCGGGTCATCGTCGCGACGATGGGTTTGGCGTTGACGCTGGTGAGCGTGCGCGCCAGCAGCAGTTCGACCCAGCTGAACATGAAGCAGAAGAAGGCTGCGACGCCGACGCCGGCCTTGATCAGCGGCAGGAAGATGGTGACGAAAAATCGCGGGAAGCTGTAGCCGTCGATGTAGGCAGTTTCGTCGATCTCGCGCGGGATGCCGCTCATGAAACCTTCGAGGATCCACACCGCCAGCGGCACGTTGAACACCAGGTGCGCCAGCGCCACCGCAAGGTGGGTGTCCATCAGGCCGACCGTGCTGTAGAGCTGGAAAAACGGCAGCAGGAACACCGCCGGCGGTGTCATGCGGTTGGTCAGCAGCCAGAAGAAGATGTGTTTGTCGCCAAGGAAGCTGTACCGGCTGAAGGCATAGGCCGCAGGCAGCGCGACGCTGACCGAGATCACCGTGTTGATGGCGACGTAGATCAGGCTGTTGATGTAGCCCGAGTACCAGCTTCTGTCGGTGAAGATGGTGAGGTAGTTCGCGAACGTGAAGTGCTGCGGAAAGATCGTGAAGCTCGAGACGATCTCCTGGTTCGTCTTGAAGCTCATGTTGACCATCCAGTAGATGGGCAACAGCGCGAACACGATGTACGCGGCCAGGAAGATGTGGCGCTTCTTCATGACACCACCTCCTTGTCCGCCGTGCCCACCCGCTGCATCCAGTTGTAGAGCACGAAACACAGCAGCAGGATGATGAGGAAGTAGATCAGCGAAAACGCCGCCGCCGGCCCCAGGTCGAACTGGCCCACTGCCTTCTGCGTCAGGTACTGGCTCAGGAAGGTGGTGGCGTTGCCCGGCCCGCCGCCGGTCAGCACAAACGGCTCGGTGTAGATCATGAAGCTGTCCATGAAACGCAGCAGCACCGCGATCATCAGCACGCCGCGCATCTTCGGCAGCTGGATGTAGCGGAACACCGCGAACTTGCTGGCGCCGTCGATGCGCGCGGCCTGGTAGTAGGCGTCCGGAATGCTGCGCAGGCCGGCATAGCCCAGCAGCGCGACCAGCGGTGTCCAGTGCCAGACATCCATCACCAGCACGGTGATCCACGCGTGTGTGGCGTTGCCGGTGTAGTTGTAGTCGAAGCCCAGTCCCTTCAACGCAGCGCCGAGCAGGCCGATGTCGGCACGGCCGTAGATCTGCCAGATGGTGCCGACGACGTTCCACGGGATCAGCAGGCTCAGGGCCACGATCACCAGCACCGCCGACGACTTCCAGCCGGTGGCCGGCATCGACAGCGCGAGTGCGATGCCGAGCGGAATCTCGATCGCCAGCACGGCGAACGAATAGGTCAGCTGCCGCCACAGCGCAGCATGCAGATCGCCGTCGCGCATGACCTTCGCGAACCATTCGGTGCCGACGAAGACACGGCGCTCGGGGCTGATGATGTCCTGCACCGAGTAGTTCACCACCGTCATCAACGGCAGGATCGCCGAGAACGCGACGCAGATGAACACCGGCAGGATCAGGAACCAGGCTTTCTGGTTGACCGGCTTTGTGGTCGTTGTCATGCCACCAGCTCCTCGTTCTTGTAGAAGCAGGTGTGTTCGCCCAGCACACGCAGCCAGACCGTCTCGCCGACCTTCGGCGCCCGCACTTCCAGCGGCAGCCGTGCCTTCAGGACACTGCCGTCGATGGCGGCGCTGAGCATCCAGTAGGTACCGATGTCCTGCACCTGCTGCACGGTGACCGGCAGTGCGCCAGCGCTGCCGGCCTCGGCCAGCGTCACGTACTCAGGCCGCACACCGAGGCGCAGGTCGCCGGCAGGCAACGTGCGCGGCACGTCAAGCGTGTGGCGCGCCACCTGCCAGCGGCCGTTGTCCTGGTTCACCGGCAGGAAGTTCATGCCCGGGCTGCCGATGAAATGGCCGACAAACGTGTGCGCAGGCCGTTCGAACAGCGCTTCGGCCGACCCCACCTGCACTGCACGGCCACGCGTCATCACCACCACCTCTTCGGCGAAGGTCAAAGCTTCGACCTGGTCGTGCGTGACGTAGATCAGCGTCAGCTTCAGCTCGTGGTGGATCTGCTTGAGCTTGCGCCGCAGCTGCCACTTCAAATGCGGGTCGATCACCGTCAGCGGCTCGTCGAACAGCACGGCCGCCACGTCGGCGCGCACAAGGCCGCGGCCGAGGCTGATCTTCTGCTTCTGGTCGGCAGACAGTCCCGCGGCGCGCTGGTCGAGCTGGTGGCTCATTTCCAGCATCTCGGCGATCTGGCCGACCCGGGCCTGGATCTGGTCTGCCGGCAGCTTGCGGTTCTTCAGCGGAAACGCCAGGTTCTCTGCCACCGTCATCGTGTCGTAGATCACCGGGAACTGGAACACCTGGGCGATGTTGCGCTGCTGAGGTGTCGTTCGCGTGACATCCACACCGTCGAACAGCACGGTGCCCTGCGAGGGCACGAGCAGGCCCGACATGATGTTCAGCATCGTCGTCTTGCCGCAACCCGAAGGCCCCAGCAAGGCGTAGGCGCCGCCGTTGCGGAAGCTCATCTTCAGCGGCAGCAAGGCATAGTCGCCGTCGACCTTCGGGTTGGGCTTGTACGCGTGCGCGAGATCGAGATCGATGCGGGCCATGGCTTCAAGCCCTCCGTTGCGGCGCGACGAGCAGGGCACCCTGTGCGTCGAAGACGTAAGCCTGCTGCGGCGCCAGGTGCAGGGTGATCGGCGCACCGAGGTCGAAGAAGTGCACGCCGGTGAGCTGCGCCACCAGTTCGCCGACAGCGGTGTGCACGTGCACGAAGGTGTCGGAGCCCGAGATCTCGGCCAGTTCGACGCGGCCGGGCAGCGCCACGTCGCCGGGCCGCGGATTGACGCGCAGCGCCGCAGCGCGGATGCCCAGCGTCAGCGTCTTCGACGCCGCGGCCGGCAAGGCGATGCTGAGGCTCGGGCCGGCCTTCAGCTGCACCCCCAGCGACACGGCATCGGCTTCGATCAGGTTCATCGGCGGGTCGCTGAAGGCACGCGCCACACGCAGCGACTTCGGCGTGTGGAAGACCTCGGCCGTCGGGCCGTACTGCAGCAGTTCGCCGGCGTCCATCACCGCGGTGTAGCCGCCCAGCAGCAGCGCTTCGCCAGGTTCGGTGGTGGCGTAGATGACGGTGCTGTCGCCGGCAGCGAAGAGCTGGGCCAGTTCCTCGCGCAGCTCTTCGCGCAGTTTGTAGTCCAGGTTCACCAGCGGTTCGTCCAGCAACATCAGCGGTGCGTTTTTCGCCAGCGCACGCGCCAGCGCCACACGCTGCTGCTGGCCGCCGCTCAGCGCGGCCGGCAGGCGGTCGAGGAACATCTCGATGTGCAGGCGCTCGGCGAGTGCACGCACGGTGCTGTCGATGTTTTTCTCGCCGCGCAGCTTCAGCGGCGACGCGATGTTGTCGAACACGGTCATCGACGGGTAGTTGATGAACTGCTGGTAGACCATAGCGACGTTGCGCTCGCGCACGCCCATCGCAGTGACGTCGTGGCCATCGACACGCACCTGGCCCGTGCTCGGTTTGTCCAGCCCGGCCATCACGCGCATCAGGCTGGTCTTGCCGGCCTGCGTGGCGCCCAGCAACACGGTCACCGCGCCCGGCTGCGGCGCCAGGTTCATCTCGTACAGCCAGGTGAAGGCGCCCACCTGGCGGGTGATGCGGTCCAGGGTCAGTTGCATGATGGCGAGAGTGAAGAAGACGCGTGTGTCGTGCAGGCCATCCAGTCGGCGACGCGGTGGCGTTGTTCGTCGGTGAAATGCAGGCCGAGCTTGCTGCGGCGCCACAGCACGTCGTCGGCCGTGCTCGCCCACTCTTCGGCGCACAGGTAGTGCAGTTCACCTTCGAACAGGCCCGGCGCGACCTCGACACCGAGATCGTTCGCCAGCACCTTGTCGATGCGGGCGCCATAAGCCCGCGCGAGGCGCCGCGCCAGTGCCGCGCCCAGCGTCGGGTGACGGCTGCGCACCGCAGCGACCAGGCGTTCGAAGTCCCGGTCGGGCCGGTCTGCAGCGCCGATCCATGCCGACAGGTCGCCGCCCGGCAGCCAGGCCTTGGCGGTCCACGCCGGGCGCTGTTCACCGAGCAGCCGGCCGACTTCGTCGGCCGCTTCTTCGGCCAGCTTGCGAAAGGTGGTGATCTTGCCGCCCCAGACGCTCAGCAGCGGCGCGGCGTCGGTCTGGCTTTCGAGCAGGTAGTCGCGGGTCACGGCAGACGGGTCGCCCGAAGCATCGTCGAGCAGCGGCCGCACGCCCGCGTAGCTCCACACCACGTCGGCCGGCAGCACGGGTTTCGTGAAGTAGCGGCTGGCCTGTTCACACAGGTAGGCGACTTCGTCGGGTGCGATGCGCGCGCCACGCGGGTCGCCCTGGATCTCGACATCGGTGGTGCCGATCAGCGTGAAGTCGCCTTCGTAGGGAATCGCGAAGATGATGCGTTTGTCGGGGTTCTGGAAGATGTAGGCGTGGTCGTGATCGAAGCAGCGCGGCACGACGATGTGGCTGCCCTTCACCAGGCGCAGGCTCTTGCTGGCCAGCGCTTCGCCGGCCGCGGGTTTGGCGACGCCGCGCAGAAAGGCCTCGGCCCAGGGGCCAGCGGCGTTGACGAGCGCGCGGGCCGACACGGTCTGGTCGCTGCCATCGGTGGCTCGCAGTGTTGCCGTCCAGCCGGTGGCGCTGCGTTGCGCCGCAACGCAGCGTGTGCGCGTCAGCACCTTGGCACCGCGTTCGCGGGCATCGATGGCGTTCAGCACGACGAGCCGCGCGTCGTCGACCCAGCCGTCGGAATAGACGAACCCTTGTGTGTACTGCGCCTTGAGCGGCGCGCCGAGCGGGCTGCCCCGCAAGTTGACGCCGGTGGAGCCCGGCAGCACTTCGCGCCGCGCCAGGTGGTCGTACAGGAAGAGACCGATGCGGATCATCCACGCCGGCCTCGTACCCGGGTCGTGCGGCATGACAAAACGCAGCGGCCACATGATGTGCGGCGCACTCTTCAGCAGCACCTCACGTTCCTGCAGCGCCTTGCGCACGAGGCCGAACTCGTAGTACTCCAGGTAGCGCAGGCCGCCATGAACCAGCTTCGTCGACGAACTCGATGTGTGCGACGCCAGATCGTCCTGCTCGACCAGCAGCACAGACCAGCCACGACCCGCCAGATCACGCGCAATGCCGGCACCGTTGATGCCGCCGCCGACCACCAGCACGTCGAAAACCTGTTCGCCCAAGAGCTCGTCTCCGCTTTTCGTTTGCGTTCGATTTTTGTTCGTTTCGATTCGTTTACAGCCCGGGCTTTCCCGAGGTCGCTTTCGATTCGTTTCCTTTTAGCCTCGCACGCATGGACCCCAACCCCCGACAGGCCGAGCTGCTGGAAGAGGTGTTGCGCCAGGGCTCGGTGTCGGTGGAGACGCTTGCCGAGCGCTTCGGCGTGACCCTGCAGACCGTGCGGCGCGACGTGAAACTGCTCGCCGAAGCCGGGCTGCTGGCGCGTTTTCACGGCGGCGTGCGGGTGCCGCGTTCGACCACCGAGAACATCGCCTACCGGCAGCGCCAGCACATTCAGCAGGACGCCAAACGTGCCATCGCCCGCGCCGTGGCGCAAGCGGTGCCGGTGGGCTGTTCGCTGATCCTCAACATCGGCACCACCACCGAAGCCATCGCACGCGAGCTGCTGCACCACAAGGGCTTGCGTGTCATCACGAACAACCTGAACGTCGCCGCGACGCTGTCGGACAACCCCGACTGCGAGGTCATCGTCGCCGGTGGCGTGGTGCGTGGCCGCGACCGCGGCATCATCGGCGAGGCCACGGTGGACTTCATCCGCCAGTTCCGCGTCGACATCGCGATCATCGGCATCAGCGGCATCGAAGCCGATGGCACGCTGCGCGATTTCGACTTCCGCGAAGTCAAGGTCACACGCGCGATCATCGAGAACGCACGCGAGGTCTGGCTCGCCGCCGACCACAGCAAGTTCAACCGCCCGGCGATGGTGGAAGTGGGGCGCGTCGGCCAACTCGATATGCTGTTCACCGACCAGGCGCCGCCGCCGGCCTTCGCCACCCTGCTGGCCGAGGCCGGAGTGCAATGCGCGGTGGCAGGAGACAAGACAGCATGACGACGAAATACATCCTCGCGCTCGACCAGGGCACGTCCAGCTCGCGCAGCATCGTCTTCGACGAACGCGGCCAGATCGTCGCGATGGCGCAGCGTGAGTTCCGCCAGATCTACCCGCAGCCGGGCTGGGTGGAACACGACCCGAACGAGATCTGGAGCAGCCAGCTCGCCACCGCGCACGAGGTGCTGGCAAAGGCCGGGCTCAGCGCGAACGACATCACCAGCATCGGCATCACGAACCAGCGCGAGACCACCGTGGTGTGGAATCGCCGCACCGGTGAGCCCATCTACAACGCCATCGTCTGGCAAGACAGGCGCGGCGAGCCGCTGTGTGCGCAGCTGCGTGCACAAGGCATGGTCGAGCCCATACGCCACAGCACCGGCCTCGTCATCGACGCCTACTTTTCGGCGACCAAGATCCGCTGGATCCTGGACCACGTGAGCGGCGCCCACATCGCCGCGGCGCGCGGCGACCTGGCCTTCGGCACGGTCGACAGCTGGCTGATGTGGAAGCTGACGAATGGCCAGGTGCACGCCACCGACGTCAGCAACGCCTCGCGCACGATGCTGTTCGACATCCGCCACAACGTCTGGGACCACGAGTTGCTGAAGGCGCTGCATGTGCCCGACAGCCTGCTGCCGAAGGTGTTTCCTTCGAGCCATGTGTTCGGCGAGACGACGGTCTTCGGCGGCAGCATGCCGATTGCCGGCGTCGCTGGCGACCAACAGGCCGCGTTGTTCGGCCAGGCCTGTTTCCAGGCCGGGCTGGCGAAGAACACTTATGGCACCGGCTGCTTCATGCTGATGCACACCGGCAAGCGCTTCGAGCAATCGGCCAACGGGCTGTTGACCACCGCGGCGGCGCAGCCGGGCAAACAGACCGAATACGCGCTGGAAGGCAGCGTCTTCATCGGCGGCGCGGTCGTGCAATGGCTGCGCGACGGGCTCAATGCCATCTCGGCCAGCGGCCAGGTGCAGGGCCTGGCCGAGAGTGTTCCCGACGCCGGCGGTGTCGTCTTCGTGCCGGCCTTCACCGGCCTGGGCGCACCGTACTGGAACGCCGAGGTGCGCGGCGCCATCGTCGGCATCACGCGCGGCACGACGGTGGCGCACATCGCGCGCGCGGCGCTGGAGAGCATCGCGTTCCAGAGCGCGGCCTTGCTGCAGGCGATGAGCAAGGACACCGGCCCTGTCACCGAGCTGCGTGTCGACGGCGGTGCCTGCGTCAACAACCTGCTGATGCAGTTCCAGGCCGACCTGCTGGGCATTCCGGTGGTGCGGCCGCAGGTCACCGAGACCACGGCGCTGGGTGCGGCCTATCTGGCTGGGCTGGCCACCGGCGTCTGGCGCGACCAGGAAACGCTGGCTGCGCAATGGCAGGTGGAACGGCGCTTCCTGCCGACGATGCCGCGTGAACGGGCGGCCGAGCTGATGCAGCGCTGGGAGCGTGCGGTGCGGCAGGCCAGCGCGGCTTAGGCCGCAGCGTTCACCGCCCGCCAGAACTGCGAAAACGACGGGCAGCGCTGCCCGGGCTCGGCAAAGATCCACTGCACCGGCGACAACGACGCCGGCGCCAGCCGGTTGCCCAGGTGTGCGTCGGCGCGGGCGCTGGCGCTCGCCGGCACGGCGGCTTCGCACCACACCGGCACGGTGCCCAGCGCCGCCATGCGCGTGGCGACAAAGCGCCAGCGCCGTTCGCTCCAGGCCCAGCGGCGGTGGAAGTCGGCGATGAACACGCCCACCGCCTTTTGCCCGGGCGGTGGTTCGCCCAGGGCCCAGGGGTGGGCGAGCCACGCATGGTCGAGCTGGCGCATGTCGGACTGCGTCGTGCCGGGCGGCGGCGTGTGGCTCAGCGGCGGTTCGGTGACGGGCGTGCCGCCGCCGCCGGCCACTGGCGTTTCGCTGCGCGCGATGTGGTCGAGCGCGTCGTACGAGATGTCGAGCACGCTGCCCGGGCTGTGCCAGTCGGCAGGTGCATAACGCGCCACGTTCTCGGCATTGAAGAGATAGGGCTTGTGGCTGCCGGTGCCGGCCACCCATTGCCAGCTGAGGTGGTTGCTGGCGAGGTCGCCGTCGAGCAGGTGGCCGTAGAGCCAGTCGGCACCCACACGCCAATGCACCTTGCGCAGGTGCACCACATAACTCGCCAGCCACATGCGCGCGTGGTTGTGCAGCCAGCCGGTGGCGTAGAGCTCGCGGACCGCCTGGTCGATCACCGGCACGCCGGTGGCGCCGTGGCGGATGTCGTCGGGCAGCTGTTTCGCATACACCTCGTCGGGCAGCGGCCCGGCATGCAGCGAAGCAAAGATCGCCTCGCCTTCGTGGCGCCACACGTGGTGGAAGAACTCGCGCCAGCCGAGTTCGTAGACGAACTTGTGTTCGTCGTTGATCGGGTGGCGCTGGCGCACTGCCGAGAGCACCGCCGGCAGCGACATGAAGCCGTGCGTGATGTACGGCGACAGCCGTGTCACCGCACCGTCGATGTTGTTGCGTGTGCGTGTGTAGTCGCCTGGGCGCACCGCGGCGACGCGGGCACGCGCCGCGGCGAGCGTCGGCTCGAAATCATCGCTGTCGAAGAGGTCGTTCATGGGTGCCTTGAAACTTCGCCGCCTTGTCACAGGGCCACCTGCCCAGGGGCGCGATTGTGCAGGGCTGCTGACGCCAGGCTGTCAGGAGGGCCGGCGCAGCATCGCGCCTCCCTCCCCTCAACCCAAGGAAACACCACCATGCACCGCGATGCCATCACCTGGTTCGAGATCCCTGCCCAAGACATCGAGCGCGCAACGCGCTTCTACGAAGGCCTGCTCGGCACGACGCTGCGCCGCGAGGCCATGCTCGGCAGCCAGCTCGCCGTGTTCCCGGCCGGCGACGACCGTGTCGCCGGCTGCCTGCAGTCGGGCGACGGCGTGCCGGCGCCGGGCAGCAGCACCGTCGTCTACCTCGATGCCGGGCCGTCACTCGACGGCGTGCTGGCGCGTGTGCACGGCCTCGGCGGCAAGCTGCTGACGCCGAAAACCGCGCTGCCACCGGGCATGGGCTTTTTTGCCCACATCGAAGACAGCGAAGGCAACCGCGTCGGCTTGCACGCGGCCGCGTGAAGCGAGCTTGGCGCCCTTCACGCGCTTGACGCTACTGCCAGCTGAGCGGGTTGACGCGGTAGTACCCCGCGAGCTCGCCGAACAGCGCCGGCTGTTCGGCAGCCAGCGCTTCGGGCTGCTCGAAGAAGGCTTCGCTGGCGACGGCGAAGAACTCTGCCGGGTCGGTGGCGCCGTAGCTGTCAAGAACACCGGGCAGCTCGTTCGCGACACGTTCGCGCAGCGCCGCGAATGCTGCACCCAGCGTTGCCGCCCAGCGTGCATAACGTTCACGCCGGCCGAGAAACGGGGCGCCGTTGGCCGGGCCGTTTTCCTGGTCGAGCTGGTGCGCAAACTCGTGGATCACGACGTTGCGACCGTCAGCGGGGTCGTCGGCGCCGGCCAACACGTCGGCCCAGGACAGGATGACCTGGCCTTGTTGCCACGACTCGCCCAGCAGTACACGCCGTTCGCCTTGTTCGAGGCCGATGCCGTCGCGCTGCACTCGGTCGACGATGAAGGCGCCCGGGTACAGCAGCACCTGGCTCAGGTTCGGAAAATACCCGGCGCGCCGGTTCAGCAGCAGCAACCCGGCCTGCGCGGCGATCAGCACCCGCATCTCTTCGCTCACCTCGAGGCCGGCACAGCCGATCACCGGCTTCTCGGCCACCAGCACCTGGATGTGTTTTTTCAGCTGCAGCTGCAGGTCGGCCGGCAGGCGGCGGAAATACGGCATGCGGCGCTGCAGGATCTCGCGCCAGGCATGCGGAAACGGCCGCCGCCGCAGCCGCCAGCGGCGCTGTTCGGCCCACAGCGGCGGGCCCCAGAGCCAGCCGGCGACAGCCAACGCCAATGCCGCGACGAGAAGAAAGTACAAGGCCGCGGCTTTCTTGATGCTCCGGAAGACTGGCATCTGGGACCGCAGCCCCGGCATTTCAAGCCACCGGTTCGCAGCGCACCTCGGTCTTCACCGAGTTGGCGATGAAACATGCTTCGTGGGCGCGGTGATGCAGGCCGTGCAGTTCATCGGTGCTCGGCTGGCGGCCGACAAAGGCCACCTGCGGCCGCAGCGTCACCAGCGTCATCGCGACCCGGCCTTCGCCGTTTTTCGCCATCACGCCGAGCGCGTCGTCGGTGTAGCGCTCGACGCAGAAATCCGCCTGCGCCGCCAGCGACAGGAACCACAGCATGTGGCAGCTGGCGAGCGATGCGACGAACATCTCTTCGGGGTCGACACCCGCGGGGTCGGAATAACGTGGCACGTTGTCGGGCGACGACGAACCCGGCACATCGGCGCCGCCGTCGAAACGCAGCCGGTGCGCGCGGTGGTAGCGGTTGTCGGTGAAGGCTTCGCCGGCGCTGCGCTGCCAGTCGACCTGGGCGGTGTAGGTGCTCATGGGCCGATTCTCGCGCCGCTGCGATGACAATGCCACGATGCGCCGCGCCGACCGCCTGTTCCAGATCGTCCAGCTGGTGCGCGGCCGCCGTCTCAGCACCGCCGATTTCCTGGCCGAGCGTCTGCAGGTTTCGGTGCGCACCGTCTACCGCGACATCGCCGACCTGCAGGCGCAAGGTGTGCCGCTCGAAGGTGCGGCCGGTGTCGGCTACCGCATGCGGGCCGGTTTCGACCTGCCGCCGTTGATGTTCACACGCGAAGAGGCCCAGGCGCTGGTGGCTTCGGTGCGCATCGCACGGCCGCGGCTGGACACCACCTTGGCCGACCATGCCGAAATGGCGCTGGTCAAGATCATCGGCGTGCTGCCGCCTGCGGTGCGCGCCGCCGCCGAAGGCCTGGCGCTGTTTGCCGCGGCAGCCGGCCCCGACGCCGCCACACGCGAACGTCTGGCGCGGCTGCGCGAAGCGGTGGAACAGCGGCGCAAGCTGCAGGTGCGTTACCTCGACCTCGGCGACAGCCTGAGCGAACGCAGGCTGCGGCCGTTGGGCTGTTTCCACTGGGACGCCGTCTGGACACTGGCCGCCTGGTGCGAAAAGCGCGAAGCCTTCCGCAGCTTTCGCGTCGACCGCATCGAAGAACTCACCGTGCTCGACGAGAGCTTCCGCGACGAACCCGGCAAGACGCTGGCCGACCTGCAGCGTGCGGTCGACCACATGCCATCATCCAAACCATGATCGAACTCCACTACTACCCCAGCAACGCCAGCTTCGCGCCGCATGCGCTGCTGCGCGAGATCGGCGTGCCTTTCGAGCTGAAGCTCGTCGATCGCACGCAGCAGGCGCACAAGTCGGCCGACTACCTGAAGCTGAACCCGAACGGGCTGATCCCGGTGCTGGTGGACGGTGACCTGGTGCTCTACGAAACCGCGGCGATCTGTCTGCACCTGGTCGACACGCATCCGCAGGCCGGGCTGGCGCCCGCGGTCGGCACCGCCGAACGCGCGCAGTTCTACAAGTGGCTCATCTGGCAAACCAACACGCTGCAGGCGATGCTGATCCACTACTTCTACGCCGACCGCATGGTCGAGCCCGGCAACGCGGAGGGCGCCGCGCAGGTGAAGGCGCAGGCCCAGGCACACATCGGCGGCCTGCTGCAGCAAGTGGACGACCAGCTTGCGGCACATGGCGGCCCCTGGCTGCTGGGTGGACGCTACAGCGCGCTCGACCCCTATGCGTTCATGCTGTGCCGCTGGACCCGCGGCTTTTCAACGAAGCCGGCACGTGAGTACCCGCACATCGGCCCCTACATGGCGCGGGTGCTGGCGCGGCCGGCGGTGCAGGAAGCGGTGGCTGTGGAGAAGCTGCCGACGCCGATCTACTGAACCTTGCCGAAGAGCTGGCGGAAGACACCGGGCTCGTGCAGTTCACGGGTGCGCAGCCCGCTCATCGGTTCGTCGAATGGCGCACGCGAATCGATGCCGTCGGTCGATGGCGAATCGCCGGCAGCCAGCACATCGGTGACGAAACGCTGCATCTCGGGGTTGTCCGACATGTGGGTCAACAAGGCACCGGTGAGCGACAGCACACGGGCCCAGATCGCGGTCTCGCCGCTGTCCCTGGGCAGGGCGCGGGGGAAGCCCCATTCGTCGAGCTGGCGCATGTTGGACCCTTCTTGTGACGAGTTGTTTCCCCGGGTATCGGCCGGCCGGTGGCGCGGCTTGAACCCCCTCGTCGTCAGAGGCTGCCGCTGTAGCGCAGCTTCTCAAGCCGCAGTGCCAACTGTTGCCGCATCTCGGCCAGACGCTGCCGTTGCGGTTTCGTCGTTTCGTCGTCGGGTGCGGTACCGAGCGTGGTCTGCAGCGCGGCGATCTCGCGCATCAGCTCCACTTCGGGCGGCGCGTAGCCCGCGTCCTTCAGCATCTTGAAGGGCATCTTCAGTTCATCGGGCGTTTCGTCGTAGCCGTCGCCGAAGTTCAAGGGCTTGCCGTAGCTGGGCGCGGCTTTCAGTTCGCCATTCGCCTCGCTTTCACGCAACGACCGACCGATGTGGTCGTCGAGCAGCTTCAGCCGGTTCTCGCGTTTTTGTTCCTCGGGGCTCATCAGACAACCTCCATGCTTCGCACTGCGGTATTCGCCTTGGGAACGGCCCGGCGGCTCATGCGCGGATCTCCTGTGAATCACCCAGCCGCTCCTGCCAATACCGCGTCAGCGGCGTCAGCGGCTTGCTCATCAGCCGTTCGTTGACCAAGGCCCGGCCCAGGGCGCGGCGGTGGCCTTGCGCGGCAGCGGCCAGCAGGGTCTGGTCGATGAGGTCGCGCTGCGCATGGCTGCCGCCGAAGCTGCGTGCCAGCGCCCGCACCGGGTACATCAGGTCGACGGCGGTGTCGGCGTCGCCACGCGCCAGCGCGAGCAGGCCGCGCATCAGCGGCAGGCCGACTTCGCGGGCCATCAGGTGGTTGGCGCGGCGTGCGTCTTCGGCGCCGAGCGCACGCTGCGCACATCGCGCCACCCAGGCCTCGGCGGCCGGCACCTGGCCGGCGGCCAGCAGCGCCAGCACCTGGTGCAGGTCGTTGAAGGCGTAGTGGCCGGCGGCGGCCTCGTCCATCGGCCAGCCGGCCACCAGCGCCGTGGCGTGGCCGCTGACGTCTTCGCCCAGCAGGTGCAGCCGCCACAGGATGGCGGCGGCGTCCACCCGCTGCAGCGTGATCTGCAGCGTGTCGCCGCTGAGGTGGTTGTCCACCACACGCAGCACGCCGGCAACGTCCAGCGCCTCCAGCCGGAACAGGCTCTTGTGCCACCACAAGTGACCGGCAAAGCCGTTGCCCTCGCCCCAGGCCGGCTGGTGCTGGCGCAGCCAGGCCGAACCTTCTTCGAAGCGGCCCTGCATCTCCATCACATGCGCCACCGCATGCACGGCCCAGGGGCCCTGCGGGTTCGCCTGCAGTGCCTGGCGGCCGGTGTCCTCGGCCTGCGGATAGAGGTTGTTTTCTTCCAGGCCGAAGGCATACAGGCCCAGCACGTAGGGGCGCAGCGGGTCGCTCTCGTCCCACTCGGGCAGCGCACGCGCCGGGCGCAGGCGCAGGCCGGCAGCGTCGCCACGGTAGAAGTCCCAGAGCTGCGCCCATTGCAGCGCGAGGGCATCACGCGGCTGCTCGATCAGGTGTTCGTCCCAGCGCCGGCAGGCGCTGTGCCAGCGGCCTTCCAGCAGCGCCTGCACGGCTTCGAGGTGCACCACTTCGCCGGCGGGCGCGCCATCGGCCAGCGTGCGTGCGGTGGCCAGGTGCGCCGCGGCTTCGTTGCACAACGACGCTTCGGTCAGGCTCAGCAGGAAACCGGCCTTCATCGTGTGCGGCAACGCCCACGCGGGGTCGGCGGCGATGGCCGCGTCCAGGTCGGCCAGCGGCGTGTCGTAGAACGACATCATCCGCCACAGCGCCTTTTCCACGGCGTCGCGCGCCGCGCCCGAGCCGCTGCCCGAGGGGTTGCCGCGAGGGTCGTGCTGCGCCATGGCGCGAAATGTAGCGCGCCTGCGTTTCAGATCGTGGGCCACGGCCGTGGCGGTGCACGCAGCTGTTCCCAGGCGCGCGCCAGGCGCAGCACGCCGATGTCGTCATGGCGCTGGCCGATGATCTGCAGCCCGATCGGCAAGCCCGCGGCCGTGTGCCCGCAATCGATGCTGGCAGCCGGCTGCTCGCTCATGTTGTACGGCAGCGTGAAGGCGATGTGCTCCATCGCGCGCAGCGGGTCGTTCGTTGGCATCGCCCAGTCGGCCGCAAAGGCCGGCACCGGGCTCACCGGCGAGAGCACGAAGTCAAACGGCCGGCAGGCTGCAACCGCGGCGTCGCGCAGCGCCGCCATCTGGCTGTAGCCATGGAACACCTGGGCGGCGCTGAAGCCGGCCGCCGCGGCCACCCAGCTGCGGATGAATGGCAGCACCAGCGCCTGGCGCTCGGCCGGCAGCGCCGAGATGTCGAGCCACGAGCGCATGCGCCAGAAGAGGTTGATGCCGTCGGCCATCTCGCGCGTGGTGAAGGGCGCCAGCGGCTCGACGCTGGCACCCGCGGCCTCGAACAGGCTTGCGGCAGCCTGCACCGCGGCAGCGGTCTCGGGCTCGACGGGCAAGCCCCAGCCGGCGTCCATCAACAGGCCGATCTTCAGGCCCTTGAGATCGATGTCGAGTGCGGTCCAGTCGATGGCCTGGTACGGCAGGCTCATCGCATCGCGCCAGTCGGGGCGGCTCAGCGCGTCCATCATCAGCGCTGCATCCAGCACCGTGCGTGTCATCGGCCCGGCAGCACGGCCGGCATACGGCGGCTTGATCGGCACGCGGCCGTTGCTCGGCTTGAGGCCGAAGACACCGCACCAGCCGGCGGGCAGGCGGATCGAGCCGCCGATGTCGGTGCCGATGTGCAGCGGGCCATACCCCGCGGCCGCCGCGGCGCCGGCGCCGGCACTGCTGCCGCCGGGGTTCTTGGCCAGGTTCCAGGGGTTGCGCGCGGGCTGATGGAAACTCGACAGGCCCGACGACAACATGCCGTAGTCGGGCATCGTCGACTTGGCGATGAACACGGTGCCGGCTTCGCGCAGCCGCGCCGCGGGCGGGGCGTCTTCGGTGGCCGGCAGCAGCTCCGTGGCGGCGGTGCCCAGCGGCAGTGGCACGCCGCGGGTGGCGATGTTTTCCTTGATCGTCACCGGCACGCCGTCCAGCGGCGACAGCGGCTGTTTGGCGACGAAACGCGCTTCGGCGGCACGCGCCATCTGCAGCGCGCCTTCGGGGTCGAAGGCGTAGGTGGCGTGCAGCTTCGGTTCGCAGCGTTCGACGAACGCGATCACGTCGCGTGCCACCGCCACCGGCGACAGTTCGCCGCGCCGGTACAGCGCGCCGAGTTCGGCGGCGCTGAAGTCGTGCAGCGTGTCGCTCAAATCTTCACCGGTGGCGGCGCCCAGCTCACCGCGGCCAGGTCGTTGGCGAAGATCGGCGAGCTGTTCCACAACCCGCGCACACCCTTCTTGAACACCGCCACCTGGGCCGGGTTCCAGATGAAGACGTTGACGGCGTCTTCGGCCAGCTGGCGCTGGATGTCGCGCCACAGCCGCGCCTTTTCCTTTATCTCGCTGGTGGCGGCGAGCGTGGCGACAAAACCGCGGAACTTGGCACTGTCGTAGCCGAAGTAGTACTTCGGGTCGGCATACGCGGTGGCGTAGTCCAGCGGCTCGACGTGGTTGATGATGGTCATGTCGAAGTTGCCCTTGAACGGGCCGGCGAGCCACTGCGCCCACTCGACGTTTTCGATCTTGGCGTTGACGCCCACCTTGGCCAGCATCGCCGCGACGATCTCGCCGCCCTTGCGCGCATACGGCGGCGGCGGCAGCGTCAGCGTCACGTTCAGCGGCGTCGTGACGCCGGCCTCCTTCAGCAACGCCTTGGCCTTTTCGGGGTCGTAGGGATAGGTCTTCGTCAGGTCGAGGTAGCCCAGATCGGTAGGCGCGAAATGGCTGCCGATGGGCTTGCCGAGGCCTTCCTGTGCACCGTCGATGAAGGCCTTGCGGTCGATGGCGTGGGTGAGCGCGCGCCGAACGCGCACGTCGTTGAACGGCGCCTTGCGGTTGTTCAGCGACAGGATGCCCTTGCCCGCGGTGCTGCCGACTTCGACTGTGAAACGTTTGTCGCCCTGGAACTGCTGCAGCGCCGAGAAGGCGCCGAAACGCGGCATGCCGTCGATGTCGCCGGCCAGCAGCGCGGCCACCTGGGCCGAGGGGTCGTTGATGAAGCGGAACGTCACCTTCTCCAGCTTCACCTTGGCGGCGTCGCGAAAGACCTCGTTCTTCACCAGCGTGATGGCGCTGCCCTTGGCCCAGGCGTCCAGCTTGTAAGGCCCGGTGCCCACCGGCTTGGTGGCGGCCGTGGCGGCGCTGCTGGGGTGCAGCACCACGGCGGTGTTTTCGCCCAGCCGGAACGGCATCGTCGCGTCGGCGTTGTTCAACGTCAGGATCACCGTGTGTGCGTCGTGCGCAGTGACGCTGGAGATGTTGTCGAACACCGCCTTCTTGGCCTTGTTGGTGCTGCCTTCGGCCTTGGCGCGGTCGAAGCTGAACTTCACCGTTGAAGCATCGAAGGCCGCACCGTCGCTGAACTTCACGCCCTTCTTCAGCACGAAGGTGTAGCTCTTGCCGTCGGGTGCTTCGTACCAGCGTTCGGCGAGCAGCGGCGTCACCGCGCCGTCCATCGCAATCTTGGTCAGCCCCTCGAAGATGTTGTAGTGCACGATCTCGCCGATGGCCGCGGCCGACGCGATGGTCGGGTCCAGGCTCGTGGGCTCGAGGATCATGCCCAGCACCAGCGTCTTCTTGTTCGCCTGGGCGAATGCCGAGGGCACAGCCCCGGCCAGCGGTGCGCCGAGCAGCAGGGCGTTGACGGTGCGGCGGTCGAGACTCATCTAGGGGCTCCTCGGAAGTGGTGAAGGGACATTCTGCGGCATGCCTGCCATGCCAGCGATTCCGGGCACGGCGGCGAGCAGGCGCCGCGTGTACGGGTGTTCGGGCGCGGTGAACAGCCGCTCGGGCGGGCCTTGTTCGACGATGCGGCCCTGCCAGAGCACGATGACCTCGTCGCAGACGAGATCGACGACCGCGAGGTCGTGGCTGATGAAGAGGTAGGTGACGCCGAAACGGTCCTGCAGGTCCTGCATCAGGTTCAGCACCTGGGCCTGCACCGAGACATCGAGCGCACTCACCGGTTCGTCGGCGACGATGAGCTTGGGCCGTGTGATCAAGGCCCGTGCGATGGCGATGCGCTGGCGCTGGCCGCCGCTGAATTCATGCGGGTACTTGGCCAGGTCGGCGGCACGCAGGCCCACGGCGTCGAGCGCTTCAACCGCACGTTCACGCTGTTCGGCGCGTGAAGCACCGTGCAGCACGGCCAGCGGCTCGGCCACCGTCTGGCCGACGCTGCGACGCGGGTCGAGCGAACCGTACGGATCCTGGAACACCATCTGCAGCTTGCTGCGCGCCTGGCGCAGCGCCTCAGGTGGCAAGGCATGCAGATCGAGGCCATCGAGCACGACACGGCCGGTGCTGGGTTTCTCCAGCGCCATCACCAGCCGCGCCAGCGTGCTCTTGCCCGAGCCCGATTCGCCGACCACACCCAGGCTCTTGCCCGCCCGCAGCGTGAAGCTCACGCCGGCGAGCGCCTGCACTTCGGGTGCGGCGGCGAGCAAGTTTTCGCGCGGCAGCTTGTAGCGCTTGCTCAAGTTGTCGACGGCGAGCAACACCTCGTTCATGCATCGACCCGCAGGCAGCGCGCTTCATGGGCCAGACCCACCGGCACCGGCGGCGGGTCGGCCGCACGGCAGGCGTCGATGACGAGCCCGCAGCGTTCGGCAAACGGGCAGCCGCGCGGCATGTCGGCGAGTTCGGGCACGCGGCCCGGGATCGTTGCGAGCCGTGTGCCACGCTTCAAGCCAAGCCGTGGCCGCGCCGCGAACAGGCCGCGTGTGTACGGGTGCGCAAGCCGTTCGAACACCGCTGCGGTGGGCCCGCTTTCGACAACGGTGCCGCCGTACATCACCAACAGACGCTGCACGGTCTGCGCCATCACGCCCAGATCGTGGCTGATCAGCAACAGCCCCATGCCGTCTTCGGCCACGAGTTCGGCGATGAGGTCGAGCACTTCGCGCTGGATCGTCACGTCCAGCGCCGTCGTCGGCTCGTCGGCGACCAGCAGATCGGGCCCGCAGGCCAGCGCGATGGCGATCACGACCCGCTGGCGCTGGCCGCCCGAGAGCTGGTGCGGATAGGCGTCGAGCCGCTGTTCGGCCTGCGGCAACTGCACCCGCTGCAGCAGGCGCAGCGCTTCCGCACGCGCCGCTGTGCCGCTCAGGCCTTTGTGCAGGCGCAAGGGTTCGGCAATCTGGCGGCCCACCGTGTGCAGCGGGTTCAGCGCCGTCATCGGCTCCTGGAACACCATGCCGATGCGGTTGCCACGCAGCCGGCACAGCGCGGTTTCGTCGAGTGTGGTGAGTTCCTGGCCGGCCAGACGGATCGAGCCCGAGACCTGGGCGCCATCGGGCAAAAGCCCCATCAGCGCCAATGCAGTGATCGATTTGCCGCAGCCCGACTCGCCGATCAGCCCGACGGTGTCGCCGCGTTGCAACGCAAACGAGATGCCACGCAGCGCGTCGGCCGGGCCGCGCGCGGTTTGCAGCGTGACCCGCAGGTCGGTGACAGTGAGCAGCTCGGGCTGGGGTGCAGACACGTGGCAACGATAGCCGACGCCGCGGCTGGCCCAAAAGGAGCGGGCACAAAAAAGCCCCGGCGCGGGGGCACGCCGGGGCATGAAGGAGGTGCGATCACCTCTTGTTCAACAAGATACTCAACTCAGGCGTCCTCGCCGACGCCAGAGCCGTTGTCGGCCCCCGCGGCCGTCGGAGGAAACGGCCGCGGGAGGCTCAGACTTCTTGGCTGACAGCCGTTGTTAGAAAGAGTGGCGCAGACCGAGCTCGAAACCTTGCGAGGTCTCTTCGTTCTTCGGCATCGTGAAGCCGTTGATCGTGCCCACGGTGTAGTTGCCCGTGCCCTTGTTCTCGATCATCGAGTAGGTCGTGTAGAGCGCCGTGCGCTTGCTCAGGTTGTAGACGTAGCCCAGCGCAAACTGGTCGGCGTCGCGGCCGTCGAGCGTGCCGGTGCCTTCGGCCTTCGAGTACGAAGCACGCACCAGCGAGGCGCCGAACGGCACGCTGGCGCCGATGTTGTAGTGGCGGTCCTTGCTGTCCTGGTATTCCGACTGCTGCACGCTGCCCGAGACCTTGACGACGCCGAAGTCGTACGAGGCGCCGAACACGCCGAGCTTGACGTTGTCGGTGGTGACTTCGGTCTCGCCATAGCCCACGTTGACGTTGATCGGGCCCGCTGCATAGCCGATGCGGCCGGCGGTGTACTTCTTGCCCGCCGTGCCTTCACCGGCAGCCACGCTGACCTGGCCGTAGACACCGCCCAGCGTTGCCGGCAGGAAGTACGAGACCATGTTGTCCGAGCGCACGCGCGTGTCGACGCCGCCGAGCGCGGCATAGGTCAGGCTGGTATCGCCGATGCCGTTGGTGCCGAAGACATCGAAGTCGGCCATCGCCGTCCACGTCGGCGTCAGGTCGCGACCGAGGCGGATTTCACCGAGGCTGGCGCTGGACAGGCTGACGGTGCTGCGGCGGTGCCAGAAACGTGTTGCGTTGGGCGTGCCGGTGTCGGCGTTGATGGCCGATTCGAGCCAGAAGCCGGCACGCAGGCCGCCACCCAGGTCTTCGGTGCCGCGGAAGCCGAGGCGGCTGGACTGCAGGCCGTCGGTCGACATCTGGGTCGACTTGGTGCCGGCGTTGTCGACCTGGCGCACGCCAACGTCGACGACACCGAACAGCGTGACATTCGATTGCGCCGAAGCGGCACCGGCAGCGGCGCTCAGCACGGCCAGCGCGATCAATGATTTCTTCATGGTGTTGAACCTTTGTCTGATCAGTTGGCCGCACCACAAGCGGTGCGACAACGTGGCCGAAGGTTAGGCAGCACCTCCTGTTCTGCAAACCACGTTTGCGGCAATGCAGCATTCATGAATCAGGAAGAATGGATTCACATGCCGGCAACCTGCGCCGTGGCAACGTCGGCCTGGCCCAGCCCCAGGTCCAGCATCGATTGCCGCACCGCCTGCACCAGCGGTGTTGTGGGCAGCTGGCCCACGGCACGTTCCAGCGCGCGGCCGTCCAGGCCATGCGGCACGCGCCAGAGATAACTCATGCGCGCAAGCTCACGCCAGATCGGGTGCACCAGGCCGACGACGCGGATCAGCCCCCAGGGCATGCCGCCGTGGCGGAAGCCGGCGGCGGGGCGCAGGCCGAGCGTTTGCGCAGCCTCGTCGACAGCCGCCAGGAACTCGTGGCCGGTGCAGGTGTGGCCGGCGAAGTGCAGCGTCTGCACACCCCGCACACGCGGGCTCGCCGCGACGGCCACAAACGCACGTGCCAGGTCGGGCAGGTAGGCCCAGGCATGGGCCAGGCCCGGCGGCCCCGGGTAGACCAGCTTGCCGCGTGCGATGTGCTTGACCACCGCCTGGTCGAACCACGAGCCGCTGCCGGCGCCGAAGAAGTCGCCGGCGCGGATGACGCTGCTGTCGAGGCCGCGTGCAGCGCGTTGCTGCAATGTGGTCTCCATCGCCACCCGTTGTTCGCCCTTGCGCGTGGAGGGCATGGCGGGTGTGTCTTCGCGCAGCAGCGGCGGCATGCCGGCACCGTAGTTGTAGACATTGCCCGGCAGCAGGAACCGCGCGCCCAGCCGCTCGGCGACAGCCAGGCCTTGTTCGAACAGCGGCTGCAGCTCGCTGTCCCAGCGGTGGTACAGCGGGTTCACCGCGTAGACGACGACGGTCGCGTCGGCAGCGCGCGCGGCCAGCGCCGCGCTGTCGTGCATCGGCGTGTCGATGAAAACCGCGCCGCGCGGCAGCGGCGACTTCGGTGCACGGCGCTGCTGCGCCAGCACGCGCCAGCCGGCGGCGGCAAAGGCGGCCACGGCGGCAGCGCCGAAACGGCCGGCAGCGCCGAGGATCAAAACGGTGGGAGAGCACATGACGGGCTTTGCAGTGGGGGAGGGCATCAGTGTCGGCCGCGGCAGGCCATCCGCCAATTGCTGAAGTCGACAAGCGAGCTATACATTTCCGCATGAGCCAAGACCGCTTCGACTGGACCCTGGTGCGCAGCTTCGTCGCCGTGCTCGACGCCGGCAGCCTGATGGGCGCGGCGCGCCGGCTCGGTGCCCAGCAGCCGACGCTCAGCCGCCACATCGCCGAACTCGAAGCCCAGCTCGGCGCGCCGCTGTTCGAACGCACCGGCCGCGGTGTCACACCCACCGCCGCGGCACTGGCGATCGCCGACGCCGCGCGGCAGATGGAAGCCGGCGCCGGCGCGCTGGGCCAGGCGCTGGCCGGCCAGCGCGACGCCACCAGCGGCACCGTGCGCATCACCACCAGCCATGTGGCGGCCGTGTGGCTGCTGCCGCCGGTGCTGGCGGGGCTGCGGCTGGCCGAGCCGGGCATCCAGGTGGAACTGGTGGCGTCGAATGCACTCACCAACCTGTTGCGCCGCGAAGCCGACATCGCGGTGCGCATGGTGCGGCCGGCACAGAGTTCGCTGCTGGCGAAGAAGCTCGGCGAGATTCCCATCGTCGCCGCGGCACACGACAGTTACCTGGCCCGCGCCGGCACACCGCGCTTGCCCGAAGATCTGCTGCAGCACACGCTGATCGGCTTCGACCGCGACGATTCGATGCAGCGCGGCTTCGCCGCGATGGGCATGGCCGTCACCAGCGCGCACTTTGCGCTGCGCACCGACGACCAGGTGGCCTACGGCCAGCTCGTCGCCAGCGGCGCCGGCATCGGCTTCGTCGCCGGCTACAACGTGGCCTTGTGGCCAGGGGTGCGCCGCCTGTTGCCGATGCTGAAGGTGCCGCCGCTGCCCTGCTGGCTGGCGGTGCACCGCGAGATCCGCGGCAGCCGCGTCGTGCGCCGGGTCTACGACTACCTGGCGGCGGCGCTGCCGGAGGCGCTGGCGGGTTGAGCCGTGGCGGCGGCCGCAGCCCCCACCCGCGTCACCGGAAAGCGGTAGGGCCGGGTCGCGCAATCCGCTGACGCAGGCGTGTCGTCTGCCATGCGCACCGGCACCGACAACAGCGTGCCACGCAAGGTGCGCAGCACGATGCGCGCACAACCCTCGCCGACGAGTTGTGCCCGTTCCATGCCGTCACGCGGGCCGTCGAGATAGCGGTGCGTGCGGAACGGCGTGTCGTCGGCCAGTGCCGCGAGCTGGCGCTGGTGCGCGTGCAGCGCCACGTCGACGGCGTGGGCGAGCAGGCGCACGCTTTCCTGCTTCAGCAGCTCCGCATCGTCGTCGCTCGGGAAGGCCGCGTCGTCGGCTCGCCGGTTCGACGCCACCCGCACCTGCACTTCGAAAGGCACGGTGCCCGGCACGGCGGCGTCGAGTACACGCACGCGGCTGTCCAGCAGCAAGCGGCTGCGGCCGGCGAACATCGCAAAGGTGGGCGCGAACTCGACCCGCCAGCGTGCGCCGGCGCTGGCTTCGCCTTCGGCAACGCGGCGCGCCGGGCCGTCGGCCGCGGGTTCTGCCACCGCCTGCACCAGAGCCTTCGGCGACCAGGCCGACAGCGCCGCGAGGTAGGGTTCGAGCACCTTGTCGGCTTCCTCCTGGCGGCGCTTGTCTTCGGCCGCGCGTGCACCGCTGATGATGGCGCCGTGTGTCAGCACCGCGATCAGGCCGAGCAGCGGTGTCGGCGCCGGGTACAGCATGGCAACGGTGCCGCCTTCGGCCGCGGCACCGGCGATGCCGCTCCACGGCACGCTGGCCGGCACCTCGAGCAGCACCAGTTCGTCCGCGCTTGCCACCGCCGTGGCCATGGTTGCCAGCGCGGCCAGCGCCGCCACGCCGAGCCGCCGCATCACTTGCGCAGAGGCTGCTTGAGCTGGTCCATCGCCATTTCCAGCGCCTGGAAATAGGCATTGGTGACGCCGGGGTACTTCGGCGGCTCGTCCCACTTGTTGTCGGCCGCGGGCACCGACACGGCGAGCGGCAGGTACCAATCGAGTTTCTGCGTCGCCAGGTCGACGATGTAGCCGGCGCCGTTCAACGTCGCACGCGGGTCGCCGGTGGGGACGTAGGCCGAATAGTTGCGCGTCACGCCCAGGCCGTCGACCTGCACGACCAGCAGCTTGTCGATCTTGTGCGCGCTGCGCAGTGCGGTGAAGTCGCGGCGTGCGCGGCCGGCGTCCTTGCTGCCTTCAGGCAGGCGCTCGAGATCGATCTCCTGCGCGATCAGCACCGGTTCCATGCCACGTTCGCGCAGCAGCTTGGCGAGATCGTCGCGCACGGCCACCAGGTCCTGGGTCGTGAAGGTGCGCACCTGCGTCGTCAGCGACGAGTTGACCGCCGACGCGGTGGCGTAGCAGAGCAGGCAGCTGGCGCCCGGGAACTGGGTGTCGGGCTTGGGCAGCGTGCTCAGCGCCACGCCGATGCGTGTGCCCTGGGTGGCGAGCGCTTCGCTGCGCAGAGGCTGGGCCGTCGGAGGTGCCGTGGCGCAACCGGTGAAGACAAAAGTGGCGGCCAGAAGCAGGCCAGTCAGGCGCAGACGCATGTTGAAGATCCTCCCGGGACAATGCGGTTTGTTGGCGGCCGCTTCGTGGCGGCCGATCGGCGCGCATTGTGCCCGTGTCGCGCTGTGTTTTGCCGGTTAGCCCCGCGACAACGGGAGAGTGGAAACCCCATCGTTCAGGGGGATGAGGAGCGCGCCAGCAGGTCCATGTACGCGCCGGCAATGCGCTGGGCGTCCGCCAGCCCCAGCGCCTGCATCAGCGCCTCGGCGATGGCGCTGCCTTCGGCGTCGCTCTGCGTGTCCTGCAGCACCACCTCGAGCTCCATGAAGTCGCCCAGGCCTTCGACGCGGTCGAGGTGGATGCGTGTGGCGCCGGCCAGCAGCAGCCAGCGCTGTTTGCGCACACGCCCGAGCACACCGCAGCCGCGCGCCAGCGCTTCGCGCAGCGCTGCCGGGTCGGGCGCCGGCACACGCACGTAGTCCGAGGCCTTGGCCTCGGCGCTGTCGGCGCGGTGGTAGTGGATGAGTTCACCGCTGCCGTCGCTGAACTGGCGCAGCTTGAGCCGGCCTTGCGGCACGTGGAAGAAGGTGTCGTCCTGTTCGATGAGAACGGGCGCGGTGCCGGCGACGGCTTCGGCGCGTGGCAGCAGCGTTTCGATGCTGTCGATGCGGGCCTTGATTTCGATGTTGCGGGGCATTGGGAAGTCAGCGCCGGCGCGCGAGTTTCGGGTCCATCAGGTCGCGCAAGCCGTCGCCCAGCAGGTTCAGCCCGAGCACGCTCAGCACGATGGCCACGCCCGGGTACACCGCGAGCATCGGCGCCTGGAACATCTGCGACTGCGCTTCGTTCAACATGCGGCCCCAGCTCGGCTGCGGCGGCTGCGTGCCCAGGCCGAGGTAGCTGAGCGCGGCTTCGGCGAGGATGGCGGTGGCGAACGAGATCGTCGCCTGCACGATCAGCTGGCTGGCGATGTTCGGCAGCACGTGGTCGAGCGTGATGCGCACCGCGCCCTTGCCCGAGGTGCGCGCCGCCAGCACGTATTCACGCGACCACACCGCATTGGCCGCGCCGCGGGTGATGCGCGCGAACACGGGGATGTTGAAGATGCCGATCGCGACGATGCTCATCACGAGGCCGGGGCCGTAGATCGCCGTCAGCATGATGGCCGAGAGCAGCGCCGGGAACGCAAAGGTGAAGTCGGCCGCGCGCATCACCAGTTCTTCGACCCAGCCGCGCCGTGCCGACGCCAGGCAGCCGAAGAACACACCGAGGCCGAGGCCGATGCCGACCGCGATGACACCGACGACGATGCTGTTCTGCGCCCCCACCAGCAGCTGGCTCGCGATGTCGCGGCCCAGGCTGTCGGTGCCCAGCCAGTGCGCCGCCGACGGCGCGGCGAGTTTGTTCGGAATGTCGATCTCGGCCGGCGGGTACGGCGACCACAGCAGCGACAAGGCCGCCGCGCCCGCCATGAACACCGACAGCAGCGCACCGAGCACGAAGCTCGGGTGTCTGAGGGCCCGGGTGACGAAGGACGAACTCATCCGCCGTGCCGCAGCCGCGGGTCGATCAGCGCATACAGCACGTCGACGACGAAGTTGACGATGACGACCACCGCGGCCAGCAGCATCACCACGTCGCGCACGACAACGAGGTCGCGGTTGCTGATGGCCTGGAAGATGAGCCGGCCCACGCCCGGCAGCACGAAGACGTTCTCGACCACGATGGTGCCGGTGATGAGGTTGGCGAACTGCAGCCCCATCACCGTCAGCACCGGGATCATCGCGTTGCGCAGCACATGGCGCCACAGCGCCTGGCGCCGCGTCAGACCCTTGGCGCGTGCGGTGCGCACGAAGTCTTCGCGCATCACTTCGAGCACTGCCGAACGTGTCACACGCGCCAGGATCGCTGCCTGCACCAGCGCCAGGGCGATGGCCGGCAGGATCAGTGCCTGCAGCCCTTCCCACAGGCCGCCGCCATCGTCTTCGGTCCAGCCCGGGAAACCGCCGGCGCTGACCCACTGCAGCTTCACCGCAAACAGCAGGATCAGCAGGATCGCGAACCAGAAGTTCGGGATCGCGATGCCGATCTGGCTGGCGGCCATCACGCCAACATCGCCGATGCCGTTGTGGCGCGACGCGGCATACACGCCCAGCGCCAGCGCCAGCACCGTGGTCAGCGCCATCGCGATCAGCGCCAGCGGCAGCGTCACGCGCAGGCGTTCGGCAATCAGCTCGGCCGTGGGTGTGTCGTAGCTGATGCTGTTGGCCGTGCGGCCTTGCGCCAGGCCGGCCATCCAGTCGGCATACCGTGTCAGCACCGGGCGGTCGAGGCCGAGCTTGGTGTTCAGCGCCGCCAGCGACTCGGGTGTCGCGGTGTCGCCCAGGATGATCTCGGCCGCGTTGCCCGGCAGCAGTTCGAGCACGGCGAAAACGACCACCGACGCCACGAGCAGGGTGAGCAGGAAAGTGGCAAAACGGCGCAGGAGGAAGACCGACATCGCGTTCTATGATGCCTCATGAACGCCCTGCCCTCACTTCCATTCGACACCGAACAGCTCTTCATCGCCGGCCGCTGGCGCCCCTGCGTCGGCGGCGAGACGCTGCCGCTGCTGAACCCGTCCGACGGCACGCTGCTGGCGCAGATTGCCCGCGGCGGCGCGGCCGATGTCGACGCCGCGGTCGGCGCCGCGCAGGCGGCACTGGATGGCGACTGGGGGCGGCTGACCGCCGCCGAACGCGGCCGCGTGTTGCTGAAGATGAGTGCAGTGGTGCTGGAGCAGGCCGACGAACTGGCGCGGCTCGAAGCGCTGGATGTCGGCAAGCCGCTGAAACAGGGCCGCGCCGACGCCGTGGCGCTGGCGCGTTACCTGGAGTTCTACGGCGGCGCCGCCGACAAGGTGCATGGCGAGACGATTCCGTTCGCCAACGGCTACACCGCTTTCACGCTGCGCGAACCGCATGGTGTCACGGCCCACATCGTGCCCTGGAACTACCCGATGCAGATCATCGGCCGCAGCGTCGGCGCGGCGCTGGCGATGGGCAACGCCTGCGTGCTGAAACCTGCCGAAGAAGCCTGTCTGACGGCGCTGGCGTTTGCCCGCATCGCCGACGCCGCGGGCCTGCCGGCGGGGGCGCTGAACGTCGTGCCCGGGCTCGGTGAAGAAGCCGGCGCCGCGCTGTCGTCGCACCCGGGCGTGCGCCACATCTCGTTCACTGGCTCGGTGGCGGTGGGCGCGCTGATCCAGGCCGCGGCGAGCCGGAACGCGGTGCCGGTGACGCTGGAACTCGGTGGCAAGAGCCCGCAGATCGTCTTTGCCGATGCCGACCTCGACGCGGCCTTGCCCTTCCTGGTGAACGGCGGCATCCAGAACGCAGGCCAGACCTGTTCTGCCGCCAGCCGCATCCTGGTCGAACGGCCGGTGTTCGACGCCGTGGTCGCGCGCATGGCCGAACGTTACCGCGCACTGCGCGTCGGCCCGGCGCTGGCCGACCTGGATGTCGGGCCGGTGATCTCGGCACGGCAGCGTGAGATCGTCGAAGCTTATCTGGCGGTGGTGCAAGGCAGCGGCCTGCGCATCGCGGCGCAGGCCACGCTGGTGGGCCTGCCGGCCGGCGGCTTCTACGTGCCGCCGACGCTGGTGGCCGACGTGCCCGGCGGCCACCGCATCGCGCAGGAAGAGATTTTCGGCCCGGTGCAGGCGGTGATTCCGTTCGACGGCGAGGCCGAGGCGGTTGCGGTGGCCAACGGCACGCCTTACGGTCTGGTGGCGGGCGTCTGGACGCGAGACGGCAGCCGCGCGCTGCGCATGGCGCACAAGCTGCACTGCGGCCAGGTCTTCATCAACAACTACGGTGCCGGCGGCGGCATCGAGCTACCGTTCGGCGGCGTCAAACATTCGGGCCACGGCCGCGAAAAGGGCTTCGAGGCGCTGTACGGTTTCTCGACGCTGAAAACGGTGGCGATCCAGCACGGTTGAAGCTTGACGGTTGACGCTTGGCGGCGCCGTCATACAATGTCTGACATTTGCAGCGGGAGACCGCCATGCGCGTCAACGCCCGTCTCGACGAGACCGCCCAGGAACAGCTCGAATACCTCGCCCAGGCCACCGGGCAGAGCGTGAGCCATGTCGTGCGCGAAAGTGTTGCGCGTTATTACGCCGAGGTGCGTGCACGCCAGCAGGGGCCGCGGCGGCTGCTGGCACTGGTGGGCAAGGGCAACAGCGGCCGCGATGATGTCGCGAGCAACGTCAAGCGCGAGGTCGGCGACGCCATCGCCACCAAACACCAGCCCCCACGCGGCCGATGATCTCGGTCGACAGCGGTTTTCTTTACGCGCTGGTCGACCGCCAGGACGCCTGGCACCAGCGCGCCGCAGCCTGGGTTGAACACGCCAGCGAAGGATGGGTCACGACCTGGCCGGTGCTGACGGAGGTCTGCCACCTGTTCCACCGTTCGCTGACACCCGAGTTCGCCGCCGCGCTGATGGACGACGTGGCCGACGGCGGCATCAAGGTCTGGTCGCCGCCTGCAGAACAGATCGCGCGCATTCCGGCATTGATGCGAAAGTACGCCAAGCTGCCGATGGACCTGGCCGACGCCTCGCTCGTGCTGCTGGCCGAACACCTGGGCGACGGCCGCATCCTGTCGACCGACCAGCGTGACTTCGGCGCCTACCGCTGGAAAAACCACAAGCCATTCAAGAACCTGCTGGAGACATGATGAACATGCGCATGAAAGACAAGGTCGCCATCGTCACCGGCGGCGGTTCGGGTTTCGGTGCCGGCATCGTGCGCAAATTCATCGCCGAAGGCGCGCAGGTGATCGTCGCCGACCTGAACCTGCAGGCCGCGCTCGATGTCGCCGCCGCAGCCGGCCCGGCGGCGCGTGCGCTGCGCGTCGACGTGGCCGACGCCACCGACGTGCGTTTGATGATGGAAGCCGCCGAGCTGCATTTCGGCCGCATCGACATCCTCGTCAACAACGCCGGCGTCACGCACCTGCCGCAGCCGCTGGAAGACGTGAAGGAAGAAGACTTCGACCGCATCGTCGCGGTCAACATGAAGGCGATCTACCTCGCGATGCGCGAGGCCGTGCCGCGGCTGAAGGGCAATGCGCCGGGCGCCAACGGCATCCGCGGCGTGGTGCTGAACATCGCCAGCACGGCCGGCGTGAGCCCGCGGCCGCGCTTGAGCTGGTACAACGCCAGCAAGGGCTGGGTCATTACCGCCACGCGCGCCAACGCGGTGGAACTGGCGCCGCACGGCATCCGCGTCGTGGCGCTGAACCCGGTGGCAGGCGAGACGCCGCTGCTGAAGAGTTTCATGGGCGAGGACACACCCGAGATGCGGGCCAAGTTCCTGTCCACGATTCCCATCGGGCGCTTTTCGACACCCGAGGATCTGGGCAATGCAGCGTGTTTCCTGTGCAGCGACGAGGCGTCGATGATCACCGGCGTCTGCATGGAAGTCGACGGCGGGCGCTGCATCTAGGCAGGCGGCGCCGCCGTCTACGGGCGTTTATTCGCCCAGCGATTCGTGGCGCGACGCGGCGGCGAACAGGTCGGCGGCGAAGCCGGGGTCGGTGCGCTGCACGCGGTAGGCCATTTCGCGGACGGATGCGGCTTCTTCGGCGCGCGACAGGCTGCGCTTGGCGGCCGGGCGCAGCAGCCAGTTGACGGCGCTGCTGAAGAGGCTGGCAGCCACACGGGCACCGCGCGGCATCGCCGGGGTACGGACGCTGAGCACTTCGACGGTGGTGGTGGTCATGGTGTTTCCTTCTTGCTCACGACACCCGGGTCGGGCGTCGCATGGACCGGATATTAGTGGAAACCCTCATACTTCCAATTGAAAGATGTTCATGTAAGGTATCAGCCAGTCGCATATCTCTGTGATCCATGAACTTCCGCACGCTCGACCTCAACTTGCTGCGTGTTTTTGACGCAGTCATGGCCGAAGGCAGCCTGACGCGGGCCGCCGACAGGCTGTCGATCACGCAGCCCGCAGCCAGCCACGCACTGAAAAGGCTGCACAGCGCCGTGGGTGAAGCGCTGTTCGTCCGCACGGCGTTCGGCATGAAACCCACAGCGCGCGCCGAAGCGCTGTGGCCGCAGGTGCAGACCGCGCTGGGCGGCCTGCAACGGGCGCTGGCGCCGCAGGACTTCGACCCGCTGGCCGAACCGACGAGCTTCCGCATTGCGATGGCCGACGCCACCGCGGCGCTGCTGGCGCCGCCGCTGGTGCGCGCCATCGAAAGCCAGCAGGCCCGCGTGAACCTGCGCGTGATGCCGCTGACCACCCGCGACCCGCGCCGCCTGCTGCGTGAAGGCGAGGCCGACCTCGCGATCGGCTACTTCCCCGAAGCCGTGGCCTCGCTCATTGCCGAGGGCACGCAGGCTGCGTTGCGGCACCTGCGCCTGCACGAAACGCACTACGTCTGCGTCATTCGACGTGAGCACCCGCTCGCGTCACAACCCATTTCTCTGGACACCTATTGCGAGGCCCACCACCTGCTGGTGAGCTTTTCCGGGCGCCCGCACGGGCTGGTGGACCAGGCGCTGGCGACACTGGGCCGGCAACGGCGCATCGTGCTCACGGTGAACCAGTTTTTCACTGCCGGCCAGGTGGTGACGCAGAGCGACCTGCTGACGGTGCTGCCGCTGTCGTTCATGGCCGCCACCGGCACCCAGGGCCAGGTGGTGACGCGGCCGCTGCCGTTCGAACTGGCGCCGGTGGCCGTGCAGATGCTGTGGCCGGTGCGCCAGGACGCCGACCCGGCACACCGCTGGCTGCGCACGTTGATCCTGCAGGCCGCAGGAACGCCGGCCGCCTAGATGACGGCGGCCATCGCCACCGCCGTGCGCTCGACGTTGCCGGTGTTGAGCCCGGCCACGCAGATGCGGCCCGAACGCACGAGGTAGACGCCGAATTCGTCGCGCAGCCGGTCGACCTGCGCCGCGCTCAGGCCGGTGTAGCTGAACATGCCGCGCTGGCTGAGGAAATAACCGAAGTCGCGCCCGGGTTTCTTTGCCGAGAGCACGCCGTGCAGGCTGCGCCGCATCGCGAGGATGCGTTCGCGCATCGCTGCAACATCGGCTTCCCAGTCGGCGCGCAAGGCCGGGTCGGTCAACACCCGGCTGACGATGCCGGCCGCGTGGATCGCCGGGCTCGAATAGTTGCGCCGCACGGTGGCCTTCATCTGGCCGAGCACGAGCTCGGCTTCGTCGCGGCTGGCGCAGACGACGCTGAGCGCACCGGCGCGTTCGCCGTAGACGCTCATGCTCTTCGAAAACGAGTTCGCGATGAAGAAGCTCAAGCCGGCCGAGGCCAGCGCGCGCACCGCAAACGCGTCCTGTTCGATGCCGTCGCCGTAACCCTGGTAGGCCAGGTCCAGGTAGGGCAGCAGCGCACGTTCCTTCAGCACCGGGATCAGTTGCTGCCATTGCGCCGCGGTCAGGTCGACACCGGTCGGGTTGTGGCAGCAGGCGTGCAGCAGCACCACACTCTTCGGCGGCAGCGTCTGCAACGTGTCCAACATCGCGTCGAAACGCAGGCCGCCGCTGGCCGGGTCGTAGTACGGGTAGCTGTTCACCGTGACACCCGCGCCTTCGAACATCGCGCGGTGGTTGTCCCAGGTCGGGTCGCTGACCCAGACGGCGCTGCCGGGGAACCAGCGTTTGATGAAATCGGCGCCGACCTTGAGGCCGCCGCTGGAGCCCACGGTCTGCAGGGTCGCGATGCGACCGCTCGTCACCGCTTCGTGGGCGGCGCCGAACAGCAGCGCCTGCACTGCCGTGCGCATCGCCGCCGCGCCTTCGATGGGCAGGTAGGACTTGGTGCCGCTCTCGGCCAGCATCTGCGCTTCAGCCCGGTGCACGCAGTCGAGCACCGGGATGCGGCCGGCGTCGTCGAAGTAGATGCCGATCGACAGGTTGACCTTGTCTTTGCGCGGGTCGTGCTGGAAGGCTTCGTTGAGGCTGAGGATGGGGTCGCCGGCGTAGGCGTCGAGGTGCGAAAACGTCGACATTAGAAAGCCTCCGTGCTGCGCACTGCGGCATTCGCCTTGGGAGCGGCCCGGCGGCTCATGCCGCGAGCGCCTTTTCGATGTCGGCCTGTAGCGATTCGGGTGCGTCGTTCGGCGCGTAGCGCTTGAGCACCTGGCCGTCCTTGCCGACCAGGAACTTCGTAAAGTTCCACTTTACCGCCTGCGTGCCGAGAATGCCCTTGGCTTCGCTGGTGAGCCACTGCCACAGCGGGTGCGCGTCGCGGCCGTTGACCTTCACCTTGGCCATCATCGGGAAACTGACGCCGTAGTTGAGCTGGCAGAAACTGGCGATCTCGTCGTTGCTGCCGGGGTCCTGGCCGCCGAACTCGTTGCTCGGGAAACCGACGATCACCAGGCCCTTGTCGCGGTAGCTCTCCCAGAGCTTTTCGAGCCCGGCGAACTGCGGCGTGAAGCCGCAGGCGCTGGCGGTGTTGACGATCAGCAGCACCTTGCCGCGCTGGGTGGACAAATCGGCCGGCTGGCCCTGGATGGAAACGGCTTCGAAATCGTAGACGCTGCTGGCAGCCATGCGGCGCTCCTGGGCGAACGGGGTGGAACGTGGATTATCTGCCGCCGCGCGCATTGGCCTCGTGTTCCAGCACCTTCCCTCACCTTCACTCACCTTCCAACCGGGGCCCAGCCCCACGTCCAAGGGCCCTCGCGGCGTTGACAGGCGCGGCGCACGTACCGCACCATGCAGCGGCTCTCGTCCGCACAAAGAACCCCCTCGCATGTCCTTGCCGTACCGCGTCACTCTCCAGGGGTTCAGCGCCTTCGAACGCAGTGCGCTCGCGTCGTACTTCCGTCTTGCCGCCAACCGCAACCCGGCCTATGAACAGGTCGACACCGCCGGCGAAGCGCATTTCATCGTCGTCGACGCTGACGACGCCGACGCGGTGCGTGGCGTGCTCGCCGGTGGCCGCGCTGCCGACACGGTGTTTGTCGGCGCCCTCGCGCCGCAGGGCGCCAGCGCCTGGGTGATGCGGCCGATCGACCCGCTGCACGTGATGCGCGAACTCGACGCGATGGTCTCGCACAAGGCCAACCACATGGCCGCCGCGCGCGCTGCGCAGGCCGGCCCCGGCAGCCCGGCGCCAGTCAGCGGCCAGGGGCCCCGCACCGTCACCATCATCAAACAGCCCAACCCCGGCCCGGTGCCGTCACGCCGCGCCAGCGACGCCGACAGCAGCAGCTTGCTCAGCGCCTCAGAAGCCCGCCCGCCCGTGGCGCCGCCACCGGCGCGGCGCGGCACGCTGGCCTTGCTGGTCGACGACAGCGAGATCGCGCTGCGTTTCCTGGAAACGCGGCTGCAGCGCCTGGGCCTGCAGACCGAAGGCGCGGCCACCAGCGCCAAGGCCATCGAACTGCTGTCGCACACCGCCTACGACTACGTCTTTCTCGATGTCGAACTCGGCGACACGAGTGAACTCGACGGCCTGGCCTTGTGCCAGCACATCAAGCGCCACCACCACCATGTCGGTGGCGGGCGCGGGCCGGTGGTGGTGATGGTCTCGGCCCACCACAGCGAACTCGACCGCGTGCGCGGCACGCTGGCCGGCGCCGACGCCTACGTGGGCAAACCGCTGGACGAAGCCGTGATCGTGCGGCTGCTGCGCCAGAACGGCCTGACGCCGCCGGCGGCGGCGAGCGAGCCAACCGAGATCGCCTGACGCAGGCGCGGCGTGGTGCCGGGCCTCAGCCGCGCGCCGCAAGCAGCGACGCGGCGACGATCAGTGCACCGCCCATCACCAACTGCGGGCTCAGCGTGCCGGCGCCGAGCAGCAGCGCTGAGCCGGAAGCGAAGACCACCTCGGTGATCATCACCACCGCCGTCACATTCGCCGGCAGGCGCGACGCGCCGTACTGCAGCGCCAGGTTGCCGACCAGGAAGGCCGCGCCCATCGCCAGCGCACCCAGCACCCAGCCCGGCGCCGGTGCCGGCGGCCAGGGCACGGCGCCGCGTTCACCCAACACCAGCGCCAACACCAGCGCCACCAGCGCGCCGCCGAGAAACATCGCCAGCGCACGTGCCGCCTCGGGCCGGTGCGCTTCGCGCCGCAGCATCACGTTGTTGAGGGCGAAGCTGAAGCCGCCGATCACGCCCAGCGCCTCGGCCAGCGTGCGCGGCACGGGCCAGCCCCCCGAGCCGGCGTCGGGCGGCCAGAGCACGATGAGCGCACCGGCCAGCGCCATCAGCACGCGCACGCCGGCAGCCGCGGTGAGACGCTCGCCCAGCAGCAGCCGCGCCAGCAGCACAACCCACAGTGGCATCACGTAGAACAGCAGCACCACACGCACGACATCGCCAACCGTGACGCCCCAGTTGAACGCGGCATTGGTCGTGCCCGAGGCCAGCACCAACACCCACAGCACCGGCGCGCCGAACAGCTCGCGCCAGGCCTGCGGCCGCCACAGCGTGATGGCCAGCAGCGCCAGCGTGTAGATCAGCACCGTCGCCCACAGCGGGTGCAGGCCGGCGGCTTCGAGCTGGCGGAACGGCCACCACGAGACGCCCCAGGTGAAGGCGTTGAGCGTCAACGCCAGCGCCGGAAGCGCCGACGTCCAGGCGGCACGGCTGGCAGCAGCGTCCATCAATGCCCGTCCGTGCGCGCGATGGCCAGCAGGCGGTCGACCTCGTCCTTGTGCAGCACCGTGTTGCGCCGGTGCCAGCGGCGGATGACTTCCATCACGCCGGCCACCATCAGCCCGAACACCGCGATCGCGACAAACGCCGACAGGCCGAGCTTGGTGAGGCCGGCGTAGAACGCACCCAGCGCCAGGATGCAGGCCTGTTCGTTGAAGTTCTGCACCGCAATCGAACGCCCGGCGCCCATCAGGTTGTGGCCCCGGTGCTGCAGCAGCGCGTTCATCGGCACGATCAGAAAGCCGCACAGGCCGCCGAGCAGCACGAGAAACGGTGCCGCGACCCAGACGTTGGTGATGAGGTTGAGCCCGATCATCAGCAACCCCACCAGGATGGCCAGCGGGATGACGTTGGTGGCGCGGTCGAGCTTGGTCACGGCCGACGCGGTGACCGCGCCGAGCACCGAGCCGATGATGACCACCCCGGCCAGGTTCGACGCCTGCGCCGTGGCATAACCCAGCGCCGCCGCGGCCCAGGCGAAGACGATCAGCCGCAGGTTGCCGAACACGCCCCACAGCAGCGTCGTGGTGGCCAGCGAGATCTGCCCCAGCTTGTCGGACCACAGCCGCGCGTTGCACTGCGCGAAGTCGCGCACCAGCCAGCCCACGCCATGCTGCAGCGGCTGCAGCGGCGCCGTGGTGCGCGGGATGTAGAGGTTGAAGATGGCGGCAATGACGTAGAGAAAGACGATCGCCGAGATCGCGCCTTCGGGCGGCGTGTCGACCCCAGTGTCGATGAACGGCAGGTCGAAGTGCAGCAGCGACGGCGAGACATGCGGCCCGATCAGCAAGCCGCCGAGGACGATGCCCAGCACCACCGACGCCACCGTCAAACCTTCGATCCAGCCATTGCCCTTGACCAGCTGCGACGCCGGCAGCAGTTCGGTGAGGATGCCGTACTTGGCCGGCGAATACGCCGCCGCACCGAGCCCGACGATGGCGTAGGCCAGCAGCGGGTGGCCGCCGAACAGCATCATCAGACAGCCGATGACCTTGATGTTGTTCGAGATGAACATCACCCGGCCCTTCGGGATGGCGTCGGCAAAGGCGCCGACAAACGGCGCCAGCACCACGTAGAACAGCGCGAACATCGGCGCCAGCGCCGGCGTCTGCCAGGCCGGCGCCTTGCTCATGCGCAGCAATTCCACCGCGGCCACCAACAACGCGTTGTCGGCCAGCGAGCTGAAGAACTGCGCCGACATGATGGTCGAGAAGCCTTTTTTCATGCGTGTCGCGCGCAGCGGTACGCCTTCTTTCGGGGCGTTGGCGTCAGATCTCCGTTCTAGGGGGGCGGGCGGTTTATAGCACGCGCTCTTGACCATTCCGAATGGTGAAACAGCCCCCACTCAGGGTGGCGGTATCGTCGCGGCCATGCCACGCCCCATCGAAGCGCTGATCCACACCACCGCGCTGGCCCACAACCTGGCCCGTGCACGCAGTGCGGCGCCTGACGCCCGGGTCTGGGCCGTCGTCAAGGCCAACGCCTATGGCCACGGCGTCGAACGCGCCTTTGCCAGGCTGCGCGGCGCCGACGGTTTTGCGCTGCTCGACCTGGCCGAGGCCGAGCGTTTGCGCGCGCTGGACTGGCGCGGCCCGATCCTGTTGCTGGAAGGCTGCTTCGAGCCGCGCGACCTGGAACTCTGCTCGCGCCTGAACCTTTGGCATGCCGTGCACTGCAGCGAACAGATCGACTGGCTGGCGGCGCACAAGACGCACCAGCCGCACCGTGTGTTCCTGAAGATGAACAGCGGCATGAACCGGCTCGGTTTCACGCCGACGGCCTTCCGCAGCGCATGGACGCGGCTGAACCAGCTGCCCCAGGTCGACGAGATCTCGTTGATGACCCATTTCTCCGACGCCGACGGCCTGCGCGGCATTGCCCACCAGATCGCCGTGTTCGACGCCGCCACGCACGACCTGCCGGGCGAACGTTCGCTGTCGAACAGCGCCGCCACCTTGCGCCATGGGCTGAAAAACGACTGGGTGCGGGCCGGCATCGTCTGTTACGGCAGCGCGCCCGACTTCCCCGAACACGACATCCGCCACTGGGGCCTGCGGCCGACGATGACGCTGCGCTCGAAGATCATCGGCACGCAGCAGCTGCAGCCCGGTGACACGGTCGGCTATGGCAGCAGCTTCACGGCGAAGGAGCCGCTGCGCATCGGCATCGTCGCCTGCGGTTATGCCGACGGTTACCCCCGCCACGCCGGCAGCGACACGCCGGTGCTGGTGGACGGCGTGCGCACAGGCACCGTGGGCCGCGTCTCGATGGACATGCTGGCGGTCGACCTGACGCCGGTGCCGGCCGCCGGCGTCGGCAGCGAAGTCACGCTCTGGGGCAACGGCCCGCGTGAAACGCTGCTCGCCATCGACGACGTCGCGCGTGCCGCCGGCACGATCGGCTATGAACTCATGTGCGCTTTGGCGCTGCGGGTGCCAGTGCGCACCTCGGAGGACTGAACGATGGATCTGCCTTCGCACCAGCTGACGATGACGGTGCTGATGACACCCGACATGGCGAACTTCAGCGGCAACGTGCACGGCGGCACCGTGCTGAAGCTGCTCGACCAGGTGGCCTATGCCTGCGCCAGCCGCTACGCCCAGCGCTACGTCGTCACGCTCAGCGTCGACCAGGTGGTGTTCCGGCAGCCGATCCATGTCGGTGAACTGGTCAGCTTCCTGGCCACCGTGAACCACACCGGCAGCTCGTCGATGGAGATCGGCATCAAGGTCGTCGCCGAGAACATCCGCACCCAGGTCGTGCGCCATGCCAACAGCTGTTTCTTCACGATGGTGGCGGTCGGCGACGACGGCAAGCCGACGCCGGTGACGCCGCGGCTGCCGTCAACGCCCGACGAACACCGGCGCCACGCCGCCGCCGAGGTGCGCAAGGAACTGCGGCGCGAAATGGAGCAGCGCCTGCGCGCCACCCACAAACCATGATCAAGCCGCCGCGGGTGGACGAGGCCGAGGTTGAGTTCAGCGCCATCCGCGCCCAGGGCGCCGGCGGCCAGAACGTCAACAAGGTCTCGAGCGCGGTGCACCTGCGTTACGACGTGCCGGCGTCGTCGCTGCCGGCCGACGTGAAGGCGCGGCTGCTGGCGCAGGCCGACCAGCGCATCACCGAGGCAGGTGTCGTCGTCATCAAGGCGCAGGACCACCGCAGCCAGCCGATGAACCGCGCCGATGCGCTGGCGCGGCTGCAGGCGATGGTGGATGCCGCCGCGCACGTGCCGTTGGCGCGGCGCGCGACGAAGCCGAGCTACGGCTCGAAACAGCGGCGGCTCGAAGGCAAGGCTGTGCGCTCGGTGGTGAAGGCCGGCCGCGGCCGCGTGCGCGGCGAGTGAGACACCACAATCCCGCCGTGGCCAAAACGATCTACACCTGCCGCGACTGCGGCGGCACGAATGCCAAGTGGCTGGGCAAGTGCCCACATTGCGGCGCCTGGAACACACTCGATGAAGGTGTGGCGGAGCCGCCCGCCAGCGGCAAGAACAACCGTTTCCAGTCGCTGGCCAAGAGCCAGCCGGTGGCGACGCTGAGCGAGATCGACGCCACCGATGTCGAACGCACCCCCACCGGCCAGGAAGAGCTCGACCGTGTGCTCGGCGGCGGCATCGTGCCCGGCGGCGTGGTGCTGATCGGCGGCGACCCCGGCATCGGCAAGAGCACGCTGCTGCTGCAGGCATTGGATGCACTGAGCACGCAGATGAAGGTGCTGTACGTCACCGGCGAAGAAAGCGGCGCCCAGGTGGCGCTGCGTGCTCGCCGGCTCGGGCTGGCGGGTACGCGGGTGCGGGTGCTGGCCGAGATCAGCCTCGAAAAGATCATCGCCACCATCGCCGCCGAAGAGCCCGCGTTCTGCGTCATCGACTCGATCCAGACCGTCTACTCCGACCAGCTCACCGCAGCCCCCGGCTCGGTGTCGCAGGTGCGCGAATGCGCCGCCCACCTGACCCGCCTGGCCAAGACCAGCGGCTGCGCGATGGTGCTGGTGGGCCACGTGACGAAGGAAGGTGCACTCGCCGGGCCGCGGGTGCTGGAGCACATCGTCGATACGGTGCTGTATTTCGAGGGCGATACACACTCCGCTTTCCGTCTCGTGCGCGCCATCAAGAACCGCTTCGGCGCCGTCAACGAGATCGGCGTCTTCGCGATGACAGAACGTGGGCTCAAGGGCGTCAGCAACCCGAGCGCGATCTTCCTCAGCACCCACGGCGAACCGGTGCCGGGCTCGTGCGTGATGGTCACGCTCGAAGGCACACGGCCGCTGCTGGTGGAGATCCAGGCGCTGGTGGACAGCGGCGGGCCGAGCCCGCGGCGCTTGAGCGTCGGCCTCGACCGCGACCGGCTGGCGATGCTGCTGGCGGTGCTGCACCGCCATGCCGGTGTCGCCTGCATGGACCAGGATGTGTTCGTCAACGCCGTCGGTGGCGTGCGCATCGGCGAGCCGGCGGCCGACCTGGCGGTGCTGCTGGCGATCCAGGGCTCGTTGCGTGGCAAGGCGCTGCCGCGTGGTTTCATCGCCTTCGGCGAAGTCGGCCTGGCCGGCGAAGTGCGGCCGGCACCGCGTGGCCAGGAACGGCTGAAGGAAGCTGCCAAGCTGGGCTTCAGCATCGCCGTCGTGCCGAAGGCCAACGCGCCGAAGAAGCCGATCGAAGGGCTGACGATTCACGCCGTCGAGCGCATCGAAGAGGCGATCGAGGTCGTGCGGGGGTTGTAGGCGATGGGCAACATGACCTGGGCCGTCGTCTCCGACATCCACGGCAACCTGCCGGCGCTGGAAGCGGTGCTCGCCGATGCCCCCGGCGTCGACGGCTGGCTCAACCTCGGCGACATCGTCTCCGGCCCGCTGTGGCCACGCGAAACCGCCGAGGTGCTGATGGCGCTGGACTGGCCGACGATGGCCGGCAACCACGAGCGCCAGGTGTTGACCCAGCGGCGCGAACGCATGGGCGCGTCCGACGCGTTTGCTGCCGCCGCCCTGACAGCCACGCAGCGGCGCTGGCTCGCCAGCCTGCCGGCGCAGCTGCAGCCCAGCGAGGGCCTGCTCTGTGTGCACGGCACGCCGTTCAGCGACCTGCAGTACCTGCTGGAAACCGTCACAGCCGCGGGCCTGCGCCAAGCCAGCGCCGACGAAGTGGCCGAACGCCTGGGCGCGACGCAGGCCGAACTGCTGCTCTGCGGCCACAGCCACGTGCCGCGCGACCGGCAGGCCGGCGCGATGCGCATCGTCAACCCCGGCAGCGTCGGCCTGCAGGCTTACGACGACAACCATCCCTGGCCACACGTCGTCGAGACCGGCTCGCCGCAGGCGCGCTACGCACTCGTCGAACAAGGCGTTGGCGGCCGCTGGACGGTGGCGCTGCGTGCGGTGGACTACGACTTCGAAGCCGCCGCACGCCGTGCCGAAGACAACGGCCGCGGCGACTGGGCCGATGCCTTGCGCACGGGCCGCGTCGGCCGCCGCGAGACTATCTGAACTTTTCGCGGATCGCTTCGCGCAGGCCATAGGCCAGCCGCCGTGTTTCGTTGCCCAGCCGGTAGGTGTAGGTGCGCCAGCGCCGCGTCCAGTGGAACTTGCGCCGCGGCGCTTCCTGGTAGCCCATGGTCGACGGTGTCACGTCGTCGTGGCCGCAGGGTGTGGGTGTCACCAGCCGCACCTGCAGGCCGAAGTGCCAGCCCTTGTCGAAGACATGGTCGTAGGGCAGCTGCATCGGCAGCAGGCCGCGCCTGGGGTCCAGGTACGCCTGCGCGGCGCGCCGGTTCACCAGGTAGGCGCTGGCGCCGGTGCAGCGCGACAACATCACCGCCAGCGCGTGACCGGGCGCGACATCGGCCACCGCCACCGGCGTGCCCGAGTGCACGGCCGAGAGCTTGACCATGTCCCAGCGCGCCGGCATCGCCGCCAGGCCGCGCAGCACCGCGGGCAGCGTGTCGTGCAGCAGTACGTCGTCTTCGAGCACCAGCGCAAACGTGGCGTCGCTGGCGAGGAAGGCCCGCAGCACCGCGACATGCGACAGGTAACATCCCAGCTCCCCCAGCAGCGGCGTCATGCCGTGGCGGCGCCGGTAGCCGGGTTCGTCGAGCGCCGCCCGCTGCGTGTCCGTCAGGTCCCGGGCGTCCAGCGCAGCCAGCCGCGTCCAGGCCAGGCCCAGGCGGTCGAGCTGGGCGGCGATGCGCTGCAACCTGTCGGGCGCCCGGTCGAGATTGATCACCCATGTCCGCACGTCATTCATGAATTCGATTCTCTTTCAACGTCTCGCCCGCGCCGCGGCAAGCCCGCTCGTCGGCTGGGCGATCGCCGCCGCGGCCGTGGCCGTGGGTTATGCCGTCTACGGCTGGCCGGGTGTGGCGCTGGCGTTTTCCATCGTCGTGTTCTGGCTGCTGCTGCAGTTCAGCCGCGCCTTGCGCGTGATGCGCAAGGCGGCCGACAGGCCCATCGGCCACATCGACAACGCCGTGATGCTGCAGGCGCGGCTGCAGCCCGGCATGCGCATGCTGCAGGTGGTGGCGCTGACGCGCAGCCTGGGCCAGAAGGTCAGCGACAGACCCGAGGTCTTCGTCTGGCGCGACGACGGCGGCGACGCGGTGCATGTCACGCTGGACAACGGCTGCATCAGCGCGCTGCGCCTGGAACGCGCGGTGGGCACGCCCACCGGCGCCTAAAATCGGCGCTTCCACCGCAACGAAGGAATTCCCATGTCGATGTCAGACCGCGACGGCAAGATCTGGATGGACGGCGCGCTCGTCGACTGGCGCGACGCCAAGATCCACGTGCTCTCGCACACGCTGCACTACGGCTGCGGCGCCTTCGAAGGCGTGCGTGCCTACAACACGGTGCAGGGCACGGCGATCTTCCGCCTGCAGGAGCACACCGAACGCCTCTTCAACAGCGCCAAGATCCTGCGCATGAAGATTCCCTTCTCGCCGGCGCAGGTGATGGAAGCGCAACGCGAGGTGGTGCGCTCGAACAAGCTCGAAAGCTGCTATCTGCGGCCGCTGGTGTGGATCGGTGACGAGAAGCTGGGCGTCAGCCCGAAAGGCAACACCATCCACCTGATGGTCGCCGCCTGGCCCTGGGGCGCCTACCTCGGCGAAGAGGGCTTGAAGCGCGGCATCCGCGTCAAGACCAGCAGTTTCACCCGCCACCACGTCAACATCACGATGACGCAGGCCAAGGCGGTGAGCAACTACACCAACTCGATCCTGGCCAACATGGAGGCCACCGACGAGGGCTACGACGAAGCGCTGCTGCTCGACCCGAGCGGTTTCGTCAGCGAAGGCGCGGGCGAGAACCTGTTCATCATCAAGAAGGGCGTGGTCTACACACCGGATCTTTCCGCCGGCGCGCTGAACGGCATCACACGCGACACCATCCTCGCCATCTGCAACGACCTCGGCCTGAAGCTGGTGGAAAAACGCATCACGCGCGACGAGGTCTACATCTGCGACGAAGCCTTCTTCACCGGCACTGCCGCCGAGGTGACGCCGATCCGCGAACTCGACCGCATCGAGCTGGGTGCCGGTAGCCGCGGCCCCATCACCGAGAAGATCCAGTCGGCCTTCTTCGACATCGTCAACGGCCGCAACGCCAAGTACGCCGAATGGCTGACCAAGGTCTGATGCCCATGAGCCAAGCCAAGTCCCTGGTTGAACTCGCCACCGCCGACCTGGTGGGCCCGGGTGTCGTGTTTTGCCCGAACCCGAAGATGCCGCTGTGGAGCAACCACCCCAAGGTTTTCATCGACGTGGCGACCACCGGTGAAGGCAAGTGCCCGTACTGCGGCACGGTGTACCGGCTGAAGGCGGGCGAGAAGGTGCACGCTGGACACTGAGGATGGACACATGAGCCTGCCTGCGCAGGCTCATGTGCCTGACGAAGGCCATGGCGCCTGCAAGCGCCATGGCTGAGCCCGCTGTGATCTCGGACATCGCCCGCGATGCCCTGCTCGACCATCTCAGCCGCGGCGAACCGCGGCATGCGCTGCAGTTGCTGGTGTCGGCACTCGGCGCCGCGCTCGGCGGGCCCTGCGGCCTGGTGGCGCAAGAAGGCGACGCTGCGCCACGCTGGCAGCTCGGCAGCCTGGGGTCGATGGCCCTGCCGCTGGACCGCCTGGGCCGCCGCCTCGGTGCCCTGCATGTGCCAGCGGGCACCGACACCACGCAGCTGGAACCGCTGCTGCCCACCGCCGCGGCGCTGCTGCTGCGCGACGGCGACAGCACGGCGCCAGCGCCGAACGAACATGCGGCACTGATCCAGGCTGCGCTGGCCGGCGCCGACACCTTCGTCTGGGATTGGGACATCGACAGTGACTGGCTCGCCGACATCGACGAAGGCCTGCAGCGGCTGGGTTACGCCAGCCATGCCGCCGGCCACACCCAGGAGGCCTGGAACCAGCTGATCCACCCCGACGATCTCGAAGGCAACCACGCCGCGTACCTGCGCCACGCCCATGGCGAGGTCGAGACCTACGAAAGCGCCTACCGTGCACGCGCCGCCAACGGCCAGTGGCGCTGGCTGCTCGAACGCGGCCGCATCGTCGAACGCCACCCCGATGGGCGCCCGCGCCGCATGCTCGGCACGCAGACCGACATCACCGACCGCCGCGCGCTCGAAACCGCCGCCACCGAGGCGATGGAGCGGCTGACCCGCATCACCCAGCACGTGCCGGGCGCGCTGTACCAGTTCCGCATGGCCAGCGACGGCACGGCGACCTTCCCCTACATCAGCGCGCGCAGCAGCGCGCTGTTCGGCGTCGAGCCGCTGGAGATGGTGCGCGACGCCAACACGCTGCTCGACCTGGTGGATGCCGAAGACCGCCAGCAGCTCATCAACAGCGTTTTCGCCTCGGCGCGCGACCTCACCCGCTGGCGGCTCGACTTCCGCCTGCGCCGGCGCGACGGCGAACTGCGCTGGATGCGCGCCGACGCATCGCCGCAGCGCCGGGCCGACAACGTCACCGTCTGGCACGGCTACATCGAAGACGCCACCGAGCGCCGGGCACTCGAACGGGCACGCGAAGAAGCCGCCGCGGCGGCAGCGGCCAACCGCGCCAAGACCGAGTTCCTGTCGCGCATGAGCCACGAGCTGCGCACGCCGCTGAACGCGGTGCTCGGCTTCACGCAGCTGATCGAGATCGACCAGACCGAACCCGCCAGCGCCGGCCAGCTGCGGCGGCTGAAGCTCATCCGCGAGGCCGGCGCGCACTTGCTGCAGATGATTGGCGACCTGCTCGACCTGACACGCATCGAATCCGGCGGCATGGCGCTGCAGCTCGACACCGTGTCGTTGCGTGCCGTGGCCGAAGACGCGCTGGCGATGCTGCGCGACAGCGCCGACAAGGCGCAGCTGGCCCTGACGCTGGTGGACGGTGGCGACGACGCGCTGGCGCGTGCCGACCGCACGCGGCTGCGCCAGGTGCTGCTGAACCTGCTGTCCAACGCCATCAAGTACAACCGGCCAGGCGGCAGCGTCGAGCTGCGGGTGTTGCGTGTCGGCCCCGGCGAGGTGCTCGTCAGCGTGCGCGACAGCGGCGTCGGCATTGCCGAAGCCGAACTGCCGCGCCTGTTCGAGCCCTTCTACCGCGGCCCACAGGCCGGCACGCCGATCGAAGGCGCGGGCATCGGCCTGAGCGTGACGCAGGCGCTGGTGGCGCTGATGGGCGGCCGCATCGAAGTCTGCAGCACCCGCGGCGAAGGCTCGACCTTCAGCGTCACGCTGCCGGCAGCCGACTAAAGCTGCAGCTTGCCGTAGAACACCACCGGCCCGGTCGGCTGGCCGGTTGGTGAACCGCCCGGCGGCTCGACGCTGACCGCCATGTGGTCGATGGCGCTGCCCTTCAGCCCACCCGGCAGTTGGCCGCGGCTGAGCACCGTCACGCCGTCGGCCTTGATCAGCCCCAGCGAGGTCGGTTTGCCCTTCTCCGGCGCCCACCAGAGTTCGAGCACACGGTCGGCGGTCAGCGCCACCGGCGTGATCGGCCGTGCCACCACGGCGCGGCCGTCGCCGCTGAAGCTGGCGACGAGGCTGCCGGCCATCGCCGGGTCGGTGCCGGTGGACTGCAGCACCACCACCACCGGCGGCTGCGCCGGCGGCGGCGCGCTGACCAGCACAGCCAGGCCCACCACGGCGGCCAGCGCCGTGCCCGACAGCGCGCGCCAGACACCCAGGCGCTGCCACCAGGGTTGTGCCAGCGGCTTTGCGGCTGCCGGCCAGAGGCGTTGTTCGACCCCGGCCCAGACCGCCTGCGGCGGCGCCACGGGTTCGACTGCGGTGGTCAGCGGCATCAGCCGGTCCTGCCAGTCGCGCACGGCCGCGCGCAGCATCGGGTGGCCGGGCAGCAGGGCTTCGAAACGCCGGCGCGCCGGGCCGCGCAAAGTGCCGGCCACGTACTCGGCGGCCAGCGCGTCGGCGAGAGTCTGTTTGGCGTAGTCCATGTTCAGGCCCCGCTGGTGTCGCGTGTGTCGCGCAGCACGCTGCGTTCGAGGCAGCCCTTCAGCGTCATCAGCGCCCGCCGCACCCAGCTCTTCACGGTGCCCAGCGGTTCGCGCAGTTGTTCTGCTACTTCGGCATGCGAGAGGCCGTCGAAGAAGGCCAGCGCCACGCTTTGACGCTGCGGCGGCGTCAGGCGTTCCATGCACTGGGTGAGCTCGCGCGCGTCGCTGGCTCTGCCCAGCAGTTCCAGCGGGCCCGGGCCGTCGTCGGCCAGCGCTTCGACGGCGTCGGGGCGCTCGTCGTCGTCGTCGCGGGTCGTGCTTTCGAGGCGCGGCTGCGCCTGGGCCCGGCGCAGGCTGTCGATGGCGCGGTTGCGGGCGATGCTGGTCAGCCAGGTCAGCGGCTGGCTGCGCGCGGCGTCGAAGCTGGCCGCGGCCTTCCAGACCGAGACGTACACCTCCTGCAGCAGGTCTTCGGCCTGGCCGCGGTCGCGCTGGATGCGCAGCACCACCGCGAAGAGGTGGCCGCTGGTGCGTTCGTAGAGTTTGCCGAAGGCGGCGCGGTCGCCGAGGCCGGCACGCGCCAGCAGCTGCGACAGCTCGCGGCTGCGCTCGGGCCAGTCGAGTTCATCGGTTTTCATGCACGTCCCTACAATCGGCTGCCATGGCGTCTGACCCCCAGTTTGTGTTGACCCTCGCATGCCGCGACAGCAAGGGCATTGTCTACGCGGTCTCGGGCCTGCTCTACCAGGCCGGCTGCAACATCATCGACTCGCAGCAGTTCGGCGACATCGACGGCGACGATGCGACCGGCCTGTTTTTCATGCGGGTGCACTTCGAAGCGCCGCCGCATCTGGCCGACAGCGCCACACTCGACACGCTGTTCGCGCACACGCGGCAGCAGTACGGCATGGACGTGCAGTTCCACGCGCTGGCCGCGCGGCCGCGGCTGCTGCTGATGGTGAGCCAGCACGGCCATTGCCTGAATGACCTGCTGTTCCGCTGGCAGAGCGGGCAGCTGGCGGTGGACATCCCGGCCATCGTCAGCAACCACACCACCTTCGCCGAGCTGGCCACCAGCTACGGCATCCCGTTCCACCACCTGCCGCTGAGGGGCGGCAGCGACACGGCGACGAAGCGGGCGCAGGAGCAGGCCGTCGAAGCGCTGGTCGAGCGTGAAAAGATCGACCTCGTCGTGCTGGCGCGCTACATGCAGATCCTGAGCCCCGAGTTCTGCACCGCGCTGCGCGGCCGGGCGATCAACATCCACCACAGTTTCCTGCCCAGCTTCAAGGGCGCGCGGCCCTATTTCCAGGCCCATGCACGGGGTGTCAAGCTGATCGGCGCCACCGCGCACTACGTCACCGCCGACCTCGACGAGGGCCCGATCATCGAGCAGGACGTCGAACGTGTGGAGCACAGCATGTCGGCCGAAGACTTCACCGCCGTCGGCCGCGACATCGAAAGCCGCGTGCTGGCGCGCGCCGTGCGCTGGCATGTCGAGCACCGCGTGCTGCTGAACGGCCACAAGAGCGTGATCTTCCGCTAGCTGTAGCGCATGGCCCACCGCAAGCCGCCCGCCGCCGCCCTGCACGGCTCGCCCGACGATGTCGAGGCGCAGTTCTACGAGGCGCTGCAGTGCGGCGACATCGCCAAGCTGATGGCGGTGTGGGCCGACGACGACGAGGTCGTCTGCGTGCACCCGGGCGGCGGCCGGCTGATCGGGCCGGCGGCCATCCGCGAAAGCTTCGAGGCCATCTTCGCCAATGGCGCCATCCCCGTCGTGCCCGAGCAGGTGCACCGGCTGCAAAGCCTGGGCAGCGCCGTGCACCACCTGGTCGAACGCATCAGCGTCGCCGGGCCCGCAGGCCAGCAGAACGCCTGGGTGCTGTCGACCAACGTCTACGTCAAGACGGCGCAGGGCTGGCGCCTGGCCGCGCACCATGCCAGCCCGGCGAGCCCGCACGAGTTGCCCGACGCGAGCGATGCGCCGAGCACGCTGCATTGATGGAGAGCTACCGCGCGCCGTGGTGGCTGCCCGGCGGCAACCTGCAGACGATCTGGCCGGCGCTGTGTTCACGGCCGCGCCTCGCCGATGCGCCTGTCTACCGGCGTGAACGCTGGGCCGCGCCCGATGGCGACTTCATCGATGTCGATCATCTCGACGCCGAACCCGGCGCCCCCGCGCTGGTGCTGTTCCACGGCCTCGAAAGTTCGTCGAGCAGCCGCTATGCGCTGGCCTTCGCCCAGGTGGCGAAAGCGCGCGGCTGGCACTTCAGCGTGCCGCATTTTCGCGGCTGCTCGGGTGAGTTGAACCACGCGCCGCGCGCCTACCACTCGGGTGACTTCGAAGAGATCGGCTGGATGCTGCGGCGCCTGCGTGAACGTGCCGGCGCCCCGCTGCTGGCCGCCGGCGTTTCGCTCGGTGGCAACGCCTTGCTGCGCTGGGCCGAAGAAGCCGGCGCCAGTGCCGCGGCCACCGTGCGCGCGGTCGCCGCGGTGTCGTCGCCGCTGGACCTGGCCGCCGCCGGCCGCGCCATCGACAGCGGCTTCAACCGGCTGGCCTACGCGCGTATGTTCCTGCGCACGATGAAGCCGCGTGCGCTGGCCAAATGGCAGCAGCACCCGGGCCTGTTCGACCGCGAGAAGCTGCTGCGCGCACGCACGCTGTACGAGTTCGACGATGTTTTCACGGCGCCGCTGCACGGCTTCAAGGACACCCCCGACTACTGGGCGCGGGCCTCGGCGAAACCGCATCTGCACCACATCCGCGTGCCGGCGCTGGCGCTGAACGCACACAACGACCCATTTGTGCCTGGCAACTCGCTGCCGGGCCCACGCGACGTGGGCAGCCATGTCACGCTCTGGCAGCCGGCCGAAGGCGGCCATGTCGGTTTTGCGCAAGGCGGCTTCCCGGCCACGGTGCTCGGCCTGCCCCAGAGCGTGCTGGGCTGGCTGGCGCAGGCGTTGTGAACTAAGGTTCCAAACATGGACGAAATCGTCAAGGCCGCGCTGCGCAAGTGGCCCAACGTGCCGCACTGCTACGACTGGCTGGCGCTGGACGCACGCGGCGACTGGTACATGCGCGACGAACGCATCCAGCGCGCCGGCCCGTTCCCGCGGCCCAAGGGCAGCCGCATCCAGCACGACAAGCTGCTGGCCTTCATCGAACGCAACTACGGCCACGACGACGCCGGCGCCTGGTTCTTCCAGAACGGGCCGCAACGTGTTTATGTCGAACTCGAAGCCGCGCCCTGGGTCTGGCGCATAGGCGCCGACTTCAGCGTCGCCACGCACACCGGTGTCGCCGCCCAGGTGCAAAGCGCCTGGCTCGACGAACCCGGCCGGCTGTTCCTGGACACCGACATCGGCTTCGGCATCGTGCACACGCTGGACACCGGCCTGGCCGCCGATGCCATCGAGCAGGGTCTGTGGGTGCCCGAGACCTTGTCCTTCGCAGCGATGCCGCAGCGTTTCGGGTATGCGTTGAAGCCGGCGGCGGCAGGTTAGAGAAGTCACCCCTGTGCCTACGCACGCAAGCGCCGGCCAGATGCAAAACGGCCGCCCTCGGGCGGCCGTTGTTCATGCCGGAGCGTGCCTCAGTTGGCGGCGCTGGCGGCCGACGCCGCAGCAGCGGGCGCCTTCGGTTCGTCGAACTTGGCGCCGGCCTTGTTGGTCATGTAGACCACGGCGCGGGCGACTTCGACATCGGCGTAGTCGCCGCCACCCTGGGCTGCCATCGCGCCCTTGCCCTTCAGCGCCGATGTCAGCAGCGCCTCATAGCCAGTCTTGATGCGCGGCGCCCAGGCGGCTTCGTCGCCGAGCTTGGGCGCGCCTGCCGCGCCGGCGGCGTGGCAGGCCGTGCAAACACCCTGGTAGACCTGCTCGCCGGTGCGCAGCACGGCCGGGCCGGAAGCGTCGCGGATCTCCACCGAACCGACGGCCTGCAGGCGGCGCGCCACGGCTTCTTCGCTGAGGCCGTCGCTGCCGGCGGCTTCCTTGCTGCCCGAAGCCACGTAGTTGGCCAGCATGATGATGACGATGATCGGCACGACAAACGATGCAAGAACCGTCAGCACCAGTTGTTTCGGGGTCTTGACGGGGCCTTCGTGGTTGCCCTCGTGGTTGCCCTCATCGTTGTTATGGCCCTGGTGGCTCTCGGGGGTGTCGCTCATGGGTTCCTCAATCTCTGGCACATGCTGGAATGCGGCTGCCGGCGCTGGCAAAACCCGTCGATTATAGGGGTCGGCCCTGAGTCGTTTGCAGGCCGCCCGGAGCGTGGGGCGCATGCCCGGTAGAATGCCGGTTCCCCGCGAGCGACCGTGGTGAAGTGGATATCATTGGGCCCTCCGAAGGCTTAGTCGCAAGTTCGATTCTTGCCGGTCGCACCAACCCTTGAGCACACCGCCTTGAGCGCCCCCTCGGCTGGGGAATTTCACGCTCGGCGGCCCGTCATAGTTGCAGCGCTCTGGCTACACTTTGTAGCTTGTTGTCCTAGGCCTGCGCTCGATGACCCGCTCCCTTTCGACGTGCTGGACGTGCACGCTGGCCCTGTTGCTGCCGGCGGGCTGTGTCTTCGCCCAGGCGCCTGCGCCGGCCACGCCGGTCTCGGAAAGCCAGCGCGCCCTCCTGCCCACCACGCTGCAGGTGCCGGCGCTGGCCGACATCAAGCTGCCGCTGCCGCGCAGCGTGCGTGCCGCCAATGCCTTGCTGGGCATGGCACGACAGCGGCTGGCGCTGGTCATCGGCAACGGCCTCGTCGATGGCGATGTCAAGCTGGCGACCGCGTCGCGCGACACGCAGGCCGTGGCCTCGGCGCTGCGCGCCGGCGGCTTCGTCGTGATGGTGCGTGAAGACCTCGGCGCCGACGACCTGCGCGCCAACCTGAAGGAATTCCAGAGCCGGCTGCAGCCCGGCGGCGTTGGCCTGCTGTACATCACCGGCCTGGCGGCCCAGCTCGAAGGCCGCAACTACGTGCTGCCGCGTGGCCTGCGGCTGCAGGGGGTGGCGACGCCGGCGCAGCTGAAGGACGGCGCGGTGCCGCTGCAGGAGATCGTCGACGCGGTGCAGGGCACGGCCGAGAGCCCGCGCTACCTGATCGTCGACGCCGGCACGGCGCACCCGGCGCTGGCCGGCCTGGGCAGCACAGGCCTGGCCGAACAGAAGCTGCCGCCCGGCGTGATGGGCCTGTTCTCCAGCGCCCCGGGCGCTGCGCTGGCGCCGGCCGAGCCGTTGGCGCTGCCGGCGCCGGCGCCTACCGATCCACGGCAGCTGGCGGCATCGCCTTTCGGCCGCGAACTCGTGCGTGCGCTCGTCACGCCCCGCATCTCAGGCCCCGAGGTGCTGCGGTTGACACGCGGCGCCGTGCTCGATGTCAGCGCCGGCAAGCAGGCGCCGGTGATCGTCGGCGACAGCAGCAGCAAGGACGAACTGGCCGAGCCCAACCTGCTGGATACGCTGTTCCCGCGTTCGCCCGAAGACATGGCGCGTGAAGCGCTGAAGCGGGCCGTGCGCGGCATCGGCAGCGGCGAGGTGCCGGTGAGTCAGATCAACAGCGTGGCGCCGACGAGCAGCGCGGTCATCGAGAAGGAAGATGTGCCCGGCAGCACACAGCGCGCGCCCGAAGCGCCCAAGACCGGCGTCGGCGACGCGCAGCTGTCCAGCAGCACCGGCTCGCTCGCGAACGCCGCCACGGCCACCGCGGCCACTGCGGGTGCCGCGGGTGCCGCGGGTGCCGCGGGTGCCGCTGCCAATGCCGCCGCCGGCGTGGCGGTGGTGGCCGCTGGAGCACAGCTGGCTGCCGCGGGCACCGCGGCCGCCGTCGCCACGAGCGCAGCCACAACCGCCGCATCCACGGCAGTGGGGCTGGCGACCAGCGTGGTGTCGCTGGCCACTGGCGGCACAAGCGGTGGCACAGGCGGCGGCACAAGCGGCGGCGCCCCGCCGCGCGACACCACCGCCAACCAGCTGATGAAGCCGGCCTCGGTGCTGCCGCCCGCTGCTGCACCGGCTGCCGCACCCGCCGCAGCAACGCCGCTGGCCGCAGTGCTCGAGCCGCTGCCTGCCGCCGCTCCGCGCGGCGCCGTACCGCAGGCCTTCACCGCCGCCGACGCCGCACCGGTAGCCGGCCTGGCGGCGCCGGCGGCACTGGCGCAGCAGCTCTTGAGCCAGCCCGCCGATGCCCGCACCCAGCGCCAGCACAGCGGCGGCGAGCGCCCCGCCTATGTGCCCCGCGTCAACCCTTATGGCTATGCCGAGGGCGACACCTTCATGTACCGCGTGCTCGACACCTGGAAAGACCAGGTGCTCGGCTCGATGGTGCAGACCGTCGACGAGGTGCGGGAAGGCGGCGAGCTCGTCGCCAACGACCACCTGACCGAGATGGACCCGCAGGGCCGCATCAAGAGCACACGCAACCTCGACGGCAGCACCTCGCAGTTCGACCCCTACCAGGACCTGTGGTGGTCGAACCCGAAACGCGGCGAAAGCCGCAGCGTGAAGTTCAACGAATTCTTCCAGCGCGCCGACCGCAGCCGCGGCGAAACCGAATGGAAGGGTTCGCTCAGCGTCGGCCGGCTGCGCAAGATCCAGCTGCCGGCGGGTGAATTCGAGGTGCTGCCGATCGAAGGCAGCGGCTGGTTCTACGAAAAGATGGCCGGCGGCCAACGCGCCAGCGGCCAATGGAGCCGCACCGTCTGGTACGCGCCCAAGCTCGGGCACCCGGTGGCCATCGACATCGAGGACGCCAACGCACTGGGCAAGCTGCTGCGGCGCGAGCGCATCGAGCTGACCCACGCGCAGACCGCGCGCAGCGCCGCCCAGTGAACCAGTGAGCGCATGAGCGAATGCGCGCTTGAGGGCCTACAGTCGGGGCCACGCGAGATGAGCGACGACCACCGACACCTCCACGCCGCAGCGCTGTTTGCGGCCGCCCTGCTGCTGGCGGCCTGCGCCAGCAAGCCCCCCAGCCGCGACGGCCCGGAAGCCAGCCCACCCACGGGCCTGGACCGTGTGCCCGACGCCGAACCGCGGGTCGAGCCGCTGCGCAGCGGTGGTCCGAACAAACCGTACGAGGTGCTGGGCGAGAGCTACACCCCCGTCACCGGCGACCGCACGATGCGCGAAAAAGGCCTCGCCTCCTGGTACGGCCGCAAGTTCCACGGCCGCGCCACCGCCAGCGGCGAACCCTACGACATGTATGCGATGACGGCAGCGCACAAGACGATGCCGCTGCCGAGCTACGCCCGGGTGCGCAACCCGGCGAACGGCCGCGAGGTCATCGTGCGCGTCAACGACCGCGGGCCGTTTTCGCCAGGCCGCGTCATCGACCTCAGCTACACCGCGGCGCTGAAGCTCGGTGTGCTCGGCGGTGTCGCGCCGGTGGAGGTGGAGCGGCTGACCAACGACGAAATCCGCGCCGGTCTCTGGAAACGCGACCGCACCGTTGCCGAACCCGAGCGCCTGCCGGCGGTCGACGACAACGCACTCCCCCCCGCCAGCACCGTGCCCGCCGTCGCCACCGGCCCGGGGGTCTGGCTGCAGGTGGGCGCCTTCCGCCAGCGCGAAGGTGCGCTGGCGCTGCAGCAGCGTGTGCAGCGCGAAGCCGAAGGTGTGGCGCCGGGGGTCGCGGTGCTCGACGACCGCGCCACCTGGCGTGTGCATGTCGGCCCCTACGCCACACGCAGCGAGGCCAATACCGCGGCTGAGCGGCTGCGTGGGTTGCTGCTGGTGACGCCGCTGCTCATCGAAAGGCGCTGAAGCGCACTCCCTAGGTCGGTGCGGCAGCCGGCTTGCCCGGCGGCGGTGGAGCGGCCATGCTCCAGAAAAGAGGAGACAGCGCATGGCCGCAGATAACGAGATCCGTTTTGTCCTCACCGGGCAGCCGCAAGGTGGCAGCCGTGACGGCGCCGCACCCGCTGTGTCGCGCACCGTGCGCGGCACCGTCAAGACGGCAGTGACGCTGGCGGCGCAGCGTGGCGGCGGCGAGACCGTGCATGCCGGCGCGGTGCCGGGCGAAGACGTCGTCGTGCTGCACCTGGCGGGCGGACCGTCGCTGGTGCTGCACCCGGAAACCGCACGCGACCTGCTGCGCGGCCAGACCAGTGAAAAACGCGGCGCCACGGACGACGGCAGCGACAGCAGCGATGTCGTCGTGCCGGTGCAGCTGCGCTGGCGCGGCCTCGAACAGGCGGCGCCGACACGCGGTGTCGGTTTCCTCGGTGACGTGCTGCTCTCGGGTTTCGAGATCGTCACCGGCTTGTTCAAGGACGATGACGCCGTCGACTTCGTCGCCGGCCAGGTGGTGGCGAAAGTCGACGGCGGCGTCGAAGCCGGTGTCTACGCGTTGCGGCCGGAATCGCTGCCGGCGCTGAAAGGCAGCGGCCTGAAGGTGAACCAGGTCCCGGCGGCTGCGAACGGCGGGCCGCTGCTGGTGCTGGTGCACGGCACCTTCGTCGACACCACCAGCACCTTCGGCAAACTCTGGGCGCTGCACCCGCAGAAGGTGCGCGAGCTGTTCAGTGCCTATGGCGACCGTGTCTACGCGCTCGACCACCCCACCGTCGGCGCGAGCCCGTTCGCCAACGCGCTGACGCTGGTGCAGGCGCTGCCGCAAGGCGCGCGGCTGCACCTCGTCACCCATTCACGCGGCGGGCTGGTGGCCGAGGTGCTGGCGCGTCTGGCCACGCAGCGTGAGGTCGGCGCCGACGACCTGGCGCCGTTTGCCGGCGCGGCGTATGCAACCCAACGCGCCGAGCTGCAGGCGCTGGCCAAGCTGGTCCGTGAACGCGACATCCACGTCGACCGTGTCGTGCGTGTCGCCTGCCCGGCGCGTGGCACGCTGCTCGCATCGCAGCGCCTGGACGCCTACCTCTCGGTGCTGAAGTGGGGCCTGGAACTCGCCGGCGTGCCGGTGCTGCCCGCGCTGGTCGACTTCCTCACCGAAGTGGCGCGCCGCCGTGCCGACCCCAACCAGCTGCCCGGCATGGCCGCGATGATCCCCGGCAGCCCGCTGCTGCAATGGCTCAACGCCGCCGACGAAGCCATCGCCGGCGACCTGCGTGTCGTGGCCGGCGACCTGCAGGGCGACAGCATCGGCAGCTGGCTCAAGACCCTGCTCGCCGACGCCTACTACTGGACCGACAACGACATCGTCGTGCAGACCCGTTCGATGTACGGCGGCGCACCGCGTGCCGGCGGCGCGAGTTTCCTGCTCGATCAGGGCGGCAAGGTCACGCACTTCAACTACTTCGCGAACCAGCGCACGGTCGACGCCATCGTCGCCGGCCTGACGCAGGCGCAGCCGAACGGCTACCGCACCATCGGCCCGCTGTCGTGGGCCGGCGAAGACAGCGGCGGCCTGCGTGGCGCACCCAGCGGACCCGACCCGAGCAAGCCCGCCGTCTTCGTGCTGCCCGGCATCCTGGGCAGCCACCTGAAGGCCGGCGACAAACGCATCTGGCTCAGCCTGCGGCTGGTCGGCGGCCTGTCGCGGCTGGCCTACACCGGCGCGGCCGACAACGTGCTGCCCGACGGCCCCATCGGCATGATCTACGACGACCTCATCGATCACCTCGGCGAGAGCCACGAGGTGATCCCGTTCGCCTTCGACTGGCGGCGCCCGATCGAGGACGAAGCACGCCGCCTGGCCGACGCCGTCGACGCCGCGATCACCGCGCGCCACGGCAGCGGCGAAGCGGTGCGCATCGTCGCGCACTCGATGGGCGGGCTGGTCGCGCGCACGATGCAGCTCGAACGGCCCGAGGTCTGGCAGCGCCTGATGTCGCGCGACGGCGCCCGTCTGCTGATGCTCGGCACCCCGAACGGCGGCTCGTGGGCGCCGATGCAGGTGCTGTCGGGCGACGACACCTTCGGCAACGCGCTCGCTGCCTTCGGCTCGCCGCTGCAAGACCACCAGGCGCGCCAGCTGATGGCGTCGATGCCGGGTTTCCTGCAGTTGCAGGCCGGCCTGCTGGACCTGGGCCTGGACCGCCGCGAAGCCTGGGTGAAACTGGCCAGCGACGACTTGCAGAAGGTGCGCGAGAACAACTGGTGGCACCGCAACTGGCTCGGCGACGAAAGCGCCGACCACCCGCTGGCGGCCTACGAATGGGGCGTGCCGCCGCAGAAAGTGCTCGACCAGGCGCGGCAGCTGCGCATCCGCCTCGACAAGCAGCGCGACAACGAGCTTTCGAAATTCGCCGACAAGCTGCTGCTGGTGGTGGGCCACGCCAAGTTCACGCCCGACGGTTATGAATGGGCGGACGAAGGCCTGGTCTACCTCGACGCCACCGACGGCGGCGACGGCCGCGTGCCGCTGGCCTCAGCGCTGCTGCCTGGCGTGAAGACCTGGACCCTCGACTGCGAACACGGCAGCCTGCCTGACAAGAGCAGCGCCTTCGCTGCCTTCGACGACCTGCTGCAACACGGCAGCACCGAACGCCTGGATGTGCTGGGCGCCGCCACCCGCGGCGGCCCGGGCGCGGCGCCCGGGGCGCCCACCATCGTCGCCCATGTGCGCAGCCGGCCGTCACGCGGCCGCACCCACGGCCTGCCGGCAGAAAGCCAGCGCGCAGTGTTCGACAGCGCACGTGGCATCCCCGTCGACGGCCAGGACGCCGCGGGCACGTCGCTGCGTGTCAGCGTGCTCAACGGCAACCTCAGCTTCGTCGCGCAGCCGCTGATGGTGGGCCACTACCGCGCGCTGGCACTCACCGGCACCGAACGGGTTGTCGACAAGCTGGTCGGTGGCGCGATGAGCGCCAGCCTCGCCGCCGGCCTCTACCCCGAAGGCCCGGGCACGCTGCAGCTGTTTGCCAACACGCGCCGCGACGAGACCAACCCCTGGCGTGCACCGCGGCCGGTGGCGGCCATCGTCGTCGGCCTCGGCGACGAAGGCAAACTGCGTGAACGCGAACTGAGCCTGAGCGTGCGCCAGGGTGTGATCGCCTGGGCACAGCGCCTGGCCGAAGCGCCGGGTGGCGCGCCGGCGCAGTTCGAGATCGCCGCCGCGCTGATCGGCAGCGGCGGCATCGGCGTCTACCCCGCCACCTCGGCACGTGCCATCGCCTTGGGCGTGCGCGACGCCAACGACCGCCTCGCCGCCAACGGCTGGCCGGTGGTGGGCGAACTGATGCTCGTCGAGCTGTACCTTGAACGGGCGTCGGACGCCTGGCACGGCCTGCAGGTGCTGGCCACCGCGGCGCCGGGGCGTTTCGAGATCGCGCCGACCATCCGTTCGGGCAGCGGCGCCCTGCGGCGGCAGATCGACACCGGCTACCGCGGCGCCGACTACGACTTCATCACCGCCACGACACCCAGCGAAGGCACGGTGGCCTTCACGCTGGACAGCAAACGTGCACGCACCGAACTGCGCGCCCAGGTGACGCAGGCCAAGCTCGTGCGCGAACTGGTCGAACGGGCGTCGACCGCGTCGAACCAGGACCCGCAGCTCGGCCGCACGCTGTTCCAGCTGCTGGTGCCACTGGAGGTGGAGCCCTTCCTCGGCGGCACCAGCCACATGCTGCTGGAGCTGGATGCCGGCACCGCGGCCATCCCCTGGGAACTGCTGGACACACCCGACGACCGCCGTGCCGGCGGCGACGAACGGCCCTGGGCCATCCGCAGCCAGCTGCTGCGCAAGCTGCGCACCGAGACCTTCCGCGAACAGGTGCAGGACGCCGGCACCGACGACAACGTGCTCGTCATCGGCGAGCCGCTGGTCGACACCAAAGGCTATGGCCGCCTGCCAGGCGCCTTGAGCGAAGCGCGTGCGGTGGCCAAACAGCTCGGCACCCAGGGTGGCATCCCAGCCGACCAGCTGACCGCGCTGCTCAGCCGCGACGACGCCAGCACCATCATCAACGCGCTCTACGCCCGCCGCTACCGCATCGTGCACATTGCCGGCCACGGCGAGCCCGGCAGGGCCGGCGGTGTCGTGATGTCGGGCGGCACCTTCCTCGGCCCGCACGAGATCCGCAACATGCGCACCGTGCCCGAGCTGGTGTTCGTCAACTGTTGCCATGGCGCGGCACGTGAACCCGGCCAGGCGCTGCGTTTGTTCGACCGCAGCGCGTTTGCGGCCGGCGTGGCCGACGCGTTGATCGGCATCGGCGTGCGCTGCGTCATCGCCGCCGGCTGGGCGGTGGACGACGGCCCGGCCGCCACCTTCGCCACGACCTTCTACCGCCAGCTGATGGGTGGCGCGAACTTCATCGCCGCGGTCGCCGCGGCGCGCGAGGCGGCCTGGGAACTGGGCGGCAACACCTGGGCCGCGTACCAGTGTTACGGCGACCCGAACTGGCGCTTCCGCCGCAGCGAAAGCCGCGCCAGCAAGCCCAACCCGATGGACGAGTACACCGCGATTTCGTCGCCGCTGGGCCTGGCGATAGCGCTCGAAGAACTGGCCGTGCAGTCGCGCTGGCAGGGCGCGACTGCGCAGGCGCAGCTGGAAAAGGCACGCCACCTCGAAGCACGTTTCGGCACGCTCTGGGGCGGCATGGGCGCGATCGCCGAAGCCTTCGGTGTGGCCTATGCCGAAGCCGGCGAACGCGCCATCGCGATCGGCTGGTACGAACGCGCCATCGGCTGCAACGACGCCAGCGCGTCGATCAAGGTCACCGAACAGCTGGCCCACCTGCGGGCGCGCCAGGCCTGGGAACGGGTGCAGGACGCACCCAAGGGTTCCCGCCTGTTTGCAGCGGGCCGCAAGCAGATCCGCGAGGCGCTCGACGCGCTCGAAGCCCTGTGCCGGCTGCAGCCGACGCTGGAACGCCACAGCCTGCGCGGCTCGGCCTGGAAGCGGCTGGCGCTGCTGGAGCGCCGTGCCGGCGATGCCCGCGCAGAGCAGAAAGCCGTGGTCGAGGCAGCAGCTGCCTACCGCGAAGCCGAGACGCTGGCGGGGGCACAAGGCCACCCCGAGCTGTTCTACCCCGGGCTCAACCGCATGGGGCTGGAGCTGGTGGCGGCGCTCGGCGACAGGGGCTGGAAGGGCTTCGACGCCGACTCTGCCGCCACGCTGCGGCACAGCGTTGAGACCGCATGCGAGGCTGACCCCGACTTCTGGAGCGTGGTCGGCCTTGTCGAGCTTGAGCTTTACCACGCGCTCGCCGCTCACGGACTGGCCCAGCGCGGTGCGGCCATGGAAGCCGGCTTTGCCAGCGCGCACAACAGCATGCCGTCGGCTGAACCATGGAGAACGGTGGCCGAAGAGGCGGAATTCGTGCTGGTCCCCTATGCGCAGGCCGTCGGCGGCGTCGAAGGCCAGGCTGCCCACCGACTGCTCAAACTGTTGAAAGGCTACACCGCGGCATAGCGCCCAGCGCGCCAACGTGCCGCGAAGCCGTGGTCGGTGGCAAGGCGATGGGGCCGTGGCGCGATAGTCAGCGCAGTACCGCGATGGCCTCGGCCAATCGCGCAGCGGCAGCCGGGTCCTTCTTCGTAAGCGCCGCCTGTTGGCGTTCGAGCACACCCGTGATGGAACGCACTGTGTCGTCGTCACCTAGGTCGCGCGCACGCGCATAGTTGCGCATCGCCTCGGCACTGTCGCCAAGCAGCAGTCGGCATTGCGCGAGGTCGGCCCAGGCCCAACGATCCTTGCGGCGGTTGCCATTCACCTGGCGGTCGATGGCGTCGATGGCGCCGCGTAGATCGGCAGTCAGATCGGCGGTTGTGGCGGCAGTGGCCTCCAACGGCAAGGTGATGGCATTCACGAGGTTGTACGAACTTTCGACCTGCAGTCGCGGCGCCTGCTCGTACTCGCGCCCGCGCAGGAACACCGCCTGGGCCTTGCCGGGCTGGTCGTCGCGGCGGTAGTTGCCGCCGAGCATGCCCAGGCAGTCGGCGAGCTGCGCGGCCATTCGCTTCTCTGCGTCGGACGCGGGTGTCGCTGCCTTGACCTCGGCCTTCAGCCATGAGCGATCGAGTAGAGCCACCGCACTCTCCAGCACGCGGATCGCGCCGGGCACGTCGCCGTCATCCCGCAGATCCTTGGCCTCTGCCTTGGCCACCTTCACGCGCGCAACCAGGCGGTCCACCTCGGCTTCGGCATCGGGCTGGCTCATGGCGAATCTCCTGTCGGGTTCTGGGCAGTGGCGACGGCCTGCTCGAAAGCCTTGATCGAGGCGAGCAGATCCCGGCGTTCGGCGTTCCGCGCCCAGCGCTTGACCTGGAACCTGAGCAGCTGGAACTGGTCCAGCAGGCGCGCATCGCGCACGACATCGGCTGCGCTGAAACGTTGGCTCAGGTACAGCCAGGCGGCGAGCCGGCGTTCCGCTGCCGCCTCCTTGGCTGCCACCGTGAGCGCCCTGTTCACTTCGTGGAACAGCACCTGCGAGACGCCTTCACTTTCTTCGTCGGGACTGGACAGCATGTCAGCGCCACGCAACAGTTCGTCGACCAGCGGCAGCGCCACCGACTGCGTGCGCGCATCGATCAAAGCACCGACCGCATCGAAGACGAAACCATAGCGACCGTTGCCGTAGTCGCGCAGGCTTGCATCAAAGCGGCGGATCATCTCGTCATACGGCACCTGGCCCGGTTCGCAGCGGTAAGGCACCGGCGCAAACAACCGCATCAGGCGGTTGACATGCGCTCGCAGCGCGGGCGCTGGCGACGCGTCCGCTTCGACAATGTGCACCGCACCGAGCGCGTTTGTCGCCAGGCGCACGCCAGCTTCGAACATCACATTCGGGCGCAGGCCGGTCCAGTCGATGAGGCACAGGTCGGTCAACCGGATGGCTTCGAACAGCGACTGCGCCACCAGCCGCGGTGTCTTGACGTCGAGCAGGCGCTCGACCCGCGTCTTCGCCTCCTCGGGGGGAGTGGCTCTGCGGCCGTATTCCTTGACGTGGCCCGACAGCGCAAGCCCGAGGTGGAGCTTCCAGTTGCGCGCGGTGTACTCCTTACCGAAGGGACACAGCAGCAACACTTTGTGCGTATAGCGGATCGGCTTGTACGCCGACGGCTCGACGCCGAGTTGTCGCACCGAGTCGAATGCCGGCAGGTCCAGGTAGTGCGGCAAGTCGGTGAGATCGTTGAAGCCTGTTTTCAGCTTGCCGCCGATGAGGTCGTGAGGCCGCACGCCCTCGCCCTTGTCGAGCTGCGCGGTCGAGTGCGCGGCAAGGTTGAGCAACTGCAGATTGAAGGGCACCTTCAGCGCGCCGCCGATGACGTAGCGGCCGCCGATGCTGGACAAGGTGACGCCGCGGCGCGCCACGGCGCGGATGCCGAGCAGGAACAGCACACCGGGGTCGTAGTCGGTGAGGTCAAACACCGCAATCTCGCAGCGGCACAGCGCTTGCACTGCGGCGCGCAGGACATCGGGTGTGTCGAAGGCCTGTTCGATGCGCAGTGTCAGGATGACAAGGCCGCCATCGGCCCGGCTGACGGGCACCGCCGGCAGCCGCATGCTCTTGCGGTACCGGTCGACCGCCTTGAGGACGTCGGTTCGCTGGTCGTTCCAGGCCAGCTGGATCTGCTCCTCGAGCACCATGCTGCCTTTGGCCGCCGGCGCCGGCGCGCGAACCACCAGCGCGTAGATCGCGCCGTCGTCGGCGAAGCTTGCAGGGTTGAGCGCGTCGCGGCCGTCCGCCAGCGCTGCGGCATGCTGCGGCCCGACAGGGAACAACGGGATGACGCCGATATCGCCGTCCTTCTGTTCGGGTGCGTGGATCTGCGGCTGGACGGCATAGGCCTGGAATCGCTGGCCAATCAGTGCCGCTGCGCGTGCATGCAACTGGCGCAGACTCAGGCGTTCAGCGACGCCGGCTCCCGCCAGCACATCGAGCAGGGCGCCCGTGAACATCGTGTGGGCCTCGGCTTCAGGCGCCAGCGCGTGGTCGTCCGGCGGTGAAGCACACAGCAGCGCGGTGCCGCTGCCCGGCAGGTCGTCGGCAGCCTCTTCTCGGGCTTCAGCAACCAGCTTCTCGGTCACCGGGCCCATCAGTTCTTTCAACGCCGCGCCGGAAAAACAGGCGTCGATCAGGTAGTACTTGCGCAGGCCGCCCGCATGCTGCTTGACGGTGCGCTGCAGTGCACGAAAACGATAGGAAAACTCCTGCGCATTCCTTTTGGTCGTGCGCGTTGCAAGGTGGTAGCTCCGGTCGTCACCGGGGAAGCCGTGACCGACGTAATAGATGATCGCGTCACGCGGGCGCTCTGGCGCGGGCCGGGCCAGAGCGGACCGCAGGAACTCTTCGATCCTGTCATACACCGCGGGCGGCGCTTCGCTGGTGTCGAACAGCCACAAGCCGTTCGCCGGCGGTAGCCCGAAGCGCGCTGGGTCGGTGAAGTACGCGCGCACCGCCTCGGCCGAATGCGCGAACCGAGGGTTTGACCACGCAGGGTCGCCGGGATACTCGCTGGCCCCGAGAAGAATGACCAGCGTGTGCCGCGGGTCGGTGTCCAGATCGGCCACCGTCAGCGCGCTGGCTTGCCCTGACCGAAGGCCGCGGCGATTTTCGCAGCGTCACCCGAATTGCCGCTGAATACGACCTTGCCCCGCGCTGTTTCGATGATCAGGCTGCTGCGTTCGCGGGCGATGAAGTTGGCAATGCCCTTGGCGATGGCAATGATCGCCGGCGTGCCGAGCAGCAGCACGAGTGTCGCGCCCATGTCCATCGTCTCGCCGCTGTCCCTGACGACATCGACCCGGGTATCGGTTGCCGCGGCCTTCAGCACCTCCTGAAGCATCGCCGCCTGCTCGGTGGCCGCAAGCGCGCTCAGACCCTCGAACCGGATCACGAACTTCTGCTCGTCCATCGTCATCTCCTTGAAGAAGCCTCTGGCGCGCTGCCTGGCGCGACTGGGCTGGCGTGCGTGCATGCAGGCCGGCAGTTCACGTGGATCTCGGTTGCGAAGGCTCCTCGCTGCACGACGTTGCCATGGCGCAACGATGATACCCCCGGGCGTCGCCATGCTTCGTGTGCTTGCAAGCACCCGCGCGCGCTGCCGATGCGCCACGCGGGAAGCGGCCAAAGGGCCGCGCCTGAGACTGAATCAGGCCGCGTGCCACAGCGCCGCGAAGAAGTGGCAGGTGCTGCCCGCCAGCACGAACAGATGCCAGACGAAGTGGGCGTAGCGCACGCGGTTGTCGAGCAGGAAAAACACCGCGCCGGCGGTGTAAGCCACACCACCGGCCACCAGCCAGGCCAGGCCGGCGGGTGCCATGCGTTCGAACATCGGCACCACGGCGACGAGCGCGACCCAGCCCATCGCGACGTACAGACCGGTCGACAGGAACGGGTGCTGCAGCCGGTTCAGCACCTTGGCGGTGATGCCGATGGCCGCCGCGCTCCAGACCACCGCAAACAGCGACCAGCCCCAGGCGCCGTTCAAGGGCCCCAGCACAAACGGCGTGTAGCTGCCGGCGATGAAGAGAAAGATCGCTGCATGGTCCAGGCGCTGGAACCAGGCCTTGGCGCGGCCGTGCGGCAGCGCGTGGTACAGCGCCGACGACAGGTACAGCACCATCATCGTCACCGAAAAGACGATGGCACCGACCAGCGAGCTGTGCACGCCGTGGCGGCCCGAGAACACCACCAGGATCGGCAGCGAGGCCACCGCGAGCAGGAACCCCAGGCCATGGCTGATGGCGTTGACGAGTTCTTCGCCGAAGCTTTGCGGCCGTTCCGCAACGGCTGTCATCAGCGGCCTCCCGTCACGTCCACCACCGACCCGGTGGTGTAGCTGGCGGCGTCCGACAGCAGCCACAGCACCGCCTGCGCCACTTCGTCGGCGCTGCCGGTGCGCTGCATCGGCACCTGGTGCGCGAGCTGTTGCGCACGCTCGGGCAGGCCGCCACTGGCGTGGATCTCGGTCTCTATCAGCCCTGGCCGCACGGCATTGACGCGGATGCCTTCGGCGGCGACCTCTTTTGCCAGGCCGACCGTGAAGCTGTCGATCGCACCCTTGGCCGCGGCGTAGTCGACGTACTGGCCGGGCGAGCCCAGCCGCGCCGCGGCCGAGCTGAGGTTGACGATGACACCACCGCTGCCGCCACGCGCCGTGCTCATGCGCTGCACGGCTTCACGCGCGCACAGGAACGAGCCGATGACGTTGATGCCGAACATGCGCTGCAGCCGTGCCAGGCTCATTTCATCGACACGCGCCGGCATGTCGACGACACCGGCGTTGTTGACCAGGCCGCCGAGCACACCCAGTTCGGCATCGACATGCGCGAACATCGCCAGCACCTGGTTTTCGTCGGCGACATCGGCCCGCACGGCCACGGCGCGCCGCCCCAGCGCCTGCACCTGCGCCACCACGGCAGCGGCGGCCTCGGCATCGCGGGTGTAGTTGACGGCGACATCCCAGCCCTGGCGGGCCGCCAGCAGCGCACACGCGGCGCCGATGCCGCGGCTGCCGCCGGTGATGAGAAGAACTCGGTTCATGCCCCGATATTAGGGCGGCGGCCGCTGGGCTAGAGTGACAGCCATGAACACCCGTCGCCAGATCCTCCTTGCCGGCAGCGCAACGCTGCTCGCCGCCCCGGCTTTCGTGCGTGCGCAGGCGCTGGAAAAACCGAAGGTCACGCTCGCTGTCGGTGGCAAGAACCTGCTGTACTACCTGCCGCTCACCATCGCCGAGCAGTTGGGGTATTTCAAGGCCGAGGGGCTGGAGGTCACCGTCGTCGACTTCGCCGGTGGCGCACGCGCGCTGCAGGCCGTGGTGGGCGGCAGCGCCGATGTCGTCTCGGGTGCGTTCGAGCACACCGTCAACATGCAGGCCAAGGGCCAGCGCCTGCGTGCGTTTGTGCTGCAGGGCCGGGCGCCGCAGATCGTGCTCGGCGTGAACCCGAAGACGTTTGCCAACTACAAGAGCACCGCCGACCTGAAGGGCAAGAAGATCGGCGTCACCGCGCCGGGCTCGTCGACCAACGTGATGGTCAACTTCATCCTCGCCAAGGCGGGGCTCAAACCCAGCGACGTCAGCATCATCGGCGTCGGCGCCGCGCAAGGCGCGGTGGCGGCCATGCGCGCGGGCCAGATCGACGCCATCAGCAACCTCGACCCGGTGATCACGCTGCTGCAGCGCAGCGGCGACCTGAAGATCGTTTCCGACACCCGCATCGTCGCCGAAGCCGAGAAGGTGTTCGGCGGTCCGATGCCCGCAGGCTGCCTGTATGCGCCGCAGACCTTCATCGACAAGAACCCGGCCACCGTGCAGGCACTGGCCAACGCCATCGTGCGCGCCGACAAGTGGATCCAGGCCGCCGGCGCGAGCGAGATCATCAAGGCCGTTCCGGAGAGTTACCTGCTCGGTGACCGCGCCGTCTACATCGACGCCTTCCTCGCCGCCAAGGGTGCCCTGTCGCCCGACGGCATGATCCCCGAGAAGGGGGGCGACACGGCGCTGCGTGCGCTGGCCAGCATCGACGCCGAGATCGGCAAGGCGCAGATCGACCTGGCGGCGGTCTTCACCAACGACTTCGTCAAGAAGGCCAACGCCAAGTATCCGAAGGCATGACAGCAGCGCTCGCGCTCGAAGGTGTGGCTTGCACCTTCATCAGCCGCGACGATCCGGGCCAGCGCTACACCGCCGTGCGCGATGTCTCGCTGACCGTGGGCGCCGGTGAGTTCGTCTCGGTCGTCGGCCCCACCGGCTGCGGCAAGAGCACACTGCTCAACGTCGGCGCCGGGCTGCTGCAGCCCAGCCTGGGCACGGTGCAGGTGTTCGGCGAACCGCTCGTCGGCCTGAACCGCCGCGCCGGCTACATGTTCCAGTCGGAAAGCCTGATGCCCTGGCGCACGGCGCTCGGCAACGTGATGGCAGGGCTCGAATTCCGCGGCGTGCCGGATGCGAAAGTGCAGGCCGAAGCCTGGCTGCGCCGGGTCGGCCTCGGCGGCTTCGGCGACCGCTACCCGCACCAGCTCTCGGGCGGCATGCGCAAACGGGTCAGCCTGGCGCAGACACTTGCACTCGACCCCGACATCATCCTGATGGACGAACCGTTCAGCGCGCTCGACATCCAGACCCGGCAGCTGATGGAAAACGAAGTACTGGCGCTGTGGGCCGAGAAGAAGAAAGCCGTGCTCTTCATCACCCACGATCTCGACGAAGCGATTGCGATGAGCGACCGCGTCGTCGTGCTCTCGGCCGGACCGGCGAGCCACCCGATCGGCGAGTTCACGATCGACATCGAGCGCCCGCGTGATGTTGCCGAGATCAAGACGACGCCGCGTTTCATCGAGCTGCACGCCGCGATCTGGGCCGTGCTGCGCGACGAAGTGCTGAAGGGCTACGCTCAGCAGCTGAAGGTGGCGTGAGATGAACCACCCCCGCTTGCTTCGCACGCCGCGGTCCGCTTTCGGCCCATTGCTGACATTCGTTCGAAGTGTCGTAGCGGGCCGAGGCCGCTGGGTACCGGGCTCCGCTCATGTCCTCCGGCCCGGCTTGCTGCGCAAGCCGGGCCTCGTCCTTTACTTCGCTGCACCCGGTACCCAGCGTCCTCGGCCTGCCACCCCCGTGGCGCGCCTGCCCTACGCGCGCCGCCAGTGGTGCCTGAGCGGGCGATTGGGGTGCCCTGTGGAGCGAAGTAAAGGAGGAGCCCCAGCTTGCGCAGCAAGCTGGGGCGGGGGACATGAGCGCAACAGGGCACCCCAAGCGCACGCGATCACCACAGCCCCGACGACTGCAATAGGCCGTTTCCTGCGACGTGCGTCGCGCCCAACGCGGTGGAGTACCTGAAGTGAAAGGCCAACTGCAACTGCGCATCTGGCAGGTCGGCCTGCTGCTGGCGATCTTCGTCTTCTGGTGGGCGATGACGAAACCCGGCCTGCTGCCGAACTTCATGTTCGAGAACGACCGCCAGGCGGCGTTTTTCTTCGGCGAGCCGCTGAAGGTGGCCGGCCGCGTCTGGGCCTGGTTCGTTTCTGATGCCGACATCTACCGCCACCTCGGCGTGACGCTGGTCGAAACGCTGCTGGCCTTCGGCATCGGCGCCGTGCTCGGCCTGGCCGGCGGGCTGTGGCTGGCGCTGGCACCGCTGGCGAGCGCGATCCTCGAACCCTACGTCAAGGCGCTGAACTCGATGCCGCGCATCATCCTGGCACCGATCTTCGCGGTCTGGTTCGGTCTGGGCATCGGCAGCAAGGTGGCGCTCGGTGTGACGCTGGTATTTTTCATCGTCTTCTTCAACGTCTACCAGGGCGTCAAGGAAGTCAGCCCGGTGGTGCTGGCGAACGCGCGCATGCTGGGCGCCAACCAGAAACAGTTGCTGCGCCACGTCTACCTGCCTTCGGCGACGAGCTGGGTCTTCAGCAGCCTGCACACCAGCGTCGGCCTGGCCTTCGTCGGCGCGGTGGTCGGCGAGTATCTGGGGTCGAGCCAGGGCGTGGGTTACCTCATCTTGCAGGCCGAAGGCACCTTCGACATCAACACGGTGATGGCCGGCATCCTGGTGCTCACCGTCTTTGCGCTGGTGCTCGACGGCCTGGTCGGCCGCATCGAGAAACGGCTGATGAAGTGGCAGCCGAAAAGCGGCGAAACCGAAAAACTTTGACGGTTCTCCGTCCTGCGAAGGATGCAGACGGTGCCGCGCCTGGTTACCTTGCCCCTCCGTCTGCAACCTTTTCGGAAAAACCGTATGGCCCGTTCGTACATGCTCAATTCGCGCAACGAGACCGAAGACGGCTTCGGCTTTCGCAAGGCCCCGCTGCGCTGCTTCACTTCGCAAGCGGCGGCCAAACAACTGGTGCGCAAAGACGCATGGAAGGAGGTCGACGGCGCGACCTTCGCGCGGCTGCTGCTCGAAGAGACCGAGGCCTTCCCCGCCATCGCCGAGGAGAACAACGAAGCGCAGCACCACCTCGGGTTGTTCGTTCATGGCTACAACAACGGCTGGGAAGATTCGGTCCGGCGTTACGCGTCGATCCGCTCGCAGCTGTTCGACGGCAAGCAGGGTCTGGGTGTGCTGGTGCTCTACACCTGGCCGTCCGACGGCAACGTCGCGGGCTACCTGCCCGACCGCGAAGACGCGCGCGACTGCGCACCCGACCTGGCCGACGTCCTGGTGGCCTTGAACGAACACATCGCCAAGGTGCAGCGCGCCATGGTACTGGCGGACACGCCAGCAGATCGGCGATTCTGCCGCGCGAAGATCTCGGTCATCGCCCACAGCATGGGCTCGTACGTGATGCAGAAGGCGCTTGCGATTGCCTCGCGCAAGCTCAACAACCCACAGCTCGTGACGCTGATCCACCAGCTCGTGCTGGTGGCGGCCGATGTCGACAACGACATCTTCCAGATCAGCCAGCCCGGCACCTCCGATGGCGCGCTGATGACCAACCTCTGCTACCGCATCGGCGCCCTGTACTCGGGCCTGGACCAGGTGCTCGGCGCTTCGGCCGGGCTCAAACACTTCGGCAAACGACGCCTGGGCCGCAGCGGTCTGGCCGACCGCGACCAGGTCCACGACAACGTCTTCGACCTGGACGTGACGCCGCTGATCGAGAACACCCCGGGCAGCGCCCACTCCGCGGTGTTCAGCACGCCCGAGGCGATGGCATTGCTGCGCCGCATCCTGATTGGCGAAGACAGGAAACGGCTGGGTTGAACGTTCTTCCGGCGCCGAGCAAGACCGCGCCAGACCCGTTGGCCCTGGGCTTCTTCTGCCTGGGCATGCGCTGGGGTCAGATGAACACGGCCGGCGACACGTCGAAGCGCTGCGCCAGCGCCTTGGCCTGGCGCGCATTGATGGCACGTTTGCCACCGAGCACAGCACTCACCACCGGCTGGCCTCCGAGTTCGGCCGCGAGGTCGGCCTGCGACAGGCCGTTGGCTTCAATCAGCAACCGCAGCACGTCAGCCGGCGGCGCTTCGGGTAGCGGTACTTCGCGTGCTTCGTAGGCCGAAACCAGTTCGCCCAGCAAGTCCAACAGGCCGGCGAGCGGGTGGTCTTCGTCGCCGCCGATCTCGTCGAGCAGGCCGTTCATCAGCCTGCGCTTGCGCTCGTACTCGCGCTTGGATCGGATGGCGGCCAGCGGGCCTACGTTGCGCTCCAGCGTGGCCCAGGCAGCTTGCACTGCGGCAGCGTCGGGCAGGGTGGACTTGGCGGTGGTCATGACAGGCCCTTCTTCAGCCGCGCCGACCAGCGGTCGTACTCGGCGTGGGTGAACACGTGGCGCACATAGAGCTTGCCGCGGTTGTAGTGGACGGCGGCGACGATGCGAAAGCTGTTGGCATTGAAGACCACGAAGTCGCGCGCCACCACATCGGCTGAGTTGAACGTGCGGCGCACGCTGGCGAAGTCGGTGAATTGCGCGTGGCTGACGATGCGGTACCAGGCCGACAACGGCGCGCGCGCCTGGGCATGCTTGGCCCAGAAGTCGCTGAGGGCTTTGCGGGAGATGACGTGCACGGCAGGAACTATAGCAAATTGCTATTGCTCGGAACTTCCCGCCGGCTCAGCAGAAGGCCTTCGCGAGCAAGCGCGCTGGAAGAGACCGGGTCGATGAGTTCGCGTCGAGCCTTGCGTTCGTTGAAGGTCATCAAAGAGCGGCCGGTTTCACGGGCTTGCGCTGAGGCGCCGGTGCACGCGCGGCGTTACAGTTTGTCCATGCCGTTCACGCACACTGGTGGCGCAGGGCGGACACAGCACGCAAGGAACCCATGGCCAAAGACTTCGAAACGATGGAAGACAGCAACCGCTCTTCCAACCCGAGCATCCACGAGGTTTCCGACCCGGCGCGGCGCACACTGCTGCGCAGCGGCGTCGGCGCCGCAGTAGCGACGTTGCTCGGTGGCTGCGCCACCAGCAGCAGCAGTGCGGGTGGCCCGTCGATGGGCTTCAAGAGCATCCCCATCGACGCCTCGCGTGACGGCCTCAAGGTGCCGGAAGGCTATGTCGCCAGCGTCATCGCTCCCTGGGGCGACCCCATCGGCATGCCCGGCCGCATGCCGAGCTGGCGGCCCGACGCCAGCGACACCGGCGCCGACCAGGAAGTGCAGATGGGCATGCACCACGACGGCATCCACTACTACGCGCTCGACGGTTCCAAACGCGGCCTGCTGGCGATGAACCACGAGTACACCGACGACGGCCTGCTGCACCCCGACGGCATGAAGACCTGGAGCGCGGCCAAGGTGCGCAAGGCGCAGGCCGCCCATGGTGTCGCAGTAATCGAGGTCGAGGAAAAACGCGGCGCCTGGGCGGTGGTGCGGCCGTCGACCTACGCCCGCCGCTTCACCGCCTACACGCCGTTTGCCGTCGGCGGCCCGGCCGCCGGCCATGTGCTGATGCGCACCGCCGCCGACCCCGCCGGCCGCACCGTGCTGGGCACGCTGAACAACTGCGCCAGCGGCAAAACCCCCTGGGGCACCTACCTGTCCGGCGAAGAGAACTGGGCCGGCTACTTCGCCGGCGGCGACACACCCACGGCCGACCAGCGCCGCTGGGGCCTGCGCAAGGACAGCTTCTACCGCTGGGCCGAACACGACGAACGTTTCGACGCGCGCAAACACCCGAACGAGTTCCACCGCTTCGGCTGGGTCGTCGAGATCGACCCGACCGACCCGTTGTCGACCCCGGTCAAGCGCACGGCGCTGGGCCGCGCCGCACACGAAGGCGCCTGGGTCGGCGTCACCGGCGACGGCCGCGCGGTGGTGTATTCGGGCGAGGACGCACGTTTCGAGTACATCTACAAGTTCGTCAGCCGCGACAAGATCGCTCCCGGCGGCGCCAAGGCCAATGCCACGCTGCTGGACCACGGCACGCTGCATGTCGCCCGCTTCGACGCCGACGGCACCGGCCGCTGGCTGCCGCTGGTGCACGGCCAGGGCCCGCTGACGCCGGCCAACGGCTTCTCAGACCAGGGTGAGGTCGTGATCAAGAGCCGCCAGGCCAGCGACCTGCTGGGTGCGACGAAGATGGACCGGCCGGAGTGGCTGGCCATCGACCCGAAAAGCGGCGAGGTCTACTGCACGCTGACGAACAACAGCGCCCGCGGCGTCTCGGGCAACCCGGGTGTCGACGCAGCGAACCCACGCACCAACAACACCTTCGGCCAGATCATCCGCTGGAAGGAGAACAAGGACTTCGACGCCACCACCTTCACCTGGAACCACCTGGTGCTGGCCGGCGACCCCGCGAATGCCCGGCCCGACGCCCGCGGCAACATCCGCGGCGACCTCTATGCCTGCGCCGACGGCATCGCCTTCGACAGCCGCGGCCTGCTGTGGATCCAGACCGATGCCCACGCCTCGCAGATGTACCAGGGCGAGTTCGCCAACATCGGCAGCAACCAGATGCTGGCCTGCGACGTGCGCACCGGTGAAACAAGACGCTTCCTCACCGGCCCGGCGAACTGCGAGATCACCGGTTGCACCTGGACACCCGATGGCCGCACGATGTTCATCAACGTGCAACATCCGGGCGAAACCCCCAGCGACCGCAGCGACCCCGAAACGCCGAACAAGTTTTCGTCCTGGCCGAATCTTCCCGCCGGCGGCCGGCCACGTTCGGCCACGGTGGTGATCCGGCGCGAAAACGGGGGCATCATCGGTACATGAAGCTCGCGGTCACCGCCCTGCTCGAACGCGCCGAAGCCGCGCGCGAGCAGGGTGCGCTGACCGAGGGGCTGGCGGCCGCGAGCCAGGCCTGGACCGATGCCGACGACGACGACCAGCGCCGCCGTGCCGGGCTGCTGCTGGCGCATTTCCACTACCGCGGCGGCGCGCTGGTGGCGCTGATCGAGATCGGCCAGCAGGTGCTGCCGCTGGCACGCGCCGGCAGCGAACCCGCCGAACTCTTCGACCTGCTGCGCCAGGTGTCGCTGGCCGGCTGCGATACCGGCCGCCTCGAGCTCGCCTTCAGTTGCGCCCAGGAAGCGCATGCGTTGGCGCTGCAGCTGGGTGAACGCGGCCGGCTGGCGCTGGCGATCAACGCGCTGGCCTGCTGTTTCGAACGCATGGGCGACCCCTGGCAGGCAGAGCGCCTGATGCTCGACGCGCTGGCGATGGCGCGTGAACACGGCGAACGCCACCCGCTGTTCGTGACGCTGAACAACCTGGTGGCGGTGCTGATCGGCATGTACCACCTGCAACGCGACGCCGTGCCGCTGGAAGAAGCGCGCGAGGCCTTGCGCCGCGCCCTGCCCTATGCCGACGAGACGCGGGTGATCGCCGAAGCCGGCGCCGAGATGTTCTACCGCGTCTTCGCCGCCGGCAACCTGGGCGAGACGCTGCTGCACCTGGGCCGTCTCGACGAAGCTCGGGCCCTGCTCGAAGCCAATGCCGCGCTGGCGGTGCAGATCGGTGCCGCCACCCAGGCCTGGCGCATCCAGTGTTCACTGGGCGAGCTGGAGCTGTTCGAAGGCCGGCCAGAAGCGGCGTGGCGCAAGCTCGGCGAGGTGCTCGCAGCATCTGGCGGCACCGACGCGCCGACCACCCGCATGCGCATCCACCATGCACTGTGGCATGCGGCCAGCGCGCTGCAGCGGCCGGCCGACGCCTTGCACCACCTGGAGCAATACCTGGTGCTGGAGCGTCGGCGCGCCGTGCAGCAGCTGCGCGCGCAGTCGCAGTTGCTCGTCACACGCAACGAGATCGAGCAGGTGCAGGCCGAAGCCCGCCGCGACCAGCTGACCCGCCTGAGCAACCGGCGCGAAGTCGCGCGGCGCTGGCCGGTGCTGATCGAGGCCGCCCGCGCTGCCCAGGCGCCGCTGGCCGTGGCGATGATCGACCTCGACCACTTCAAGCAGATCAACGACCGCTTCGGCCATGGCATCGGCGACAGCGTGCTGGTGGCGCTGGCCGGCATCCTGCACGCCAACACGCGCAGCGCCGACCTGGTGGCGCGCATCGGTGGCGAAGAGTTCCTCATCGTGCTGACCGACGCCCCCGCCGGGCGCGCGCTCGAGGTCTGCGAACGCCTGCGCCAACGCGTGGCGGCCCACGACTGGTCGGCCGTGGCGCCCGGCCTGGCGGTGACGCTGAGCGTGGGCCTGACCACCGCGCCGCCCTACGACGCCGCGGCGTTGACGGCACGCGCCGACGGCGCGCTCTACCGCGCCAAGGCCGAGGGGCGCAACAGGGTCGTGCAGGGCTAACGTCCGTCATCACGCCGTCACGCGGAAGTCACAAGCTGCGCGGTTTTCTCACCGCAGCAGCACCATGGCCAAAGACTTCTCGACGATGGAGGACAGCAACCGCTCCTCCAACCCCAGCATCCACGAGGTCTCGGGCCTCAACCGCCGCAGCCTGCTGCTGGGCGGTGCCGGCGCCGCGGTCAGCGGCCTGTTGGCGCCGCTGGCGGGCTGCGCCACGGCGGGCCTGGGCAGCGGCCCGCTGCTCGGCTTCAAGAGCGTGCCGGTGTCCAGCGCCGACACGGTGGTCGTGCCCGAGGGCTACAGCGTCCAGGTCATCGCACCCTGGGGCGACCCGGTCGGCCTGTCTGGCGAGAGTCCGGCGTTCAAGGCCGACGCCAGCAACAGCGCTGCCGAGCAGGAAGCCCAGCTCGGCATGCACCACGACGGCATCCACTTCTTCGCGCAGAACGGCTCGACCAGCGGCCTGCTGGTGATGAACCACGAATACAGCGACGACGGCCTGCTGCACGCCGACGGCATGGCCACCTGGACCGCGGCCAAGGTGCGCAAGGCCCAGGCCGCGCACGGTGTCTCGGTCTGCGAAGTCGAACAGAAAGACGGCCGCTGGGCCCTGGTGCGCCCGTCGCCGTGGGCCCGCCGCATCACCGCGAACACGCCGATGAGCCTCAGCGGCCCGGCAGCCGGCCACGCGTTGCTGCAGACCGCCGCCGACGGCAGCGGCACACGGGTGCTCGGCACGTTCAACAACTGCGCCAGCGGCATCACGCCCTGGGGCACCTACCTCACCTGCGAAGAGAACTTCATCAACTACTTCAAGGGCCCGGACACACCCAGCGCACACGAACGCCGCTGGGGCCTGCGCAAGGGCGACCCCGCGGGTTACCGCTGGTACGAACACGACGCCCGTTTCGACGCCACGAAACACCCGAACGAGCCCAACCGTTTCGGCTGGGTGGTGGAGATCGACCCTTTCAACCCGAGCAGCGTGCCCGTCAAGCGCACCGCGCTGGGCCGTGCCGCGCACGAAGGCGCCACCGTCGCCGTCACGAAGGACGGCCGCGCCGTCGTCTACATGGGCGAAGACTCGCGCTTCGAATACATCTACAAGTTCGTCAGCCGCGACAAGGTGCAACCCGGCGGTGCTGTGGCGAACACAACGCTGCTCGACCATGGCACGCTGCACGTGGCGCGCTTCGACGCCGACGGCCGTGGCCGCTGGATCGCGCTCACGCATGGCCAGGGCCCGCTGACCGCGGCCAACGGTTTTGCTGACGCCGGCGAGGTGCTGATCAAGACGCGCCAGGCCAGCGACCTGCTCGGTGCGACGAAGATGGACCGGCCGGAGTGGATCGCCATCGACAAGGCCGGTTACGTCTACTGCACGCTCACCAACAACAGCAACCGCGGCGGCGACAAACAACCTGCGGTGGACGCAGCGAACCCGCGTGCTAACAACACCATGGGCAACATCATCCGCTGGAAGGAAGACGGCGACTTCGATGGCAGCACGTTCCAGTGGAACCACTTCGTGCTCGCCGGCGACCCTGCCAACGAACGGGCAGAAGCCAAGGGCAACGTCAAGGGCGACGCCTTCGGCTGCCCCGACGGCCTCTGGGTCGACGGCCGCGGTGTGCTCTGGGTCCAGTGCGACATGAGCACCTCGGCGATGGGCAAGGGCGACCTGGCACGGCTGGGCAACAACGCCATGCTCGCTGCCGACACGGCGACGGGCGAGATCCGCCGTTTCCTCACCGGCCCGGCCGGCTGCGAGATCACCGGCGCCACCGCCACACCCGACGGCCGCACGATGTTCGTCAACATCCAGCACCCGGGCGAAAGCCCGAGCGAACGCAGCGACCCGGCAGCGCCACGCAAGATCAGCAACTGGCCCGACCAGAGTCCCGCGGGCCGGCCGCGTTCGGCCACCGTCGTGATCCGAAAGAACGACGGTGGGGTGATCGGGACGTGAGGGCGTGCCTGCGCACGCCCGATCGCCAGATCACCGCCGAGCGCCTGCAAGCGCGAGGCGTGATCGGAACCTGATCAGTTGCGGCGGCGCGCAGCGATGCCGAACACCGCCAGCGCGCCGGCCAGCATCATCGCCACCGAGGCCGGCTCGGGCACGACGGTCACCACCGGGGGTGTGCTGGCGTCGGGTGCGAAGTCGCTGATCGCGGCGTTGCCGCTGATGCCCGGACCGCGCGGCCACAGGTTCCAGCCGTACTGGTCGGCGCTGCGGCCCATGCTGGGCAGATTGACCGCCGGCACGTCGACGACGATGGTGTTGCCCGAGATCGTCACCGCGCTCGCGGCCAGCGTGAAGGTGGTGCCGTTGAGCAGGTTCACCACATACGACTGCGTCGTCGGGTTCAGCGCGATGATCGAATCGAAGAACACACCCGCACCGACCGACGGCGTGCCGCTGACAAACCGTTCGGTGCCGGCGCCGCGGTCGATGCCCCAGACGTAGACACCGCCCGTGGTGGTGCCGACCGGCGAACTCATCACGCCGCCGAAGCTGAACATCTGCGTGCCCGGGTTCCACAGGCCGTAGGCGAACAACACGTCGAGATCACCGCCGTGCACACCGGTGTAGGTGGGCAGGAAGTCGTTCTGCGCGTCGGGCGCGAAGGCACGGGCCGGCGCGGTTGCCAGCAAGCTGGCGAGCGCCAGCACAGACAGGGTGTGGTGCATCGAAAGCTCCTCGGTAGGCAGAGTGGGCGGATACAAGGCCGTGTACGCGGCCTGCCACCGGGGCCTTCCCGTCGTTACAAAACCGCCGGTCCGAAGGGCATGGGTGCCTGCGCAGCCAGCCAGGCCACCACGGCCCAGCAGGCGACGTTCTGCGTCAGCGCCACCGGGTCGACCTTGTCGAGCGTGTCGTTTTCGGTGTGGTGCACGTCGAAGTAGTTCGTGCCATCCTGGCCCAGTCCGACGGCCGGCCATTTGTGGCGGCGCATCAGCACAGCGGCGTCCGGGCCGGGGTTGCCGTCATTGCCGGCACGTTCGACACCCAGCGGCGCGAGCTGCGCCGCCATGGCGTCGAGCAGCGGCAGCGCCGCCGGCTGCACGCGGCTGGCGAAGCGCCAGACGCGGCCAGCGCCGAAGTCGCTTTCGCTGACGAGCTGGTGTTTGGCGCCGCCGTAGCGGTCGCCGTAATTGCGGGCGCCGTCGAAGCCGTTTTCTTCGTTGCCGAACAGCACCACGCGGACCGTGCGGCGCGGCTTGCGGCCTGCTTTCTGCAGCACGCCCAACGCGGCACTGACGATGGCGACGCCGGCGCCGTCGTCGATGGCGCCCTGGCCCAGGTCCCAGGAATCGAGATGGGCACCGAGCAGCACGATCTCGTCGGCGAGGTCGGTGCCGGGGATCTCGGCGATGACGTTGTGTGTCGTCGCCTCGACATCGCTGCGCGCTTCCAGCGTGAACTGCAGCCGCAGCGTTTCGCCGCGGGCATTCAGGCGCGCCAGCATGTCGGCATCGGGCACCGAGACGGCGAATGCCGGGATGCGCGGCAGGCTGAGGTCGTAGCCCATCGCGCCGGTGTGGGCGATGCGGTCGCGGTCGGTGCCGATGCTGCGGATGGCCACCGCCACGGCGCCGCGGCGCGCCGCTTCGGTCGCCCCTGAAAAGCGCGCGCCGACGGCGGCGCCATAACCGCGGCCGTCGCGCGTGCGTTCGGTCTTCTGGTCGATGAAGACGATCTTGCCGCGGGCCTTGTCGCTGCTGTCGGCCTTCAGCGCCGCCAGGTCGGGGTACCAGGCGACATCGGCTTCGATGCCGCCAGCCGGCGCCGCGACGCTGTTGCCCAGGGCCGCCATCACCAGCGCCTGCGGCGCCGGCGCCACCAGGCGCGCCGCCGCCGGGCCACGCTGCCAGATGCGCAGGGGGATGTTTTCGGCGCGGGCGTTGCTCAGTCCGAGCCGGCGCAATGCCGCCACGCCCCAGGCTGCGGCACGGGCATCGGCGGCCGAGCCGGCGGGGCGGGCGCCGACATCGGTGGTGAGCGACTCGACGAGCTTCCAGGCTTCGTTCTCGCGCAGCGCGGATTCGCGCAGCAGCGTCGCATGGGCCAGGTCATCGGCGCTGTAGCCCACGCTTTGCGCGCGGGCCGCACCGCCAGCGGCAAAGGCAGCACCAGCCGCTGCCTGCAACAAGGCACGCCGCCGCATCACTTGGCGGTGGGCATCACGAACTCGGCACCCTTCGCAATGCTGTCGGGCCAGCGCTGCATCACGCTCTTCTGCTTGGTGTAGAAACGCGCGCCTTCTTCGCCATAGGCATGCATGTCGCCGAACAGGCTGCGCTTCCAGCCGCCGAAGCCATGCCAGGCCATCGGCACGGGGATCGGCACGTTGATGCCGACCATGCCCACCTGGACCCGGCGCGCAAACTCGCGCGCCACACCGCCGTCGCTGGTGAACAGCGCCACGCCGTTGCCGAACTCGTGGTCGTTGATGAGTTGCAGCGCGTCGGCGAAGGTCGCAGCGCGCAGGCAGGCCAGCACCGGGCCGAAGATCTCTTCCTTGTAGATGCGCATCGAAGGCAGCACGTTGTCGAACAACGTGCCGCCGGTGAAGAAGCCGTTTTCGAAGCCGCTGACCTTGTGGCCGCGACCGTCCACCACCAGCTTGGCGCCTTCTTCGACGCCGATGCCGATGTACTTTTCGATCCGGTCGCGCGCTTCGCGGGTGACGATGGGGCCCATCTCGGCGTCGAGCTCCATGCCGTTCTTGATCTTCAGCGTCTTGGCGCGCGCGGCCAGCTTCGGGATGATCTTGTCGGCGACATCGCCCACCAGCACCGCGACGCTGATCGCCATGCAGCGTTCACCGGCCGAGCCGTAGGCGCTGCCGATCAGCGCGTCGACGGCTTGTTCGATGTCGGCGTCGGGCATCACGACCATGTGGTTCTTGGCGCCACCCAGCGCCTGCACCCGTTTGCCGTGGTGGGCGCCGGTCTCGTAGATGTACTGGGCGATCGGCGTCGAGCCGACGAAGCTCAGCGCCTTCACGTCGGGGTGGGTCAGCAGCGCGTCGACCGCCACCTTGTCGCCCTGGATGACGCTGAAGACGCCGTCGGGCAAACCGGCCTGTTTCAGCAACTCGGCCATCAACAGGCTGGGGCTCGGGTCGCGTTCGCTGGGTTTGAGGATGAAGGCGTTGCCGCAGGCCAGCGCCAGCGGGAACATCCACATCGGCACCATGCAGGGGAAGTTGAAAGGCGTGATGCCGGCGACCACACCCAGCGGCTGGCGCAGCGTCCAGTTGTCGATGCCGGTGGAGACCTGATCGGTGTAGTCGCCCTTCAGCAGCTGCGGCGCGCCGCAGGCGAATTCGACGATGTCGATGCCGCGGCTGACTTCGCCTTGGGCATCGGTGAAGACCTTGCCGTGTTCGGCCGTGATCATCGCGGCCAGCGTGTCCTTGTGCTGGTTCAGCAGCGCGAGGAAGTTGTTCAGCACCCGGGCGCGGCGGATCGGCGGCATCTCGCCCCAGGCTGGCTGCGCAGCCTTCGCGGCGGCCACCGCCGCGTTGACGTCGTCCCCGCTGGCCAGCAGCACCTGGCGGGCTACTGTGCCGGTGGTGGGGTTCCAGACAGGCTGGCTGCGGCCGCCCGAACCGGCGCTGGGCTGGCCGGCGATCCAGTGGCCGATGTCCTGGGTGGCGGTGAAGGCTTCGGTGGCGCCCATGGCTGGTCTCCGGTTGTTCAACGTGCCAGCCCGGGCGCTTGTATCGCGCCCGGGCCTTCGGCAGGCGCAAGGCCCCTTCCGGGCCCTTGCGTCCGGCCTCAGTCTAGGCCAAAAAAAAAGGCCCGCCGACGGCCGAGACCGGGGGCGGGCACTTGCAAGTCCACCGAAATGGACGTCGTTGGGACCGGTGGCCGCGGCGTCGATGCACGACAATCCTGCAGCCCATGGCGCAGGACTGTATTCGCGCCGTCACTTCTTGCCCATCCTCAGAAGAGGGGAGGCCCTTGCCGATGACCACCCACGCGCTCTCCGACGCCGACCTCACCCGCCTGCAGGACCTGCTCGACCAGGTGCCCGAACCGCTGGAGCCGCTGGACACGATGGCGCTCGACGGCTACCTCTGCGGCGTGATCCTGCAGCCGCAGCCGGTGCCGGCCGAACGCTGGCTGAAATACGTCACCGACATCGAAGGCCGCGCCGTGCCGGCGAAGTACCCACTGGCCGAACTGCAGGGGCTGGTGCGGCGCCGCCACACCGAACTCGGCGCCGCCATCGGCGACCGGCAGTGGTTCGACCCCTGGATCTACCAGCTCGAAGACGACGCGTCGCCGTCCGACACCGTGCTGCCGTGGGTCGCGGGTTTTGCCGCGGCAATGGACCTCTACCCCGGCGTGATGGGCAGCGACGACCCCGAAGTGGTCGAGCCGCTGGCGCTGCTGTACCGCCACTTCGACGCCGACGACCTGGAAGACGCCGACGCGCTGCTGGCGGTGATCGAGACGCTGGAACCGGCGAAGGACCTCAGTGAAGCGGTTGAAGACCTGGTGCGCAGCCTGATGCTGATTGCCGACGTGACGCGGCCGCGCCGCAAGTGAATTTTCAGGCGCCGTAGACGGCCCTGGCGTGCAGGCCCAGGCCCTGCGCGACGCTGGCAAAACGGTCGCCGCGCACCCGTTTGGCACGCGGGAAACCGGCAGCGATGCGGTCGACCAGCGGCGTCAGCCCGGTCGAGCCGCCGGTGAAGTACAGCACCTCCACGGCGTCTGAAGCGATACCCGCCATGCGTGCCGTCTCGTGCGCGGCGTTGACGATGCGCGCCAGGTCGGCTTCGATCGCCGCGGCGGCCTGCGCTTCGCTCAGATCGGCGGCCAGCGCGGCCTCGACGAGGTCGAGGTCGATGCGGGCGTCGCCCGTGGTGGCGACGTCGATCTTGGCCTTTTCGCCGGCCGCCGCCAGCGCGTGGCCGAGGCGGTCGTCCAGCACCGTCATCAGCCGGCTGTGCTGCACCGGGTCGGCATACCAGGCCTTCATGCGCCGCAGTTCGGCCACCCGCGACGGCACGTAGACGGTGTTGATCAGGTGCCAGGTGGCGAGGTCGAAGTAGACGCTGCTCGGCACCTCGCGCCCAGGCTGGCCGTTCTGCGGCGGGCCGTAGCTGCGGTAGCCCAGCAGCGGCAGGATGGCGGAAAGCTCGACATGGCGGTCGAAGTCGGTGCCGGCGATGTGCACGCCGTGGTTGGCCAGGATGTCGTCGCGGCGGTCGGGCCGGCCGCGGCGTTCGGGGCCGACACGCACAAGCGAAAAGTCCGAGGTGCCACCGCCGATGTCGGCCACCAGCACGAGCTGTTCGTGGTCGACCGTGCTTTCGTGGTCCAGCGCCGCGGCGATCGGTTCGTACTGGAAACGCACGTCCTTGAAACCCACCTGGTGCGCGGCGGCTTCCAGCGCCGCCTGCGCCTGTGCGTCGCGCTCGGGTTCGCCGTCGACGAAAAAGACCGGCCGCCCCAGCACCACCCGCTGCAGCGGCGCGCCGGCCGCGGCTTCGGCCATGCGCTTCAGGTGGCGCAGGTAGCCGGCAATGATGTCGACATAACGCACGCCGCGGCCGCCGCCGACATCGGTGCTCTGCGTCACGAGGTCGGAGCCGAGGATGCTTTTCATCGAGCGCATCAGCCGGCCGTCGATGCCATCGACGTAGGCGGCCACCGCAGCGCGGCCGTACAGGCGCTCGGGCTCGGCATGGGCGTTGGTGCCGTCGGCACGATAGAACACCGCGGTCGGCATCGTCGGGTAACCGGGTTCGAGCTCGACCAGCCGCACGCCGCGCTCGCCTTCGGGCAGCGCGATGGCGGAATTGGAGGTGCCGAAGTCGATGGCGGCAAAGCCGGGGGGCGTGGCTCTCACGGCGTGGGCGGTGGCGAAGCAGGCGGGGCGCGGATTGTAGTCACGGCAGCCATGGCCGGCGCCGTGACCCATCTTGCGAATTGCGGCACACACGCTGCCGATTTCCCTCAAGTGCGCGGTCGTTCCTGCCGAGACACTCGTAACAACCTTTTACCCAAGGCGCGCGACATGAACAAGGCCACTCGAACCCCCGGACTGTTCCAGCGCCTCGTCGCACGCCCGGCCCCGGTGGGCTGCGACGCTGCCGACATGGGCACCTGTTTCGGCCTTGAGATGAGCCTCGACCAGAGCGACGACCTGCCCGCGCCGCCGCTGGCGCCGAGCCGCGTGCCGGGTTGGGTGCAGCGCCTGGCGGGGCGCGGCAGGCCGGCACCATAGGCGGCCTGGCCGCAGGAGATCGGCCGCAAGAGGCCGGCCGATAGAATCGGCCGATGGCCCGATTGTCTTTCCGCGAACAAGTGCTGCGGGTTCGCGAAGACGCCATCGTCTCGTCGGTGAACCGGCTGCTGGCCGAAAAAGGCTTCGACCTGATGACGGTCGACGAGGTGGCGGCCGATGTCGGCATCGCCAAGGCCAGCCTCTACAAACACTTTGTGTCCAAGGAAGCGCTCGCTGCCGCGGCGATGGTGCGGGTGCTGCAGCGCACGCTGGACACGATCCACGCCCAGCCTGAAGCCCCCGAGGTCCGGGCCGTCGGCCACCTGCAAGCGGTGACCCGCTGGGCGCTGCAGCTGCAGCTGGCGGGCGAGATGCCGTCGCTGCCGTCGCAGAACTCGTCGCTGCGCGCCGAACTGCTGGCGAGCAAGGCCTACCTCGAGCTGCTGATGCAGGTGAGCGACCGCCTCGGCGCCTGGATCGTGCAGGCGCAGGCCGATGGCGACATCGACGCGACACTGCCGTCCGAGCTGGTGCTCTACACCCTTTACGCCCGCGCCTGCGACCCCGTGCCGGCCTTCCTGAAGGCCGGCGCGCGCCACAGCGACACGCAGATCGTCGACTGGGTGCTCGGCACCTGCTTCAACGGCTTGCGGGGCCGCTGAACGGCGCTCACCGGCGCTAGCGGATCAGCAGCGCCGGCGTGCCGCACTTGGCGAGCACCTTCGTTGTCACCGAGCCCAGCACCAGGTTGCCGAGCGCGCCGTGGCCGTGAGAGCCCAGCATCAGCAGATCGAAACCGCCCTTGTCCGCCAGGGCGCTGATGTTGTCGGCCGGCGAGCCCACCTTCGCCACGAACGTGGCTTGCAAACCCTGCTTGGCGAAGAAGCTGCGGATCGGCTTGAAGACCTTCTCCGCTTCGTCGTCGTAGTGCGACTTCAGCACGGTCTTGTCGAGCGCTGCGGCGGCGCGCGACGGCACCGCAGGCACCGAGTGCACTAGCGTGTACTGGTGGTGGTTGCCCAGCCAGTCGTCGTGCGCGGCCAGGTAGGCCAGCATGCGCTTGGTGAACGGGCTGCCGTCGACAGCTGCAAGAATCTTCATCGTCGTCTCCTGGTCGGTGCGTGCGCCAAAGTGTTGCACGGCGGCGCCGGCCGCTCTTGAGCGACATCAAGCCGGGGTGCTCATACATCGATGAGCCGCAGTCCGTCGTAGCCCTCGGCCTCGCCCTTGCCCTCCAGGCCCCGCGCCCGGCAGACGACACGTGCCGGCTTGGCGCCAGGGCGTTCGACCGTGTAGTCGTGGCGGCAATGCAGATGGCCGTGCAGCCAGACATCGGCACGCACGATGAGGTCGTCGTCGGCGTTGCAGAAGCTGGCGGTGCCGGGCTGGCGGCCGTAGCGTGGGTCGGCGCTGCGCAGGCTGGGGCCGAAGTGAGTGACAACCACCGTGCTGTCCCACCGGCCTGCGGGGGAAACAGCCAGCTCACGTTCGAGCCAGGCGCGGCAGGCCAGGCCCTCTTCGCGCACGCCGGCGGCGTCGAAGGGCTGGCCGTGTCGCTTGGCCGCCATCACACGCATGAAGTAGCTGGCGGCGCGCATCGCACGTTCACGCTGGGCGGCGCCGAAGAGGTCGAAGTCGCTCCAGCGGGTGCAGCCGACGAAGCGGATGCGGCGGCCGGCAGCGCTGGTGAACAGCATCGATTCACGCTGCAGCAGCCGCAAGCCATGCTGGGCGCAGAGCTCGCGCAGCGCTGGCCAGGCGGCGTCGACCTCGCGGTTGTCGAACTCGTGGTTGCCGGCAACCACGATCACCGGCACCGGCCAGCCGGCGAAGTAGGCGTAACCGGCCCAGGTGGCGTCGATGTCGCCGCCCAGCACCAGCAGCTCGGCCCCGGGGGCCGGTTCGGGAGCGAAGCGCTCGGTTTCCAGGTGCAGGTCGGACAGCAGCTGGATCTTCACGGCGTCGACCCTGGCCCGCTGCCCTTCACCCAGGCGCCATGCGGGTGGGCGCTGGCCAGCAACCTGTCGTCGCCGCCCGGCCAGACCTGGCAGCGCAGTTCGACACCGCCTTCGGCATTCGGCGGCTCCAGCCGCAGCCAGGCCAGCGGTGCGCGCGCCGTTGCGCGCGCCGCCGCCGCCTGCACGCTGGCGGTGATGGCGGCCTGCTCGGCCGCGCCGAGGTATTGCCAGACCACCGAATGCATCAACACCGTGGCCAGGCCGTCGCGCGGCGCCTGCAGCTGTGTGGCGACGAAGGCCGAGGCCTGCTGCGCCTGCACGCCGACCGATTCGCTGCGCAGCCAGGGCGTCACCGCCTGCTGGGCCGTACGCAGCCGCGCCAGGCGCTCGGCCTGGTCGGGCCAGACGAAGCTGGCCAGGCGCAAGGCTTCGCCGGGCTCGGTCAGCGCGATCGGTTGGGCGTCGCAGGCGGCGCGCGCCGCCACGCGCAGCGGCTCCGCTGCGGCTGCCGGCACCGGGCCACGCCATTCGCAGCGCAGAACCAGCGCAGCAGCGGCGTCGCCCCATTGCCAGCTGCCGTAGTCGTAGTGGTGGCGTTCGGGCCAGAGGTTGAGCCCGGCGCTGGCGCCGATCTCGCACAGCGCCAGCGGCAGCCCGGTGGCGGCAGCCACGTGCAGCAAACCGGGCAGCAGCGCCGCGCTGCGCTGCACTTCGTTGGTCTGCGGCGGGCCGGCCAGCGCCGCCTGCACGGCCGCGCGCTGCGTCTGCCAGGCGGCACGGATCGCGGCGTCGAGTTCGTCGTCGCGCAGGCTGGCAGCGTCACGCCGCGGCGGCCACAACTCGGCCCAGGGCGACAGGCCAAGCAGGGCCAGGTGGTGCAACGCGCCGGCCCAGCGCAAGGCGGTGGCGGCGGCCAGTGGCTCGGCAGCGACGGCCGCCAGCGCGGCATGGGCCTCGGCGTCGTCGGCAAGCCAGCTTGCACTGCGATCCAGCAGCCGCGCCGTGAACGGCGACGGCACGCGGCACCACGTGGTTTGGGCCTGGAACGCAGCGATCAAGGGCGACTGGAGCATGCGCTCACATTCTACGGAGCGTTTGGAAATCACGGTCGGGCGCGGATTCTCGACGCCGTAACCCGAATGAAACCGCGGCCGCGCCCGAAGACAAGGGTTAACCCTATACTGCGCCGCAGCAAACGACTTGAAGGAGTCCTCTGATGAACACCCTGGCCACCACGACCGCCCCAGACGCCGACAGCACACCGGGCTGGTTCGAAAGCGCCCGCCGTGCCTTCGCCCCCTGGCGCCGCCGTGCCAGCCAGCAGACCCTGCCCGAAGGCGCGGCCCTGCTGCTGGCGCGCGCCGCGCTCTACGAAGCCACGCAGCCGAGTTTCGCTGCCGACCTGCGCGCCGGCGCGCAGCGCATGATCGACGCGCGCTGAAACCGGCCAGGCGTCCGCGCGTCAGAGCGGCGCGAAGGCCAGCAAGTCGCGGCCGTTGTCGTCGGGCCGGTGCGGGCGCGGCCCACGGGGCGCTCAGCCCAAGGGCTTGTATCGCCCTTGGGCACGGCGGCTAGCAAGCCGCCATGCGTTCCGGCGGGTGGTCAGCGCGCAGGCGTTGACCACTGATCCGCCTCCACCCTTCGCCAGGTACAAGCCTCGTGTCCAGGCTCAGTACATCGCCCGGAACTGCACGCCGTAGCTGCGCGGCTCGTTCACGATGCCGGTGAGGTTGTTGAAGTCGATGGCGGCCACGACCTGCTGGCGGTCGGTGATGTTGCGCGAGTAGGCAGCCACCTCGTACTTGCCGTTGGCCCATCCGTAACCCACGCGCAGACCGCCCAGCAGCAGCGGCTTGGCGGTGTACTCACGGGCTTCGTACAGGAACATGTTGTACTTGTCCTTGTAGGCCCAGTCGGTCAACACAAACAGGCTGCCCTTGCCCAGCTCGGTGGTGTACTTCAGGGTCCAGTTGGCAATCCACTTTGGCGCACGCGGCAAAGAATTGCCGCCGATCAACACCGTGCCTGCCACCGGGCCCGCCGGGTCCTGTACCGTGCAGCCGGTGTCGGCCATCAGGAACTGGAAGTTGGCGTTGCCGCAGGGCGCGACGAACAAGTCTGAATCCTTGATCTCGGTGTCGTTGTAGCTAACGCCGAAAGTGGTCTTCCAGTTCTCGCTCAGGTTGGCCTGCAGGTCCAGTTCGAAGCCCTGGCCCTCGGCCTTGTCGGCGTTGACCAGTTTGTTCTGGTTGACGCTGCCGCTGCCGGCCGTGAGTTGCAGGTCTTTGACGCGGTACTTGAACACCGTGCCGCTGATGCGGGTGGTGTTGTTGAACAGATCTGCCTTGAAGCCGGCCTCAAGCGACAAGGCCTTCTCGGAGTTGGCCACCGAGATGGTGTCGCCGAACAGCACCCGCCCCTGAATGCTGGGCGCGCGGTAACCCGTGGCCACGCGCGCAAACACCGACACCGACTTGTCGATCGCGTAATTGGCACCCAGGTCCCAGCTCGTGTTGCTGGACCGGGGGTTGGCCGTCAACGGGCCGATGTTGCTGCCGCCGAACGGAGTTTGGGTGCGGGCGCCGTCGAAGTCTTTCTTGTCGTTGGTGTAGCGCACGCCGCCGCGCACCTTGAATGCGTCGGTGAAGGCGTAGTTCAACGACCCGAAGGCGGCATACGAGGTCGAGGTCTGGTGCTGCACCGCATAGCCGTTCTGCGGGTCACCGTCGGAGAACGAGTCGTAGTTGAAGCTGTCGACCTGCAGCTTCTCGCGGAAGTAGTACAAGCCGGCCAGCCACTGCAAGGGGTCTGGGGTCTTCGAGGCCACGCGGAATTCCTGCGTCACCTGTTTCAGATCGGGCACGCCGTCTGCGGTTTGCGCATCGAAGGGAATCAAGGCCGGCTGGCCCGGGTAGTCGGGGCCCTGCGGAATGCCGGCGAAGGCGTTGCCCAGGCCACCGTCCACGTCACCCCGGCTGTAGTATTTTGCGGTTTCGTAGGCGGTGATCGAGTGCAATGCAATCGGGCCCAGGTCCCAGCGCAGCCGTGCGCTGTAGCCGGTGGACGACAGCGTCTGGCTGTTGTAGCCGTCCGACGGGTAGCTGCTGTAGTTGAAGCCGTCGACCAGCTCGTTGGTGCCGCGCTTGATGATGTTGGCGCGGAATGTGGTGGCGCTGCCCACGAAGTCGCGCCCGTGCACGTTGAACAGCGCATTGAAGCCGCCGTTGGTGTAGGAGGCCTGCACGCGTGCTGCGCGGTCGGTGTAGCCCTCCAGACTGGACTCAGCGCCAGGCGTGCTGTTGAACACCCGGTCGTCTGCCGACTGCGACATGCCCGAGGCGCGAATGGCCCAGTCCTGGCCCAGCGGAATGTTGATCGCGCCTTCAAGGTTGAGCGCGCCGTAGCGGCCGAAGCCGATGCTGAAGTAACCTTCTTCGACCTTGCCCGGTGCCACCGAGTCGAACTTGATGACACCAGCCGGCGAATTGCGGCCGAACAAGGTGCCCTGCGGCCCGCGCAGCACTTCGACCTGGGCGATGTCGAACAGCGGAAAGCCCTTCAGGATGGGGTTCTCCAGCACCACGTCGTCGAACACCAGACCCACGGGCTGAGAGGCATTCAGGTCGAAGTCGGTGTTGCCCTGGCCGCGGATGTAGAAGCGCGGGAATGTGCGTCCGAAGTCCGACTCGATGTTCAGACTGGGCACGCGGGCTGACAAGGCGCGAATGTCCTCGCCGCCGGCGCCGAGGACTTCCAAGGTCTCGCTGTTGAGCGTCGAGATCGACTGTGGAACGTCTTTGATGTTCTCCAGGCGACGTGTGCCCGTGACGATGATGGTTTCCAGCTGCCCGTCCGCGGGCTTCTTGGCCTTGTCGGTGCCGGCGTCGGCCGTCTGGGCCAGGGCGGCTTGCGCGGGATACAGCGATAGCAGCGCAAGTGTGACTGCGTGCGCCTTGAGGCGGCATTTTTTCATCTGGGTGTTCCTTGGTTTGCTGCGCCATGCAGGCGCCAGCCTGGGCATTACCGGCAGGAGCGCAGCAAGAATCGCACCCGTTGACCGTTGGCCGCCTTCCACAGGAGCACCCGCCAACGCCTGCTTCACGCGGCTCATCGGCATGGGTGGACCACGGACGCGCCACTTTGGGTGGCCGCGTCCAGGCCTTCGCGCGGACCTGAGTCCGAAGGCAGCTACGCGCCGAGCCGCGCCTCGATGCGCGCCATCGTCGCCGGCAGTTCTGCCGGCAAGTGGTGGTGCAGCTGCTCGAACAGCTCGGCGTGCAGCTTCAGTTCCTGCTGCCAGGCGGCTTTGTCGATACCGATGACGCTGTCGAACTGCGCGCGGCTGAAGGCCAGGCCGTCCCAGCGCAGGTCTTCATAACGCGGGCTGACGCCGAAGACGTTGTCTTCGCCGCTGGCGCCGCCGCCGACACGGCCGAGCATCCATTCCAGCGCGCGCATGTTCTCGCCATAACCCGGCCAGACGAACTTGCCGTCGGCACCCTTGCGGAACCAGTTGACGCAGAAGATCGCCGGCGCCTGCTTGCCCAGCTTCGTGCCGGTGTCCAGCCAGTGCTGGAAGTAGTCGGCCATGTTGTAGCCGGTGAACGGCAGCATCGCAAACGGGTCGCGGCGCACGGCGCCGTTGCCGCCGGCCATGGCCGCGGTGGTTTCGCTGCCCATCGTGGCCGCCATGTAGACACCTTCGACCCAGCTGCGGGCCTGCGTCACCAGCGGCACCGTGGTGCTGCGGCGGCCGCCGAAGATGAAGGCGTCGATCGGCACGCCGGCGGCGTTGTCCCAATCGGCGTCGAGCGCCGGGTTGTTGGTGGCGGCCACCGTGAAACGCGAGTTCGGGTGCGCGGCCTTGGCGCCGGTTTCCTTGGCGATGGCCGGGGTCCAGTGATTGCCCTGCCAGTCGATCAGGTGCGCCGGCGGCGTTTCGGTCATGCCTTCCCACCAGACATCGCCGTCGTCGGTGAGCGCGACGTTGGTGAACACCACGTCGGACTTCAGCGAGTCCATGCAGTTCGGGTTGGTGTGGTGGTTGGTGCCCGGGGCGACGCCGAAATAACCCGCTTCGGGGTTGATGGCGTAGAGCCTGCCGTCGGCGTTGGGCTTGATCCAGGCGATGTCGTCGCCGATGGTCGTGACCTTCCAGCCGTCGTAACCCGCGGGCGGCACCATCATCGAAAAGTTCGTCTTGCCACAGGCGCTGGGGAAGGCCGCTGCGACATGGTATTTCTTGCCCGCCGGGTTGGTGACGCCCAGGATCAGCATGTGTTCGGCGAGCCAGCCTTCATCGCGGCCCATCATCGACGCGATGCGCAGCGCGAAACACTTCTTGCCCAGCAGCGCGTTGCCGCCGTAGCCTGAACCGTAGCTCCAGATCTCGCGCGTTTCCGGGTAGTGAACGATGTACTTGGTGGTGTTGCAAGGCCAGGCCACGTCTTTCTGGCCGGCCGCGAGCGGCGCGCCGACGGTGTGCACACACGGCACGAAGTGGCCGTCTTCACCCAGCAGGTCGATCACCGGGCGGCCCATGCGCGTCATCGTGCGCATGCTCACCGCGACGTAGGCGCTGTCGGTCAGCTCGACGCCGATGTGCGAGATGTGCGAACCCAGCGGCCCCATCGAGAATGGCACGACGTAGAGCGTGCGGCCGCGCATGCTGCCGCGGAACAACGCGGTTTCACCGGTCTGCAGCAAAGCGCGCATCTCGGCGGGGGCCATCCAGTTGTTGGTGGGGCCGGCGTCTTCCTTCTTTTCGCTGCAGATGAAGGTGCGGTCTTCGACCCGCGCTACGTCGCCGGGGTCGCTGCTGGCGAGAAAACTGCGCGGGCGCAGTTCGGGGTTGAGCTTCTTCATCGTGCCGGCAGCCACCAGCTGCGCGCACAGGCGCTCGTACTCGGCTTGTGAGCCGTCGCACCAATAGACATCGGCGGCTTCGGTGAGCGCAGCGATCTCCGCCACCCAGGCCACCAGGTGGTTGTGCTTGACGTAAGCGGGCACGTTCAGGCGCAAGCCTTCCATCGCGGGACGGTTCATAGAGACTCCAATCAAGGTAGACAAAGGCGGAATTGGGCGAGACCCGCTGAAAGCGCCGAGACTCGCCCAATGCCACTGATGCCCGACTCGAATCCCCGGGGAGGACAATTGTGCGGGCGAATGTAATCGCGTTGTAACCACCCGTCCGGAGGGCTTCATGCAAATTCGGAATAGTGTGATGCCTGCCACGGGCAGGGTTTTCTCGGTGCGGCGGCTTGAAGTGAAACCCTCACGCGTGCATCGAACGCCGTGGGCCGCTCGCGACGCTTTGCGGACATTCGTTCGACATGTCGTAGCGGGCCGAGGCCGCTGGGTACCGGGCTCCGCTCATGTCCTCCGGCCCGGCTTGCTGCGCAAGCCGGGCCTCCTCCTTTACTTCGCTGCGCCCGGTACCCAGCGTCCTCGGCCTGCCACCCGTTTCGCGTGCCTGCCCGTGGCGCACCACGACTGGGGCCTGAGCGGGCGATTGGGGTGCCCTGTGGAGCGAAGTAAAGGAGGAGCCCCAGCTTGCGCAGCAAGCTGGGGCGGGGGACATGAGCGCAACAGGGCACCCCAAGCGCACGCGACCGCCACAACCCCAAGGACCGCAATGGGCCGCAAGCAGACCCTCAAGCATGCCGGGCGTTTCACGCATCGCGGGTCACGCAAAGCGCGGCGGAGCAACTGAAATGCAAGTGCTGCACGTCAACCGCGCCCTGGCGCGCGACACCTTGATCAACGGCCGCCACGTGTTGACGGCCATCGCCAAGCAGCCCGTGGCCGGCCCGGTGGCCGTGAAGCAGCTGGGGCTGGAAGGCGACGAACAGGCCGATCTCTCGGTGCACGGCGGCATCGGCAAGGCCGTCTATGCTTACCCGCAGGAGCACTTCGCGTTCTGGCAGACGGTGCGCGCCCAGGCGGGGGTCTCGTTGTGGGACGACACCGTCGCGCCCGGCCTGTTCGGCGAGAACCTCACGGTGCAAGGCCTGCTCGAAGACCAGCTCTGGATCGGCGACCGGTTGCAGCTGCCCGGCTGTGTGCTGGCCGTCAGCGAACCGCGTTTTCCCTGTTTCAAGTTCAACGCTGCAATGGGCTTCAACCAGGCGGCCAAGCTGATGGTGCAGTCGGGTTTCTGCGGCAGCTACCTGGCGGTGATCGAGCCCGGCAGCGTGACGGCGGGCGACGCCATCACGCTGGTTCCGGGGCCGCGCGAAGTCAACCTGCGCGAGTTGTTCCGCGCCCGGGCCCGCGCCTGAACATCAACAGCGGCATCAGCCTCGCTCAGGCCGCCACGGCATCCAACGTCGGGTAGTCCGTGTAGCCGGCGGCGCCGCCGCCGTACAGCAGTGCCGGGTTCAGCGCATTCAGCGCACCTTCATCACGCAGCCGGCGGCCGAGGTCGGGGTTGCTGATGAAGGCCTTGCCGAAAGCCACCAGGTCGGCGGCACCCGAGGCCACGGCGTCGAGCGACATCGCCCGCGTGTAGCCGTTGTTGACCATCCAGGCGCCCTGGAAAAGGCGGCGCAGCGCGGCGTAGTCGAACGGCGCCACGTCGCGCGGGCCGCCGGTCTGGCCTTCGACGACGTGGATGAACGCCAGCTGCAGCGGCGCGAGCTGCTGCACCGCGTATTCGAACAGGCCTTGTGCGTCGCTGTCCTGGCCGGCGTCGTTCACCGGCGTCACCGGCGACAGCCGCACCCCCGTGCGGCCGCCGCCGATTTCGGCCACCACGGCCGTCATCACCTCGACCAGCAGACGGGCGCGGTTTTCCTGCGAACCGCCATAGGCGTCGCTGCGGTCGTTGATGCTGTCGCGCAGGAACTGGTCGATCAGATAACCGTTGGCGGCATGCACTTCGACGCCGTCGAAGCCGGCGGCCATAGCGTTGCGCGCGGCCTGCCGGTACTGTTCGACGATGCCGGGAATCTCTTCGGTGCGCAGCGCCCGCGGCGGCGAACAGGGCGCAAAACCGCCGGCAACGAAGGTCTTGCTGTTGGCGACCTTGTTCGTCGACGACAGCGGCGCCGCGCCACCCGGCTGCAGGGAAACATGCGAGATGCGGCCGACATGCCACAGCTGCACCACGATGCGGCCGCCTTCGGCATGCACGGCGTCGGTGACGCGGCGCCAGGCCGCCACCTGCTCGGGGCTGTGGATGCCGGGTGTGTCGAGATAACCCTGGCCTTCGGGGCTGATCTGGGTGGCTTCGGTGATGATGAGCCCGGCGCCGGTGGCCGGGTTCGCGCGCTGGCGGTAGTAGGTGGTCATCAGGTCGTTCGGAACCTGGTCGACGGCGCGGTTGCGCGTCAAAGGGGCCATCACGATGCGGTTGGCGAGCGCGATGTCGCCGATCTGGGTGGGGTCGAAAAGACTGGTCATCGCAGAAGGCTACTGCAGTGCAGCAAAACCTGCACGGCACCGGCCAACCGCCGGCCTTCGTGGCACAGTCCCCCCATGCTCGCCTACCGCCATGCCTTTCACGCCGGCAACCATGCCGACGTGCTGAAACACACCGCCTTCGTCGCGGTGCTGCGCCACATGGCGCAGAAAGAGAAGGGCTTCCGCATCGTCGACACCCATGCCGGCGCCGGTGGTTATTCGCTGGAAGGCCACTACGCGCAGCAAGGCGGCGAGTTCGAAGCCGGCATCGCGCGGCTGTGGGACCGCAGCGACGCACCACCGGCGGTGGCCGACTACGTGGGCCTGGTGCGCCAGTTCAACGGCGGCGGCAAGCTCCAGCAGTACCCCGGCTCACCGGCGCTGGCGCAGCTGCTGCTGCGGCCGCAAGACCAGTTGCGGCTGTTCGAGATGCACCCCACCGACCACAAGATCCTGGCCTCGTTCCTGGGTGAACAACCCGGCATCGAGGTCGCGATGAAGGACGGGTTTGCGTCGATGAAGGGGCAGCTGCCGCCGACCACACGCCGCGGCGTCGTGCTGATGGACCCGAGCTACGAGATCAAGACCGACTACGCCAAGGTGCTGGCAGCGCTGCGCGAGGCTTTGACACGTTTCCCCGAGGCGGTGGTGATGGTCTGGCTGCCGCAGGTGCGCATCCTCGAAGCGCAGACGCTGCCGCAGCGCCTGAAGGCGACCGCCGACGCCCAGGCCAAGAAAGGCTGGCTGCTGGCGACGCTGACGGTGGGCACCACCGACGAAAAAGGTTATGGCATGTTCGGCAGCCAGATGTTCGTGGCCAACCCGCCGCACACGCTGCGTGAAGCACTGCAGCCGGCGATGCCCTGGCTGGCCGAGGTGCTGGGCGAGCCCGGCGCGGCCGCGCACAAGCTCGAATCGCACGGCGGCTGAGAGCCGCTCAGACAGGCGCTAATCGATACCGCGGGCGCGCTCGGCCTTGAACTGCGCGCGGAAGGTTTCGAAGCGCCCGCCCTCCAGCGCTTCGCGCACCTCGTGCATCAGGTTCACGTAGTAGTGCAGGTTGTGCACGCTGGTCAGCATCGGCCCCAGCATCTCGCCGCAGCGGTCCAGGTGGTGCAGGTAGGCGCGGCTGAAGCCGGTGCAGCAGGGGCAGCTGCAGGTCGGGTCGACCGGGCGTTCGTCGGTCTTGTGTTTGGCGTTGCGCACGCGCAGGTCGCCGAAACGCGTGAACAGGTGGCCGTTGCGCGCGTTGCGTGTAGGCATCACGCAGTCGAACATGTCGACGCCGCAGTGCACACCCTCGACCAGATCTTCGGGGGTGCCCACGCCCATCAAGTAACGCGGCTTGTGCGCCGGCAGCCGGTGCGGCGTGTGCGCCATGATGTGCAGCATCTCTTCTTTCGGCTCGCCGACGCTGACACCGCCCACCGCATACCCCGGCAGGTCGAGTTCGACCAGGCTGGCAACCGATGCTTCGCGCAGGGTCTCGAACATGCCGCCCTGCACGATGCCGAAGAGTGCGTTCGGGTTCTGCAGCCGCGCAAATTCGTCCTTCGAGCGCCGCGCCCAGCGCAGGCTGAGTTCCATCGACGCCCGCGCTTCGGCTTCGGTCGTGATGTGGCCTTTGGTCTCGTACGGCGTGCACTCGTCGAACTGCATCACGATGTCGCTGTTCAGCACGGTCTGGATCTGCATGCTGATCTCGGGCGTGAGAAAGAGTTTGTCGCCGTTCACCGGCGACGCGAACTTCACGCCTTCTTCGCTGATCTTGCGCATCTCGCCGAGTGACCACACCTGGAAGCCGCCGCTGTCGGTGAGCATCGGCCCGGTCCAGCCCTCGAAGCGGTGCAGGCCGCCGAACTGGCGCAGCACGTCCAGCCCCGGGCGCATCCAGAGGTGGAAGGTGTTGCCGAGGATGATCTGCGCGCCCATCTCTACGAGCGAACGCGGCATCACGCCCTTCACCGTGCCGTAGGTGCCCACGGGCATGAAAACAGGGGTCTCGACGACGCCGTGGTTCAGCGTCAGGCGGCCGCGGCGCGCGTGGCCCTCGGTCTTCAGCAGATCGAATTGGAGCATCAGGGTCGTTGCAGCAGCATCGCGTCGCCGTAGCTGAAGAAGCGGTAGCGCGCCTCGATCGCATGCCGGTACAGCGCCCGCACATGGGCGTGGCCGGCGAAGGCGCTGACCAGCATCAGCAAGGTGCTCTTGGGCAGGTGGAAGTTGGTGATCAGGCGGTCGACGACGCGGAACTCGAAACCCGGCCGGATGAAGATCTCGGTTTCGCCGCTGAACGGCGCCAGTGTTCCTGCCTGCGCGGCGGACTCCAGCGCGCGCAGCGTCGTCGTGCCGGCGGCGACGATGCGGCCGCCGGCGGCGCGGGTGGCCGCTATGGCCGCCACCGTTTCGGCGCCCACCTCGAACCATTCGCTGTGCATGCGGTGTTCTTCGAGGCGCTCGGTGCGTACCGGCTGGAAGGTGCCGGCGCCGACATGCAGCGTCACCGCGGCGCGGCGCACGCCACGGGCTTCCAGCGCGGCCAGCACGGCTTCATCGAAATGCAGCGACGCGGTGGGTGCGGCCACCGCCCCCGGGCGCTCGGCGAACACGGTCTGGTAACGCGCCACGTCGTCGGGCGCGTCGTCGTGCGTGATGTACGGCGGCAGCGGCACATGGCCATGGCGCTGCAGCAGCACAAACGGATCGTCGGGGAAACGCAGGTGGAACAACGCGTTGTCGGGCCCGGCGCGGCCCAGCACCTGGGCGTCGAAGGCGTCGGCAAACCGCACCAGGCCGCCCGGCCGCGGCGACTTGCTGGCGCGCAGGTGGGCCAGCACTTCGTGGCCGGGCAGCACCCGTTCGACCAGCGCCTCGACGGCGCCGCCGGTGGGTTTTTCGCCGAGCAGCCGCGCCTTCACGACGCGGGTGTCGTTGAAGACCAGCAGGTCGCCGGGCTCCAGCAGCGCCGGCAGGTCGCGGAACACGCGGTCCACCGGCAGCGGGCCGCGGCCGTCGAGCAAGCGCGAGGCGCTGCGCTCCGGCGCGGGATGCTGCGCCACCAGCTCGGGCGGCAGGTTGAAGTCGAAGTCGGCGAGGGTGAAGGCAGAGGTGTCGGACATGGGCGCTCAGGCTGTACCGGCCTGAAGACTCTGGGTAAGGCTGAATTGTTCCACGGCTCGCGGTGACAATGCGCCAATGCCTGAAGCCGCCCGCGACAAGTCGGCACCGCAGCGGGCGATGGAGCGCCTGGGTTTGTTGCGCGACATCGACCTCGCACTGCACCTGCCGATGCGCTACGAGGACGAGACGCGCCTCGTTGCCATCGGCCCGCTGCGCGATGGCGACCTGGCGCAGGTGGAAGGTGTGGTCACCGACAACCGCATCGAAGAGCGTTCGCGCCGCCAGCTGCTGGTGACGCTGGCCGACGACAGCGGCGAGCTGCGCTTGCGCTTCCTGAACTTCTATCCGAGCACGCAGAAGCAGCTGGCTGTCGGCCAGCGTGTGCGCGCCCGCGGCGAGGTGCGCGGCGGTTATCTCGGTCTTGAGATGGTGCACCCGGTGGTGAAGGCAGTGGCGGCCGGCGCACCGCTGCCGGCCGCGTTGACGCCGGTGTACCCGACCAGTGCGCAGCTGCCGCAGGCCTATCTGCGCAAGGCCGTCAGCGCCGCGCTGGCGCGGGCCCCGCTCGAAGAACTGCTGCCGCCCGCCACCGTGCCCGCCGGCCTGCCGGCGCTGCGCGAAGCCTTGTTGGCGCTGCACCACCCACCGCCCGGCGTGGCGCTGGCAACACTGGAAGACCACAGCCATCCGGCCTGGCAGCGGCTGAAGTTCGACGAGCTGCTGGCGCAGCAGCTCTCGCAGCTGCAGGCGCACAACGCCCGCGCCGCGCTGCGTGCGCCGATGCTGCGCGACAGCGCGCTGGCGCAGCGCCTGCGCGCCGAGCTGCCGTTCACGCTGACGGCGGCGCAGGAACGTGTGGTCGCCGAGATCGGCGCCGACATCGGCCGGCCGCAGCCGATGCACCGGCTGCTGCAGGGCGATGTCGGCTCCGGCAAGACTGTCGTCGCCGCGCTGGCCGCGGCCGTGGCCATCGGCGCCGGCTGGCAATGTGCGTTGATGGCGCCGACCGAGATCCTCGCCGAGCAGCATTTCCGCAAACTCATCGGCTGGCTCACGCCGTTGGGGCTGACGGTGGCCTGGCTGTCGGGCAGCCGCAAGGGCAAGGGCCGCACGAAGATGCTCGAACAGGTGGCCTCGGGCGAAGCCGCGCTGGTGGTCGGCACCCATGCGGTGATCCAGCACGACGTGCAGTTCGCCAGGCTCGGGCTGGCGGTGGTCGACGAGCAGCACCGTTTCGGCGTCGCGCAGCGGCTCGCACTGCGGGCCAAGCTCGAATCGCAGCGGCTGGAGCCGCACCTGCTGATGATGAGCGCGACACCGATCCCGCGCACGCTGGCGATGACCTACTTCGCCGATCTGGACGTCAGCACCATCGACGAACTGCCGCCCGGCCGCACGCCGGTCGTCACCAAGGTTTTCGCCGACGGCAAACGCGACGCCGTCATCGAACGCATCCGCGACGAAGCCGCGCGTGGCCGCCAGGTCTACTGGGTCTGCCCGCTGGTCGAAGAAAGTGAACACCTCGACCTGCAGAATGCTACCGAGACCCATGCCCAGCTGAGCGCTGCCCTGCCCGGCGTGGTGGTCGGTCTGCTGCACGGCCGCATGAAGGCGGCCGAGAAGGCGGCCGTGATGGCGCAGTTCACCGGCGGCCAGATGCAGGTGCTGGTGGCCACCACCGTCATCGAGGTCGGCGTCGACGTGCCCAACGCCAGCCTGATGGTGATCGAACATGCCGAACGTTTTGGCCTGGCGCAGCTGCACCAGCTGCGCGGGCGGGTCGGCCGCGGCGCGGTGGCCAGTGTCTGCGTGCTGCTTTACACCGCGCCGCTGTCGGCCACCGGCAAGGCGCGGCTGCGGGCGATGGCCGAGACCACCGACGGCTTCGAGATCGCGCGCCGCGACCTCGAGATCCGCGGCCCCGGCGAGTTCATGGGCGCGCGCCAGAGCGGCGACGCGCTGCTGCGTTTTGCCGACCTCGCCGAAGACAGCGCGCTGCTGCAGCGTGCACGTGCACTGGCGCCGGCACTGCTGCGCGAGCAACCGCAGGCGGCACGTGCGCATGTGGCCCGCTGGCTCGGCGGCAAGGCCGAATTCCTGAAGGCTTGACGGTCGTCTGGGCCTGGGCCAGCGCCACCTGCACGGCGCGACGGCACAATCCGCGCATGACCCTCACCGAGCTCAAGTACATCGTCGCGGTGGCCCGCGAAAAACACTTCGGGCGTGCCGCCGAGGCCTGTTTCGTCTCGCAGCCGACGCTCAGCGTGGCGATCAAGAAGCTCGAGGAAGAACTCGACGTCAAGCTCTTCGAACGCGGCGCCAGCGAGGTCAGCGTGACGCCGCTGGGCGACGAGATCGTGCGCCAGGCGCAGCAGGTCATCGAACAGGCACAGGCGATCAAGGAGATCGCCAAACGCGGCAAGGACCCCGTCTCGGGGCCGCTGCGGCTGGGCATCATCTACACCATCGGGCCCTACCTGCTGCCCGACCTGGTGCGCCAGGCCATCGAGCTGGTGCCGCAGATGCCGCTGATGCTGCAGGAGAACTTCACCGCCAAGCTGCTGGACATGCTGCGCACGGGCGACCTCGACTGCGCCATCATGGCCGAGCCCTTCCCCGACACCGGCCTGGCGATCGCGCAGCTCTACGACGAACCCTTCATGGCTGCGGTGCCGAAGAACCACCCGCTGGCCAAACGCAAGAGCATCAGCGCCGAGGAGTTGAAGGCCGAGACCATGCTGCTGCTCGGCACCGGCCACTGTTTCCGCGACCATGTGCTCGAAGTCTGCCCCGAGTACGCGCGTTTTTCCAGCGACGCCGAAGGCATCCGCAAGAGCTTCGAGGGCAGTTCGCTGGAGACCATCAAGTACATGGTGGCCTCGGGCATGGGCGTCACCGTCGTGCCGCTGCTGAGTGTGCCCAAGGAACCGCAGCCGCACATCCAGTACGTCAAGTTCAGCGGCTCGGTGCCGACACGCCGTGTCGTGCTGGCCTGGCGCCGCACCTTCACGCGCTACGAGGCCATCGCAGCGCTGCGCAACGTCATCTATGCCTGCCCGCTGACGGGCATGAAGCGGCTGACCGGCTGAGCGCCCCGGTGACGCCCCTCCAGCCAGACTATTCATCGGCTAGTTGTTTTCAATTGGCAATGTCTATGTATTGCTCCTACGCTTGGCAGCAGGCCGATGGGTGCGCCTTGCGCCGGGTCGGGTCATGAAGTGCAACCGCTGAAGGAGAAGATCTTGTCCAACGAAACCACATGCCCGTTCGCAGGCGGCGCCCGCAAACACGCCACCGCCGGCGCCGCGCCGAGCAACGCCACCTGGTGGCCGAACCAGCTGAATCTGAAGATCCTGCACCAGCACTCGGCCCAATCCGACCCGATGGGCGGGGCTTTCGACTATGCCGAGGCCTTCAAGAGCCTGGACCTGGACGCCGTCGTCAAGGACCTGCATGCGCTGATGACGGATTCGCAGGACTGGTGGCCGGCCGACTACGGCCACTACGGCCCCTTCTTCATCCGCATGGCCTGGCATGCCGCCGGCACCTACCGCATCGCCGACGGCCGCGGCGGCGCGGGTTCGGGGTCGCAGCGGTTTGCGCCCCTCAACAGCTGGCCGGACAACGGCAACCTCGACAAGGCACGCCGCCTGCTGTGGCCGATCAAGCAGAAGTACGGCAGCAAGCTGTCCTGGGCCGACCTGTTTGTGCTGACCGGCAACGTCGCGCTGGAATCGATGGGCTTCAAGACCTTCGGTTTCGGCGGCGGCCGCCCGGACATCTGGGAACCGGAAGGCGACATCGACTGGGGCCCGGAAAACAAATGGCTGGGCGACGAACGCTACCGCGGCGAGCGCCAGCTCGACAACCCGCTCGCCGCCGTGCAGATGGGCCTGATCTACGTCAACCCCGAAGGCCCGAACGGCAACCCCGACCCGCTGGGCTCGGCGCGCGACATTCGCGAGACCTTCGCCCGCATGGCGATGAACGACGAAGAAACCGTGGCGCTCACCGCCGGCGGCCACACCTTCGGCAAGACCCACGGTGCCGCGGTTCCGGCGCAGTACTGCGGGCCCGAGCCGGAAGGCGCAGGCATCGAGACGCAGGGCCTGGGCTGGATCAACAGCTTCGGCAGCGGCAAGGGCGCGCACACCATCACCAGCGGGCTGGAAGGCGCCTGGACCCCCAACCCCATCCAGTGGGACAACGGCTACTTCGAGACCCTGTTCGGCTACGAGTGGGAGCTGACCAAGAGCCCGGCCGGCGCGCACCAGTGGAAGCCCAAGGGCGACACCGGCGCCGGTACGGTGCCGGACGCCCATGATCCGAACAAACGCCACGCGCCGATGATGTCCACCGCCGACATGGCGATGCGCATGGACCCGGCCTACGAGAAGATCTCGCGCCGTTTCATGGCCAACCCGCAGGAATTCGCCGATGCCTTCGCCCGCGCCTGGTTCAAGCTGACACACCGCGACATGGGCCCGCGCGCCCGCTACCTCGGCCCGCTGGTGCCCAAGGAAGCGCTGATCTGGCAGGACCCCGTGCCCGCCGTCGACCACGCGCTGGTCGATGCGCAGGATGTCGCGGCGCTGAAGGCTCAGGTGCTCGCGGCCGGGCTGTCGGTCTCGCAGCTGGTGAGCACCGCCTGGGCGTCGGCGTCGACCTTCCGCGGCAGCGACAAACGCGGCGGTGCCAACGGCGCGCGCATCCGCCTGGCACCGCAGAACGGCTGGGAGGTCAACCAGCCGGCCGAACTCGCCAAGGTGCTGTCGGCGCTGGAAAGCATCCAGGCCACCTTCAACGGCAAGGCCACCGGCGGCAAGAAAATCTCGCTGGCCGACCTGATCGTGCTCGGCGGCAACGCCGGCGTCGAGGCGGCGGCGAAGCAGGCCGGCCACGACGTGACGGTGCCGTTCACACCGGGGCGCACGGACGCCTTGCAGGCGCAGACCGATGTCGAGTCCTTCGCCGTGCTGGAACCTGCCGCCGATGGCTTTCGCAACTACGTCCGCCCAGGCCTGGAGGGCTCGGTGGCCGAGTTGCTGGTGGACAAGGCACAGTTGCTGACCCTGACCGCGCCCGAGATGACGGTGCTGGTCGGCGGCCTGCGCGCCCTGAACGCCAACGCCGGCCAGACGGCACACGGCGTCTTCACGAAAAAGCCCGGCACGCTGACGAATGACTTCTTCGTCAACCTGCTCGACATGAACACGACGTGGCAGAAATCCGCCAACACGTCCGCCAACGCCGCAGGTGTGCTGGAAGGGCGCGACCGCGCGACGGGCGCGCCGAAGTGGACGGCCACCGTCGTCGATCTGGTCTTCGGTTCGAACTCGCAGCTGCGGGCGCTCGCCGAGGTCTATGCGTCCAGCGACGCGCAGCAGGTCTTTGTGCGCGACTTCGTTGCCGCCTGGAACAAGGTGATGAATCTCGGCCGCTACGACCTGGCGTGATCTCGAAGAACGGCCCCGCGGTCTCGGTAGAGTCGCGGGGTCATCCTTGTTTCATGGAGTCCCCATTGGCCAAGAACAAATCCGGCGCCGTGCCGGCCATCAACATCGGCATCAGCGAAAAGGACCGCGGCGCCATCACCGGCGGCCTGAGTCGGCTGCTCGCCGACACCTACACGCTGTACCTCACCACGCACAACTTCCACTGGAACGTCACGGGGCCGATGTTCAACACCCTGCACACGATGTTCATGGTGCAGTACACCGAACTCTGGACCGCGGTCGATCCGATCGCAGAGCGCATCCGCAGCCTCGGCCACCCTGCCCCGGGTTCGTATGCGCAGTTCGGCGCGCTGGCGTCGATCAAGGACGCGCCGAGCACGCCGCCGAAAGCGCTGGAAATGGTGCGCATCCTCGTCGAAGGCCATGAAGCCGTGGCGCGCACGGCACGCGCGATCTTTCCGCTGGCCGACAAGGCCGGCGACGAACCCACGGCCGACCTGCTGACGCAGCGGCTGACGGTGCACGAGCAGACGGCGTGGATGCTGCGGTCGCTGCTCGAAGAGTGAAAGCGGGCGCAGGCCCACCCGAGGGCGGTCGCGGCCAGCGGGGGCGGCGGGCTGGGCGGCAGCGACGATAATTCGCGATTCCCCCGAGCCCGCCCATGTCCACCGACACCCCCACCCGCATCGCCGGCGAGGTGCGCCGCCGCCGCACCTTTGCCATCATCAGCCACCCTGACGCGGGCAAGACGACGCTGACGGAAAAGCTGCTGCTGTTTTCCGGCGCGATCCAGATCGCCGGCAGCGTGAAGGCGCGCAAGGCGACCCGCCACGCCACCAGCGACTGGATGGAAATCGAGAAGCAGCGCGGCATCTCGGTCGCGAGTTCGGTGATGCAGATGGAGTACCGCGACTGCGTCATCAACCTGCTCGACACCCCCGGCCACCAGGACTTCAGCGAAGACACCTACCGTGTGCTGACTGCCGTGGACGCGGCGCTGATGGTGATCGACGCCGCCAACGGCGTCGAACCGCAGACGCGCAGGCTGCTGCAGGTCTGCCGGGCGCGCAACACGCCGATCCTGACCTTCGTCAACAAGATGGACCGCGAGGTGAAAGACCCGCTGGCGTTGATGGACGAGATCGAGCGTGAGCTCGGCATGGAGGTCGTGCCCTTCACCTGGCCGGTCGGCATGGGCAAGGCCTTCCACGGCGTGATGGACCTGCGCGCCAAGCAGATGCGGGTGTTCAGCCCTGGCGAGGACCGTGACCACAACAACGACGAGATCCTCGACGGCCTCGACCACCCCGCCTACGCCGAACGTTTCGGCATGCAGTACGAACAGGCCAAGGGCGAGATCGAGCTGCTGACCGACGCCGCGCCGCCGTTCGAGCCGCATGCCTTCCTCGGCGGCCACCAGACGCCGATGTTCTTCGGCTCGGCGGTGAACAACTTCGGCGTGCGCGAGGTGCTCGATGCGCTGGTCGACCTGGCGCCGGCCCCTGGCGACCGCACGGCGATCCAGCGCACCGTGCACCCGGACGAAACCAAGTTCAGCGGCGTCGTCTTCAAGATCCAGGCCAACATGGACCCGGCGCACCGCGACCGCATCGCCTTCCTGCGTGTCGCCAGCGGCCATTTCGAACGTGGCATGCGGCTGAAGGTGGTGCGCTCAGGCAAGGAGCTGCGGCCCAACACCGTGGTCTCGTTCCTGTCACAGCGCCGCGAACTGCTCGACGAAGCCTTCGCCGGCGACATCATCGGCATCCCGAACCACGGCGTGCTGCAGCTCGGCGACACCATCACCGAGGGCGAAGCGCTGCAGTTCACCGGGCTGCCGTTTTTCGCGCCCGAGATGTTCCGCAGCGTCGAAGTGGCCGACCCGCTGCGCACGAAACAACTGCGCGCCGGCCTCACCCAGCTCGGCGAAGAAGGCGCGATCCAGGTCTTCCGCCCGGTCGCCGGCAGCCTGCTGCTGCTGGGTGCCGTGGGCCAGCTGCAGTTCGAGGTGGTCGCGCACCGGCTCGAACACGAATACGGCTGCAAGGCCCGCATCATGCCGGCGCGCTACAACGTCGCGCGCTGGGTCACCTGCGAAGACCCGAAAGAGCTGCAGCGATTCATCGACGGCAACGCGCACCGGGTGGCGCTCGATGCCGTCGACGCACCGACCGTGCTGCTGGAATACGCAGGCGAGTTGCGTGCGATGCAGGACAACTGGCCGAAGATCCACTTCCACGCGCTGCGCGAGCACGCGGGCCTGGTGTTCCAGAAGCAGCTGGTCGGCTGAACGTCGTTACGGGCCGCTGCACGGCAGCGGCGTCAGGCAGTCCGGACAGGCCACATGCTGCCAGGCGTCGACACCCACCGGGTCCAGCATCGCGCCGAGCCAGGCCGCGACCGTGGGCGCCGTGCCCTGCGCGGCATAGAAACTGCCATCGCCGATGGTCGTGTGGTCGTCGCCGCTGCGCAGGTAGGAACGGAAGTTGGGCAGCGACGCCTTGTCGACCGAGAGTGTCGCCAGCATCTGCTGGTTCCAGTCCGGCAGCACACGGCGGCAGGCGCCGCCGGGGCCGAAGAACACTTTCATGTAGGCATAGAAGCCGACCTGCACGCTGTCCTGCGTGTTGGTGTACTGCGCAAAACGGCCGCCCGGGTAGGCCTGGGCACCACGCCGGACCAGCTCGCTGCTCGGTGTGGCCATCGGGTTGCTGCCGAAGACCCAGGGCGCGAGCTGCACGTTCCACGAGCCGCGGCCGGGCGTGCCGGTTTCGAAGCCGGCCGTGGAAACACCCTGGCTCGCATCGGCCAGCACCGCCAGCCGCGCCCGCGGGTACTGCCGCGCCAGCCAGGGGAAATGCGCTGCCGCGCCATAACCGCCGGCACTGGCGCCAGTGACGAGCAGGTCGCTCAGGTCGGCACCGACGTTCTTCGAGATCCAGTCGAGCACGACCATGAAGTTGTCGTAGCCGCGGTGGTGGATGGTGAAGCTGCGTGGTTTGGCCGGGTGGCCGACCATCGTGTACTGGCGGTCGACCGAACCCAGGTGCACGTCGCCGGTGCAGTACGGCAGCGCGACCACGGTCCAATCGCGCACCGGGTTCGCCGCGTTGGCGAAGTCGAGCACACCGCCGTACTGGCTGGGGTCGACGCCGGCGGGGATGTCGGGGCTGTAGAACTGGATCAGCGGGTCGCGCACGCCGCCGCCGAAGGGGAAACTGCAGGTCAGGTCGTCCCAGCAGGCGCCACCGCCGTCGAACACGACGGCCAGCTTCTTCGGATCGCCAGGCTTGACCCAGAACTTGTAGCTCGCGTCTGTGCCGGGGTAGCCGCTGCAGCTGGCCTGGTGCGGCAGGCCGTCGGCGCCGATGACCGGCGGCGGGTTCGCGACCGTCTGCCAGGGGCTCTGGGCCCAGGCCGGAGCGGCCATCAGGGCGAGGATCGTCAGGAAGCGTCGCATCGTCTGTCTCCTCCTTGCTGCACAGCCCAGGATAATCCAGCCATGTCCACCGTGGCCACCCCGCGTTCGCGCCTGGCGCTGTACCTCGACCTGATCCGCTGGGACCGCCCCGCCGGCTGGCTGCTGCTGCTGTGGCCGACGCTCAGCGCGCTGTGGATCGCGTCCGACGGCTGGCCCGGCTGGCACCTGCTGGGCGTGTTCACGCTCGGCACGGTGCTGATGCGCAGCGCCGGCTGCTGCGTCAACGACGTTGCCGACCGCGAGTTCGACCGCCACGTCAAACGCACGGCGCAGCGCCCGGTGACCAGCGGCGCGGTGCCGGTGCGTGAAGCGCTGGCCCTGGGCGCCGTGCTGGCGTTGGCCGCCTTCGGCCTGGTGCTGACGACGAACCCGCCGACCATCCTGCTGTCGTTCGTGGCACTCGCCGTGGCGCTGGCCTACCCCTACGCCAAACGCCTGGTCGCGATGCCGCAGGCCGTGCTCGGCGTGGCTTTCAGCTTCGGCGTGCCGATGGCGTTTTCTGCGGCGCTGGGCGGCATGGAGTGGCGGCTCGACGCGGTGCCCGCCGCAGGCTGGTGGCTGCTGGTCGGCAACCTGTTCTGGGTGTTGGCCTACGACACCGAATATGCGATGGTCGACCGCGACGACGATCTGCGGATCGGCATCCAGACCTCGGCGATCACGCTCGGCCGTTTCGATGTCGCGGCGGTGATGGCCTTCTACGCGGTCTACCTGGCGTCCTGGGCGTTCCTCGGCCGTTCACTCGGGCTCGGCAGGTTTTTCCTGCTCGGCATCGCCGCCGCGGCGCTGCAGGCGGCCTGGCACTACACGCTCATCCGCGACCGGGCGCGCGACGGCTGCTTCAAGGCCTTCCGCGTCAACCACTGGCTTGGATTCGCCGTCTTCTGCGGCGTCGCGCTCGACCTGGCTTTGCGCTAACCGAGTTCACGCGCGCGCTGCTGCGCGGCCTTCAGCGCCTTCACGAAAGCGACGTCGACACCATCGGCCTGCAGCGACGTGATCGCCGCGTGGGTGGTGCCGCCCTTGCTGGTGACCTGGGCGCGCAACTCGCTCGGGTGCAGCTTTGATGCCTGCGCCAGCGCCGTGGCGCCGTCGAAGGTGGCCAGCGCCAGCGTTCGCGCCTGGGCTTCGCTGAGGCCCATCTCGACGCCGGCTTTCATCATCGCTTCGACGATGAAAAACACATAGGCCGGGCCCGAGCCCGACAGCGCGGTGACGGCGTCGAGGTCGGCCTCCTGCGCCACCCAGAGCGTGGCCCCGGTGGGCGCGAGCAACTGCTCGATCTCGGCCCGTTCGGCGGCCGACACCGCATCGCGCGCATACAGCCCGGCGATGCCGCGGCCGATCAGCGCCGGCGTGTTCGGCATCGCGCGCACCACCCGTTCACTGCCACTGGCGGCGACGATGCTGTCGCTGCGGATGCCGGCCATCACGCTGAGCTGCAGCGCGCTGCCGACAAACTCGGCGCAGGGTGCCGCGGCTTCGCGAAACAGCTGCGGTTTCACAGCCCAGACGACCAGCGACGCCTGCGCCAATGCGGCGTCGGCCTCGGCCTGCGGTGCAACGCCGAACTGCTGCGTCAGCTTGGCACGCTGGGCCTCGAAAGGCTCGACGACAAGCAACGAATCGGGTCTGCGGCCAGCCTTCAGCAGGCCACCGATCAGCGCGATGGCCATGTTGCCGCCGCCGATGAAAACAACCTGGTTGGATGACATGGCGGGCAGTGTAGCCAGCCGCCATGTGGGCCGACGCGGTGGGTTATGCAAAGGTCGCATGGCGGTCGTTGTACAGCGGCCTGCGTCGCGCCTACAGTGCGCTTCCCGGAGCTCCTCTGGCCGCTCACGAGGCGGCCGAGAACACGGCTCTTCCACGGACACCGACATGAACCAACCGCTCTCCTTCGTCCACCCCACGGCCAACAGCCCCTGGGGTACCTATCTCAGCCAGGTCGACCGCGTCGTGCCCTACCTCGGCCATCTGGCACGCTGGGCCGAAACCCTGAAGCGCCCGAAACGCGCGCTGATCGTCGACGTGCCCATCGAGATGGACAACGGCGACGTCGCCCACTTCGAGGGCTACCGCGTGCAGCACAACCTCAGCCGCGGCCCCGGCAAGGGGGGAGTGCGCTACCACCCCGATGTGACGCTCGAAGAGGTGATGGCGCTGTCGGCCTGGATGACGGTGAAATGCGCCGCGGTGAACCTGCCGTACGGCGGCGCCAAGGGCGGCATCCGCGTCGACCCGAAGGCGCTGTCGCTGAAGGAGCTGGAGCGCATGACACGGCGCTACACCAGCGAAATCGGCATCATCATCGGCCCGCAGCGCGACATCCCGGCGCCCGACGTCAACACCAACGGCCAGATCATGGCCTGGATGATGGACACGTATTCGATGAACACCGGCACCACCGCCACCGGCGTGGTGACGGGCAAGCCGATCCATCTGGGCGGCTCGCTCGGGCGCGTGAAGGCCACCGGACGCGGTGTCTTCGTCACCGGGCGCGAAGCAGCGCGGCGGCTGGGGTTGAAGCTCGACGACGCGCGTGTGGCGGTGCAGGGTTTCGGCAACGTCGGCGCTTCGGCGGCCGAGCTGTTTTCACAGGCCGGCTCGAAGATCGTCGCAGCGCAAGACCACACCGGCACCATCTACAACAACAACGGCTTCGACATGGCCGACCTGACGGCGCACGTGAAGGCCTTTGGCGGTGTCGGCGGCTTCCGCGGCGCCGAGCCGATGGACGGCGAATCGTTCTGGGACGTCAAGTGCGACATCCTGATTCCGGCGGCGCTGGAAGGCCAGATCGACGCCCCGCGCGCGCAGCGCATCACCGCCAAGCTGGTGCTCGAAGGCGCCAACGGCCCGACGGTGCCGACGGCCGACGACATCCTGGCCGAACGCGGCGTGCTCGTCGTGCCCGACGTCATCTGCAACGCCGGCGGCGTGACGGTGAGCTACTTCGAATGGGTGCAGGACTTCAGCTCGTTCTTCTGGAGCGAAGACGAGATCAACCTGCGCCTGGACAAGATCATGGTCGACGCGCTGAAGAAGATCTGGGACACGGCCGACAAACACCACATCACGCTGCGCACCGCCACCTTCGCGGTGGCTTGCGAGCGCATCCTGATCGCACGCGAAGAGCGCGGCCTGTACCCGTGACAGCTTGAGCGGCCCCGCAACGGGCTACGATGCGGGCCCTTCGTGGCCCGCTTGTCGCATATGCAACGCCGAACCCTGATCGCCGCAACGGCACTCTTCCTCAGCCTGCCCGCCTTCGCCCAGAGCTGGCCGACACGGCCCGTCAGGATCGTCGTTCCCACCGGCCCGGGCAGTTCGCTCGACCTCATTGCCCGCTCGATGAGCGACAAGCTCGGCGCGCGCTGGGGCCAGCCGGTGGTGGTGGAAAACAAACCCGGCGCCGGCGGCATGCTGGGGCTGGACATCGCCGCCAAGGCCACCGACGGCCACACGCTGGCGATCGGCTTCAACGGCCCCATCGCCTTCGGCCCCTTCCTCTACAAGAAGATGCCGTACGACCCGGCGAAAGACCTGGTGCCGGTGGTCATGACCACCAGCCAGGCCAACATCTTGGCCGTGAATGCCGACAAGGTGCCTGCGAAGACCGTCGCCGAGTTCGTCGCCTGGGCCAAGGCGCAGGGTGGCAAGGTCAACTATTCGTCGCTCGGCAACGGCAGTTCGGCGCACCTGACGATGGAGCTGTTCCTCAGCGAAGCCGGCATCAGCGCCACGCACGTGCCGTTCAACGGCTCGCCCCCGGCGGCGATGGCCGTCGCCCAGGGCGAGGCCGATGCCACCTTCATGGTGGCGCCGGCGCTGCTGCCGCACGTGCGCAATAACAAGGTGCGGCTGCTGGCCGTGAGCAGCGCACAGCGCGCGGACAGTCTGAAAGACCTGCCGACGCTGGGCGAAGGCGGCTACCGCAACGTCGAGTCGCTGGCCTGGAACGGTTTGTTCATCGCCGCCGGCACACCCGACGCGGTGGTGCAGAAGATCAACGCCGATGCCAACGCCGTGCTGCAGGACCCGGCAGTGCGCCAGGCGATGGAAGCGCAGGGCCTGACGATCGTCGGCGGCAGTGCTGCCGACTTCAGGCGCAGCATCGACGCCGACGTGAAACGCTGGGGTCCGGTGATCACGCGCCTGGGCATCAAGCTGGACTGATGACGATGAACACCGACTCCTTTGTCTACGACGTTTCCGACGCCGACTTCGAAACTGCCGTGCTGGAGCAGTCGCTCCAGGTGCCGGTGCTGCTGGACTGCTGGGCCCCGTGGTGCGGGCCGTGCAAGTCGCTGACGCCGGTGCTGGAAAAGCTGGCCGCGGCCTATGGCGGCCGCTTCGTGCTGGCCAAGCTGAACACCGACACATCGCCGCAGGTCGCCGCAGCGATGGGCATCCGCAGCATTCCGCAGGTGACGCTGTTCGTCGGCGGCCGGCCGGTCGACCAGTTCATGGGCGCGCTGCCTGAGGGCCAGGTGCGCGAGTTCCTCGACCGTCATCTCGGCGCCGATGACGTCATCGACGCCGAAGCCACCGAGGTCGGCAGCTCCGAGCTCGACCCGCTCGACGAGGCGGAAGGCCTGCTCGCCGAAGGCGCGTTCGATGAAGCCCAGGCGCTGCTCGACAGCCTGCCTGCAGACACCCGCAGCCCGCGCCACTTGCAGCTGCAGGCGCAGCTGAAGCTGATGGGCGCCGAGGCGCCGGCCGGCGACCCGGCCACGCTGGCGCGGCGCATCGAAGCCAACAAGAAGGACTTCGACGCGCGTTTCCAGCTGGCGGCGATCCTGGCGCACCGCGGCGACTTCAACGCCGCCTTCGAACAACTGCTCGAAGTCGTGCTGCGCGACAAGGCCGAGGCGCGTGAACAGGCGCGCAAGCAGCTCGTCGAATGGTTCGATGTCTGCCCCGACCCGTCGGTGGTCAGCCAGGGCCGACGCTACCTCGGTATGTACCTCAACTGAGGCCCGCCAGCAGCTCGGCATTGCCGCCGGCTGCTGCGGTGTTGATCGTCAGCGTCTGCTCGGCGCAGAAACGGTACAGGTAGTGCGGGCCGCCGGCTTTCGGGCCGGTGCCGCTGAGGCCTTCGCCGCCAAACGGCTGCACGCCGACCACGGCGCCGATCATGTTGCGGTTGACATAGACGTTGCCGATGCGCGCAGTGTCGGCAATGCGCAGCGCGCGGCTGTCGATGCGGGTCTGCACACCCAGCGTCAGGCCATAGCCGAGTGCATTGATCTGGCGCACGACATCGGCCACATCACCGCCCCAGCGCACCACGTGCAGCACCGGGCCGAAGATCTCTTCCTGCAGGTCGTCGATGCGGCTGATCTCGAACGCCGCTGGCGCCACCAGCCGCGGAAAGTTCGATGCAACCTGGGTTTCGCCAAGCGGCTTCGCATCGCGACGCAGCCGTTCGACATGGCGGCTGATGCCGGCAAAAGCGTCGTCGTCGATCACCGGGCCGACATCGGTGGCCAGCAGCGCCGGGTCACCGACTTCCAGCTCGGCCAGCGCGCCGCGCAGCATCTCGATCACGCCGTCGGCTATTGACGAGTGCACACACAGCAGCCGCAGCGCCGAGCAGCGTTGTCCGGCGCTGCGGAAGGCGCTCTGCACCACCGCGTCGACCACCTGCTCGGGCAGCGCGGTGCTGTCGACGAGCATGGCGTTGAGGCCACCGGTTTCGGCGATCAGCGGCACGATGGGGCCATCTTTCAGTGCCAGTGTGCGGTTGATGATGCGGGCCACCTGGGTGCTGCCGGTGAAGCAGACACCGGCCGTCGCCGGGTGCGCTACCAGCGCAGCGCCGACGGTTTCGCCCGTGCCGTGCAGCCAGGCAAGTGCATCGGCAGGCACACCCGCGGCGTGCAGCAGCGCGACGAAACGCCGCGCCACCACCGGTGTCTGCTCGGCCGGTTTGGCCGCCACGGTGTTGCCGGCGACGAGCGCAGCCACCACCTGGCCGGCGAAGATCGCCAGCGGGAAGTTCCATGGGCTGATGCAGACGAAGACACCGCGGCCGTGCAGCCGCAGCACGTTGCTTTCGCCGGTGGGGCCGGGCAGCTTCTGGTCACCGAGCCGCGCGACCGCTTGTTCGGCGTAGTAGCGGCAGAAGTCGACCGCTTCGCGCACTTCGGCGATGCAATCGCCCAGGGTCTTGTGCGCTTCCTTGACCAGCAGCGCGCAGAACTCGGGCAGCCGGGCTTCCAGCGCGTCGGCGGCTTGCACCAGCACCGTTGCACGTTCGGCCACCGGGCGGGCGCTCCAGGCGTCGAAGCCGGCGTGCAGACGGGCCATCGCGGCGGCCACCTCGTCGGCTGTGGCCGGCGAGACGGCCTCGATGCGCACGGCAGCCAGCGCCGCCTGCAGCGGCTCGCGCATCGCGATGCAGGCCAGGTCCGCACCCACCGAGTTGCGGCGTGACGTGCCGTACAGCGCCTCGGGCAGCGGCAGGGCCGGCGCAGCACTGGCCTGCAGCGGCGACGCCAGCAGATCCTCGGCGCTGACATGTTCATCGGCCAGCTGGTGCACAAACGACGAGTTGGCGCCGTTCTCCAACAGCCGGCGCACGAGGTACGCCAGCAGGTCGCGGTGTTCACCCACCGGCGCGTAGACGCGGCAGGGGATGCCGCCGTCCTTCAACACCTCGCGATAAACACCTTCGCCCATGCCGTGCAGCCGCTGCATCTCGAAGGGCGCACCCACCTTACGCGCCATCTGCACGATGGCCGCGATGGTGCCGGCGTTGTGGGTGGCGAACTGCGGGTAGATGACCTCGGCATGCTGGATCAGCGCACTGGCGCAGGCCAGGTACGACAGGTCCGTGTGGTGTTTGTGCGTGAACACCGGGTAGCCCGGCAAGCCGGCTTCCTGGGCGCGTTTGATCTCGCCGTCCCAGTACGCGCCCTTCACCAGCCGCACCATGAACTTCAGGCCGTGGCGGCGCGCGATCGCGGCCACCTCGTCGATGACGGCCAGTGCCCGCGTCTGGTAGGCCTGCACCGCGAGGCCGAAACCCTGCCAGCCCGGGAAGTCCTTGGCGATGCGCTGAGCCAGGGTGTCCAGCACGTCGAGCGACAGCTCCAGCCGGTCGCTCTCTTCGGCGTCTATCGTCAAGTTGATGTTGGCGCGCGCCGCCGGTTCGATCAGGCTCCAGACCCGCGGCAGAAGTTCGCCGAAGACCCGTTCGCGCTGGGCGTCTTCGTAGCGCGAGAACAGAGCCGACAGCTTGATCGAGATGCCGTCGGCCGCCATCGGCGACGCCGCCGTGCGCCCCGCGGCGATGGCTGCGATGGCGTTGCTGTAACTCGTGAGATAACGCTCGGCGTCGCGCTCGGTGCGTGCACCTTCGCCCAGCATGTCGTAGCTGAAGCGCAGGTTGGCCACCGCCTTGCGCTGGTCGGCCGCTTCGGCCATCGCTTCCTGGATCGTGCGGCCCAGAACAAACTGGCGGCCGAGCAGCTGGATCGCACGCACGGTGGCAGCGACGACGGTGCGCGAACCCAGGCGCTGCAGCAGGCCCGGCGGGTTCTCGCTCTCAGGCAGGAATTTCTTCGACAACGCAATCGCACTCGCCGAAATGCTGGCCAACATCTTGTGCGGGCTGCCTTCCGAAGCGCTGTCGAAGTCGGCGCGTCCCAGTTGGTCAGCGGTCAGCGCAATCGCGGTTTCGGCATCCGGCACGCGCAGCAGCGCTTCGGCCAGCCGCATCAAGGCCAGGCCTTCGGCGCTGGAGATCGGGTACTCGCGCAGCAGCGATTCCATCGCCCAGAACGGCGCCGGCTGCTCACGCACCGCGCGCACCCAGGGCTTCGCGGCGGCGATCACACCCGGCCAGTCGAGGCTGCCCTGCAGCTGCGCCAGCGAGGCCGTGACGACACCGGCTTCGGCGCGGTACGGAAAGGGCAGGCGGGCGCGCGGGGCGGGGGCTGTGAAAGCGGACATGGTCGGGCCTTGGTGATGCGCAAAGACGGGATGCGGCAGTGTGGCCGCGAGCCGGCCGCATGAAATTCGGGAATCGGCCGGTCTCATGGAGAATCCTGCACCATGGATGACGACACCACCAGCCCCGCCCGCGACATCGACAAGATCGACCGCCGCATCCTGCGTGTGCTGCAGGCCGACGGCCGCATCAGCAACCTGAAGCTGGCCGAAGAAGTGCACCTCTCGCCCACCGCGGTGCTCGAACGTGTGAAGCGCCTGGCGCGCGACGGCTACATCCTCGGCTACGAAGCCAAGCTGAACCCGGTGAAACTGGGCCAGGGGCTGCTCGTGTTCGTTGAGATCCTGCTCGACCGCACGGTGCACGACGTGATGGACACCTTCAAGGCCGCCGTGCAGGTGCGCCCCGAAATCCTCGAAGCGCATCTGGTGGCCGGCGGTTTCGACTACCTGCTGAAGACCCGTGTCGCCGACATGGCGGCGTACCGCGAGTTCATCGGCAGCGTGATCTGGACGCTGCCGGGTGTGCGCGAAACCCGCACCTACGCGGTGATGGAAGAGGTGAAGAACAGCTCGCGGCTGCCCGTCTGAGCCGCAGGCTCAGTGCAGCACCATCGGTGCGTCGCCGCTGCGTGCAACGCCGCGGTGCTGCGGCTTGTGCACCGGCAGCGCGTTCAGCAGTTCCTGCGCCTCCTCGGGCGCCAGCGGCCGGCCGAGCAGGAAACCCTGGCCGATGTCGCAGCCCATCTCCAGCAGTTGCAGCCGCTGCGCCTCGGTCTCGATGCCTTCGGCGACGATGCTCTTGCCCAGCGATTGGCCCAGCAGCACGATGGCGCGCACGACCGCCGCTTCGTTGGAACCGGCGGTCAGCACGTTAACGAAGCTGCGGTCGATCTTCAGGCAGTCGATCGGCAGCGTCGACAGGTGGGCCAGCGACGAATAGCCGGTGCCGAAGTCGTCGACCGCCAGACCCACGCCCATGCGGCGCAGCTCGGCCAGCTGCGGCAACGCACCTTCCAGCCGCGACATCAGGATGTTCTCGGTGAGCTCCAGCGTCAGGTGCTGCGGCCGCACATCGGCTTCGATCAACCCGCGCGTGACACGTGCCACCAGGGCGCTGTGCGCGAGGTCGTTGCCCGAGAGGTTGACGCTCATCACCAGCGTCGGATGCCGGCGCTGCCAGACGGCGAGCTGGTGGCAGGCGCAGTGCAGCACGAAGTCGGTCAGCTTGGGCATCAGCCCCGACTCTTCGGCGATCGGGATGAAGGCGTTCGGGCCAATCGTGCCGTCGGTCGGGTGTTTCCAGCGCGCCAGGGCCTCGAAGCCGACGAGGCGGCCGCTGGCCAGCTCGAACTGCGGCTGGTAGGCCACGCTCAGCTGGCCGGCGTCGACCGCGCGGCGCAGGTCGCCTTCGAGCCGCAGCCGGTCGGCCACTTCGGTGTGCAGGCTGGCGTCGAACAGCGCATAACGCGCCTTGCCGGCGGCCTTGGCCTTGTACATCGCCGTATCGGCGTCGCGCAGCACGTCTTCGGCGCGGTCGTAACCGAAGGCGCTGAAGGTGATGCCGATGCTGGCGCTGGTGCTGAGCTCGGTGCCCGCCACGTGGAACGGGCGCTTCAGCGCCTCCATCAGCCGTTCGGCGAGCTGCGCCGCGACACGTTCGTGTTCGAGCCGGTGCACGAGCACGGCGAACTCGTCGCCACCCAGGCGCGCAACCACGTCCCCCGGCCGCAGGCTCTCGGCGATGCGGCGCGAAACCTGGATCAGGAACTCGTCGCCGGCGTTGTGGCCCAGGCTGTCGTTGATGAGCTTGAAGCGGTCGAAGTCGAGGAACATCACCGCGAAAGCCTCTTCGGGCTCGCGTTTGGCGTACTCGACCGCCTGGCCCAGGTGTTCGTGGAAACGGCGGCGGTTCGGCAGGCCGGTGAGGCTGTCGTGGAAGGCCAGGTGGTGCAGGCCGGCCTCGGCGCGGCGGCGTGCGCTGATGTCCTGCACCTGCAGGATCAGGCACGGCGAGCTGGCGCCGGGCTCCGAGAAGAAGCTGCAATGTGCCGCCACCCACAGCGGCTCACCATCGCGGCGCAGGCAGCGCAGTTCGATCGCAAAACCTTCGAACTCGTTGCCATTGACCAGGCCCAGCTGCTCCTCGAGGCGGTGCCGGTCTTCGGCGTTGACGATGTCCTGGAAACGCTGTTCGCGCAGTTCCATCTCGTCCAGCCCGAGCAGGCTGCGCAACGCCGGGTTGGCCTGCAGGATGCGGCCTTCGAACGACAGCAGCGCCATGCCGATGGAAGCGTGTGTGAAGGCGCTGTGGAAACGGCGTTCGCTGGCTTCGAGCTCGCGCACGTGGCGCGCGGCCAGCTCGGCTTCGCGGCCGGCCGCCTCGGCGCCGCTGCGGCGCACGGCCTCGGCGGCTTCCTGCTGGCGGAAGAAGTAGTGCAGCGTCGCCAGCATCATGCCGACCACCGGCACGATGGCCATCAGCACGCCATGGCCCGACTGGCGGAACACCAGGTAGAGCAGGGCCGCGACCGCGGCGCTGCCGGCGAAGGCGATGCCGATCCAGCCGAAGACGCCGAACAGGTCCGACCACTCGATGCTCTCGCCGCGCTTGAGCCGGCCCACCGCGGTGACGAGCAGCGTGTTCAGCACGAAGTAGCCCAGGGCCACGGCCATCGACACCAGCGTCAGCCGCGCCGCCGAAGGCACGGGGCCGGCGAGCATGTCGAGCGCGGTGCCCGCAGCCAGCATGGCCAGCGCCGCCATCGCCGGGCTGGCGATACGGCTGGTCCAGCGTTTGGAGGTGCGCCAGGAGCCGACGGCGGCTTCGCCCGCTGCGGCCAGCACCGCCGCCGCGGGGCCCTGCACGAGCAGGGTCAGGAAGATGAAGATCTCGCCGGCCGCGAACGAGTTCTTCGAATGCGGGATGCGCACCGGAAAGAACCCGGCCAGCATCGCGATGGCCATGCCGCCAGCCACCTGTGCCCAGTCCATCGGGGTCTTGGACGCCAGCGACACCAGCGAGCCCGCCAGCGCCGCCAGGCCGAACAGCACCACCGTCCACCAGTAGGCGGTGGCGGCGCCGTTGTAGTCGGGCATCAGCGCTGCATGCAGGCGCCGCCAGGGGCCGAGCCGAGCGGGCTGTCCTGCGTTCGCAGCTTCGATGGTCACGGTGTTTCCCTGGCGCTGTGATGGCGTCTCAGCGCTCTATCGGCAGATCAGGGTTCGCCGTTGAGGGCGCCTTCCGTGTTGAATTCGAGCAATTCGGCGCCGGTCTCGCTCATCACCACGCCTTCGGACATCACGATGCCTTCGCTCATCACGATGCCTTCGGACATCACGATGCCTTCGCTCATCACGATGCCCTCGGACATCACGATGCCTTCGCTCATGACGATGCCGCTGCTGAGCAGCACACCGCCGGTGAGCGTGGTGCCGCTGCCGCTTTCGAGCCAGGCGCTGAGCGTCAACGACGGCAGGAAGACGCCGGTGCGGCCGATCATCGAACTGGCGCCGGCCAGGACGCTGGCGTTGACCACGGAGGCGCCGAGCAGCATCTGGTTGCCCGCCGTCAGGTCGTTGAACGCCTTGATGTAGGTGTTGGCCGCGATGCCGGCGCCCGACCAGTACACCGGCTGCAGCTTCTTCACGACGCCGTTGGCCCAGGTGATGCGCGGGTCCCAGATCGGCTGGTACTGCGTCAGCAGCACGTCGCCGCTGACGACGATGTTGCCGCCGACATAGACCATGCGCGACCACTTCGCGGTCTGGCCGCTGAGCACCGAGCTGCGCGTGGGCATGGTCTTGCCCGCCGCCAGCAGTGACATGCCCGGCGTCAGCGTGCCGGCCTCGACGGCGCTGCCGATGTCGGTGCGCAGTGCACGCGCCAGCGCCACCGCGCCGTCGACGTTGAGCATGCCGGCGCCCTGCTGCAGCAGGTTGGCGCCGGCCAGCGGCTGGGCGCTGTATTGCAGGATGGCCTTGATCAGCGGCGGCGTCAGGCCGGGGTTGGCCTGCAGCATCAGCGCCACCGTGCCCGACACCGCGGGCGCGGCGATCGAGGTGCCGCTCAGCGTCATCAGCGTCTGCAGGTAGGTCTGGCTGAACGACGCCGCAGTGACCAAGCCCGGGTTGGCCTGCGCCAGGCCGTTCCAGGCCGGGTTGAACGGCGAGACACGCGTCGCCGCGGCGCCGACGATGCGGTTGCCCGGCGCCACCAGGTCGGGCTTGAGCAGGTTGTCGATGCGGCGCACGCCGTTCACCGTCATCGCACCGCGTGTCGGGCCGCGCGAGCTGAAGTTGTTGACGGCGTCGTCGCCGCGTGCGCCACTGCCCTTGGTGTTGGCGGCGCCGACGGTGATGACGCTGGGGTCGATGCCCGGCGAGCCGATCGTGCCGAAGGCTTCCTTGTTGTTCGCGGTGACGCCGAAGTTGCCGGCCGCCACCACCACCGTGATGCCGGCGGCGCTGGCGCGGCGCACTGCGATGCACAGCGGGTCGGTCTGCCAGCTTTCGCTGGACGACGAGGCCAGGCTTAGGTTGAGGATGCGGATGTTGTATTCACGGGCATGGAAGATCGCCCACTGGATGCCTTCGAGCACGTCGCTCAGGTTGCCGCGGCCGTCGTCGCCGAGCACACGCACGTCGTAGAGCGCAGCGCCAGGGGCGACACCGGTGGAATCGACGAGCTGGTAAAAGCCGCGGCCCGCCGCCACCGACGCCACATGGGTGCCGTGGCCGTAGGCGTCCTGCACCGTGCTGGTGGCGCTGTTGATCGCCGCTTCGTAGTTCAGCAGCGCGGTGCTGCCGGGCGCCGGCGAGACGGTGCTGTCGACGCCGACCAGCCAGTCGCTCAGGTTGGCGTTGCGCAGGTTCACGTTGCGCGCCACCCGCGAGCTGCCGGCGGCGTCCTGGAAGTTGCGGTGCGCCTTCATCACGCCCGAGTCGAGCACGGCGATACCGATGCCGCTGCCGTCGAGCCCGGTGTAGCCGCCCAGCACGTAGCTGCGCACGTTGCCGGTGAGCACACCGCTGCTGGCTTCGAGCGTGCTGGCCGAGCGCCGCACGTCACGGTTCGGCGAGACGCTGACGACGTCGGCGCGGGCGCTGAGCGTGGCCACCTTGTCGGCCGGCAGCTGCACCGTGAGGCCGCGCACCAGCGGCAGGCGGGCGTGGACCGAGCCGCCCAGACGCAGCACGGCGGAACGCAGGTCGGCGAGTTCGGGGTCGCTGCTGTTGCTGACGACGATCATCTGCACATGGCGGCGGCCGCGCACGTCGCGCGCCCAGCGCTGGCCGGCCTTGCGCGCCGTGCCGAGTTCACCTTGCAGGTCGCGGGCGATCTTGTGAAAGCGCGGACCGTCGTTGTCGGCCAGCGCCGGCTGCACGGCCAGCAGCAGCGCCAATGCGGTCAACATGAACAGCGACCATGCCAGGCCCGGCTGAAGCTTCGGAAAACTTCTCTCGATCAAAACAGTGAATCGTGTCGGCAAGTTCATCCAGTGGGCTCCGCAGTGGTGTCCGGGGTCGTGCTGCCCCCCTGAACATGGGGGTTGAATCTAGGGGCTTACAAACTCTTGCGAACGTTTCTGCCATGCGAGATGAGGGGCAAATGCGGTGCTTTTCCGCGCCCGGAATTCAGTCACGAAAACGTCGGACGAAGCCCTGCTGATCGCATCGTGATTTCGGCACGCGGGCGCCGAACTTGAGGTTTGTTTGCGCGCAGCGCGGCGCCGCTTCGATAGAGTCAAGGCGTCGGTTGCGGTGCAGCCGGCGAGAAGGGCAAACCCGTCGAAAGGCGGGGACGCAAAGCCACCGGGCTACAGCGCTGCAAGGCGCCAGGCCAGCGGGGTTGCCGGCTCGGGGCGTCTTGCTGTCGCCGCGGTGCCGAACCTTCTCTTTCATCCGTCCACTCGACACATGAAAGGGATCACGATGCTTCGGAAGTACCACGTCCTGACGAGAGCAGGCCCGTTGCGGGCCCGACGACGGCGCTGACTGCGGTCAGCACCGTCTGCGCGTGGGCTCGGCCCCTATCTTCGGCCGAAGATCGCCGTCCCCACGCGCACCAGCGTCGCGCCCTCGGCCACCGCGGCTTCGAGGTCGGCGCTCATGCCCATCGACAAGGTGTCGAGTTGCAGGCCCACGGCGTTCAGCGCCGACAACATCTCGTGCAGCCGCCGGTGTGGCGCCCGCTGCGCTTCGAACGTGGCCGCCGGCTCAGGAATGGCCATCAGCCCGCGCAACACCACCCGCTCATTTGGCAAGGCCGCCACTGCGCGCGCCAGCGCCGCCAGTTCGGCCGGCGCCACACCGCTCTTGCTGTCTTCGCCGCTGACGTTGACCTGCAGGCACAGCTGCAGCGGCGGCAGCCAGGCCGGGCGCTGCTCGGCCAGGCGTTCTGCAATCTTCAGCCGGTCGACGGAATGCACCCAGTCGAAGGCCTCGGCCACCGGCCGTGTCTTGTTGCTCTGCAGCGGGCCGATGAGATGCCAGACGAGCTGGCTGCGCAGGTCGGTCAGCGTCTCGATCTTGGCCAGCGCCTCCTGCACGTAGTTCTCGCCAAACGCACGCTGGCCGGCGGCAAACGCTGCGCGCACCGCATCGGCGCCGAAGGTCTTGCTCACCGCCAGCAGCGTGACGCTTTGCGCGTTGCGCCCGGCCGCCGCCGCGGCGGCGCCGATGCGCTGCTTCACTTCTTGCAGGTTGCTTGCGATGCTGCCCATAATCCCCCGAGGTTAAGCGCTCCCTTGCGCGTCATTCATGGACATCACCCAGCTGCTTGCGTTTTCGGTCAAGAACAAGGCGTCTGACCTCCACCTGTCGGCCGGGTTGCCGCCGATGATCCGCGTGCACGGCGACGTGCGGCGCATCAACGTCGAACCGCTGGACCACAAGTCGGTGCACGACATGGTGTACGACATCATGAACGATGCCCAGCGCAAGCACTACGAAGACACGCTGGAATGCGATTTCAGCTTCGAGATCCAGGGCCTGGCGCGTTTCCGCGTCAACGCCTTCAACCAGAACCGCGGCGCCGGCGCGGTGTTCCGCACCATCCCGAGCAAGATCCTGACGCTGGAACAGCTCGGCACGCCCAAGGTCTTCGCCGAACTGGCGCTGAAGCCGCGTGGCCTGGTGCTCGTCACCGGCCCCACCGGTTCGGGCAAGAGCACCACGCTCGCGGCGATGGTCAACCACCTCAACGAAAACGAATACGGCCACGTGCTGACGGTGGAAGACCCGATCGAGTTCGTGCACGAAAGCAAGAAGTGCCTGATCAACCAGCGTGAGGTCGGCCCGCACACGCTGAGCTTCTCGAACGCGCTGCGCTCGGCACTGCGCGAAGACCCCGATGCCATCCTGGTGGGCGAAATGCGCGACCTGGAGACCATCCGCCTGGCGCTCACCGCGGCGGAAACCGGCCACCTCGTGTTCGGCACGCTGCACACCAGCAGCGCCGCGAAAACCATCGACCGCATCGTCGACGTCTTCCCCGCGGCCGAAAAGGAGATGGTGCGGGCGATGGTGTCGGAGTCGCTGGTCTCGGTGATCTCGCAGACGCTGTGCAAGCTGAAGGACGGCTCGGGCCGGGTTGCCGCGCACGAGATCATGATCGCCACCTCAGCCATCAAGAACCTGATCCGCGAAAACAAGATCGCGCAGATGTACAGCTCGATCCAGACCGGCCAGAGCATGGGCATGCAGACGCTGGACCAGAATCTCGCCGACCTGACGCGCCGCAACGTCATCGCCCCCGTCGAGGCGCGCTCGAAGGCGAAGATTCCCGAGAACTTCCCGGGTTAGGCGGGCCGCACCATGCACTGGGCCGCCCGCGCCGGGCAAGTGGGGGCCGAACCGGCCGACGCCGAACGTGGCACGGCCGCGTTCGCGGTGCTCTGGGCCGGCGGCCGCGGCGCTTTCGAAGGCGACGCACTGCAGCGGCTGGCGGGTTACCTGCAGTTCGTCAACGTGCGCGCCGGCCAGCGCCTGATCCTGCAGGACGAACCCGGCGACTTCATGCTCATCGTGCTGGACGGCAGCGTCGCGGTCGAACACATCACCGGCGGCCCGCGGGTGGCGCGGCTGGCCGAAGCGCGGCCGGGCGACGTGCTCGGCGAGATGGCCTTGCTCGATGCCGGACCGCGGGCCTCGGACTGCATCACACGCACGCCCTGCATGCTGGCGGTACTGGAAACCGATGCATTGCAGCGGCTGATGAAGGAAGATCCACAGCTGGCGCTGGTGTTGCTGGCAGCGCTGGCCAGGCGCCTGTCGCTGCGGCTGCGCCAGGTGAGCACCAGGCTGTCGGCCTTGCTCACCGACTCTTGACCCAGGGAACAAGGAACACGGATGGAACGCGACCAGGCATCGAAATTCGTCAACGACCTGCTGCGGCTGATGATCGGCCGCAACGGCTCGGACCTGTTCCTCACCGCCGACTTTCCGCCGGCGATCAAGGTCGACGGCAAGATCACCAAGGTCAGCCCGCAGCCGCTGACCGGCCAGCACACGCTGCAGCTGGCGCGCGCGGTGATGAACGACAAGCAGGCCGCCGAGTTCGAGCGCACCAAGGAATGCAACTTCGCGATCTCGCCCACAGGCGTGGGCCGTTTCCGCGTCAACGCCTTCATGCAGCAAGGCCATGTCGGCCTGGTCTGCCGCACGATTCCGCAGACGCTGCCGACGATCGACGCCTTAGGCCTGCCCATCATCCTGAAGGATGTGGCGCTGTCCAAACGTGGCCTCGTCATCTTCGTCGGCGCCACCGGCTCGGGCAAGAGCACCTCGCTGGCGGCGATGGTGGACTACCGCAACGAAAACTCCTACGGCCACATCATCACGATCGAAGACCCGGTGGAGTTCGTGCACCCGCACAAGAACTGCATCGTCACGCAACGCGAGGTCGGCATCGACACCGACGGCTGGGAACAGGCGCTGAAGAACACGCTGCGCCAGGCGCCTGACGTCATCCTGATGGGCGAGATCCGCGACCGCGAGACGATGGAGCACGCCGTCGCCTTCGCCGAAACCGGCCACCTCTGCATGGCGACACTGCACGCCAACAGCGCCAACCAGGCGCTCGACCGGGTCATCAATTTCTTCCCCGAAGAGCGGCGCGCGCAGCTGCTGATGGACCTGAGCCTGAACCTGAAAGCGCTGGTCAGCCAGCGCCTGATGCCCAGGCAGGAAGGCCGTGGCCGCGCCGCGGCGGTGGAGATCATGCTCAACACGCCGCTGATCGGCGACCTCATCTTCAAGGGCGAGGTCAGCGAGATCAAGGAGCTGATGAAACGCAGCCGCGAACTCGGCATGCAGACCTTCGACCAGAGCCTGTTCGACCTCTACGAAGGCAACGTGATCACCTACGAAGACGCGCTGCGCAACGCCGACTCGGTGAACGACCTGCGGCTGCAGATCAAGCTCAACAGCACACGTGCGCGCAGCCATGATCTGGCGGCCGGCACCGAGCACATGCGGGTGGTCTAGCGCGTGGTCTCGCGCACCGTCTAGAGCGTCGCGAGCAACTGCCGTGCTTCGGCGGCGGAAGGGAAGTCGGCCTGCAGCGCCAGCGCTTCGTGCAACACCTTGCGCGCCTGCGTCTTGTCGCCGGCTTCGGCGAGTGCCTGGCCCCAGTGGAAACGGATCGTCGCGTCCTTGGGCGCCAGTTTCGCCGCTGTCTGCAGCGTCGTCAGCGCCGCCTTGCGGTTGCCCTGGGCACGCTGCACGGCGCCCAGCGTGTCGTGGAACTGCGCCGCGCGCGGGTTCAGCGTCACGGCACGTTGAGCCCAGCCTTCGGCCTGTTTGAGATCGCCCTTGCGTTCGACGGCCAACGCAGCCAGGTTGTTCAGCGCCGAGGCCTGCCGCGGGTCGAGCGCGATCGCACGTTCGTAGGCCTGGGCCGCAGCGTCGACACGGCCACGCTGTTGCTCGACCATGCCTGTGCGCAGGTGCGGCATGCCCAGCTTCGGCGCCGCCTGCGCCGCCGCGGCGAAGGCCTGCAATGCGGGCTCGGCCTGGCCCTTGGCGTCCAGCAGGTCGCCCTTCAGCAGCAGGCCGTCGACCAGCGTCGGCTGGATCTTCAAGGCCTTGTCGACCTCGGCCAGTGCCGCCTCGGGCCGCTTGCGCGCCGATTCGGCGTGCGCCAGCGCCACCAGCGGCAGCGGGTTGCCCGGGGCCAGCGTTGCGGCCCGGGTGAGCTCGGTGGCCGCCGCGGCAGCGTCGCCCGACTTCAGCAGCGCCTGGCCCAGCCCATAGCGTGCGCCGGCGTGGTCCGGCGTGATCGCCAACGCTTCGCGGTACACCGCGGCGGCTTTGCCGGCCTCGCCGCGCGCCAGCAGCATGTCGGCCAGGTCGACACGCGATCGGAAGGCCTTGGGGTCGAGTTCGGCCGCACGCTTGAACGCGGCTTCGGCCTCGTTGCCGCGGCCCTTGAGCCCGAGAAACCGGCCCCATGAAGCCTGCGCATCGGCATTGTCGGGCCTGGCCTTGATGGCCTGACCAATCCAGGTGCCGGCGTCGTCGATGCGTTTGGCGCGGAAAGCCACTTCGGCCAGGCCCAGCATCGCAGGCACATGATTGGCGTCCTGTTTCAGGGCTTCGCGAAACGCTTGCTCGGCGGCCGCCGCGTCGTTCTTCGCCAGTGCCTCGATGCCACGCTGGTAAGCCGCAGCGCCCGGCGACGCTGCGCTGCCAGCGGGCTGCGCGGTGGGCTTGGACACCACCGGGGCCGCCACTGCATCGATGCCCTGCGCCAGCAGCAAGCCGGCGAGCACCGCCATGGCGGCTGTTGACTTGCGCTGCGTGAAGAGTGTCTTCATCTGGAAATTCTAGGCGCGACCCGCGTTGTCAGGTCGGGCTTCGGTGAATCGAAAAAAAACCCCTCGGGCCATAGCGGCGCGAGGGGTTCAGCAGACCGGTCAACGTGTGACCGTGTCGTGTGCTCAGGCTTGCTTGCTGCCGCGGCGGCGCATGGCGCCCAGACCGGCGAGGGCCAGGCCGACGAGGGCCAGCGAGCCGGGTTCCGGCACCGGGACCGGCGTGCCGCCGACACCGCTGAAGCCGAAGATGTACGTGGCCGGCGAGCCCGTGGTTTCACCCCCGTTGGACTGGCCGAGCGAGAACAGTTCGATGCTCTCGGCACCGATGGCGGCGAGAGCAGCGCTCTCGGAGCCTGCGGCACCGTAGAAGATGTTGAACGTGTAGCTCTCGCCGGCGTCCAGACTGCCGAAGTTGAAGCGGAAGTACGCACCGTGGTCGGCCGGGCCGGCGTCCGTGAAGTCGGTGTTGGTCGTGCCGCCGACGATTTCGTTGCAACCTGCCAGCGGGTCGGCACTGCAGAAGCCGTTGTCGTTCGAGAACTCAAGCAACGTGGTCGTCGCCGTGCCCTTGATCGTCACGAATTCGTTGAACTCGGTGAGCGGAACGTCCCAGTCCATCACACGAACGTACTTCACGTCGTTGACGGTGGCGCCGGTGGTGTTCGTGATGGTCACGGTGTTCTTGAACAGCGCGCCAGGGGCGTTGGTAGAGACACCGTACGCCTGCGTCACCGTGATGCCGGCCAGGGAGGTGAGCGAGGCCGTCGTGGTGACCGTGCTGCCGGTCACGCCGGTCGGGCCGCCGAAAGTCAGGTTGTTGGGACCGCCGTCGGTGGTGACGTTGGCATAGCCGCTGGTGGTGCCGTTGACAGACACGCCCCAGCCTTCGCAGTAGCAGCCGGGCGAGGTAGCGTCACGGAACGAACCGTCAGGGAACTTGTAGGCCACGCCCGTGCGGTCCGAATTCACCACGGCGTTGCCATCGGCGGTGTTCAACGAACCATCGTCGTTGACGCCGAGAGCGATGGTGGCGGTGGCAGCGTTGCCCGTGTTGTAGATGACGGTGCCAGCGTGCGCTGCACCAGCCATGAACGCGCCAGCCGCGAGGATCGCAGTGGCAATGGAGGTGGAAATAAACTTCATGATTTGCCTTCCTGTGGAGCGACACGTGACAGCGGTCATCGCTGTGCCCAGGTCTGATAGCAACTCACGGGCCAACAAAAAAAATTCTTTCCAATCAACAACTTGCCTCAGTCTCCACCTTGCTCAGAAAATATTTGTAAAGCCCCCCGACATCCCTATGTCATGAGCCGTAATACGGCCCGCCGGCCACATCCCACTTCCATTGCCACGCCGTGGCAGCATCCAGACCATGAACCCCCGCACTTACGACAGCATTCCTTCCCGCCGCGTCGCCTTCCTGGGCCTGGGCGTGATGGGCCACCCGATGGCCGGCCACCTGGCGCGCGCCGGGCACCAGGTCAGCGTCTACAACCGCACCGCCACCAAGGCCGAGGCCTGGGCGAAAGAGCACGGCGGCAGCCATGCCGCGACGTCGGCGCAGGCCGCGCGCGGCGCCGAGTTCGTCTTCGCCTGCGTCGGCAACGACGATGACCTGCGTTCCGTGGTGCTGGGCGATGACGGCGCCTTCGCCGGCATGGCGCCTGGCGCGGTGTTCGTCGACCACACCACCGCTTCGGCCGCCGTGGCGCGCGAGCTGCACGCGGCGGCGCGGGCGCGCGGACTGCATTTCATCGATGCCCCGGTCTCCGGCGGTCAGGCCGGTGCCGTCAATGGCGCACTCACCGTGATGTGCGGCGGCGACGCCGCGCCGTTCGATGCGATGAAACCGGTGGCGCTGGCGTTTTCGAAGGCTGTCACGCGGGTCGGCGACAGCGGCGCCGGTCAACTGGCGAAGATGGTCAACCAGATCGCCATCGCCGGCCTCGTTCAGGGCCTGTCGGAGGCCATCGCCTTCGGCCAGCAGGCCGGGCTGGACATGCCGCTGGTGCTGGACGTCATCGGCAAGGGCGCGGCGCAGAGCTGGCAGATGGACAACCGCGGCAAGACCATGGTCGACGGCCAGTTCGACTTCGGCTTTGCCGTCGACTGGATGCGCAAGGATCTCGGCCTGGTGCTCGACGAAGCCCGGCGCAACGGCGCCCAGCTGCCCGTCACCGCGCTGGTCGACCAGTTCTACGCCGACGTGCAGGCGCTCGGCGGCCGGCGCTGGGACACGTCCAGCCTGATCAAGCGCTTGACGAAGTAAGCGCTACGGCTTGTTCGGCCGCGCCACCGTGCCGGCGAGTTCTTCTTCGGTGATCACCTCGAAGACCCGCACCACCTTCTGCACACCGGGCACCGAGCGCGCAATGTCGGTGGCGCGGTTGGCTTCGCGTTCCGTCACCAGGCCCATCAAGTAGACGATGCCGCGTTCGGTGACCACCTTGACGGCATGAGCCTGCATGTCCTTGGCGTCCACCAGCGTGGCCTTGACCTTCGCCGAGGTGATGGAATCGCGCGAGCGGTCGCCGAGCGAACTGTTGGGCTGCACCGCCAGCTCGTTGACCACCGAGCGCACGTTCTCCAGCTTCAGCAGCGCTTCTTCGACGCGTGCGCGGTCGGGCTCGGTGGGCACCTCGCCGGAGATCAGCACCATGCGGTTGTAGCTGGTGATGTTGACGCTGCCCAGCGTGGCCAGATCGCGCGCGCGCGACAACGCCTTCAATTCGATAGCCTGGTCCTCGACCTGGGCGCCCGAGGTGCGGCGGTCGATCGCCATCATGCTGCCCCCGACCATGGCACCGCCGACGATCAGCGGCGCGCAGGCAGGCAGCGCGGTGACGACGGCCAGCGCCGCCAGGGCGGCGGCGAACGGACGGACGAGCGGACGGACGGACAAAGCTTTGTTCACGGTTCCTGGTCTCCCAACAATTGCAGGTCGATCGCGTCGCACAGGCAGTGCAGCACCAGCAGCTGCAGCTCCAGCACACGCACACCGCGTGCATGCGGCACGGCGATCGTCACATCGGTTTCACCCAGCGGTTCGCTCAGCGCGCCGCCACCGGCGCCGGCGAGCAGCACCACGGTCATTTCCTTGCCATGCGCCGCAGCGATGGCGTCCTGCGCTTCGGCCACGCCGCCATCGCCGGCGTCCAGCAGCAGCAGCACGTCGCCCGGCTGGCCCAGTGCCTGCAGCTGCAGTGCCGCGGCCGGTGTGCCGGACAACGCCACCGCGGGCAGCGGCGGCCGTTCACGTTCGAAGCGGCCGACGAACAAGGCCGCCATGTGCTGCGCCAGTGCCGATGCACTGCCGCAGCCGCCCACCATGACCTTGCCGCCGCCGGTGATGGCGCCGAGCAAAGCGCCTGCGGCATTGGCAATCGGGCGCGCCAGCGTCTCGGCGGTCTGGTACTTCAGGTCGGCGCTGTCGAAGAACTGCTGCTGTATGCGCTGCTCAAGCATGAACATGGATCATATGACACGCACTTTTCGACACAGTTCAGTCAGGCGTGATCGTCAAAGGCGGCCTGCAACCAGTCGATCTGGCCGCCGTCGACCGTGACGACATCGAAGCGGCATGGCGGCAAGCTCGGCAGCTGCAGCAAGTAGTGGCGCGCAGCGAAGACCAGGCGCCGCTGCTTCATCGCGCCGACGCTGGCTGCCGCGCCGCCCTGCGCTGCCGAGCGGCGCGAACGCACCTCGCAGAACACCAGCGTGCCATCGCGGTCGCGCAGGATCAGGTCGATCTCGCCGCCGCGTGAGCCCGGCCCGCGTGCGACCCGATAATTGCGCTCCAGCAGCATCAGGCCGCGTGCCGCCAGCCAGGCCGCGGCACGCGACTCGGCAGCGTCGCCGACAGCCTTCGTCGTTCCTCCACCGGGCGGGCCCTTGAACATCGACACCTCTCTGCTGCGGGCTGCGGCGCAGGCCGCAGCCGGCCACCAGCAATACCCGAACGCGACACTCTACGTGGTGGCTACGCCGATCGGCAATCTGGCCGACATGACGCTGCGCGCGATCCACATCCTCGGCCGCGTCGACGCCGTGGCCTGCGAAGACACCCGCGTGGCGGCGCAGCTGCTGCGCCACTTGGGGCTGGAGAAGCCGCTGCTCGCGCTGCATGCACACAACGAACAGCAAGCCTCGGCCGCCGTGCTGGCGCGGCTGGCGCAGGGGGAGTCGGTGGCTTATGTCAGCGATGCCGGCACGCCGGCGGTGTCGGACCCCGGCGCGGCGCTGGTCGCGCGTGCCGCCGCGGCCGGCCATGCCGTGGTGCCGGTGCCCGGTGCCAGCAGCGCCACGGCAGCGGTCAGCGTGGCCGGCGACACCGTCGGCCAGGGCTTCAGCTTCGTCGGCTTCCTGCCGGCCAAAGGTGGCGAGCGGCGCGAGATGCTGGCCGCCTGCCTGGCCAACCACGCCACGCAGGTGCTGTTCGAAGCACCGCACCGCATCGAAGGGCTGGTTGCTGCGCTCGCCGAAAACGCACCGGCGCGACGGGTAACGCTCTGCCGCGAGATCACCAAGCAGTTCGAGACCATCAGCACGCAGGCCGCCGCCGACCTGCCCGCCTGGCTGGCGGCCGACCCGAACCGCCAGCGCGGCGAATTCGTGCTCGTGCTGCATGCGCTGCCGGCGGTGGCCGACACTGACGTGCCCGAAACCGCGCTGCGCACGCTGCAGCTGCTGCTGCGCGAACTGCCGCTGAAACAGGCCGTGGCGCTGGCCGCCGAGATCAGCGGCGCGCCGCGCAACGCGCTTTACGAGCACGCGCTGCGCCTGCGCGACGGCTGAGGCAGCTTACTTCTGCACCGCTTCCTGGCGGTCGTGTTTCTGGCGCTTGACGTTGCGGCTGGCCCGGTTCTGCTTGGCGGTGAGCTTGGCCTTTTCGGCGTTGGTCACCGTGCCGTCGGCCTTGGCGCGGTCTTCGGTGCGTTCGACACGGTTCTGCTGCGCGTCCAGGCGCTTCGCTTCGGCCTTGTTCAGCTCGCCGCTGGCGACACCCTTCTCGATGCGGGCGTCCTGCTTGGTCTGGCGCTCGTCGACCTTGGGCGTGGCCGCCTGGGCGAAGGCGCCCAGCGCAAACAGCGACAAGGCAGCGGCGGCGAGCGTGGTGCGGATGGTGTTCATGGCGTGCTTTCCTCGATATTGACGTTGGTGGCCCGACCCCGGGCCGGCCGCTCTACAACGCCGTCATCATGCGACACGTGGACCGCGTCGGGGTGATTCGCCGTAAAGATTCGCGAACCAGCTGCAAGCAAGCGTCAAGACGGGCCGACTCCTACTCCTACAATCGACGCTCCCTGCGCGCGAAGGCACCCATGATCACCCGTGAACCGACGATTGAACGCCTGGCCATTGCGCAGGCGCTGATGCTCGAACCCTTCGGTCTGGGCGAGAGCGCCATCGCGAAGGCGCTGGCCACCATCGGCGAGCACCGCGTCGACGACGCCGACCTCTACTTCCAGACCACGCGCCACGAAGGCTGGAGCCTGGAAGAAGGCATCGTCAAGAGCGGCAGCTTCAGCATCGACCAGGGTGTCGGCGTGCGCGCGGTGGCCGGCGAGAAGACCGCCTTCGCCTACAGCGACGACCTCTCCGAAGAAGCCCTGCTCGACGCCGCGCGCACCGTGCGCACCATCGCTGCCGCGGGCCAGAACAAACGCATCAAGCTGGCGCGTGCGCCGCGGGTGGCGACCAGCCGCGTGCTTTACGGCCCCACCGACCCGATCGCTTCCCTCGACAGTGCGCAGAAGGTGGCGCTGCTGGAGAAGGTGGAAAAGCTCGCACGCTCGAAAGACCCGCGCATCGTGCAGGTGATGGCCGGTGTGGCCGCCGAGTACGACGTGGTGCTGGTGGCGCGCGCCGACGGCACACGCGCCGCCGACGTGCGGCCGCTGGTGCGGCTGAGCGTCACCGTCATCGCCGAACAGGACGGCCGCCGCGAAGTGGGTTCCGGTGGCGGCGGTGGCCGCTTCGGCCTCGGCTACTTCCAGGACACGCAGATCGAAGCCTATGTGCAGCAGGCCGTCAACGCCGCGCTGACGAACCTGGAAAGCCGCCCGCTGCCAGCCGGCGAGATGACGGTCGTGCTCGGGCCCGGCTGGCCCGGCGTGCTGCTGCACGAAGCGGTGGGCCATGGCCTGGAAGGCGATTTCAACCGCAAGGGTTCGTCCACCTTCGCCGGCCGCATCGGCCAGCGCGTAGCGGCCAAGGGCGTGACGGTGCTCGACGACGGCACCCTGCCCGACCGCCGCGGTTCGCTCAACATCGACGACGAAGGCCATGTCTCGCAGCGCAACGTGCTGATCGAGGACGGCATCCTGAAGGGTTACATCCAGGACAGCCTGAACGCGCGACTGATGGGCGTCAAAGCCACCGGCAACGGCCGCCGCGAGAGCTACGCCCACCTGCCGATGCCACGCATGACCAACACCTACATGCTGGCCGGCGACAAGCCCAAGGAAGAGATCATCGCGTCGATCAAACGCGGCCTCTACGCCACCAACTTCGGCGGCGGCCAGGTCGACATCACCAGCGGCAAGTTCGTCTTCTCGGCAAGCGAGGCCTTCTGGGTCGAAAACGGCAAGATCCTCTACCCGGTGAAAGGTGCCACCATCATCGGCAACGGGCCCGAGGCGATGACCCGCGTCAGCATGATCGGCAACGACCTCGAACTCGACACTGGCGTCGGTGTCTGCGGCAAGGAAGGCCAGAGCGTGCCGGTGGGCGTGGGCCAGCCGACGCTGCGCATCGAGCGGCTCACGGTCGGCGGCACCGCCTGAGCATGGCGGTCACGCTCGCCGACATCCAGGCCGCCGCGGCCCGCCTGGCCGGCCATGTGCTGGACACACCCTGCGTCGAAAGCAAGACACTCGGCCAGATCGTCGGCGCCCAGGTTTTCCTGAAGTTCGAGAACCTGCAGTTCACCGCCTCGTTCAAGGAGCGTGGTGCGCTGAACAAGCTGCTGGCGCTGGCCGACCAAGGCGTCAAAGGCGTGGTCGCCGCATCGGCCGGCAACCATGCCCAGGGTGTGGCGCACCACGCGCAGCGCCTGGGCATGCGCGCGGTGATCGTGATGCCGCTGCACACGCCGACGGTGAAGGTCGAACGCACCCGCGGCTTCGGCGCCGAGGTGCTGCTGCATGGCGAGACCTTCGACGAAGCACGCGAGCAGGCGCTGCGGGTGGCGGCCGAACAAGGCCTGACGTTTGTGCACCCCTTCGACGACGAACTCGTCATCGCCGGCCAGGGCACCATCGGGCTGGAGATGCTGCGCGCCCAGCCCGAGCTCGACACGCTGGTCATCGCGGTCGGCGGCGGTGGCCTCATCAGCGGCATCGCCACCGCGGTGCGGGCGCTGCAGCCCGGCATGCAAATCATCGGCGTGCAGACAGCGCGTTTCCCGGCGATGGTCAACACCATCAAGGGCACGGCGCATCCGCAAGGCGCGAGCACCATCGCCGAAGGCATCGCGGTCGGCCAGCCGGGGCAGATCACACGCGAGATCATCCGCCGCCATGTCGACGACCTGGTGCTCGTCGACGAAGGCGACATCGAGCAGGCCATCGTGATGCTGCTCGAGATCGAGAAGACGCTCGTCGAAGGCGCGGGCGCGGCCGGTCTCGCGGCGCTGCTGAAAGACCCGGCGCGGTTTGCCGGCAAGAAGGTCGGCCTGGTGCTGTGTGGCGGCAACATCGACCCGCTGCTGCTGGCCGCCATCCTGGAACGCGGCATGGTGCGCGCCGGCCGGCTGGCACGCATCCGCGTCGCGGCACGTGACACGCCGGGCGTGCTGGCGCGCATCACCGGCATCGTTGCCGAAGCCGGCGCGAACATCGACGAAGTGCATCACCAGCGCGCGTTCTCGACGCTCTCGGTGCAGAGCGTCGAAGTCGAACTCGTGCTGCAGACGCGCAACCGCGCGCATGTGCAGGACGTGGTGCAGCGGCTGACGGCCGCGGGGCTGGAAGCGAAGACCGACTGATGCCGCGGCGGCATGCTACATTCCAGGCCATGCGTTTCGCTGCTGTCTATTTTGCGTACTTTTGGTTCTCGCACCGCTCGGCGGCTGGAGAGGCAAACGCGTAGACGACAGAATCGCGAAGCACACCCAGACCAACCGCCGGCAGCCCCGGCGGTTTTTTTATGCCTGTTCGAAGCACCACCCAAGGAAGCCCGTCATGAGCCCGAAGTCCGTCACCGCCGCCGATGGCCGCCTCGCACTCAGCGAAAAGACCAGCCAGACCGACGACCAGCGCATTCGCGATGTCACGCCGCTGCCGCCGCCCGAGCACCTGATCCGCTTCTTCCCGATCGCCGGCACGCCGGTGGAGACGCTGGTCTCGGGCACACGCTCGGCGGTTCGCAACATCATGGCCGGCAGCGACGATCGCCTGCTCGTGATCGTCGGGCCGTGTTCGATCCACGACACCGCTGCGGCGCTGGACTACGCACGCAAGCTGAAGGCCGAACGCACGAAACACGCCGGCGAGCTGGAGGTCGTGATGCGCGTGTACTTCGAGAAGCCACGCACCACCGTCGGCTGGAAGGGATTGATCAACGACCCCTACCTCGATGAAAGCTTCCGCATCCATGAAGGGCTGCGCATCGCGCGCCAGCTGCTGGTCGACATCAACCGCCTCGGTGTGCCGGCCGGCAGCGAGTTCCTCGACGTGATCAGCCCGCAGTACATCGGCGACCTCATCGCCTGGGGTGCGATCGGCGCCCGCACGACCGAGAGCCAGGTGCACCGCGAACTGGCCTCGGGCCTGAGCGCGCCGGTCGGTTTCAAGAACGGCACCGACGGCAACATCAAGATAGCGACCGACGCGATCCAGGCCGCGGCACGTGCGCACCATTTCCTCTCCGTCCACAAGAACGGCCAGGTCGCGATCGTCGAGACCAAGGGCAACAAGGACTGCCACGTCATCTTGCGCGGCGGCAAGGAACCGAACTACGACGCTGCCAGCGTCGCCGCGGCCTGCAAGGAGATCGAGGCCGCCAAGCTGCCGTGCCGGCTGATGATCGACGCCAGCCATGCCAACAGCAGCAAGCAGCACCAGCGCCAGATCAACGTGATGCAGGACGTGGGGGCGCAGGTGGCGGCCGGCAACCGCTGCATCTTCGGCGTCATGGTCGAAAGCCACCTGCTCGGCGGGGCACAGAAGTTCACGCCGGGCAAGGACGATGCAACGGCGCTGGAGTACGGCAAGAGCATCACCGACGCCTGCATCGACTGGAACGACACGGTGGGCCTGCTCGGCGGCCTGGCCGGCGCGGTGAAAGCGCGGCGCGCCGGGCGCTGAGTCAGGCGTCCGAACGGCTCAAGCGTTCGGACTGCCAGTAGACGTCGTCGCCGCCCAGCCCGTCAAGGTTGGCGCGGTTCAGCACCCGCGCCAGCACGAAGAGCAGGTCGCTCAGCCGGTTCAGGTACTGGCGCGGCGCTTCGTTGACCTTGTCGGTGGCGGCCAGCGCCACCACCGCGCGCTCGGCGCGGCGCGCCACCGTGCGGCTGACATGCGCCAGCGCCGCGCTGCGTGTGCCGGCGGGCAGGATGAATTCCTTCAGCCGCGGCAGCGCGGCGTTGTAGTGCGCCAGCGCTTCGTCGAGCCGCAGCACCGCAGCGGGCTTGAGCAGCTCGTAGCCGGGGATCGACAACTCGCCGCCCAGGTTGAACAGCTCGTGCTGGATCACCACCAGCAGTTCGCGCACGTCGGCCGGCAGCGGCTCGGCGAGCAGCACGCCCAGCCCCGAGTTCAGCTCGTCGACATCGCCCATGGCCTGCACACGCAGGGCGTCCTTGGGCACCCGCGTGCCGTCGCCGAGGCCGGTGCTGCCGTCGTCTCCGGTGCGGGTGGCGATCTGTGTCAATCGATTGGCCATGCACGATGCTAGCAGCGGCGACAAGCGGCGTCCCACGCCGCCTTCGCGCAACGCTCAGACACATGATGTGAGCCACCGCTTCGTTGCGTAAGCCTGCCGGGCCACAGGTAAGCGGGGCAACGTGCGGAAAAAGCGCTGGTCAGCCGCCAGGGCCGAAACTCCAATGCAGCCTTCATCCACTCACTGCAGGCAGTCACCATGACGTCCCGACACCCCCGACTCACACGACAAACCCTGACCGTTCTCAGCCTCACGGCAGCCGCATTCGGCATCCAGGCACAGGGCACCACCGCACCCGACAACAAGCAGGTGGCAGCGGTCTTCAAGCGCGCCGACGCCAACCAGGACGGCAAACTCTCGCGCGAAGAAGCGGCACGCCTGCCGGCCGTGGCCGAGCGCTTCGAGATGTTCGACAAGGACAAGGATGGCGCGCTGACGCTGGAGGAATTGAGCGCCGGTATTTCGACCGCGAACACCCCGGGCAAGTAGCAAGCAGGCGGCCCGGCCATTGGCCAGCTGCCTAGAATCGGCCTTCCGCCCGAACGCGAGAAGGCCCCCATGAACGCACCCCACGACCTGCCCCTGCGCGTCGAGACCCGGCCGGTGCCGGCCGTGATGCTGGCGGCGCTGCGCGAACGTTTCGGCGAGCGCTGCTCCACCGCCACCGCGGTGCGTGAACAGCATGGCCGCGACGAGTCGCCGTTCCCGGTGACGCCGCCCGAGGTGGTGGTGTTCTGCGAAAGCACCGACGAGGTGTCGGCGGTGGTGACGCTGGCCGCCGAACATGCCGTGCCGGTCATCGCTTTCGGCACCGGCTCGTCGCTCGAAGGCCACCTGCTTGCGGTGCAAGGCGGCGTCAGCGTCGATGTCTCGCGCATGACCCAGGTGGTGCGGCTGAATGCCGAGGATCTGACGGTCACGGTGCAGGCCGGTGTCACGCGCGAGCAGGTCAACCGCGAGATCCGCGACCAGGGCTTGTTCTTCCCTATCGACCCCGGCGCCAACGCCTCGCTCGGCGGCATGGCGGCCACGCGTGCCAGCGGCACGAACGCGGTGCGCTACGGCACGATGCGCGAGAACGTGCTGGGCTTGACGGTCGTCACCGCCAGCGGCGAAGTCATCCGCACCGGCACACGCGCAAAGAAGTCCAGTGCCGGCTACGACCTGACGCGGCTGTTCGTCGGCAGCGAAGGCACGCTGGGTGTGATCACCGAGGTCACGCTCAAGCTCTATCCGCTGCCCGAGGCGGTGAGCGCGGCGATCTGCCATTTCCCCGACATCGCGGCGGCGGTGAACGCCACCATCCAGGTCATCCAGATGGGTGTGCCGATCGCGCGCTGCGAGCTGCTCGACATCAACGCCGTGCGTGCGGTGAACGCGCAGAGCAAGCTCGGCCTGCGCGAAGCGCCGATGCTGCTGATGGAATTCCACGGCAGCGCAGCCGGCGTCAAGGAGCAGGCCGAAACCGTGCAGGCGATTGCCAGCGAGATGGGCGGCGAAAACTTCGAATGGGCGAGCACGCCCGAAGAACGCACCCGGCTGTGGACCGCGCGCCACAAGGCTTACTTCGCCGGCATGAGCATGAGCCCGGGCTGCCGCACCGTCACCACCGACACCTGCGTGCCGATCTCGCGGCTGGCCGAGATCATCGAAGCCTCGGTGCGCGAGGCCGATGAGAGTGGCCTGTCGTATTACATCGTCGGCCATGTCGGCGACGGCAACTTCCACCTCGCCTACTTGGTGAAGGAAGGCGACGCCGCGCAGCGCGAAGTGGCCGAACGCCTGAGTCACCAGATGGTGACCCGGGCGATCGCGCTGGAAGGCACCTGCACCGGCGAACACGGCATCGGCCTGCACAAGATGGGCTTCCTCGTCGACGAAGCCGGCGCCGGCGCGGTGGCGGTGATGCGTCAGGTCAAGCTGGCGCTCGACCCGAAGAACATCATGAACCCGGGCAAGATCTTCGCGATGTGATGCTGGCGGGCATCACAGCACCGATCACACCGTCTTGTACTTGAAGAAGTACCCCGGCTCGCCGACCGCGTTGACGACGACGCAGATGCCCAGCTTCGGGTAGACCGCGAAACGACCGTAGGTGCCGTTCGCCGCAGCGGCGCTAGGTGCCACGGTGTTGGAGCCCGACACCGGCATGTAGTCCACCGCCCAGGTGCCCGTGCGCGCGTCGCCCGCAGCGGGTGGCGTGATGCGCATGATCTGCGTTGTGCTGCCTGAACTCATGTCCCAGGCCAGGAAGGCATTGAGCGCTGGCTCCCACTGCGGCAGGCACAGACCCGGCGACAGGCCGGTGCTCCACTGCGTGTTCAGCGCCGGGGCGCCGGTGAACGACGGGTAGGTCGCCGTCAGCCCCTTGGCATACAGCGCACCCGTGGCCGGGTCGAAGATGCCGAAGCCGCCAACGATGGTCTGGTTCAGCGGGCCGCTGCCGGTGCCGCTGTTGTCGCCGTTGCCGACCAGGATCAGGTCATGCGTCGGGCAGTAGGCCATCGAGAGGGCACCGCTGAGCCAGTAGTCGCCGCCGACTGCCGTCCAGGTGTCGGTCGTCGGGCCGCTCCACTTCCAGAACTTGTTCGAGCCGCCGGCTTCCTTCTTCCAGCCGACGTTGCGCACCGGGTCGTAACACGCCGCGTCGAAGCTGCCGTTGCCCTGCTTGTTGCTGACGCCGCTGCGGAAGGTCATCTCGCCCGTCGTCGCGTCGCTGATGTAGGGCTTCGATTCGAGCGCGCCGCCGGTGTTGGCCAGCAGGATGCCCGACATCGTGCAGATGCCGCGCCCCGGCCACATGAACTGGAAGCTCTCGGTGTGCTGCGCACGGTGGCGGCCGTTGGTGTCGACGGCGTAGATGCCACGCGCGAATTCAGTCTCGTAGTTCTCGGCCGGCAGCCCGAGCGCGCCGCTGGGCTTGTTGATGCGCTGGTAATAAGGCGTCTCGGCCTGCAGGTTCAGCGCATAGGCGGCCGCCGGGTAACCGTCGTTGTGGCCGCCGCAGTTCAGCCAGTGCAGCTTGGCGCTGCTGGGGTCGGGCACGGCGCCGCACCAGGCGGTGACGATGGACGCATGGCTGCCCGCCGTGCGCCACGGTGCCGGGCGCGGATAGTTCGGGTTGACCAGGGGGTCGTTGTCCGGGTTCAGCGCGTCCAGCGTGTTGCTCGCCGGAATCACGCCCCAGGTGTTGAGCGTCTGCGAGCGGATCCACGTTGGCAGCTGCGAGCCGTCACCGGCGCTGGGCATCGGGCGGCCGGAGATCACCGCGCCGATGTCGGGTGCAGCGCCGGTGAAGCCGTCGGTGATGCCGGGCAGCGCGACGCCGGTGTTGCGCAGACTCACGCCGGAGGCCAGCGTCCAGTCCATCGTGCCGGTGTACTCGGTCTTGTAGTCGGCGCCGAGCGTGATCACCGCTGCGAACGGGTTGCTGGTGGCGGCGACGTCCTTCGACATCAGCGGCGCCAGTGCCGACTTCGCGGCCGTCAGGCCGGTGTAGGCGCCGCGGCCGGCACCGAGCGTGATGTTCGCGCCGGTCGACGGATAGACGGCGTTGTTGTTCCAGTCCAGATTCGGCAGCGAGGCATCCCAGCGGACCACGTCGCCGGTGCCACGGTAGATGATGGCGTTGTTCTTGACCACCCAGTTGCGGTTGTTGCCCGACGCCGAGGCGTAGAAGCCGAACCCGGTGGCGCTGGTGGTGCGCAGGAACGTGTTGTTCAGGATGGCGACGTTCTGGCTCTCGCTCGTCGGCTTGATCGGGCCGCGTGTCGTGTTGGCGACGAGGTTGCGGAAGAAGTAGATCGGGCCGCCGTAGATGCCGTCGACGCTGAGGCCGGTGCCGGCGTTCTTCACCGTGCAGTCGTAGATCGCGCAGTTGCCGGTGGAGTCGTCGAGTTCGGCGAAGTCGTCGCCGGTTCGGTCGCAGGCGACGCGGAACATGAACGTGGCGACGCTGAAGAAGACACCGCGCGACGATTCGATCTTGAACGTGTCGCCGTGGCCGGTGATGCTGCTGTCGAAGAAGCAGTTGCCCTGGCCCGGGCCGGACACGCCGTCGTCGTTCCAGGTGTAGTTCGGGCCGCCCGACGCCGGGTTGATCTCGTAGGTCTTGGCCCAGGTGTTGTTGCCGACGATCGTGCAGTTGTAGACCAGCCGGCCGACGACAGGCTCGTAGGCCTTGCAGAAGCGGTCGAAGCCCTTCGCCGTGAGGTTGCGGATGGTCGCGTTGGTCTGCGGCGCGGCGAGGCCGGTAGAGAAAACGATGGCGCCGCTGCTGGCGTCTGTGCCGCTGTCCACACCGCTGCCCTGCAGCGTCATGTTTTCAAGCACCACGTGCGAGGCGGCCCACATCAGGGCGATGCCGCTGGGCGCATTGATGACCACCCCGGTGCGCGACGCGCCCCGGATGTAGATGGGCGCAGCGGCGCTGCCGCTGCGGGCTTCGGCCAGCGTGAACGGGGCGTAGGTGCCGGCCGCCAGCTCCAGGCAGTCGCCGGGCACCAGCGTCGCCAGTTGCGACGCCAGCGTCGCCGGCGTCGCCGTCTTGTTGGCAGCGGGGGCCGCAGCCGGCAGTGCGCGCGTTGCGCGGGTGCCGGTGGCTGTCGATGTCGCCTGGCCCGGTTCGGTGACGCTGAGCCGGATGTCGTAGGTCGACCCGGACGCCAGGCCGAAGATGCAGCCGGCGAAGGCGTCGACGATACCGGCAGGCGCGCCTGCCGGCAGCGTGGCGACCTCGACCTTGAACAGGTTCCCGGCGCTGAGCCAGGTGCTGGTTCCGGTCGGCTTGTACTCGGCAAGCACCGTCGTGCCCGCGGCGACCGTGCGCGTCAACGGCGCACGGATGCTGATCTGTTCGGGAGTCTGGGCGTCGAAGGCCAGCGTGAGCGGAGCCGTCGGCGCGGGCGCCGGCGCCGGCGCGGGGGCCGGTGCCGGTATCGGTAGCGGCTCGGTGGGCTTCGGCCGCGGCCTGCGCCACAGCGCCTGCTGGTCGGTCGTCTCGGCCGCTGTCTCTTCCGTACTTGTCTCGCCACCGCCGCAACCTGTGAGTGCAGCCAGCCCAGCACTGCTCACCGTGCTGCGCAAAAACATCCGTCTCTTCATGTCTCGTTCGCGCGAAAGCGCCTCAAATCGCCGTTACCACCGACGATTCGGCAGCTCTCTGGCAGCACGGAACCTTCTGCGCTGCTTACGACAAGGCTGCTTCAGTCCGAGACCCAACTGTGCCGACGAACGCGACTATCAGGTGTCAGCATTAGCGTCAATAGGTATTCTAGGGATACACCCCCTGAATAGGGGGGTCTGTTTGGGCGATCGAAGCGCTGAGACCAGCTCACGACGCACCAACACGGCGCAACTTGCCATGATAGCGTTGTGGTTTATTCAGAATCCCGCTGCCAACACCGGCGGGTGTTGAAAAGCACCGCAAAGCGCTCCCGCGCTGCGATGCTTCGCCAGAAATGACGCCGCAACCGTCAGGTCGGCGCCGGCACCATCCAGCGTTTGGTCACGTCGCCCTTGGCGTTGGTGCTTTCCAGATGCACGCCGAAGCCCCAAAGCCTGGATACATGTTTCAACACTTCGGTGGCCGTGTCGTGCAGCGGCCTGTCGTTGTGCTGGAAGTGGCGCAGCGTCAGGCTGCGGTCGCCGCGCAGGTTGACGTTCCAGACCTGGATGTTGGGTTCGCGTGAACCCAGGTCGTACTGGTGCGACAGCGCTTCGCGCACACGCCGGTAGCCGGCGTCGTCGTGGATCGCGCTGACCTCAAGCTCGCTCTGCGCTTCGTCGTCGGTGATGGCAAACAGGCGGAAGTCGCGCATCAGCTTCGGGCTCAGGTACTGGCCGATGAAACTCTCGTCCTTGAAGTTGCGCATCGCCTGGTCCAGCGCCGGCAGCCAGGGCGTGCCGGCGATGTCGGGGAACCAGCGCCGGTCTTCCTCGGTGGGTTTGTCGCAGATGCGCTTGATGTCGTTGTACATCGCGAAGCCGAGCGCGTACGGGTTGATGCCGCTGTAGGCCTTGTGCCCCACCGGCGGCTGGTAGACGACGTTGGTGTGCGACTTCAGCCACTCGATCATCACGCCGTCGGTGAGGTAACCGTCGTCGTACATCGTGTTCAGCAGCTTGTAGTGCCAGAACGTGGCCCAGCCCTCGTTCATCACCTGGGTCTGGCGCTGCGGGTAGAAGTACTGCGCCACCTTGCGCACGATGCGCACGATCTCGCGCTGCCAGGGTTCGAGCAGCGGCGCGTTCTTCTCGATGAAGTACAGCAGGTTCTCCTGCGGTTCATCGGGGAAACGCTTCAGTTCCTTCTCGGCCGCGTCCTTGTCGGCACGGCGCGGCAGCGTGCGCCAGAGGTCGTTGACCTGCTGCTGCGCATAGGCTTCGCGGTCCTTGCGGTCGGCGAGTTCCTGCGCCAGGCTCTTGCGGCTGGGGCGGCGGTAGCGGTCGACACCGTGGTTGGCCAGCGCGTGGCAGCTGTCGAGGAAGGTCTCGACCGCGTCGAGGCCGTGTTTTTCCTCGCAGGCGCTGACGTAGTTCTTCGCGTAGACCAGGTAGTCGATGATCGACGCCGCGTCGGTCCACATGCGGAACAGGTAGTTGCCCTTGAAGAAGCTGTTGTGGCCGTAGGCAGCGTGCGCGATGACGAGCGCCTGCATCGCCATCGTGTTCTCCTCCATCAGGTAGCTGATGCAGGGGTTGGAGTTGATGACGATCTCGTAGGCCAGCCCCATGTGGCCGCGTTTGTAGTTCTTCTCGGTCGAGATGAACTCCTTGCCGTAGCTCCAGTGGCGGTAGTTCACCGGCATGCCGACGCTGGCGTAGGCATCCATCATCTGCTCGGCGGTGATGATCTCGAGCTGGTTCGGATAGGTGTCGAGGCCGAAACGTTCGGCGGTGGCCTTGATGATGCGGTGGTAGGTTTCGACGAGCTCGAACGACCAGTCGCTGGGGCCGGGCAAGGGCTCGCCCGGGCGCGCCCCCGCAGGCAAGGGCTCTTCAAGTGCGGCCACGGTGCGATTTTTCATGCTGCCTTCGCCCCTTCCTTCTTGAACAGGTCACGGAACACCGGGTAGATCTGGTCGGCGCTGGTTGCCTTGCGCATCGCGAAGTGGCGGTGTGTTTCCTGCAGGTGGGTGTACTCCTCCCACAGGTTCTGCTCTTCCTCGGCCACCTGCACGTAGGCGTAGTAGCGGCAGAGCGGCAGCAGCTTGTCGCCCAGCAGTTCGCGGCAGCGGCCGCTGTCGTGGTGCCAGTTGTCGCCGTCGCTGGCCTGGGCGCCGTAGATGTTCCACTCGGCCGGGTTGTAGCGCGCCTTGATGATGTCTTCCATCAGTACCAGCGCGCTGCTGACCACGGTGCCGCCGGTTTCGCGGGCGTGGAAGAAATTCTGTTCGTCGACTTCCTGCGCCTGCGTGTGGTGGCGGATGAAGACGAGGTCGATCTTCTCGTAGTGCCGCGTCAGGAACAGGTAGAGCAGGATGAAGAAACGTTTGCTCAGTTCCTTGCGGCCTTCGTCCATCGAGCCCGAGACGTCCATCAGGCAGAACATCACCGCCTTGCTGGTGGGCACCGGCACCTTGACGCGGCTGCGGAACCGCAGGTCAATGGGGTCGAGGAATGGAATGCGTTCGACACGCCCGCGCAGCGCAGCGATCTCGGCTTCGAGCGCCTCGATCTCGCGTTTGGCGATCTCGTCGCCCGGCTTGAAGGCCTCTTGCAGCGCCAACAGCTGCGCTTCCATCTCGCGAATCTCGCGCCGGCTACCGGCGCCCAGCGCAATGCGGCGGCCGAGTGCGCCGCGCATCGAGCGCACGACGGCCAGGTTGCTGGGCGTGCCGTCGTTCGTGAAACCGGCGCGGTGGCTCTTCCACTCGGGCACTTCGGCGAGCTGCGTTCGCACCAGGTGCGGCAAGGCCAGGTCCTCGAAGAAGACCTGCATGAACTCTTCCTTGCTCAGGCTGAAGACGAAGTCGTCCTCGCCTTCGCCGTCCTGCCCGGCCTGGCCGCTGCCGCTGCCCTGGCCACCGCCGCCTTTGGGGCGCTCGATCTTGTCGCCGCGGATGTAGTCCTGGTTGCCCGGGTGCACGATCTCGCGCATGCCACCCTGGCCATGGCCGAATACCGGTTCGGTCAGGTCGCGCTTGGGAATGTGGATGTCTTCGCCACGCTCGATGTCGCGGATGCCGCGGCCGTCGATCGCACGTTTCACCGCCTCGCGGATCTGCTCCTTGTGGCGGCGCAGGAACCGTTCGCGGTTGCCGATGGACTTGTTCTTGCCCGCCAGCCGGCGATCGATGATGGCTTGCATGCGTTCCCTCGTCGTGGGTTGCTTCAGCTGGACTTGCGGACTCTCAAGTACCACTCGCACAGCAGGCGCACCTGCTTGCTGGTGTAGCCCTTGTCGACCATGCGGGTCACGAAGTTCTCGTGTTTCTTCGCTTCGTCGGCGCTGGCCTTGGCGTTGAAGCTGATCACCGGCAGCAGCTCTTCGGTGTTCGAGAACATCTTCTTCTCGATGACTGTCCTCAGCTTCTCGTAGCTCGTCCAGACCGGGTTCTTGCCCTGGTTGTTGGCACGCGCGCGCAGCACGAAGTTGACGATCTCGTTGCGGAAGTCCTTCGGGTTCGCGATGCCGGCAGGCTTCTCGATCTTCTCGAGCTCGCCGTTCAGGCTGACGCGGTCGAAGACCTCGCCGGTGTCGGTGTCGCGGTACTCGTGGTCCTGGATCCAGTAGTCGGCGTACGTGACATAACGGTCGAAGATGTTCTGTCCGTATTCGGAGTAGCTCTCCAGGTACGCGGTCTGGATTTCCTTGCCGATGAACTCGGCATAACGCGGTGCCAGGGCTTCCTTGATGAAACCGACGTACTTGGTCTCGGTTTCCGGCGGGAACTGCTCACGTTCGATCTGCTGCTCCAGCACGTACATCAGGTGCACCGGATTGGCGGCGACCTCGGCGCTGTCGAAGTTGAACACCTTGCTCAGGATCTTGTAGGCGAAGCGGGTGCTGATGCCGCTCATGCCTTCGTCGACACCAGCGTAGTCGCGGTACTCCTGGTAGCTCTTGGCGCGCGGGTCGGTGTCCTTCAGGTTCTCGCCGTCGTAGATCAGCATCTTGCTGTACAGGCTGCTGTTCTCGGGCTCCTTCAGCCGCGTCAACATCGCGAACTGGCTCATCATCTTCAGCGTGCCCGGCGCGCAGGTGGCGCTGGCCAGCGACGAGTTGCGCAGCAGTTTCTCGTAGATGTGGATCTCTTCGGAAACCCGCAGGCAGTACGGCACCTTGACGATGTAGATGCGGTCGAGGAAGGCCTCGTTGTTCTTGTTGTTGCGGAAGGCCTTCCACTCGCTTTCGTTGCTGTGTGCCAGCACGATGCCGTCGAAGGGAATCGCGCCGAAACCTTCGGTGCCCTTGAAGTTGCCTTCCTGGGTGGCCGTCAGCAGCGGGTGCAGCACCTTGATCGGCGCCTTGAACATTTCGACGAATTCCAGCAGGCCCTGGTTCGCCAGGCACAGGCCGCCGCTGTAGCTGTAGGCGTCGGGGTCGTCCTGCGAATAACTTTCGAGCTTGCGGATGTCGACCTTGCCGACCAGCGAGCTGATGTCCTGGTTGTTCTCGTCGCCCGGCTCGGTCTTGCTGATGCCGATCTGCTTGAGGATGCTGGGGAAACGCTTGACGACCTTGAACTGCCGGATGTCGCCGCCGTACTCTTCGAGCCGCTTCACGGCCCAGGGGCTGAGGATGCGGTTGAGGTAACGGCGCGGGATGCCGTATTCCTTCTCAAGGATCGGGCCGTCTTCGACCGCGTCGAACAGCCCCAGCGGGCTTTCGTTCACCGGGCTGCCCTTGATGGCGTAGAACGGCACTTCCTGCATCAGCTGCTTCAGCCGTTCGGCGATGCTGCTCTTGCCGCCGCCCACCGGGCCCAGCAAGTACAGGATCTGCTTCTTTTCTTCCAGGCCTTGCGCGGCATGGCGGAAGTAGCTCACCACCTGCTCGATGGAGTCTTCCATTCCGTAGAACTCGGCGAAGGCCGGGTAGACCTTGATCACCTTGTTCGCGAAGATGCGCGACATGCGCGGGTCGTTGCGCGTGTCGATGCTGGTCGGCTCGCCGATGGCCTTGAGCATGCGCTCGGCGGCGGTGGCATAGGCAAGCGGGTTGCGCTTGCAGTCGGCGAGATAGTCCTCGAGGGAGATCTCTTCCGAACTCAAGCGCTCGTAGCGCGCCTTGAGGTTGCTGATCACGTCCATGCGGGCTCCTGGTCAGTGAAGGCGGCGACCTGAAGGCTCGTGGCCCCCTGCGTCGCGCCTGGGAAGTTCTGATGAAGTCCCGGCTGCACAGGCCCAGGCTCCATCAGAGCTTTCCGTCTTACCAGTGGCGCAAGTGCTTAGTCGCCATGGAGTCAGCTTCGTTCATTCTGCGCCCATGTGCTGCGAAATGAGAACCGCCTTTGGCCGTCAATTCGAGACAGACCCCACAGTCGACATCGGTGCATCGTGAGCAAGAGCCGTGCCTTCAGCGCTTCATGTGCGCGCGGCCCCTTCGGCACACAACGCACCATCGCAGTGTCCGGCTGACTGCCAGGGTCACCAAGGCGTCGATGAACTGCAACTGCTGCCAGCATTGCAGCAGCGTACCGCAGCTTCAGCCGCCCGGCACGCCCAGGCGTTCGAGCAGGCCGTTGAGGCCGTCGAGCGAATCGAAGGCGATCGCGATCTCGCCCTGTTCGCCGCGTTTGGTACGGCGCTTGACACGGATTTCCACCGCGGCCGCCAGTAGGTCGGCAAGCTGTTCTTCCAGCCGCACCAGGTCGCGTGTGCGCTGCGGCTTGGCGGCCGGCGCGCTGCTGCGGCGCGCAGCGCTCATCGCTTTGGCGACCAGCTTTTCGGCTTCACGCACGCTCAGTTGGCGCGCCGCGATCACGTTGGCCGACATCACCTGCTGCGCCGCGTCCAGCGCCAGCAGCGCACGGGCGTGGCCCATGTCCAGGTCGCCGGCGAGCAGCATCTGCTGCACCGGCTCGGCCAGGTTCAGCAAACGCAGCAGGTTGCTCGCGGCGCTGCGTGAACGGCCCACCGCCTGCGCCGCCTGTTCATGCGTCAGCTGGAACTCGCTCACCAGGCGCTGCAGGCCCTGCGCTTCTTCAAGCGGGTTGAGGTCTTCGCGCTGGATGTTCTCGATCAGCCCCATCACCGCTGCGGCTTCGTCGGGCACCGGCTTCACGAGCACCGGCACACTGTCCAGGCCTGCCAGCTTCGCAGCGCGGAAACGGCGTTCGCCGGCGATGATCTCGTAGCGGCCACCGTCGACCGGGCGCACGAGGATGGGCTGCATGATGCCCTGGCCCTTGATGCTCTCGGCCAGCTCGTAGAGCGAGCCTTCGTCCATGCGCGTGCGTGGCTGGTATTTGCCGGGCTGCAGCATGTCGAGCTTCAGCGACGTCGGCGGGCCGTCGGCGGCCGGCGTGTCGCTGACCTTGGGGCCGAGCAGCGCTTCGAGCCCGAGGCCGAGGCCTTTTGGTTTTTTGGTGACCATGCTGGGGATTGTCACCGACCCAGCTGCTGCAGCCGGGCGCGGCCGGCGGGCCAGTCGCCGAGACCGGACTCGCCGTTGACGTGGCCGCACGCGCCGACGCTGTGCGCCGCAGCACCCCAGGCCGCGGCCATCGCGCGGGCGCGCTCGGGGCTGGCGAAGGGGTCGTCGTCGCTGCAAAGCAGCGTTGCCGGGAACGGCAGCGGCGCCATCACGGCCGGCCGCCAGCGCAGCACCGGGTCGGGCAGGTCGGCGCGCTCCAGGTCGGGCGGCGCGACCAGCAGCGTGCCTTGCACACGCGCGCCGTGCTGCGAATGGGCGGCCCAGGCGGCCACCAGATGGCAACCCAGGCTGTGCGCCACCAGCAGTGCCGGGCGGTCGTCGGCTTGCAGCACCTCGTCGAGCCGTGCCATCCAGTCGCCGCGGCGTGGCCATAACCAGTCGGCCTGCTCGACACGTTCGTCGCCGTACAGCGCCTCCCAGCGGCTTTGCCAGTGCGCCGGGCCCGAATTCAGCCAGCCCGGCAATTGCAGAACACGACACGATCCTTCCATCGTCTTGCCTTATCCTTCAGGGTTTTCCAGGCATTGTGCGTGAGAGGCCAAGTGATGAGCCACACCGTTTTTGTCGACGGCCAGGAAGGCACGACCGGCCTGCGCATCCACGAGTACCTGGCCCAGCGCCGCGACATCGAAGTGCTGCGCATCGCGCCCGAGCTGCGCAAGGACGCGGCCGAACGCGCCCGCCTGCTCAACGCCGCCGACGTGGCCTTCCTCTGCCTGCCCGACGCCGCCGCCCGCGAAGCGGTGGCGCTGGTGAACAACCCGCGCACCTGCGTCATCGACGCCAGCACCGCGCACCGCACCTTGCCCGGCTGGGTCTTCGGTCTGCCCGAACTGGCGCCCGAGCAGCGCGAGCGGCTGCGCGCCGCCAAGCGCATCGCCAACCCGGGCTGCCATGCCAGCGCCTTCATCCTGCTGCTGCGGCCGCTGGTCGACGCCGGGCTGGTGCCGGCAACGCTGCCGATCAGCGCCACGTCGATCACCGGTTATTCGGGCGGCGGAAAGAAGATGATCGAGCAGTATGAAAAAGCTGAGCAAACGAGAGAGCCCGCGCTCACTTCACCACGGCCATACGGGCTGACGCTGGCGCACAAACATGTGCCCGAGATGATGGCGCACACGGGGCTGACGGCGCGGCCGATGCTGATGCCGATCGTCAGCAACTTCTACAAGGGCTTGTCGGTGACGGTGCCGCTGCACCTGTCGCAACTGCCGGCCGGCACGTCCGCTGAGAGCATCCAGCGTGCCTTCGAGGCACGCTACGCCGGCGAGCCGTTCATTCGCGTGATGCCGTTGCGCGATGCCGCGACGCTGGAAGGCGGCTACTTCGACGTGCAAGGCGCCAACGACACCAACCGCGTCGACCTGTTTGTCTTCGGCAGCGACACCCAGGTGCTGGTGATGGCGCGGCTGGACAACCTGGGCAAGGGCGCCAGTGGCGCCGCGGTGCAGGCGATGAACGTGCACCTGGGCATGGCCGAAGGCCTGGGCCTCTAGACGTTCAGCCGGCGCTTCACCCGGCGCTTCAGGCCGCCGGCAGCTGCCGGTAGTGATAGCGGTAGGCCTCGGCGAAGCCCAGCCGTTCGTAGATGCGGCGGGCGCCGTGGTTGTCGTGCTCCACCTGCAGGTAGCCGACACGCCCGCCCTGCGCCACCGCCAGCGCCAGCAGATGCCGGCACAGCAATGTCGCCAGGCCCTGGCCACGTGCCGTGTCGCGGGTGAACACGTCGTAGAGGCCCACCAGTTCGGCTTCGCGCGCGAACTGGCCGCAGGCCAGCACCTCGCCGTCGCCATCACGCCGGATCGCAAAGCCGTGGTACGGCACCGGCGACAGCGCCAGGCGTTGTGCATGAGCAGCCCGCTGTTCTGGCGGTGAACCACGCAGCGCGCCGACCGTTTCCGCGTAAGCGGCGCCATCGAGCCCCGCCCAGTGCAGGCCGGCGGGCATCGGCGGCGGCACCTCGGCCGGCAGTGCCGGGTGGACCATCACGCGCGTGTCGTCCAGCATGCCCAGGCCCAGCGCAGCGAGTTCGCCGTCCAGGCCCGCCGGCTGCGTGAAGCGCGTGATGCGCACCACCATCGGCAGGCCGGCTTCGCGGTAGGCGGTTTCGCACAGGCTCAGCTTCTGTTCCAGCGGCAGGTAGCCCGGCGCCACGGCGTTGATGCAGCGCGCACGTTTGGCCTTGCCGGGCGACAGGCGCACGAGCCAGCCGTCCATCCAGCGCTGCTGGGGTGGTGCGCTGGCGTTCAGGCTGGCGTCTTCGATGCGCGAGAGCAGCGTGTCATCCAAGGCGCACCACCATTTCGCGGGCGAATTCGACGAAGGCCTGAGCGCCCTTGGACGCCGGGTCGAAGGTGACGCCCGGCTGGCCATAACTCGGCGCTTCGGCCAGGCGCACGTTGCGCGGAATCACGGTGTTGAACACCTTGTCGCCGAAGTGCGCCTTGATCTGTTCACTCACCTGCTGCTGCAGCGTGATGCGGGGGTCGAACATCACCCGCAGCAGACCGATGATCTGCAGGTCGGTGTTGAGGTTGGCGTGCACCTGCTTGATGGTGTTGACCAGGTCCGACAAGCCTTCGAGCGCGAAGTACTCGCACTGCATCGGCACGATCACGCCATGCGCAGCGCACAGGCCGTTCAGCGTCAGCAGGCTCAAGCTCGGTGGGCAATCGATGAGCACGAAGTCGTAGTCGCCCTGCACAGCCTGCAGCGCCAGCTTCAGGCGTTTTTCTCGGCGCTCCAGTTCCACCAGCTCGACCTCGGCGCCGGCGAGTTCGCGGTTCGCGCCGAGAACGTCGTAGCCGCCATGCGGGCTGGGCTGGCGCGCTTCGGCAATGGCGGCGGATTCGAGCAGCACGTCATAAACGCTGAGCGGCAGCGAGCGTTTGTCGACACCCGATCCCATCGTCGCGTTGCCCTGTGGGTCGAGGTCGACCACCAGCACACGCCGGCCCGTCTGGGCCAGGCCGGCGGCCAGGTTCACGGTGGTGGTGGTCTTGCCGACACCGCCTTTCTGGTTGGCGATGCAGAAGGTGCGCAAGCTCATTGGGTGCCGAGTCGGATGCCGAAAGCGATGAGGAACAGGCCGGCCACGCGCTCCAGCGCGCGCGCCAAGCGCTGGTGGGCACGCACCTGGGCGCCGACCGCCTGCGCGAAGGCACACAACGTCAGGCAGTAGATGGCGGTGATGACCGCGATCGTCGCGGCCATCGCCAGGAAGGTGATGCCGCCGCGGTGCGTGGCCGGGTCGATGAAGAGCGGAAAAAACGCCATGTAGAAGACGATGGCCTTCGGGTTCAGCAGCGTGATCAGAAAGGCCTGGCGCGCGTAGTGACGCGGCTCGATGCGGATCGGCGACGCCGAGCCTGGCTTCGCGAACACCAGCTTCAGCCCGATCCACGCCAGGTAGGCGGCACCCAGGTACTGCACGCCCTTGAACCAGACCGGGTGCGCAGCCAGCAGCGCAGCGACGCCGGCCACCGCCAGCCACAGCAGCACCTGGTCACCGAGGATCACACCGGCAGTGGCGGCGGCGCCGGCACGGAAGCCGCCCTTCCCCGTCGAGGTGAGCAAGGTGAACGTGCCCGGGCCGGGCAGCGCCAGGAACAACAGGATCGCGGCGCAAAAGGCACCGTAGTCGGCAATGCCGACGAACGCTTGCATGGTTTTCTCCTCCGAGGGCCGGGTGGGAGCGTATCTCAGTTTGGTGGCGTGGCCGTTGCCAGTGGGCGCATCCAGACCAGGCAACGCTGCGCATCGAGGCCTGGCACCTGCAGTTGTTCCACGTGAAACACCTCGACCTCCGGCGGCAGCGCCGCGATCTCGTCGTCGGGCGGTTTGCCCTTCATCGCCAGCCAGACACCCGCGGGCGCAAGCAAGTCGCGTGTGAGCCGCGTGAAGTCGGCCAGCGACGCAAAAGCCCGCGACGTCACCACGTCGAACGGTGCTGCCCGCAGTTGTTCGACCCGCGCGTGTTCGCCATGCAGGTTGGGCAGCTGAAGCGCAGCCGCCACCTGGCGGATGAACGCGGCCTTCTTGCCTACGGTGTCGACGCAGGTCACGTCCAGCCCGGGCAGCATCACCGCAACCACCACACCCGGCAGGCCGCCACCGCTGCCGACATCGAGCAAGCGGCCTTGCGCTCGGTGCTGCTGCAGCGGCGGCATCAGCGCCAGGCAGTCGGCCAGATGCTGCGTCAGCATCTGCGCCGGGTCGCGCACCGCTGTCAGGTTGTAGGTGGCGTTCCAGCGCTGCAGCAGGGCCAGGTAGGCCAGCAACGCCGCCGCCTGCGCGGCAGTCGGCCGCAAGCCCAGCGGCGCGCAGATCGCGTCCAGCGCTGCGCTCAAGCAGCCTCGTCCTGCGACAGACCCGCGGCGGCGAAACCCTGGATGCGCTTCTTCTTCAGGTGCACCAGCAGCAGCGAGATCGCTGCCGGCGTCACACCCGAGATGCGCGACGCCTGGCCCAGCGTTGCTGGCCGGTGGCGCAGCAGCTTCTGCCGCACTTCGAACGACAAGGCCGTCACCTGCCCGTAGTCCAGCTCGGCCGGCAACGGCATGCCTTCGAAGTGCGCGGCCCGTTCGACTTCGTCGTTCTGCTTGTCGATGTAGCCGGCGTACTTGATGCCGATTTCGGCCTGCTCGATCACCGCATCGGCTTCAGCAGCGCCGAACTCGGCGCGCAATGTTTCACGTGAAACAGCGTCGGGCACCTGCGCGACAGCCGCCAGCGCCCAGGCCTGGTCGAAACCGATGCCGGGCCGGCGCAGCAGGTCGGCCAGGTTGTATTCATGCTCCAGCGCCTTGCCGACCAGCCGTTCGGCATCGGCCGCTGGCACCGTCGCCGGCCGCACCCAGGTGGCACGCAGGCGCTGCAGCTCGCGTTCGAGCCGTTCGCGTTTGCGGCTGAACGCCGCCCAGCGAACATCGCCGACAAGGCCCAGCTCCCGGCCCATCTCGGTGAGCCGGAGGTCGGCGTTGTCTTCGCGCAGCTGCAGCCGGAATTCGGCGCGGCTGGTGAACATGCGGTACGGCTCGGTCACACCCTTGGTGACGAGGTCGTCGACCAGCACACCGAGATACGCCTGGTCGCGGCGCGGCAGCCAGGGCGCGCGCCCCTGCACCTGCAGCGCGGCGTTGAGGCCGGCAAACAGCCCCTGCGCCGCCGCCTCTTCGTAGCCGGTGGTCCCGTTGATCTGACCGGCGAAAAACAAGCCCTGCACGGCCCGCGTCTCGAACGCGTTGCTCAGCTCACGCGGGTCGAAGTAGTCGTATTCGATCGCGTAACCCGGCCGCAGGATGTGCGCGTTCTCCAGCCCCGCCATCGAGCGCACCGCGGCCAGCTGCACATCGAACGGCAACGAGGTCGAGATGCCGTTCGGATAGAACTCGTGTGTGGTCAGCCCCTCGGGTTCGAGAAAGATCTGGTGCGAGTTCTTGTCGGCAAAGCGGTTGACCTTGTCTTCGATGCTCGGGCAATAACGCGGACCCACACCTTCGATGACGCCGGTGAACATCGGGCTGCGGTCGAAGCCGCTCTTGATGATGGCGTGCGTCTTCTCGTTGGTGTGCGTGATCCAGCACGGCAGTTGTTGCGGGTGCTGCGCGGCGTTGCCGAGGAAGCTGAACACCGGCACCGGGTCCAGGTCGCCGGGCTGTTCCTGCAGTTTGGAAAAATCGATCGAACGTCCGTCCAGCCGCGGCGGCGTGCCGGTCTTGAGCCGGCCTTGCGGCAGCTTCAGTTCCTTCAGCCGCGCCGACAGGCTGACCGCCGGCGGATCGCCAGCCCGGCCGGCGCTGTAGTTCTGCAGCCCGACATGGATGCGGCCGTCGAGGAATGTGCCCGCCGTCAGCACCACAGCGCGGGCGCGAAAACGCAGGCCCACCTGCGTGACGGCACCGACGACACGGTCGCCTTCGAGGATCAGATCGTCCACCGCTTGCTGGAACAGCCACAAGTTCGGCTGGTTCTCCAGCCGGCGCCGGACGGCGGCCTTGTAGAGCACGCGGTCGGCCTGCGCACGTGTGGCACGCACGGCAGGACCCTTGCTGCCATTGAGGATCCGGAACTGGATGCCGGCTTCGTCGGTGGCCTCGGCCATCGCACCGCCGAGCGCGTCGATCTCCTTGACGAGATGGCCCTTGCCGATGCCGCCGATCGACGGGTTGCAGCTCATCTGCCCCAGCGTCTCGATGTTGTGCGTGAGCAGCAGCGTGCTGCAGCCCATGCGGGCGGCGGCCAAGGCGGCTTCGGTGCCGGCATGGCCACCACCGACCACGATCACGTCGAACGACTGCGGATGGAACATAAGTCGCTGATTTTACGGCGCCACCCGCTCGTCGTTGTGGGCGCTAGCATCTGCCCCCATGGACTGCCGCCCGGGCTGCGCCGCCTGCTGCATCGCGCCTTCGATCACCTCTGCCATCCCGGGCATGCCGAACGGCGAGCCGGCGGGCGAACGCTGCGTGCAGCTCGACGAAAACGAGCGCTGCCGCCTGTTCGGCCGCCCCGAGCGCCCGGCGGTCTGCGGCTCGCTGCGGCCCAGCGCCGAGATGTGCGGGCCGTCGCGCACGCACGCACTGCGCTGGCTGACGCTGCTGGAAACCGAGACGCGCACCTGACAGTGGGCGCTTACTGCATTGGTGCTGCTGTCGTCACACTGCGCAAGTCCTGCGCCACCCGGCCATCGTGCAGCGCGATCACACGTCCGGCCGAGGCGATCGTCTCCGGCCGGTGGGCGACGATCACCCGCGTCAGCGCGAGCTGCCGCACAGCCTGGTTGACGACCCGTTCACGCTCGACATCGAGCGAACTCGTGGCCTCGTCCAGCAGCAGGATCTTCGGCCGTTTGTAGAGCGCGCGCGCCAGCAGGATGCGCTGCTTCTGCCCGCCCGACAGTGCAGCGCCCATGTCGCCGATCAGCGTGTGGTAGCCCATCGGCATGACGTCGATCTCGTCGTGCACCGCGGCGACGCGGGCACACTGCTCCACCCAGGCGCGGTCGGGGCCCGCATCGAAGAACGCGATGTTGTCGGCGATCGAGCCCGAGAACAGCGGCTCGTCCTGCATCACCACGCCGACCATCTCGCGCCAGCCGCGCAGGCCCACACGCCCCAGCGGCACGCCGCCCACCAGCACCTCGCCGCTCGACGGCTCGTGGATGCCCAGCATCAGCTTCAGCAGCGTCGTCTTGCCGCAGCCCGAAGGCCCGACGATGGCCACCGACTCGCCCGGCTCGATGCGCAGGCTGACACCGCGCAGCACATCGGGCTCGCCGTCGGCATAGCGGAAATACACGTCGCGCAGCTCCAGGCTGGCCGGCAGCACACGCGCTGCGGCGGTGTCGACCCCCTGGTCGGCCTCGGGCGGCGTCAGCACGATGTCGGCCAGGCGCTCGCCTTGCAGCTTCAGCATCTTCAACGCCACCGCCTTGTCGACGAGGCCGCTGACACGGAGCGCAAACTGCTCCTTGTAGGCGAAAAACGCGAACAGCATGCCGACGCTCAACTTGCCGTCCAGGACCAGCAGCGCCCCGACGCCGATGACCGCCACCCGCTCCAGGCCGAACAGCAGCCGGTGCAGCACCACGAACATCAGCTCGAGCTTGCGGGTGCTGATGTCGGCGTTCATCGCGTCGACCACCAGGCTGGCGAAACGCGACTGGCGGTCGCCCTGGGCGTTGAACAGCTTGATCGCCTGCACGCCGCGCAGCGACTCCAGGAAATGGCTGGCCTGCTTCGATTCGAACACCAGCGTCTCTTCGGTGCTCTCGCGCAGCGGCCTGAAAAAACCCCAGCGCAGCAGCCCGTAACCCGCCACCGCAGCCAGCGCCAGTGCGGTGAGCGGCAGGCTGTAGATGGCCATCATCGCAAGCGTCAACAGCACCAGCGCACCGTCGAGCACGGCTTCGATGAAGCTGGTGGTGAGCGTCTTCTGGATCTGCTGTACCGAACCGAAACGCGACCAGATATCGCCGGCGTGGCGCTTCTCGAACCAGTCCACCGGCAGCCGCATCAGGTGTGCGAAGACGTTCACCAGCCACTGCAGGTTCAAGGTGGCCGACAGCACCAGCACGGCCCACGAACGCGCAGCGGCTGTGGCCACCTGCACCAGCACCAGCAAACCGAAGCCTATGAGCAGCGTCAACAGCAGATCGCGGTCGCCGCTGACGACCACCCCGTCGACCACCCACTGCATGAAAAACGGGCTCAGCAGCAGGAAGAGTTCGAGCGCCAGCGCCAGCACCAGAATCTGCGCCAGCGAACGTTTGAGCCCGCTCACCGGGCCCAGCAGCTGGCGCAGGCTGACCCGCTGTTTTTCGACCACCGGCGCGAAACCCGGCGCCGGCTGCAGTTCGAGCGCGACACCCGTGAAGTGGCGCGACAGTTCTTCGCGCCGCAGCCTGCGCAGCCCACGCGCCGGGTCGTGGATCAGCGCCACGCCGCGTTTGATCGACACCAGCACGACGAAGTGGTTCAGGTCCCAGTGCAGGATGCAAGGTGTCTGCAACTGGCCCAGGTCGTCGAGCTCGGCGCGCAGCGCACGCGAATGCAGCTGCAGCGCTTCGGCCATGCGCACCAGGTCGCCCAGCATCACACCCTTGGCCGACAGCGAAAAGCGCCGCCGCAGCGTCGGCAGATCGGTACGGTGGCCATGCGCCGAAGCCACCATCGCCAGGCAGGCGAGGCCACATTCGGCGGCTTCGGTCTGCAGGATCAGCGGCACGCCGCTGCGGCCGCCCAGGCCCAGGGCAGCGAACATGCCGCTCATGAACCGACTCTCACAACCGGCCCTTCAGCCCGAGCAGCGGCTCGAACAACCACTCGACGAGGCGGCGGCGTTCCAGCAGCACGTCGGCCTGCAAGCGCATGCCGGGCACCAGCGGCAGCGTTTCACCCGGCACGGGGTCGAGCGCGACGGTGATGCGGAACAGCGCCTCGCGTTGGGCCTGCTCGACCGGCAGCGACAACGCGGCCAGTTCGGCCGGCGCCAGCGGTGTGCGCGAGACCTGCACGACACGACCCGGATGGTGGCCGAACTTCTGGTACGGGAAAGCTTCGTAGCGCAGCCGAACGGCCTGATCGGCACGCACGAAGCCGACGGCGCTGGACGGTGCGTACAGATGCGCCTGCAACTTGGCGCCGGCCGGCACCAGGCTGGCCAGCGCCGACTGCGGCGACACACTCTGGCCGATGTCGGCAAACAGCGCGGTCACGGTGCCGTCCTGCGGCGCGCGGATCACCACCTGGCGCGTCGCGTCCTGCTCGGCGGCTTCGCGCGACAAGGCGGCGAGGTCGCGTGCGATGCCACCTTGTGTGCCGCGCGCCAGCAGCGGCAGGCCGCGGCGCTCGCCTTCCAGCTCGGCCTGTTCACGCGCCAGCGCCGCGCGCTGCCGCTCCAGGCCCTGCGCGGCGGCACGCAGGCCCAGCAGCTCTTCGGCCTTGGCCTGCACCTGGGCGGGCGAGATGAACTGCTCGTTGCGCAGCGATTCGAGCCGCGCATGGGCTTCGGTGGCCAGCGCCAGGCGCTGCCGCTGCAGTGCGGCTTCGGCGTCGATCTGCGCCGTTTCGTTCTGCAGCGCCAGCAGGCGGCGGTCGAGCGCGGCCTGCTGCGACGCCACCAGCAGCTGTTGCTGCTGCGCACTGTCCTGCAGGCTGCGCTGGCGTTCGTCCAGGCTGCGCTGCACCTGGGCCTGGGCCGGGCCTTCGAGTGTCGGCCGCTCCAGTGCCAGCACGAAGAGCACGTCGCCGGCACGCACCGCCTGGCCTTCGCCGACACGGCGTTCCAGCACCGTGCCGCTGGCCGAGGGCACGACGCGGATCAAACCGCGGTCGGGAACGAGCACACCGCCCACGGCAGCCTTGCGTGTGTACTGGGCCAGGCCGAGAAACACCACCAGCGCCAGCGCGAAGACCACCACGCCCGCGGTAACAAAAACCAGGCTCAGCGGCCGCACCAGCTGCACGCGCCCCAGCCACTGCTGGCTCTGTGCCTCGACGGCTTCAGGTCGGAATAGCAGGCGCATGGCGGGCCATCAAAAAAAAATGCGGACCGGCATAGCCGGCCCGCAAGCACCACGGATCTGGAGGGATGAGGCCCGTGGCGCCAAGTGGCCTAGAGTCGGATCACCAGCCGCCTCTAGGCGCAGCAACTTAAAGCAGCGACTCCTGAGCGACAACGCTGGGCGTCGCCGCCACCAACGCCCAGCCGCCGTCTTTGGGCAAGCCGCCGCCGATGAACCTGAACATCGAGGGATCAATGACTTCCGGCCCCTCGGACAACACCGATGGCAGCGGCGCCGTGTTCGACTGAGGAGGTACTGAATATGCCGTGTCTTGCATGAGAGTCTCCGGTGCTTGCGTTCACCTGCGGTACGTCGCATTGGTAACGATTGAAGCATCAGACCCTCAGAAACGGACCTGTCAGCTCTTACAGGGTTCGGCGAGTTGCCTTGCCATCAAAGCGACACGGGTCAGTAGATCAAGCCAAGGCGCAGTGCCTTCAGCACCGCTTGATGTTTGGTGACACAGCCCAGCTTGTGCATGGCGTTGTTCACGTGCAGCACCGCTGTGCGCTCACTGATGCCGAGGATGGCGCCAACCTCCCAGGCCGTCTTGCCTTCCATCGTCCAGCGCAGCGCTTCCAGTTCACGCGGCGTCAAAGCCGGACGTTCCGGCTGCGACGCCTGCGGAAGCAAGATGCGTTGTGCCGCGTCTTGTGCATGCACGGCGAACAGTTGCAGATCGGCCACGACACGCTGCAACTCCGTAGCATCTGCGGGCAGCGCCTGATCGCGGTCGACACCCAGCACAAAGTGCCTGCCTTCAGGCATGTGCAAGGCCATCGCTATGCCAGTGCGGTAACCAAAGCTCGCCTGCTCTTCCCACAGCTCGATTTCGCCAGCATCCAGATAGGTCGCCTGATTCCAGATGATCGGCACGCTGTGCCGTTTGCAATGCCGAAGCACAGGGTCACGGCGCGACGACTCGATGTCACCTGCAATCTGCGAATAGGCGGCGGGCGTGTTGTTCACCGAGATGAAATCGCTCTGGCCGACCCCGTGGTCGACCACCGTGACGGCCGACACCGTGCTGAAACCCAGGCGGTGCGTGAAGCGCACGACTTCATCGCGGAACTCATCGCGGCTCCGCGCTTGCAATACCGACGAGTAACCACCGGGGAGCATCGATCTCCTGTTTCCCGAAAAGCAGGACGCCTGCCCCTGCCCCCTGACAGGGTTTACAGCTTTCAAGGCGCGGCCACATGCCGAAAGATATCAGCATGCAGCACACAGCCTACCGCCTCCACGAGCCGCCCATGCCCCCCGTATCGCCATGGTCGTTGCGCGCTTGGCCGCCGTTATTGTGGCAGGCCGGGCGCGCTACCGGATTGCAGTTCCACCATCTCGGCACCCGTGTCACCTTCATCGGCGACCACGCTTTCGGCGTTGCCGGTCAAACCATGTGGGGCGGTAGCTCGGCCGACGGCGAAGCCGGCGTCGCCTGGGACTGGATCCAGATCTCGCACGGCGTGGTGGCAATGGCCGACCCGATGTCCGTCGTCACCAACCTGCGCCTGGTGGGCCAGGAAGGTGAGGTACTGACGGCGCTGCAAGCGGCTTGTTACCTGAACGAGATCGTGCACCAGCTGCCGTGGCAGCACGAAGTGACCCGCGCGCTGCGCGGGCCGACGCAATAAGGGCGGCGTCTACTTCAGCGCCGCACTGCGCAGCGTTCGCGCAACGAACCAGACGCCCAGCACCGCCACCGCCGCACACACGGCCAGCGGCGGCAGCAGCTGCGCCGCCGACAGCGCCTCGCCCTTCAGCACCTTGCCCATCAGCGTCACCTGCGCCAGCGCCGGCACCCAGCGGTGCCAGGGTGCTTCACCGTCCTGGTTGAACACGGTGATCAGCGGCAGCAGCGACACCGCCAGCACCACCACCGTCGTGTTGGCCTGCGCTTCCTTGAAGGTCTTGCAGCGGATCGCAATCGCCATCAGCAGCGCCGCCAGCGCCCCGGCCAGCGGCAGCAGCAGCGCGATGAAGGCCGCCGCCTCGTGCGGCCCGTACTGGAACATCGCCGCCAGCGTCTCGCTCTTCAGCAGCCACTGGCCGGGCAGGAAGCTCAGGGCGCTGAGCACCGCGATCAACATGCCGACACTCGCCACCGCACCCCATTTGCCGAGCACGAGCGCAAGACGTGAGGTCGGGTTCATCAGCAGCGGCTCCAGCGAGCCACGTTCGCGTTCACCGGCCGTCGTGTCCAGCGCCGCGTTGAGCGCGCCGTAGAGCACGGCCATCAGCACGAAAAACGGCACCATCGTCGTCAGCCGCGCGGCGCGGGTCGCCGGGTCGGCGAGGTCGCGTTCTTCGATCTTCACCGCCTCCAGCAGCGCCGGCGAAACACCGCGCACCGCCAGCCGCAGCGTCGCTTGCTCCTGGTTGAAGCCGCGCAGCACGCGCACGATGCGCGCCGCCCCGCCCTGCGCACGCTGGTTCGCGGCGCTGCTGAAAAGCTCGACGGTCGGCGCCTCGCCGCGCGCCATCTCGGCCTCAAAATTCGCCGGCACCACCAGCACCGGGTCGCCGAGTTTGCTGTCGTTGAGCTGTTGTTCGAAGTCCGCTGGCGCTTCACGCACGACATAGGTCTGGCGTTCGAGGTAGTTGCGCAGGCTGGGCGCGTGCTGCAGGCCTTGCACGACGATCTCGCGCGCCTCGGCACGCTTTTCCATGCCCGCGACCAGCGTCGAGATCAGCACCAGCACCAGCGGCCCGATCGCCACCGAGCTGAGCAGCACCACCAGCAGCGTGCGCCGGTCGCGCAGCGCGTCGGTCAACTCTTTGCGGAACACGGTCCAGGCGTCGAACAACACGGCGGCCCTCATCGCGCAGCGCCTTCGGCGCCCAGCGCACGTTCTTCGGCGGTGAAAGCCAGCTGCACGAAACTCTCTTCGAAGTCGCTTTCGCCGGTACGCGCCGCCAGCTCGGGCACGGTGCCGGCCGCCACCGTGCGGCCGTGAGAGACGACGACGACCTGGTCGCACAGGCGTTCCACCTCTTGCATGATGTGGGTCGAAAAGACTATGCATTTGCCTTCGTCGTCGCGCAGCCGGCGCAAGGCTTCGCGCAGCGCGCGGGTGGCGAGCACGTCGAGGCCATTCGTCGGCTCGTCGAGAACGATGTTCGGCGGGTCGTGGATCAGCGCCCGCGCCAGCGCCGTCTTCATGCGCTCGCCCTGGCTGAAACCATCGGTACGGCGGTCCAGCAGCGGCTGCATCTCGAGCATCGTCGCCAGTGCCTCGGCGCGCTTGTTGGCGGCAGCGGCCGTCATGCCGTGCAGCCGGCCGTAGTAGACGATGTTCTCGCGCGCGCTCAGCCGCGGGTACAGGCCGCGCGCGTCGCTGAGCACACCCATGCGTGCCAGCGCCGCGGCCGGCTGCGCGGCAACGTCGATGCCGTCGACACGCACCTCGCCGCCGTCGGCCGGCAGCAGCGCCGCCAGGATGCGCAGCGTCGTCGTCTTGCCGGCGCCGTTGGGGCCGAGCAGGCCGGTGATGCGGCCGTCGGCGGCGCTGAAGTCGACACCGTCCACCGCCACCACGGTGCGTGCCTTGCGGCCGCGGCCGTGGGTGAAGCTCTTGCGCAGTTGCCGGACTTCGATCATTTCGCGGCCTCGGCGGTGATGGCCTGGAACACCGTCGGCCGCGGGATCGTTTTCGCGCAGTCGGCGTCGACCTTCAAGGCGTCTTCGTCGGTCTCGGCATCGACGAAGCGGAACAGCACGTCGCGCATGCACAGCAGCGCCATCACGCCATGGCCGGCGTTGGGCACGACCACATGCCGGGCCTTGGCACCCAGCAGCCCGGCCACACGTTCGCCATGGCGCGGCGGGGTCGCGGGGTCGAGCCCGCCGGACAGCAGCAGTGTGGCGGCCGGGGCCGGCGGCACGCGGTAGAAATCCGCTGGCACGGCGCCGCGTGGCCAGCCGGCGCAGACACCGCGGTAGAGCTCGGTGATGGCATCGCCGAAGTCGGCGCCGGGTCGGTCGGTGGTGGCGGCCAGGCGTGGCAGGTCTTCGGCGCAGACCACCGAGAAGTGCATGCCGCGCGCCAGGCCGAGGCCGCCGCCCGAGCCCAGCGCCGCGGCCAGGCCGAACAGCGCCGTGAAGCGGCCTTGTGCCGCTTCGTCCAGCGCCAGCGGCAGCGCCGCACTCAGCGCCGGCGCGTACAGCGGCGGCCGCACCAGGCCGGTAAACATCTCGCGGGTCAGCGCAAAACGTTCTTCACGCTGCGTCACCGGGTGCAGCACGCTCACGTCGCGCGGCAGGCTGTTCAGCAGCGTGTGCCAGTGCGCACGCAGTTGCGGGTGGCGCTGGCGGCAGCTGGCGTCGGCTTCGCAGGCCGCCAGCAGCGTATCGAAGGCGGCCTGGGTGTCGGGTGAAAACGAGGCCGGCAGCACCATGTCGGGCGGCGCGACGCCGTCGATCACCAAACGGCGCACGGCCTGCGGAAACTGCCGTGTGTACTCGAGCGCAGCGCGTGTGCCATACGAACCGCCGACGAGGTTGATGCGCGCAGCGCCGAGCCGCAAACGCACGGCCTCGGTGTCCTGCATTGCGATGGTGGTGGTGAACTGGCGCAGGTCGCCGTAGGGCAAGGCCTGCAGCGCCACCAGGCATTGCTGCAGTTCGCTGCGCTGCCGCGCCGGGTCGACCAGCTCGCGCAAAGGCCGCGTCGGCTGTTCGTCGGCGCAGCGCAGCGGCGCGCTGCGGCCGGTGCCACGCTGGTCGATCAGCACGATGTCGCGCCGGTTCGCAAACCGCGCCAGCAGCCGGCTGACGTTGCCGGCGATCTCGATCGCGCTCTGCCCCGGCCCGCCGGCGAAGAAGAACACCGGGTCGGGCTTCTTGTTGCGCGCCACCGCTGGCAGCACCGCGAAGTGCACGGCGATCGTCTTGCCGCTAGGCTGCGCCGGGTCGAGCGGGCGCATCACGCTGCCACACCACGCGGCGTGTTCGACGCCGGTCAGGCGGCACGAGGTCATGCCGGCCGGCAACTCGGCCCAGGCGGGCACAGCCGCCAGCAGCAAAAGAAGAGAGATCGTCCATCGCATGGCGGCGATTCTGCGCGGCGCCTGCCCGCTGGCGTGCCTGGCGGGATGAACGGACGCGCCGGTGGTCCGAATGGCAGCCGGCTCAGGCGAGCAGCCGCTTCAATTCGCCGCTGGCGATCAGCTTCTGCAAATCGTCGGCACCGCCGACCAGCTGGCCCTTGACGAACACCATCGGCAGCGTCGGCCAGCCGGTCCACATCTTCCACGCCGTGCGCTGGCGCCAGGCGCCGATGTAGCTGCCGATGAGGATGTCGTGATGCGCCACGCCGGAGGCGTCGAGCGCCTTGCGCGCCTTCTTGACGAACGGGTTCTGCGCCATGCCGAGCACGACCACGGCATGCTCGGCCACCGCCGCCTGTGCCTGGCGCACCAGGTCGAGATGCAGCGCCCCGACACGCTCGCGGATGGCAGGATGGATCTGTCGTTCTTCGAGCAGCGGGCGTGTCATGCGGCCACCTTAACAGAGGCCGCACCGGCCTCGTCGAGCAGCCAGCGCTCCAGCGCCTGCACCGCCGGCCGCGCCCGCGCCGCCGTGTCGACGATGAGGTAGTAGCCGCGCGGCGACGTCGTGCGGTCCTGGAACGGTGTCACGAGCTGGCCGCTTTTCAGCAGGTCGTCGATCAGCGGCCGGCGCCCCAGCGCCACACCTTGCCCGGCCACCGCCGCAGCGACGGCCTCACCGTAGCCGCTGAAGGTGAGGCTGGCCGCGGGTTCGAAGTTGTCCAGCCCCACGGCCTGCAGCCAGGGTTCCCATTCGAGCGGCATGCCGACCTGCGGCGACATCGCCACCTGCAGCAAGGTGTGGCGGTGCAGATCGGCCGGGGTCCGCAGCGGCGGACCCCCCGTCTCCGCGCCCTGCAGCAGTGCGGGGCTGCACACCGGCTGCATCGCTTCGGCAAACAGCTGCACACCTTCGCTGGCGCCGACCCGGCCGTAGCGGATGGCGACATCGAAACCTTCGGCCGGCAAGCTGCGGCGCTCGTAGCTGGCGTCCAGCCGCACGTCCACACCCGGATGCTGGCGCGTGAAACGCGGCAGGCGGGGAATCAGCCACAACGAGGCCAGCCCCGGCGTGGTGGTCAGCGACAAGACCTCGCGCCGCGCCGGCGCGCGGACTTCGGCGAGCACGGCGCGCAGCTGCGCCAGCACCGCGCTGCAGGCGGCGAACAGGCGCTGGCCTTCGGCGGTGAGCACCAGCGCGCGGTGGCGGCGCTGGAACAGCGGCACCCCGAGCTCGGCCTCCAGTGCGGCGATCTGCCGGCTCATTGCCGACTGCGTGACGAAGCGCTCGGCCGCTGCGCGCGTGAACGACAGATGCCGCGCCGCGGCTTCGAAGGCGGCCAGCAGGTCGAGCGGCGGCAGCCGCGTGGGATCCCCTTTTCGCATGCGCTGGTGGAATGTGACGAGTTCTGAATCAGCGTTTGAGCCGGCGCCCGTTGGGGTTGATTATTCGTGGCACAGGCAACGGCTGCAAGGGCGATGAACACATCGCCTGGCATGCCCGGAGCGCACAGGAGTTCACCATGCTGATCAACGCCTCACAAGTTTCTCTGCCGCTGCGCCCAGGGCAGCTCGCGCACATCGACCTGGTGCCGCGCACCCGGCTGCGCGGTGTCGCCGGCCAGTCGTGGATCACACTCGACAACGACCGCCGCGACATCGTGCTCGGGCCGGGCGAAGAGTTCATCGCCGACTCGACCGCACGGGCCATCGTCTGCGCGCTGCATGGCGACGGCGCCGCGGAGCTGTTGGTGCTGTCGTGAACACGGCCACCGCGCCCTACCCGGTCGGGCTGATCCGCCCGATCACGCTGCGCGACGGCCGCCATGTGCTGGTGCGCCCGGTGCTGCCGCAGGACGAAGCCACCGAGCAGGCTTTCGTGATGGGCTTGTCCGCGGCATCGCGCTACCGCCGTTTCCACATCGGCCTGCGGGCGCTGCCGCCGGCGCTGCTGCGGCAACTGACGCAGATCGACCACCACGGCCATGTTGCGCTGGTGGCCCAGCCCGAAACCGATGAAGACGACAACGACCCCGGCATCGTCGCCGACGCACGCTACGTGCGCACCGGCGACGGCAGCGCCGAATTCGCGGTGGCGGTAGCCGACGGCTGGCAGCGCCAGGGCCTGGGCCGGCGGCTGCTGGAACAGCTGGCCCGGCACGCCGCGCGCCATGGCATCCACACGCTTGTGGGCGACGTGCTCAGCGACAACCAGCCGATGATCACGATGCTCGAAGACATGGGCTGCGAACTGCAGCTGCGCGACGACGAACCGGGGCTGTTGTTGGCGACCGTCCGCCTGTAGCGTCGCAACTTCAGGCCAGGTGCGCGGCAGCCAGCAGCTCGCGCGTGTAAGCCTGCTGCGGCGCGGCGAACAGGCTTTCCGATTCGCCTTCTTCGATGACCTCGCCGTTTTTCATCACCATCACGCGGTGCGACATCGCACGCACGACCGCGAGGTCGTGGCTGATGAAAACGTAGCTCATGCCGTAGTGCTGCTGCAGCTGCGCCAGCAGCGTCAGCACCTGCTGCTGCACCGAGACATCGAGCGCCGAGGTTGGTTCGTCGAGCACCAGCACCTCGGGTTTCAACACCACCGCACGTGCGATGGCGATGCGCTGGCGCTGGCCGCCGGAAAATTCGTGCGGGTAGCGGTTCAGCACGCCGCTGACACCGTGGCGTTCCGACAGGCCGACTTCGTCCAGCATCGCCAGCACCTGGGCTTCGCGTTCGGCGTCGCTGGCTTCGGGCTGGTGCAGCGCCAGGCCTTCGCCGACGATCTGGCCCACGGTGCGCCGCGGCGAGAGCGACGCAAACGGATCCTGGAACACGACCTGCATGCGTTTGCGCATGCGCCGCAGCGTGTCGCGTGCTGCGTTGTCGATGCGCTCGCCGCCCATCGTGACCTCGCCGCCGGCAATCGGCTGCAAGGCCAGCAAGGCCATGCCCAGCGTCGTCTTGCCCGAGCCCGATTCGCCGACGATGCCCAGCGTCTCGCCGCGCCGCAGCTGCAGCGTGGCCCGGCGCACGGCGACGAACTGGAGTTTCTTGAACCAGCCGGCCTTGAGCGCGAAGCTCACGGCCACCTCGCGCCCACCCAGCAGCACCGGCGCGTCGCCCGCCACCGGCTGCACCACCCGCTGCGGCCGGCTCGCCAGCAGGCGCTGCGTGTAGGCATGCTGCGGCGCTGCAAAGACCGCGGCGGTGTCGCCGATCTCGACCAGCTTGCCACGCTCCATCACGCCGACGCGGTGGGTGAAACGCCGCACCAGGTTCAGGTCGTGGGTGATGAACAGCAGCGCCATGCCGAGCTCGGCCTGCAGTTCGTCCAGCAGCGCCAGGATCTGCGCCTGCACGGTGACGTCGAGTGCCGTGGTCGGCTCGTCGCAGATCAGCAGCTGCGGCCGGCAGGCGAGGGCCATCGCGATCATTGCGCGCTGGCGCTGGCCGCCCGAGAGCTGGTGCGGGTAGGCGTCGATGCGGCGTTCGGGCTCGGGGATGCCGGTGCGCGACAGCAGCTCGATGGCACGCGCGCGCGCTGCATTCGGGCGCATCGCCTCGTGCAGTTCGAGCACCTCGCCGATCTGGTTGCCCACCGTGTACAGCGGGTTCAGCGCCGTCATCGGCTCCTGGAAGATCATCGCGATGCGGCTGCCGCGCAGGCCACGCATCGCACGTTCGCTCTTAGTGACGAGATCCTCGCCGTCGAAGCGGATCGCACCCGTGGTGACGGCGCTGTCGACCAGCCGCAGCACCGACAACGCAGTGATCGACTTGCCCGAGCCCGACTCGCCGACGAGCGCGAACTTCTCGCCCGCCGCAATGCTGAACGAGACATCGTCGACAACCGTGCTGTCGCCGAAGCGCACACGCAGGCGGTCCACTTCCAGCAGCGGCTTGCTCATGATTTGCGCGTATCAAATGCATCGCGCAGCGCTTCACCGATGAAGGTCAGCAGCAGCAGCGTCAGCGTCAGCGTGGCGAAGGTGGGGAAGATGATCCACCACGCATCGAGGTTGTTCTTGCCCTGGCGCACCAGATCGCCAAGCGATGGCACACCCGGCGGCACGCCCAGCCCCAGGAAGTCCAGCGACACCAACGCCAGGATCGCGTCGCTCATGCGAAAGGGCAGGAAGGTGATGACCGGTGTCATCGAGTTCGGCAGCACATGGCGCCAGATGATCTGGCGGTTGCTCAGGCCTAAAGCGCGTGCCGCCTTGACGAATTCGAGCCCGCGGTTGCGCAGGAACTCGGCGCGCACGTAGTCGCTCAGCCCGATCCAGCCGAACAGGCTCAGCAGCACCAGCAGCAGCAGCAGCGAAGGCTCGAAGATCGACGCGAAGATGATCAGCAGGTAGAGCTCGGGGATCGAGGCCCAGATCTCGATCAGCCGCTGCGCGCCGAGGTCGATGCGGCCGCCGAAGTACCCTTCCAGCGCACCGATGGCGACACCGATCAGCGTGCCGGCGAGCGTCAGCGCCAGGCCGAACGCGAGGCTGACGCGAAAGCCGTACAGCAGCCGCGCCACCATGTCGCGCCCGGCTTCGTCGGTGCCGAGCCAGTTCGTAGCGCTCGGCGGCGCCGGGTTCGGGATCTTGACGAAGTTGTCGGTCGACGCGGCCGAATGTGGGTTCACCGTCTGCAGCCGCCAGTTGCCGGGTTTGTTGAACTGCTCGGTGATGAAGGGGTCTTTCCAGTCGGTGGCGCTGTCGAAGTCGCCGCCGTAGGCCCGCTCCGACGGGTTGTTGAAGACCGGGAAGCTCCACTGCCCCTGATAACGTGCGATCAGCGGCCGGTCGTTGCTGATGAGTTCGGCCACGGCGCACAGCAGCAGCAGCGCCAGCAGCGCCCAGAACGACCAGTAGCCGACGCGGTTGCGCTTGAAACGCGCCCAGGCACGGGCGTTCGGCGACATGTGCAGCGAGGTGGCGCTTGCGCTGGTGCTGGCGGTGCTCATCGGCCCACCGCCCCGAACTGCACCCGCGGGTCGACCAGCGTGTAGATCACGTCGGACACCAGCTTCACCACCAGCCCGATCAGCGTGAACAGGTACAGCGAGCCCAGCACCACCGGGTAGTCGCGGCGCACGATCGATTCATAGCTCAAGAGCCCCAGGCCGTCGAGCGAAAACAGCGTCTCGATCAGCAGCGCACCGGTGAAAAAGGCACCGATGAAAGCCGCTGGAAAACCGGTGACGAGCGGGATCAGCGCGTTACGGAAGATGTGTTTCCACAGCACCCGCTGCTGCGACAAGCCCTTGGCCCGCGCCACCAGCACGTACTGCTTGCGCATCTCTTCGATGAAGGTGTTTTTCGTCAGGAAGGTCATGGTCGCGAAGCTGCCGATGACCAGGCAGGTCAGTGGCATCGCCAGGTGCCAGAAGTAGTCAGTCACACGCGCCGGCCACGACAGCGTGGCCCAGTTCTCCGAGGTCAGGCCGCGCAGCGGGAACACGTCCCAGAAAGTGCCGCCGGCAAACAGCACGATCAGGAACACACCGAGCACGAAACCCGGAATCGCATAACCCACCAGCACCGCGAGCGTCGTGACGATGTCGAAACTGCTGCCCTCACGCACCGCCTTCAAGATGCCCAGCGGCACCGAGATCAGGTACGAAACAAGAAAGGTCCAGACACCGAGGCTGATCGACACCGGCAGCTTTTCGGCGATGAGCTGCCAGACATCCTTGTTCTGCGAAAAACTGCGGCCGAGGTTGAAGCTGGCGAAGTTCTTCAGCATCTCGAAGTAGCGCACATGCACCGGTTTGTCGAAACCGTAGAGCTTCTTCAGCGCCTCGACCTGCTTGGTGTCGCTGTCGCCGCGGGCGCGGTAGCCGCCGGTGTCGCCACCGACGCCGCGGCTGCGTGCCTGCGCCAGCGCCTGCTCGACCGGACCGCCGGGCACGAACTGGATCACCGCGAAGGTGACGGTCAGCGCGCCCAGCAGCGTGGGCAGCATCAGCGCAAAGCGTTTGAGGATGTAGCTCAGCATGGGCTCAGGCCTTCTTGATCCACCAGGCCAGCTCGGGCCAGGCGAGCTGGGGTTCGATGTCGATCGTGACGCCGACGGTGAAATACCGCGGCGCCTTCGCCGGCTTGCCGAACTTGTTCCAGTGCGAGAGCTGGATGTTCGCGGCATACAGCTGCGGCACCTGCCAGTGGTTCCACATCACGACCCGGTCGAGCGCGCGGCAGGCGTCACGCAGCGCGTTCATCGAGGTTGCCTCGCTCATCGCTTTCAGGATGTGGTCGACCGCCTTGCTCTTGACGCCGCGGTAGTTGTCGTTGCCCTTCTGGTCGGCCGAGGCGCTGCTGTACAGCCGCATGTAGTCCTGCGCCGAGGGCATCGTGTAGTGGCCTTCGACGATGGTCGTGGTGTCGAAGTCGTACTCTTCGAGCCGGCGGCTGAACAGCGCGTAGTCGACCTTGCGGATCTTCAGCGTGATGCCGAGCTTTTCGAGCGTGCGCGCCCATTCGGTCTCGCGCACCGTGTTTTCGCCCGGGCCCAGGTACTCGAACTCGAAGGCCTGGCCCTGGGCGTTGCGCAGCTTGCCGTCAGGCGCCAGCTTCCAGCCCGCGGCCTCCAGCAGCGAACGCGCCTGCAGCAGGTTGCGGCGCAGTTGGTTGGGGTCGGCGCTGGTGCGCGGCGCCTGGTAGGGCGGGCCGAACACTTCCTTCGGCAGCTCGGCGCGGTAAGGCTCCAGCAGCGCCAGTTCACCCGGCCCGGGCAGCCCGGCCGCAGCGAACTCGGAGTTGTTGAACAGGCTGTCGGCCTGCTTGAAGGTCTTGTAGCGGTTGCTGAGCTCGAAGTCCCAGGTCAGGCCCAGCGCCTGGCGCACGCGGATGTCCTGGAACACCGGCCGCCGCACGTTCAGGTGGTAGGACTGCAGTGCCTCGACCGTCTCGGTCGCCAGCACCTCCTTGACGATGCGGCCGTCGTTCCACTTCGGCCCCTTGTGCTGGCGCGCGAAGACCCGGGCGCTGTAGGCACGCAGGATGTCGAACTCGCCGGCCTTGAAGGCTTCGACCGCGACATCCTCGTCCTGGTAGAGGCGGTAGACGACACGGTCGAAGTTGAACATGCCGCGCCGTGTCGGAATGTCGCGGCCCCAGTAGTCCGGGTTGCGCTGGAACTCGATGCGGCGCCCGCCCTCGACGCGGGCGATCGCGTAGGGCCCGCTGGTCAGCGGGTATTCGGCGACGATCTCGTCGAAGGGCTTGGGCTTGCCGTCGGGTAGCAATGCCCACTTGCGCGAAAACACCTGCAGAAAGGTGCTGACCTTGAAGATCGCATCGTTCGTGCGGTCCTTGAAGTCCAGGCGCACCGTGCGTTCCTCCAGCACCACGGCCGCCGACACCGGCGACATCATGTTCTGCCAGTCGGGTGAGGCCTTCGGTCCCGCCAGGCAGTCGAAGCTGAACTTCACGTCGGCGGCCAGCACGGGGTCGCCGTTGGTGAAACGCGCCTTCGGGTGCAGCCGGAACGTCACCGACGAGCGGTCGGGTGCGACGAACAGGCTCTCGGCGAGCACGCCGTACATCGTCATCGGCTCGTCGGCGCCACGCACGACCAGCGGCTCGTGCATGAAGTGCATCACCCCGGCCGGCGGGTTGCCCTTCAGCGTGAAGTAGTTGTACTTGTCGAAGCTGGTGCGTCGGTCGGGCCCACACAGGTACAGCGTGCCGCCCTTGGGCGCGTCCGGGTTGACGTAGCCGAAGTGCTTGAAGTCCGCCGGGTACAGCGGTTTGCCGAAGGCGGCATAGGCATGCACCCATTGGCCGGTGACGGGGCCGCCGTCATCGGCAGGTGCAGCCGGCGTGGCGGGCGCAGCCAGCGCCGGCAACCCGGCGACCAGGCCGCCCGCCAGCAACGAACCATGGAAGCGCCTGCGCCCTGCGTCGGGCGCACCGGAATCGCCGGACCGCATCAGGCCGCCTTCTTCGGCTTGAGCAACGCCTGGCAGGCGGCACGCTGGGCGGTGTCGACCTTGCCGCAGACGCCATCGAGCTGCGCCTGCAGGCGTTTCATCGCCGCGGCTTGTTTGCCGTCGCCGTTCCAGGCCACGAGCTTGCTGCCCACACGCTGCAGCGAACGAACGCTACGGCCTTCGAACGCAGCGCGGTCCTTGGCGGCTTCGCCGAACAGCTGCGCCGCGGTCTTTTCGATGCGCGCTGCGTCCTTAGGCGCCAGGTCGACCAGCGCCGTCAGGTAGCCTGAACCCCATTGCAGGCGCGTCGCCGGGCCTTCGCTCTTTTCGAAGGCCTGCGCATACCAGCGCAGCGCTTCGTCGTTGCGGCCGAGCTTCTTCGCGTTGCTGCCGAGCTGGCTCATCAGGTAATACGGCGAGTGACTCTTCGCGAGGTTGGCCTTCAGCAGCGTTTCGCTCTCGGCCCACAGCCCTGCCAGGCCCAGCGCGTAACCGGCACCGGTGATGACGGCCTGGCGTTCGTAAGCGTCGCTGATCTCGCGGTCGTGGCGCGCCACGTGGTCGCGCACATCCTTCAGCAGCGGCTCGGGCAGTTTGACCTGCACCGCCGACTTCTCCATGCCCAGCCGCGCCAGGTCGATGCGCGAGACCAGCGCCGACAGGCGGTCGCCGCGCGACAGCGTCGGGTCCTGCGCCAGCCGCTGCAGCGCGGCGTCGAAGGCCGGCACCAGCGGCGACTGTTCCGGCGGCCCGTCGGCCGCCAGCACCTTCACCAGGTCGGCGGCGCTGTTGGCGATGACGTCCATGTGCAGCCGCGACAGCGCCGGGTCGGCCACCACACGCAGCACACGTTCGCGCAGCGCCGCATCGGGCTTGACGCCCTTGCCGTCGTCGCTGGCGGCCAGCGCCTTCAGCCACAGGCGTGTGGTCGTCTCGGTGTCTGCCGCCGGGCTGGCGGCGGCCAGGCCGGCCAGCACGCTGGCGACATCGGCCTTGGGCACGAGCTGGCCGTCGTCGGTTTCCCAGGAATAGAAGGCGAGCAGCCGCCAGTCGTTGGCCGGCAGCGGCTTGCCGGCCTGTGCGTCGGCGAGCACGGCTTTCACCGGCCGGCCGCCGCCCAGGCCCAGCCGCATCAGCGACAGCACCTGCTCGGCGTCGACCTCACCCGGCAGCCGCGTGATCTCGGCGCCTTCGGGTGTGAAGAGCACCAGCGTCGGGTAGCCGCTGACGTTGAAGCGCCGGCCGAGCTTCTGCGCGCCGGGGCGGTCGCCGTCGACATGCACCGCGACAAACGAGCGCGACAACGCGGCGAAGTCTTGACGGTTGAACAGCGTCGCCTTGAGCTGGTTGCACGGCGGGCACCAGGTGGCGCCCCAGTACAGCAGCAGCGGCCTCTTCTGGCTGCGCGCCTGGGCGAAGGCGCGGTCGACTTCGGCGTCGGCGGCGGCGGGCAGCCACGCGACGTTGTTCGACGGCAGGCTGGGGGCGGCAGGGGCAGCGTTGCTGAACACGAGCGCTGCCGCGAGGCCGAGCGCCGACAGGAATGCCTTCATGGGGCAGAACTCCGGAATGCGGTGCCGTGCATTGTGCGCTGGAGTTCACGCTGCCTGCTGGCGCCGCGCGCCGCCCCCCGGAACGCAGGGGTGCCATCAAAACACGCACGCAGCAGGCCAAGACGAGGAAAAGCCCCGCACGCCGCGGCGGGTCATCCCCTACGATGCTCTGCGTGAAAAAGCACCCCGTCACCCTCGCCCGTCCACGTCTGGCGTTCACCCTCGGCGCGCTGGCGCTGGGCGCGTTGTTCGGCGCGGCACAGGCCGCCACCGACCCGGCCGCCTCGCGCTTCTACGAAGACGCCCTGACACGCTACGAGAAGAAGGACATGGCGGGGGCCATCATCCAGCTCAAGAACGCGCTCAAGGTCGACAACAAGAATCTGTCGGTCCAGGTGCTGCTGGGCAAGGCGCTGCTGGCCAGCGGCCAGGCGCCGGCGGCCGAAGTGGCGTTCAAGGAAGCGCTGCGCCTGGGTGTCAATCGCGCCGAGGTCGTCGTGCCGATGGCGCGCTCGCTGGTGCTGCAGGCGCGGCTGCAGGAACTCGTCTCGCCCAGCGCCGCCTTCGACACGGCCGGCCTGCCGCCCGGCGTGCGCCAGGAACTGCTGCTGGTGCAGGCCGCGGCGCAGTCCGACCTGAATGTGCCGCGCGAGGCCCTGAAGGCGATCCAGGAGGCGCGTGCGATCAACCCCAACGGCGTCGAGTCCTGGCTTGCCGAGGTGCCGGTGCAGATCCGCGCCCGGCGTTTTGCCGAAGCCATCGCCGCTGGCGAAAAGGCGGTCGCCCTGGCGCCCACCGCTGCCGAGGCGCACTACATGTTGGGCTCGGTGGCACACGCACAAGGCAACGTCGGCGCCGCCATGGCGGCCTACGACAAGGCCTTGGCGCTCGACCCGGCCCATCTGGAGGCGCGTGTCTCGCGCGCCGGCCTGCTGATGGACCAGGGCAAGCTCGACGACGTGGCGCGCGAGGTGGCCGAAGTACGCAAGCGCTCGGCGGGCGACCCGCGGCTGATGTACCTGGGCGCGCTGGTGGCCGACCGCAAGGGCGACGCCAAGGCGGCGCGCGCAGCGCTGGCGGAAGTGACGGGCCTGCTCGACCCGATTCCCGTGCCCTTCCTGCGCTACCGGCCGCAGATCCTGGTGCTGGGCGGCCTGGCGCACTACGGCCAGGGCAACAACGAGAAGGCCAAACCCTATCTCGAGATGCTGGTGCGGCACCAGCCGACCGCACCCGCCGCCAAGCTGCTGGCGCAGATCTACCTGGCCGACAAAAACGTCGACCGTGCCATCGAGACGCTCGATGTCTACGTCAAGGCCATGCCGACCGACACCCAGGCCGTTGTGCTGCTGGCCACGGCGCAGATGAGCAAAGGCCGCGCTGCGCGTGCCGCCCAGCTGCTGCAGGACGCGCTGAAACACGAGGATTCGCCGCGTTTGCACGCCTTCCTGGGGCTCACGCTGGCCGGCAGCGGCAAGCCGCTGGATGCACTGGCGGAACTGGAGAAGGCCTACCGCAAAGACCCGGCGCAGGTGGCGGCAGGCGCAGCGCTGATCGACCTCTACCTGAAGAACAAACAGCCGGCCAAGGCCGTCGAGATTGCCGAAGCGCTGGTCAAGCGGGCGCCGAAAGAGGCGCCGTTCCAGACCCTGCTCGGCCATGCCCGGGCGACGGCCGGTGACGCCGGCCGCGCGCGCGCAGCTTACGAACAGGCGCTCAAACTCGACCCCACCTTCAATGCGGCGCTGCTCGGCCTGGCGCGGCTGGACCGGCGCGAGCGCCAGTTCGACGCCGCCGGCGTCCGGCTGGCCAACATCCTGGCGCGTGACGAAAAGAACGTCGAGGCGCTGGTCGAGTCGGCCCTGCTCGCCGAACAGCGCGGGCAGGCGGCCGACGCCGCGAAGCTGATGACCAAGGCCGCCGACCATGCCGGCCTCGCCAACCTCGACCCGGCGCTCGGCCTGATCGACCTGCACCTGCGCGGCGGCCGCATCGACGCCGCGCGTGAATCGCTGAAGCTGCTGACGACCAAGGCGCCCGAAAGCCTGCCGCTGCTGCTGTCGGCGTCGCGGGTGCAGCTCGCAGCCAAGGACCTGCCCGCGGCGCGGCAAAGCCTCACCCGCGCCAGCCGCATCGCCGACTTCAACGCCAAGGCCCTGGTGCAGATCGCCCTGCTGCAGATGTCGGCCGACGACGCCAAGGGTGCGCTCTACAGCGCCAGCAAAGCCTTGCAGGCCGAACCCGACCAGCTGCAGGCCAAGGCGCTGAGCGTCGATGCCGGCCTGCGCAGCGGCGACATCCCGCAGGCCGAGAAACTGGCGCGCGAGATCGCACAGCAACATCCCAAGCTGGCGCTGTCGCAGCAACTGCTGGGCGACGTGGCGGTGGCACGCGGCCAACCTGCCGTGGCGCTGGACGCGTACAAACGTGCGCACCAGATGGACCCGTCGACCAACACGCTGACACGGCTGTTCCAGCTGCAGCAGCGGCTGGACCCGCAGGCCGCGAACACGGTGGCCGAGGCCTGGCTGAAAGCACACCCGGGCGACCTGCAGGTGCGGCGCATGCTCGCCGCCGGCTACGCCCGCGCCGGCAAGCTCGGCCCGGCGCGCGCCCTGTACGAAGCGCTGGTGGCTGCCGCGCCCAACGACGCCGAGGCGCTGAACAACCTGGCCAACGTCATGCTGCTGCAGAAGGACCCGAAGGCGCTGCAGATCGCCGAACGCGCGCTCGCCGCCAAGCCGGGTGCGGCCTACATCATCGGCACCGCGGGTTGGGCCGCCTTCCAGGCCGGCCAGGGCGACCGCGCGCTGGAACTGCTGCGCGACGCCAGGCTGCGCGACCCGAACAACGCCGACACCCGTTATTTCCTCGGCGTCGTGCTGGCCAACAAGGGGCGGCAGTCGGAAGCTCGCGAAGAGCTGCGCGGCGCCGTCAGTGCTGGGCAGGCGCTGAGCTACGCGAAAGAAGCGCAGGAGCTGTTGGAAACCCTCAAATAGGGTGGTCACAGCCATGTCGCCTTTTCTTACATTCACAACACGCGGTGTCACAATCCACTCCGCAAGTCTCTGATTCGTAAGGCATTTGTCGAGCTGGCCCGAAACTGGCTTTGTTGTATGTGAACTGGCTGCTACCTCGTAGCCGTTGAGACTCAAGGGTACCGACCATGAAAACGACAATTCACCGTCTGATCACCACCGCGGCACTGGGCCTGGCCGCCGTGCTGCCGGGCATGGCCTCGGCGCAGAGCACCTGGAACCTCGGCTCGTCCTCGTGCGGCAGCGGCGGCGGCACGACCTACTCGTCGCTCACCTGCACCGGCTCCAGCAGCTCCGAAACCGCGACGATGTACGCCTACGGCACGACCGGCGGCGCCGGCACCGCCTTCACGCAAGGCACGCTCGCCAACTGGGATCCCAGCGGCTTCGGCGCCTACGTCGGCGCGGACAGCGGCAGCCCGACCCACGCCTTCGACAGCACGTCGCCGACCAGCAGCACCGAGCTGATGCTGATCTCGTTCGGCCCGTACAAGGTGGACCTGAGTTCGGTCGCCGTCGGCTGGGCCGAGACCGACACCGACATCTCGGTGCTGCGCTGGGATGGCGCCAACGTCGCCGATGCCAAGACCCTGGTCAACGGCAAGACCACCTCGCAGCTGATCAGCGCCGGTTGGACCCTGGTGGGTAGCCAGGATCTGGACGCGGCGGGCTACAACCTCGACAACGTGAACACCGCCGGCACGACGAACGACGCCTACAAGTCGACGATCAACCTCGGCAACCAGGTTTCGAGCTACTGGATCATCAGCACCTACTACGGCGGCTCGTCGGGCAACCTGGGCGCCGGCGACGACAAGTTCAAGATCCTGAACTTCGCTGCCGATGTCTGCACCTCGGGCACCTACAGCGGCGGCACGGGCGGCAACGGCGGCACCTGCGTTCCGGGCACCGTGCCTGAGCCGGCCAGCCTGGCGCTGGCAGCGGTGGCGCTGCTGGGCCTGGGCGCGGCACGGCGCACACGTCGGCGCGGCTGACCAGGCAGCTCGCTTCTCGCGAGCTCCTCACATGCACCAAGGCCGGCACCCGCCGGCCTTTTGCGTTTCAGGGCGGCTCGCCCAGCAGCGACTGCACGTCGTCCGCCAAACCCGGCTCGGCATTCGCCCGTGCCAAAGCCATCCACACCGCAAACGGCACCCGCGCTGCGCGCCGCGGTGCCGGGCGGGCCACCTCCAGCGCGCGGCCATCGCTGAACATCACGCCGCAGGCCGCTGGCACTTCGTCGGCGTCGGCGATGCCGGCTTTCAGCACGTACCAGCACTGGCTGGACAGTGCCAGGTACGCCGCCCCCTTGGCGGCGTGCCGCAGGTCGCTCAACAGGTCGGCGCGCCGCACCTTGATCTCGTGCACCACCGGCTCGGCATAGTCTTCCACCGTCGTGTGGCGGATCGAGAACACGTCGGGCATCGCCATCGCCCAGGTCGTTGCGCCCTCGGGCGCGGGCAGCGGCGCGCGCAGGCTCAGGCCGCGCCAGACCACGCGCCCGGCACGCTGCATCTCGGTGGCCACCTGCTCGACCAGCGCTTCGTGGGCGCTGCGCGCGGCGCGGTTCTTCTGCAGCGTCGCCGCCAGCACCTGGATGCCGGCATCCGTAACCCGCAGCGTCTCGCGGCCGGCATCGTCGCGCAGCCGCTCCAGCAGCCCGGCGGCGAGCAGTTCCACTTCCATCAGGTCCTGGCAGGGCCAGCCGGCCGAGCGCCAGATGTCGCGCAGCCGGCGCCTGTGCGCGGTGCCGATCGTGTCCACGGCTGTTCGGTGACCTATTCGGTGACGCGCACGCCCTTCCAGAACGCGATGCGCCCCTTGATCTCGGCGGCGGCCTCCTTCGGGTCGGGGTAGTACCAGGCGGCGTCGGGGTTCGCGTCGCCATCGACGAACAGCGTGTGGTAACTCGCCTGGCCCTTCCAGGAGCACATCGTGTGGGTGTTGCTGGGCAGCAGAAAGTTCTTGTTGACCGCCTCGGGCGGGAAATAGTGGTTGCCTTCCACAACCACGGTGTCGTTGCTTTCGGCCACGACGGTGCCGTTCCAGATCGCCTTCATGGGGCCTCCTTGGGATGTTCCAGCCAGTGCAGGGAAAACCGCCGTGCGGCGTCGGTCCACACCGCCGCCGGCACGAAGCCGGCGCGGCGCGCCAGCGCCTGGAAGCCGTCGACGGTGTATTTGTACGAGTTTTCGGTGTGCATGCTGTCGCCTTCTTCGAATTCGAAGCGTTGGCCGGCCACCACCACGGCCTGCTGCTGCCGGCTCACCAGATGCATTTCGATGCGCCGCAGCCGCGGCTGGTAGAAGGCACTGTGCGCCCATTGCGCCAGGTCGAAGTTGGCGCCCAGCTGGCGGTTGGCGCGCGCCAGCAGGTTCAGGTTGAACGCCGCCGTGATGCCGCGTGCGTCGTTGTAGGCGGCGTGCAGCACGCCGGGGTCCTTCACCAGGTCGACGCCGATCAGCAAGGCGCCGCCCGGCAACCAGTCGCCGAAACGGCGCAGCAGCTGCTCGGCGGTTTCGGGCTCGAAATTGCCGATCGAACTGCCCGGGAAAAAGCCGACGCGGCGCCCGGCGGCCGGCGGCAGCACCAGCGCGCCGGTGAAGTCGGCGGCCAGCGGCGCCACGTCCAGCTGCGGATAGTCGCGGCGCAGCAGCGCCGCCGCGCCCTGCAGGTGTTCCCCGGAGATGTCCACCGGCACGAAGCGGCGCGGCGCCTCCAGCGCGTCGAGCAGCACACGCACCTTGACGCTTGCGCCGGCGCCGAACTCGACGATCTCGGCACCCGGGCCGATGCGCGCAGCCATCTCCGGCGCGTGGCGGTCCAGCAGGCCCAGCTCGGTGCGGGTCGGGTAGTACTCGGGCAGCTCGCAGATCTGCTCGAACAGGCGCGAACCTTCGGTGTCGTAGAACCACTTCGGCGCAATCGCGCGTGGGCGCGCCCGCAGCCCGGCGATGAACTCGTCCTCGAACGGCATCACAGATCCTTCGCGAGCCGCAGCCCGCTGAACTGCCAGCGTGCCGCCGGCGCAAAGAAGTTGCGGTAGCTCGGCCGCGCGTGGCCGGCGGGTGTGGCGCTGCTGCCGCCGCGCAGCACTATCTGGCCGACCATGAACTTGCCGTTGTATTCGCCCACCGCGCCAGCCCAGGGCCTGAAACGCGGATAAGGGTCGTACGACGAACGGGTCCACTGCCAGACTTGGCCCTGGCATTGCGCGGGCGCGTCGGCGGCCGTTGCGGCCACCTCCCACTCGAATTCGGTCGGCAGCCGCGCCCCGGCCCATTCGGCGTAGGCCGCCGCCTCGTAGAAGCTGACGTGGCGCACCGGCGCGTCGGGCAGGCGCGGCTGCGGCCCGTGCAACGTGAACTCGGCGCCGGCGTCGCGCCAATGCAGCGGGCCGCTCCAACCCTGCGCCTGCACGGCGGCCCAGCCGTCGGACAGCCACAGCGCCGGCCGCCGGTAGCTGCCGTCATCGACGAAAGCCTGGTATTCGCCATTCGTCACCAGCCGGCGGCCGATGGCATATGGCTGCAGCCGCACCGGGTGGCGCGGGCCTTCGTTGTCGAACGCAAAACCGCGGCCGTCGTGACCGACCTCGAACTCGCCACCCGGCCGTTTGAGCCAGCCAGCCGGTGCCGGCGCCAGCAGCGGTGGCGGCGCGCCGGGCAGCACGGCCGGCTGCAGCGGGTTCAGCGACAGCACATGCAGGATGTCGGTGAGCAGCAGTTCCTGGTGCTGCTGCTCGTGCTGCAGGCCCAGTTCGAGCAGCGGCGCCGCGGCCGCCCAGGTGGCGAGGTCGGCGCTGTCGATGAACGACAGCACCGCGGCGTCCACCGCCGCGCGGTAGGCCAGCACTTCGGCCAGCGCTGGCCGCGTCAGCAGCCCGCGCTGCGGCCGCGGGTGGCGCGGGCCCAGGCTTTCGTAATACGAGTTGAAGAGCAGGGCGTAGCGCTCGTCGTGCGCGCGGTGGCCGCGTGCGTGCGGCAGCAGCACCACGGTTTCGAAGAACCAGGTGGTGTGTGCGAGGTGCCACTTCGTCGGGCTGGCCTCGGGCATGGCCTGCACACACTGGTCTTCGGCCGACAGCGGTGCCGCCAGCGCCAGGGTGTGGCTGCGCACCGCGAGGAATCGCGCACGCAGGTCTGACGGCTGGGTGTCGGTCATGTGCATCGGTCGCCGCAAGGCCGACGAAGCTTACAGAGGAACCGCCAGCCCGTCTTGCAGCAGGCCGGTAAGGCCGGTAAGGCTACCTGACGAGCGGGATCGGCGTGCCGCGGTCCACCGGCACCGCGGTGACGCTGTTCTGCGGCGAACCTTCGATGACACGGTCGGAATACGTCAGGTAGACCAGCGTGTTGCGTGGCGCGTCGACCATGCGCACGACACGCAGGCGCTTGAAGACCAGCGAGATGCGTTCGCTGAACATCTCTTCCTGCTTGCGCAGCGGCTTCGGGAACGAAACCGGCCCGGTCTGGCGGCAGGCGATCGACGCCTCGGCCTTGTCTTCGGCCAGCCCCAGGCCACCGGCGATGCCGCCGGTCTTGGCGCGCGAGACATAACAGGTGATGCCGCGCACACCGGGGTCGTCGTAGGCGTCGACGACGATCTTGTGATCGGGGCCGATGAACTTGAACACGGTGTCGACCTCGCCGATGGGCTCGGCCTGCGCGGCCAAGGCGCAGCACAGCAGCAGCCCCGCGCCGAAGGTGCTTCGGAGGGGCTGCACGTCAGCGGTCCTTGATCAGCATCGCCGTCGGCGTGGCGGTCGAGCCCACGACGAACAACGTGTAAGTGGCGCCGGCGACAAAGGTCTTGTCGACCGCGCTCAACGACGTCAGGCCCGACGCCGTGACCAGATAGTCGGCGGTGATCGTGGCCGCCAGGTCGCTGTAATACGCCGACGCCGTGCCCTGCGTCACGCCGGCAGCCACCGGCACGAAGTCGACGCTCAGCGACATGGCGCTGCTCAGGTCGCCGACACCATGCACCAGCCGCAGCTTCGCCTTGGTGTTGTCTGTGGCCGGGCGGTTGTCGTCGTCCAGCCAGACAGCCGCGGGCGCGCTGGCCGCACCATAGACCATCAGCGTGTAGTCGGCGCCCGCCGCCAGCGTGATTGACGCCGTGGTGAGCGACACGCCGTTGACCGCCACCACCGGCGTCACCGAGCCCGCCGTCACCAGCTTGTAGGCGCCCACCGACGGCGCACCGATGCCCGCGGCCACGCTGATGCTGTCGATGCTGGCAGTCACCGAGCCGCTGTCGGCCACCGCTGCGGCCACGCGCACGCGCGCTTGCGTCGTGTCGTGGCGCGCGATGCCGCCCTTCTCGGCCAGCAGCAGCGCGTTCACCATCACCCCGCCGGACCCGGGCGTGATCACCAGGGTCATCACCCCTTCGCTGTTCAGGCTGACCGCGGCCACGTCCAGCCGCAGATCGGTCTTGCTGCCCGCGGCTGTCACGCGCAGCCGGCGCGTGCCGGCGCTCACGCTCGTGTAGCTGTTCACGCTGCCTACCGCAGCGGCCGATTGCAGCGCCACGGTGTCTGCCAGCAGTTCGTCGCTGCCGGTGACGTACACGTCCACCGCGCCGGCATCGGGCGCGGCGTTGACGATGCGCAGCAGCGTCTTGCCGCTGGACGGCGTGTCGCTGTTGTCGTCGAGCAGCAGCGACTTCAGCGCGCCTTCGGCACCATAGGCCAGTACGGTGTAGTGCCGGTTCTTCGTCAACGTCGGCGTGAAGCTCAGCAGCGCCGAGCTGCCGTCGGACCGGCGCAGCTCGGTGGCAGTTTCGTCGGGGTCGACATCGACATAGGTCTCGGTGCTGCCGTAGGCCACCGACGAGAGCTTGGTTTCGTCGTCGACAACCATGTTCAAGGCGCTGTAGCCGCTGGCGTTGACGAGTCGCACTTTCGCCTTCGTGCGGTCGTCGCCGCCGCCGCAGGCCGCCAGCAGGCCCAGCACGGCCAGGCCCACCAGCCATTTGATCGTCAAACCACGCATCCATCGCTCCCAGAGCACGCCGGCCGACGCCGGCAACCCCGCGATGATGACGCAGCGCGGTTGCCGCCGGCTTGCCGGCTGTGTCGGAGTGTGAAGCGCCGGCTCAGGTGGCCGGCTTGTCCGACAGCGCCTTCATGTTCTCGATGAGTGCCTTGTCCATCGGCGCATTGAGGTTGATGCCCTTGGGCGGGATCGGCGACTGGAACCACTTCTTGTACAGGCGCTCGAACTCGCCGCTTTTCATCAGCCCGGCGATGACACCGTCGACCAGCGTCTTGAACGCCGGGTCGTCGCGGCGCAGCATGATGGCGTAGGGCTCGACCTGGATCGGCTCGCCCACCACCGCCAGCGCGGCGGGGTTCTGCGCACTGGCACGCAGGCCGTAGAGCAGGATGTCGTCCATCGCAAACGCCGCGGCGCGGCCGGTTTCCACCAGCAGCGCCGACTCGGAATGGTCCTTGGCGCCGATCAGCTCGATCGGCAGCTTCTGCTCGGTGATGAGGTTGCGCATGATGCGGAAGTTGGTCGTGCCGGTGGTCGACACCATGACCTTGTTGTTCACATCGGCCAGCGTCTTGATACCGGAATCGGCCTTCACCAGGAAGCGCGTGCCGGTGTAGAAATAGTTGACCGCAAACGCCACCTGCTTGGCGCGGTCGCTGTTGTTGGTGGTGGAACCGCACTCAATATCGATGGTGCCGTTGGTCAGCAGCGGAATGCGGTTGGCGCTGGTCACCGGCTGCAGGTTCACCTTCAGATCGGCGCGGCCGGTGGCCTTCTTCACCTCGTCGACGATACGGCCGCAAATCTCGTAGCCGAAGCCCACCGGCTGGGCCTTGTCGTCGAGGTAGGAAAACGGGATCGACGACTCGCGGTAGGCCAGCGTGATGGCGCCGCTGGCCTTGACCTTGTCGAGCGTGGCCTGGGCCAGCGCGGCGCTGCTGCCGGCGGCGGCGAGCGTCAAGACAAGCAGGGTGTGGAAGGGGGTTCGCATGGGCGTTCGCTCCGTGGGTGATCGGTGCGGGCCATGCTAACAAGGAAGCCCCTGCGGGCTTCCTCAGGGGCATCAATCCGGCATCAAGCCTGATGCGTGGCGGCGGCGCGGGCGAGCTGGGCTTCGCTGGGCTCGCTGGTCGCCAGGCCGTTGATGCTGGCCAGCATCAGCAGCGTGAAGAAAGCGGCCGAAGCGATGGCGAAGAAGCGGGGAGCGGTGCGGGTGTTCATGGTGTCTTCCTTGGCGTTCGGTCTGTCGATGGGATGGACTGTAGGCAAGGGCCCCGGGCACGGCGAGCCGCTTGCGACGATCCGCGGGCCGCGTGTGACGAGCCGTCGTTGGCGCCGACGAGCGGTGCCGGCGCGCGCACGTCAGGCCGCAAGCGGCTCGCACCACCCCGACAGATGCAGCCCCAGCCAGTCGGCCAGCGGCAGATCGCAGGCCACCGCGTCGGCCGAGAGGTGCTCGGTCACCATCAGGCCGTTCTGCAGCTCGTGGCTGGAATCGAACCAGCCGCAGCCGGGCAGCGCTTCGTCGGCGGCGTCGGGCTCCGCCGCGGTCGGCGTGGGCGGCGGTGTGCGGCGGAGCCGCCGGGTCAGCGTCATCATCAACATGCGGGCCTCATGCAGGTGTCTCGGTGCCTGCATGTTCGGCGCCGCGCCCGGCCTGCGCCATCGCCCGGACGTCGGTCCCGCGGGGGCCCCCGGGTGGGGGCCCCTGTCAGCCGAAGGGCCGCACCCCCATCAACCAGCCGTGGGCCCAGAACGCAAACACGGCCCAGCCAACGACCCCGGCCACCACAGTGATAACCGTGCCCTGGGCCGTGCCCGCCGGATACCGGGTGCCGGCAGCCCGGTCGCGCTGGCGCGCCGCGCGGAAGTTGAGCACCGCCCAGACCAGGAAGCTGCCGAACAGCAGCAGGTCGGCCAGCGTGTGGTTGGCCAGCAGGTGGGCCAGCGCCCAGACCTTCACGCCCAGCACCATCGGGTGGTGCACGGCGGCCTTGATGCCGTTTTTCGGCACGTAGGCGGCGGCGAGCAGGATGAAGCTCACCAGCATCAGCAGCGCCGCCAGGTGGCGGGTCCAGACCATCGGCGTCCACAGCATCACCGGTGCCAGCCGCGCTTGGCCGTAGCCCCAGACGATCAGCGCAAACCCGGCCAGCGAGAGCAACGTGTAGACACCTTTGTAGGCGTTTTCGCCGACACGGGCGCGCAAGCCCGTGCGCCAGCCCTCGGCAAAGATGCGCACCGAGTGCACGCCGAGGAAGATCACGAGGCCGAGGATCAAGGCGGTCATGTTGGCGCGGCGGGAAGTGGCGGTGCGCACATTGTGGCGGCAGGCTGGGGCCCGTTCCGGCACTGCGCCACGTAGGTCGGCTGTCGGCGAAAATCTTGCTTGGGCCGTTGTTGCACGGCCCGCCCTGACCTGCCATGAGGAAATACGCACCATGATGAACAAAAGCGCCCTTGTCACCCTGGCCCTCGCCGTCGCGGCAAGCTGTTCCGCGCTGGCCCAGACACCTGAGCCCAAGGTGCTGAACATCTACAACTGGTCGGACTACATCGCCGAAGACACGATCAAGAACTTCGAGAAAGAAACCGGCATCAAGGTCCGCTACGACAACTTCGACAACAACGAGATCCTGCACGCCAAGCTGGTGGCGGGCAAAACCGGCTACGACATCGTCGTTCCCGGCGCGCACTTCGCGAAGACGCAGATCGAAGGCGGCCTGCTGCAGAAACTCGACCGCGCCCAGCTGCCGAACTGGAAGAACCTGGACCCTGCGCTGCTGGAACAGATGGCCGCCACCGACCCCGGCAACCAGTACCTGGTGGACTGGCTCTGGGGTTACGTCACCGTCGGCATCAACACCGCGAAGGTGAAAGCAGCGCTCGGCGCGACGCCGCTGCCCACCAACCCCTGGGACCTGGTCCTCAAGCCCGAATACAACAGCAAGCTGAAGAGCTGCGGCGTCAACCTGCTCGATTCCGCCAGCGAAGTGCTGCCGGTGGCGATGCTCTACGCCGGCAAACCGGCGTTCAGCAAGGTGGCCAAGGACTACGACGCGGCGCGCGACGTGCTGAAGGCGGCCCGCCCGGGCATCACACGCTTCTCGTCGTCGGAGTACATCAACGACCTCGCCAACGGCACGCTGTGTGTGGTGATGGGCTATTCGGGCGACATCAACATCGCACGCCAGCGCGCCATCGACAACAAGACCGGCCAGGACATCCAGGCGCTGATCCCGCCCACCGGCGCGACCCTGTTCTACGACTCGATGGCGATCCCCAAGGACGCGCCGCACCCGAAAAACGCGCACCTGTTCATCAACTACATCCTGCGCGCCGAAGTCCATGCGAGCCTGACGAACAAGGTCTTCTACGCCAACCCGAACGCAGCGTCGAAGCCCTTCGTGAAGAAGGAAGTGGCGAACAACCCGACCATCTTCCTCAGCGCCACCGACATGAAGAAGCTGACGCCGCCCGACGCCGTGCCGCAGGAGATCCGGCGTGTGCAGACACGCATCTTCACCGGCTTCAAGGCGGGGGCGAAGTAACACCCCGGCAGCGGCCTGCACCGGCCCGGCCGGACGCGGGCTTCTGGCGATAATCCGGGCTGTTCCCCACCTCGCGAGCCGTCCTTGACCATCAAGCGCCTGATCCTTGCCCTGCTCGTGTTCATCGCGCTCGTGGCGCTGTACTTCTGGGCCGCCCTGAGCTGGAGTTTTTCCACCGGCGAACGTGCCGGCTGGGTGCAGAAGCTGTCGAACAAGGGCTGGGTCTGCAAGACCTGGGAAGGGGAGCTGGCACTCGTCTCGCTGCCAGGCTCGACGCCGGAGAAGTTTGCGTTCACCGTGCGCGACGACGCGGTGGCGCAGGAGATCACACGCGTGATGGGCAAACGTGTCAGCCTGCACTACGAACAGAAGGTCGGCCTGCCGACCGAGTGTTTCGGCGAGACGCGCTACTACGTCACCCGTGTCGCGGTCAGCGACGAGATTCCCATCGCCACCGGCGTGGTCGCACCGCAGGCGCCGGGCGCACCCGCTTCGGCGGCATCGAAGTAGGCGTGTTGCCCTCGACACCGATCGAACGGTTCTTCGCGCTGCTGGAAAGCAGCCTGCGCGACGCACGTTTCGTCAAGCTGGTGCTGGCCAAGCCACGCGGTGCCGAGCCCGGACTGGAACGCATCACCGTGCGCCAGATCGTGCTGCGCGGCGAACCCCACCTGTCGTTCCTGTTCCACCACACCACGCGCGACGTCACCAGCAACTTCGCCGTTGCCGACGGCGTCGCGCGGGCGCGCGAACTGGTGGGCACGCAATTCCGCAATGCCCACCTGCTGACCGCCGGCGAAGAAACCCAGATCAGCTTCACGAAGAAGGGCCAGGCGGCGCTGAAGACAACACCGGTCGAACGCGAGCCCACCGCACCGCAGGAACACGACCGCGAAAAACAGCGCTGGCTCACGCTCGACCGCCCCTTCCTCGGCGCCCTGGGCGTGACGACGGCGCAAGCGCAGCTGATCCCGGCGATGTCGCGAAAATGGAAGCAGATCAACCGCTTCGTCGAGGTCTTCGCCCATGCGCTCGATGCGTCGCCGCTGGCGCAGGCAAACACCGTGCACGTGGTCGACTTCGGCTCCGGCAAGGGTTATCTCACCTTCGCCATCCACGACTGGCTGCGCAACAGCCGCGGCGTCGACGCCCAGGTCACCGGCGTCGAGTTGCGGCCGGACATGGTGGCGCTGTGCAACGGCGCCATCGCACAACTCGGCCTGCAGGGCCTGCACATCGAGCAGGGCGACGTGCGCAGCTACGCGCCCGAGCGGCTCGACGTGATGATCGCGCTGCATGCCTGCGACATCGCCACCGACCATGCCATCCACCTGGGGGTGCGCGCCGGCGCCGAGATCATCGTCTGCTCGCCGTGCTGCCACAAGGAGATCCGGCCGCAGCTGCTGAGCCCGCACCCGATCGCGCCGATCCTGCAGCACGGTGTGCACAAGGAACAGCAGGCCGAGATGGTGACTGACAGCCTGCGTGCGCTGCTGCTCGAAGCCCAGGGCTACGACACCCAGGTGTTCGAATTCATCTCGCTCGAGCACACCAGCAAGAACAAGATGATCCTGGGCGTGAAACGCAAACAGCCGCGTTCGCCCGAGCCCGTACTGGCGCAGATCGCGGCCATCAAGCAGTTCTACGGCATCCGCGAACAGCGCCTGGAACGGCTGCTGCAAGCCGACACCACAGCGGCGTAGCCGCCGTGCGGTGCGCCTGGCCCACCAGCGGGGTCGCGCTGCAACGCAGCGGAACAGTGCCACCCTGGGAATGGCAGGGCCGCGCCCAGCGCGGACAATGGCACGCCATCCGCTCACCCAGAAGACAAACCGCCATGGAAGTCAAACTCGACAAACGCTACCCCGTGCAGGCCGGTGTCGACCAGGCCTGGGCCGTGCTCTCGGACATCCGCGCCACCGCCGCGTGCATGCCTGGCGCCGGCATCACGGAACAACTCGATGCCACGCACTTCAAGGGCACGGTGAAGAGCAAGGTCGGCCCGGCCGTGATGGTCTTCGGCGGCGACATCGAAGTGCTGGCGCTCGACCCCGCCACCAAGAGCATGACCATGCTCGGCAAGGGCGCCGACAAGTCGGGCTCGTCGGCGTCGATGAACCTCGCAGCGCATATCGAGCCGGGCGAAACGCCAGGCGGCAGCGTGCTGGTGGGCGTAGCCACCATCGTCGTCAGCGGCAAGCTGGCGCAGTTCGGCAGTCGGCTGCTGGTGCCGGTGTCCGACGCGATGCTGGCGCAGTTCGCGGGCAACTTCAACACCGCCGCAGCGGCCGTTCCGGTGGTGACGGCTGTGGGTGAGAGCGCCCCGCCCCCGGCCCCGGTGGCCGCGGCGCAACCGATGAAGGAACTCAACGCGCTGGGCCTGATGTGGACCGTGCTCAAGGGCTGGCTCGCCGGCCTGCTTGGCAAGAAGACCTGAGATGGGCCGCCACAGCCGCGTCATCGTCGGCGCCGTGCTGCTGGCCGCCGGCGCCGGCGCGCGCATCGGCCACAAGCCCAAGAGCCTGCTCGAACTGGACGGTGTGCCGCTGATCAGCCGCCAGCTGATCGCGCTCTCGGGCGCCGGCGTCGACGAGGTCGTCGTCGTGCTCGGCCACCATGCCGATCTCATCGACCCGGTGGTGCAGACCTTCCCGGTCACCGTCGCGCGCAACCCGCGCCCCGACGACGGCCAGGTCTCGTCGCAGCGCATCGGCCTGGCAGCGCTGGCTGGCAAGCTCGACGCGGTGATCGTCGCCCTCGCCGACCAGCCGCTGCTCAACGCGCAGGACATCACGGCGCTGATCAGTGCCTTCAAGCAACGGCCCGAGGGCACGCAGGTGGTGTTCCCGCAGGTGAACGGCGAACGCGGCAACCCGGTGATGTTCACGAACGCGGTGCGGGAGCAGATCCTTGCCGGCGCCGCCCACATCGGCTGCCGGCAATGGCAGGCTGCGCATGCCGAAGCGGTGTTCCCGTTCGTCAGCGACAACGCCCGCTACAAGGTCGACATCGACACACCCGAAGACCTGGCGCGGTTCGAACGCGACACCGGCCACGTGCTGCGCTGGCCGGCCGGTATGACCGCCTGAAATGAGCCTGCAGCCCGGCTTCCACGCCCTGTGGCCGACACCGTTGGCGGTGCGCCGGCATGGCGACGCCGAAGCGCTGAACACCTTGCTCGTGCGTGTCTTCGGCGCCTTGCGCGTGACGCAGTCGCATGCCCGCGGTGTCGCGCCCGGCGCCCTCTTCGTCAGCGACGACGACTTGCTGCAACGGGTGCAGCTGCCCGAGTGGCAGGGTTTCCTGCGTTTCGTCGTCGAACGTCTGCGCGACACCGCCACGCAGGCCAACAGCGGTGCCTGGCCGCATGGCGTGGCGCTGCAGGTGCAGATCGAAGGCATGTGGTTCCAGTTCAGCAACCGCGGCGCCTTCCACGACCTGCACACGCACGGCAACTGCTCCTGGTCGGGTGTCTACTGCGTGCAGGTCGACCCCGAACCGCTGCGGGTGCTGCACCCGGTGTATGGCGCGGCCAACGGCGCCACACGGTTTTATGGCCCGCCCTTTGCGCAGCTCGGCGGCGCCCATGTCGACCTCGGCAACGCCTACCTGCAGCCGCCACATGTCGACGTGGCACCGGAACCCGGCCAGCTGATGCTGTTTCCGTCGTGGCTGGCACACCAGGCGCTGCCGTACGACGGTGAACGCGACCGGCTGGTCGTTTCGTTCAACGCCAGCATCCACGCCGCCCACGGGGGCGATCGGCTGCACGGCTACAGTGCAGCATGAGCAGCCCGATCGCCGTCACGCACAACCCTGCAGCCTCGCGTTTCGAAGCCGTCATCGGCGGCGGCCTCGGCGTCTGTGCCTACCGGCTGCAGGACGGTGTGCTGTTGCTGACGCACACCGAGGTGCCGCCGCAGTCGCAGGGCCAGGGCCATGCCGCGGCGCTGGTGCGGGCAGCGCTCGACTGGGCCCGCGCCCAGGGCCATGCCGTGCGGCCGCTGTGCAGCTATGTCGCCGCCTACATGCGCCGCCACCCGGAAACGCAGGACCTGCTCGCCCGCTGATGACAACGCCGTCGCTCGCCGACTGACGATGCTGCATCTGCCGGCGCTGCTGCCCGCGGCGACGCTGCTACGCTGGCGTGCCACGCTGGACACGCAGCCCGGCGGCTCGCTGAAACTGGCCGAGGCGCTGGACATCGGCGAGGTGCTACAGGCCTTGCGGCCGTTGCGGCCGCTGGTCGAACAACGGCTGGGCGCGGCCCCGCAGGTGATCGTCAGCCAGTGCTGGGCGCGGCGCGCGATGCCCGCGCACAGCTGGCACCAGGACGGCGCCCTGCACCACGACTTCGCCACACCCGCGCCGCCGCTGCCGATGTGGACGGCGTGGCTGCCGTTGGTGGACTGCGGCGTCCACGCCCCCGGGCTGGAGTGGCTGCTGCCGTCGTTGCCACGGCTGCTGTCGCCGGCCGAACTGCAGCAGCCGCTGGGCGCCGTGCAGCACCCCGCGCTGGGCGCTGGCGACCTGCTGCTCTTCGACGGCGGCCTGCTGCACCGCAGCCATGTGACACCGGCGATGACCTTGCCGCGCACCAGCATCGAACTGCGATTCATCGCCGCCGGTCCGGTGCCCACGCGGCTGCGCGGTGAAACCCTGCGGCCCTGGTTTTAAGCTGCCAGCAGCGCGGCGGCAGCAGATTTCAGCGCCGGCATTGTCGATAGACTGGCCGCCATGGAACCCAGCTGGTGGCTCATCGTTGTTGGCGCCGCCTGCGCCGGTTTTGTGCAAGGACTTTCGGGCTTCGGCTTCAGCCTCGTTGCGCTGAGCTTCTGGGCCTGGTCGCTGGACCCGAAACTCGCCGCGGTGCTGGCGGTGTTCGGCGGCCTCAGCGGCCAGCTGCTGGCCGCCTTCACGGTGCGACGTGGTTTCGACGCCGGGCGGGTGCTGCCCTTCATCGTCGGCGGCCTGTTCGGGCTGCCGCTGGGGCTGTGGCTGCTGCCGCGCATCGACGCGGTGATGTTCCGCGCCATGGTCGGCGGCCTGCTGGCGCTGTGGTGCCCGGTGATGCTGCTGTCCAGCCGCCTGCCGCAGGTGGGCGGTGGCCGCGCCGGCGACGCCGCGGCCGGTGCGGTGGGCGGGCTGATGGGGCCGCTGGGCGGCTTCACCGGCGCCGTGCCGACGCTGTGGTGCACGCTGCGTGGCTACGAACGCGACGCCCAGCGCGCGGTGATCCAGAACTTCAACCTCGCGATGCTCTCGGTGACGATGCTCAGCTACCTGGCCACCGGGCTGGTGACCCAGACTATGCTGCCGTGGATGGCCCTGGTGGCGCCGGCGCTGCTGCTGCCGGCCTGGCTGGGCATGCGCGTCTACATCGGCATCAGTCCGGCGGCGTTCCGCAACCTGGTGCTGGGGCTGCTGACGCTGTCGGGCGTGGCGATGCTGGCAAGTTCGCTGGCGCGCTGGTTGTAGCGGTCGCCAGCATCTCGTCGATCATCGTCAGCAGCTGCCAGCCTGCCTGTTCGATCTGCTCCACGTGGCGGCGCTGGCCGGCGATGTCGGGGCCGCCGATGCGCGGCTTCAGCAGTTGCGCAAAACCCAGCACCGCGTTCAGCGGCGTGCGCAGTTCGTGGCTCATGCGCGAAAGAAAGTCCGACTGCACACGGTGCGCAATGCGCATCGCCTCGGCCTCGCGGCGCTCGGTCAGGTCGGTGAGCGTGCCCACCATGCGCAGCGCCCGGCCCTGGGCGTCGCGTTCGACGACACGCCCGCGCGACAGTACCCAGCGGTAACAGCCGTCAGCGGCACGCAACCGGAATTCGTGGGCGTAGTCGGCAACACGGCCTTGCAGGCAGGCTTCGAGCGCGTCGCGCATGGCCTGCAGGTCGCCGGGGTGCACACGGGCACGCCAGGTCGTGGTGCTGTCGGGTTCGTCGACGCTGCCGTAGCCGAGCGTCTGTTTCCACTGCGGCGAGTAGTGCACACGCTCGTTCACCGGGTCCAGGTCCCAGACGCCGAACGATGCACTCTGCAAGGCCATGCCCCAGCGCTGCTCCAGGAGCTTCAGGTCGTTCTGCATCGATGCCGGGGGCGCTGGGAGCATGCCCGTAGCTTATCGGCGCCGCGGCAGGTCGGCTGAAGGACGAAGGGCCTAACATGCCGGGATGACCAAGGCCCTCACCCCTGGAGCGACGACACCATGATGCTCGGCCTGCGCACCGCCATCTACCCCGCGCCCGACCTGCAGCGTGCCAAGCAGTGGTACAGCACGGTGCTCGGCCAGGCGCCGTATTTCGACGAACCCTTCTACGTCGGCTTCAACGTCGGCGGCTTCGAGCTGGGCCTGGTACCCGATGCCACACCCGGCACCGCCGGACCGCAGCCGCTGTGGGGCGTGGCCAACGCCGCCGAAGCCGTGGCCCGGCTGCTGATGCTGGGCGCCACGCCGCTGCAGCCTGCCACCGAGGTCGGCGAAGGCATCCAGGTGGCGGCCGTGGTCGACCCCTTCGGCAACCGCCTCGGGCTGATCCAGAACCCGCACTTCGATCCCGGCGCGGTGCGCTGAAAGAGGCTCGTGTGCACGCGGCGTTCACGATCGCTCCGCTCGACCACCGCAACGCCGCGGTGGCGCAACAGATCCACACCGTGCTGGTGCCCGCCTACGCCCAGGAAGCGCGGCTGCTGCAGGCCGGCGACTTCCCGCCGCTGCGCCGCTGCGTCGCCGACATCCAGGCCGAAGAAGGTTTCTACCTCGGCGCGCAGCGCGGCGACACGCTGCTCGGCGCGCTGGCGCTCGGGCCCGACGACGAACCCGGCCAGCTGCTCATCACGACCCTGGTCGTGCACCCCGACCACCAGCGCCAGGGGGTGGCCCGGGCGCTGATGGCCGACGTGCTGCGGCGCGGTGCCGGCGCGGCCTTTGCCGTCTCCACCGGCGCCGACAACGCACCGGCGCTGGCGCTGTACCAGGGGCTGGGTTTCACCGTCTACCGCCACGGCAGCATCGGCCCCGACGCTCTGGCGCTGGTGAAACTGCGGCGGCCCGCCGACACCGCCACCCCAGCGCCGACCCTTTGACGGAGATGCCGTGTTCCAGACCCTCCTGATCCGCCTGACCCGCCTGACCCGCCTGATCCGCGCCTCCCCGCTGCTGCTGGCGCTGGCCAGTGCGGCCTGCGCCGCGCCACCGGCGGCCAGCGTCTTCAAGCCGCTCGGTTCGTTGCAGTGCAGCGGCGGCGGCCAGACCGCGCAGGCGCTGGCCCGCAGCCTGGCCGACGCCGGCGTGCCCGTGCTGGCCACACGCTGCGGCAGCGACGGCCGCATGTACCCGGCGGTGTGCGGCGCCGCCGACGGCCGCATCGGCATCTTCGACATCGCAGCCAGCGACGCCGCAGCCGCCGCCAAGCTGGGTTTCCGCGCACTCGGCCCCGAAGCGCAGACACGGCCCTGCCCATGACGGCCCCGAAAGTGCTGGTCAGCGCCTGCCTGCTCGGCGAGGCCGTGCGCTACAACGGCGGCGACAAACGCTGCAACCATGCGGTGCTGCAGCGCTGGCTGGCCGAAGGCCGTGTCGTGCCGGTTTGCCCCGAAGTGGCGGGCGGCCTGCCGGTGCCGCGTGCGCCGGCCGAAATCGCCGGCGGCGCCGGCGGTGCCCAGGTGCTGGCCGGCAGTGCGCGGGTCGTCGACGCCCAGGGGCGCGATGTCTCGCTGCACTTCATCGACGGCGCCGCCGAAGCGCTGGCACGTGCACAGGCCCATGGCATCCGCGTTGCGGTGTTGAAGGAAGGCAGCCCGTCCTGCGGCTCGAGCTACAGCTACGACGGCAGCTTCAGCGCCACACGTGTGCCGCTGCCGGGTGTGACGAGCGCGCGGCTGCGCCAGGCCGGGCTGCAGGTGTTCAGCGAAGCGCAGCTTGCCGAGGCCGATGCTGCGCTGCTGCAGCTGCAGCCCTGAAACCCTGCGCGGCGGGCGCGCTCAGTACGCCACCGTGAAGCGCCCGCGCACGTGGCGCGGCGTCTCGATCTCGTCGACGATGGCCACCGCCAGGTCCGCCTTCGAAATGTCGGCCGGCACCGCGCCGGCCATCAGCACCTCTTCGCCGCCGATGCGGAACTGCCCCGTGCGCTGCGAGCCTTCCAGCGGGCCGGCGGGCGGCGAGAGAAAGGTCCAGTCCAGCGTGGTCTCGGTGCGCAGCGCGGTCAGCAGGTCGCGTGCTGCACGGGCGCCGGGAATCACGAAGGGCGGCATGTGCGCTGCGAACTCGGGCGTGTCGACGAGCTGCACACCCGGCGCCACATAGAGACTGCCGCCGCCGCCGACGACGAGCACACGTTTCAGCCCGGCCAGCTTGATGCCGGCAAGAATGGCCTGGCTGCCGCGCAGGTACTGGTCGTAGAGGTCGGGCACCTGCCAGCCCGGGTTGTAGGCGCTGACCACGGCGTCGTGGCCGGCCACGGCGCCTGCGACCTGGGCACTGTCCAGCACGTCGGCCGTGGTTTCGGCCAGGCGTTCGTGCGCAGCCAGCCGGCCGGCGCTGCGCACCAGCGCCGTGACCTGGTGGCCACGTTGCAGCAGTTCGTTCAGCACGGCCGCGCCGATGTTGCCGGTGGCACCGATGAGGGCGATCTTCATGGCAGGTCTCCAAGGGGTTGAAACGATGGCGCAATGATCCGGACTTCACGAAGCAGTCGGCAGTCGTTCTTTTCAGACAAGTTTGTTAAGCTGGCCTTCACGATGGACGACTTGAAGCCTTTTGCGCTGTTCGCCGAGGTGGTACGCGCCGGCTCGCTCAGCGCCGCGGCGCGGCACCTGCGCATCAGCACCTCGGCGGTGAGCCAGCGGCTGCGTGCGCTGGAGCAGGCCCATGGCGTGACGCTGCTGCACCGCTCGACCCGCAAGCTCGCGCTCACCGAAGCCGGGGCGCTGTTCGCCGAACATTGCCAGGCGCTCGTGGACGCCGCGGGCCGCGCCCGGCGCCAGCTGGCGCTGGCACGCGACGCGCCCGAAGGTGAACTGCGGCTGTCGGCACCGGTGGGTTTTGCGCGCCACATCGCGCCGGCGCTGGCGCCGCTGCTTGCCGCGCACCCGGGGCTGAAACTGCGACTGCTGGTGGACGACGCGATGATCGACCTCATCGACGCCCGCATCGACCTCGCCTTGCGCGCCGGTCGGCTGGCCGATTCATCGTGGGCGGCGAAGCGGCTGTGCCAGTTCCACTTCACGCTCTGCGCCGCCCCGGCCTACCTGGCGCGTGCCGGCACGCCGTCGACACCGGCCGATCTGCTGCTGCACCAGTGGGTGGCGGGGCCACGCGAGGGTCAGCACCTGCAGCTCGACCTGCAGGGCCCGGGCGGCGCCACACAAAGCCTGCGGCTGGAGCCGCGCGTCACCAGCAACAACCAGCTCACGCTGCAGCAGCTGTGCGGCGCCGGGCTGGGGCTGGCACTCGCCGTGCGCGCCGACATCGAAGACGACCTGCGCGCCGGCCGCCTGGTGCCGGTGCTGCCCGAGTGGCAGCCGCCCGCCCTGCCGGTCTGGGCCGCGACACCGCAGCGCGACGGCCAACCGGCCAAGGTGCGCCATGCGATCGAGGCCTTGCAGGCACACTTGGCGACCGTGCCGGGGGCGAGTCCTTGAGTCCACCATGAAGCTCTTCCTGTCCTACCCTTCCGCCGAGCGCACGCTGGCAGAACGCCTGATGCTGGCGCTGGAAGCCGAAGCGCACACGGTCTTCATGGACCGCAGCGACCTGCCCGCCGGCGAGGCCTTCCACCAGCGCCTGCGCGAAGGCATTGCCGACGCCGACGCGATGGTGTTCCTCGTCACGCCGGCTGCGGTGGCCGCCGGCAGCTACACGCTGGCCGAGCTGGGCATCGCGCAGGCAAAGTGGCGCCGCCCGGCCGGCCGTGTGCTGCCTGTGATGGTGCAGCCGACGCCGGTGGCGACGCTGCCGCCCTATCTTGCCGCGGTGACGCTGCTCCAGCCGCGCGGCGAGATCGTCGCCGAGACGGTGGCCGCCGTCGCGCGGCTCGGCCGCCCAGCGGGCCGCGGCAAACAGCTGGTGCTGGCGGCGCTGGTCGCGCTGGTGCTCGGCGCCGGCGCCTGGCAGTTTCAGCAGCGCCGCGCCGCCGAACAAGAACAGCAGCTGGCAGAAGAAGCCGCACAAGCCGCACAAGCCGCGCAAGCCACGAAAGCCGCGCAGCTGCTCGCACTGTGCAGCGACGGCCAACAGGCCGCCACGCTGCAGCAGCTCTCGGCCCTGCCGCCGCTGCCGGCGGTGCAGGCCGCACGTGAAGACTGCGCCATGCGCTGGCTGCGCGAGATGCGCGCCAGCAGCGGCCCCGGCGGCCAGCGCACGTTCGGCGAGCAGGTGGCGCAGGTGCAGCCGGTGTTGCTGCAAGGCCTGACCACCGCGCAAGGCCAGCGCGCCGCCGACCTGCGCGCCCACCTCGGTTGGGGCGAGTTCCTGCGCCGCCGCGAAGGCACGGCGCAGGCCGACCCGGTGAGCCACTGGACCCGCGCGCTCGCCGACGAAGCCGGCAACGTCTACGCCCATGCGATGTGGGCACGTGCGCTGCTGCCGGCACAGCTGGCCGAAGCGCGGCCGCATTTCGAGCAGGCGCTGGCCAGCGGCCGTGAGCGCGCCTTCGTGCGCACACTGCAGTTCGGCGGTGCGCTTGGCGGCGGCGTCGAACTCGCGGCCTATGCCGTGACGGTGGCCGACGCCATGCGCCGCGGCGGCGAAACCATTGCCCCCGAACAGCGGCAGCGCCTGTGGACCTACGCCTTCGGCACCACGCTGCTGCAGCGCGACGAGCGCGTGGTGCTGCTGGCGGCGCTGCCGCCGGCCGACCTGCTGGCCACCTTCAACACGCTGTACCCAGCGCCGCCGCGTGACGACCTGCAGACGCTGTGGCGCTTCGCCCAGGCGACGCTGCAGGCCCATGCCGGCCAACGCGACGCCGCACGCGCCAGCTTCCAGGCGCTGGCGGCCGAGATGCGTGCGGCGCGGCAAAGCGGCCGCCTGCCCGACGAGACCCAGCGCGCACTGGCCGCCTTGGGCGCCAGCACAGGCGGTTGACGCCGGCGGTGCGTCAGCGCGGGCGGCTGAGCCGGCGCTCGGCGCGGGCCGCCGCTTCGCGCAGCTTGTCCTTCTTGCTCTTGCGCCAGCCCTTGATGCCGCCGGTGCTGTCGGCCACGGCCACGACCGCCGGCGCCGCGGGTTCGTAGCCCGCCACCTGTTCACGCAGCACACGTGCACCCTGGCGCTTTTCGATCAGGCGGAAGTGCGCTTCGGCGCCGGGTGCGTCGGCGGCGATGAAACTCACCGCCAGCCCCGCGGCGCCGGCGCGGCCGGCGCGGCCGATGCGGTGCACATGGTCCACCGCCGAACGCGGCAGGTCGTGGTTGACGACGACACCGAGCTGCGGCACGTCGAGCCCACGCGCGGCCAGGTCGGTGGCCAGCAGCACCTGCAGCGCGCCGCCCTTGAAGTCGGCCAGCACACGGGCACGGCGGCCGGCGCTGAGCCCGCCGTGCAGCGCGGCCGCCGGCACACCGGCCTGGCGCAGTTTGTCGGCAACATGTTCACTGGCGTACTGCGTGGCCACGAACACCAGCGCCCGCGGCCAGGCTTCGCTGCGCAGCAGGTGGCGCAGCAGCGGCGTGCGCTGGGCGGTGTCGACGACGATGGCACGCTGCGTGATGTCGGGCGCGTCGGCACCGCCGGCCGCGGCCGCCTGCAACTGCAGCGGGTCGCGCAAGGCCCGCGCCGCCAGCGCCGAGACGGCCTCGGGCAGCGTCGCAGAAAACATCAAGGTCTGGCGCTGCGCCGGCAGCAGCGCGAGCACACGGCCGACTTCCCCGGCAAAACCCAGGTCGAGCAGGCGGTCGGCTTCATCGAGCACCAGGCACTGCACGTCGTCCAGCCGCAGCGCGTTGTGCGCCAGCAGGTCGAGCAGCCGGCCGGGTGTGGCCACCACCAGCGGCACGCCGCCGCGCAAGGCCATCATCTGCGGGTTGATCGACAGGCCGCCCACCGCCAGCACCGCACGCAGCCGCGGCGCCAGTTCACGCAGCACACGTGCCGTCTGCGCTGCGAGTTCGCGTGTCGGCGCCAGCACCAGCACCCGCACGCGGCGATCGGTCGGCTGCATCTGCAGACGCTGCAGCAGCGGCAGCACAAACGCCGCCGTCTTGCCGGCGCCGGTGGGCGCCTGCGCCAGCAGGTCGCGCACCTGCAGGATGGCGGGGATGGCCGCGGCCTGGATGGGCGTCGGCTGCTGCCAGCCGGCGGCCGCTGCCGCCTGCACCAGCGCGGCGTCGAGCCCGAGTTCGCTGAAGCCGTTCACCATACCGTGATGGGGTCGCCGGCGGCCATCGGCGCGCCGCTCTTGCACTGGAACGTGGCGGCAAACGCCGGCATGTTCGACAGCGGCCCGAGCACGCGGTAGGGCCCGGGTGAATGGGTGCCCGTGCGCAGCTGGTTCACCAGCGCCTCGGTGCGCAGCTTGGAGCGCCAGATCGTGGCGTAGCTGAGAAAGTAGCGCTGCTGCGGTGTGAAGCCGTCGATCTTCTTCGGCTCGCCGCCTTCACGCTGCAGCGCGATCTGCAGCGCGTCGAAGCCGATCTGCACACCCGAGAAATCGGAAATGTTTTCGCCCAGCGTCTGCCGGCCGACGATGCGCTGGCCCGGTGTCGGCTCATAGCCGCTGTACAGACCGGCGACACGGTCGGCACGGGCGCGGTAGGCGGTGGCGTCTTCGGCGGCCCACCAGTCGGCGAGGTTGCCGTCGGCGTCGAACTGGCGGCCGCGGTCGTCGAAGTGGTGCGTGATCTCGTGGCCGATGACACTGCCGATGCCACCGTAGTTCACCGCGTCGTCGGCGTTGTCGTCGAAGAACGGCGGCTGCAGGATGCCGGCCGGAAAGATGATGTCGTTGAGCCCGCCGGCAAAGGCGTTGACGATGTGCGGGCTGGTGTTCCAGCGGCTGCGGTCCACCGGGCCGGCCAGTTCGGCCAGGCGCTCGGCGGTCTGCCATTCGGCGGTGCGCAGGCGGTTGCCGGCGAAGTCGTCGCGCTGCAGCACCAGGCCTTCGTAACGCCGCCACTGCGCCGGTGCGCCGATCTTCGGCACCAGCGCGTCCAGCTTGGCCAGCGCGCGCTGTTTGGTCGCTGCGCCCATCCAGGCCAGGCCCTGGATGCGGTAACGCATCGCCGCCTTCACGTCGGCCACCATCAGCAGCGCACGCGCCTGCGCACGCGGCGAGAAGTGGCGTGCCACGTACAGTTCGCCCAGGCCTTCGCCGATGGCGCTGGCGCCGATGTCCTGCAGCACCAGCTCGGCACGCCCCGGCGCCTGGCGCAGGCCGCGCACCGCTGCGCTGTGGTAGTCGAAGTGGGCCTGTGCCAAGGCCTTCGGCAGGCGCTGCGCGGTGGCGTCGAGCAGGCGCACGCGCAGGTAGGCGCGCCAGGTCGGCAACGGCAGCGTGCCGGCCTGCTGCGCCAGTGCGGTGGCAAAACCAGGTTCGGTCAACACGAAGCGCTGGCCGGCCGCGGGTTTGCCGGTGTAGGCGGCAATGAAGGCCGCCCAGTCGAAACCTGGCGCGGTTGCGGCCAGCGTTTCGGCTGTGAAGACGTTGTAGACGGCGTTGGGGTCGCGCAGCGCGGCGCGGCTCTGCATCGCCGCGGCCAGCGTCTTCTCGAAGGCCAGGATCGCGTCGATGGTCTCGTCGCCCGCTGCTGCGCCCGAACCTTCGAGCAGCCGCTGCAGGTAGCTGCGGTAGGCGGCGATGATGCGGCGGCTGTTGGCGTCGTCGGCCGTGTAGTCGCCGCGGTCGGGCAGGCCCAGGCCGGCGGCGCGCAGGCCCAGCACGTAGCGGCGTTTGTCCTTGGCGTCGGGGCCGACGCTGGCGGCCAGCGGCGCGCCAACCTGCACCCGCGCCAGCGCTGCCAGCAGCGCTGGCAGCTCGGCGGCGGTCTTCAGGCCGTCGATGCGTGTGAACCAGGGCGCCAGCGCCCGCAGGCCGGCACGTTCGATCGCGGCTTCGTCCAGGCCTGCGGCGTAGTCGGCCGCCACCAGGCGCAGCCCTGGCGTGGCCTGCCGTTCGGGCGCGCCGGCAGCGTCGGCCAGCGCGGCTTCCAGCCGTTGTGCGTTGAGCTGGCGCAGTTCGTCGAAGCTGCCGATGCGGCCACGGTCGGCGGGCAGCGGCGTCGCGGCGATCCAGCGTGCGTTGACGTGGCCGTAGAAATCGCTGCAGGGGTCGATCTCGGGCGACAGGCTGCGTGGGTCGAAAGCGAACGCGGTGCCGCTGAAGGCGACGGCGCAGACAAGGAGGGTTCGTGACGAAGGCAACATGCCGCGAGCGTAGCCGATGGCCCGCGCCATACATGGTCATGCGCGGCCATGGCCCGCATGCCATGATGCCAACGCAATGAAACTGCCCTGGCTACTTTCGCGCCGCCGGCTCGTGCTGCTGCTGCTGGCCGCGCTGCTGCTCAGCGCCGGCTGCGCCGCGCTCGACGAACAGCAGCGGCGCTGGATCTTCCAGCCGAGCAAGGTCTCGTGGGGCGGCGGCGTCGCGGCCGAAGGCATCGCCGACGTCTGGATAGCCTTCAACGCTGAAGGCACGCCCGTGCGCCTGCACGGCCTGTGGCTGCCGCAAGAGCGCGCCGAGGCGCCGACGCTGCTGTACCTGCACGGCGCCCGCTGGGACGTGCGCAGCAGCGCCAGCCGCATGCGGCGCCTGCATGCGCTGGGTTTTTCGGTGCTGGGCATCGACTACCGCGGTTTCGGCCAGAGCACCGATGCGCTGCCCTCCGAAGACAGCGCGCAGCAGGACGCGCAAGCCGCCTGGGCCTGGTTGCGCCAGCGCCAGCCCGGCGCCACGCCGTATGTATACGGCCATTCGCTGGGCAGCACCATCGCCGTGCGGCTGGCCGCCGAAACAACGCCGGCGCCGGCCGGGCTGCTGCTGGAAGGTGCGTTCACCTCGATCCCCGACCTGGTGGGCACCTTCAAATACGGCTGGCTGCCGCTGGGCCCGCTGATCAGCCAGCGTTTCGACGCCGGCGCGCGCATCGCCCAGCTGCAGATGCCGCTGCTGGTGGTGCATGGCGCCGAGGACCAACTCGTGCCGCCGGCGCTGGGCCGGGCGCTGTTCGACCGCGCAGCGGCAGCCAAGAAGCAGTTCGTGCTGGTCGAAGGCGGCAGCCACCACAGCGCCAGCGGCACCGGCCTGGACGCCGTGCGCCAAGCGGTTCAGGCGCTGTTCGGCCTGCCGGCAGCGACGCCGTAGAGCGCAACGAAGCGGGCATGGCGTGCCAGCAGCCGCTGCTGCACAGCGGCGTCGGGTTCGTAGCGCGCAGCAACGGGCGGCGGCGGGCAGACCTCGGCCTCTGCACCGCCATCGGCCAGCCAGGCCAGCCGCGCAGCACCGAGCGCGCCCCCCGCTTCCGAGCCGCTGTGCGTGAGCAGCGGCACGCCGAAGGCCGACGCCAGCAGCTGCACCCAGAATCCGCTGCGTGCACCACCGCCCACCACCGACAGCGCATTCACCGTCGCGCCCAGCGTCTTCCAGCCGTCGAGCAGGCCGAAGCTGACGCCCTCGACCACCGCATAGGCCAGCGCCGCGCGCTGGTGCTCGTGGGTCAACCCGACCAGCGCGCCCTGCGCCAGCGCGTCGTTGTGCGGTGTGCGCTCACCTGAGAGGTAAGGCAGAAAGATCGGCGCCCGTTCGGCCTGCTGCGGCGTGCAGGTGGCGGCAGCGCTGTGCAGCGCGGCTTCGCTTTCGAAACCGAAGGCGCCGGTCGCCCAGCTCACCGCGCTGGCGGCCGAGAGCATCACCGACATCTGGTGCCAGCGCCCCGGCAGCGCATGGCAGAAGGCGTGCATCGCCTGCGCCGGGTTGGGTGCGAAGTGGTCGCCGCTGACGAAGACCACGCCCGAGGTGCCGAGCGAGACAAAACCCCGGCCCGGCGCGACCACGCCCATGCCGACGGCGCTGGCAGCGTTGTCGCCGCCGCCGCCGGCCACCGGCACCGCGCCCATGCCCCAACGCGCGGCGATAGCGGGCTTCAGGAACGCCGACACCGCCGAGCCCTCCACCAGCCGCGGCATCTGCGCTTCGTTCAAGCCGCAGGCGGTCAGCAGCGCATCCGACCAGCGGCGTGCGCCGACATCCAGCCACAGCGTGCCCGACGCGTCGCTCATCTCGCTGACGGCTTCGCCGGTGAGCTGCAGGCGCAGCCAGTCCTTGGGCAGCAGCACCCGCGCGACACGCTGGAAGACATCGGGCTCGTGTTCACGCACCCACAACAGCTTCGGTGCCGTGAAGCCCGGCATCGCCAGGTTGCCGGTGATCTGCGTCAACGCCGGCACGGCCGCGGTGAGCGCCTCACATTGCGCGGCACTGCGGCCGTCGTTCCACAGGATGGCCGGGCGCAGCACCGCACCGCGTTCGTCGAGCAGCACCGCACCATGCATCTGGCCCGACAGGCCGACCGCGCGCACATCGGCCAGCGAGTGCTGCACCGCCAGTGCATCGAGCGCAATCTCCAGCGCGCGCCACCAGTCTGCCGGGTCTTGTTCGGCCCACAGCGGCTGCGGGCGCTGCACCGTCAGCGGCGCCCGCGCCACCGCCAGCACCTCGTGCCGCTGCGACAGCAGCAGCGCCTTCAGCTCCGAAGTGCCGAGGTCGATGCCGAGGACCATCATCCGTTCGCTCCAAACCGTGCCTCGGCTTCGCGCCGGAACGCCTTCGGCGTCTGGCCCTTGATCTGCAGGAAACGCCGGTTGAAGTTGGCCACGTTGTTGAAGCCGACGTCGTAGCAGACGTTGGTGATGTAGCGGTCGGTCTCCATCAGCAGCTGGCAGGCCTTGTTGATGCGCAGCCGGTTCACGAAGTCGGTGAAGGTGTTGCCGGTGGCGCGGCGGAAGGTGCGCGAAAAGGCGCTTTCACTGAGACCGACACGTGCGCAGAGGTCGCCCATGCTGAAGTCCTCGGCGAAGTGCTCGGTGATGTAGTCGAGGATGCCGCTGATGCGCGCCAGCGCCGCGTCGTCGTCGAAGCTCTGCAGCTGCACGGTGCTGAGCAGCCGGTAGTCGTGCCAGCGCGCGAGCTCGCCGATGAAGTCGCAGAACTCGGCAAACCGCTGCAGGCCGTGGCGGTGTTTGATGCGTTCGAAGCGTTCACGCGCCTTGCCGGAAAGGCCGAAGAACTCGATGCCGTGGCGCGCGCGCTCCAGCAGCGGCAGCATCTCGGCCAGTTCGGGGATCAGCGCCGCGGCCTGGCGCAAAGGTGCGTCGGGGAACTGCAGCACCATGTCGCGCAAGGCCACGCCCTCCGGCGGCACGTCGCTGCTGATCCAGTTGTGCGGCAGCCGCGGTCCGGTCAGCACCAGATGGCCGGGTTCGAACTGGCCGATGTAGTCGCCGACGAACACCTTGCCGCGGGTCTCGACGATCAGGTGCAGCTCGTATTCCTCGTGGTAGTGCCAGCGCACCAGCGGGTTCGGAAAGCCGTGCTCCAGGCAGCGCAGATGGCCGAAGCTGCCTTGGGGCTCGTAGCCCAGCGTCGGCGAACGACCGGCATCGTGTTCGAGTTCGGGGCTGCGGCTGCGAGGGCTCATGCGAAGGCTCAGGACATGACGTTACCGCCGTCGACGTTGATCGTCTGTGCGGTGATGTAAGCCGATTCTGCGCTGGCCAGGAAGACTGCGGCGCCAGCGATGTCGGCCGGCAGACCCATGCGGCCCAGCGGCACCGCCAGGCCCACCGCCCTCTTCTTCTCGCCGATCGCCAGACCCTCGGCCTTCGCGAACAGCGCATCCACTTCAGCCCACATCGGCGTGTCGACGACCCCCGGCGAAATCGCATTGACGCGGATGCCGCGCGGCGCCATCGCCAGCGCCGCGCTCTGCGTGTAGCTGATCACCGCCGCCTTGCTGGCGCAGTAGTGCGCCACCAGCGCCTCGCCGCGGCGGCCGGCCTGGCTGGCGAGGTTGATGATGCTGCCCGGCTTGCCCGCAGCCACCAGCGCCGCCAGCACCGCCTGCATCACGAAGAACATGCCTTTGACGTTGACGGCGAAGATGCGATCGAAGCTGCTTTCGCTGGCTTCGAGCAAGGGTGCCAGGTCGAAGACCGCGGCGTTGTTGAACAGCACGTCGACCGTGCCGAAGCGCGCCGCGGCGTTGTCCACCAGCGCGGGCAACCGATCGACCCGGGTGATGTCGGCGCCGAAGTAGGCCGCGGCCTGCGGATGGGCTGCCAGCAAGGCTTGCACAGCCGATGATGGCGTCGGCGCGAGATCGACGATGCTGCAGCTTGCACCTTCGGCGATGAAGGCCTCGGCCACCGCCAGCCCGATGCCACCGCCGGCGCCGGTGAGCAATGCATGCCGGCCTTGCAGACGTTCAGCCATGGGACGCTCCAGCGATGAAGGCCAAGACGTCGCGGTGCGCCAGCGCCACCGCTGCGTGCAGCGCCGGGTTGCCGGCGAGCGGGCCCCACAGCGAAGCGTCGGCGCAGAAAGCACCCAGCGGGTCGGGTGCTGCGAAGAAGGCATGGGCTGCCGCTGCGTCCATCACGCCGTCCTGATAAACATAAGCGAGTTCGCCGCGGTGCCAGCGGCCGAGGAAGCTGAAGAACAACGCTGGCAGGACAGCAGTCTTTGCAATCGACTCGCCGCGCGCCAGCCGCTCACGCAGCGTCGGCACGATGAACCCCGGGATCTTCGAAAAGCCGTCCATCGCAACACGCTGGTTGGTGTCGCGCAAATGGGCGTTGGAAAAACGGTCGAGCACGACATCGCGATAAGCCCCCAGGTCGATCGGACTCGGCTGAAGCACCGGCATCACGTCCGCGGTGACGTAGTCGAACGCCATGCGGCGGATCGCCGGCACGCGCACGCCTTCGTGGATGTACTCCAGGCCCAGCAGCGTGCCGGCCCAGGCGATGCAGCTGTGGCTGGCGTTGAGCAGCCGGATCTTGGCTTCTTCGAACGGCAGCACCGAGGCCACCATCTGCGCACCCACCTGTTCCCAGCGTGGCCGTGGGCCGGCGAAGTGATCTTCGATCACCCACTGGATGAAACGTTCGCCCATCACCGGCGCCTGGTCGTCCCAGCCGGTCGCGGCCTTCACACGCGCCGCCACCTCGGGCAGCGGCCGTGGCGTGATGCGGTCGACCATCGCGTTCGGGCAGGTGGTGTTGGCTTCGACCCAGACCTGCAGCGCGGCATCACCACGCCGGGCCAGAAAGTCCAGCAGCCCGGCACGGAAACGTTCGCCGTTGCTGCGCAGATTGTCGCAGTTCATCAGCGTCACCGGGCCGCCGTGCTGCTGCACACGTTCGGCCAGGATCGCCGCCACCGCGCCGTAGATGGTGCCGCGGCTCGTGCCGGCGAGGTCGCTGCGGATGTCGGCGTGGTTCAGGTCCAGGCGGTGCTCGTCGTCGAGGTAATAACCGGCTTCCGTCACGGTGAACGAGATGATCCTGGTGTCGGGCTGCGCGCCGATCGCCACCAGCCCCGCCAGATCAGGCTCGAACGGCACGATGGTGCTGATCGCCTTGATGCGTTCGTACTGCGTGCTGCCGTCGGGTGCGATGGTCTCCAGCGTGTACTGGCCACCTTGTGCGGCCAGCGCCGCCATGGTGTCGGCCATGTCGGCACGCAGGTTGCCGCCGGCGATGGTCCAGCCGGTCTCGCCCTGGTCCATCAGGCGTTGCAGATACACGGCCTGGTGCGCGCGGTGGAACGAGCCCAGGCCCAGGTGCAGGATGACGTTCATGGGACCACCTCACGCCGCCAGGGCGCGGCCCTCGCGGTCGAACTGGTGCAGCGCGCTGCGCGGAAAGTCCAGCGTCACGGCGTCGCCCGGGCGCAGCGTGGTGCGGGTGTTCTGGCGTGCGATGAGCTGCACGTCGCCGACGTTGGCGTAGATCAGCGTGTCCAGCCCCAGGCTTTCGACGACCTCCACGGTCGCCGCCAGCGGGCCGTGACCCTGCGCCTTCACCGCCACGTGCTCGGGGCGCACGCCGATGAAGCCGTCGGCCGGCCCGCCCAGACCCAATGACGCCGGCAGCTTCTTCGTGTCGACCACGTTCATCTGCGGCTGGCCGATGAACTGCGCGACAAATGTGTTCGCCGGGTGGTCGTACAGCTGCAGCGGCGTGCCCACCTGTTCGATCGCACCGTCACGCAGCACGACCACACGGTCGGCCATCGTCATCGCCTCGACCTGGTCGTGCGTGACGTAAACCGTGGTCGCACCCAGCTCGCGGTGTAGCTTGGTGATCTCCACGCGCGTCTGGCCGCGCAGCGCGGCGTCCAGGTTCGACAGCGGCTCGTCGAACAGAAAACACTTCGGCGCGCGCACGATGGCGCGGCCGATCGCCACCCGCTGGCGCTGGCCACCCGAGAGTTCCTTGGGCGTGCGCGCCAGGTACTTCGTCAGGTTCAGGATCTCGGCCGCCTTCTCGACCTTGTCCTTGATCACCGCCTTGTCGACGTTGGCCAGCCGCAGTGCGAAGCTCATGTTGTCGGCCACCGTCATGTGCGGGTACAGCGCATAGCTCTGGAACACCATCGCCAGGTCGCGCTTGCTTGAGTTCAGCTTCGTGATCTCGCGGCCATCGAGCCAGAGGCTGCCGCTGTCGATGCTCTCAAGGCCCGCGATCATGCGCAGCAGCGTGCTCTTGCCGCAGCCCGAAGGCCCGACGAAGACGATGAACTCGCCGCGTTCGATCTTGAGGTCGATGCCCTTGATCGCATGCACCGCGCCATAAAACTTCTCGACGCCGCGCAGTTCGAGGAATGCCATGTTGTTCTCCTACTTGACGGCGCCGAAGGTCAGGCCCTGCACCAGTTGTTTCTGGCTGAACCAGCCGAGCACGACGATGGGCGCGATCGCCATCAGCGAAGCGCAGCTCAGCTTGGCCCAGAACAGGCCTTCGGGGCTGGAGTACGAAGCGATCAACCCGGCCAGCGTGCCGGCCTTGGCGGCGCTGAGGTTCAGCGACCAGAAGGCCTCGTTCCAGCTCAGCACCAGGCACAACAGCCCGGTCGACGCCAGCGTGCCGGTGGCCAGCGGGCGGATCACGTGCATGAACTCGCCCCAGATGGTGGCGCCGTCCATGCGCGCGGCTTCCAGGATGTCGGGCGGGATGTCCTTGAAACCGCTGTACAGCATCCACACCATGATGGGCAGGTTGCTCAGCGTGAAGATGATGGTCAGCCCCGTCAGCGTGTCCAGCAGGCCGGCGGTCTGCGCCATCACGTAAACGGGCACCAGCGCGCCCACCGCCGGCATCATCTTGGTCGACAGCATCCACATCAGCAGATCCTTGGTCTTCCTGGTGCGGAAGAAGGCCATCGAATACGCCGCCGGCGCGGCAATCGCCAGGCCGATCACGGTGGACAGCAGGCTCGTGATCAACGAGTTGGTCGCGAACAGCAGGTAGTCGCTGCGTTCCTGCACTTCGTGGAAGTTCTCCAGCGTCGGCGTGAAGAAGAGTTCGGGCGGCACCGCGATCGCCTGCAGCTCGGTCTTGAACGCCGTGAGCACCAGCCAGATCAGCGGGAAGACGATCAGCAGCGTGACGGACCACGCGGCCACGGTGCGGATGGCGAGAGCAAGGTGTTGCATCGCTACTTGTCCAGGTTCTTGCCGATCATGCGGATCAGGAACACCGCGGCGATGTTGGCCAGGATCACCGCGAACAGCGCACCCGCACTCGCGACACCGACATCGAAGTTCATCAGCGCCTGCTTGAAGATCAGGAACGCGAGATTCGTGCTTTCGTTGCCGGGGCCGCCACCGGTGGTGGTGAAGATCTCCGCGAACACGCTCATCAGGAAGATCATCTCGATCATCACCACCACCGCGATCGGCCGGCCCAGGTGCGGCAGCGTCAGGAACCAGAACTTCTGCAGCGGGTTGGCGCCGTCCATGCCGGCGGCTTCCATCTGGTCGCGGTCCAGGCTCTGCAGCGAGGTGATGAAGATCAGGCAGGCAAACGGCAGCCATTGCCAGGCCACCATGATGATCACGCTGAACAGCGGATGGTCGGTCAGCCAGTCCACCGGCGTCGCGCCGAAGAAGATCCACACCTGCGCCAGCACGCCGTAGATCGGGTTCATCATCATGTGTTTCCACAGCAGCGCATTGGCCGTGGGCATCACGAAAAACGGCGAGATCAGCAGCACGCGCACCAGGCCGCGGCCGGGGAAGGGGTCGTTGACCAACAGCGCCAGGCCGACGCCGCCGACCACCGTGATGCCTATCACCGAACCCAGCAGCAGCAGCGTGTTGCCGATCGACACCGTGAAGTCCGGGTCGGTGGCGAAGTAGATGAAGTTCTCGAAGCCGATGAAGACCTTCTCGCCGGGCTGCATCAGGTTGTAGCGCACGGTGCTGAAGTACAGCGTCATCACCAATGGAACGATCATCCACAGGAAGAGCGAGATCACCGCCGGCGCAAAGAGCAGGCGTGGCAGCAGGCGGTTCATGGCGGTGCGCCTACTTGTAGTAACCGGCCTTCTTCATCTCTCTGTCTGCAGCGGCCTGGCCGGTCTTCAGCGCCTGGTCCACCGTCACCTTGCCGGCCAGCGCCGCGCTCATCTGCTGGCCCACCGCAATGCCGATGGCCTGGAATTCGGGGATCGCCGCGAACTGCACACCCACATACGGGCTCTTCGGCAGCGTGCTGTCGTTCGGGTTCGCGGTGTCGATGGCCTTCTTCTCGGCTTCGGCGAACTTCGCCGCCTTCAGGAATTCGGCACTCGTGTAGGTGCTCTTGCGCGTGCCGGTGGGCACGGCGGCCCAGCCGTTGTTCTTGGCCACGAGCTGGACGTATTCCTTGCTCGTCGCCCACTTGATGAACTTCTGCGCGTTGTCGACGTTCTTCGACCCCGCCGGCACGGCCAGCGCCCAGGCCCAGAGCCAGTTCGAACCCTTGGCCGTGACAGCGGTCGGCGCGGCGGCGAAGGCCACCTTGTCGGCCACCTTGCTCTGCTTCGGGTCGGTGATGAAACTCGCGGCGATCGTCGCGTCGACCCACATGCCGCACTTGCCGGCGTTGTACAGCGCCAGGATCTCGTTGAAGCTGTTGGCGCTGCTGCCCGGCGGGCCGTAGTTCTTCAGCAGGTCGACGTAGAAGGTGATCGCGTCCTTCCAGGGCTTGCTCTCCAGCTGCGGCTTCCACTGCATGTCGAACCACTGGCCGCCGAAAGAGTTCACCACCGTGGTGATGAAGGCCATGTTGTCGCCCCAGCCGGGTTTGCCACGCAGGCAGATGCCGTAGACGCCGTTTTTCGGGTCGTGGATCTTGGCCGCGATGTCGTGCACCTGCTCCCAGGTCGGGTTGGCCGGCATCGTTGCGCCGGCTTTTTGCACCAGGTCGCTGCGGTACATCAGCATCGAGCTTTCGCCGTAGAAGGGCGAGGCGTAGAGCTTGCCGTCGACACTGAGGCCGTTGCGCATGGCCGGCAGCAGGTCGTCGACGTCGAAGGCGGCATCGGTCTGGATCGGGTTCAGCCAGCCCTTCTTGGCCCAGATCGGCGTTTCGTACATGCCGATGGTCATCACGTCGAACTGCCCGCCCTTGGTCGCGATGTCGGTCGTGACACGCTGGCGCAGCACCCCTTCTTCCAGCGTCACCCACTTGAGCTTGATGTCGGGGTGGGCCTGCTCGAAGAACTTGCCGAGCTTCTGCATCTCGATCATGTGGCCGTTGTTGACGGTGGCGACCACAAGGTCGGCAGCCGATGCCACGGTCGCTGCGCCAGCAGCGGCCAGGCCGAAGATCAACGCGAGAGAGGTCTTGAGTTGCACGGTGTGTCTCCTGTTCGGGGGTGTTCGGCGATGGCTTGCTGCCACTTGGCGAGGGCAAATTTAGTCGCCGGCCTGCCCCACCGCCGATACGCCCATCGGCCACCCTCTGTACTTTCTTGCGTCGATCTCTAGGGCTTTCCCGAGTCCGGGCGCAACAAAGGCCAGCCCGCCGGCGCACCGGCGCACCGGCGCTGCAACGCCGGCTGCACCGCGCGCTTGTCGTTTCACGCCGCCGCGCTGCGCTTCGTCGCATCGCCGCTGCGGGCGGGCAGGCACCGCGCCAAGATGCGGCCACGTTGTCGATGTCGGCAACGCAGGAGCCCCGCGATGAACCCGCTCGACCTCGTCTTCAGCCCGATCAAGAACATCAGCCGCGCCATCGTGCTGCCCTTCAAGGCGCTGTTCGTCGTCGGCCTCTGCGCCTTCATCAACGTCGTCACCTCACCCGGCCACTGGTGGTTCCAGTGGGTGGCGTTCGGCATGGGCATCGCCGTGTTGATCGCCTTCGCGCGGGCGGCCAAGTCGCTGGTCGTGCTGGCGCTGCTGTTCTTCGGCGGCCGCTGGATCTACCGCCGCTACGGCGACCAGGCCAAGGCGCAGTTCGACGCCTGGGCCGAGCGCACCCAGCCGCAGGCCGCGCAGGTGGTGCAGGCGCTGCGCAACGTCGCCACCCCCGCACGTTGACGGCACGCTGAATGCGGGGTGTGCGGCCGGGGGCCGCTGCGGCGACAATCCCGCTCCGATCCCCGCGCTGCCTGCCCATGTCGAACGAGACGATTCCTGACGAAGCCCCCAACCATCCGGACCCTGCCGCTGACGCGCAGGTCGACGCCGAGCCCGCGCTCGAGACCGAGACCGAGGTCGTGGCTGAGGTCGTGGCTGAAGGCGGGGCCGAGACCGAGACCGTATTGGCAGCTGCAGCGCCGGCGGTGCCCGAGCTGTCGCCCGCCGCGGTGGCCGCGCGCCTGGCCGAGCTGTTCCCGGCGCTGTTCACCCCCGGCCAGGCCAAGCCGCTGAAGCTGCGCATCCAGGCCGACATCCAGCAGCGTGCGCCGGGGCTGTTCACGAAGAAGTCGCTGTCGATGTTCCTGCACCGGCTGACGATGAGCACACCGTACCTGATGGCGTTGACGAAGGCGCCGTCGCGTTTCGACCTCGACGGCGCAGCCGCCGGCGAGCTGGCCGCCGAACACCGCGAAGCCGCCACCACCGAGCTTGCACGCCGGCGTGGCCTGCACGAAGCCCGCCGCGCCGCCGAGAACGCCGCCCGCCGTGAAGCCGAAGCGCAGGCACGCCAGGCCCATGCCGCAGAACACGATGCCCGCCGCGAACGCGCCGGCCTGCTGCGTGCCTTCGAGACCAGCACGCTGACCCGCGCCAACTTCTGCGCGCTGAAGGGCATCAGCGAGACCGACCTTGAAGCGGCACTCGGCCTGGCAAGGGTTGAACGTGAGCAGCGCCCGCCCGAGCCGCTGCGCGAAATTCGGCATGAGCGGCATGAGCCGCGGCAAGACCGGCACGACAGGCGACCACCCGACCAGCGCCCTCGCGGCGGCGGCCCGGCCGAGCAGCGCCCCGACCGCCGCCCGGGCCGGCCACGCCCGCCGAACCGCCCGGCGCCGCGCTGAGCCCAGGGGCCACAAGCCCTTGGGCTGATCCGCTAGCGGATCCCTGCGGCGGTCACCACCGCCCGCACACGCTCGCTCGCCGCGCGCGGCAGGGCACCGGCCACAGCCACCGAGACACCGGCCTGCAGCATCGTCGTGAAGGCTTGGCGCACACGCTCGGCGTCCACCGCCTGCACGGCAGCCAACCACTCGGCGCGTGAACGCAGCGCACCACGTGCCAGCAGGTCGAGCACCGAGTCTTCGAGCCGCCGGTACGGCCGCTCATGGGCACGCAAGCGGCGCACCGCCAGCTGGTGGCGGGCGCGGTCGAGGTCTTGCGCGTCGACGTGATCGGCCTGCGCCGCCAGCAGCCGCAGGGTTTCGCGCAGCAGCTCGTCCAGCTGTTCGGGCGCGGTCGAGGCTTCGACGACAAACTGGCCGCAGAAGTCCAGCACGTCGGCCGAACACGCCGTGTAGTAGGCCAGGCCCCGCTGTTCGCGGATGCGGTCGAGCAGCGGTGAACTCATGCCTTCGCCGAACACTGCTGCGGCGACCGTGAACGCCGGGTCGTCGTGGGCCAGCGACGGGATCGGGAACCCCAGCACCAGGTGCGCCTGGCTGCTGCCGCTGTCGCGTTTGCTCGCGATGTCGCCGCCGTAGACCACCGGCGCCACGCTGTGCGGCGTGCCGGCAGGCATGTCGCCGAAAGCGGCTTCGGCGGCGCGTGTGATGGCCTCGGCGTCGATGCGCCCGGCCGCGCCGACGACGATGTTGGCGCCGCTGTACTGGCGCTGCAGGTGGCCGACGAGGTCGTCGCGCATGAAACGTTCGATGTTGCGGCGCGGGCCGATCACGCTTTGCGCCACCGCGTGGCTGCCGAAGCAGGCCTTGTCGAAGAGCTTGAACGCGGTCGACAGCGGGTCGTCCTCGTCTTCGGTGCATTCGTGCAGCAGCACCTGGCGTTCACGTTCCAGTTCGGCGGCGGGGAAGGTGGCGTGGCGCACGATGTCGCCGAGCATCGCCACGAACTGCAGCGCATGTTCGGCCAGGCCGTGCATGTAGAACGCCGTGTGGTCCTTGTCGGTGTGCGCGTTGACCTCGGCGCCCAGGCGTTCGGCGTCGAGGTTGATGCGGCGTGCGTCGCGTGTCGCCGTGCCCTTGAACAGCATGTGTTCGATGACGTGGCTGACGCCGTTGAGCGCGCGGCTCTCGTGCGCGCTGCCGCTGCGCACGAAGACGGCGACGCTGGCGCTGTCGACGTGCGGCGTGTGGATGGTCAACACACGCACGCCGTTCGCCAGTGTGCTGAGGGTGGTGTCGGTATCGGTGACGGACTCTGTGCGGGGCATGCGCCATTCTCGGCGCATCGGCGCATCGGCCGTCAAGGCGCCTCCATGCCCTTGGCCTGCAGCACCGCGCGGCCTTCGGGCCCGGCCAGCAGCGTCAGCAGCGCCCGTGCGGCGTCGGCTTGTTTGGTGTTGGCGGCCAGCGCGCCGGCATAGGCCGTGTAGTTCTGGATCTCGGCCGGGATCGGCCCCACCAGCGTGGCGCCGGGCACGGCGAGGATCTCGCTGATCTGGTGCAGTGCGATGTCGGCTTCGCCGCTGAGCAGGCGCTGCGCCACCAGCCCGCCGGGCACCAGCACCGCTTTGGGTTTCAGCTGCGCGGCGATGCCCATCTTCTCGAACAGCTGCCAGAGGTAGATGCCGCTGGAGCCGCCGGCCACCGGGTCGATGGTGGCCACCGCACGCGCCGCCAGCAGCGCCTGCTGGAACGCAGCGACGCTGCTGATGTCGGGCGCCGGTGCACCCTGTTTCACCGCGACGCCGATGGCCACACGCGCCAGCGGTGTCGGTGCACCGGGCGCCACTTGCGCGCTCAGTGTCTTCAGCGCCGCCGGCGTCAGCAGCACGAGATCGAAGGCTTCGCCGCCGAGGATGCGTTTGCTGAGAGCGCCGGCCGTGTCGTTGTCGATCACGAGGCGGTGGCCGCTGCGCTGTTCGAAAGCCGGCGCCAGGGCCATCAGCACCGGCTTGAAGGCACCGGCGGTCAGCACCTTGACATCGGCCGCGGCGGCGCCAGCGGCCAGCGACAGGACGATGCAGCCCAGCAGGCCGCGGAAGACCGTCTTCATCGTGGGGCTCCCAGCCAGGTCAACGGCTCGCGCAGCGCGGCTTCGAAGGCTTCGAGATAACGCCCGACATGCAGGCCGTCCATCAGCGCATGGTGCACCTCCACCGAGAGCGGCAACCACTGGTGCGGGCCATCGGCGGCTATGCGGCCGAACGCGAGCTTGGGCACCGAATCTTCGCGGCCCCAGTTGCGCGCGTGCGAAAAGCTCGTGAAGTGCACCCAGGGCAGCGTCGTGAAGTGCAGCATGCCGGCTTCGTCGACACGCGGCTCGAAGGCCGCCTGCGGGTCGCGCAGCGCGGCGATGACGGCAGCGCTGCGTTGCGCAAACCGCGCGAAGTCGGTGTCGTGGTCGATGTAGGCGAAGGCAAAACTCTCGTCGTCGCGCAGCACCGTCGTCGCACCGTGCACGACCTCGTGCACACGCACACGGCCGCCTTCCAGCCGCAGCCGGAACGGCTCTTGTTCGTTGGCCAGGCGCAGCGCGATGAAGTAGTACGCCAGCATCAAGCTGCCGCCGCCGCGTGCAGCCAGCGTGGCCTTGAGCGGCGCCACGTCCAACCGGGTGCAGACGTTGAAGTACGGTTTGTCGAAGCCGCGGAAGTACTCGAAGGCGTCGCGGCGCGGCCAGGTGCTGGTGTCGAGGTAGGTCGCCATGGCGCGATGCTAGCCCCAGCGATACTCGGCTGCAGCATGGCCCGCCCGCACCCCGCCTCCATCGTCATCCTCGCCGGTGTCTGCGCCGCGCTGCACGTCGGCAAGCTGCCGCCGGCGATTCCGGTGCTGCGCGACGCGCTCGGGCTGACGCTGGTGCAGGCCGGTTTCCTGCTGTCGCTGGTGCAGCTGGCGGGCATGGTGGCGGGTGTCGCCTTCGGTGTCGTCGCCGACGGGCTGGGCGCCAGGCGCAGCATGCTGCTCGGCCTGGGGGTGCTGGCGCTGGCCAGTGCGCTGGGCGGCGCTGCGCCGGGCGTCGAGGCGCTGATGCTGCTGCGGGCGCTGGAAGGTTTCGGCTTCCTGCTCGTGGTGCTGCCGGCACCGGGTTTCGTGCGCCAGCTCGTGCCGCCGCAGCGGGTCAACGCGATGCTCGGCCTGTGGGGCGCCTACATGCCGCTGGCCACGGCGCTGGCGCTGCTGACCGGGCCGCTGTGCATCGCCGCGATCGGCTGGCGCGGCTGGTGGTGGACGCTGGCGGCTGTCACCTTGCTGATGGCACTGCTGCTGTGGCGCGCCGTGCCGGCCGCCGCCGCGCCGGCATCCACACCCACTCACTGGATTGCACGGCTGCTGCAGACGCTGGCCGCGCCCGGCCCCTGGCTGGTGGCGCTGACGTTTGCGATGTACTCCGGCCAGTGGCTGGCGGTCGTGGGTTTCCTGCCGGTGATCTACACCCAGGCCGGTGTCGGCGAGGCTGCGACCGGCCTGCTCACGGCCCTGGCGGCGGCCGCCAACATCGCCGGCAACGTCGGTTCGGGCCGGCTGCTGCAGCGTGGTGTGCCGCCACCGACGCTGCTGGTCGTGGGCTTTGTGACGATGGCACTCGCGGCGGCCCTCACCTTCGGCGCCACCGCAGCGCCACCGGTGCTGCGTTATGCCGCGGTGCTGCTGTTCTCAGGCGTCGGCGGCCTGATCCCGGCGACGCTGTTTGCGCTGGCCGTGCAGCTGGCGCCAGGCGAAAACACGTTGTCCACCACCGTCGGCTGGGTCCAGCAGTGGTCGGCCATCGGCCAGTTCGCCGGCCCGCCGCTGGTGGCCTGGGTGGCCAGCCAGGCGGGCGGCTGGCAGTGGACCTGGGTGGCGACCGGCCTGTGTTCGTTGCTCGGGCTGGCGCTGACGGCGCTGATCGCGCGGCAGCTCAGCGCAGCAGCGTCTCCATCTCGTCGATGATGCCGTTCATGCGCTTGAGCAGCGCCTGGTAGGGCGCCGGCGACGCCATGTCCAGGCCAGCGGTCTTCAGCAGTTCGTACGGCGACGCGGAACCGCCGGCGCGCAGCAGATTCAGGTAGGTCTCGCGTGCACCGGGTTGGCCACTGAGCACCTGCGCGCCGAAGTAGCTGGCCGCGGCCATCGAGGTGGCGTACTGGTAGACATAGAACGGCCGGTAGAAGTGCGGGATGTAGGCCCACTCCTGGCAGTACTGCGGATCGATCGTCATCACGCCGGCATCGGCGCCGTGGTACTTGCGCAGCAGGCCGCAGTACATCGTGGTGAGCTTCTTGCCGCTGAGCGCTTCACCACGTTCCACCGCGTCGTGTGTCATCAGCTCGAACTCGGCGAACATGGTCTGGCGGAAGAAAGTGCCGCGCAAGCGTTCCAGCGCGTGGCCCAGCTGGAACAGCCGTTCGTCGCGGTTTTTCGCCACCTTCAGCATGTGCTCGGACAACAGCACCTCGTTGGTGACCGACGCGATCTCGGCCATGAACAGCGGGTAGCTCGCGGTTTCGTACGGCTGTGCGCTGTTCGCCAGCATGGTGTGGATGCCATGGCCCCACTCATGGGCGAAGGTCGAGGCGCTGCTGAAGTCGTCCTGGTGGTTCAGAAAGACAAATGGCGTCAGGCCGTAGACCCCCGTCTGGTAGGCGCCGCCCGACTTGCCCTCGGCCGGTTTCAGATGCATCGAGCGGACCGACAGCGCTTGGTTCAGCAAACGCTGGTAGTCGGGGCCCAGTGGCAGCGTCGCGGCCACCGTCAGCCGCGCCGCTTCCGGCCCCGGATACGTGGTGTTCAGCTCCACCAGCGCCGGGTAGATGTCGTAGTAGTGCAGGTCGGGCAGCTTGAGCATTCGCTGGCGCAGCTTGAAGTAGCGGTGCAGCGTCGGCAAGCCGGCGTTGGCCTGTGCAACCAGCGTGCGGTAGACGCTCTCGGGCACGTCGTATTCGGCCAGGCTGGCGGCCACGGCGGTGGCATGGCGGCGCAGCTTGGCCTGCGCCGTGCCGGCGCGCACACGCGTGCCCAGCGTCGTGCCGAAGGTGTTCTCGAACTTGCCGAGCTGGCCGAAGAAGGTGTCGAAAGCCAGTTTGCGCACGGCCCGGTCGGGGTGCTGGCGCAGCTTTTCGTAGCCGGTGTCGTTGACCTTGCGCGGCTGGCCTTCCACCGTGATGCTCGGCCATTCGATGTCGGCGTCGACGAGCAGCGTGCGTGTCTGGCTCGACGCATTGAGCACCGGCGACAGCGCGGCGATGGCTTCTTCGGTGTCTGGGCTCAGCGTGTGCCTGGCCTGGCGCAGCGTGTCGCGCAGGTTGAAGGCGTGTTTGGCCAGGCCGGGCTCGGCGCGGATGAAGGCCTCCACCTTTTCAGCGCCCAGGCTCTGGATCTCCGGGTCGACCCAGGCGCGCGCGCTGCCGTAGTCACCCCACAGCGCGCGCATCAGGCCCATGCGCTCCTGGTTGCGCGCGGTGCGGTTGTCGGCGCTCTGCTGCGTCGACGCAAACACCCACAGCCGCTCGGCCCGCAGCGACAGCGCCGAGAAGTTGTCGAGCGCGCCGCGAAGCGCCGCGGCGCTGCTGCCCAGCGTGCCGCGCAGCGCGGCGATCTTCGGCAACTCGGCGAGCAGCGCCAGGCGGTCGGTATTCCAGGCTTCGTCGCTGCGGTACAGCGGGCTCAAGTCCCAGACAAATCGCTCGGGCGCGTCGGCCGGGCCTTGCGGTTGCGCCGGCTGGGCGAAGACGGTGCTGGCAGACAACAACACTGCGGCAACGGCCACGCGTCGCAGGGTGGGGCGAGAGCTCAAGCGGGATCTCCTGGGGCTGTGCGCCTGCCCTCGTGAGGAGGCGTCGGTTGCACGAGGGCGCTAGGTTACTGCAGCGGCCATCAGTCGCGCACCTTGCCGGGCTGCAGCCGCTGCGCCCCGCTGCCTGCCTGTGCGCAGCTGTCGTCGGGGTTGTACAGCGCGCAGGCGCGCAGCGACAGGCAGCCGCAGCCGATGCAGCCGTCGAGCCGGTCGCGCAGCGCCTGCAGCGCCGCGATGCGGGTGTCCAGCTGCGCGCGCCAGCCCGCCGAAAGCCGCGCCCAGTCGGCCTTGTTCGGCGTGCGCTGCTGCGGCAGCTGCTCCAGCGCCGCGGCGATCTCCGCCAGGCCGATGCCGAGCTGCTGCGCGGCGCGGATGAACGCCACCCGCCGCAGCGCCGCACGCGGATAGCGCCGCTGGTTGCCAGCGCTGCGCTCGGCACGCACCAGCCCGCGCGACTCGTAGTAGTGCAGGGCCGACACGGCGACGCCGGCGCGTGTGGCCAGTTCACCCACCGTCAGCAGGCCGTTCGTTGCCGGCATCGTTTGATCCATCGCTTGACCTCAAGTTCGGTTGAGGTCCTATTCTCCGGCCAACACGACCTTGCCGCCAGCCATGACCACCGCCACTCTGCCCGCCGAGACCACGACCGAGACCTTGTTCAGCCAGGGCCGCCTCGGTGCCTGCATCGGCGCCGTGGCGCTGGTGTCGCTGCTGGCGTTCGAGGCGATGGCCGTCGCCGCGGCGATGCCGGCGATCGCTGCGGCGCTGCACGGCCTGGGCCTGTATGCGCTGGCCTTTGGCGGCATGCTCGCCACGTCGATGCTGGGCATGGTGCTGGCCGGCAGGTCCAGCGACCGCCACGGCGCGTTCCGCGCCACCGTCGTCGGCCTCGTCGTGTTCAGCGCCGGCCTGCTGCTGGCCGGCTGGGCCGACAGCATGGGCTGGGTCGTGGCCGGCCGCACCTTGCAAGGCCTGGGCGGCGGCATGCTCGCCGTAACGCTGTACGTCGGCATGGGCCAGGCGGTGCCGCAGCGGCTGCACCCGCGGCTGTTTGCGCTGTTCGCCGCCGCCTGGGTGCTGCCCGGCCTGCTCGGCCCGCTGGCCGCCGCGTGGCTGGTCGAACAGCTCGGCTGGCGCGCGGTGTTCCTGGTGGTTGCCGCCGCGGCGCCGCTGGCGGCGGCGCTGGTGTTGCCGGCACTGCGCCGCCTGCCGCCGCCGGCGCGTTCGGGCGCAAGTTTGGGCGAAGGTTCGAGCCAGTGCGCGGGCCGCCCCGCAGCGGCCATCGCCTGGGCGGCCCTCGGCGCCGCCGGTGCGCTGCTGCTCCATGCTGCAGGCACGGCGGCGACGGCGACCCGGTTGTTGCCGCTGCTGCTGCTGGGCTTGCTGGCGGCCGGCACGGCAGCCAGCAAGCTGTTGCCACGCGGCAGCCTGCTGGCCGCCCCGGGCCTGCCCGCGGTGGTGGCGCTGCGCGGCCTGCTCGCCGCCGCATTTGCCAGCGCCGAGGTCTTCATTCCCTTGTACCTGACCCGCGAAGCCGGCTGGAGCCTGGGCCAGGCCGGACTGACGCTGAGCGCCGGCGCGCTGCTGTGGAGTGGCGGCAGCGCCGTGCAGGCGCGCATCGAAGGCACACGCGATCGGCGGCGCGCGCTGCAGGCCGGTTTCCTGGCGGTCGCCACCGGCATCTCGCTGGTCGCTGCGCCGCTGTTGACGGCTTGGCCCGCAGCGCTGGTGGTTGCCGGCTGGGCGCTGGCCGGCTTCGGTATCGGCATCAGTTTTCCGATGTTGTCGGTGCTGACGCTGCAGCTGTCGGCACCCGGCGAGCAGGGCGCCAGCGCATCGGCGCTGCAGCTCAGCGACGCCTTGTCCTGCAGCGCGACGCTCGCGGTCGCCGGTGCGTTGTTCAGCACCGCCGGTGACGGCGCCGCGCTGGGCTACCTGCTCGTGCTGGGCCTGGCGGCAGCGCTGGCGGCTGCGGGCGCGCTGCTGGGGCGTCGGGCTTTTGTGTGAGGCCGGGGTTTCTGCACTTCTTGGCCCTGGGCCTGACACCTGATAATCCGCGCGCGGCCGCTGCCCAAGCTTGAGGCGAAGCCTTCCTACAAGCCGTACTGGAAGTGTCTTCGCACCGCGGGGTACCCCCGCGGTTCTTGTCTTGTTGGATTCATCCGTGGCGTGAGCCGCATGGCGATCCTCGCCAGAACGCTCACGCATCACCCGCAGGTTGGGTGGCGTGCCGCACCTCGAGGACGAGATGCCGACCCTCCGCAGACTCACCGCGTTGGCGCTGGCACGCGCGATGCTGGCAGGACCGCCCAACATCGCCGGGCTGGCAGCGCGCATGCGTGCATGCCTCGGCGCCGATGCCGCCTGGTATATGGCACTGGCGCAGCGCTGCGCACGCTTGCCCGGTGAACACTGGCGGCGACTGACGACCCGCACGCTGGCCACGCTGATCGAACGCGACACGGGCTATCAGCACGCGTGGCTGGCGGACGAGAAGCTGACCGTGCGCCGCCACATCCTGCGCGAGCACACCGGCATGCAGCCGTTGCCGCTCGGTCTGGACCACTGCCGTGTGCCGTACTGGCCGCACACCGCCGCGCTGGGCCGCTGGCTCGGCGTGTCGGACGCCGGCATGTGGCGGCTGACACGCGCCTCGGCCTGGCAGCGCCGAACCCGACTCGGCGAACAGCACTACCGCTACCAGCTGCTGGCCAAGCGCAGTGGTGGCTGGCGCCTGCTCGAAGTCCCGCACCCGTACCTGATGCCCCTGCAGCGACGCCTGCTCGACGACCTGCTCGGTCGCATCCCGCCACACGAGGCGGCTTGCGGCTACACCCGTGAGCGGTCGGTGGTGGACCACGCCCGCGCACATGCCGGTCAGGCGGCGGTGCTGAGGTTCGACCTGCAAGACTTCTTCGCTTCAGTGCGGGCGTCAAGGGTCCACGCGCTGTTCGCGACCCTGGGTTACCCGGAGACCGTCGCGCGCGAACTCGCAAGCCTGTGCACCACGGCGACGCCCGAGCCCGTGCTCCGCCGCATGCATGAAGACGGCGGCCTGACCTGGACGCAGCTGCAGCGACTGCGCGACCCGCATCTGCCGCAGGGTGCACCCACGTCGGCGGCGCTGGCCAACCTGTGCGCGTTTCGGCTGGACCTGCGTCTCGACGGCCTGGCCCAGGTGCTCGGCGCGCGGTACACACGCTACGCGGACGACATCGTGTTGTCGGGCGGGGCACATTTGCGCGACGCCCTGCCTCGCATCGAGGCCTGGGTGGGGCGCGTCGCGCTGGAAGAAGGCTTCGCACTCCATCACCGCAAGACACGCTGCCTCACAGCAGGGCGCCGCCAGTCCGTCTGCAACATCGTCGTGAACCGCCACCCGAACCTGCCTCGCGACGAGTTCGATCGACTGAAGGCCGTTCTGCACCGGTGCGTGACCGAGGGCCCCGCCGCCCAGAATCGCGAAGACAAGCCGCACTGGCGAGAGTACTTGCAGGGCCGCGTTGCCTGGGCCGCACAGCTCAATCCAGCCAAGGCACAACGCTTGAAGCGACTGCTCGACCAGATCGACTGGAGCCGGTGAATCGCGTCGCGGCGCCGTGCAAGTGGCGCGCCCGACTCCACAGGGCAGTCACGAGCCGGACTCTCAGCGAAGCCAAAAAAAGCCAGACATTCAGCTGCTTCCGGCCCCCTCTTCCACACCATTACCCCAGGAGCACAGTGAGCACGTAGAGAACATAGAGCAGCAGGAGCACGTTGAGCACCACAGAAACGAGAGATTCTCTGAAAAATCAATGTGTTAAGAGAATTCTGCGCGCGGTTTCACGCGGATTGATACCAACAAGAATGAAGAATTTGCTGCGTACACCAATGTGCTAGTTCGCCTTTTGCATAGATTAGTCTCCACCAGATCACGCGTCGCGAATCATTGTGAGCGCGGGTTGCAACGCCGACACTTCAATCAACGAATTAACAGGTGGGACTGCCATGTTGACTGTGAAGCAAGCCGGCGCGAAACGGCTGAAGATGTCAGAGAGAGCGCAGCAGCAGCTCGAACTCCACTTCCCCAGGTGGTCTCCGATGTGGCTTTGGCAACGCAAGGTGAACGACGGTTACACCACGGTGCCGCGGACGTTGCCCCAAGTGATGCAGGCCATCGACGACCAGTCAAAGGGCCAACCGGCAGGTCACACGCTGTTCTGCCTCTGGTCTCGGTCCCCCGACCACCCCATGGTCATCATCGAGAACCCAGCCACTTTCGCTGCAGAAGCTGGTTTCAGCGGCGAGCGCGCCGTCGACACTTGGCGCCGACGCATGAAGCGTCTAGCCGAACTGAAGTTCATCGCCACGAAAAGAGGGGCCGCAGGAGACTTCAGCTACGTGCTGCTTCAGAACCCGAACGTTGCGATGGAGTGGATGCGGCAAAGCGGCTTGGTGCAGGACGATCTGTACGGTCGGTTCCTGACCAGGGTCACGGACGTCGGCGGATTCAGCGAGGTCGAGGCAATCAGGGCAGCGTGGAGCGCTCAGCGCGCTGCGGAGGCTGCGCAAGCAGCCGCCACTGCTGTACCTAGCACTGGCGTCGCACCCCTGCCACCTGCGCCGGGACAGTCCTCAGAACTCTTGGCTTCTTCGACTGCTGTGCCCGCGGCGTCCGGAGCCTAACTCGACGGCCAGGACATCATGAACATTCGTAAACCGGGTGAGGGTCCGCACAGCCCCTACGTCGCCTTCAAAGACGACCGGGAGCGAAAGTGGGCACTGGTCTCACGCGACGTTCGATGGGTTCTCGTCGCGTTGCTCTTTGCTTGGGGTGGCGTGCCGGCCGCCCAATGGCAGGCCATCTGGAAACTCATCGCAGGCGGATGATTCAAGTCACTCCAGAAAGCACAACGCCACCCAGAGGATGGAGCAGGCTCTAGTAAGGAAGCAACTGTGTTGGAAATCAAGCGCTGAGGCCGTGAGGATGGCCCTACACAGCCCTACACGTCGATGTTCGCCGCCCTCAGCGCATTGCTCTCGATGAAGTCCCGCCGCGGCTCCACCTCGTCGCCCATCAGCATCGTGAACACCCGGTCGGCCTCGATCGCATCGTCGATCTGCACCTTCAGCAGCCGGCGCACGGTCGGGTCCATCGTCGTTTCCCACAGCTGCGCCGGGTTCATCTCGCCCAGGCCCTTGTAGCGCTGGCGGCCGACGGCGTTTTCAGCCTGGCCCATCAGCCAGCCCATCGCGGCACGGAAGTCGACGACCTTCTGCTCCTTCTGCTTTTCGCCTTCGCCGCGGCGCACCAGCGCGTCGGTGCCGAGCAGGTCCTTGAAGGTCACCCCGGCTTCCTGCAGCGCCGCGTAGTCGGCGCCGTGCACGAAGTCCTGCGTGATGACACTGGCCTTGATGTTGCCGTGGTGGCGGCGGCCGATGCGCAGCAGGTGTTTGTCGGTGCGGGCGTCGAACTGGGCTTCGACGATGGCGTCGACCAGCCCGGCCTGCAGCGCAGCGGCACTGGCTTCGGCCGCGGCGGCGCTGTCGAGGTCGATCACCAGGCCGTTGGCGATGGCGCGCAACGCGTCCAGATCCATCCAGTTGCCCAGGCGTTCGATCACGCTGGTGGCCAGCAGATAGGTGCGCGCCAGGCCTTCGAGCGCGCTGCCGTCGATCGGCGCGCGGCCTCCCGGCAGTTCACCGTCGGGCAGCACGACGGCGCCGTCGAGCGCCACCTTGAGCAGGAAGACATCGAGTTCGTTGCCGTCCTTCAGGTACTGCTCGTGTTTGCCGTGTTTGACCTTGTACAGCGGCGGCTGCGCGATGTAGATGTGGCCCCGTTCCACCAGCTCGTGCATCTGGCGGTAGAAGAAGGTCAGCAGCAGCGTGCGGATGTGGGCGCCGTCGACGTCGGCGTCGGTCATGATGATGATGCGGTGGTAACGCAGCTTGTCGATGTTGAAGTCGTCGACGCCGATGCCGGTGCCCAATGCCGTGATCAGCGTGACGATGCTGTCGCTCGACAGCAGCTTTTCGTAGCGCGCTTTCTCCACGTTCAGGATCTTGCCGCGCAGCGGCAGGATCGCCTGGAACTTGCGGTCACGGCCCTGCTTGGCGCTGCCACCGGCCGAGTCGCCCTCGACGATGTAGATCTCGCACAGCGCCGGGTCTTTCTCCTGGCAGTCGGCCAGTTTGCCGGGCAGGCCCATGCCGTCGAGCACCCCTTTGCGGCGCGTCATCTCGCGTGCCTTGCGCGCGGCTTCACGGGCCCGGGCGCTGTCGATGATCTTGCTGCAGATGATCTTGGCGTCGTTCGGGTTCTCAAGCAGCCAGTCGGTCAGCAGCTTGCTGACGATTTCCTCGACCGGGCCGCGCACTTCGCTGCTGACCAGCTTGTCCTTGGTCTGGCTGCTGAACTTGGGCTCGGGCACCTTGACGCTGACCACACAGGCCAGGCCTTCGCGCATGTCGTCGCCGCTGACTTCGACCTTGGCCTTCTTCGCCAGTTCGTTGTCTTCGATGTACTTGTTGATCACGCGGGTCATCGCCGCGCGCAGGCCGGTGAGGTGGGTGCCACCGTCGCGCTGCGGGATGTTGTTGGTGAAGCAGAGAACGTTTTCGTTGTAGCCGTCATTCCACTGCATCGCGACTTCGACACCGATGTTGGTGTTCTGTTCGCTCATCTTGTCGCCAGCGGCGTGGAAGATGTTCGGGTGCAGGATCTTCTTGCCGGTGTTGATGAACTGCACGAAGCCGCGCACACCACCGGCGAAGGCGAAGTTGTCTTCCTTGGCGTTGCGTTCGTCGACGAGGCGGATCTTGACGCCGTTGTTCAGGAAGCTCAGCTCACGCAGGCGCTTGGCCAGCACGTCGTAGTGGAAGTCGATGTGGGTGAAGATCTCTTCGTCGGGCAGGAAGTGCACTTCCGTGCCACGCAGTTCGGTCTCGCCGGTAATGCGCATCGGGCTGGCCTCGACGCCGTCGCGGATCTCGAGCACACGATCCTGCGTGAAGCCGCGCTTGAACTCCAGCAGGTGCACCTTGCCTTCGCGCCGCACCGTCAGCCGCAGCCACTTGCTCAGCGCGTTGACGCAGCTGACCCCCACGCCGTGCAAGCCACCGCTGACCTTGTAGCTGTTCTGGTTGAACTTGCCGCCGGCGTGCAGTTCGGTCAGCGCAATCTCGGCGGCGCTGCGCTTGGGCTCGTGTTTGTCGTCCATCTTCACGCCGGTGGGGATGCCGCGGCCGTTGTCGATGACGCTGATGCTGTTGTCGCTGTGGATCGTGATCGTGATGTCGTCGCAATGCCCCGCCAGCGCTTCGTCGATCGAGTTGTCGACGACCTCGAACACCAGGTGGTGCAGGCCGGTGCCGTCGGAGGTGTCGCCGATGTACATGCCCGGCCGTTTGCGCACTGCTTCCAGGCCTTCGAGGATCTGGATATCGCCTTCGCCATAGGCGGCCGATGCTTCGCTGCCGGTGGACGCCACACCGCCTTCGGCCGACGGCACCTCACGCTGGGTCACGCCGTCGTTGGCGCCGGCTTTGGGCTTCTTTTCTTCGCTCATCGGAGACTCTCTTGGCTCATGGACCGCACAGAACGCGGCCCCTTAGAAACGCTGAAGCGGGCACAAGGCCCGCTGCGGCTGGCGCTGGTGGCTGTGCCGGTTAGATCCGCATCGGCATGACTACGTACTTGAAACCGGCCATCTCGGGCACCGTGAACAACGCACTGGCGGCCGTGTCCTGCAGCTCAAGCTTGACCATCTCGTGGCTGATGTTGGCCAGCACGTCGATCAGGTAGGTGACGTTGAAGCCGATCTCGATGCTGTCGCCGTTGTAGTCGACCTCGAGCTCTTCCTTGGCTTCTTCCTGCTCGGCATTGCTCGAAGCGATGCGCAGCAGGCCGGGCTCGACGTTCATGCGCACACCCTTGAACTTCTCGCTCGTCAGGATCGCAGCGCGCTGCAGGCAGGCCAGCAGCGGTGCCCGGCCCAGCACCAGCGCGTTCTTGTGGTTCTTCGGGATGACGCGGTTGTAGTCGGGGAACTTGCCTTCGACGAGCTTGGTCACGAACTCCATGCCTGAGAAGGCGAACTTGGCCTGGTTGCCGGCGAAGCGCATCTCGATCGTCGTGTCTTCGTCCTTCAGCAGGCGCTGCAGTTCGAGCACGGTCTTGCGCGGCAGGATGACTTCCTGTTTGTTCGGCACGTCGTTTTCGAGCGTGCTCTGCGCCAGCGCCAGGCGGTGGCCGTCGGTGGCCACCAGCGTCAGCGTCTTGCCTTCGGCGATGAAGAGAATGCCGTTGAGGTAGTAGCGGATGTCGTGCACCGCCATCGCGAAGTGCACCTGGTTGATGAGCAGGCGCAGCGTCTTCTGCGGCACGCTGAACGCAGGGCCGAAGTCGACCGCTTCGTTGACGAGCGGGAAGTCGTCGGCCGGCAGCGTCTGCAGCGTGAAGCGGCTCTTGCCGCCTTGCAGCGTCAGCTTGTTCTGCGCCGCACTCAGCGTTACCACCTGGTCGGACGGCAGCGCCCGCAGGATGTCGATGAGCTTGCGTGCGCCCACCGTGGTGGCGAAGCTGCCGCCGTCACCGCCGAGTTCGGCATGGGTGCGGACCTGGATTTCCAGGTCGCTGGTGGTGAACTCGACCGCCGGGCCGTTCTTGCGCAGCAGCACGTTGGCCAGGATCGGCAGCGTGTGCCTGCGCTCCACGATGCCTGCCACCGACTGCAAAGCTTCGAGCAACTGTGCCTGCGGCGCTTTCAGAACAATCATCTCTTTTCCTCTTATTCAACCTGGTAGTCGTAGTAGAGAACCGGGATTTCTGGGGACAACGCTATTTTCGCCTTTTCCATCAACGGTTTAGCAGGTTGTGAACCCTGTGGGTGGAGGCCTGCTGGGCGTGACCCCGTTTTGGGGGCAAGTCCGGACCGCGGCCGCAGGCTGTGGACAAGCCTTTGGTTGTCCGAATGTTGTCCCCAGGGTTTGTGTTGGGCGATCTGCATCATCCCTTGAGCGTCTGTTCCAGCACGTGCAGCTGCTGGTTCAGCTCGCTGTTGCGGCCCCGTTCCTCGCCGATCTTGCGCACCGCGTGCAGCACCGTCGTGTGGTCGCGGCCGCCGAAGAGTTCGCCGATCTCGGGCAGGCTCTTTTTCGTCATGTCCTTGGCCAGGTACATGGCAATCTGCCGCGGCCGCGCGATGCTGGCCGGGCGCTTCTTGCTGTACATGTCGGCGACCTTGATCTTGTAGAAGTCGGCCACCGTTTTCTGGATGTTCTCGACCGAGATCTGCCGGTTCTGGATGGACAGCAGATCCTTCAGCGCCTCGCGCGCCAGCCCGATGTTGATGTCCTTCTGGCTGAAGCGGCTGTAGGCCAGCACCTTGCGCAGCGCACCTTCGAGTTCGCGCACATTGGCACGTACGTTCTTGGCGATGAAAAACGCCACGTCCTCGGGCATCTCGGTGGCTTCTGCGAGCGCCTTCTTGATAAGGATCGCAACCCGCATCTCCAGCTCTGGCGGCTCGATCGCCACCGTCAGGCCGGCGTCGAAGCGGCTGGTCAGGCGTTCGTCGATGTCCACCAGCCCTTTCGGGTAGGTGTCGCTGGTCATGATGATGTGGGCGCGTTTGGCCAGCAGCGCTTCGAAGGTGTTGAAGAACTCTTCCTGCGTGCGGTCCTTGCCGGCGAAGAACTGCACGTCGTCGATCAGCAGCAGGTCCAGGCTGTGGTACTTGGCCTTCAGCTCGTCGAAGGTCTTGCGCTGGTAGTTTTTCACCACGTCGCTGATGAACTGCTCGGCGTGCAGGTACAGCACGCGGGCATCGGGCTTGTCCTTCAGCAGCGCATTGCCGACGGCATGCACGAGGTGGGTCTTGCCCAGGCCGACACCGCCGTAGATGAACAGCGGGTTGTACATCTGCCCCGGCGCGCCGGCGACATGCAGCGCCGCGGTACGGGCCATCTGGTTGGCGCGGCCGGGCACCAGGGTGTCGAAGGTGAGCGAAGGGTTGATCTTGTTGCGGTTGGCGGCGGGCGCCAGCGACAGCGCCTGCGGCGCGGCCGCCTGCGCGCTGGGCGCGCCAAGTGGGGCGGACGCACCGGCGAAGGCACCGGAAAACGCGGCCACCGCGTGCAGGCTGCCGTTGCTGCGCGCAGGGCTGCTGGGCGCTTCGGCGGCGCGTGGCGCCAGCGTCAGCTCCAGCCGCACCGGTTTGCCAGCCAGGTCGCTGAGCACGGTTTCGATGCGGCCGGCGTACTGCGCGCGGATCCAGTCCAGCTTGAAGCGGTTCGGCACGCGCACCGAAACCACGGCTTCGTCGGCGCCGACATCGCTGAACTGGGCCGGCGGCAGTGGCCGGATCCAGGTGTTGAACTGATGCTCGGGCAACTCGGTTGCGAGGCGCTCGCAACCCCGTTGCCAGAGGTCGACCATGACGTCGGGACTCATTGTGGAGATCTTCTTGTCGGCGGGGGCGGATTCTACGTCGACTGCGGCTGGTGGACCGTGGTTATCCACAGTTTCGGCGCCGGGGTCAAGCCCCGTGCTCTGCCGCATGCTGCCGTGCAAGTGTTTGACTGGGAACGTCTTTTTTGCTGTAATCGTGGGTTTCCCGAATTCAGGACAGACCTAGCCATGAAGCGCACCTACCAGCCTTCGAAGATCCGCCGTGCGCGCACCCACGGATTTCTCGTGCGCATGAAGACCCGCGGCGGCCGCGCCGTGATCAACGCACGCCGCGCCAAGGGCCGCAAGCGCCTGGCCGTCTGACGCCAGGCAGCCGTGCCGTCCAGCATCGGCCGGCTTGTGCACAGCGCCGACTTTGAACGTGTGCTCGCGGCGCCAACACGTTCGCGAAGCACTCACTTCGCCGTCCACCACGTGGCCAGCAGGCCTTCTGCGCCCGTCTGGCGCCCGAAGCAGCCTGCGGCGCAAGAGTTATCCACAGCCGATGCACCGCAAGTGGGCGCCCCTGTGGATGACTTGCCCGGCGGCCATTGGCTGGGCGCCGTGGTGCCGAAGCGGCATGCCAAACGTTCCGTCACCCGGTCGCTGCTGAAACGGCAGATCCGCTCGGCGCTGACACGCCATGCCGCCAGCCTGCCCCCTGGCTTGTGGCTGGTGCGCCTGCGCGCGCCGTTTGCGCCCAAGCTGTTTCCTTCGGCCGCATCGAACGCGCTGCGTGCCGCGGCGTTGGCCGAGCTGGAAGGCTTGCTCGGCAACGCTGCGAGCGCCACGCAAGCCCTGCCGGCCAGGCGCTGAGATGTTGTCCACCCTGCTGCACTTGCCGCAACAGGCGCTGCTGCTGCTGGTGCGCGGCTACCGGCTGTTGCTCAAACCCTGGCTGGGCAACGCCTGCCGTTTCGAGCCGACGTGTTCGCAGTACGCGCTGGACGCGCTGCAGCGCCACGGTGCGGCCGGCGGCACCCTGCTGACGGCGGCGCGGCTGCTGCGCTGCCACCCCTGGTGCGATGGCGGCTGCGACCCCGTGCCTTTGTTGTTCCCGAATCCTGCCCGCGGCTTGTTCACCCGCCTCGGGCAGCGCCACACCGACGACGTTTCCTGAGAAGACCGATCCCATGACCGATATGCGCCGCACCCTGCTGTGGGTGGTCTTTGCCACTTCGCTGTTCCTGCTGTGGGACGGCTGGAACAAGCACAACGGCCGTCCTTCGCTGCTCGGTGGCCCGGCCCGGCCGGCAGCCACTGCCGCTGCCCCGGGTAGCGCACCCGGCCTCGCCGGCGTGCCGCAGGCCAGCACCGTGCCCGGCGTGGCCGGGGCCGCTGCAGCGCCGCTGGCGGCGCTGCCGGCAGCGACGGCACTGGCGGGCGAAAAAGTGGTCGTGACCACCGATGTCGTCAAAGCCACCTTCGACAGCATCGGCGGCACGCTGGTGCGCCTGGAACTGCTGAAGTACCAGGACAGCAACGACGCGCAACGGCATGTCGTGCTGTTCGAGAACGACACCAAGCGCCAGTACCTGGCGCAAACCGGCCTGACGGTGCAAAGCGGCGCATCACCGCTGAACCACCTGACGCCGATGGCCGTGACACCGGGCGAACGCACGTTGGCCGACGGCGCGGCAACGATCTCGCTGCGTTTTGCATCGGCCGTGGTCGACGGCCGCCAGCTCGTCAAGACCTACACCTTCAAGCGCGGCGACTACACCGTGGCCGTCAAACACGAGGTCGTGAACCAGGGCACGACGCCGTTTTCGCCGCAGCTCTATCTGCAGCTGGCGCGCGACGGCAACCCGCCCGAAGGCGAGTCGTCGTTCTACTCCACCTTCACCGGCCCGGCGCTGTTCAGCGAAAAGGGCAAGTACCAGAAGATCGACTTCAAGGACATCGAAAAGGGCAAGGCCAGCCACGACAACAGCGGCAGCGAGGGCTGGGTCGGCATCGTCCAGCACTACTTCGCGTCGGCCTGGCTGGTGCCGGCTGCGGGACCGCGCGAGTTCCGCACCGCCAAGGTCCCGGGCGCCGAGAACCTGTATTCGATCGCGATGGTGCTGCCGTTCGGCGAAGTGGCGCCGGGCACCACCAAGGCCCACGAAGCGCTGCTGTTCGCCGGCCCGCAGGAAGAGAAAAAACTCGCCGGCCTGGCCAACGGGCTCGAATACGTGAAGGACTACGGCTTCCTGACGCCGTTGTCCAAGCCGCTGTTCTGGCTGCTCGACGAACTGCACGCCCTCATCGGCAACTGGGGCTGGGCCATCGTCGCGCTGGTCGTGCTGCTGAAGATTGCGTTCTACTGGCTCAACGCCCAGGCCTACAAGTCGATGGCGAAGATGAAGGCCATCAACCCCAAGGTGATGGAGATGCGCGAGCGCTACAAGGACAAGCCGCAGGAGATGCAGAAGGAAATGATGCGCATCTACCGCGAAGAGAAGGTCAACCCGCTCGGCGGCTGCCTGCCCATCGTCGTGCAGATGCCGTTTTTCATCGCGCTGTACTGGGTGCTGCTGTCGAGCGTGGAAATGCGCAACGCGCCGTGGATCGGCTGGATCACCGACCTTTCGGTGAAAGACCCCTGGTTCATCCTGCCGGTGCTGATGACGCTGTCGTCGCTGGCCCAGGTGGCGCTGGGCGCGAAGCCGCCCGATCCGATGCAGGCACGCATGATGTGGATGATGCCGTTGGCCTTCGGCGTGATGTTCTTCTTCTTCCCTGCCGGCCTGGTGCTGTACTGGCTGACGAACAACTTGCTGTCGATAGCGCAGCAGTGGTACATCAACAAGAAGCTGGGTGTGTCGAACCGCTGAGCTCCGGACACAAGCCCTTGGCCTGACCCCCCGTGACTTAGGCACGCCGGGCGCGGCGAGGCCCCCCGCTTGGGGGTTGAGCGCAACCCGACTTGTGCCGACGATGCAGACATGCGGGCGACCCGGCTATTACCGGCTCAGGAGCGCCGCGAGAAGACCCCGAAAGGGGCCGACCGCGTCTCCACCCGCGCCAATCACCACCCTGGCCGCCACCGCTGCGGCTTGGCGGCACGCCACAATCGGCCCCGATGTGCGCCGCAATCTCCGGTTCGGGCTTAGGCCGCCTACACGACCCCATCGTCGCCATCGCCACCGCGCCGGCACGGGGCGCCGTGGGCATCGTGCGCGCTTCCGGGCGCAACCTGGCGCCGCTGGTCCAGGCCTTGTTCGGCCGGCCGCTGGCGCCGCGCATGGCGACGCTGCTGCCCTTCCACAGCGCCGACGGCCAGCTGCTCGACCGCGGCCTGGCGCTGCACTTCCCGGCCCCCCATTCGTACACCGGCGAAGACGTGCTGGAACTGCAAGCCCACGGCGGCACGGTGCTGCTGCAGCTGCTGCTGGCGCGCTGCCTGGAAGCGGGCGCTGACATTGGCCTGCGGCTGGCCGAACCCGGCGAGTTCACGCAACGCGCCTTCCTCAACGACAAGATCGACCTCGCCCAGGCCGAAGCGGTGGCCGACCTCATCGACGCCAGCACCGAGGCGGCGGCACGTTCGGCGGCACTGTCACTGGGCGGCGCGTTTTCGGCGCAGGTCGACGCGCTCGGCGAACGCCTGGTGCGGCTGCGCATGCTGGTCGAAGCGACACTCGACTTTCCCGAAGAAGAGATCGACTTCCTGGAAAAGGCCGGTGCCCGCGGCCAGCTCGACGGCATCGAAGCCGCGCTCGACGAAGCGCTGCGCCGCGCGCGCCAGGGCGCGCTGCTGCGCGAAGGCCTGCGTGTGGTGATCGCCGGCCAGCCCAACGTCGGCAAAAGTTCGCTGCTGAACGCGCTGGCCGGGGCCGAGCTGGCCATCGTGACGCCGATTCCCGGCACCACTCGCGACAAGGTCAGCGAGACGATCCAGATCGAAGGGGTGCCGCTGCACGTGGTCGACACCGCCGGGCTGCGCCACGACACCGACGCCGCAGATGAAGTCGAGCGCATCGGCATCGGCCGCAGCTGGGAGGCCATCCGCGGTGCCGACGCGGTGCTCTTCCTGCACGACCTGACACGCCGCGGCGAGCCTGCCTACGAAGCCGCCGATGCCGCCATCGCCGCCGAACTGCCGGGCGAAGTGCTGCATGTCTTCAACAAAGCCGACGCCGCTGCGACGGCCGAAGTGCCCGGGTTGATGCTGTCGGCACGCACCGGCGCCGGCCTGCCCGCGCTGCGCCAGGCGCTGCTGCAACGCGCCGGCTGGCAGGCCCAGCCCGACGGTGTCTTCATCGCCCGCACCCGCCATGTGCAGGCCTTGCAGCGCACACGCGAGCACGTGGCGCGTGCCCAGGCGCACGCGGCGGTGCGCGACGCCGCGCTCGACCTGCTGGCCGAGGAGTTGCGGCTGGCCCACAACGCGCTGGGTGAGATTACCGGCGCCTTCGGCAGCGAAGATCTGCTGGGCGAAATCTTCAGCCGCTTCTGCATTGGCAAGTAGGCAGGACAAGGTAACGAACTGAGTCCCCTCGTGCGGGCGATTGCCGCCGGCGCGCCGGCGCCCCAATAATGCAGCCGTCTGAAATGAGAAGACGCCGCGGGGCCGGCAAGCCCACGCCGGTGCCCGTGAACAAACCGCGCTGCTATGGACATCACCGCACTGGTCCGCGCCATCGAGGGATTGAAAGCCGAAGACGCTTTCGGCGCGCGCCTGCCGCTGGCGCAATGGGAACGCATCACGCCGTTCCTGCAGCGCCGCGAACTCGCCACCGGCGACCTGCTGGTGCGCCGCGGCGACCGCGAACGTGTCGCCTACCTGCTCGAATCGGGCCACCTGCAGGTGTTCGTCTCCGGCGGGCCGCCGGGCAGCCACCGCATCGCCACCTTGCGCGCCGGCGCCATCGTCGGCGAACCGGGGCTGTTCATCGACGCGCCGCGCATGGCCAGCGTCGAGGCGATGACACCTTGCGTCGTCTGGTCGCTCACCGGCGAAAAACTCGACACGCTGGCGGCCGACGAACCGAAGCTGGTGCTGGCTCTGTTGCATGCCGCCGGCTCGGTGATGGCGGTGCGCATGCGCGCCAACCTCGAGCGCGGCATCCCGACCACCTGAGCGACAGCCTGAACTCAGTGGCCGTCGAAGCTGAGCAGGGTGAACAGCGCCAGCCCGGCTTCACGCAGCTTGCGTGAACCCTGCAGCTCGGGCAGGTCGACGATGGCCGCGCCTTCGATGACCTCGGCGCCCAGCCGCTCCAGCAGCTTCTTGCCGGCCATCATCGTGCCGCCGGTGGCGATGAGGTCGTCGATCAGCACGACGCGGTCACCGGTCTTGACGGCGTCGGTGTGCACTTCCACCGTCGCCGAACCGTATTCGAGTTCGTAGGTCTCTTCCACCGTGGTGAACGGCAGCTTGCCCTTCTTGCGGATCGGCACGAAGCCGACGTTCAGCTCGTAGGCGACGACCGCGCCGATGATGAAACCACGGGCATCGAGCCCGGCGATGGCCGTCGGCCGCACGTCGAAGTAGCGGTGCACGAACTGGTCGATCAGGACGCGAAAGACCCGCGGGTTGGCCAGCAGCGGCGTGATGTCGCGGAACATCACGCCCGGCGCCGGCCAGTCGGGCACGGTGCGGATGTGGGCCTTGATGTATTCGTCGGGCGCCATGTTGCCGATGTTAGCCGCGCAGCAGCTTCTCTTCGGCCAGTGCCAGCGGCTCGGGCAGGCCGGAGATGACCAGGGTGTCGCCGGCGGCCAGCACGGTGTCGTCGCTGGCGGGCCGCACGGCGCCCGAGGCCTGGCGCACCGAGACGACGCTGATGCCCACCGCATGCAAGGCCAGGTCGGCGAGCGTCTGGCCGACGCAGACGGCGGCGGTCGGCAGCGTCACGCTGGCCAGCCGCGCCTGCTGCAGCTCTTCGACGGTGTCGTCGTCGGCGCCGTGGAAATAACCGCGCAGCAGGCTGTAGCGTGCATCGCGTGCGTCGCGGGTGAGGCGGATCACCTTGCGCATCGGCACGCCCACCAGCGCCAGCGCGTGGCTGGCCAGCATCAGGCTGCCTTCGATCGCCTCGGGCACGACCTCGGTGGCGCCGGCGTTGCGCAGGGTTTCGAGGTCGCTGTCGTCGATGGTGCGCACGATCACCGGCACCGAAGGTGCATGCTGGCGCACCAGGCGCAGGATCTTCAGCGCCGACGGCGTGTCGGGGTAGCTCACGACCACCGCGTTGGCGCGCACCAGGCCGGCGGCCATCAGGCTTTGCAGCCGCGCGGCGTCGCCGAAGACCACGCTCTGGCCGGCGGCGGCGGCCTGGCGCACGCGGTCGGGGTCGAGGTCGAGCGCCATGTATGGGATGTGCTGGGTGTCGAGCATGCGTGCCAGGTTCTGGCCGCTGCGACCGTAGCCGCAGATGATCACGTGTTTCTCGGCGCGGATCGCCTTCTTCGCGATGCTGGTCAGGGCCACCGACTGCAGCAGCCAGTCGGTGGCGCTGAGTTTCATCACGATGCGGTTGCTGTACATCACGAGAAACGGCGTCGCCAGCATCGACAGCACCATGCTCGCCAGGATCGGGCTCACCCAGGCCGGCGAGACGAGGCCGTTGTCGGCGCCCAGGGTCAGCAGCACGAAGCCGAACTCACCCGCCTGCGCCAGGTACAGGCCGGTGCGCAAGGCCACGCCCGGCGCGGTCTTGAAGGCGCGCGCCAGCAGCGCAACGAGGCCGAACTTGGCGAGCACCGGCACGCTGGTCAGCATCAGCACCAGCAGCCACTGCTCGGCCACCGGCCGCCAGTCGAGCTTCATGCCGATGGTGATGAAAAACAGCCCCAGCAGCACGTCGTGGAAGGGCCGGATGTCGGTTTCCACCTGGTGCTTGTATTCGGTCTCGGCCACCAGCATGCCGGCGACAAAGGCGCCCAGCGCCAGCGACAGCCCGGCGTGTTCTGTCATCCAGGCCAGGCCGAGCGTGACGAGCAGCAGGTTCAGCATGAAGAGCTCGGCGCTCTTGCGCCGCGCCACCTGCGTCAGCCACCAGCGCATCAGTTTCTGCCCGCCCACCAGCAGCAGCGTCAGCAGCGCCGCGGCCTTCAGCAGCGCCCAGCCCAGGGCTTCGACCATCTGCTCGCCGCCCGCGGCCAGTGCCGGGATCACCACCAGCAGCGGCACCACGGCCAGGTCCTGGAACAGCAGCACGCCCATGACGCGGCGGCCATGTTCGCTTTCCAGTTCCAGCCGCTCGGACATCAGCTTGACGACGATGGCGGTCGACGACATCGCCATCGCCCCGCCCAGCACCACCGCGCCCTGCCAGCCCATCTGCCACTGCTTGCCGGTGAAAAACGTGTAGGTCGCAACCAGCAAGGCATGGCCGAGCAGTGCGCCGGCCATCGTCAGCACCACCTGCGACAGGCCGAGGCCGAACACCAGCGTGCGCATGCTGCGCAGCTTGGGCAGGTTGAACTCGAGGCCGATGACGAACATCAGGAAGACGACGCCGAACTCGGCCAGGTACTTGACGCCGGCGCTGTCGTGCGCGAGCGCCAGCGCGTTGGGGCCGATCAGCACGCCCACCACCAGGTAACCCAGCATCGGCGGCAGCTTCAGCGAGCGGCAGACGACCACGCCGAGCACTGCGGCGATCAGGTACAGCAGGATCAGTTCAAGGGTGGTGGCCATCTAGAATGCCTCGATCCTATTCGACGCTGTCAGCCCCATGACCCTGCCGCGCACCTTCGACCCCCAGCGTGCGCTGGCGCTGGCCGCGCAGACCTTCGAGATCGAAGCGCGGGCCCTGCTTGGCCTGGCGGCGCACCAGGGCGAAGGTTTCGCGCAGGCGGTGAAGGCCATGCTCGACTGCCGCGGTCGTGTCGTCGTGATGGGCATGGGCAAGAGCGGCCATGTCGGGCGCAAGATCGCAGCCACCCTGGCCTCCACCGGCACACCGGCCTTTTTTGTGCACCCGGCCGAAGCCAGCCATGGCGACCTCGGCATGGTGATGGGCGGCGATGTCGTGCTGGCCATCAGCAACAGCGGCGAGAGCGACGAACTCGCCGCCGTGCTGCCGGCGATGCGCCGCATCGGCGTCACGCTGGTCGGCATGACGGGCAACGCCGACTCCACGCTGGGCCGGCATGCCGACTGGGTGATCTCCAGCGCCGTCGAACAGGAAGCCTGCCCGCTGAACCTGGCGCCCACGGCCAGCACCACGGCACAGATGGCGCTGGGCGACGCGCTCGCGGTGGCGCTGCTCGACGCACGCGGTTTCAAGGAAGACGACTTCGCACGTTCGCACCCCGGCGGCAGCCTGGGCCGCAAGCTGCTGATGCATGTGCAGGACCTGATGCGCAGCGGCGACGCCGTGCCGCGGGTGCCGCCCAACGCCAGCTTCACCGAACTGCTGCGCGAGATGACGGGCAAGGGCCTGGGCTTCACCGCCGTGGCCGACGCCGAGGGCCGGCCGCTGGGCATCTTCACCGACGGCGACCTGCGCCGGCTGATCGAACAAGGCGCCGACCTGCGCACGCTGACCGCCGCCGATGTGATGCACACCGCGCCCAAGCTCGTGCGTGCCGACGCGCTGGCGGTCGACGCCGCCGACGTGATGGAGCTCCACCGCATCACCAGCGTGCTCGTGATCGACGCCGACAGGCGCCTGGTCGGGGCGCTGAACTCGAACGATCTGATGCGTGCGAAGGTGATTTGAAGTGACGCCGGCGCTGCGCTTCCCGCCCGCTTTGCTGCTGCGAGCCCAAGGCCCCGCGCTGGGCATGAAAGCGGCGATCTTCGACGTCGACGGCGTGTTGACCGATGGCCGCATCTACGTCGGCGAACACGGCGAGAGCTTCAAGGCGTTTTCGACGCTCGACGGCCAGGGCCTGAAGCTGCTGCGCCAGGGCGGCATCGAGCCCATCGTCATCACCGGCCGCGATTCACCGGCGGTGCGCCGGCGCGTCGCCGACCTCGGCCTGCAGCACGCGGCCTACGGCGTGCACGACAAACTCGCCGCGGCGACGCCGCTGCTGGCGGCTCTGGGCGTCGGCTGGGCCGAAACCGCGGCGATCGGCGACGACTGGCCCGACCTGCCGCTGCTGGTGCGCGCCGGTTTTGCTTGCGCACCGGCCAACGCACACGCCGAGGTGCTGGCCGTGGCCCACCACGTCACGGCCACCGCAGGCGGCCACGGCGCGGCACGCGAGTTCTGCGACCTGCTGCTGATCGCAGCCGGCCGCTATGCGGCTTTGCTGCAAGGCCATCTGGCAACGCTCGACAGCGCTTGAGATGAGCGTCGAACTGCACCTGCCCGACCTGCCCGAGGTGCCCATCACCCTGGGCCCGGCCCGAGGCGCGGCACCGCGCACACGCATGCCCTGGCACCTGCGGCTGCGCGACGCGCTGTCGGCCTACCTGCCGCTGCTGCTGATGACGCTGCTGGCGCTGTTCACCTGGTGGCTGGTGAAAAACACGCCGTCGGCGCCCGGCGTCAGCGAAGAAGCACCGCTGCGCCGCGACCCCGACTACACGATGACGCAGTTCGCGCTGGAACGCTTCGACGCCGCCGGCCGGCTGAAGGTGCGCATCGAAGGTGCGCAGATGCGCCACTTTCCCGACACCGACCGCATCGAGATCGACGGCGTGCAGATCCGCAGCATCGCGCCCGATGGCCGTGTCACGCTGGCCAGTGCCCAACGCGCGCTGAGCAACGGCGACGGCAGCGAGGTGCAACTCTTCGGCCAGGCCCATGTCACCAGCAGCGACGCGAGCGGCCGCCCGCTGGAAATGCGCAGCGAGTTCCTGCATGCCTTCCTGGTCAGCGAAAAGCTGCGCAGCCACCTGCCGGTGCAGGTGACGCAGGGTGGCGCCGAGATGCTGTCGGCCGGCATCGACTACGACCACGGTGCGCGCAAGCTCGACCTGAAAGGCCCGGTGCGCACCACGCTGCCGCCGGCAGGGCGGCAGTGATGGCGCCGCTGGTGTTCGTCACCGGCGCGTCCAGCGGCATCGGCCGGGCGCTGGCGCTGCGCTACGCGCAGGCCGGCTGGCGCCTGGCGCTGGTGGCGCGGCGCACGGCCGAGGTCGAAACCTGGGCCGCGGCCCAGGGCCTGGCCGCCGAACGCTGGACCGTGTACCGCGCCGACGTTGCCGACATCGACAGCACCGTCGCCGCCGGCCAGGCCTGCATCGCGGCCCAGGGCCTGCCCGACGTGGTGATCGCAGCCGCCGGCATCAGCGTCGGCATGGACACCGCGGACCGCACCGACCTCGACGTCATGCGCGAAGTGCTCGCCGTCAATACCGTCGGCCCCGCCGCCACCTTCCACCCCTTTCTGGCCGCGATGCGCGCACGCGGCAGCGGCACGCTGGTGGGCGTGGCCAGCGTCGCGGCGGTCCGTGGCCTGCCCGGCCACGGTGCCTACTGCGCCAGCAAGGCGGGTTTGGTGGCGTACTGCGAAAGCCTGCGCGTCGAATGCCGCGGCAGCGGTGTCCGTGTGGTGACACTGGTACCGGGTTATGTGGCCACGCCGTTGACGGCGCGCAACCCGTACTCGATGCCTTTTCTGATGCCGGTGTCGGCATTTGCGGAAGCGGCTTTCCGCAGCATCGAAGCCGGCTGCAGCTACCGCGTGATTCCCTGGCAGATGGGCTGGCTCGCCAAACTGATGCGGCTGCTGCCGAATGCGCTGTTCGACCGGCTCGTGGCCGGCCGCGGCCGCAAGCCGCGCCGCAGCAGCTGATGGGGCACTGACGCGGCGATGACGTGGCCATGAAAAAAGGCGCCCGAGGGCGCCTTCTCATTCGGTCTGTCCGGCCGGGGCTGGATCAGTAGCCGCCGCGGCCACCGCCGCCGCCGCCACCACCACCGTAGCCGCCACCACCACCGCCGCCGCTGCGGCCACCGCCGCCACCGCTGCCGTAGGGGCTGCGGCCACCGCCGCCACCACCACCACCGCCGTACGGGCTGCGGCCACCGCCGCCACCGCCAGTACCGCCGCCGCCACCACCGTAGCCGCCACCACCACCGCCGCCGTAGCCGCCACCGCCGCCACTGCGACCGCCGCCGCCACCACCACCGAAGCCGCCCGGACGGTCTTCGCGCGGACGCGCTTCGTTGACGACGATGGCACGGCCTTCGAGAGCCTGGCCATTCATGCCGTTGATAGCGGCTTGCGCCTCGGCATCAGAGCCCATTTCGACGAAGCCGAAGCCCTTCGAACGACCCGTGTCACGGTCCATCATGACCTTTGCGGAGGTCACGGTTCCGAACTGGCCGAACGACTGTTGCAGCGATTCGTCGCGAACGGAATAGGCAAGATTGCCGACGTAAAGTTTGTTTCCCACAGAGAAGCCCTCGATCAAGTCCCTAAAAAACCATGTGGAGCTTCAACCCTGCGTGAACCATTCAGGCGAAAGGTGCGGCTTCCAGACACAGACTCCGTATTATGGACATTACTGAAGCAAACGTGTAAAGCGCCGCACCGGGCAAGTGTTGTTTTGGCGCCCCGGGGGCCGTCACCGCCCCCCTACGATGCCACCCGCCATGAACCGCACTCTCCCTGACGGCTCGCCGCTGCTGGCGCTCGACACGGTGCTCGCCAGCGTCGAGGCGCTGCGCAATGGCCGCGCCTTCTGCGTCTTGCTGGGCAGTTTTGCCGCCGCCGGCCTGCTGTTGTCGATGGCCTCCGGCGCGCTGGCGCGCGACGCCAACCTCGCCGGCGCCGCCGAGGCCGGGCTGGCGTTTTTCGTCGCCTTCTACGGCGCCAACGCCAGCGGCCTGCTGCTGCTCGACCAGGCCCGCGGCAACCGTTACCGCGAGGCCGGTGATGCGATGCGCGACGCGCTGCTCACCGCACACCGCCTGCTGGCCGTGCTCGGCCTGGGGCTGGCCGTGGTGATGGCCGTGGCCGGCGTGCTGGCGCTGCTGTTGTGGGCCGCGCGTGCCGACGTGCTGGGCCCGCGCGCCGGTGCACTGCTGTTCGGGCTGACGCTGCCGCTGGCCGTGGTGGTGGTTGGCGGCCTGCTGCTGGCGCTGAGCGCGGTGGTGGCGCCGCTGGCTGCGCCGGCGGTCTGGTCAGGCCTGGGCGTGCGCGCCACCGTGCACCTGGTGCTGCGGCAGTTGCGACGGCGGCCGCTGTTCGTGCTGATGCTGTCGGCGGCGGCCACGCTGCTGGCCGCTGCGACAGCGGCGCTGGTGGCGGCCGTGGTCGTCGGCGGCGGCCGTGTCGTCGCGGTGGCTGCGGTGCTCGTCACCGGCATCGACCTGCCGCCGCAGCAGCTGATGGCCGGGCTCTTCGGCTACGGCCTGCGCAGCCTGGGCGCGGCCGGTGCGCCGGTGGCGCAGTCGCCCTACGGCATGGCCGCGCTCACCGGCGGCGGTGTCGTCTTTGTCGTCGGCCTGGTGCTGCCGGCGCTGGTGTACCTGCGTGGTTTGTGCGCGCTGTTGTTGTGTGTGCAACCCGAGGTCGAACCCGGGGGTGCGGCCTGAGCCTGCGGGGCTAGCATCGCCCGCCATGGATCTCCTGAAGCCGCTGATCGCGTTGCTGGCCATCGTCAACCCGGTGGGCGTGGTGCCGTTTTTCATCCACTTCACGCAGCACCTCAGCCGTGAACAGCGCCGGCGCACCATCCGCATCAGCGCCTTCACGGCCTTCGTCGTCATTGCGCTCAGCGCGCTGGCGGGCCTGAAGATCATCGAGTTCTTCGGCATCTCGATCGCGTCGTTCCAGGTCGGCGGTGGCCTGCTGCTGCTGACCAGCGCGATCAGCATGCTCAACGCGCAACCGGCCGAAAGCAAACCCGGCGACGTGAGCGAAGGCCAGGCCAAGATCGACACCGGCGCCAGCATCGCCGTGGTGCCGCTGACGATTCCGCTGCTCACCGGCCCCGCGACGATCTCCACCATGGTGATCTATGCCGAACGCACGCGCCACTGGTGGGAGCTGGCGGTGCTGGTGGGTTACGGTGTGGTCGTCGGCGTCGCCACCTTCCTGGCGTTTTCCGCCTCCGGCCGCATCGCCGGCTGGCTCGGCAAAACCGGCATCAACGTGATGACACGTCTGATGGGCCTGATCCTCGCGGCGCTGGCGGTGGAGATCATGGCCGACGGTCTGGTCAAGCTGTTCCCGGTGCTGGCCAGTCACCTCGCACGCTGATGAATTCCCCAGACCACCCTACCTACGACGTCATCATCGTCGGCGGCGGCACCGCCGGCTGCCTGCTTGCCAACCGCCTCTCGGCCGACCCGCAGCGGCGGGTGCTGCTGGTCGAAGCCGGCGGCCATGACGACTACCACTGGATCCACATCCCGGTGGGCTACCTCTACTGCATCGGCAACCCGCGCACCGACTGGCTGTACTTCACCGAGCCCGACCCCGGCCTCAACGGTCGCAGCCTGCGCTACCCGCGCGGCAAGGTGATGGGCGGCTGCTCCAGCATCAACGGCATGATCTACATGCGCGGCCAGAGCCGCGACTACGACAATTGGGCCCAGCTCGCCGGCGACGCCAACTGGCGCTGGGAACACTGCCTGCCGTTTTTCAAGCAGCACGAAGACCACTGGCGCGGCGGTGACGCCGTGCACGGCAGCGGCAACGAGTGGCGGGTCGAAAAGCAGCGCCTGCGCTGGGATGTGCTCGACGCCTTCGCCGCCGCGGCGCGCGAGGCCGGCATTCCGGCCAGCGACGACTTCAACCGCGGCAACAACGAAGGTGTCGGTTACTTCGAGGTCAACCAGAAAACCGGTGTGCGCTGGAACACGGCGAAGGCCTTTCTGCGCCCGGCTGCGGCCCGGCCCAACCTGCAGGTGTGGACGGGCGCGATGACCTCGCGGGTGCTGCTCGAAGGCGGCCGTGCTGTCGGCATCGAAGTGCTGCCGCAAGGTGGCGGCGCGCCGCTGCAGGCGCGTGCGCGGCGGGAGGTGGTGTTGTGTGCCGGCGCCGTCGGCACACCGCAGATCCTGCAGTTGTCGGGCATCGGGCCCGGGGCCCTGCTGCAAAGCCTGGGCATCGAAGTGCAACGCGACCTGCCGGGGGTGGGCGAGAACCTGCAAGACCATCTGCAAATTCGCGCCGTTTTCGCCGTCGATGGCGTCAAGACGCTGAACACGATGGCCAACTCGTGGTGGGGCAAGGCCATGATCGGCTTTGAGTACGCATTGCGCCGCAGCGGCCCGATGAGCATGGCGCCGTCGCAGCTGGGTGCGTTCACACGCTCGGCGCCGGGCCACGCCTGGCCGAACGTGCAATACCACGTGCAGCCGCTGAGCCTGGACGCCTTCGGCGAGCCGCTGCACGGCTTCAACGCCTTCACCGCCAGTGTCTGCAACCTCAACCCGACGGCGCGTGGGCACATCCGCATTGCCAGCCCGAACGCACTCGACGCGCCGAAGATCCAGGCCAACTACCTGTCGACACCCGAAGACCGCCAGGTGGCCGCCGATTCGCTACGCCTGACACGCCGCATCGCCGCGATGCCGGCGCTGGCGAAGTACCGGCCGACCGAGGTGAAACCCGGGGTCCAGTACCAGAGCGACGACGAACTCGCGCGGCTCGCCGGCGACATCGGCACGACCATCTTCCATCCGGTAGGCACCTGCAAGATGGGTGCCGATGACGACACGATGGCGGTTGTCGACAGCCAGCTGCGGCTGCGCGGTGTGCCCGGGCTGCGCATTGCCGACGCCAGCGTGATGCCCACCATCACCAGCGGCAACACCAATTCGCCGACGCTGATGATCGCCGAACGCGCCGCGGCCTGGATCGCGGCGGGAAAGCCCTGATGCCGAAGGCCCTGGCCGGCCGCTACATTGCGCCCACTCGCGGTGACCGCGGTCTTTTCACAAAGGCCCCGGTTCACTGGGCGGGGGACTGAGGAGACGATGGGCAGGCCGCCTTCACCGGTGGCCGGATGGACGAGAAGACGATTGGCCGCGGCTCGAAGAAGCTTGCCGGCCCGGAAAAGGCGCCAAGCGACGGCGCCTTTTTCGTTTGTGCCCCGCATTGCGAACAAGCGCGAACAAGGGCGCGAAGACCCTGTTTCTGCCGCGATGGCGGTGGCCACCGCCGCCCTAGCATGGCAAGATCGTCCGCGCCCTGCTGTGAGTCCGCTGCCATGTCCGTGAATCCCGAACTGCGGTCCCTCGACATCGACATTCCTTCCCAGCCCGAATCGCTGGTCAAGCTGTCGCTGCTGCTGGCCGAGGAAGAAACCAACCTCGCCGCGGTGGCGTCGCTGATCGAAGGCGACATGGCGCTCGGTGGCGCGGTGCTGAAAGCGGTGAACTCGTCGCTCTACGGCCTGCGTGGCCGCGTGCAAAGTGTGCAGCAGGCCATCACCTACCTGGGCATGCGCGAGATCGCCGCCATCACCTTCGAGATGGGCTTGCGCGCCGCTTTCCCGCCCGCGGCCGAACTCGAACCGCTGTGGCAGCGCGCCGCCAAACGCGGCCTCGTGATGGGCCGGCTCGGCCAGCGCCTGTCGCTCGACGCCTGGGCCGCGCATTCGGCCGGTTTGTTCGAAGAGTGCGGCAAGGCCGTGCTCTACCGCCACGCCCCCGACCACTACAGCGCGATGCTGCGCGCCGCCCGCTCCGACGCCGAACTGGTGACGCTGGAGCACACCGGTTTCGGCGTCAGCCACGACGCCCTGGGCGCCGCGCTCTGCGAAAGCTGGGGCCTGGGGCCGGCCGCGGTGGCCAGCGTGCGCCACCATGTCGGCGTGCTGGCGACGCTGGAGTTCCCGGCGCACCTGACACGGCGTTCGGTGAGCGTGCTCTCGGTCATCGCCAACACCTTGCTCGATGCGCCGCAGACGCTCGACGCCGTCGTGGCCCAGATCGCGCCCCAGGCCGAGCTCGACACCATGCTGGCGCTGCGCGGCGCCCGCCATGTCGAGGAACAGCTCGCCGAAGCCGAAGCGAACGGGCGCTGAACACCCTCCAATTGGGGATGCGGTAAGTCCGGCTGCCACAGCGGCCCAGGCTTGGTTAGTCTCGTGGCCCCACCGCCACGAGAGCGACGTATTCCATGGCCTCCACCGTTTCCGACGACGCGCTGGCACTGCAGCGCCTGTTCCACTGGGAAAAGACCACCCCTGACCGTGTCGCGCTGACGCAGCCGCTGGGCGGCGGCGCCGTGCGCGACTACACCTGGCGCGAGCTGGCCGACCAGGCGCGGCGCATGGCCGCGCACCTGCAGTCGCTGGGCCTGCCGCCGGGCTCGCGCATCGCGATCCTGTCGAAGAACACCGCGCACTGGATGATGGCCGACCTGGCGATCTGGATCGCCGGCCATGTCTCGGTGCCGCTGTACCCGACGCTGGCCGCCGGCACCATCCGCCAGATCCTCGAACACAGCGAATCAAAGCTGCTCTTCGTCGGCAAGCTCGACGGTTGGGAAGGCATGCAGCCCGGCATCCCCGCCGGCCTGCCCTGCGTGGCATTGCCGCTGGCGCCGAAGAACAGCTACCCCGGCTGGGACAGCATCACCGAACGCACCGCGCCGCTGGCCGGCGACCGCGTGCGTCCGGGCGACGAGCTCGCCACCATCATGTACACCTCGGGCACCACCGGCGCGCCCAAGGGTGTGATGCACAGCTTCGCCACCTTCGCCTGGAGCGTGCAGTCGGGGCTGAAGCGGGTGCCCGCGATCAACCAGAACGCACGCATGCTGAGCTACCTGCCGCTGAGCCACGTGGCAGAGCGCACCCTGGTCGAACACGGCCAGCTCGCCACCGGCATGCACGTCTATTTCGCCGAAAGCCTGGAGACCTTCACCGCCGACCTGCAGCGCGCGCGGCCGACGGTGTTCTTCTCGGTGCCGCGGTTGTGGGTGAAGTTCCAGCAAGGCATCAACGCGAAGATGCCGCCGGCCAAGCTCGACCGGCTGCTGAAGATCCCCATCCTGGGCGGCATCGTGCGCAAGAAGATCCTCACCGCGCTCGGCTTGCAGGACTGCGCCTTCGCTGCCGGCGGCGCGGCGCCGATGCCGCCCGAGCTGCTGCGCTGGTACAACAAACTCGGCCTCGACCTGGTGGAGGTCTATGGCATGACCGAGAACTGCGGCGTCAGCCACGCCACGCTGCCCGGCAAACAGCGTCCCGGCACGGTGGGCCTGCCGTACGACGGCGTGCTGTCGCGGCTGGACCCCGGCAACGGCGAGATCCAGGTCAAGAGCCACGGCATGATGCTGGGCTACTACAAGGAACCCGAACTCAGCCGCCAGGCGCTCACCGACGACGGCTGGCTGCGCACCGGCGACAAGGGCGCGCTCGACGCCGAAGGCAACCTGAAGATCACCGGCCGCGTGAAAGACCTGTTCAAGACGAGCAAGGGCAAATACGTCGCGCCGGCGCCGATCGAAGACAAGCTGGTGATGCATGGCGCCGTCGAAGCCTGCTGCGTCACCGGTGCCAACCTCGGCCAGCCGCTGGCGCTGTTGATGTTGAACGAAGCGGCGATGAAACAGGCTGCCAGCGCCGAGGGCCGGGCCGAACTGGAAACCTCGCTGGCAGCGCATCTGAAGGGCATCAACGAGACGCTGGACCCGCACGAACAGCTCGACTGCCTGGTCGTGACCACCGAGCCGTGGACGGTGGGCAACGACCTCATCACGCCGACCTTCAAGGTCAAGCGCAACCGCATCGAGGACCTGTTCGCGAAGAACTACGACGCCTGGGTCGGCGCGCGCAAGAAAGTCATCTGGTTCAGCCGCTAAGTTCCGCCAGCGTCAATGCAGCGCGGCGCTGGCCGCTTCGTTCGGCCGCGCCTGCCAGCGCGCGGCAAACGCCACCAGCTCGGGCACCGGCACCGGGCGGCACAGGTGGTAACCCTGGGCTTCGTCGCAAGCCAGCGCGCGCAGCTGGGCCATGACGGCGGCGTTCTCGACACCTTCGGCCACGACCGTCAGGTTCAGGTTGTGCGCCAGGTCGATGATCAGGCGCACGATCTTGGCGTCGTCGGCATCACCCTCCATGCCAATCACGAAACTCTTGTCGATCTTCAGTTCGTCCACCGGCAGCTGCTTCAGGTAGGCCAGCGACGAATAACCGGTGCCGAAGTCGTCGATCGAGAGCTTGAAGCCGGCGGCGCTGAGCGCGACCAGCGTGGCTTGTGCACGCTGCGGCTCGTCCATGATGGCGCTTTCGGTGATCTCCAGGCAGAAGGCGGCGGACGTCATGCCGTGGCGCGCCAGGATCGCATCCAGCTTGGCCGGCAGCTCGGTGTCCATCAGGTCGCGCGAACTCAGGTTCACCGAGACCCGCTGGATGCCCAGCGCCGCCAGCTGCGGCCATGCACGCGCCGTGGCTTCGAACATCCAGAGCGTGAGCTGGCGCACGAAGCCGGTCTGTTCGGCATAGGGAATGAACTGCACCGGCGGCAGCATGCCGCGGCTCGGGTGCTGCCAGCGTACCAGCGCTTCGGCGGCGACCATCTTGCCCGTGGCCAGCGCGATCTTGGGCTGCAGGAACAGGCGCAGTTCGTCGTGGTCGAGCGCATGCCGCAGCTCCGACAGCAGCGACAGCGTCTGCGCGCTGCCGACGTCGATGACGGGGTCGTAGACCAGGGCCGATGCGGTCTTGCGCTTGGCCGTGTACATCGCCACCTCGGCGCGGCTGAGCAGCACGTCGGCGTCGCTGGCATGGGCCGGCCAGCAGGCGATGCCGAAACCGGCCGAGAGGTCCACCGTCTGGTCTTCCAGCAGCAGCGGCAATTCGAAGACATCGGCGATGCGTTCGGCCACTGCCAGCGCCAGCGTGGCATCTGCACCCAGCAGCAGCAGCGCAAACTCGTCGCCCGACAGGCGCGCGACGAGGTCACCTTCACGCACGCCGTGGCCGGTGATGCGTTCGGCCACGGCCTTCAGCAGCAGGTCGCCGAAGCGGTAGCCGAGCACGTCGTTGACGTGTTTGAAGCGGTTCAGGTCCAGCATCACCACGGCGAACTGGCTACCGGCATGGGCCCCGGTCTCGATCGCGTCGCGCACCGCGGCGCGGAACTGGGCCCGGTTCGGCAGCCCGGTGAGGCGGTCCCGATAAGCCAGCTGGTGCACCTCGGCGGCATGGGCGGCGATGTTGACGCGCATGGTGTCGAAGGCCTTGGCGAGATCGCCGATCTCGTCGCTGCGGTCGGTATGCTGCAGCGGCTGTGTGTAGTCGCCCTGGCCCAGCCGCACGCTGGCGCCGACGAGCGTGCGCAGCGGCGTCGTGATGTGCCGCGCCATGAAGACGCTGACGATGCCGAACACCGCCACCGCCACCAGGGTGATCGCCAGCAGCAGCCACTGCAGCTGGCGGAACGGCGCCACCGCGTCGGCCACCGGACGCAGCAGCACGACGCTGGCGCCGCTGCCGGCGGCGAGCGAGACGCGGCGTGTCACCATTTGCGTGCCGTCGACGACCGCACTGTCGTCGCCCGAGCGCAGCGCATCGGCCGCATTTGCACCCAGCGTCGAGACACCCGCCTGCAGCCGGCCGTCGGCGCCCGGCGTCGCCAGCACCACTTGCAGGCCCGAGAGGTCGCGCATGTCTTCCAGCAGCGCCAGGTCGATCGGGAAGCCCATCAGCACCCAGCCGATGACGAGCGGCGCCTTCACCGGCACGGCGACAAAGCGGAACGGCCGGCCGCCGAGCAAGGCCACCTGGCTGGCACGCGGCTGGCGCGCCAGTTCAGCGGCGACACGTTGCAGCACCGCGGTGTCGGCCATGCTGCCGCCTTCGTCGTGCACAGCCTTGACTTCGAGTGTCGTGTCGATCCAGGCGCCGATCTGCGCACCGATGCGGGCCGAATGGTTTTCCAGTGCCGAGCCGAGCGTGTCGGTGTCGCCGCTGCTCACCGCCGAGCGGAAGCCGTAGTCGGCCGCCAGCAGCGTGGCGCCCTGCACCAGCGCATCGGCTTTCTGTTCGAGCAGGCGGCGCCAGATGCGTTCACCAACCTCCAGCTCACGCGCCAGCGTGCCGCGCGCGCTGCCTTCGATGGTGGCGCTGATGACGCCGAAGCCGGCCGCCTGCACCAGCAGCAGCAGGCCCAGGAAGAGGGCAACGATGCGGGTCGACAGGCGCCGTGAAGCGAGCAGGGTGCGGGTTCTCATCGGCGCGCAGCTTGTCAGGGGGCTGTGCCGCCCACCACCGGCAAACGCAGCGTCGCGGCCGTACCGTCGGCGGCCACCGTCAGCGCCTGGTCGAGGGCCGGCGCGCCGGTGGGCAGCCCGGGGTGCCAGCTGCGCAGACGGTAGCTGCCGGGCGGCACGTTGTCGAGTTTCACCTTGCCGTCCGCGCTGCTGAGGCCGTGGTACGGCGTTTCCACCACCACGACCCAGGCGACCATGTTGTCGTGGATGTTGCAGCCGAGCACGGCGATGCCGGCCTTGTCGAACAGCACCGGGTTGGCCGGTGTGCCGGCATAAAGCTTCAGCTCGAAGGTCTTGGTCGGCGAAAACGAATAGACGTGGTGCCGCACCTTGTCGCGGTTCGGAAACGCCACCTCGCTGCCGAGGGTGACCACCGAAACGCGGTGCGTGAACCGCTTCGCAGCCTGCTCGATCTCGACACCGGCAGACGGCTTGGCTGCAGCGCGGGCTTCCTTCGATTCGAGAAAGACCACCGCGTCGGCCAGGGGCTTGCCGTCGCCGGCTTGCAGCGACAGCTCCACGGTGGCCGCCTGGCTGGCGCCGGCCAGCACGCTGGCGCTCAGCCAGAGGGCGCAGCGGCGGGGGAGCGGGCGGTGGATCATGGGCAAGGCAACGGCGTCGCGGGCCGAAAGGGCCCGTGTCCCGTTATCGGCTGCGGCGGCGCCGGGTTGAGCTGCGGCCGGGCTGGCCGTAGCATGGTGCATGGACACACCCACCCTGCTGGAAGGCGGCTGCGATTGCCGCCAGCTGCGTTACCGGCTGGCGAGCCGGCCGCTCTTTGTGCATTGCTGCCATTGCCGCTGGTGCCAGCGCGAAACCGGCACTGCGTTTGCGCTCAACGCGATGATCGAGAGTGACCGCGTGCACCTGCTTGCCGGCGCGCCCGAGCTGGTGCACACGCCGTCGGACAGCGGCGCCGGCCAGGACATCGCGCGCTGCCCGAGCTGCCGCATCGCACTGTGGAGCCACTACGCCGGCGCCGGGCCGCTGCTCAGCTTCGTGCGTGTCGGCACACTCGACAACCCCGACGCACTGCCGCCCGACGTGCACATCTTCACCGCCAGCAAACAGCCCTGGGTGACGCTGAGCGGCGAAGCGCCGGTGTGCAGCGAGTACTACGACCGCAATGCCCTCTGGCCGGCCGAGAGCCTGGAGCGCGGGCGTGCGCTGCGGCCACGCATCGAAGCCTGGCAGGCGGCACGCGTCAGCGGATGACGCCGCCGCCGAGGCAGACCTCAGCGTCGTAGAGCACGGCGCTCTGGCCCGGTGTCACGGCCCATTGCGCGTTGTCGAAGGCCAGGCTGAAGCCGCTGTCGTCGAGCTGCAGTGCACACGCCGCATCGGCCTGCCGATAGCGGGTCTTCGCCGCCAGCAAGCCCGGCGGCGGCGGCTCGCCGGCAACCCAGCTGCAGTCGTCGGCCGCCAGCGTGTGCGACAGCAGCCAGGGGTGCTCATGCCCCTGAACCACACGCAGCGTGTTGTGTTCCAGTTCCTTGCGCGCCACATACCAGGGTTCGTGTTCGCCGCCACCGGCCTTGACGCCGCCAATGCCCAGGCCTTGCCGCTGGCCCAGCGTGTAGAAGCTCAGGCCCATGTGGCGGCCGACCTCGCGGCCGCGGGCGTCGAGCATCGGGCCGGGCTCGCTTTTCAGGTAGCGGTTCAGGAACTCGCGGAACGGCCGCTCGCCGATGAAGCAGATGCCGGTGCTGTCCTTCTTCTTCGCGTTCGGCAGGCCGATCTCTGCAGCGATGCGCCGCACCTCGGTCTTCGCCAGCTCACCCACCGGGAACAGCGTCTTGCTGAGCTGCGCCTGGTTCAGCCGGTGCAGGAAGTAACTCTGGTCCTTGGCTGGGTCCAGGCCCTTCAGCAGCTCGAAGCGGCCACCACGCTCGCGCACTCTGGCGTAGTGGCCGGTGGCGATGTGTTCGGCACCCAGCCTCAAGGCATGGTCGAGGAAGGCCTTGAACTTGATCTCGGCGTTGCACAGCACGTCGGGGTTGGGTGTGCGGCCGGCTTCGTATTCACGCAGGAACTCGGCGAAGACACGGTCCTTGTACTCGGCGGCGAAGTTGACGTGTTCGAGTTCGATGCCCACCACGTCGGCCACCGCCGCGGCGTCGACGAAGTCGATGTTCGACGAGCAGTATTCGCTGTCGTCGTCGTCATCCCAGTTTTTCATGAAGATGCCGACGACCTCATGCCCCTGCTGTTTCAGCAGCCAGGCCGTCACCGCGGAATCGACGCCGCCGCTCAGACCCACGACGACGCGGCGCTTGGATACCATGGCGTGAATTATCCCAAGGAGACAAAGACATGACGATCCACCGCCGTACCGTGCTGGCCGCCTCGACGCTGGCCCTGCCTTCAGTGGCGTTTTCACAGGCGGGCGCGCAGGCCGGCTGGCCGAAGCAGACGATCCGCTTCGTCGTGCCCTTTGCGCCGGGCGGCACCTCGGAGATCGTTGCACGCACCGTGGCCAACGAGCTGACCAAACAGCTCGGCCAGACCGTCTATGTCGACAACAAGGGCGGCGGCGCCGGCCTGCCGGCGATGACCGACGTGGCCAAGGCCGCGCCCGACGGCTACACGCTGATCCTCGGCCATGTCGGTTCGCTGGCGGTGAACCCCATCATCTTCCCGAACCAGCCCTTCGACGTGAACCGCGATTTCCTGCCGGTGACGCTGCTGGCCAAGGTGCCGAACCTGTTTGTCATCCACCCCGACGTGCCGGCCAAGGACTACAAGGAGTTCATCGCCCATGTGAAGAAGAACCCGGGCCAGCTGAACTACGGCACCGCGGGCAATGCCAGCGCCGGGCATCTGGCGATGGAGTACCTGAAGCTCGTCAACGGCTTGTTCATCACCCACATCCCGTACCGCGGCACCGGGCCGATGCTGACCGACCTGCTGGCCGGCCGCACCCAGGCCACGTCGGCCGGGCTGCCGGCGCTGCTGCCGCACATCAAGAGCGGCAAGCTGCGCGCCATTGCGGTGGGCACGCCGCAGCGTCTGCCGGCGCTGCCCGATGTGCCCACCGTGGCCGAGATGGGCCACAAGGACTTCGAGACCTCGCAGTGGTACGGCATCCTGGTGCCGGCAGGCACGCCGAAGGACATCGTCAAACGGCTGCAGGAAGAGTCGTTGAAGGCCTTGAAGTCGAACTCGGTGACCGAGCGGTTTGCATCGGACAGCGCGGTCGGCGGCGGCGGCCCGCCGGAAGAGTTCGCGGCCTACATCGCGAAGCAACAGAAGATCTGGAAAGAGATCGTGCTGCGCGCCGGCATCAAACCAGACTGATCAGCACGCCAGCATCTGCGAACGCGAGCGGATCAGCTCGCGCGCCCGCGTCAGCGCGTAGTGCAGCGCCTCGTCGGGGTTGGGCCAGCGGTAGCCGCAGGCCAGGCTGTCGTCGCGGAAGGCTTCGCGGTTCTTGCTGATGGTGCCGCGCACGCGGTTGACGACGACGGCGGCAATGTAACCGTCGCCGCGCGGTGCTTCGAGGGCGCCGACATAGATGCGGTAGTCCCCTTCGTGGCTTTCCTGGAAACGCATGCTGTGACCTCGTCGTCTGGCTCGGGGGGCACCCCGAAGAGGGCGCGATGATGGGGGAGTGCCGGCGCCGCCACCATCCCCCTCGCGAGGGAGCCGCGGCACAAACCTGCGTGGGATGATGGCCGCCTTGTCCGCTGCCAAGGGTGCCTTGCATGACCGTCCCTCCACTGCCGCCGGCCTATCTGCGCCAGCCCACGCTGCACGGCGACAGCGTCGTGTTCGTCAGTGACGACGACCTCTGGCGCGTGGGCGTCGGGGGCGGCGTCGCACACCGCCTCACCGCCGGCCTGGGCGAGCCCGCGACCCCTTGCCTGTCGCCCGACGGCCAATGGCTGGCCTTCATCAGCCGTGATGAAGCCCATGGTGAAGTCTGGGTGATGCCGGCCGCGGGCGGCGCCGCGAGACGCCTCACCTGGCTCGGCGCCGACACGGCAGTGCGTGGCTGGACGCCCGAAGGCCGCGTGCTCTTCTGCAGCAACCACGGCCAGCCGTTTTTCCGCAATTGGCATGCGTTCACCATCGGTGTCGACGGCGGTGTGGCACAGCGCATCGAACTCGGCCAGATCAACCATCTGGCCTACGCCAGCGGCGGCCGCAAGCTCATCGGCCGCAACACCGCCGACCCGGCACGCTGGAAGCGCTACAAGGGCGGCACTGCGGGCCACTTGTGGATCGACGAGCAGGGCCGGGGCCAGTTCCGCCGCATGGTCGAACTGCAGGGCAACATCACGAGCCCGATGTGGCTGGGCGAACGCATCTGGTTCCTCAGCGACTTCGAAGGCATCGCCAACCTGTACTCGTGCGCGCCCGACGGCAGCGGCATGCGCCGCCACACCGACCACGCCGAACACTACGCACGCCACGCGCAGAGCGACGGCCGGCGCATCGTCTACCAGTGTGCTGCCGAGGTCTGGCTGTTCGACCCAGCCACCGACACCACGCGCAAGCTCGACATCCAGGTGCCGTCGGCGCGCACCCAGGCGGCGCGGCGCTTCGTGCCGGTGGCCGAACACCTGCACGGCATGGCGCTGCACCCTGCTGGCCACAGCGTGGCACTGGAAGCGCGCGGCAAGCTCTTCAGCATGCCTTTGTGGGAAGGCGCGGTGCGCCAGCACGGCAACAGCGAAGGTGCACGCCAGCGCCTGGGCCAGTGGCTGGCCGACGGCAGCACGCTGGTGGCCGTCAGCGACGCCGGCGGTGAAGAGCAGGTGATCACCTTCGACGGCACGAACGAACGTCTGCTGCCCTGGGACATCGGCCGTGCCATCGAGCTGCGCGCGGCACCGAAGGGCGCGCGCGTGGCGCTCTCCAACCACCGCAACCAGCTGCTGCTCGGCGACCTCGACAGCGGCGTGCTGCAGCAGGCCGACGTCAGCACCAGCGCGCGCATCCGCGACCTGGCGTGGTCGCCCTGCGGCGGCTGGCTGGCCTATGCCTTCGACACCAGCCCGCGCCACACGGCGATCAAGCTGCTCAACGTGGCCAGCGGTGAAAGCACCCTGGTGACGCAGCCCGAGTTCCGCGACTGGAGCCCGGCCTTCGATCCATCGGGCCGCTACCTCTACTTCCTCTCGCTGCGCACCTACGACCCGGTGTACGACAGCGTGCAGTTCGATCTGAGCTTTCCGCGTGCGGCGCGGCCCTATCTGCTGGCGCTGCAGGCCGGCGGCCGGCCACCGTTCGACCCGGCGCCCAAGGGCATGAAAGGCGATGGGCCCGACGCGCCCAAACCTGGTCCCGAGGTGGAGACACTCGCCTTGCAGGTCGACCTCGACGGCATCGCCCGCCGTGTCGCTGCCTTCCCGGTGCCCGAGGGCCGCTTCGGCCAGATCGCCGGTGTCGCCGGCGACAAGGTGGTGTGGACCGTGCTGCCGATCCCCGGCGCGCATGGCCGCGGCGGCCACAAGGAAACGCCGGGCCGGCTCGAGATGTTCGAGTTCGCCACCGGCCAGGCGCGCACGCTGATGGAAAAGGCCGACACCTTCACGCTGGCGCACGACAACCACACGCTGCTCGTGCGTGAAGGCCAGCGCCTGCGCGCGCTGGCGGCGAAGCCACGCGACGAGAAGGAAACAGCGGCCGACGAACGCCCGTCGCGCAAAAGCGGCTGGCTCGACCTCGGCCGCCTGCGCGTCGGTGTCGAGCCGCGTGCCGAATGGTGGCAGATGCTGCGCGAAGTCTGGCGGCTGCAGCGCGACCACTTCTGGGTCGCCGACATGTCGGGCATCGACTGGGACGCCGTCTGGCGCCGCTACGCGCCGCTGCTGCCGCGGGTGGCCACACGCGGCGAACTCTCGGACCTGGTCTGGGAGCTGCAAGGCGAACTCGGCACATCCCACGCCTACGAGATGGGCGGCGACCACCGCAAACCACCGGCCGTGGCGCTGGGCTTCCTGGCCGCCGAGCTGCGGCCGACGCCGGCCGGCCACGAGATCACACGCATCGTGCAAGGCGATGCCTGGGACGCCAGCGCCGACTCACCGCTGAACGCCGTCGGCGTCGAGGCGCAGGTCGGCGAACGCCTGGTCGCCGTCGGCGGCCAGCCGGTGCCGGCCGACCAGCCTGCCGAAGCGCTGCTCGTGCACCAGGCCGGCAGCAAGGTGGCGCTGACCTTGTCGAAGGGCGAAACCAGCCGCGACGTGCTCGTCACCCTGCTCGCCGACGAAACCCCGGCGCGTTACCGCGAGTGGGTCGAGACCAACCGCGCCTGGGTGCACGAACAGTCGGGCGGCAAGGTCGGCTACTTCCACCTGCCCGACATGATGTCGGCCGGCTTTGCCGAGTTCCACCGCTACTTCGCCACCGAGTGTGACCACGACGGCCTCATCGTCGACCTGCGCTACAACCGCGGCGGCCATGTCTCGCAGCTGCTGCTGGAAAAGGTGGCACGCCGGCGTGTCGCCTGGAACCAGATGCGCTGGGGCCAGCCCGAGCCCTACCCCGATGCGGCCGCGGCCGGCCCGGTGGTGGCGCTGGCCAACGAACACGCGGGCTCCGACGGCGACATCTTCTCGCACAACTTCAAGCTGATGGGCATCGGCCCGCTGGTCGGCACCCGCACCTGGGGCGGTGTCATCGGCATCTGGCCGCGGCACACGCTGGTCGACGGCAGCACGACGACGCAGCCCGAGTACGCGTTCTGGTTCAAGGACGTCGGTTGGGGCGTCGAGAACTACGGCACCGACCCGACGATCGAGGTCGACAACGCGCCGCAGGACCGCGCCGCCGGCCGCGACCGCCAGCTCGAGGTGGCACTGGCCACGGCACTGGCCGCGATCGAACGCGACGGCGTCTCGCGCCCGGCCTTCGGGCCACGGCCGCGACTGGCGGCACCGCCGCTGCCGCCGCGGGCGCGCTGATCGGGCATCGCACTTGCTTCGGGATCGGACAGAATCCGGCCCCGTTGCAAGAGCGAGCCCATGCCCACAGAGACCACTGAAGAAACCATCGAAGTCCGCCACAGCACCGTGCACGGCCAGGGTGCATTCGCGACCCGGCCGCTGCCGCGCGGCCGCCCCATCGGCACCTATGGCGGGCGCCGCTATGCACCGGGCGAGGTCGGCGGGCGCGACTGGAACAACGGCCTGACCTACGTCTTCGGCCTTTCCGACGGCAGCATCATCGACGGCAGCGACGGCGGCAACGCAACGCGCCACCTCAACCATTCGTGTGCGCCGAACTGTGTCGCTTTCGAGATCGAGAACGACGATGGCGGCGCCGAGGTCGTGATCGAAGCGCGGCGCCGCATCCGCGCCGGCGAAGAGCTGTTCATCGACTACGCGCTCGACATCGGCGAAGACGACCCGCAGGAGTACCCCTGCCGCTGCGGCGCGCCGAAGTGCCGCGGCACGATGGCATCCAAGGCCTGAGCCAGCGACAACGGCGCCGGGGATCGCACGGCGATCCCCTACACTGCCGCGAATGAACCGAACGGTACATTCCGCGCCGAAGAAGGTGGCGACGAAGCTGGCGAAGGCCGTGAAGGCCGTCTCGCGCACCAACGACCCCGAACGCACGATGGCCGACATCATCGATGTCGCGACCCACGAGTTCAGCGAAAAAGGCCTGGCCGGGGCCCGCATCGACGTCATCGCCGAAGCCATGCGCACCAGCAAGCGCATGATTTATTACTACTTCGGCAGCAAGGAAGGGCTCTACATCCGCGTGCTCGAAGAGGCCTACCGGCGCATCCGCGCCATCGAGGCCGATCTGCACCTGGACGATCTGGCGCCCGAAGACGCGCTGCGCCGGCTGGTCGGCTTCACGGTCGACTACCAGCTGGCCAACCCCGACTTCATCCGCCTGGTGATGACGGAGAACATCCACCGCGGCGAGTACATCGCGCAGAGCAAGGTGATCCAGGAACTCAACGTGCCGGCCATCGAAGGCCTGCGCCGCGTCTACGAACGCGGTCTGAAGGCGGGGCTGTTCCGCAGCGGCGTCGACGCCATCGACCTGCACATGTCGATCAGCGCCTTGAGCTTCTTCAACACCGCCAACCGCCACACGTTTTCTCTCATCTTCAAACGCGACCTCGATTCGTCGGCAGCGCTGATCGCGCGCCGCGACAGCATCGTCGAGATGGTCGTGCGCTTCGTGCGGAAATAGACCCACCCCCGAAGCGGCTGCGCCGCTCCCCCTCAAGGGGGCGCCGCCAGCGGCCGGGCAGAGCCCGTCCGCGGCGTCCGCTTGGAAACGTGTGCCCGCTGCCTGGGTTCCTCGGGTTTCTACCGAGTTCAAAACTAACTAGTTCGTACATTATTCGTTCCAGCGCTTCCCCGAAAGCGCATGGAGACATGGTGAACGCGAACCCCGCCTCAACGGTCATCGACCGCTTCTGCCGTCTGCTGGAAATGCTGATCGCGCTGTGCCTGGCCGTGATGGTGGTCATGGTGTTTGGCAACGTCGTGCTGCGCTACCTGTTCAATTCCGGCATCGCCGTCAGCGAAGAAGTCTCGCGCTGGCTCTTCGTCTGGCTCACCTTCCTGGGCGCCATCGTCGCGTTGAAGGAGCATGGCCACCTCGGTTCGGACATGCTGGTGTCGCGGCTGCCGGTCTGGGGCAAGAAACTCTGCCTCGTCGTTGGCCAGCTGCTGATGCTGTTCCTGACCGGGATGATCTTCTGGGGCGCGTTGGCGCAGGTGAAGATCAACTGGGACGTCGAAGCACCCGTCACCGGCGCGCCGATGGCGGTGGTCTATGCCGCCGGTGCCTTCTTCGCGGTCTGCGCCACCGTGCTGCTGCTGCGTGACGGCTGGCGCGCTGTCAGCGGCCAGCTCACCGACGACGAACTGGTGATGGTGAAGGAGTCCGAGGAAGCCGGCGAGCTGGAAGCGCTGCAGGCCGAGCTGGCCCGCGAAGCGAAGGACAGCGGCAGGGGGCAAGCCAAATGACGGTCCTTGTCTTCCTCGGCTCGCTGCTCGCCGCGATGGCGCTGGGCATCCCGATCGCCTACGCGCTGCTGGCCTGCGGTGCCGCGCTGATGTGGCATCTGGACATGTTCGACGCGCAGATCCTGGCGCAGAACCTGATCAACGGCGCCGACAGCTTCCCGTTGCTCGCCGTGCCGTTTTTCATGCTGGCCGGCGAGATCATGAACGTCGGCGGCCTCAGCCGCCGCATCGTCGACTTCGCGCTGGCGCTGGTCGGCCACATCCGCGGCGGCCTCGGTTATGTGGCCATCGTCGCGGCCTGTCTGCTGTCGGCGCTGTCGGGTTCGGCGGTGGCCGATGCCGCTGCGTTGACGGCGCTGCTGCTGCCGATGATGGTGCGGGCCGGCCACGACAAAGCACGTTCGGGCGGCCTCATCGCGGCCTGCGGTGTCATCGGCCCGGTGATCCCGCCGAGCATCGGTTTCGTCATCTTCGGCGTCTCGGCCAACGTCTCCATTTCGAAGCTGTTCCTGGCCGGCATCTTCCCCGGGCTGCTGATCGGCGCCTCGCTGTGGTTCACCTGGATGTTCCTGGTGCGCAAGGAGAAGATCGTGCCGCCGCCGCGCAAGAGCCGCGCCGAGGTGCTGGCGGCGATGCGCGCGGCCGGCTGGGCGCTGCTGCTGCCGGTGATCATCCTGGTCGGCATGCGCATGGGTGTGTTCACGCCGACCGAAGCCGCCGTCGTCGCTGCGGTCTACGCCTTTTTCGTCGCGTCGGTGATCTACCGCGAACTGAACCTGCACCAGCTCTACGCCATCTTCGTCGCCGCCGCCAAGACCACGGCCGTGATCATGTTCCTGGTGGCGGCCGCGATGGTCAGCGCCTGGCTCATCACCGTGGCCGACCTGCCGAGCAAAGTAGTCGGGCTGCTGCAGCCCTTCATGGACAACCCGACGCTGCTGTTGATCGCGATCATGCTGCTGTGCATGGCCGTGGGCACCGCGATGGACATGACACCGACGATCCTGATCCTGACGCCGGTGCTGATGCCGGTGATCCGGCAGGCCGGCATCGACCCGGTGTACTTCGGCGTGCTCTTCATCATCAACAACTCGATCGGCCTGATCACGCCGCCGGTGGGCACCGTGCTCAACACGGTGGCCGGGGTCGGCCGCATGAAGATGGACGCGGTGACACGCGGCGTGATGCCGTTCATGCTGGCCGAGTTCGCTGTGCTGTTCCTGATGGTGCTGTTCCCGCAGCTGGTGCTGTGGCCGATGAAACTCTTTTACTGACGACGCAACGGAGACAAGACATGAAACGTGCATTCCTCAAGACCCTGCTGGCCAGCGTGGCCCTGGTGGCCTGCGGCCTGGCCGCGGCCCAGGACATCAAGGAGCGCAGCTTCAAGCTGGGCCTGCAGAACCCCAAGGGCCACCCGCTGGTGACCGGCGCCGAGAAGTTCGCCGAGATCGTCGCCGCCAAGTCGGGCGGCAAGCTCAAGGTCAACCTGTTCCCGGGTGGTGTGCTCGGCGGCGACGCTGCCACGGTCTCGGCGCTGCAGGGCGGCACGGTCGAGATGACGGCGCTGAACAGCGGCATCCTGGCCAGCCAGGTGAAGGACTTCGAGGTCTTCGACTTTCCCTTCATGTTCGCCAACCCGCAGGAAGCCGATGCCGTGGTCGACGGCGCCTTCGGCCAGAAGATGCACGCCAAACTCGCCGACAAGGGCATCGTCGGCCTCGCCTACTGGGAGCTGGGTTTCCGCAACATCACCAACAGCAAACGCGCGGTCAACAAGATCGAAGACCTGGAAGGCCTGAAGCTGCGTGTGATTCCGAACGCGATCAACGTCGACTGGGTCAAGGCGGTGGGCGCGAACCCGACGCCGATGGCTTTCCCCGAGGTCTACGCGGCGCTGGAGTCGAAGGCCATCGACGGCCAGGAGAACCCGCTCAACGTCATCCTGGCGAACAAGTTCGCCGAGGTGCAGAAGTTCCTGGTGCTGAGCAACCACCAGTACAACCCGCAGTCGCTCATCATCAGCAAGAAGGTCTGGGACACGCTCTCGGCCGCCGAGAAGAAGATCATCCAGGACGCCGCCGTCGAAAGCGCTGCCTTCCAGCGCAAGACCTCGCGCGACGCCGCCGCCGGCCAGCTGGCCGCGCTGAAGACGGCCGGCATGACGGTCACCGAACTCAGCCCGGCCGAACTGAACCGCATGCGCGACAAGATGAAGCCGGTGGTCGAAAAACACGGCGCCGCGATCAGCGCCACGGTGGCCGAGATGACGGCCGAGCTGGCGAAGCTGCGCAAGTGAACGCAGTGCCCGCCAAGCTGCCCGTCAAGCTGCTCCTCGGCCTCATCGGCGCCGGCATCCAGCGTTCGCTGACGCCGGCGATGCAGGAAGACGAGGCCCGCGCCCAGGGACTGCGGCTGCACTACCAGCTGATCGACCTGGACCGCACGGGCCAGGGCGTCGAAGCGCTGCCGGCGCTGCTGGCTGCGGTGCGCACGATCGGCTTCGCGGGCCTCAACATCACCTACCCGTGCAAGCAGGCGGTGATCCCGCTGCTCGACGAACTGTCCGACGAAGCCGCGGCGATGGGCGCGGTCAACACGGTGGTGAACCACGACGGCCGCCTCATCGGCCACAACACCGACGGCTCGGGCTGGCGCTGGGGCTTCGAGCGTGCGCTGCCCGACGCCGACCTCGCGCGCGCCGTGCTGCTGGGCGCCGGTGGCGCCGGCTCGGCGATCGCCCATGCTGCGCTGCGCATGGGTGTGCAGAACCTGGTGCTGGTCGACAGCGATGTCGAGCGCGCAGGCGCGCTGGCCGAGCGGCTGAACACGATCTACCCCGGCCGCCGCGCCAGCTTCACGGCCGATGCTGCGGCAGCGCTGGCCGGCGCCACCGGGCTGATCCACGCCACACCCACCGGCATGGACAAACTGCCCGGCATGCCGCTGGATGCCAGCCTGCTGCGTCCGGACCTGTGGGTCTCGGAGATCGTCTACTTCCCGCTCGACACCGCGCTGCTGCAGGCGGCACGTGCGCTCGGCTGCCGCACCAGCGACGGCGGCGGCATGGCGGTGGGCCAGGCCGTCGGCGCATTCACGCATTTCACCGGCCTGCAGCCCGACGCGCAGCGCATGGACGCGCACTTCCGCACCCTGGTGTCTGCGCGCCGCTGAATTCGAGGAGCCCTTCGATGACCCCCTCACTCGACCGCGAAGCCGTGCTCGACCTGCCCAACCCGCTGGGGCTGGAAGGCATCGAGTTCATCGAGTACACGACACCGCGGCCGCAGGCGCTGGGCCAGGTGCTTGAAGGCATGGGCTTCCGCCCCGTTGCGCGGCACCGCTCGCGCGAGGTGCTGCTGTACCGCCAGGGCGGCATGAACGTCATCGTCAACGGCCACGGCCTGCCGGCGGATGGCGAAGACGCACCCGAGATCGCCGCCATCGCGCTGCGTGTGCGCGACGCCGGCGTGGCCTGGCGGCGTGTGGTCGAGCTCGGCGCCTGGCCGGTGCCGGTGCATGTGCAGCCGATGGAGCTGAACATCCCGGGCGTGCACGGTGTCGGCAGCAGCCGCATCTACTTCGTCGACCGCTGGCGCGAGTTTTCGATCTATGACGTCGACTTCGTGCCGATTCCCACCGTCGAGCGCAGCGTCGAAGCCAGCGCCGGCCTGCACTGGTTCGGCGTCGTGCAGTACGTCGGCAGCGAACGCGCCGAGGACTGGTGCGCGTTCTATGGCTCGCTGTTCGGCTTTGCGACACTGGCCGACGACGAACGTTACGGCATCCTGCCGGCAGGCCAGGTGCTGCGCTCGCCCTGCGGCACGTTTTTCCTGCAACTGATCGAACCCGGCCCCGATGCCGGCGCGGCTTTCGACGAACGCCTGCAGCGTGTGGCGTTCGGCGCGCCCGACGTGCCGGCCGCCGTGCGCGCCCTGCGCCAGCGCGGCGTCGACTTCGTCGAATCGGACAAGCTGCGCCCCGGCGACCGCGGCGCGCTCACCCGCGCGCAGCTCGGCAGCGTGATGTTCGAGCTGGTGCACCACGAGGGCTGAGGCCATGTTCAACGACATCGGCATGGACACCATCAGCCTGGCCGGGCCGCTGCAGGCCAAGCTGCAGGCGATGCACGAGGCCGGTTTCACGCAAGTGATGCTGGCGGCGAAAGACCTGGTCGGCCACCCCGACGGCTGGCAGGCTGCTGTCGCCGAGGTCAAAGCCAGCGGCCTGCGTGTCACCGGCTTCCAGGTGCTGCGCGACTTCGAAGGCCTGTCGGGCCATCTGCACGACTACAAGGTCGACATCGCACGCTCGATGATCGAGATGTGCGCGGCACTCGGCAGCCGCGTCATGCTGGCCTGCAGCAGCACCAGCGTGCATGCCAGCGACGAGCGCGAGCACATCGCACGCGACCTGCGCAAGCTGGCGATGATGGCGCTGCCCTTCGGCATCCAGGTCGCCTTCGAAGGCCTGAGCTGGGGCCGCCACATCAACGACTGCATCGGCGCCTGGGACGTGGTGCAGCGCGCCGATGCGCCCAACCTCGGCCTCGGCATCGACTCGTACCACAGCTTCGCGACCAAGACGCCGGTCGAGGCGCTGGACGGCGTCGACCCGGCGAAGATTTTCCTCGTGCAACTGTCCGACTTCATGTGGCAGGAGACGCGCACGGTCGAAGAGCGCATCGACACGGCACGCCACTTCCGCGTCTTCCCCGGCGAAGGTGTGCACAGCGACCAGATCGTGCGCCTGGTGCGCACACTCGACGGCATGGGCTACCGCGGCGACTACAGCTTCGAGGTCTTCAACGACGACTACCAGCAGCTGCCGCTGGCCACGGTGGCGCAGCGCGCGCAGAAGTCGGCCACCTGGCTGGCGGCCGACGTGCTGCGGCGGGCGCTGCCGCTGCCGGGTGGATCGAGACTGCGTTGGCGTGGTTGATACAGAAAGCGAAATAACTGTACGCAGATCCAGTTGTTTCCGCTAGCATGCTGGCCAGCCAGCAACCTGCGACCCGCCGTGAGATCAGCCATCGAAGCCACCCCCGCCAATGCCGCAGACGACTTTGCGCGTTTTGTCGCAGGGCGCAGGTTCAAGACCATCCTGGCGGACCCGCCGTGGCAGTTCCAGAATCGCACCGGCAAGGTTGCACCGGAGCACAAGCGTTTGTCCCGCTACGGGACCATGACGCTGGACGATATCAAGGCTTTGCCCGTTGTCTCGGCCGCGGCCGAGACTAGTCACCTCTACCTCTGGGTACCCAACGCGTTGCTTCCGGAAGGCCTGGCGGTGCTGCAAGCTTGGGGCTTCAGCTACAAGTCCAACATCGTCTGGCAGAAGGTTCGCAAAGATGGCGGACCTGATGGCCGTGGTGTCGGCTTCTACTTCCGCAACGTCACCGAGTTGCTGCTGTTTGGTGTGCGTGGCAAGAACGCGCGGACGCTCCAGCCCGGCCGGACCCAGGTCAACATCATGAGCACGCGCAAGCGCGAACATTCACGCAAACCGGACGAACAGTATCCGTTGATACAGGGGTGCAGCCCTGGGCCATACCTGGAGCTTTTCGCGCGCGGCGAGCGTCCCGACTGGTCTATCTGGGGAAACCAGGCCGACGAGAGCTACGCCCCCACCTGGCCCACCTACGCGCACCACTCGCGCCAGCACATAGACTCGCTCTTTACGGAGTGATGTCGTCGTCTTCCAGGGTGTCCACGACGGCGTCGTCGAAGCGGATCATCGACGCGGGCAATCCAAACAAAACCAGTGGGCAGGGGTTGCCAACGCCACGGCGCACGCGGTCCTGAAGTTTGTCCCAGTGCGTCGTCGCTTGGCCGTACTTGTTGCCGACGAAGTTGTCGGTCCACGCATCGGCAAACGGTAACGGATCCTTGGCGCGCCCAACGCGCTTGAGCACATTGGCTCTCTGCTTCGGCGTCGGTATGTAGCCAACCTTCGCTAAGTCGTCGAAGCTCTCGATCCGGCGATCTGCCGCAAACCGGCGCACCGCATTCCGCAGCGCATTCTGGAGCGTCGAGCCGCGGGTGATCAGCATGCCCATGCTAATTGCGCCTTCGGCGTGCAGGCGCTTGAAGTTCTCCAGGTCGCGGTCAAAAAAGGGATCCTTGTTGTTCCACTCGATCTCCAGCGCGATGACGCCGCTTTGGAATTTGCGAACATGGTCAACTTCGTGGGAGGTCGACTCCTTTGCCACCCCGTCCACTGTCTTCGTGATTTCGAAGACATGTTTGGGCCAGTTCTTGTGAGCCAGTGTCCTGCGCAGGCGCTGCGTGAACTTGGTCTCTCCACCCCCGCTGCCGATGATTTCCGTGATCGGAAGCTCCAGATCGGACAAGGCCGCTTCCAACTCGTCGATGGCCGTTGGGAAGTCCTGCGCGACGATGCCGGCGGCGTGCGAGACAAAGAGCACGTCAAAACCCTTTGCTTTCAATCGTTGGAACGGTGACTTCGAAACCTTCGTCATACGCTTTCCGTTTGTGCCTCAGTCCACCTTCGCGCCTGAAGCCTTCACGACGCCAGCCCACTTCTTCGTCTCGGCGTCGATGAACCGCACGAACTCGGCTGGCGCCATGCCGCTGGGAATCGCGCCTTGCGCCTGCAGCCGTTCCTTCAGCGCCGGGGTTGCCATCGCCTTCGCGGTTTCCTGCTGCACACGCGCCACCACGTCGGCCGGCGTGCCGGCGGGTGCCAGCAGGCCGAACCACGAACTCGCCTCAAAGCCCTTCAGCGCCGGGCCGCCGGCTTCGGCCACGGTCGGCAGGTCGGGCGCCGCTGCCGAGCGCACACCGCTGGTGACGGCCAGCGCCTTCAGCTTGCCGCTCTTGATGTGCGGCAGCGCCGACGGCAGGTTGTCGAACATCACGTCCATGTTGCCGCCCATCAGGTCGATCAGCGCCGGGCCTGAGCCGCGGTACGGGATGTGGACCATGAAGGTGCCGGTCATCGTCTTGAACAGTTCGCCGGCGAGGTGGATGCTGGTGCCGTTGCCGGAACTCGCCATGTTCAGCTTGCCCGGATTGGCTTTCAGCGCCTTCACGAAGTCGGCGACGCTGTTGACGCCGTACTTCTGCGCCGCCGCCGGGTTCATCACCAGCACGTTGGGCACACCGGCCACCAGCGTCACCGGCACGAAGTCCTTCACATGGTCGTACGGCATCTTCGGGTACAGCGCCGGGTTGATGGCATGGGTGCCCACGGTGCCCATCAGCAGCGTGTAGCCGTCGCCGGGCGCTTTCGCCACCTCGGCGGCGCCGTTGTTGCCGCCGGCGCCGGGTTTGTTGTCGACGACAAAGGGCTGGCCGAAAACACGCTGCAGTTCGGGCGCGAGCGCACGCGCCAGGAGGTCGGTGGTGCCGCCGGGGGCAAACGGCACGACGATGCGCACCGGCTTGGCCGGCCAGCCACTTTGGGCGCGGGCGGCCAGCGGCAGGGCGGCGAGCGCAGTCAGTGCGATGCGGCGGTTGATCGGCGTGGGCATGGGGCTGTCTCCGTTGTCATAGTTTGAGTTCGAGCCGCAGTTGCCAGTTGGTGTAGCTCGGGCCGAAGCTGCGCGAGGTCTCGCTGCTCGCGGTTGTCGCGATGGTATTGCTGCTTTCGTAGTCGCGCGCGCCCAGGTTGCTGGCCAGCAGACGCAGCGCCACGGCGGGGTCGAAGGTCCACAGCGCAAAGGCGTCGAAGACCCGTTTGCTGCCGGCAGTGGTGCGCTGCTCGGCGCTGAGCTGGGTGGCGTAACCCGGCACCCAGTTCAGGTTGCCGCCCATCGTCAACGGTGTGCCGCGGAAGCGGTAGTCGGCGCCGATGTTGCCGGTGGCCTTGGCCTGCTGGTCGAGCCGGTTGTCGGGGCCGGGCACGTCTTTCACGCGGGAACGGAACAGGCTCAGGTTGCTGCGCAGCTCGACCCGCGGCGCATCGGCGATCAGGCCGTCGAGCGGGAACTTGGCTTCGAGTTCGATGCCCTGCGTCACCGCGTCGCCGACGTTCTGCTGCCGCGCCACATAACGCTGCACGGGGCTGTAGTCCACCGTCTCCAGCGCCGTCACGCTGCGCATCAGGTTGCTGATGTTGCGGCGGAAGACATTGGCGCTGAGCAGGCCGCCACCGCCGAGGTAACGTTCGATCGCGATGTCGACGCCGGTCGCGAGCTCGGGCTTCAGGTTGGGGTTGCCGGCGCGGTCGGGGCTGGTCGGGTCGTTCGGGCCGCTGGGGTCGAACTTGCTGTTAATCGTGGTCCTGCCGATCAGCGTGGCGAGCGACGGCGCGCGGTAGCTGCGGGTCAGGCTCAGCCGCACCTGGTCGCGGCCTTTGGGGTCGGGTTTCCACAGCACATGGATCAGCGGTGTCGCAACGCTGCTGCGGTTGCGTGTGCCGCTGCCGTCGTCGGCGGTGCCGTTGGTGGTGATGCCTTCCCAGCGCAGGCCGGCGTGCAGCGCCCAGTTCGGTGTCAGGCTCCACTCGTCCTGCACATAGGTGGCCAGGCGCAGGCTGCTGGCCTGCAGGTTGCCGCCGCTGTCGTCGGCCTGCGAGTCGCCGCTGCGGGTTTCGGTGCGGCGCACGGTCTCGGCTTCGACGCCGCTGACCAGGCTGTGCACGCTGTCGGGATCCTGCTCGTTGCCGCCCAGGCTTTGCGACAGCTTGGCCGTGAGATTGGCCGAACGTTCGCGGGTGCGGGCACTGTCCTGCAGCGCGCGCAGCAGCGTGCCGTCGCTGCGGAACTCGCTGCGCAGCGTGTCGCTCATCGAAGACCAGCTGCCGCCGTTGCCGTTGAGTTCGAGCCGCGTGCCGGTGCCCAGGCGCTGGCGCCAGTTCAGCCCCAGCCGCGCGTTGGTGAAACGGCTGTCGCCGACCGTGTTGCCCAGGTCGTATTGCGGCAGCGCGGGCGGCGCCGGCACGCTCTGGCCGAGCTGGAAATTGCGATCGCTGTGACCTTCGCTGTGGAAGACCGCGGGCACCAGCACCAGCATGTCGCCGGCTTCCGACAGCCGCCATTGCAGCCGCGTCGTGATGTTGATGCCGCGGCGCTGTTCCTTCGTCTGCCAGCTTTCCTGCTGGGCTTCGAGCACGCTGCCGTCGGCCAGTGACGTTTCCACCACCTCGGTGTTGCCGGCGCTCTGGCGGCGGTTGAAAAACGCCGAGGTCGAGATGTTGTAGGTCAGCGGCCCGGCGCTGTCGTTGTGGGTCCAGCTGAGGCCGGGCGTGAACTCGCCGTTCTCAAAGGCGAAGCCCAGCCGCAGGTCGTTGAGTCGGCGCCGGAAACCTTCGCGCGTGATGATGTTGATGGTGCCGGCGATCGCGCGCGCGCCGGTTTCGGCGGTGGGCGCGCGCAGGATCTCGATGCGTTCGATCTGCTCGGGTGTCAGCGATTCGAGGCTGAAACCCGGCGGCATGCGCTGGCCGTCGATCAGCAGCTGGGTGTAGCCATTGCCCAGCCCGCGCATGCGCGGCGGCCCGCCGCGGCCGGGCGCGCCGGGGGTGGTGACACCCGGCAGCCGGCGCAGCACCTCGCCGACCGAGCTGTCGCCGAATTTTTCGATCTCTTCGCGGCCGATGATGATCTTGGCCGCCGTGGCCTTGCGCCGCTGTTCGGTGTCGGACTCGCGGCCGCCGGTGATCTCGACGCGCTGGGTGGCGCTGCTCTCGGGCGGTTGCGGCGCCGGTGCGGGTGCTGGTGGTGAAGGCGGCGGTGCCGCCGTCTGCGCAAACGTGAACGGGGCGGCCAGCAGCAGCGTGGCCAGCAGGGCGGGGGCGGTCGAGGCGTGGCGTTTCACGCGCGGCATTGTCGCTGCCCCGTTTTGCACGGTCGCGCCGCTTTGCGTATCTTCACGGCAGCTTCTGGCCGCATTCGGCCATTAGCATGCAGCCCTGCCGCTTCGGCGAGTTCTCTGAGCGCGCCCAAAGACATGACGGAGCGATCCGGCCCCGCCCCCAGCCCGACGACCTTGCCCGGCCTCTCCGGCCGGGCCGGCCGCGTCGAGATGCACGACCTGGCGGCGCGCATGCTCGTCAGCGCGCTGCTGCTGATCTCGGTGCTGCTGCTGGTCTCTTCGGGGCTGCAGGAGCTGGCGGGTGTGGACGTGTCCGCCAGCCGCTGGCGGCTGCTCTACGCCAGCGGGCTGTTGTTCGCCGCCGGCATCGGCGCGGCGGTGCGGCGCCGCGGCCGGCCACGACTGGCCAGCGCGTTGAGCCTGCAGGCGGCCTTGCTGGCCTGCGCCATGCAGGCCTGGAACACCGGCCTGGGCATCCACTCGCTGGCGATCTCGGGCTCGGTGCTGCTGGTGGTGCTGGCGGGTGTGCTGGCCAGCCCACGCGCGGCCGTGCTGCTGGCCGTGCTGGACATGCTGCTGACGCTGGGCCTGTTCGCCGGCGAGCGCGCCGGGCTCATCCCAGGTGCGCTTGCGCTGCCCGGCAGCGGCCCCGGCGTGCGCCTGGTGGGCCTGCTGCTGCTGCTGGGTTGCGGCCTGATCGCGGCGCTGGTCGTGGCACGGCTGTTCGGCCGCAGCCTGGGCCGGGCGCTGGCCCAGGAACAGCGGCTCGACCAGCTGCTGCACATCGGCAGCGACTGGGTCTGGGAGATGAACGCGCAGGGCCGGCTGACCTACATCGCGCCGGCGTTTGCGCTGCGCACCGGCCGCAGCGTGGCCGAGTTCATGCACGTCAACGAGCCCGGCGGGCCGCAGGTCGTGCGCGACGCCGAATACGAACAGCTGCTGCTGGACATGCAGCAGCGAGTGGCCTACCGCGAGCGCGTCGTCACCTTCCGCTGTGCCGACGGCACGGCGCTGTCCGTGCGGGGCAGCGGCCAGCCGCGTTTCGACGCGCAGGGCGAGTTCTGCGGCTGGTGGGGCACCAGCCGCAACGTCACGGCCGAGCGTCAGGCGGAGCAGGAGCGCCGGCGCTCGCAGGCCATGCTCGACCGTCTGGTGCGGCTGAGCCCCGACGCCATCAACGTCGCGCGGCTGAGCGATGGCGTGATCCTGCTCGCCAACCCCGGTTTCCTGCACTACACCGGTCTGCGCGAGTCGCAGGTCATCGGCCGCAGTGCGCTGCAACTGGGCCTGTGGCGCAGCGCACACGAGCCGCAGCGCCTGGCCGCGGCGCTGCAGGTCGACGGCGCGGTGCGCAACCTGCGCTCGGTGGTCTGGCTGGGCGACGAACCGCGCGACATGCTGCTCACCGCCGCGGCCTTCGAATGGGACGGCGAGCCGGTGGCCGTGATCACCAGCCGCGACGTCACCGACACCGAACGTGCACGCATCGAAGGCGACGCCATCCTCGACAACGCCAGCGTCGGCATCGCGCTCGTGCGCGAGCGCCGCTTCGAACGTGTCAACCCGCAGTTCGAGACCATGTTCAACCTGGCGCCGGGCTCGCTGGCCGGGCAGAGCACCGGCGTGCTGTTCCCCGACCCGGTGCAGTACGACGCCTTCGCGGCACGCTCCGACCGCGCGCAGCGGGCCGGCAAGACCATCGACATCGAACGCTCGCTGCAGCGGGCCGACGGCAGCCTGATGCAGCTGCGGCTGCGCGCGCGCCCGGTCGACATCGCGCGGCCGCGCGAAAGCGGCAGCATCTGGGTTGTCGAGGACATCACCGAACGGCGCCGCAGCGAACGGGAACTGGCCGATGCCAAGCAGCAGGCCGAAGCCGCGAACGAGGCCAAGAGCGCCTTCCTCGCGACCATGAGCCACGAGATCCGCACACCGCTGAACGGCGTGCTCGGGCTGGCGCGGCTGCTGCAGGACTCGGGGCTGGACGAACGCCGCCGGCGCGAATACCAGGGCCACCTCGTCGACGCCGCCGAGCTGCTGACCGGCATCGTCTCCGACGTGCTCGACCTGTCGAAGATCGAGGCCGGCCATCTGGAGATCGAAGACATCGCGTTCGACCTGCACGGTGTCGTCAGCAGCACCTTCCACACCTTCGCGCCGCTCGGCCGCGAGCGCGGCCTGCTGATGCGCTGCAGCGTCGCGCCCGACGTGCCGCACCGTGTGCGCGGCGACCCGGTGCGGGTGCGCCAGATCCTTGCCAACTACCTGACCAACGCGCTGAAGTTCACGCAGCGCGGCGAGATCGCGCTGCAGGTCAGCCGCGGCAGCGGAGGCCGCCTGCGGCTGGAGGTGCACGACACCGGCCCTGGCATTGCCGCCGATGTGCGCGCGCGGCTGTTCCAGCCCTTTGCCCAGGCCGACAGTTCCACCACGCGGCGTTTCGGCGGCACCGGGCTGGGCCTGTCGATCTGCCGTGAGCTGGCCACACGCATGGGTGGCGAGGTCGGTGTCGAAAGCGATGGCGGGAGTGACGGTGCGAGCGGCAGCTGCTTCTGGGCCGAACTGGTGCTGCCGGCCGAAGCACCGGCCAGTGGTGGTGGTGGCCGCGGCGTGCAGCCGGCGCCGGCGCTGCCACTGGCCGGGCTGGCGGTGCTGGTGGCCGAGGACAACCTGGTCAACATGCTGATCGTCGGCGCCATGCTGCGCCGGCTCGGTGCCGAGGTGCTGGAGGCCGACGACGGCGCCAAGGCCATCGCCCAGGTGCAGGACCACGCCACGCGGCTGGGCGCCGTGTTGATGGACCTGCACATGCCGGTGGTCGACGGCCTGAGCGCCACACGCCGGCTGCGCGCCGACCCGCTGACGGCCCATGTGCCGGTGTTTGCGTTCACCGCGGCGGTGCTGGAACACGAACGTGCCGAAGCCAGCGCCGCCGGCATGAACGGCTTCGTCGCCAAGCCGGTGATCGAAGCCGATCTGCTGCGTGCGCTGCGGCCGCTGGCGGCCGGCGGCGCGGACGATTGATCAGGCGGCCGCCGCGCGGTATCCGCGCGGAATGGCCGCCAGCAGCCGCTTCGTGTAGTCCTGCTGCGGCGCCTGCAGGATCTGCTCGGCGCTGGCCTGTTCGACGACGACGCCGTCCTTCATCACCAGCACCTCGTCGCTGATGAAACGCACGACCGCGAGGTCGTGGCTGATGAAGACGTAGCTGAGGCCGAACTCGTCCTGCAGGTCTTTCAGCAGGTTCAGCACCTGGGCCTGCACCGACACGTCCAGCGCCGACACGGCTTCGTCGAGCACCAGCACCTCGGGCTCCAGCGTCAGGCAGCGTGCGATCGCCACCCGCTGGCGCTGGCCGCCGCTGAATTCATGCGGGTACTTGCCGAAGGCGCGGCCGTCGAGGCCCACCTTGGTGAGCAGCGCGCGGGCACGCGCTTCGCGTTCGGCCACGTCTTTGCCGACGCCGTGGATCGTCATCGGCTCGATCAGCGTCTGGCCGATGGTGAAACGCGGATTCAGGCTGGCGTACGGGTTCTGGAACACGATCTGGATGCGGCGGCGCATCACCTGGCGTTCGCGGTCGCTGATGGTCAGCAGGTTCTGGCCGTCGAAGATGACTTCGCCGTTGGTCGGCTCGTGCAGGCGCAGCAGTGTCAGCCCCATCGTCGTCTTGCCCGAGCCCGACTCGCCCACCACACCCAGCGTGTGGCCCTTCCTGAGCTGGAAGTTGACGTTCTGCACCGCCTTGAATTCGCGTTTGCCGAACAGCCCTTGCTTGAGCCAGAAGCTCTTGGCCAGGCTCTTCACTTCCAGCACCACCGGCGCGTTGGGGTCCTTGGCCTTGCCGACCTGCTGCGCGGCGCGGCCGGCGATGTGGTCGTCGATCACCATCAGCCGCGCCGGGTTGCCTTCCAGGCCCGGCCGGCAGGCGAGCAGCGCCTTCGTGTAGTCGTCCTGCGGCGCTTCGAAGATGCCCGCCACGGGGCCTTGTTCGCGCACGATGCCGTTGCGCATCACCACCACATGGTCGGCGATCTCGCCCACCAGGCCGAGGTCGTGGCTGATGAAGAGCACGCTCATGCGGTGGCTGGTCTTCAGCTTGCCCAGCAGTTCGAGGATCTGGCGCTGGATGGTGACGTCGAGCGCGGTGGTCGGCTCGTCGGCGATCAGCAGCTTGGGTTCGCAGGCCAGCGCCATCGCGATCATCACGCGCTGCTGCTGGCCGCCCGACATTTCATGCGGGTAGCTGTCGAGGCGGCGCTTCGGCTCCGGGATGCCGACCTCGGTGAGCAAGGCCTCGGCACGTGCCCAGGCTTCGCGGCGGTTCAGCCCCATGTGTTTGATCAGCGGCTCGCAGAGCTGCTGGCCGACGCTGAACACCGGGTTCAGCGAACTCATCGGGTCCTGGAAGACACACGCGATCTCCTTGCCGCGCAGCGCCTGCAGTTCACGCAGGTTGGCCTTCAACAGGTCGCGCCCCTGCCACAGCACCGCACCCGAACGTTCGGCGTTGTCGGGCAGCAGGTTCAGCACCGACATCGCGGTGACGCTCTTGCCCGAACCTGACTCGCCGACCAGCGCGACAGTGCTGTTTTCGGGGATGTCGAAGCTGACGCCCTTCACGGCATCGGCCTTCTGGCCGCGGCCCATGCGGAAACTGACCTTCAGGTCTTGAATACTCAGCAGCATCGTCTTACTCCAGGCCGCGCAGCTTGGGGTCGAGCGCGTCGCGCGCGGCATCGGCCATCAGCGAAAACGCGGTGACGAACACCGCCATGAACAGCGTTGCGGCGGCCAGCTGCCACCACAGGCCCAGGATCAGCTCGCTCTGCGCTTCGGCCAGCATCGTGCCCCAGCTCACCTGGTCGACCGAGACACCCAGGCCCAGGTACGACAGGATGACCTCGGCCTTGATGAAACCCACCACCAGCAACCCCATGCGCACCAGCACGACGTGGCTGACGTTGGGCAGGATGTGGCGGAACATGCGGCTCAGCTTGCTGGCGCCGATGGCTTCGGCAGCGCGCACGTATTCACGCCCGGCGTGTTTGATGAACTCGGCGCGCACCTGGCGGTACATGCCGGTCCAGCCGGTCAGACCGAGGATCAGCACCACCGTCATCGTGCCTTTGCCGAAGACCGCTGCGAAAGCAAAGATCAGCAGGATGCCGGGGATCGACTCGAAGACGTTGTAGAGCCATTCGAGCAGGTCACCGATCTTGCCGCCGAAGAAGCCGCCGAAGGCCCCGAGCAGGGTGCCGATGCCGGTGGCCACCACAGCGGCCAGCACACCGACGAAAACCGAGATCTCGGTGCCCTTCACGGCCTTGGCCAGCACGTCGCGGCCGAGGCGGTCGCCACCCAGCGGCAGCGTCTCGGCCTTCGGTTTCTCGGTCGTCTTCAACTGCGCGGCGCGCTCGGCCCATTCCTTGTAGCGCGGCGCCAGCGGGTCGATGTCCGAGAGGTCGACGTTCGGGCCTTTCGGCACCGCGATGACGCCCTTGGCTTCGGCCGCACGCGGCCCCAGCACCGTGGGCGGCGCGTTCGCGACGCCGACCTCGAGCTGCCAGTTCTTCGCCACCAGGCCGGTGGCCGACAGCGCGATGAGCAGCAGGAAAGCCAGCACGACGATCAGCGAGGCCAGGCCCACGCGGTCGGCCTTGAAGCGGCGCCAAGCGGCGTGCCAGACACCTTCGGAACGCTGGTGGTCGTCGTCCAGCGTGTTGGCGGGGGCAAGGACAGCGGCGTTCATTTCAGCACCACACGCGGGTCGGCGAACTTGTACATCACGTCGGTCAGCAGGTTGATCACCATCGTCAGCACCGCCAGGTACACGGTGACGGCCTGGATGACGGGGTAGTCGCTGCGGTTCACCGCCAGCAGCACCTCGCGGCCAAGGCCGGGGATCGAGAAGAAGACCTCGATCAGGAACGAGCCGACGAAGATGCCCGGCAGCGCCAGGCCGATGTTGGTGAGGATCGGGATCATCGCGTTGCGCAGCACGTGCTTGAACAGCACCACACCTTCGGTCATGCCCTTGGCGCGGGCGGTGCGCACATAGTCCTGGCCGAGTTCGTCGAGCAGGAAGCTGCGGTACAGGCGCGTCTGCGGCGCGATGCCCACGGCCACCGCCAGCAGCACCGGCAGCGGCACGTAGGTGACGAGGTTGTTCAAGGTGGAGTCGCTCCAGCCCTGCACCGGGAACCAGCCGAGCAGGAAACCGAAGACGTACTGGCCGACGATGACGTAGACCAGAAAGCTGATCGCCAGCGCGACGGTGGTGACGACCATGATCGTGCGGTCGGTCAGCGAGCCGCGGCGGTAGGCCACCCACATCGCGATCGGCAGCGCGAGGACCACGTCGAGCACGAGGATCGGGATCATCACCGTCAGCGTCGCCGGCAGCCGCGTGGCGAAGAGGTTGCTCACCGCTTCGTTGGTGGCCCAGCTCTTGCCCCAATCAAAGGTGACGATGCTCTTGACGAAGATCCAGAGCTGGTACCACCAGGGCTGGTCCAGGCCCAGCGACTGCCGGATGGCTTCGATCTGTTCCTTGGTGGCGTTGAGGCCACCCAGGATTTCGGCCGGGTCGCCGCCGAAGAACTTGAACAACACGAACACCAGCAGCATCACACCCGCGAGGGTGGGGATCATCTGCCACAGGCGCCGCAAGAGGTATGCCGCCATTGTTTGAAGACTCCATGCGGGCGCAGCGCTCGTGGCGCGACCCAGCCAATTTCAAGATGCGCGAGTGTAGGACGCTGCTCGCGCAGCACTTTCAGGTGCTTTCCCCCGCCCGACCCAGGGGGATCACCAGCAAACAACGTGCCCGGGCGCGCTTAGACTGACGCGCTTTGAACGCCGGCCCTACCCGGGCCCGCCCCCGGCCATGAAACGTTCTGTCCTGCTGGCGCTGACCACAACTTGGCTGCTGGCTTGTGTGACGGCGACGGCGCAGACCCCCGCGCTGAAGACGCTGCGCTATGCCTTCCCGATCGCCGAGAGCACCTTCGACCCGGCGCCGATCACCGACCTCTACTCGCGCACGGTCGTCGCCGGCATCTTCGACGCGCCGCTGGAGGTGGCCTTCCTGGCGCGGCCGGCGAAGATGCGGCCGAACACCGCCGTGGCGATGCCCGAGGTCTCGGCCGACTTCCGCAGCTTCACCTTCCGCATCAAACCCGGCATCTTCTTTGCCGAGGATGAGGCCTTCAAAGGCAAGAAGCGAGAGCTGGTGGCCGAGGACTATGTCTACTCCGTCAAGCGCCACTACGACCCACGCTGGAAGAGCGGCAACCTCTACATCCTGGAGAACGCCAAGATCGTCGGCCTGTCGGAGCTGCGCAAGAAACATCTGGCGGACAAGACGGCGTTCAACTACGACACACCGGTCGAAGGCCTGCGCACGCTGGACCGCTACACCTTCCAGGTGACGCTGGCCGACCCCAGCCCGCGTTTCCTGTACTACTTCGCCGACGGCTCGATGACAGGCGCGGTGGCGCGCGAAGTGGTGGAGTTCTATGGCGACCGCGTCGGCGACCACCCGGTCGGCACCGGCCCGTACCGGCTGGCGCAGTGGAAACGCAGCTCGCGCATCGTGCTCGAGAAGAACCCGAACTACCGCGAAGTGCTGTACGACGAAGAGGCACCGGCGGGCGACGCCCGTCTGCAGGCCGTGGCCAAAGCCTTCAAGGGCCGGCGCCTGCCGCTGGTGGACCGGGTGCAGATCGCCATCATCGAAGAACCGCAGCCGCGCTGGTTGTCGTTCCTGAATGCCGAGCAGGACATCATCGAACGTGTGCCCGACGAGTTCGCCGAGATCGGGCTGCCGAACAACGTGCTCGCGCCCAACCTGGTGAAGAAGGGCGTGCTGATGGTGCGTTACCCACGCTCGGACGTCTCGGTCTCGTACTTCGGCATGGAGAACCCGGTGGTCGGCGGCTACGAGCCGCACAAGGTGGCGCTGCGCCGCGCCATCAGCCTGGCCGTGGACGTCGACCGCGAGATCCGCCTCGTGCGGCGCGGCCAGGCGATTCCCGCGCAAAGCCCGATCGGCCCCGAAGCCTGGGGCTACGACCCCGACTTCAAGAGCGAGATGAGCGAGTTCGACCGCGCCCGCGCGAAGGCGCTGCTCGACATGCACGGTTATGTCGACCGCGACGGCGACGGCTGGCGCGAGCAGCCCGACGGCCAGCCGCTGCAGCTGGACTATTCAACCCAGCCCGACCAGCAGAGCCGCCAGCTCATCGAGCAGTGGCAGAAGAACATGGACGCGATCGGCATCCGCATCGTCTTCAAGTCGGCGAAGTGGCCCGAAAACCTGAAGGCGTCGCGCGCGGGCAAGCTGATGATGTGGGGCGTGGGCTGGAGCGCCGGCCAACCCGACGCCGACACCTTTCTCGCGCTGGGTTACGGCCCGAACAAGGGCCAGGCCAACCATGCCCGTTTTAACCTGCCGGCCTTCAACTTGCTATACGAGCAGCAGCGTGTGCTGCCCGACGGCCCGGAACGCCAGGCCGCGATGGACGCGGCGAAGAAGCTGATGATCGCCTACATGCCCTACAAAGTGCACGTGCACCGCATCTGGACCGACATGGCCCACCCCTGGGTGGCCGGCTACCAGCGCAACATCTTCGTGCGCGAGTTCTTCAAGTACGTCGACATCGACAGCGCCGAACTGGCGCGCCGGCATCCGCAATGAGGCCTTGCATGCACACCACCGCCCGATTCATCGTCTGCGCTGCGCTCGCCGCCGCAGGCCTGACCACACAGGCGCAGCCCGCTTCGGCGCCGGCCACTGGCGCGGCGCCGAAGGTGCTTCGCTACGCGTTCCCGATCGCCGAAACCGGCTTCGACCCGGCGCGCATCGTCGACCTGTATTCGCGCATCGTCACCGCGCATATCTTCGAAAGCCTCTACACCTACGACCACCTGGCGCGGCCGGCCAAGTTCAAGCCGATGCTGGCCGACGGCATGCCCGAGGTCTCGGCCGACTTCCGCACCTGGACGGTGAAGCTGCAGCGCGGCATCTACTTCGCCGACGACCCGGTCTTCAACGGCAAGAAACGCGAGGTCGTCGCCGCCGACATCGTCTACGCCTACAAACGCCCGGTCGACCCGGCGAACAAGAGCCCCATCGTCGCCGGCCTGCTGGACACCAAGTTCATCGGCCTGGTGGCGCTGCGCGAGAAGTCGTTGAAGGAGAAAAAACCCTTCGACTACGACACCGAGATCGAGGGCATCCGCGCGCTCGACCGCTACACCGTGCAGTTCAAGCTGGAAGAGGCGCGGCCACGGTTCCTGGAAACGCTGGCCGCGGCCGACCTGTTCGGCGCCCAGGCCCGCGAGGTCGTCGAAAAATACGGCGAAGCGATCCCCGGCCATCCCGTCGGCACCGGCCCGTTCCGGCTGGCGCAGTGGCGGCGCAGCAGCCTGATCGTGCTGGAGCGCAGCCCCGACTACCGCGACGTGCGCTACGACGCCGAGCCGGCGGCCGACGACGCCGAAGGCCAGGCCGTGCTGAAGCAGTTCAAGGGCCGCAAACTGCCGATGATCGACCGCGTCGAGGTCGCCATCATCGAAGAAACGCAGCCGCGCTGGCTGGCGTTCCTGAACAAGCAGCTGGACTTCATCAACGTGCCCAGCGAGTACGTCAACCAGGCCATGCCCAACGGCGTCGTCGCACCCAACATCGCCAAGCAGGGCATTCGGCCCTACCGCGTGCTGAACCCCGATTCGGCCTTCGCCTACTTCAACATGGACGACCCGGTGGTCGGCGGCTACACGCCCGACAAGGTGGCGCTGCGCCGCGCCATCGGGCTGGGTCTGGACCTGGACCGCCTGATCAGCGTGCTCTACCGCGGCCAGGCCGTGCCGGCGCAGTCGATGGTGGTGCCGTTCACCACCGGCTACGACGCCGCGTTCAAGAGCGAGAACAGCGACTTCGACCCGGCACGCGCCAACGCGCTGCTCGACCTGTACGGCTACACCGACAAAGACGGCGACGGCTGGCGCGACCTGCCCGACGGCAAACCGCTGGTGCTGGCCTATGGCACCCAGCCCGACCAGCTGAGCCGGCAGAAGGACGAGCTGACACGCAAGGACATGAACCGGCTGAAGATCCGCGTCGACTTCAAGTCCGCGAAGTGGCCCGAGAACCTGAAGGCCGCGCGGGCGGGCAAGCTGCAGATCTGGTCACTGGGTTCGTCGGCCGCCGGTGTCGACGGCCAGGGCTCGCTGGCGCGGCTGTACGGTCCGCAGTCGGGCAGCCAGAACCTTTCGTTCTTCAAGAACAAGGAGTTCGACGCGCTCTACGACCGCATGCAGGAGCTGCCCGACGGCCCCGAGCGCGAAGAGCTGTTCCGCAAGGCCAAGCTGATCGCCATCGCCTACATGCCCTACAAGGTCTGGGTCCACCGCTTCACCAACGACCTCGTGCAGCCCTGGCTGCTGGGTTACCGCCGGCCGCTGTTCTGGCAGGAGTGGTGGCACATGGTCGACATCGACAGCGTCAAACGCCCGCCGACGAAGTAGCCGCGCATGCAACGGCGCCAGCTGCTGCACGCCGGGCTGGCCGGCGCGGTGCCGGCGCTGCCGGTGGCCGGGCAGGCCGCCGTGCCGCGCACGCTGCGCCTGTGTTTCACTGCGGCCGAATCGGGGTTCGACCCGGCGCAGATTTCAGACAGCTCGTCGCTGCGTGTCATCGCGCACATCTTCGAGGCGCCGCTCACCTACGACCACCTGGCCCGCCCCGCCAAGCTGGTGCCGCTGACGGCCGCGGCCCTGCCCGAGGTATCGGCCGATTTCCGCCACTTCGTCTTCACGATCCGCCCCGGCATCTTCTTCAGCGACGACCCGGTGTTCGGCGGCCGGCCGCGTGAGCTGGTGGCGGCCGACTACGTCTACACGATCAAGCGTTTCTACGACCCGCAGGTCCGCACCGAGAACCTGTACCAGTTCGAGAACGCGAAGATCCTCGGCCTGTCGGAACTGCGCCAGCGGGTGCTGAAGAGCCGCACACCGTTTCCGTACGACACCGAGGTCGAAGGCCTGCGCACACTCGACCGCCACCGCTTCGAAGTGCGGCTTGCCGCCCCGGCGCCGCGTTTCTTGGCGCTGTTCGCGACGACACAGCTCACCGGCGCACTGGCGCGTGAGGTCGTCGAAGGTTATCCCGACCCGATGGCGCACCCGATCGGCACCGGCCCGTTCAGGCTGGTGCAGTGGCGGCGCTCGTCGCGCATCGTGCTCGAACGCCATCCGCGCTACCGCGAACACCTCTACAGCGCCGAGCCGCCCGAAGGCGATGCCGACGCGCAGGCGGTCGCCGCCAGCCTGCGTGGCCAGCGTCTGCCGCTGCTCGACCGGGTGGAGATCGACATCGTCGAAGAAGCGCAACCACGCTGGCTGGCCTTCCTGGGCGGCCAGCACGACATGCTGACGCTGCCGGTCGAATTCGGCCTGCAGGCGATGCCGGCGGGCCGGCTCGCGCCCTACCTGGCGCAGCGTGGCATCACGGCGCACCGCACGCTGGCGGCAGCCACGGCACACACCTATTTCAACTTCGACGACCCGGTGGTCGGCGGCTACGGCCCCGACCAGGTGGCGCTGCGCCGCGCCATCGCGCTGGCCTGGGACAGCGCGCTCGAGATCAACCTCGTGCAACAAGGCCAGGCGGTGCCGGCGCAAAGCATGATCCCGCCGCACTGCTACGGCTACGACGCCACACTGCGCACGGACATGGACAGCCCGGACCCGGTGCGTGCGATGGCGCTGCTCGACATCAGCGGCTACGCCGGGCGCGACAGCGAAGGTTTCCGCACCCGCCCCGACGGCAGCCCGCTGACGCTGCGTTTTGCCTTCTCGACCAACCAGCGCGCGCGCCGCCAGAGCGAGCTCTGGAACAAACGCCTGCGCGCCGTTGGCCTGCGGGTGCAGATCGAGACGGCGCCGTTCGCCGAGCTGATCAAACGTTCGCTTGCCGGGCGCTTGATGATCTGGGGCTACATCTGGTTTGCCGGCAACGCCGACGGCGACTTCTTCCTCGGCATGGCCTACGGCCCGAACGGCGGCCAGAGCAACGACGCACGCTTCAGGCTGCCGGCTTTCGACCGCCTCTACGAACAACAGCGTGTGCTGCCCGACGGCCCCGAACGGCTGGCGCTGATGCACGACGCGACGCGGCTGATGCTGGCCCATGTGCCCTACATCCCGCAGAGCCACCCCATCGTCACCGACCTGATGCACGCCCATGTGCGGGGCCACCGCCGGCATCCGTTTGTCAACGACTGGTGGCGCTTCACGTCGGTCTCTGCGGGCTAGGATGGCGGCCATGGCGCCGACCCCCCGCATCACCCTGTACCGGCAATGGCTGGCGCAGCAGCAAGGCCTGCGCTTTCCCGACTACGAGGCGCTCTGGCGCTGGAGCGTCGACGACCTGCGTGGCTTCTGGCGCAGCCTCTGGCAGTACTTCGACATCCAGTCGCCAACACCGTACAGCACCGAGCTGGTCGAGGCGGTGATGCCCGGCGCCGTCTGGTTCCCTGGTGCGCAGGTCAACTATGCGCAGCAGGCGTTCCGCCACACGGCCGCTGCGCACGCGGCGGGCCACCCGGCCATCGTGTTCCAGAACGAACGTTTGCCGGCGCCGGTGGAGATGGCCTGGCCCGAGCTGCAGCGCCAGGTGGCGTGTTTTGCCGCCGCCTTGCGCGGCATGGGCGTGGTGCCGGGCGACCGTGTCGGTGCTTATCTGCCGAACACGCCGCACACCATCGTCGCGTTTTTCGCCTGTGCCAGCGTCGGCGCCATCTGGTCGGTGTGCAGCCCCGACATGGGCCCGGTGGCGGTGCTCGACCGCTTCCGCCAGATCGCGCCCAAGGTGCTGATCGCCGTCGACGGCCAGGTCTACGGCGGTGTGCGTCACGACCGCCGGCCGGTGCTGGCCGAGGTGCTGGCGGGGCTGCCATCGGTGCAGCACCTGGTGCTGCTGGCCGACGTGGATATGTCGGCGCGTGCCGCCGACTTCGCGACGCCGCAGCGCCAGGCGCATGACTTCGCCGCGCTGACCGTGGGCGACGCGGCGTTCGCGCCCGCCTGGCTGCCCTTCGACCACCCGCTGTGGATCGTCTATTCCAGCGGCACGACCGGCCTGCCCAAGCCCATCGTGCACGGCCATGGCGCCATCATCCTGGAAGGCTTGAAAGGCGGGCTGCACAACGACGTGGGGCCGTCGGTCGAAACCGGCGACCGCTTCCACTGGTACAGCAGCACCGGCTGGATCATGTGGAACGCGCAGCTGGCGGCGCTGCTCGGCGGCAGCACCATCTGCATCTACGACGGCAACCCGGGTGGCAAAGCCGGCGCGCCCGACTGGGGCACGCTGTGGCGTTTCGCCGGTGCCGCACGCTGCACGTTCTTCGGTGCCGGCGCGGCGTTTTTTGCGAGCTGTCTGAAAGCCGGCGTCGAACCGATGCGGGAGGCCGACCTGTCGGCGCTGCGCGCCATCGGCTCGACCGGTTCGCCGCTGTCCGACGAGTGCTACCAGTGGATCTGGGACCACTGCCCCCAGGTCGACGGCCAGGACATCTGGCTCAACCCGATCAGCGGCGGCACCGACTTCGCCGGTGCCTTCGTCGCCGGCAACCGCGAGCTGCCGGTGCACAAGGGCGAGATGCAATGCCGTTGCCTTGGCGCAAAAGTCGAGGCCTGGAGCGAAGACGGCAAAGCGCTGGTCGACGAGGTCGGTGAACTGGTCTGCGCTGCGCCGATGCCATCGATGCCGCTGTACTTCTGGGGTGACGCAGGCAACCGGCGCTACCTCGACAGCTACTTCGACATGTACCCCGGCGTCTGGAGGCACGGCGACTGGATCCGCATCACGCCGCGTGGCGGCGCCGTCATCTACGGCCGCAGCGACGCCACCATCAACCGCCACGGCATCCGCATGGGCACGGCCGAGCTGTATCGCGCGGTGGAAGTGCAACCCGAGGTGCTGGACAGCCTGGTCGTCGACCTCGAATACCTCGGCCGCGACAGCTATATGCCGCTGTTCGTGGTGCTGCGCGAAGGCCTCAGCCTCGACGCCGCGCTGAACAAGCGCCTGCGCGACGCCATCAAGGCCGGCTTGTCGGCGCGCCATGTGCCGAACGAGATCTTCCAGGTGGCGGCGATTCCGCGCACCCTGTCGGGCAAGAAGATGGAGCTGCCGGTGAAGAAGCTACTACTCGGCGCCGCGCCCGAGACCGTGCTGAACCGCGATGCGATGGCCAACGCCGGCTGCATCGACTGGTTCATCGACTTCGCGCGCCGGCGCCACACCGGCGAACTCGCCGCGCTGCGGCCCGCCGGCTGATTCGGGCGCGCTTTCGGGTGCGCGCTCAACGGCAGCCCGGCCGCTGCACCAGGCCCCAGGCTTCGGGCTGGCCGGCGCGCAGCTCGGCTTCGCTGCCGAACAGCGAGAGTTCGGCGCGGCAGTTGCCGGGCCGCGCGGTCAGCCGCAGGTGGCTGATCGGGCGGCCGTCGAGCAGGCAGCCCGGCGTGCCTTCCAGCGCATAGGTGCCGGCTTCGGGCAGAGCACGCGGTATGGCGCCGCGGCATATCGACCAGTCGACCGCCGCAGTCTCCAGCCGTAGCGGCCCCAGCGGTTCAAGCGCCCGGCTGGTGGGCTGCCAGACGCCCAACACGCCGGCAGCAGCGGCCAGCAGCAGGCTGGCGTTCACGGCCGATGCAGCGTCTGGCCCGGCTGGATCAGGTGGGGGTTGCCGATCTGCGGGTTGGCGTCGAGCAGCGTGCCCAGCGGCAGGCCGATCTCGTTGGCAATGTCCCACAGCGTGTCGCCGCGGCGCACGGTGATGTCGGCGGCGGTCTGTGACGCTTCGGGTTCCGGCATGGGCCGCACCTTGTTCGTGACGCCGTCGATCACGTCGTCGACCAGGCCGTCTTCGCGAAACAGCTCGCCCTCGGCGGCGCGGCGCCGCACCAGGCCGGGCAGCACCTCGCCGTCGGCATGGACCCAGCGGCCGAACTCGGCCTGCGCGCCAGCCATGTCGCCAGCGTTGAGTTTGCGCAGCAGCGTCGACTGTTCCAGCGCCTCGGCGCCCAGGTTGAATGTGAAGCTGGTGAGGGCGTCGAACTGGTTCTGCGACAGCGGCACCTTCACGAGCGAGCGCACCGCGTCCTGCGCCCAGGCCGTGTCCTGGCGCAGCAGCCGTTCGGCTTCTGCCGTGCTGATGCGGTCGCCGGGTTGCACGCCGGCGGTGTGGCCGTAGCCGATGGTCCAGACGTCCGCACTATCCTGGTAGGCTGACAGACGCAGTCCTTCGAAGCCCTTGATGAGATCGACACCGGCGTCCGACAGCTGCGTTGCGCCCGTGCCGGTTGTGCTGGCCGTGGCGGCGGCCGGTGGCGCGGCGGCATCGGCCGCCGGCAGCGCGATGCGATCGCCGGGGTAGATGCGGTCCGGGTTGGCGATTTGCGGGTTCGCCGAGAGCAGTGCCCGCAGCGAGACGCCGGCGCTGCTGGCGATGCCGGACAGCGTGTCGCCGTGCTGCACCTGATGTTCAGCGCCGTCGGCCTGCGGGCTGCGCGTGTTCGGCGTGCTGGTTTCGCTGCGTGTGACGGTGGCCACCATGATGGGCTGCTCCTGAGTGCTGTTGCGTGCAGCGTAGAAGCCGGTGGCGGCCGATGTCAGATGGGTCGTGCCCGAGCTGGGGTCGACCCGACCGGCTCAGCCTTTCAGCTTTGCAGCCAGTGCACCCGCGCCTGCGCGCCGAGCACACGCCGCACCCAGGCGTCGCGCCGCTGCGGGCCCTGGCCGAGGTCGGAGATGTCGTCGTGGCCGAACTCGATGTTGAAGGCGCCGCTGCCCTGCAGCGAAAACGTCGCCTGCGACCAGGCGCCGAGGCCGGCGCCGATGCAGCGTTCGCGCAGTTCCGAGAACAGCTCGAAGAGGCCGCCTTCGTCGTCGGTGAGGTAGGCATAACTGCCGTCACCGCGGTCGACGAAGATGCCGACGCTGCCGAAGTCGTCGCCCATTTCGACACGGATGAAACCACGTTCGAACGGTTCACCCGCCACGTCGAGCAGGTTCTGGCCGATGCGCGGGTACAGGCTTTCAAGGTCGGGGGTCATCTAGCGGCCTCCTGGGGCGTTCTTGAACGTGATCGGATCCTGCATCACGCCGTCGATCGAATACTTCACCGTCAGCCGCTCGGGCCGCAGCGAGTCGCCATCGTACTTGGGCGTGATCTGCACCTTCACCGCGTGGCCGTCCTGCAAGAGCTTGTCCCACTGCCTTTCCAGGCTGCGGTAGGCGCCCATGTTGAAGTTGCCGTTCTGCGCGAAGTGGTTGAAGCTGTCGACCGGGCCGTCGAAGATGCGCGCGATGTAGTGGCCGCCCTGGTCGGCCGGCAGGCGGTCGGTGCCGCCGGCTTCGAGTTGGGCCTTCGAGTTGCGGGTGTTGTTGCGGTTCAGCTGCAGCTGGCCCTGCACCTCGGTGACGCGGCCCTGGGCGTCGAGCCGGTAGTCGTAGCCGTTCTTCGACACCGTTCGCGTCGTCGCCGAAGCCAGTTCGTCGATCTTGTTCTTCATCGACTGCAGCGCTTCGCGCGCCGGTGCCGGCAGCGAATCGAGCGGCACCGACTTCAGCACGTCGCGGATGCCGTCGAGCGCCGGCTTGATGGTGGCGGCAAACGCGGCGTCGACCTTGGCCAGATCGACCGCCTTGGCGATGGTCTCGGCGAACTTGCCGAGTTTGCCGAGTTTGGCCGCGTCGCCGATGTACGGCACCATGCTGACGACGCTGATGCCGGCGCCGAGGAAGTCGCCGCGGAACAGCGAGATCAGGCCGTCGACGCCGTCGGAGATCGGCGTCGGGTCGAAGATGCCGGCCACCGACAGGCCGATCTGCACCAGGTCGAGCGCGAGGTCGGCCTTCTGCTTGGCGATGTCGGCGATCTGCCCATCGGCCTGCGTGTTGACCTGCCGTGCCAGGCCGGCGTCGACCTCTTCGCTCAGCTCGCGCACCAGGCGCTGCTGGTCGGCGGCCGAGAGCTGCGGCTTGATCTCGGCCAGCAGGTCGGCTGCGCGTTTCGGGTCGTGTGCGACCACCTTGGCCAGGTCGCGCGCCAGCAGCTCGGCGTTGAGCACACCGAGCTGGCGCGCGCCATCGATCAGCGTGCTCGCGCCTTGCGCCAGGTCGCCGCTGCGTGCCGCCGTGCTGGCGGCCTGGGTGACGTTGGCACCCGATCCAACGGGGTTGACCATGGGGTGCTCCTTCAGTCGGCGGTGGCCGCGGCGGCGAACCAGGCCAGGTTCGGGTTCGCGCGTGTCATCGACATCAGCGACGAGGTCAACGAACCGCTGCCATCGCTGCCGCAGTGTTCGCCGCGCAGCGCCTGCAGGAAGCCGCCGAGGAAGCTGATCGCCATCAGCCCGGCGAAGGCCTTGAACATCTCGCCGAACTGCGCCTGCAGCGCGCCGCCCTTCTTCAGGTCGGTCTCGTTGATGAACTGCTGGTCCACCGGGCGCAGGTTGCCTTGGCGGTCGATGCCCATGAAGCCCGAACCGTAGGTGTTTTCGTAGAGCCGGTTGCCGTCGGCCACCAGCAGGTCGGTGAGCTGGCCGAAACCTTCGGCTTCCTCGAACTTCAGGTCACCGACCTGGTTGGTGTCGACGCCCGAAACCTGCACGCCGTAGTCGCCATTGGTGATGGTGACCTTGCTCGACAGCGTCATGTCGGGGTTGTTCGCCCAGGGCGTGGTCTCGATCGTGACCTTGGTGCCGTCGTCGAGCGCGAAGGTGGTGGTGCCCCAGAAGTCGAAGGCTTGTTTGCCGTCGATCTTCATGTGCGGGTCACCCCAGGCCTGGTAGGTCTCGCCGGTGTTCTTGTTGTGGATGGTGACGGTGTTGTCGTCGCCCATCGTGATGCGGTAGCTGTCGTTCTCGAACTGCACCTTGCCGCCGACCATCGTGGTGTTGGCGTTGGTGGGGTTGGAGACGGCCTCGCCGCTGCTGCAGCTGCTGGTGCTGCTCCACGACGCCGCTGCGGCGAAGCTGGTGGAAGAGGTGGTTGTCATGCTCGGCTCCCGTGCTGGTGTGGATGCCGAATGACACCACCACGGGCCCCGAAAATCATGCTCGGTCGTGCCCGAGCTAGGGTGCGCCCTTGGCCCCCGTGTAGACGCCGGCACCGATGCCGATGACACGGTCGCTGTCGGGGAAGACGTAGAACAGCCGCGTCTCGCTGCGGCCGTCGGCGTATGTCAGCGTGATGCTGTGGCCGTCGAGCCGGTAGCGGCCGGCCACCGCGCTGCGGCTGCTGGTGGCCAGGCCGGGCGTGGTGGCGCCGGCAGCGCTGTCGCTGCGCCAACTGCCGTCGCGATCGAACTGCAGCGTCTTCGCCGCGGCAACCACCGGCACGCCCTGCCCCGCGGCGCCGACCCCGCCGAGGCTGCGGTAGCTGCCTTGCAGCTGGCCGCCCTGCGGCGCGCTGCGCGCCCGCAGCTTGGCGGGCACGGTGAAGGCCTTGCCGGTGTCGGGGCTGAAGGCGTAGGCGCCGCCGTCGCGCTGCCAGCGGCCATCGAACCGCGGCTGCGGCGTCAGCGCCGATGCCGCGTCGGCGCTGTAGCGGCCGTCGGCGAACAGCACCAGCGGGCGGTAGGCCAGAGCTACCGAGCCGCCATAGCCGAGCGCCGTGCCGGGTTTCAGCACGACGGCGTCGATGGGGGCCGCGGCGGACGCTGCTTCGGTCAGTCCGGCGCCCAGCGCCAGCAGCAGGAAGGCTTGGCGGCGGTGCATCTACGCCGGCCGCATGATGTCGCCGGTGCTGTACTGGTCCCGGTAGTCGAAGTCGGCGCTGAAGCGGCCGCTGCGTTCGACCGTGAGGACCATCGCGAACCAGGCGGGTTGCCCGCTGTCCGATGTGATCTGTTGGTGGTCACGTGCCAGTCCCCAGAGCCTGGCCATGTGTTGACCCTCCGGAGACTGGTCCTCGTGCGTCGCACCGTCGGACGTGACATAGAGGAACTCGAAGGCAGCCAAGCCCGTGGGAGCGTACTTCACGGTCATCACGGCACGTTGCCAATCCGGCAGCGGCACCGACTCGAAGAGAACACGCGCTGTTTCGGCCAGACATGCGTCAAGGCGAACGATGTTGGAAGGTGCACAAAACACAGCGTCCGCTTGCGCGCGTTCAAAAGCTCGAAACGGGGAGAGCGGGCCGTCAGCCATGCCGGCTGATATCACCCTCGCGATAGTCGTCACGGTACTCGAAGTCCACCGCAAAGCGGCCGTCCCTCTGCACCGTGATGCTCATCCCATACCACTTGGCCTGGCCGGCCTGCTGAGCCAGTGCCCAGTGCCGTTTCGCCTGCGTGTAGAGATGATCGATGGCTGCGTCGGAGGGGTACCAGCCCTGCACCTGCTGCCCGGAAGGTTCGCGCAGCTCGAACGCCTGCGAAGCAGTGCTGCCGTCGGGCGTGACGCGGGTCAGCAGCCGGACCGACTGCCAGCGGTCAGGCTTCGGCGAGCTCAGCAGCGTCTGCGCAACGTCGGTCACGACCGGGTCCAGTGAAGAGAACGCATTCATCGAAGCAGCTCCCGTTTGCAATCGTGCCTCATCCGCCGACCTTGTTCTCGAACGTGCGCGGCGCCTGCCGCACGCCGTTCAACCAGGTGTCGACGACGATCCTGTCCGGCACCCCGAGCGCGCCCGAGTAGACGGGACGCACGGAGACCTTGACTTCCGTTCCAGCCAGCACCGCCTTCGCCCATTCCGACTCCATCACCCTGAACTCGCCGCGGTTCACCGTGGACAGTTGTGGCACGAGGTTGATCTTTTCACCGGCGCCGCCAAACAGCGTGGCGATCAGGTGGCCACCATCGTAGCCCGTGCCGCCCTCGTGGCCGGCGGCAGCCTGTTGCCAGGTGTTGCGGTCGGTCTTGTTGACGTCGAGCACACCGTCGGCCTTGACGACCCGGCCTGCCAGGTCGGTCTGGTAGGCGTGGCCGTTGTCCAGCAGGTACAGCGCGTTAGGCTTGAGCGGGCCGCTCAGGTTGGCGTTCCAGTCGCCCTTGCTGCCGGCGCGTTCGGTCACCAGCTCCAGGCCTTCGTTGCGGGCGCGGCTACCGACCTCGGCGACACGGGCCTCGGTGGCCTGCGACAGCAGCCGGCTCTCGGCGCGCACCACGTCGGCAACGTCGTCCAGCCGGCTGCCGCTGCGCAAGACCACGGCGGCAGCGCCGATCGCCTTGCCCATGCCGCCGGTGAAGTCCAGCACGTTGGTGGGGAACAGCGCTTCATTGGCCGCGTACAGGGCGCCGAAGACCATCATCTCGGCTTCGCTCAGGCCGCCGGCGGCGGCCTTCTGGTCGAGGTAGTCGCGGATGCGGCCCTGGTAGTCCTGCAGCACCGGCACGTCCAGCAGGCTCAGGCCGTCGGCCGCGAGCTGCTGGCGAACCAGATCGACAAAGGGTTGTGTCACCAGTCGCTGCGAGCCTGGGCGCTGCGGCAGGGTGAACAGCCTGGTCTTGGACTACATCGGACTTGAAGGCCAAGTAGCCTGCCGCGCCTTCAGCGCATCGGGCCTTGTTCCAGCGTGTTGTAGATCTGAAACATCAGCCGCTGCCCGGTGTCGCGTTCGCTGCGGTCGAACAGCGCGATGGCGTCGTGCAGCAGGGCGTCGATGAGCGCGACGCGTTCGGTATCCTGCTGCACGCGTGGCTTGATCTCGGCCCACAGTGACAGCAGATCCGCACGGTGCGAGGCGTAGCCGCCGGTGTCCCAGGCCGGGTAGTTGTCCGGCGCGTTGACGGTGGCGCCGACGACGTTTTCCTTGAACAGCTTCAGTGCTTCGGACTGCGTTCTCATCCGCCCCTCCCGCCCGGTATGGGCCGGATCGTACTGCGCGGCACCACGTACGAGCCGCCGAGCTGGTCGGGCCGGATGATCACTGTGTCGTTCGGCCGTATCGTGTTCCAGCGCCGCAGCTGGTCGGTGAAACCGTCCTTGGGCGACAAGGTCACATCCGACAGCAAGCCCTGGCCCAGGCGCAGGTCGGGGATACCGATGAGGTCGGCGCCTCGGATCTGCCGGTTCACCGCGAAGGTGCTCGACGCGCCCGAATCGGGAATGCCCTCGGAAGTGCCGAAGCGGCGCAGTTCGAAACGCACCTGCTGGTCGACGTAGGTGCCCAGGGTCAGCACGTAGTCGCCGTTCTTCAGCGCCAGTTCACCGGCGGCAATGGCCTTCACGCCACGATCGTAGGCGGCGGTCGCCGCGGCCTGCTGGATCTGAAGCGTGCGTGTCTCGAACTGCGCCGCCGTCATCTGCGAACGGCCGATGCGCAGCGACTCGTAGTTCGGGCCCCAGTTGGCGCGCAGGCGCTGGTCAGCCAGGAAGGCGTTGTAGCCCTGGGTCAGGCGCTCGGCGGTGGCGCGGTAGTCGCGGCCGATGTTGCCGTTGGCGTCCCAGGCCATCACGTAGTCGTCGGGCACGTTGTTCATGCCGGCGCTGCGCATCGCCTGGCGCATCTCGCCGAGCCGGCCCTCGGCCTGGATCGACTGCAGCCGCGCCAGATCGCCTTGCAGCTGCTGCAGCGGGGCCAGCAGGCCGGCGACGTCGGCCGCGGCGTTCATCGCGGCGTCGAAGCCGCGGTTGAGCACCGGTTGCAGCGCGGCGCCGCCCCGTGCACCACCGGGCCCGCCGGTTTCGACGAGCAGATCCTCCGGCGTCAGCAGCGAGTCTTCGCGCGCGAGCTGGGCGTCGATGCCGCGCTGCAGCGCCCGTTCGACATCGTCGATCTGCGCCTGCAGCTCTTCAGCGCTCCACTGCTGCGACGCCATGCTCGGCGGCAGCAAGGTCGGCGCCTGCTGCTGCCAGACGGTCTCGGCGGCGAGCAGCGCCGCTTCCTGCGCGCCCAGGCCTTGCGCCTGCAGTTGCGCCTGGAGCTGGGCGGCCTGCTGGTCCGGCGGCAAGGTCGGATCGACGATGCCCGGCATCAGGTTGCCGTCGTCGTCGAACGCGGTCTGCGTCGGCGGCGGTGCGCTGCCGGCTTCCTGGATCACGTCGCCGAGGAAGGCGCTGGCGAAGGCCTGGCCCGGGTCGTCGGGGTTGCCCGCAGCGCGGATCGCCGAGCCGAGAACTCTTGCGACGGTGCGGGCGGTGGCGGCCTCGGCGAGACTCATCGTGCCGCCGGCCACGGCCTTGTCGATGCCGGCCTGCATGCTGGCACCGGTCACGTCGGCCAGGCCCGAGGCGAAGCCGGCGATGGCGCCGTCCTTGAAGCTGCCGCCCAGCAGCGCCTGGATGCCACCCTGTACCGTGGTGCGCAGAGCCACCGTGCCGGCCGGGCCGTAGCTGGCGGCCGTGGCGCCGAACTCGGCCAACAGGCCGCCCGACAAGCCGCCGGCCAGCGCGCCGCGCAAGATGTCTTTGAAGGCCAGGTTGCCGCTTATGGCGCCGCTGACCAGCGAGCCCGCAGCACCTGCAGCGGCGCCGGCCGCCACAGCCGTGGCCGTCGTGCCCCAGCCCGCAGCGGCAGCCCAGCCGGAAGCCGCGCCGGCGGTGACGTAGCTCACCACGGCGACGAGAGCCACCGTCACCACCGTCTCGAACCAGTCGCGTTTCTGGTGGATGTTGCTGTGGTGCGTGGCCCAGCCGGCTTCGAGGTCGAAGCCGATGGCGCCGTTGTCGTTCAGCCGCGGTGCGTTGTTCAGGTCCAGGCTGCGCAGCTCGTTGTGCGCCATGCCACCGCCCGCGCCGACCATCGACCAGTTCGGGTTGTCGAACGTGATGCTGCTGGCAAACGTCTGGCCCGACTCGTCGGTGCTGTACTGCGTGTGGCTCTGGCCGTAGAAGCTGGCGAAGGCCTCGTGCTGCTGGCCGCCTTGCTGCACATACCAGGCAGTGAAGGCGTCGGGGTCGAAGTAGCGCTCCATCACCGCCTGCGGCTGGCCGTCGGCGCCACGCAGCGGCTGGCCGCTTTCGTCGGTGACGTACAGCGTCTGCGTGCTGGTGGCGCCGCTCTCGTCGCTGACGGTCACCGTGCGTGGACGCTCCACCCAGCCCGGGCCGCCCTGCGCCTGGGCCTGCGCCATCGCGCCGGTGTACTGGTCGCGCACCGACTGCATCGCGTTGCCCAGCTTCGTCAGCTGCTCGTAACGCGCCTGGCCGTAGACACGCACCTGCTCCTGCGCCAGGCCGCTGCTGGCGGGCGCGACGCTGCCGCCATAGCTGTCGATCAGGCCCGCCACCTGCGGGTCGGCCATGTAGAGGTCGAGCATGCCGAGCTGGGCGGGGTCGCCCATCGCGCGGCCGGCGGGGGCCGGGCCGGCGTTGATGGCGTGATCACTGGTGGCAATGCCCCAGATGCCGGGGTGCTGCGCCAGCAGCGTCGCGGCGTCGGTGCCGTAGCTGGCGGCCAGGGTTTGCAGCGGCGCACCGCCCTGGGCACGGTAGTGCGCGGCGAAGGCCTCTTCGTTGAACTCCAGCCACTGGCCGGCGGGCTGCTGGTAGACCGGGCCGCCTTCGTCGTAACCCACCAGCACCGGCTGCGCGTTGGGGTCGCTGATATGCACCAGCGTCGCGCCGGTGGCGCTGTAGGGCTGGCCGCTTTCGTCGGTGACGAGCTGCGCCGGCTGCCAGCCGGGGCCGGCGCCGCCGCTGGCCAGGGCTTGTGCCCGTGCGGCTTCGTAGTCGTGGCGCACCGCGACGAGTGCGGTCTCGCGGCTCGCCAGCCAGGTGGCGTCGACCGCCGCTTCGCCGACGTAGCCGGGTGCGGGTGCTGCTGCTGCCGGCGTGGTGGCCACCGCAGCCGGCGGCAGTTCGTTCAGCGTGCTCGGCGGCACCGGTGTGCCAGCGGCCCAGAACGGCGGCGGCGCTTCGGCCTCGGCTGCGGGTGCTGCGGGTTCGGCAACGGTCTCGGGCGTGGGGCGCCGCAGCGCCACGACGTCGCTGTCCTCCGGCTCGTGCCACAGCCGCTGCTGGAAACTGTCGTCGACGCGCATCGTCACTCCCTGTTCTGGTTCGAACCGGCAGTGTCCGAAGCGGGCAGCGCAGGCGCCAGCCGCGGCGTGCCCCAGCTGGGGTAGGCCCTGACGGCGGTGGGTCGGCGGCGGCTCAGCAGCAGCGGCTGAAGGCCGCGGCGATCGCCGGCGTGTCGATCTGCACCGGCGTGCCGTGGCCGAGCAGCGCGGTGCTCGCGACATCGAGCGCACGCGCAAACTGCGCCCGTGGCAGCACCGCCAGCAGCGGCTGCGTGCGTGCCACGGCTTCGCTGTCCCAGCCGCCGCTGGGGGTGGTGAAGCGGTAACCCGCGTCCTGCATCGCCCGCAGCCGCGGCCCACCTTCGTAGACCACGGCCAGCAGGCATTGCAGCGGTGTTGCCGGCAGCGCCGAGAGATAGGCCTGGCGCATCAGCGCAAACAGGCCCTGGCGCGCCGCGTCGGGGTGGGTCGCCGCGCGTGAAAACAGCAGTGCCGGCCAGGCCAGATCGACAGCGTCGAGCCGGTACTCGAGAAAGGCCTCGGCGGCACCGCGTTCGTGGAACACCGAAGCGCGCAGCGTCGACTGCAGGCGGCCCTGCGCGTCCCAGATGCCGAGCACGGTGCCGTCATCGTCGGCGTCCGACCAGGCGAGTGCGCTGTCGTCGCGCCACGCGAACTCGGCCGCCTGGCGGTAGGCGGCCACACGCACGGCCAGCACGGCGTCGCGCTGCGACACGTCGACGACGCCGACGCGCATCATGATGGCCGCGGCCCGAACAAGCCGTCCAGCATCGCGGCGTACAGGTCCGGGTGGCCCTGGGCGTTGCTGTTGACTTCGAGAAACCAGGGCTGGTCCTGGGCATCGACGATGGCGTCGAGCACAAAGCCGATCTGCCGCCCTGGCGGGCCGGGAATGCGCGGCCACAGGCGCTGGCCGGCGTCGGCAAAACGTTGCGCCAGCACGCTGCCGGCCAGGCGCGGCAGGCGGTTGCTGTTGCTGTACAGCGTGGGGTTGAAGGGCGAGACATAACGGTAGTCGCAGACGATGGCCTGCCCCGCCGCCGGCACGTCGCCCAGCGCCAGGCCTTGCAGCGCGAGCAGCGGTGCGCTGTCCTCGGCGGCTTCGGCGCCGGCGCGCTGCAGCAGCGTCTCGCAAGTGCTGACACCGTCGCCGCTGATCTGCGGCATCTCGAACAGCTCCAGCACCGCGAGCCGGCCGCTCCAGTACCAGGCGCGGGCGACGCGGCCCCACTTGAACTCTTCGCAGTATTCGATCTGGTCTGCGCCATCGGCCAGCGCCAGCGCCGCCGCCTCGCTGGCGCGGAACGGGCCGCGCATGCCGTAGCCGAAAGCGCCGCGTTCACGTTTGACGAGGAAGGGCGCGCTCACCGCATCGGCTTGCGTCCAGTGGGCCGGTGTTGCGATGTCGAGGTCGCGCGCCGCGGCCTTGAAGGCGAGTTTGCTCAGCGAGATGTCCCAGGCCTGCGCCTTGTACGGCAGCCAGCCAACGAAGCCGACGGCAAAACGGTCGGCGGCGTCGAAGTAGACGAGCTTGTGGCCGTCGCGTTTGCCGACGAACTGCGGCTGCAGCGTCAGCGCCCGTTCGCCCAGGCGGACGTGCAGCGCAAAGCTGACCGCATCGACGCTGGCCGATGCCCCGCGTGCCTGCGCCCACAGGCCGACGGCCTTGGTGTGTTCGAGCAGGTTGGTCTTGAAGCGCAGCGACATGTTCAGACCGTCCAGCCGATGCGGCCTTCGCAGTTGACGAGGCCACCGGTCAGTTCGTGCACGGCAGAGTCGACCTGCACCGTGCTGCCGGCGGCAAAGGGCAGCACATGCGGCGAATCGAAGAAGACGCCGCGTGTCAGCAGCGCCATGTAACCGCCACCGGGCGCGAGCACGGGCGCGCGCAGCTCGCTGACGCTGTCTTCGGCCGCCACCCAGCTGCTGCCGGTGCTGCGGTCGTAGGCCTGCACGCGCAGGCCGTTGCTGCTGTCCTGGTAGACGACGATGCGGCCGTCGCTGGACGCGCTGTAGCCGCCGGCCAGCGTGTTGACGACGATGCTGCCGAGCAGGCCCTGGTCCACCAGCGTGGCGCTGTACAGGCGCAGGCGCAGGCTCACCGGGTCGCGCAGCAGCAGTTCGTTGCCGGCCCACACCGGCTCTTCCATGCGGTCGATCGCGCCGACGACGCTGCCGCCGGGCCAGTCCACGACCAGCGTGCGTGCGATGCGTGTGTTGTCGCTGGCCGATGCCGGCTCGTCGACGCTGAAGGCGATGCGTGTGCCGGCGGCGTTGAAGACGACGGCACTGGTCTGGAAGGCGCTGTCGCGTGTGACGCTGTAGGTCGACGAGATCTGGCCGTTGAGGCCGTAGAAGCCGAGCCGGAAGTCGCTGCTCGCCGTGCCTTCGAGCGCGGCCGAGACGAGCCCGCTGGCCGACACCGAGACACCGGGGTCGACGAAAGGCGCGATGCCGGGGTCGAACTGCAGTTCGCTGCGGCTGCTGAAGCTGTAGATGCCGACCAGGCCGCTGTTGCGGTAGACCAGCGAGCCGGTGGGGCCGGCTGGCGGCGGCGGTGGTGGTGGTGGTGTCGGCGGCGTCGGTGCAGGTGCAGGCGCCGGGCTGCCGCCGCCACCGCCGCAGCCGCTCAATGCCGCCGTCAGCGACAGTGCCTGCAGCAGCAGGGCGCGGCGGCTCGGGTGGGTCGTCTTCATCATGTCGCTCCCTTGGCGTGTTATGCAAACCAACGCGTTGCACTGTGCCGCCTTGCGCCGCGCCTGTCCGCTTCGTGATGTAACGACCCGGGGCCTCTTCGACAAGCCGAAAAGGGAGCCCGCGGGCTCCCTTGTTCTGGCGTTGGAACGGGTGTTCTCAGCCCTTGCGCACCGTGTTGGCCTGCGCTTCGCCGATCGTCTTGATGGCGTTGGTGAAGGTGTTCATCATCTGGCTGAACTCCTGCGACTTGGCCTGGTATTCGATCATCTCGGACGGGTTCTCGTTGGTCAGGTTCTTGCCGGCCTTTTCCAGTTCCTTGGCCGCCTTGTCGGCGATCTTGCCGAAGGCCTTGGCCAGCGCCACCAGCCAGCCGCCCTTGCCGGTGCCGCCGGACTCTTCGCGCTCCTGCTTCACGTCCTGCACGATCTGCTGCACCAGCGCGTCCTTGAAGGCCTGCAGTTGTTCGCCCACCTGCACCTCCGTGGCTGCGTCGGCGCCGGGTTCGGTGGCTTGCTGCGCGCCGCCGATGACCTTGTCGACCAGGCCCTTCACTGCGTCGGCCAGGAACTTCGGCAAGCCGGCTTCCTGTGCCAGCTGGCCCACCGCTTCCTTGATGGCGCCGCCGACCGCGCCGCCGAGGGCGTTGAACAACGACGACGCCATTTGCAGCGCCGGGAAGGCCATGCTGGCCACGTTGAGGATGGCGCCGAGGATGTTGCCGCCGCCGAGGATGCCGCCGAGAAAGCTCATGTCCACTCTCCTGAAAGGTTGTGTTCATGCGGTCCGCTGTCGTGGACCGCCTGGCGCCGCACCGTGCAGCGCTTGGGGTGCATTGAAGGCCAGCGCGCCGCTGCGGCCAAGCTGGTGCGTGCCATAGCTAGGGTTGGCCGCAGGTCCGCCGCAAGGTCATTCGGGCTGCGGCGGCAGCGGCTCGGTGAGGGGCCAGCTGTCGATGGTGCTGATGGCCGCGGCCGTCGCGCCCAGCAGGTACTCGCGGTCGCGGTAGCGCACCACCAGCAGCCGCTCGCGCGGGCCGATGCCGGTGCTGCGCAGCAGCTGCGGCGCGTCCGGCGCCGCGCCGCCGCCGGCACGCAGCTGCAGCCGTTTCAGGCCGCGCAGCGCAATCCAGGCGAGCGCCAGCACGAAGACCAGCGCCAGCGCCGTGCTGCCCAACTGCAGCGCCAGCGAAGCGGGTTCGCCGCTCATGGTTGGTCCTCGTCGTTGCCGGTGTTGCGCCGGTCGGCGTAGCGCGTCAGGTCCAGGCCGGGCGCGGGCCGGCGCCGCGCCGGCGTTTCGGCATGGGCCATTTCGTCGCGCACCTCGCGTGCCCACAGCACCACGTCGGCAATCACGTCGAAGAGATCGGGCGGGATCAGCTCGCCAAGCTCGCCGCGGGCCAGCAGGTCGCGCGCCAGCGGCACGTTGCGCACCACCGGCACGCCGGCCTCTTCGGCGGCTTCACGCATCGCACGCGCGACGTGGTCTTCGCCTTTCGCGGCGATGGTCGGCACCGGGCAGGTCTCGCGGTCGTAGTCGATGGCGATGGCGACATGGGTCGGGTTCACCACCAGCACGTTGGCGTTGCGCGCGGCCGCCGCGGCGTTGCGCTGCGACCATTCCTCGTGCTGCTGCTTGCGCTGCTGCTTCACGTAGGGGTCGCCTTCGGCGTCTTTCATCTCCTGGCGGATGTCGCGCCGGCTCATGCGCATCTTCTTCGTGAAGCTCCAGCGCTGGTACACCGCGTCCAGCAGCGCCAGCAGCGCAAACAGCGTCAGCGTCCACACCAGCACGGGTTTCGTGGCGGCCCACAGCGCACTGCCCAGCAGGCCGGGTGCCGTGGCCTGCGGCAGCAGCGCCAGCTCGGGCAGCAGCGAACGCACGGCGAGCCAGGTGATGCCCAGCAGCGCTGCGCTCTTCAGCACCGCCTTCAGCAGCTCGATCAGCGCGTCCAGCGTGAACATGCGCTTGACGCCCTCCACCGGGTTCATGTGCTCGAGCTTGGGTTTCACACGCTCCAGCGCAAACACCGGCCCGGCCTGCAGGAATTCGGTCAGCACACCCACGGCAGCCATCGGCAGCAGCACCACCGCGCTCAGGCTCAGCAGCGTCAGCAAGGCCTGCTGCGCCAGCGCCGGCGCGGCCTGCACGAAGGGCCGGTGCGCCACCGTGAGCGCAGTGTCCATCAGCGCCGCCAGCTGCTGGGCCGCGTAGCCGCTGGCGAGCAAGGCGAGCACACCGCCCACCGCCAGCGTCACCGTGCTCGTCAAGTCCCTGCTCTTCGGAACCTGGCCCTTCTGGCGCGCGTCCTGCAGCTTCTTCGGCGTCGGTTGTTCAGTCTTGTCGCCACTGTCCTGGTCCTGCGCCATGGCTCCGCCGTTGCTGTGTTTCAGAGTCTCAGGGTCGACATCGTCGGGGCAAGCCATGACGCCGCGGCGGCGGCTTTCGTAACGGCTTGCGTCCTAGGGGGCAGGGCGCCGCCGCAAGCACGTTTCGCGCGACGCACACGCGCGGTTTTAGTTAGCGGGTGGGGCCTAACGCCGGCAACGAACGGATACATCAAGTGTGAACAATGTCACGAATGGGTCGCGGCCGGCCCCAACACTGCGAGCAAAGCACAAGGGGCTGTGATGGTCGCAACAAGTCGTTGGATGGGTTGGGCGCTGGGGTTGCTGAGTCTGGGTGCCCAGGCCGGCGGCGCCTGCGACGCCCAGCTCAGCGCTGCACAGCGTGCACGTTATGCGCTGGCGTTGGAAGGTTGTGCGGGCGCTGCGCCGGCCGAGAGCCCGGCCGCGGCTTCGCCCATACAAACCGCACAACAGCGCACGCCTGCCGCCGAGTCGGCTCACCTGCTGCTGTTCGCCCGCCCCGGCCTGGTGGCCACGACCCACGAGCAGCCGGCGCAGGCGCCCGTGCGCGTGGCGCCGCCCCCGCGGCCGGCAGCCAAGCGCACCAGCCGCGCCGAGCAGATGGCGCCGGAGATCGACGCCGTGGCGCGCCGCCACGACATCGACCCGCTGCTGTTGCACGCCATTGCATATGTGGAGTCGCGTCACAACCCGGCGGCGGTGTCGAGTGCCGGCGCCCGCGGCGTGATGCAGGTGATGCCGGCCACCGGCGCCCGCTTCGGCGCCACCACGGCCACGGCGCTGCACGACACCCGCACCAACATCGAGGTCAGCGCGAGCTACCTGAAGACCTTGCAGCAACGCTTCGGCACCCAGCTCAACCTGGTGCTCGCGGCCTACCACGCAGGCGAAGGCGCCGTCGAGCGCCACGGCCGCCGCGTGCCAGAGAACGGCCAGACCCCGGGTTATGTGCGCCTGGTGCTGGCCGAATACCGCGCGCTCACCACCGCGGCACGACAGCGCAGCGTGGTCAGCCCGCTGTAGAGCGCGGCTGACCCCCCGAACACGTGGCGCCCGAGGCAGCCCGATGAACAACCCTTCCCTGCACAACCCCACGGCCGGCCGTTACAGCGACCTGCTGCTGGTGGCCGGCGTCTGCATCGTCATCGGCACGATGGTGCTGACGCTGACGCCGCTGCTCATCGACACGCTGGTGGCCATCAACATCGTCATCGGCGTGCTGCTGCTGCTGGTGGCGCTGTACGTGGCGTCGCCGCTGGAGTTCTCGGTGTTCCCGAGCGTGCTGCTGATCACCACGCTGTTCCGGCTGGCGGTGAGCATCGCGACGACCAAGCTGATCCTGCTCGACGGCCACGCCGGCCACATCATCGACACCTTCGGCCACCTCGTCGCAGGCGGCAACCTGGTGGTGGGCCTGGTGGTGTTTCTCATCATCACCGTGGTCCAGTTCATCGTCATCGCCAAGGGTGCAGAACGCGTGGCCGAGGTCTCGGCGCGGTTTTCGCTGGACGCGATGCCGGGCAAGCAGCTCAGCATCGATTCCGACCTGCGCAGCGGCCTCATCGACAAGGACGAAGCGCGCCGCAAACGCCGCGAGCTCGAACTCGAAAGCAAGCTGCACGGCAGCCTCGACGGCGCGATGAAATTCGTCAAGGGCGACGCCATCTGCGGCATCGTCATCATCGTCATCAACCTGCTCGGCGGGCTTGGTGTCGGTGTCATGCAGCAGGGCATGACGCTGTCCGACGCGATGCTGAAGTATTCGCTGCTGACCATCGGCGACGGCATGGTGGCGCAGATTCCGGCGCTGCTGTCGGCCATGGCCGCGGGCCTGATCGTCACCCGCGCCACCAGCGACGACCGCGACCGCCACCTCGGCGAAGCCATCGCACGCCAGCTCGGCGCCAAGCCGCGCGTGCTGGTCGTCGCCGGCGGCCTGTGCCTGCTGCTGGCGCTGGTGCCGGGTTTCCCTTGGTGGGTGTTCGGCACGATGGGCTTGCTGATCGCCGCCACCGGGCTGCTGCTGCTGCCCGCGGTGAAGGCGCGCTGGCAGCGTTTTTCGCGCCCGGCGCGTGAAACCCTGCTGCGTCGCCAGGACGCGCCGCCGACGCAGATGGCCACCACGCTGGCGCCGCCGCGGCCGACCTTGCCGCTGGTGCTGGAACTGGCACCGGCGGCGCTGCAACGCGACGCCGCGGCGCCGCTGCTCGCGGCGCTGGAAACGGTGCTCGACCGCCTGCACCTGACGCTGGGCGTGACGCTGCCGCGCATCAGCGTCTTGACCGAGCCCGCAGCCCAGGGCTGGCGCCTGCTCGCCTTCGAGGTGCCTATCGCGGCCGGCGCCGGCCTCGCGCCCAGCGCCGACGACGTAGCGCTGGCGCTGCGCCGCCACCTGGCGCTGTTCTTCGGCACCCAGGAAGCCGCCAGCTACCTGGGCCGCGCCGGCAACGAACTGCCCGACGTGGTGAAGGAAGTGCTGCGCGCGCTGCCGCTGCAGCGTGTGGCCGAGATCCTGCGCCGGCTGGTCGAGGAAGAGGTCGGCATCCGCAATGCCCGCGACATTCTCGAAGCGCTGGCCGACGCCGCGCAGCGCGAGAAGGACGTGTTTGCGTTGACCGAACTGGCACGTATCGCGTTGAAGCGCCAGATCAGCCACCGCGCCGCGCCCGACGGAACCTTGCGCGCGGTGCTGCTGGCCGCCGAGCTGGAAGAGCTGCTGCGCCAGTCCGTGCGTGTCAGCGGCGGCGTGCAACAGCTGGCGCTGGACCCGGCGCGGCTGCGTGACCTGACCCAGACGCTGGTGCAGGCCGTGCGTTCCCACCACCCCGCCGCGCTGGTGACGGCGGTGGACATCCGGCGCCATGTGCGCAAGCTGATCGAGGCCGAATGTTTCGACACCCCTGTGCTGAGTTACCACGAGCTCGTGCCGACCTTGCGGCTCGAACCGGTGGGCCGTGTGGCCCTGCCCGAAGCGCGTCTGCTGGAGGCGGCATGAGACTGGTTCTGCTGTTGCTGCTGTCGACCCTGCTGCTCGCCGCCGCGGCGGTGCAGGCGATGCCGATCCCGTTCGCCGAGCGCGAGGTGCCGCTGACCGCGCGTGAACAGCCGATCGCCGCCTTCCTGCAAGACCTGTTCGGCCGCATCGACATTCCGGTGGTCGTCAGCCCGTCGCTGAAGGGCGCCGTCAACGGCAGCTTCAACGGCCCGGCCGAACGTACCTGGCGCAGCGTCTCGCGGGCCTTCAACGCGGTGGAGTACTACGACGGCGCGGTGCTCTACATCTATTCGCCCACCGACATGGGCACGCGCACGCTGCCGCTGCCGGCCAGCATCGGCGCGCGTGTGATGCGCACCGTGACCGAGATGCGCCTGCCCGACGGCCGCAACACGCTGAAGACCACACGCGAAGGCACGCTCATCGTCAGCGGCACCAAACGTTTCATCGAGCAGGTCGACGAGATCGCGCGGGCGCAGATGGTCAGCGACCGCACCGGCACACCCACCGGCTTCAAGGTCTTCTACCTGCGTTATGCCTGGGCGCAGGACGTGACCATCAACTTCGGCGGCCGCCAGGCCGTGCTGCCCGGCGTGGCGACCATCGTGCGCGCGCTGATGACGAGCAACTCGAAGAGCCAGGTCGCCATCACCTCGTACGAGACCGCGGCCAACGGCACGATGCCCGGCATCCGCGGCCAGCGCAGCGTGCGCACCGGCACGCTGGGCGGGCCCGACGCCAACCCGAACCTGGCCTCGGCGCCAGTGGTGGCAGCCGTGATGGGCAACGGCGCCAAGGCCGATGCCAACGCCCCCGGCGCGCCGCAGCCGCCGCTGGTGGTGGCGGCCGACCCGAGCCAGGTGCGGGTCGAAGCCGACGCCCGGCTCAACGCCGTGGTCGTGCGCGACGCACCCGAACGGCTGGAGCAGTACGAACAGCTGATCGCCGCGCTGGACGTCGAGCCGCAGTCGCTGGAGATCGAAGCCACCATCATCGACCTCAACACCGAGAAGCTGCGCGAGCTCGGCATCAACTGGCGCTACAACAAGGGCCGCACCTCGCTGCTGTTCGGCCGCGGCGACAGCTCCGACCTGGCGCTGGCGCCGACCACCGCGCCGCTGGACATCACGCCCGCGGGCAAGGGCGGTTTCATCTCGGCCGTGCTCGGCGGCGCCGACGAATTCATCGCCCGCATCAACGCGCTGCAAAGCCAGGGCGCGGCCAAGGTGGTGAGCAGCCCGCAGGTGCTGACGCTGTCGAACGTCGAAGCCGTGTTCGACAACAGCAGCACCTTCTTCGTGCGTGTGGCCGGCCGCGACGATGTCGACCTCTTCAACGTCAGCGCCGGCACCACGCTGCGTGTGACGCCGCATGTCTTCAAGGACAACAACCAGGTGCGCATCAAGATGCTGGTCAGCATCGAAGACGGTTCGCTCGGCGCACGCACGGTGGACACCTTGCCGGTGGTCAACCGCTCGGCCATCAACACACAGGCGCTGATCTTCGAAGGCGAGAGCCTGCTGGTGGGCGGCATCGTGCGCGAGGCCAGCAACGACGACCAGACCAAGGTGCCTTTCCTCGGCGACATCCCGCTGCTGGGCGCGCTGTTCCGCAGCTCGGGCACGGGCAACTCGCGGGTCGAACGCCTGTTCCTGATCCAGCCGCGGCTGGCGGGCAGCCGGCGTTCGCAGCCACCGGGTGCGGCGGCACCGGCAGCGTCCGCCGCCGGACCGGCGCTGATCGCCGTGCCGGTGCCGGCACCCGCGTCGACGCTGCCACCACCGCCATCGGAGCAGATGCCATGACGACCTACGAACTGCAGGTGCACAGCGGTGAACAGCAGGGTGCATGCAGCGCGCTCGCCGAAGGCCAGGCCGTCAGCGTCGGCGGCGGCTTCGACAGCGACGTGGTGCTGCGCGGCCTGGCTGCGCACCGCATCGTGCTGACGGCCAGCGGCGACGCCCTGCAGCTGCAGGTGCTGCAGGGCGAGGTCGACGTTGCCGGGCAGACCGTGGCCGCGGGCCAGACGCTGCAGCTGGCCATCGACACGCCGCTGCAACTGGCCGGCACACGGCTGGGTGTGGTGCGCAGCGGTGCGGTTGCCGCGGCACCGGCAGCGCCGCCGCGACAGGTACCGCGGCTGTGGCCGCGCCGCCTGGCCACCGCCGGCGGCGCGCTGGCCGCGGTGTCGATCGGCGTGCTGGCCTTCGCCTACAGCGCCGCGCCGAGTGCACCCACCACTGAGCAGCAGGCCCGCCGTGCCGAGGCCGTGCTGCACGGCGCCGGCCTGCAGCGCCTGTCGGTGCGCGCCAACGGCAGCGAAGTCCGTGTCGACGGTTATCTCGAAACCACGGCGCAGCGCGCGCGTGCCGAGCAGCTGCTCAGCGCCGAAGGCATCGCGCCGCGTTGGCAGGTCTGGGTCAACGAACTCGTCGCCAGCGCGGTGCAGGACGTGTTCCGCGTCCATGGCGTGGCGGCGCAGGTCGAGACCGTGGGCCCGGGCGCCGTGCGTGTGCGCACGCACATCGCCGAACCGACGCTGCTCGACGGCATCCGCAGCAGCGCGCGGCGCGATGTCTCGGGCCTGGCGGCGCTGGAGATCCTGAACGACCCGACGCAGGCGCAGGCCGGCCCGGTGGCGGTGATCGACGACCCCGGCAAACGGGTCTCGGCCATCGTTCCCGGCGAGCCGCCCTATGTCGTCACCGTCGACGGCACCCGCTATTTCGAAGGTGCGCTGCTGCCCACGGGCCACCGCATCGCCGGCATCGAAGAGCGCCAGGTGGTGCTCGAATTCCACGGCGTGCGAACGCCGCTCGTCTTTTGACCTCACCTCACTGAAGGAGAACCCCATGAGCGATTCGATCAACCCGCTGTCCGTGATGGCCACCGCCCCCACCACCGGCAAACAAACCGCCACCAGCGGCACCTGGTACCAGGCGATGGCCGAGGCCTGGGGCCAGACGCTTGACGCCCAGGCCGGCAAGCTGGAAGCGCTGGGCACCGAGATCGGCGCCGGCGGCGACAAACCCTCGGCGCTGACGCAGATGAGCGCCGAGTCGCTGAAGATGGGCTTCCTGTCGCAAAGCTCGCACACCTCGTTGTCGTCCACCGGCGAAGCGCTGAAGACGATGGCGCAGAAGTCCTGACGCCCGGGAGCCCTCTGATGAGCCCCGATCTTCTGATCGCCGCCTTGCCACCCGGCGCGGGTGCGGGTGCGGCACAGGCCGGCTACGGCGTCTCGCTGAACGACGTGGCCGCTTTCGAAGGTGCGCTGGCACGCGCCCGCGGTGCCCAGTCACAAGGTTTCGCCAGCGGCTCGGTGAACGTCGTGCCGGCGCACAGCACGCAGCCGCCCGGCGCAGCGATGCACACCGTGTTCAGGCCGCTGGAGCAGATCAACGACCAGGCCGCGGCGCTGTCGGCGCAGGCCCAGGCGGCGCACGACCAGGGCCGTGCATTGACGCCGAGCGAGATGGTGCTGCTCACCGTGAAGAGCCACGAGTTCATGTTCCATTGCCAGCTCACCGCCAACGTGGCGAACCGCACCTCGGACGGCTTGCAGCAGCTGTTCCGCCAGCAAGCATGAACACGATCCCCCCCGAAGCGCCTGCGGCGCTCCCCCCCGGGGGGGCGCCGCCAGCGGCCCGGCGAAGCCGGTTCCGCGGCGTCCGCTTGACGGCGCTGGCGGTCTGCGTCGTGCTGCTTGTCGCTTGCGGCGAGCAGGAGCTCTACAACGGCCTCACGCAGCGCCAGGCCAACGAGATGACGGCGGTGCTGCGCAACGCCGGCATCGACGCCGACAAGCAGTCGCGCGAGGCCGGCACCTTCGCGGTGGTGGCACCGAAGGCGCGTTTCTCGGACGCCGTCGAGGTGCTGCGCGCCAGCGGCTACCCGCGCGACGGCTACGACACGCTGGGCCAGGTCTTCAAGAAGGAAGGTTTTGTCTCGTCGCCGCTGGAAGAGCGGGCGCGGCTGAGCCACGCACTGTCGCAGGAGATCGCCAACACCATCGCCAGCATCGATGGCGTGGTCGTCGCGCGGGTGCACCTCTCGGTGCCCGAACGCGACCCGCTGTCGGACAAGGTGCCGGTGTCGTCGGCCTCGGTGTTCATCAAACACCGGCCGGGCACCGACCTTAACGCGCGGCTGGGGCAGATCAAGGCGCTGGTGGTCAATGCCTTGCCGGGGCTGCCGTACGACAACGTCACGGTGGCGCTGTTCGCTGCCGAGCCGCTGCCGGCGCGTGTGCCGGCGCCGGCCGGGCTGGGTGGGCTCGACACGCTGCTGTGGTGGCTGATCGGCCTCGGCCTGGCCGCGGGCACGGTGGGCGGCGGGCTCTGGTGGTGGCACCAGCGGCGGCCTGCGCTGGCTTCGCCGGCGGCCGGCGTGGCGTCCTCGGCGTCCGCGGCGTCCGTGGCACTTGCGAAGGTGCCGCAATGATCACCAGCCACCGCGTGCTGCGCCAGCGCCGGGCCCGCGCCGCGATGGTGCTGCGCGACGACGAGCGCCGGGCCCAGGTCGGCTGGCACGACCTGGCCGCCTGGCCCGACTGGGCGGCGCTGGACCTGCCCGCGCTCGAAACCCTGGCGCGGCGCTGCGGTGCCTGGCGCCACGCCGGTGCCTGGCGGCGCTGCATCAGCGGCCCGCTGTTGCAGGCGTTGCAGGCGCAGGTGGGTGAACGCTGCGTGCAGCAGGTCATGGCCAGTACCGATGGCCCCGCCGGCGCCCTGCCCGACGCCGACGCGCTGCCCGGCTGGTTGCGCGAACAAGGCCTGGAGGTGCTCTTCGCCTCGGTGGCGTCGCCGCTGCTGCGGGTGATGCTGCGCGAGCGGCTGGCACCCGGGTCGCTGCCGTCGATGCCGGCCTTCGACGGCGCCTCGGCGCAGCGCCTGCTGGCGGAGGCACAACGATGAGCTTCTTCGCCCTGCACCGCAGCAGCGCCGGCAGCCTGGCGAGCGACCAGCACTGGCTCAGCGGCGACGAGTTCAGCCATTGCAGCCGCAGCGTCGAGCTGTTGGCGCGGCTGGAGCAGATGGCCGCGACACGGGCCGCCGAACTCCAGGCGGCGCAGGACACGGCCATCGCCAACGGCCTGGCCGCCGGCCGCCGCGACGCGCTGGCGCAGGAAGCGCCGCGCTTGTGGGATGCCTGGGACCAGGCCGCGCGCAGCGCCCAGGCCGACATGCAGGCGCTGCGTGCCGCGCTCGTGCAGCTCAGTCTGCAGGTGGTGCAGCACATCGCCACCGAGCTGGCGCCGGCCGACGTGCTGCGCGCGCTGGCCGCGCGTGCCGCCGAAGCGCTGCTGCCCGACAGCGGCGCCGTCGTGCGTGTGCATCCCGATCTGGCCGCAGCGGTGCGGGCCCGCGTCGCGCCGATGCCGGGGGTGCTGGACGTGCGCGGCGATGCCCAGCTCGGCCGCTTCGACTGTGTCTTCGAGACCCCTGCAGGCCAGTTGCTCGCCGGCTTGCCGCAGCAGCTGGCGCGTTTGTCCACGCAACTGGAGACACCACCATGAGCGGCGAAGACACCCTGCTCGCCGACATCGGCCAACGCCTGCAGCACACCCGCACGCTGGTCGAACGTGGCCGTGTCGTGCAGGCTTTTGGCACGACGCTGCGGGTCAGCGGCCTCAGCGCCCGCATCGGCCAGCAGTGCCTGATCAGCGACGCCCGCGGCGCCCGGTTGCGTGCCGAGGTGGTGGGGCTGGCACAGGGCGAGGCCATCCTGGTGCCGCTGGCAGGTTTGCACAACCTGGCCAGCGACGCGCAGGTCGAAGTGGTGGCCGACGCGCCGCGCATGCCCTGTGGCGACGCCCTGCTCGGCCGTGTGCTCAACGCCTTCGGCGAGCCGCTGGATGGCCGGCCGCTACCACCGGGCCTGAGCGGCCAGCCGGTGCAGGCCGAAGCGCCGAATCCGCTGCAGCGCACGCCGGTGCAGCAGGTGTTTGCCACCGGCGTGCGTGCCATCGACAGCCTGCTGACGGTGGGTGTCGGCCAGCGTGTGGGCATCTTCGCCACCGCCGGCGGCGGCAAGAGCACGCTGCTGGGCATGCTGGCGCGGCAGGCGGCGAGCGACGTCAACGTCGTCGCGCTGGTCGGCGAACGCGGCCGCGAAGTGCGCGAGTTCATCGAAGACAGCCTGGGCCCGCAAGGCCTGGCGCGTTCGGTGCTGGTGGTGGCCACCTCGGAACGCCCGGCGATGGAGCGGCTGCGCGCGGCGCAGGCGGCCACGGCCATCGCCGAAGGTTTCCGCGCCCGCGGCAAGCGCGTGATGCTGCTGATGGACTCGGTGACACGCTACGCGCGCGCGCTGCGCGAGATCGGCCTGGCGGTCGGTGAACCCGCGGTGCGGCGTGGTTTCCCGCCGTCGGTGTTTGCCGAGCTGCCGCGGCTGTTCGAACGTGCCGGCAACGACGCCCGCGGCTCGATCACCGCCTTCTACGCCGTGCTTGCCGAAGACGAAGACGGCAGCGACCCGGTGGCCGAGGAAGTGCGGTCCATCCTCGACGGCCACTTCGTGCTTTCGCGCACCCTCGGCCAGGCCGGCCACTACCCGGCGCTCGACGTGCTGGCCAGCACCAGCCGCGTCTTCACGCGCATCGCCGCGCCGGCGCAGCGTGAACAGGCCTTGCGCCTGCGCGCGCTGATCGCCAAACACGCCGAGATCCGTTTCCTGCTGCAGGTGGGTGAATACCGCGCCGGCAGCGACGAGCTCGCCGACCAGGCCATCGCGCGCTGGCCGGCGATCGAAACCTTTCTGCGCCAGCGGCCCGAGCAGACGACCGCCCTGCCCGAGACGCTGCGCCAACTGCGGGAGCTGCTGACATGATGACCCCCACCCACGTCGCCGACGCACGGCAACTGCTGCGCCTGCGCGAGCTGCGCGAAGACACGGCGCGCGATGCACTCGACCGCTGCCGCCGCAGGCTGGCCGATTGCCAGGGCGCGGTGCAGCGGCGCGAACAGCAGATTGCCCAGGTGCGGCGCGAACGCACCACGCTGCTGGCCTGGCTGTGCGGCGCCGGCGCGAAAGAGCTGCCGCGTGTGGCACCCGCGGCCGGCGCCCGGCTCGGTGCGCTGGACGAAGAGATCGAACGCGCCGAACTCACGCTCAGCGACGAACGTGTCGCCCTCGCCGACGCGGCGCGTGCAGTGGCCGTCGCACAAGGCGAATGGGTGCGGGCACGGGGCCGGCGCCAGGCGGTGGCGCAACTCGCCGACGAAGCGCGGCGTGTGCTGGCCCATGAACGGGAAATGCGCGCCGAACGTGAACTCGACACACCGCTGGCGCTTCAGCACCACTGAAATGAACACGCCCGTTCTCCCTGCCGACCTGCTGGCACCACTGCTGCCGGCGGGCCCGCTGCCGCTGCAACTGGCGCCGCTGGCCGCGTTCGAACACGCGCTGCGCCGCGCCGGGCGCGGGGCGCCGGGTGACGAAGACACGGCACTGCCCGATGCCGCCGTGCCGCCGCCACCGCTGCAGGCCGCGCCCGATGCGCCGGCGCCGGCACCGCGGGCCGTGCTTGCGCCCGACGCGGTCGTCTCGCACCTGCGGGCGCTGCAGCTGACCGAAGCCCCGGCCGCGGCATTCGCCACGTCCGGCACATCCGCCACAGTCGCCAGCGTCGGCCAGTGGCAGCTGCAATGGCCCGGAGCCGACGCGCCGGTGCTGCACGTGCAGCGTGGTGCCGAAGGTGGGCTGCACCTGGTGCTGAGCACCGCGCCGGAACAACAGCGCAGCACCCCGCTGGCGGCGCTGCGTGAACGCCTGCAGGCGCGCGGCCACAGCCTGCAGTTGCGCACACAACCCGGCACCGAACGCCGCCGCCCCGAGGAGCCTGTATGAGCCTTCCGATCGAACCCGCGCTGCAGGCGCTGACACGCCGCCTCGGCGGTGTGCTGTTCTCGGCCCTGCAGGCACCCACCGAGCCCGGTCCGCCGCTGCTGCAGGCGCCGGCGGCGCTGCCCATCGCGCCGGCGTTGCTGGCGCGCAGCCATCCGGGCACCGCCGCGCGGCAGTCGGCGCAGGGCCTGTACACACGCTGCCTGGCGCACTTTCGCCAGGGCGCGCAACAGGCCGCGGTGCACGACGATATCGGCCTGGCCGCGGCCTATTTCGTGCTGGCCAACCTCGACGCGCTGCACGACCTGCATCCCGACGAAACCGCGCTGGCCCAGGTCGAACGGCAGATGCGCCATGCGCTGCGCCACCTTGCGGGCTGGCAGAGTGCACCGCTGCGCGAGCGCCAGTCGGCCTTCGAGCAGCTGGCGGTGATCGGCGTGCTGGTGGCCGAAAGCGCCGCCGCGGCACGCACACAGGGCCCTGTCGCGCAGGCCCATGTGCAGCAGGCCGCGCGGGCCTACCTGGTGCGCTGGCTGGGCATCAACCCCGACGGCCTGACGCTAGGGCCGCAGGGCCTGGCGCTGGAGCTGGCTGCGGCATGAACCCCGCCGCAGCGCTCGATGCCGTAGCGGCTGCGCAGGGGCCGCTGGCCACCGTGCAGGCCATGCAGGCGCTGCTGGCGGCGATGTCCGAAACGGCGGCGCAAACGGCGGTGCAAGAGGCCACAGGTGTGCAGGCGGCCGAGGCGCCGCCTGACGCCGAAACGGTGGCGCTACCCGGCGACACGCAGGCCGTGGCCGCCACGGCGCAGGCGCAGCAGGGGCGTGTCACGCTCGGCCAGCTTGCGGCCGAGCCCGCCGCGCTGCGCGCCAGCAACGATGCCGCGCCCGACCCCGCGGCACGCCCGGCACTGCTGCCTGCAGCCACCGGCGGCGCGCAGGAAACCGAGCGGCCGGTCGAAGCCCTGGCCGTGCCGGTGTTGTTGACGGCGCTGCACAGCCCCGTGTTGATGCCTGTGCACAGCCCGAAGGCACCGCAGCCAGCGCCGCCGCAACACGATAAACACGATGCCGCGGCCGACGACGACGCCGCGCCGGGCGCAGAGACCGCTGCCGCTGCCGCTGCTGACGACGAAGCCGACGACACCGAGGCCGCCGCGCTGCGGCAACAGCTGCAGCGCAGCGGCCAGGCCGACGCCCTGGCCGAGCTGGCGCGTGGCCGTTGTGTTCTTGTGGTGCAGCCGCAGGCACAGAAAAACGCGGCGCAGGCGTTGCTGCTGTCGGCCCGCGGCCTGCAGCGTTTCGGCGCGCGCTGGTGGCCAGGTGCTGCCGCCGGCGACGGCTGGCAGCAGTGGCGTGTCTTCCGCGACGGCGACCCGCTGTTCACACGCGGCCTGCGCAGCCGCAGCGCCGGCAGCGGCTGCCTGCTGTTGCTGGGCACACGGGCACCGCGGGTCGCCGAGATCGGCGGCGCGGTGCTTGAAGTCGCCGACCGCATCCGCTTCGGCCATGCGCTGGGCGGCCAGTGGAGCCTGGTGCTGCTGGCGATGCCGGTGCTGTCGTCATCTTCAACAGCCGAACCCTGAACCATGCAGCACCTGCGCCAACGCCGCAGCCCCGCGCCCGAAGTGCCGGCCGACGCCGCCTTGCAGGCGCTGGAAGCCTTCGACGAAGGCGCGGCCTTGCTCGACCTGACGCACCAGCGCCTGGTCTGGTGCAGTCCGGGTTTTGCCAGCCGCTGCTGCGTCGCCGCGGGCGACACGCTGGCGCAGCTGGCGCCGGCGCTGCCGGGGCTGGAGCAGGCCTTGGATGCGCTGGCGCCGCCAGCGGCTTTTGTCGAACGCAGCGACGCCGAGGTGATGGCGCCGCGCACGCAGTGGCGGCTGGCCGGCGGCGGCGGCGCCAGCCTCGGTGAAGCCACGCTGGTGCGGCCGGGGCTGGCGGCGCTGCGGCTGCGCTGCGCTGCCGATCTCCGCCCCGATTCCCGCCACGATCCCCATGCCGATCCAAGCGCCCAGGCGCTGGCCGCCAGGCGCCATCTCGAAGACCGCGAGCGGCTGCTGTTCACGTCGCGTGCACTCGCCGTCGGCGAGATGGCGTCGACGCTGGCGCACGAACTCAACCAGCCGATCGGCACCGTCAGCAACGTGCTGCGTGGCCTGCGCCAGCGCCTGGAGCGCCAGGCCCCGGCGGCCGAGCTGCAGGCCGGTGTGCAGATGGCGCTGGATCAGGCGCAGTTCGCCGCCCGCATCATCGCCCGCATCCGCGAATACACGCAGTCGCGCCAGCCGCGGCGCGAGCCGCTGGACCTGGCGACTGTGCTGCACACCGCGGTGGCGCTGCTCGACTGGGAGATCCAGCGCGACGGTGTCGTCGTGCAGCTGCAGTTCGAAGGCGAGGCTTGCAGCGTCGATGGCGACGAGGTGATGCTGCAGCAGCTGTTCGTCAACCTGCTGCGCAACGCGCTCGAAGCGATGCGCGACAACCCGGCCACGGTGCCCGGCGCCTTGCAGCTGGCGCTGCGCCCGGAGCGCGAGATGGCGGTGCTGACCGTCTGCGACAACGGCTGCGGCCTGCCCGACGACAGCACGCTGTTCGTGCCCTTCCAGTCGAGCAAGCCCAACGGCATGGGCATCGGTCTGAACATCTGCCGCAGCTTCGTCGAACTGCACCAGGGCCGGCTCTGGTTCACGCCCAACGCCGGGCGCGGCGCCAGCTTCCACGTCGCGCTGCCGCTGCAGCGAGACGCCCATCCTGCGAGGAGCCCAGCATGACCAGCCGCACGATCGTGATCGTCGACGACAACACCGAGTTCCGCCGTTCGGCGCAGTGGTGGCTGGCCAGTGCCGGCTACGAAGTGGTCGACTACGGCGACCCCAGCGACGCGCTCGACGCGCTGCAGGCCCATCCGCCCGCCGGCCCGGCCTGCCTGCTGCTGGACGTGCGCATGCCCGGCATGAGCGGCCTGGACCTGCACGACCGGCTGCGCGAACGTGGTGTGCACCTGCCCATCGTCTACATGACGGGCCACGGCGACGTGCCGCTGGCGGTGCAGGCGATGCAGAAAGGCGCGGTGAGTTTTCTCGAAAAACCCTTTGCTGACGAAGCGCTGGAACAGGCGCTGCAGCGGGCCTTCGCTGCGGCACCGCAAGCCCCGCTCGATGCCCCCGCCGGCGAATGGCAGCAGCGCCTGCAGCGCCTGACGCCGCGGGAACGTGAACTGCTCGGCTGGGTCGTGCAGGACAAGCTGAACAAGACCATTGCCGACCTGATGGGCATCAGCATCAAGACGGTGGAACTGCACCGCAAACGGGTGATGGACAAGCTGGGTGCGAGCTCGGCCGTGCACCTGATCCGCATGGTGGTGAGCGAGCGCGTGGCATGAGCTTCTGTTTCGAGGCGCCGGCGGCCGCCGGCACGCTGCGCATCGCGCTGCCCGAGGCCGGCACCGACCCCATCGACGCAGCGCTGGCGCTGGCCGAGCACGAGCCACTGGTGACGGTGCTGGAAACCTGGCTGCAGCAGGCACTGGACCCGCTGCCGGTGCCGCGTTTCGATGTCAGCGTGCCGCTGCTGTGGGTGGACGTGGCCGGCGCGCGGCTGGGCCTGCCCTGGCCGCTGCTGCTGGCGGCACCCGGCGCGCCGGCGTTGCCGGTGCCGTGGCCGGAACTCGAATTCGAGGTCGAGGTGGCGGCGTTCGAGACATCGCCGTTGCCGCAAACCGCCGCCGGCGGGGTGTTGATGCTGCCGCCGTCGTTCCAGCCCGCCTGGCGTGTCGTGCTGCGCAACGAAACACTGCTGGCCGAAGCCGAATGGCCAGGCCCCGGCGCCGCGCTGTCGTTGTGTGCGCCGCCGGAACCGCGTGTCAGCCAGCGGCCGCCGTGGACCGTGGCCTTGAGCCTGCCCTGGCGCCAGGCCCTGCCCGAACTGCTGGGCTGGGTGCCGGCCACCGAGCCGCCGCGGCCTGACGCCGCGGCCTGGCTGGTGGGCCCGGCCGGGCCGCTGCGCCGGGGCCGCATCGCACCGGCGCTCGCCGGCGCCGGGCTCTGGCTCGACGACTGAGCATGGATCTCACAACGTTCTCACCAGCCTCGGCGCTGGTCACTGTCGTCGTTCTTGCACTGGCGCCCTTCGTCGCGGTGATGGTGACTTCGTTCACCAAGATCATCGTCGTGCTGAGCCTGCTGCGCAGTGCCCTGGGCCTGCAGCAGGCGCCGCCGAACGTGGTGCTCAACGGCATCGCCATCGTGCTGAGCATCTACGTCATGTTCCCGGTGGGCCACAAGATGGGCGAACGGGTCGGCCCGCTGGACGAGCTGGGTGGCTCGACGAAAAGCCTGCTCACCGCGGTGGACAAGGCCAAGGAGCCCTTGCGCGACTTCCTGCTCGCCCACTCGCAGCCGCGTGAACGGGCGTTTTTTCTGCGCACGGCGCAGAAGGCGCTGGCCTCGGAACAGTCGGTGCAGCTCAGCGAACGCGACTTCATCGTCGTGCTGCCGGCCTTCACGGTGAGCGAGCTGAGCACGGCGTTCCAGATCGGCTTCCTGATCTTCCTGCCCTTTCTGGTGATCGACCTCGTGGTCAGCAACATCCTGATGGCGATGGGCATGCAGATGCTGACCCCCACCACCGTCTCGCTGCCGTTCAAGCTGCTGCTGTTCGTGCTGGTGGACGGCTGGGTGAAACTGTCGCACGGCCTCGTGCTGTCGTACTTGTAGGGAGCTGACATGCAGCCCCTACGCTCGCTTCGAACGCCACCCGCTTTCGGCCCATTGCGGGCGTTCGAAGAAGCTTTGCCACGTGCATCGGCCGGCGCGAGCGGAGGCTGCCGGGTAACCGGCTCCGCTCATGTCCCCCGGGCCGGTTCATCGCCGGTTCGTTTCGGGTTGAGCCGACCCGGCCCTCCTCCTTTACTTCGCTGCGCCGGTCACCCGACATCCTCCGCAGGGCACCAGTGCTGCTTGCCCCGGCTGTCGCCTGCCCCGGTGGTGTCCAGAGCGCTGTGGTGGGGTGCCCTGTGGAGTGAAGTAAAGGAGGAGGGCCGATTCGGCTCAACCCGAAGCGAACAAGCAGTGAACCGGCCCGGGGGACATGAACGGAACAGGGCGCCCCGCCGCAGCGCTCTCGCCACCGACCCCTGTCGCTTTCAGCCGTCCGCAATGGGCCGCAAGCAGCCGTCCGATGCGGCGGGCCGCTGCATGCGTCCTGCGTCGCGCCGTGCGCGGTGGAGCAACTGACATGCAGACCGAAGCCCTGCAGCTCACCTACCAAGCCTTGTGGCTGGTGCTGGTGCTTTCGGCGCCGCCGGTGATCGTGGCCGCGCTGGTGGGGCTGCTGATCGCCTTTTTGCAGGCGGCGACGCAGATCCAGGAACAGACTTTCCAGTACGCGGCCAAGTTCTTCGCCATCGTGGTGACGATCTTCCTCACCGCCAGCCTGCTGGGCGGCACGCTGCTGGCCTACACCGACCGCATCATGAGCAACTTCCCCGGCATCGTGCGCCGTTGAACGCCGCTGAACGCTGAAGATGGAGAGCCTGCTCGCCTTCACGTCGCTGGGCAACGTGGCGCTGCTCGCCGGGCTCTCGTCGACGCGCATCGCGGTGGCCTTTCTGCTGCTGCCAGTGTTCAGCCCCGACACCGTGCCGGCGATGGTGCGCAATGCGATCTTCCTCTCGCTCGGGCTGCTCTCGCTGGTGCTGCAGCCGGCGCTGGCGCTGCAGTCGCTGAACGCGGTGCAGTGGATCGGCCTGTTCGGCAAGGAAGCGCTGATCGGCCTCGGCCTGGGCTTCGGCCTGGCGGCGTTTCTCTGGGCCTTCGAAGCGGCCGGCGCCATCGTCGACACCAAGGTCGCGGTGGCCAACGGCCAGATCAACGACCCGATGTCGGGCCAGCAGCTCACGCCCACCGGCGTGCTGCTCGGCCGCATCGCGGGCTTTCTCTTCATGGCCGGCGGCGGTTTCACGTTGTTCGTCGGCGTCTTGATCGAGAGCTTCCGGCTCTGGCCGCTGGCGCAGCCGGGGCTTTCGCCGCGGCTGTCGGCGGTGAACCTGTTCGAACAGCACTTCGCCGACCTGATGGTGCTGGCCTTGCTGCTGGCCGCACCGGCGCTGGTGGTGATGTTCGCGGTGGACCTGGGCCTGGGCCTCGTGAACCGCTACGCGCCGCAGCTCAACCTGATCGGCATCTCGATGTCGCTGAAGGGGCTGGCGGCGACGGCGATCTGGATGCTCATCCTGGGCCATGTCGTGCAGGCTTTCGGCGACGAACTGGCGCGGCGCATCGCGGGCATCCTGCCCGGCCTGCAGCGCTTGTTCGGCAGCTAGGGTGCACCCTAGCTGGGGCTGGCACCGGCTGGCGCCGCATCGGGCCGTGGCGCTACGCTCGCGCAAAAGCTCATCACCATGAACACGCTCTCGTCACTGCCGCCACCTTCGTTTGCCGACCTCGCGCTGCGGGGCAGCACGCCGCCCGAGGCGCGGCAGTTCGAACTCGACGGCGAACTGCAGACCCTGCATGTCAGCGCCGACACGCAGCCGCGTGCGCTGGACGACATCGAGCGCGACTTCCTGGCCGCGCTGTGCGAGAGCCACCCCGCCTGAAGGCCGCGCCCGACTGGGCGGCTGCGGCGCAGTTGCTGATAGACGGCTGTGCCCATGCAGCCGATGCGGCCGAGCGTGCCGCCTTGCTTGAACGCCTGTGCTGGTCGCTCGGCGACCAGCTCTACCCGGCTTTTCTCAACGTGTTGTGCGTGGTGGCAGAACAAGGCACGCCCGCGGCCCAGGCCGCGGTGGCCGAAGCCCTGGTCGACGCCTTGCGCAGCGGCCGTCTGCCCGCCGGCCGGCGCGCCGCCTGGGGCGCGAGCCGGCTGGCCGAAAGCCCACGCGGCATGGCGCTGGGGCCGCTGGAGTACCTGTGTGCCTGGTACGCCGAGCCGCATGGCGTCGACGCACCCAGCGCCGCGCGTTTCGACCGCGCCTTGCTGGCCTTGCTGAACCTGGTGTCGCAGTCGCCCGGGGCGCGTGCGCTCTACGCCGCGCGGCTGCAGGCGCTGGCCGAGCAGCCGCTGGACGGCACCCTCTCGCGCAGCGCGCGTGCCGCATTGCAGGCGCTGGCCGCCGCCTGGCGCAGTGGCGGGCCGCAGGCGGCGGTGGACGCGGTGCTCGGCAGTTTCGGCGGCAGCGGGCTGCGCGCGCTGGCACCGGCGGCCTTGCGTTGAGGCGTCAGGGGCTCGCCCGCAGCCGCTCCGACAACGCGTCGCCCACATGCTGCATGAAGGCGCGCACACGCGCCGTCTGCCGCAGGTCGGGGTGGGTCAGCATCCAGACCGGCACCGAGAGTTCCGGAATCACCTCCGACACCGCCACCAGCTCCGGATGGCTGGTCTCCATGAAGGTAGGCAGCACGCCGATGCCGATGCCGGTGCGCAGCATCGCGGCCACCGCGTTGAAGATGTCGACGCGCACACGCACCTGGGCCTGTGCCAGCTGCGTGCGCATCCAGCGGTCGTAGACGCGGCTGGTGGCGTCGCGCTCGAAGGCGACCCAGGGCGCGTCGCGCAGCAGCGTCGCCAGCGGCTGCGGGGCTTGCGGCAGGTCGGCGGCGCCGCGCAGGGCATAGGCGCGGCAGTGGGTCATGCCGAGCTGGCGGCCGACCAGGTGTTCGGCGACGTTGGTCGACAGCCGCAGCGCCACGTCGGCTTCCAGCCGCGCCCAGGTCTGCGCCGAATCGGCGCTGCGCCGCGACAGGTCGACCAGGAAGGCGTTTTCCACCACCTCGACCTCGATGCCCGGGTAGGCGCGCGCAAAGCCGGCCAGCGGCTGCGGCAGCAGGTGTTCCATCACGACAAACGCGGTGGTCACGCGCAGCGCGCCGGTGAGTTCGCGGTCGCGGCCGAGCACGCGGCGTTCGATCTCGTCGGCCTGGTCGGCCATGCGGCGCACCTGTTCCAGCACCACGGTGCCGGCTTCGGTGGGCTGGTAGGCGCCACGCGAGCGGTCGAACAGGCGCGCGCCGAGCCGGGTTTCGAGCGTGTCGAGCCGGCGCTGCACCGTGGTGGCGTTGACGCCCAGCTGCCGCGCCGCCGCCGCCACCGAGCCCAGGCGGCCGATGGCCAGCGCATAACGCAGGTCGCTCCAGTCCATGTCGGGCATTGCGGTTTCTGAAGCTGCAGATTTGCAGACTCTACCTGCGACATGGTGCGTTGTCTGCAAACAAGCGAGCACCTACAGTGCGTCGAACCGCGTTAACCCGCATCCGCCCATGAACACCATCGACCGCCAGACCCAGCCCGCCATGGCCGAACGGCCGCTGCTGCGTTTGCTGGAACGGCCGCAACGCCCGCCGGCGCGACGCACGCCGCTGCCGGCGTCGGCCACCGTGTGGTCGCGGCTGGAGCGCTGGGCCGGCGGCATTCTTCGCTGAAGCTGGCGCCGCTGCGGGGAATAATGCGGGCCCGCCCCGCGTAAACCCCTCAGTGGACGCACCAGCCGCCTTCCGACGCCAGTTGCTGGACGCCTTGCCGCGGCTGCGGCGTTACACACGTTCGCTCGTGTTCGACCTGGGGCTGTCCGACGATCTGACGCAGACGACGCTGGAGCGTGCGCTCAGCCACTGGCACCAGTTCGACCAGCGCCGCGACATGCTGGTCTGGCTGCTGTCCATCGCCCACAACGCCCATCTCGATGCACGCCGGCGCGACGGCCGCCTCAGCATCACCGACCCGACGGAACTGCAGCAGCAGCAGGACCGCCAGGGCGGCGACCCCGGCACCGATGTCGGCCTGCGGCTGGACCTGCTGGCGGGCTTGCGCCGTCTCAGCGCCGAGCAGCGGGAGCCGCTGCTGCTGGTGTGCGTGGAGCAGCTCAGCTACGCCGAGGTGGCCGAGGTGATGCACATCCCGGTGGGCACGGTGATGTCGAGGGTGAGCCGTGCGCGCGCCGCGCTGCGGCAGTTTCTGGATGGCAGCGAGCGCGCCGCGGCGACGCCCACGCTGCGAAGGGTGATTTGAGATGGATGCCGACCGCATCGACGACAACCTGCTGAGCGCCTGGCTCGACGGCGAACTGGCCGAAGCCGAGCGCGCGCGGGTCGAGGCCTGGCTGCGCGACCAGCCCGAAGAAGCCGCCCGCGCCCGCTTGTGGGCCGCCGACGGCGAGGCGCTGCGGGCGCGGCTGGGGCCGGTGGCCGACGAGCCCGTGCCCGAAGCGCTGCAGCGCACCGTCTGGCGCCGCAGCGGGCCGCCCCGCTGGGCGCTGGCGGCGTCGGCCGCGGGCCTGCTGCTGCTGGGGGGTGTCATCGGCGCCGGTCTGGTCTGGCAGCGCCAGCTGCACAGCGCGGAGCTCGCCGCCGGTACCGCAGCGGGCTGGGTCGAGCGTGCGGCCTATGCCCACAGCATCTACACCATCGAGCCGCGCCATGCGGTGGAGGTGAAGGCACAGGAAGAACATCTGTCGCGCTGGCTGACCAACCGCATCCAGCTGCCGGTGAAACTCTTCAACCTGCAGGACCAGGGCTACAACCTGGTGGGCGGCCGCCTGCTGCCCGACGGCCCGGGCAAGAGCGCGCAGCTGATGTACGAAAACGCCGCCAAACAGCGGGTCACGGTGTATCTGCGCAAGCCCGAAGACGGCACCGACGCGGCCTTCCGCTACGAACAGCATGCCGAACTCGGGCTGTTCTACTGGGTCGAATCGGGGCTGGGATATGCGCTGGTGGGCGCCCTGCCGCGCGAGCAGCTGCTGGCGTTGGCCGATGCCATCTACAAGCAGCAGCCAGCGCCGCCACCCGCGCAGCCGGCGAAATCGGCTTCAGTACCGGCCTCCTAGAATGGCTTGATGGTTCTTTCGCTGGCGCAGCGCGCTGCCTCCCTGCACCGCCTGTTCGCCACCGTCGTGCTGGGCTTCGCTTCGGGCCTGCCGCTGGCGTTGACGGGCCAGGCGCTGCAGGCCTGGCTCACGGTCGACGGCATCGACATCGCGACCATCGGCTTCCTCAGCCTCGTCGGCCTGCCGTACACGTTCAAGTTCCTCTGGGCGCCGCTGATGGACCGCTTCGAGCTGCCCGGCCTGGGCCGCCGCCGCGGCTGGCTGGTGCTGACGCAGCTGGGGCTGGCGGCGACGCTGTTTGCGCTGGCGACGACCACGCCGTCGGCGTCGATCCGCGTCTTTGCGCTGCTCGCGGTGGCAGTGGCGTTTGTCTCGGCGTCGCAAGACGTCGTCATCGACGCCTACCGCACCGACCTGCTGGCGCATGCCGAGCGCGGCCTCGGCGCGTCGCTCAACGTCATGGGCTACCGGTTGGCGATGATCGTCTCCGGCGGCGTGGCGCTGATCTGGACCGACCCGAACCAGGGCGGTGGCTGGAGCTGGCCCGAGGTCTACCGTTTCATGGCCGGGCTGATGGTGGCGGCGGCGCTGATCTCGGCGACGCTGCTGCCGAAGCTGGTGCATGCACCGGTGCCGTCGACGGTGGCGCGCAACGATGTCTTCGGCTTCGTCGCCGTGCTCGCGGCGGTCGCCGTCGGCGTTGTCTTGAGCGACCGCTTTGCCGCGCCGGTGGCGCAGGCGCTGCTGGGCCCGCTGCTCGTCGGTGGCGCGCTGCCGCCGGCATTGCAGCAGCGCTGGGTGGAACTGCTGGCGCTGCTGCTGGGCATCGCCTTCACGCTGCCGCTGGCGGCCTGGGCGGCGCGGCGGGCGCGTTTCGAAACCCTGCTCGGCGGCCTGCGCAGCTACTTCGGCCAGCCTGGCGCGGCGGCCTTTCTGCTTTTCATCGTGCTCTACAAGCTGGGCGACGCGTTCGCCGGCTCGCTGATGACGCCCTTCCTGCTGAAGAGCATGGCCTTCAGCTCGGCCGAGGTGGGTGTGGTGAACAAGGTGATCGGGCTCTGGCTGACGATAGGCGGCGCGCTGATCGGCGGCGCCTTGATGATCAAGCTCGGGCTCTGGCGTGCGCTGCTGCTGTTCGGCGTGCTGCAGCTGGCCAGCAACCTGGGTTTCTGGTGGCTGGCTGTCAGCGGCAAGGGCTTGATGCCGGGGCTGGTGATCCCGGCTTTCGACTGGGGTTTCGTCAAGCTGGCCAGCGCCGCGCCGGTCGACGGTGGGCTGCTGATGGTGGTGGCGTTCGAGAACCTGAGCGGCGGCATGGGCACGGCCGCCTTCGTGGCTTTTCTGATGAGCCTGTGCAACCAGCGTTTCACGGCCACGCAGTACGCGCTGCTGTCGGCGTTTGCCTCGGTCGGCCGGGTCTGGGTCGGGCCGGTGGCGGGTGTGCTCGCCGAAAGCATCGGCTGGCCGGCGTTTTTCATCACCAGCACCGTGCTGGCGGCACCGGCGCTGGTGATGTTGTGGTGGCTGCGCGCCAGTGTGCGTGCGCTCGAGGTCGACCCCGATGCTGTGCGCACCGCCGACGATTGAGGAAAACTGAACCTCGGCCGGCCTCCTAGAATCCGAGCCAGATGCCTTCCACGTTCAACACCGACGCGACGCTGTCCGTCCACCCCGGCGGCTGCCGCTGCGCGCTGCACCGGCGCCGCCTGTTCACCGGCGGGCTGCTCGCGGCTGCCACGCTGCCGGCGCTGGCGCAGGACGGTGTGCAGGGTGACGTCGGCCAGGAATCGAGGTTCACCAAGCTCGTGTCGGCGCAACAGGTGGAAGCCGCCGCGGCGCAGCAGTACCAGCAGATGCAGCGCGAGGCCGCGTCGCAGAAGGCGCTGGCGCCGGCCGACCACCCGCAGGTGGTGCGGCTGCGTGCCATCGCCGAACGCATCATTCCGTTTGCGGTGCCGTGGAACGCACGCGCAAAGCAGTGGAAGTGGGAGGTCAACCTGATCGGCAGCAAGCAGATCAACGCCTTCTGCATGCCGGGCGGCAAGATCGCGTTCTACTTCGGCATCCTGCAGCAGCTGCAGCTGAGCGACGACGAGGTCGCCACCATCATGGGCCACGAGGTTGCCCACGCGCTGCGCGAACACGCGCGTGAACGCATGGGCAAGACGGCGGCCACGCGCATCGGCGCCGGCGTGCTGAGCGCACTGTTCGGCCTGGGCAGCGCCGGCGACACGCTGCTGAACATGGGCGGGCAGTTGCTGACGCTGAAGTTCGGCCGCGAAGACGAGTCCGAGGCCGACATCGTCGGCATGGACCTCGCCGCACGCGCCGGCTACGACCCGCGCGCGGGCGTCTCGCTGTGGAACAAGATGATGGGCGTCAACAAGGGCGCGCCGCCGGAGTTCATGTCGACCCACCCGTCGGGGCCGACACGCATCAAGGACATCGAAGCCAAGCTGCCGAAGGTGATGCCGCTGTTCGAGAAGGCGGCCAAGCCGCCGCGGCGGTTTGCACCGCCGGCGCTGACGGCTGCGGCGCCGGCCAGCGCCCCGGCCCGCTGAACCCGTCCTACCAGCCCGCCGGCAACCGGCGCCAGCGCAGGCGGTGTTCGCGTTTGTCGACGATGACGTCGCCGCCGCGTTCCAGGTCTTTCAGCACCCGGCTGACCATCTCGCGCGAACAGCCCAGGTGGCTGGCGATTTCCTTGTGGGTCATGCGCTCGCGGGTCACGAAGGAGCCGTCGCCGTCGGCCTCGGCCAGCGACAGCAGCAGCAGCTTGAGCCGGCCGTAGACGTCGATCTGCCCCATGTTGCGCACCCGCATCGTGGCCGCACGCGCGCGCTGGATGACCTTGGTGAGCAGCTCGAAGGCAAATTGCGGCTGCTCGGTCAGGTGGGCTTCGAGCGTGCGCCGGGTGATCATGGCGCAGATGCTGGTTTCCAGCGCCTCGACGTTGGCCGAACGCGGGCCGCCGTCCAGCCCCATCTCGCCGACATATTCGCCGGGGCCGTAGCTGTCGTAGATGGTCGGTTCCTTGCCGGCGACGCTGTCGCTGTAGGCACGCAGCCGACCGCGCAGGATGATGAAGATCGTGTCGCCGATGTCGCCTTCCTGGATCAGCAGCGCACCTTTGCGGTAGGTCTTGACCACACCGCGGTGTGCCAGCGCACGGACCGAATCGCTCAGGGCCGGATGTGCCAACGGATCCACCGGGGGAGCAGCTTTCGATGTCGCCATGCGTGCATCGTAGCCGCCCCTGCCGGCAATCCTCAGGACCGCAGCGTGCTCACCATCGGCGGCAGCACCGCGACCTGGCGCGTCAGCGCGCGGATGTTTTCGGCGCCGGTCTTGCCGCGGATGCTGCCGATCTGCGTGCGCACCGTCGCCAGGCCGACATCGTTGAGCTCGGCGATCTCGCGTGGGTCCAGGCCTTCGCACAGCGATTCGAGCACCCGGGTCTCGGCCGGCGTCAGCCCGTGCAGCCGTGCAAAACACTGCACCGAGATGCGTTCCGACAGATGGCGTTTGCCCAGCACCACCAGCGTCGCCGCGCCCGCCAGCGGGATCACGGCGATGTTGACGCGGTGTTCGCTTTCGCCCAGCGCGAGCAGCCGGCGCAGGCTGCGCTGCGAGGCGCTGATCAGCGCGTCGTGCAGGCGGGCCACGTCTTGCGGATGGCGGGCGCGCAGCTGGCGGCCCAGCAGCTGCAGCGGGTGGCCGGCGTCGAGTTCGGCGCGCGCGGCGTGGTTCACGTGCATCAGCTCGGCGCCTTCGCCCAGCAGCATCATGCCGTAGTCGATTTCGTCGAGCATCAACGACAGCCAGCGCGCGATCGGCGGCGCACTGGAGCGCCGCTCCGGGCCGCGGTAGGCGCTGGGGCGGGCCGACACCGGCAGGGCGCCGAGGAGGGTAGCAGTGGCTTCGAACATGGTGGACTCCAGGGTGCCGGCCGCCGCTGGTGTGCGTTGACCGGATGGCGCAGAGCTTAGGAAGTCGGCGTCTTCGCGGGCCGTAAATAGAAGCCGCTTTTTCTGTGATCTATTTACGTCTGGCAACATTGGCCGCGCGGGCCACCTGCCGGCCCAACGCGGGCTCAGCGCGGGCGCAGGCCGTCGAGCAAGGCGCCGATGGGGCCGCGGTCGGCCTGCTGGTTCTGGGCGCGCCCGGTGGACAGTGCCGGCAGCACCGGCACCATCGGCGGAAGCACCGAGACCATGCGCACCAGCGCACGGATGCTGCGTGCGCCGGTCTTGTCGCGCAGGTTGCCGATCTGGGTGCGCACGGTGGAAATGCGCACACCCTGGCCTTCGGCGATCTTGCCCGGCGGCACGCCAGCGCACAAGGCTTCGAGCACCCGCGTTTCAGCCGGTGTCAGGCCATGGCAGCGCGCGAAGCCGGCCACCGACAGGCCTTCGGCCACCTCGCGTTTGCCCAGCAGCAGCATCGTTGCCGGGCCGCCGTCCAGCGCTTCGGGCGCCAACGGCAACACGGCGACGCTGACGCGGGTGCTGCCCTGGCCCAGCCAGAGCAGTTCACGCTGGGCCTGCAGCGCAGCGGCGCTCAGCGCGCCGGCCAGGGCCAGCATGTCCTGCCGCCCGCGCGCCTGCAGCTGCCCCGCCACCAGGTGCAGCGGGTGGCGTTCGTCGAGCTCGCGCCGGGCGCTGCGGTTGAGTAGCCGCACGTGGCCCGCGGGGTCGAGCAGCAGCACGCCGTAGTCGACCTCGTCGATCATCAGTGCCAGACAGCGTGCCCAGCCGGCGTCGTCGTGCCGCACTGCCGGAGCAGGCGCGGTAGCAACGTCGAACGGCCGGTGCAGCAAGGTCAAGACGGACTCCTGTTTCGAGACAGCGGCGCACCAGCGGCACCTGCGTCTGTCTGTCCACCAAGCGTAAGCAGCCATACTTGCCGCAGGCTGTGAATCTGACCACTCTGCGCTGTGACTTATTCACCTTTGATTCGCTACACCCTGGCCGCCGTGGCCGTGCTGCTGCTGGCCGGCTGTGCCAGCACCACACCCGGCGGCGTGGCGATCGACAGCCGCCATGCCGCGCGCAGCCAGGACAGCCGCGTCCTGTTCCTGGTGCTGCACTACACGGTGGGCGACCTCACGGCATCGATGCGGGTGCTGACCGAAGGCGAGGTCTCGGCGCACTACCTGCTGAGCGACGAAGCGCCGCCGCGCATCTACCGCCTCGTCGACGAAGACCGGCGCGCCTGGCATGCCGGCAACAGCGCCTGGCAGGGCCACCGCCAGCTCAACGCCAGCTCGATCGGCATCGAGATCGTCAATCCGGGGCCGCGCGGCGGGCCCGAGGGACGGGTGTTCGCGCCGTTCTCCGACGCCCAGATCGATACGCTGATCCCGCTGCTGCGCGACATCGTGCAGCGCCACGGCATCCGGCCCGGCCGCATCGTCGGCCACAGCGACGTGCAGCCGCAGAACAAGCAGGACCCGGGGCCGATGTTCCCGTGGCAGCGGTTGGCGGCGGCCGGGCTGATCGTCTGGCCCGACGCGGCGCGTGTGGCGTCGCAGCAGGCGCTGTTCGAGTTCCAGCTGCCCGACGTGGCCTGGTTCCAGCAGCGGCTGGCGCGCCATGGTTTCGAGGTGGCCGAACACGGGCAGCTCGACGGCGCCACGCGCAACGTGATCGCGGCGTTCCAGATGAAGTACCGGCCGGCGCGTTACGACGGCCAGCCCGACGCCGAGACCGCGGCACTGCTGCAGGTGCTGACCGAGGGCGTGCCTGCGCCTTGAACTCAGCCGCCGCGCTGGCGGTTGACGTCCCGCGTGTCCACCGGCGCGGCTTCGTGGCCCCAGCTGGCGCGGATGTAGCTCACGACGGCGGCGATCTCGGTGTCGCTCAGCAGCGTGGCAAACGGCGGCATGCCGTGCGGCCGCGGCCGGCCTGCGGTGGCCGGGCCGAAGCCGCCGCCGAGCACGATGCGCAGCAGGTTGTCGGGTGCAGCCATCAGCACGGCGCGGTTGCCGGCCAGCGCCGGGCCGCGCTCGCCGGCGCCTTCGCCTTGGGCCCCGTGGCAGTCGGCGCAGCGGTCTGCGTAAAGGCGTTCGCCCAATGCCATCGTGCTGGCGCCAGCGGCCGACGCAGCCACCGGCGCGGTGGGGCGCTGCGGCAGCGACTTCAGGAAACCGGCCACGGCCAGCAGGTCGGCGTCGTTCAGGTGCTGTGTGCTGCGCGCCACCACCATGGCCATCGGGCCGCTGACGGCGGCGTGTTCGTTGCGGCCGGTCTTCAGCAGCGCGACGGTCTGCGCCAGCGTCCAGCCGGCGACGCCGGCGGCGTACGGATCGTCGAGCGCCGGCGCCACCCAGCCCTGCATCGGGATCGCGCCGCCGCGCAGGTCGAGTGCGCCGTCGGTGGCGCCCCAGGCGTTGCGGCTGCCGTGGCAGGCGCTGCAATGGCCGAGACCGCTGACGAGGTAGGCGCCACGCTCGGCCGGCGGCGCCGCCGGACGGAAGTACAGCGCGCGCCAGACGGCCAGCGCCGCCTGTGTGCCGTAGGGCCAGCGCAGAGTGTGCGGCCGGTTGGCCTGTGCCACCGCCGGCAGGCTGCCGAGGTAGGCGAACAGGTCGGCCACGTCGCCGCGGCTGACACGGGTGAAGTTCGGGTAGGGGCAGGCGGGTGCGAGCAGCCGGCCGTCGGCCGAGCGGCCGTTGTGCAGCGCACGCCAGAAGGCGGCTTCGCTCCAGGCGCCGAGGCCGGTCTTCGTGTCGGGCGTGAGGTTGGGTGCAAACACCGTGCCGAACGGCGTGTTGATCGCGGTGCCGCCGGCATAGGCGGCACCGCCGCGGGCTGTGTGGCAGCCCGCGCAGTGGCCGGCACGTGCAAGGTAGGCGCCGCGCGCCACCTGGTCGGCAGCGGCAGCGCCACGCGGCGGCACTGCGTCGGGCAGCGGCGTTTCGTCGAGCCGGTTCAGCACCACGACGGCGCCGGCCAGCAAGGCCAGCAGCAGAACGAACACGGCGAGCCAGTGTTTCTTCGTCATGGCGCCAGCCCGCCGCAGTCGAGCGGCATCTTCGCCGGCAGCGTGGCCGCCGGTTTCGCGGGCGCCGGCACCGGCTGCGCCGCCAGCCAGTGCGACACGGCGGCAATGTCCTGCGGCGCCAGCGCTTTGGCGATCTGCGCCATGCAGTCGGGTTGCAGCGCCTGGCGCTGGCCGGTGCGCCAGGAGCCGAGCTGGGCGTTCAGGTAGTCGCGTGGCAGCCCGACGAGCCCGGGCACGGCCGGCAGCACGCCGGTGAGCCTGTTGCCGTGGCAGGCCACGCAGGCAGGCACCTGTCGGGCAGGGTCGCCGTCGAACACCAGCATGCGGCCGCGCGCCAGCAGCTCGGCCGTGGCGCTGGCGGGCTGCGGCGCCGCGTACGGCAGCTCGATCGCGGCGAAGTGCTCGGCGATCTCGCGCAGGTAGCTTTCGCTCAGCGGGTCGATCAGCGCCGTCATCAGCGTGTACTGGCGCCGGCCGTCACGGAACGCCAGCAACTGGTTGTAGAGATAACCCGCCGGCTTGCCGGCAATGCGCGGGTAGAAACCGTCGCTGGCGGCGCGGCCTTCCTTGCCATGGCAGGCGGTGCAGGCCAGCACACGCTGCGCCATCGTGTCGGGCAGCGGCGGCGCGGCGGGCGCTGCGCTGGCCGCCAGCAGGGCCGCGATGGCGACAGCCGCTCTCATCGCAACGCTGCAGCGCAGGCGATGAGGATGTCGGTCGGGAGCATGGGGCGCAGTCCGGTGGGCTGCAACATTGTCCACCCGAAAGCACAGCCGGCTGCTGCGCTTCAGGCCGCCGGTGCAGCCCCCAGCCCCCCGGCCAGATGCCAGGCTTGTGTGTGGCCCAGGCGGCGCATCCAGGCCGCCGCCTGCTGACTGCGCGGGCCACTGCGGCAGACGAAGAGCAGCGGCCGCCGCTCGTTTTGCAGCCAGCAGTCGGCCTCGCACACCAGCTGCGTCAGCGGCACGTTGCGTGCCACGCAGCCGCCGATCACCAGGCCGCCGGCCGCCGCGTGTTCATGCGCTTCGCGCACGTCCACCAGCACGGCGTCGGGGTGGTGTTGCAGAAAGTCGGCCGGCGCCGCGGTGTCTGCCAGCGCGTGCGCCCCGCCCTGCAACGTGCTCGCGCAGTGCGCGATGGCGGTGCAGGCCGCGGCGATGGTGGAAGCGTCGACCAGCGGACCGAACGACAGCCGCACCGCAGCGGCGCTGCACCAGGCCGGCAGCTGCATCGCCTGCAGCACATGGCTGGGTGCCGCCTGGCCCGACGAACAGGCGCTGCCGGCGCTGACACGCACGCCGGCGGCGTCGAACAGGGTCAGCAGTGCCTGGCTGGCCAGCCCGGGCACCGAGAAGTTCAGCGTCGTCGGCAGCGCCTTGTCGAACGGCGTGTTGAACCGCAGCCCCGGAAAGGCGCTGCGCAGGCTTGCGGCCAGCTGGTCGCGAAAGGCGGCGAGCTGCTGGGGGCTGCTGAAGGTGCGGCCGTCTTCCAGGGCCGCCAGCACGGCGCCGAGCGCAGCAATGCCGGCCATGTTCTCGGTGCCCGAACGCCAGCCGGCTTCCTGCCCGCCACCCACCATCAGCGGCGTGAACGGCGCACCGGCGCGCACGTAGAGCAGGCCCACGCCCTTCGGCGCGTACAGCTTGTGGCCGGAAAACGCGGCGTAGTCGATGCGTGTGGCCGCCAGCTGCAGCGGCAGCTTGCCCAAGGCCTGCACACCGTCGACCAGCCAGTACGCGGCGGTGCCGCTGCCGGCCAGCACCTGTTCGATGCCGGCCAGGTCGGAGACGACGCCGGTTTCGTTGTTGGCCGCCATCGTGCAGACCAGCGCGGCGTCGGGCGCCAGGGTCTGCAGGCGGGCCAGGTCGTGGCGGCCTTCGCCGTCGACCGGCAGCGCCAGCAGCTCCAGGTCCAGGCCGAGCAGGCGGTTCCAGTGCGCCAGGGCTTCCGGCACCGCCTTGTGTTCGGTGGCGCCGTACAACAGCCAGCGGCCGATGGCCTGGCCGGCGCTGCGGCGTTCACGCAAGGCCACCAGCGCCGACAACACTGCGGTGTGGATGCCTTCGGTGGCGCCGCTGTTGAACACCAGCCGGCCGTCGCCGGCGCCCAGCACACGCGCTGCGCGCTGGCGCACGGTTTCCAGCAAGGCCTTGGCGCGCAGGCCCGCCACGTGCGTGCTGCTGGGGTTGCCGAAGCCGTGTTCCATGGCCTCGCGGGCGGCGGCCACGGCAGCAGGCAGAACGCTGTTGGTGGCGTTGCTGTCGAGGTAGATCTCGGTGGCCATGGGTTGGGCGTGCCGTGTTTGGAAGTGCAGAAAGTTTGCCATTTCAGGGCGGCGAAAACATGCTGAGTTCAACCCCGGATCATCTGTTCATAGAATGAAATATTCTCAGAAATAGACCCATAGAGAAATGAACTCACTCGACAAGTACGACCTGGCCATCCTGGCGGCGCTGCAGGAAGACGGCGCGCTGTCCATCGCCGCGTTGAGCGAACGCATCGGCTTGTCTGCCACGCCGTGCTGGAAGCGGGTCAAGCGCCTAGAAGACGACGGCACCATCGAAAAACGCGTCGCCATCGTCAACCGCAAGAAGGTCGGGCTGGGCGTCACGGTGTTCGTCAGCGTGCGCACCGGCCAGCACGACGAGAAGTGGCTGAAACGTTTTGCCGCGGCCGTGGTCACGCTGCCCGAAGTGCAGGAGTTCCACCGCATGAGCGGCGACATCGACTACCTGCTGAAGGTGGTCACCACCGACATCGACGGCTACGACGCGTTCTACAAGAAGCTGATCCGCACGGCGCAGCTGACGGGTGTCTCTTCGGCCTTCTCGATGGAGCAGATCAAGTCGACGACGGCGCTGCCGCTGCAGCCGGGGACTGCAGGAACAGCATGAGCTGATGCGGAATCATTATTTGCATTTGGCATACTTCATGCATGATGATCCGGCAATCGGATGCTCAAACCATGGAACCGCGCCAACTCGAAGCTTTTGCCGCCGTGATGTCCACCGGCAGCGTCACCGGCGCGGCACGTTTGCTGGCGCGTTCGCAGCCGGCCATCACACGGCTGGTGCAGGAGCTGGAAGCCGAGATCGGCTACGCACTCTTCACGCGCAACGGCCCCCGTGTCACGCCCACCGCGCAGGGTTTCCTGCTGCACGAAGACGCCGAGCGGGCTTTGGCCGGGCTGCGCCAGATCCACATCCGCGCTGCCGAGATCGCGCGCGGTGACGCCCAGCCGCTGCTGCTGGCCGCCACCTCGGCACTGGCGGTCGGGCTGCTGCCGCAGGCGCTGAAACAGGTGGAGCTGGCTTCGGCGCCGGTGCCCATCCAGCTGCGCACCGCCGCGCCCGAGCAGGTGCTGCACGCGGTGCTGAGCGGCGCTGTGCAATTGGGCGTGTGCAGCCTGCCGCTGGAACACCGCGGCCTGCAGGTGCACTGGATCGGCCAGCTCGCGTGCGTGGCGGTGCTGCCACAGGGCGACCCGCTGGCGGCGCACACCACCGTGCCGCTGGCGGCGCTGGCGCAGCGCCGCCTGATCACGATGAGCAACCCGTTCCGCCTGCGCCACCGGCTCGATGTCGAACTGGCGCAGGCCGGCCGTGTGCCCGACCGCCGCGCCGCGCTGATCGAAACCAACTCGTCGATCAACGCCCAGGCCCTTGTGCGTGCCGGGCTCGGTGTGGCCGTGCTGGAGCCGCTGACGGCGCACGGTGCGCCGCTCGCCGGCCTGGAGGTGCGGCCGATCGACACCGAGATCCCGTTTTTCTTCGGCGTCATCACGCCCCAGGCCCCGGTACCCACGGCGCCGGTGCAGGCGCTGGTCGACGCCTTGCTGCAAGCTGCGGCTGCGTTGCCCGGCTTCGTGCAGCACGACCCCGCCGAGCATGCGCGGTTGCTGCACGACGGCCCCGTCACCCGCGGCACGCCGCGCCGCAGCCGCACCCGCCAAGGATCCGCCCGATGAGCGCCGCCCCACCCCCCGCTGGCCTGCCGGCGCTGGAGGCGCGCCTGCGCCAGGACCTGCAGTGGCTGGCGTTGCCGGCAAAACCCTGGGTGCCGAAGTCGCCGCAGGCCGGCGTGCTGGACGTGGCGATCGTCGGCGGCGGCATGGCGGGGCTGGCGCTGGCGGCGTCGCTCAAGCACCTGGGCATCCAGGCGCGCATCTTCGACCGCGCGCCGGCGGGCTTCGAAGGCCCCTGGGCCACGACAGCGCGCATGGAGACGCTGCGCTCGCCGAAAGAGCTGACCGGCCCGGCACTGGGCCTGCCGGCGCTGACCTTCCGCGCCTGGTTCGAAGCTCAGTTCGGCCTGGCGGCGTGGGACGCGCTGGACAAGATTGCGCGCCTGCAATGGGCCGACTACCTGCGCTGGTACCGGCAGGTGCTGGGGCTGCAAGTGCATAACCAACAAAGTGTGATGTCTGTGCAGCCGCGTGGCGACGGCCTGGTGCAGCTGGATCTGATCGACGACACCGGCCGCGCGCACCAGGTGCTGGCCCGCCACGCCGTGCTGGCCACCGGACGCGACGGCCTCGGCGGCCCCTGGGTGCCCGACTGGGCGCAGACGCTGCCGCGCGGCTGCTGGCTGCACTCGTCCGACGCCTGGGACGGCACTTCGCTGCGCGGCCTGCGTGTGGCCGTCATCGGCGGCGGCGCATCGGCGATGGACGCCTCGGCCACCGCGCTGGAAAGCGGCGCGGCGCGGGTGGACCTGCTGATCCGCCGGCCCGACCTGCCGCGCATCAACAAGGGCAAGGGCGCCGGCAGCCCCGGCATGGCGCATGGTTTCTGGACCCTGCCCGATGTCTGGAAGTGGCGGCTGCGGCACTACATCAACGTGCAGCAGGTGCCGCCGCCACACGGCAGCACGCTGCGCGTCTCGCGCCATGCGAATGCCTTCTTCCATCTCGGTGCCGCCGTGCGGGGCGCCGTGCCGCGGGCCGACGGCAGCTTGCGTGTCGACACCGCCAAGGGCCCGCTGGCGGCCGATCGGCTGATCTTCTGCACCGGCTTTCGCAGCGACTGGGCGCTGCGCCCCGAGTTCGCGCCGTTCGCGCCGCACGTGCGGCTGTGGCAGGACCGTTTCACGCCGCCCGCCGGCGAAGAAGACACCGAGCTCGACGGCTCGCCCGACCTCGGGCCGCTGTTCGAATTCCAGGAGAAGACCCCCGGCGCCTGCCCGGGGCTGGACCGGGTGCACTGCTTCAGCTACCCGGCGACGCTGTCGCACGGCGCTGCCACCGGCGACATTCCGCAGATCAGCGACGGTGCGCAACGCCTGGCGCGCGGCCTGGCGGCGCGGCTGCTGGCCGAAGACATCGAAGCGCACTACGCGGCGATGGACCGCTACGCCGAGCCCGAACTGTTCGGCGACGAGTGGACCCCGGCGGCTTTCCCCGCCTACGACGAGGCACAGCGGTGACCGGCTGGCTGCTGCGCCGTGTCGCCCAGGCCGCGCTGGTGGTGCTGCTGATGACGGTGATCGTCTTCGCCGGCCTGCACGCCATCGGCAACCCGGTCGACATCCTGATCGGCGACGACATGAACCAGCAGGAACGCCTGCAGGCCATCAGCCGGCTCGGCCTGGACCAGCCGCTGTGGCGCCAGTACCTGGCTTTCGTCGACGCTGCCTTGCACGGCAGCCTGGGCAAGAGCTTCGTCTACCAGGAAGACGCGATCCGGCTGATCCTGCACCGCCTGCCGGCGACGATGGAGCTGGCGGTCGGCGCCTTGCTGCTGGCGGTGGTGATCGGCGTGCCGCTGGGGCTGTACGCCGGCATGCGGCCCGACGACCCGCTGTCGAAGGCGCTGATGGCGGCCAGCATCGTCGGCTTCTCGCTGCCGGCCTTCTGGGTGGCGCTGATGCTGATCATGGTGTTCAGCGTGCAGCTCGGCTGGCTGCCGGCCAGCGGCCGCGGCGCCACGGCGTCGATGTTCGGCGTGCAGTGGTCGTTCCTGACGCTCGACGGCTTGCAGCACCTGCTGCTGCCGGCCTTCAATCTCGCCTTGTTCAAGATCTCGCTGGTGCTGCGGCTGACACGTGCCGGCGTGCGCGAGGTGCTGCCGCAGGACTTCGTCAAGTTCGCGCGCGCCAAGGGGCTGTCGCCGGCGCGGGTGGTGCTGGTGCATGTGCTGCGCAACACCTTGATCCCGCTCGTCACCGTGCTCGGGCTGGAACTGGGTTCGACGATCGCCTACGCGGTGGTGACGGAAACGATCTTCGCCTGGCCGGGCGCCGGCAAGCTGATCCTCGACAGCATCAATTCACTGGACCGGCCCGTCGTCGTCGCCTACCTGATGGTGGTGGTGGTGATCTTCGTGACGCTGAACCTGGTGGTGGACCTGCTCTACAAGCTGCTCGATCCGCGAGTGCGGCTGGAGGGCGCGCGATGAGCATCCGCCGCAGCTTCGACGAACACTCGATCTGGTGGCGCGTGGCCGCCGACTTCCTGCAGTCGCGTGTGGCCGTTGCCGGGCTCGTGCTGCTGGCACTGGTGGCGCTGGCCGCGCTGGCCGCGCCCTGGATCACGCCGCAGAACCCGTACGACCTGATGCAGCTGGACGTGCTGGACGCACGCCTGAAACCCGGCACGCCGAGCAGCGCCGCCGGCTACACCTACTGGCTGGGCACCGATGGGCAGGGCCGCGATCTGTATTCGGCCATCGTCTACGGCCTGCGCATCAGCCTGCTGGTGGGCATCGGCTCGGCGCTGATTGCCGCGGTGCTGGGCACCGGCGTCGGGCTGCTCGCGGCGTATGCCGGCGGCAAGGTCGACGCGCTGCTGATGCGGCTGGTCGACCTGCTGCTGTCGTTTCCGACCATCCTGATGGCGCTGATGATCCTGGCCTACGTCGGCAAGGGGGTCGGCAACGTCGTGCTGACGTTGGTGCTGCTGGAATGGGCCTACTACGCCCGCACCGCGCGGGGCCAGGCGCTGGTGGAGACACGCCGCGAATACGTCGACGCCGCGCGCGGCCAGGGCATCCCGGCCTGGCGCATTCTCAGCGGCCACATCCTGCCGAACTGCCTGCCGCCGTTGCTGGTGATCGGTGCGCTGCAGATCGCGCGTGCCATCACGCTGGAAGCGACGCTGTCGTTCCTGGGCCTGGGGGTGCCGATCACCGAGCCGTCGCTCGGGCTGCTCATCAGCAACGGCTACCAGTACCTGCTGTCCAACGAATACTGGATCAGCTTCTTCCCTGGCGTGGCGCTGCTGGCCACCATCGTCGCGATCAACCTGGTCGGCGACCAGCTGCGCGACGTGCTGAACCCGAGGCTGCAGAAATGAGTGCCGACGACGTGCCGACGCTCGAGGTGCGCAACCTGCAGACGCGTTTCCACACCCGCGGCGGTGTGCTGCCGGTGGTCGACGGCGTCTCGTTCACGCTGGCGCGCGGCAAGGTGTTGGGGCTGGTGGGCGAGTCGGGTTCGGGCAAGTCGGTGACGGGTTTTTCGATCATGGGCCTGGTCGACCCGCCGGGTCGGGTCGAAGGCGGCCAGGTGCTGTTCCAGGGCCAGGACCTGCTGCAGCTGCCGCCGGCGGCGCGGCGTGCGCTGCGTGGCAACCGCATCGCGATGATCTTCCAGGACCCGATGGCGACGCTGAACCCGGTGCTGCGGGTCGACACCCAGATGGTCGAGGCCGTGCTGGCGCACCGCCGCATCGGCAACGCCGCTGCGCGCCAGCTCGCGGCCGAAACGCTGGCGCAGGTCGGCATGCCCAGCCCCGAGGACCGCCTGCGTGCCTATCCGCACCAGCTCTCGGGCGGCATGCGCCAGCGTGTGGCCATCGCGATCGCGCTGCTGCACGGGCCCGACCTGATCATTGCCGACGAGCCGACCACCGCACTCGACGTCACCATCCAGGCGCAGATCCTGTCCGAGATGCAGAAGCTGGTGGCCGCACGCGGCACGTCGCTGATCTGGATCAGCCACGACCTCTCGGTGGTGGCCGGCCTGGCCGACGAGATTGCGGTGATGTATGCCGGCCGCATCGTCGAACACGGCCCGGTGGATGCCGTGCTGGACCAGCCCCAGCACCCGTACACACAAGGCCTGATCGGCAGCCTGCCCAGCGCCAACCGGCGTGGCGCGCGGCTGCGGCAGATTCCCGGCATGGGGCCGAACCTGCTGCAGATGCCGCCCGGCTGCGCCTTTGCGCCGCGCTGCGCCCGCGCCAGCGCCGCTTGCAGCGTGATGCCGCAGATGCACGTGCCGCGGGCCGAAGCGCCCAGCCACCAGGTGCGCTGTTTCCACCCGGGCGTTGCAGAGGCGGCGACGGCATGAACAACACGCTGCCGCTCGTGGACATGCAAGGCGTCAGCAAGCGCTTCGGCGCGCGGCCGCCACCCGGCGCGCTGGGCAGGGCGCTGCGGCGGCTGGGCGTGACGAAGCCGCCGCTGGTGACGCATGCGGTCGATGGTGTGGACCTGGCGGTGCGGCCCGGCGAGGTGGTCGGTGTCGTCGGTGAATCGGGCTGTGGCAAGTCGACGCTGGGCCGCATCGCCGCCGGGTTGCTGGCGCCGACCGAAGGCAGCGTGCGGGTCAACGGCCAGCTGCTGAACGGCCTGACGGCACCGGAGCGCCTGGCCGCACGGTTGCGTGTGCAGATGGTGTTCCAGGACCCGTTCGCCAGCCTCAACCCACGGCTGCGGGTTTCGCGCATCGTCGGCGAGGCGGCACGCCTGCACGGCCTGACCGATGCAGCAAGCGAAGACGACTACGTCAGCGCGCAGCTGCAGCGCGCCGGGCTCGACCCGGCGCTGCGCCACCGTTATCCGCACCAGTTCAGCGGCGGCCAGCGCCAGCGCATCGGCATCGCACGCGCGCTGGCGGTGCAGCCGGCAATGCTGGTCTGCGACGAAGCGGTGGCGGCGCTGGATGTCTCGATCCAGGCGCAGATCCTCAACCTGTTCATGGACTTGCGCGACGAACTCGGCCTGGCCTACCTCTTCATCAGCCACGACCTCGGTGTCATCGAACACGTCTGCGACCGGGTCGCGGTGATGTATCTGGGCCGCGTCGTCGAAAGTGCGCCGGTCGACGAGCTCTTTGCCCGCCCCAACCACCCGTACACGCAGGCGCTGCTGGCCGAGATTCCGCGCATAGCCCAGCGCCGCACCACGTTCAACACCATCCGCGGCGAGATTCCGAGCCCGATCGATCCGCCGTCGGGCTGCCATTTCCACCCGCGCTGTCCGCACGCTTTCGATCGCTGTCGCAGCGAAGTGCCGACGCTGCGCGGCATCGCCATCCACCATGCCAGCGCCTGCCATCTGAACGACGCAGCGTGAACCCACCGACCCGCCTTTCTTGCAAGGAATCTTCATGACCCACCGCAGGCTTTCCATCGTCGCCGCCGCACTGCTGGCCACGGGCGCCGCCGCCGGCGCGCAGACCTTGTCGATCGGTTTCGCCGACCCCGTCTCGTCGGTCGACCCGCAGCTCAACAACCATGCCGGCGACCGTTCGCTGGCGCTGCACTTCTGGGACTCGATCATCAACTCGCGCGACGGCGGCAAGCTCGAACCGGCGCTGGCTTCGAGCTGGAAGGCGCTGGACGAGCGCACCTGGGAATTCAAACTGCGCAGCGACATCAAGTGGCAGGACGGCACGCCGTTCACCGCCGACGACATCGTCTATTCGTTCCAGCGTGCGCGCAGCGTGCCGGGCACGGTGGCCTCGTACACCGGGGCGCTGCGCACGGTGGAAAGCACCACCGCGAAAGACGCGCAGACGGTCGTCATCAAGACCAACACGCCGAACCCGATGCTGCCGCTGGACATCGCGTCGATCTACATCGTCAGCAGACACGTCGGCGAGAAGTCCAAGACCGAGGACTACAACGCCGGCCGCGCCGTCATCGGCACCGGGCCGTACAAGTTCGTCTCGTACAGCCCCGGCGACCGCACGGTGTTCGAACGCAGCGCCAGTTACTACGGGCCGAAGCCGCTGTGGGACAAGGTGAACTACCGCTTCATCAACAACGGTGCCGCACGCACCGCGGCGCTGCTGGCCGGCGATGTCGACGTGATCGACAAGGTCGCGGTCACCGATGTCGACAAGCTACGCAAGACGCCGTCGGTCAGCGTCTTCACCTACCCCGGCTTGCGTGTGCTGCTGCTGCAGCCCAGCCAGCGTCCGGGGCCGAACGAATTCATCACCGACAACGCCGGCAAGCCGCTGGCGCAGAACCCGTTGCAGGACCAGCGTGTGCGCCAGGCGCTGTCGGTGGCGATCAACCGCAAGGCGATTGCAGACCGGGTGCTGCAAGGCACGGTGACCGAGGCCAACCAGTGGATGCCCAAAGGCACCTTCGGCTACAACCCCGAGGTCAAGGACATCGCCTACAGCGCTGAGCAGGCGAAGAAGCTGTTGGCTGCGGCGGGCTTTCCGCAAGGGTTCCAGGTCACGATCCACGTGCCTGGCGACCGCTACCCGCAGGCGCCGGAAACGGTGCAGGCGGTGGCCCAGTTCTGGACCCGTGCCGGCGTGAAGACCAAGGTCGAGGTCGTGCCCTGGTCGGTGTATTCCAGCCGCGCCACGAAGAATGAATTCGCCGTCAGCGTCATCGCCTGGGGCAACGGCACCGGTGAAGCCGGCTACGGCCTGCTGCAGACGCTGGCCACCAACGACGCCAAACGCGGCCGCGGCGCCAACAACTGGGGCCGCTACAGCAACGAGTCGGTCGACAAGGCGCTCGACGCCGCCACCGTGGAGTTCGACGCGCGCCGCCGCGAAGCGATGTTCCGCCACGCCGTCAAGCTCGTCACCGACGACGTCGGCCACATCCCGCTGTTCCACTACCAGAACATTTGGGCCGCGAAAAAGGGCCTGAAGGTGGTGCCGCTGCTGAGCGACCGCACGACGGCGCTGCAGGTCACGCCAGTCGGCAAGTAAACGGCGTACGCAGATGCTCAGCATCACGCCGGCCGATGCGCTGATCGATGTGCCCCGGCACATCGTCGTCAGCGGCCTGGCACCGGGCGAAGAGGTCGGCTTCAGCACGCGCACGCTGCGCGGGCCGGGTGTGGTCTGGCACGCGCAAGCCAACTTCCGCGCCGATGCACAAGGTGTGGTGGACCTGCAGCGTGACGCGCCACTCTCTGGCAGTTATGCCGGCGTGTCGACGATGGGCCTGCTCTGGTCGCAGGTGCCGGAGCAGGCCGGCGCGCCGCGCGAGATCTTTGCCGCCGAGCCGGCCGCTGCGCTGCGCACGGCGCTCACGGTGCAGCGCGCCGCGGCGCCGGCACTGCACGGCGACCTGGTGCAACGGCTGGCGGGTGACGGGGTGACGCGGCACGAGATCCGCGAAAAAGGTCTCGTCGGCACCTTGTTCCTGCCACCCGCCCGAGCCGACGGCCGCACGCACCCCGTCGTGCTGGTGCTCAACGGCTCGGGCGGCGGCATCAACGAGCCGCGGGCCGCGCTTTATGCGTCGCACGGCTACGCGGCGCTGGCGCTGGCGTACTTCAAGGCGCCGGGGCTGTCGGACTACATCTCGAACACACAGCTCGAATATTTCGAGACCGCACTGCAATGGCTGCACCGCACGCTGCGGCCGCTGCGCGGTTTCGTCGCGCTGAGTGGCCAGTCGCGCGGCGGCGAACTGGTGCTGCTGCTGGGTTCGCTGTTGCCGGAGCTGGTGTCGGCCGTCATCGCCTACGTGCCGGGTGCCGTGGTGCACAGCGCGCAGAACGCCTGCGACCCGGCGCTCGGACCCAATAGCCGCGAGGGCCCGGCCTGGATCTTCCGCGGCCAGGCGCTGCCCCACCTGTGGCAGAACAACCGCAGCGCCAGCTGGGCGCCGTGGGACATGGGCCCCGAGCCCCGCCGCCATGCCGATGCCTTGCTGACCGCACTGCAGGACGCCGACGCGGTGGAGCGGGCGCGCATCCATGTCGAACGCATCCGCGGCCCGGTGCTGCTGCTGTCGGCCAGCGATGACGGTTCGTGGCCGTCCAGCCTCTACAGCCGCATGGTGGTGGAACGGCTGGCGCAGTTTCAGCACGCGCATGCCGTGCAACACCTGGACTTCGAAGGCGCCGGCCACTCCATCGTCTTCCCGTTCGTGCCGACGACGCAGCTGGTCTACGCCCACCCGGTGTCGGGGCGGCTCAGCACCACCGGCGGTGCGCCGCCCGCCAACGCCGATGCCGACGCCGCCTCATGGGCCGGCGTGCTGCACTTCCTGCACCAAGCCACCGCGAAGGAACACACCATGCCCGACCTCATCGACACCCTGGTCCCGCTGACCACCGACAGCCCCGTGCATGCCGTGCGCCACCAGCGCGAGAAGGTGGTGGCCGCCACGCAGGGCAGCCTGGACGCCATCTTCGACGCGGCGCTGCCCGGCCTCTCGCTGGCCGAGCGCCTGCTGGCCGCGCACAGCGTCACGCGCCTGACGGGCAGCACGGCGCTGCAGGTGCATTACCGTGAACGGCTGCTTGCCGGCGACCCGCTGACGCCGGCGCAGCAGGCGGCGCTGGACGGCGCGCCGGTGCAGGGCGACAGCCGCCTCGCTGCCATCCTTATCTTCACGCAGACCTTGACCGAACATCCCGTCGAAGGCGACCGGGCCGCGCTGCTGAAGCTGCCGGCCGCCGGGCTGAGCACGCCCGAGGTGGTGGCGCTGGCGCAGCTGATCGCCTTCGTCGCCTACCAGCTGCGTGTGCTGGCCGGCCTGCAGGCGCTGGCCGCACTGGCGCCCGCAGGTGATGCACCGGCCCGCGTGCCGGACGAACCGGCAGCGCCCTTCGTGCACCCCGCCAACCTGCCCAAACCCGGCGAGCCCGTGCGTGTGAACGGCTTCACCAGCGAAAGTCTGGAATGGAAAGCCTGGCTGCCGGTGCTGGACCTGGCGCAAGCCACGCCGGAGCAACTGGACGTGCTGGAAAGCAGCCACCCGAAGGCCAAGACCTCCGACTACTACCGCCTGCTGGCGCACCAGCCGCGCATCCTGGAGCAGCGTTCGCTGGTCTTCAACGCCATCATGTACGCACCGGGCGGGCTGTCGCGTGCCGAACGTGAACTGGCCAGCGCCGCGGTGTCGCGCATCAACGGCTGCGTCTATTGCGCGGCGGTGCACGCCCAGCGTTTCGAGCAGCTGGCCAAGCGCAACGACACCATCGTGCAGCTCTTCACCGACCCGCACAGCGCCGGCACCAACACGCGCGAACGTGCCATCGTGCAGGCCGCCATCGCGCTGACGCTGGCCCCGGCGCGTTTCGGCGCCGCCGAACTGGCCGCTGTGCGCGCGGCAGGGCTGTCCAGCCTGGAGATCGTGGACCTGGTGCACGCGGTGGCCATCTTCGCCTGGGCGAACCGGCTGATGCTGAACCTGGGGGAGCCGGTGTTTCCGGGCTGAGCCTGCGCAGCGCCTGCCGGCATCGCCGGCCATCTGCAGCGAGCGGGGCATCGACGATGGCGGTCAGCCGTCTGCCCTGCGGGTAGACCGTCAGTTCCACCAATCCGCTCAGCAACAGAGGTCTCGCCGAACGGACTGCAGGCGTCCATCTGCCAGCGTAGCGTGAACGGCCGCAGCGGCATCGGCGTACCACTCTGCAAGGGTCGGCCGTCGACGCTGAGCGCCCAGAGCAGCAGCACGCACAAGGCCAGACTGGCGATCACCACCGCCACGAAGGCCGGGCCGACCACCATCGCCAGCACCCGTCTGTCATGACGCGGCGCCAACGCGGCGCGTGGGCCGATGCGCAGCGACGACAGGCTCAGTCACCTGCGGCCGGCGGCTTCCACCTCCAGCAGGTTGTCGCCGCTGCGCACGAACTCGACCGGGATGTCGATCAGCCGGATGCTGTCGATGCTGCGCGGCACTGGCGCCAGCAGATCGCCCTGCCGGTCGTCCACCAGATGGCCGTTGAAGCGGATGCGTGCATGGGCCACCATGCCGGGCACGAAAAGCGACAGCCGCTGCGGCGGCGCGTCGATGGTCACCGACATGCCGTACGCGCTGAAAGGCCACTGCCCAAAGGCATACGCGCCACCCGCCGCACGACAGGCGCGCGCGTCGGCGCGCCACCCTAGAGTGCAGCGCAACGCCGCAACTCATCCGAAGCGGTGCCTGTGTCCCACGACGGAGGTCAACATGGTCTGCAGCGCAGGAACATTCTTCGGCATTCACGAAGTCGACAAACCCTTCAGCAACTGGAACGGCGATGTCGTCTTCAGTGCAGAGCAGTACTGGGAGCCCGCCCATGACTCGCTATCGGCGGCAACGGGCCTCGGCTACCTGGTGTTTGCAGTCGCTGCCGCGACCGCGGCAAACAAGCGGCTCACCACCGTCGGCAGCGGCTGGGCTTTCGAGAACCTGATCCAGACCGACGGCTGGCTGATCTCGCTGAAGAAGCTCGACCGCCGCCTGGACTATGTGACAGGGCCCGCCGGCAGCGGCAACGGGCTCACTGACGCGTGGCGGGCGCAGCTTCGCGACCCGGCAGGGCGGCGCCTGGTCCATGTCGAAGCCGGCATCGAAGTGGGCGCCCTCAACGACCTGTTGAACGCGACCGACGGCGAGCCCCTGGCATTGCCGGTGCTGGGCGGTGCCAACGGTCAATCGCTGGCGGGGGTCGTCTCGACATCGACGCATGGCGGTGACTGGCAACAGCCGCCGTTCCCTGACCTCGTGCGTGCCATCCACCTGGTGACCGACGGCGGGCGCGAGCTGTGGATCGAGCGTGCCAGCGAACCCATCACGGTCGATGACCGTCTGCGGCCGCTGCTGCCCTGCGGCGAAACCCAGATCGTTCGAGACGACGAGATGTTCGACGCGGCCCTGGTGGCGTTCGGCCGCTTCGGTGTCATCTACGCTTTCATTCTCGAGGTTCGAAAGGCGTTCAACGTTGCCGAGGTCGTGACCATCGTGGGCCGGGATCCGGCGTTGAAGGCGCTGGAAGACGGCGTCCGCGCTGCCAGGCCGCTCGATCCGTTGTTCGCCCTCCTGGCCGCCGCCCCGTTGGCACCGACCCTGGAGGTCAGCAGCGAGGCCGTCGGGGATCCGTACTTCTGTCAGCTGGTCTTCAATTCGCAGGACACGACGACTTGCTGGGCGCAGCGACGGTGGCCGACCGAAGACACACGGTGGCTCAATGTGCCGACCGATCCAAGCGTCTTCTTTCCGGTCGGTGCGGGCATCGCGATTGCGGCCCTGAATCTGACATGGGCCGTTGGCGTCGATGTCGGTGGACTGATCGGCGGCGCCATGGGAGGTTCATTCCAGGATTCAATGACCGTCGGCAGGCGCGGCCCGCACCATCTTCTGACCAGCGGCACACGAGCGACCAGCCACGAGATTCCCTACCGCGCGGACTCCATCGAAGTCATGTTTGCCGCAGACGACAAGAACTTCGTCCCCTTCCTGAGAGGCGTTCTGCTGGAGGCGAGGAACTACAAACAGGCCGGCTACATCTCTGTGCGGCCCTCGCTGGTTTCGCGGGCAACGATGTCGATGCACAACTTCGACACTTCCCACGCGTACTCCGTCGAAGTCTCGACACTCAAAAGCGTGCCGCAAGGCAAGGACTGGATGCACTTCGTCCACTACCAGGCGCTTGCCCATCGCGGGCGGCCGCATTGGGGCCAGTACAACAGGCTCGATCAACCATGGGTGGAGAGCCTGTACGGCAAGAACGTGCGGCGCTGGCATCATGCCCTGTGGATGCTGACGCGCGCCTCGGACCGCTTCAGCAGCGACTTCACCCGCAAGCGCGGGCTCGATCCGGATAACCTGCGCCGCGTGACGTCCGTCTTCCGCACCGCCAGCGGCACGCTGACGCACCTGGTGGGTCAGGACGGGGCCTCGTGGTCGCCGGCAGCCGTTCGCGATGCCATTGCCGGCATCAGGAACGGCAGTGCCATGTACGCCATCGATTCTGGCGCCGGTCTGTCGTTCATCGTGGCCGTCGACAACCCGAGAGTCGGCGGCGTGTACCTGCGCACCGAGGCCGATGGCACCGCGTCGGACAATCTCGCCAGCTTGCCTCTGGCTCCCGGCCCGGCGCCGGCGACCACCGATGACGCAGACGTTGCGCGACTGAACTGTCCGCGAAACGTTCCGGTCGGCCAGACCGAGACCGCCTTCGTCACGATGGCGAACGTGGGCACGAGCATCTGGGAACGTGGCCAGGTGTCCCTGGTGCCGATGGCGGCGTCCGGCATCCGTTTCTCACCGGTTCCGCTGAGCCAGACCACGACAGCCTTTCAGGAGGCCGTCTTTCCGATTCCGATCGCCGCCGGGCCGGCGGGGACGAAGAGCACGTTGCTTTGCCGGCTGATGAAGGAGGGGCGGCCCTTCGGATTGGCCACCGAGATCTTCACCGTGGTGTTCACGGACCCGAACGAGCCGACTGACTGTGTGGCTCTGCGCGACCAGATTGCCGCGCTGGAAGCGGAGATCGAGATCTTGACGGCCGACCTCGATCCGAACGGCGACCCGCGGGAACAGGCCCGGATACGCGCCAGGCTCATCGAGCTGAACCGGGCGCTTGGCCCGGTCCGGGCGAGCGCCCCGCAGCTGGGTTGTGCCTTGGCCTGAAGCACTGGGCGCCCACGGGGCCGGGCTGGGCCCAGACCGCCCCGAAGGAGGGGTCATCCAGGGGCGCGGCGCGGCAGGTCAAAGCCTGAAGTCGTAGTCGATCAGCAGCGGCGCGTGGTCGCTGAAGCGCTGCTCCAGAAAGATCGCCTCGCGTTTGGCTTTGGCCGCGATGCCCGGCGTCGCCAGGTGGTAGTCGAGCCGCCAACCGACATTCTTGTTCCACGAATCGCCGCGGTTGCTCCACCAGGTGTACTGGTCGGGGTGCGGGTTGAGCGTGCGGAACACATCCACCATGCCGGCGGCCAGCAGCGTTGTCAGCCAGGCACGTTCTTCGGGCAGGAAGCCGCTGTTCTTCTGGTTGCTCTTCCAGTTGCGCAGGTCGATTTCCTGGTGCGCGATGTTGATGTCGCCGACCAGGACAAATTCACGCTCGGCCTTCAGCTTGAGCAGGTGCGGGAGCATCTGCGCCAGGAAGCGGAACTTCGCGGCCTGCCGTTCCTCGCCGCTGGAGCCGCTGGGGAAGTAGCAGCTGATGACGCTGAACTTGCGCTTTGCGGTGTCGTAGCGGGTTTCGACATAACGCCCTTCGGCATCGAACTCCGGGCTGCCAAAGCCAGTGACCACTTCGCTCGGCGCCTTCTTCGTGTAAAGGCCGACACCCGAGTAGCCCTTCTTCTCGGCGTAGTGGAAATGGCCGTCCATGCCGGCCACCTTGTCGAAGCGCCCGGCGACATGTTCGCCCTGCGCCTTCACTTCCTGCACACCCATACAATCGGCGCCCGCGCTTTCGGCCCACTCGACGAAGCCCTTGGTGGCGGCCGAACGAATGCCGTTCAGGTTCAGCGTGATCAGTCGAAAACCCAAAGGATGACCTCCATGCACGCAACCCTGGCACAGGAATTCGTGAAGTTCTCGGTCGAAGCCGGCGTGCTTCGGTTCGGCGAGTTCAAGACGAAGGCCGGACGGCTTTCGCCCTACTTCTTCAACGCCGGGCTGTTTGACGACGGCGCCAAACTGGGCCGTCTGGCTTCATTCTATGCACGCCGTCTGGTCGACAGCGGCCTGCAGTTCGACATGCTGTTCGGCCCCGCCTACAAGGGCATCACGCTGGCCGCTGCGGTGGCCATCGAACTGGCGCGTCTCGGCCGCAATGTGCCCTTCGCGTACAACCGCAAGGAAGCCAAGGACCACGGCGAAGGGGGAAACCTTGTCGGCGCGCCGGTGGCCGGCCGCGTTCTCATCATCGACGACGTCATTTCCGCCGGCACGTCCGTACGTGAGTCGATCACGATGATCCAGGCGGCAGGCGCCATACCTTGCGGTGTTGCGATCGCGCTCGACCGGCAGGAGAAAGCCACCGAGGGCGGACGCGATGCCGAATGGTCGGCCGTACAGTACGTCTCGTCACAACTGAATCTGGCCGTCTGTGCCATTGCCACCTTGGATGACTTGCTAAAGTATCTTCAACAGTCCGGCGACGACCCCGCCTTGCGCGCCTTCGCGGCGCCCGTGCAGGCGTACCGGGAACGGTACGGAGTCTGAATGGCAGCGACGGTGGTACGGCAGATCGGCAGCGGCTGGCCTTCGGCCGCCGTGTGCCTGTTCGTCCCCATCGCCGTGTTCACCGCGCCCTGGGCCGCGGCGCAGCAGGCCAAGACACCCGAAGGCATCTACACCTGCCTGGACGACAAGGGCCGCCGCCTCACGGCCGACCGTCCGATCGCCGAATGTTCGGCCAAGGAGCAGCGGGTGCTGAACAAGGACGGCTCGCTGAAGGCCATCCATCCGCCGACGTTGACGAGCGAAGAGCGCGCCGACAAGGAAGTGCGCGACCGCAAGGCCAACGAACTGCGCGCCGCGCAGGCCGATGCCGTGCGCCGTGACCGCAACCTGACGCAGCGCTACCCCAACGAAGACCTGCACAACAAGGCGCGCGTGGCGGCGCTGGACACCGTGCGGCTGGCCATCAAGGCCTCGGACCTGCGGCTGAAGATCCTGGCCGAGGAGCGCAAGCCGCTGTTCGAGGAAGCCGAGTTCTACAAAGGCAAGACGATGCCGCTGAAGCTGCGCCAGGCGCTTGACGCCAACGACGCCGCGCACGACGCGCAGCGCTCGGCCATGGCGAACCAGGAAGCCGAGCTGGTGCGCATCAACAAGCTCTACGACGCGGAACTCGAACGCCTGCGCCGGCTCTGGGCCGGCGCGCCGCCGGGCTCGTTGGGGCCGCTGGCGGGCTCGGCGCAGCCCGACGGCGCCGTCAACCCGCGCTGAGCAGCTTCTTCAGCAGCGTCTTCAGCAGGTCAGCGGCCTGCGCCGGATTGGCCTTGCCCTTGCTGGCTTTCATCACCTGGCCGACCAGGGCGTTGAAGGCCTTGTCTTTGCCGGCGCGGTATTCGTCGACCGACTTGGTGTTGGCCTTGATGACCTCGGCGACGATGGCTTCGAGCGCGGCGCTGTCGTCCATCTGCTTCAGGCCGCGGGCCTCGATGACTGCGTCGACATCGGCCGATTCGCCCGACCACAGCGCGTCGAAGACCTGCCGGGCGCCGCTGTTCGACACCGTGCCGTCGATGACACGGCGGATCAGCGCCGCCAGCCGGGCCGCCGGCAGCGGCGATGCGTCGATGCCGCTGCCTTCGGCGTTCAGGCGCTTCGAGACTTCGCCCATCAGCCAGTTCGCGGCCAGCTTGGCGTTGCCGCAACCGTCGCGCACGGCTTCGTAGTAGCGCGCAAACGGCAGGCTCTGCGTCATCAGCGCCGCGTCGTCCGCCGGCAGGCCGTCGTCGCGCTGGAAACGTTCCGCCATCAGCGCCGGCAGCTCGGGCATCTCACCCTGCACGCGTGCAATCCACTCGGGCGCGATCACCAGCGGCGGCAGGTCGGGGTCGGGGAAGTAGCGGTAGTCGTGGGCGTCTTCCTTGCTGCGCATCGCCCGCGTCTCGCCGCTGTCGGGGTTGAACAGCACGGTCGCCTGCTCGATGGCGAGGCCGTCTTCGATGCGGTCGATCTGCCACTGCACCTCGAAGTCGATCGCCTGCTGCAGGAAGCGGAAGCTGTTCAGGTTCTTCACCTCGCGGCGTGTGCCGTACGGCGCGCCGGGCTTGCGCACCGAAACGTTGGCGTCGCAGCGGAAACTGCCTTCTTGCATGTTGCCGTCGCAGATGCCGAGCCAGACCACCAGCGCGTGCAAGGCCTTGGCGTATTCCACCGCTTCGGCCGAAGACCGCATGTCGGGCTCGGAGACGATTTCCAGCAGCGGCGTGCCGGCGCGGTTCAGGTCGATGCCGGTCTGGCCGGCGAAGTCTTCGTGCAGGCTCTTGCCGGCGTCTTCTTCCAGGTGCGCGCGGGTCAGCCGCACGCTGCGTTTCTGTCCGTCGAGAACAAACTCGATGCGCCCGCCCTGCACCACCGGCGTTTCGTACTGGCTGATCTGGTAACCCTTGGGCAGGTCGGGGTAGAAGTAGTTCTTGCGCGCGAAGATCGACTGCGGCGCCACCTTCGCGCCCACCGCCAGGCCCAGGCGGATGGCGCGTTCGACGGCACCGCGGTTCATCACCGGCAGCGTGCCGGGCAGCGCCAGATCCACCGCGCAGGCCTGGGTGTTGGGCGCGGCGCCGAACTGCGTGCTGGCGCCGCTGAAGATCTTGCTCGCGGTGGAGAGCTGGGCATGGGTTTCGAGGCCGATGACGACCTCGAAACCGCGGACGAGTGGGCTTGGGCTGGGGCTACTGGGCATCGTCGGCCATCGTCAGAACCCGGCCGGAGCGCGGGTGTGGAAGTCGGTGGCCTGCTGCAGCGCATGCGCGGTGTGCAGCAGCCGGCCTTCGTCGAAGTAGTTGCCGATGAGCTGCAGGCCCACCGGCATGCCGAACGCGCCACTGCCGGCGGGCACGCTCATGCCAGGCAGGCCGGCCAGGCTGCCCGGCAGCGTGAAGATGTCGGCCAGGTAGGCTTGCAGCGGGTCGTCGCCCTGCTCGCCCAGCTTCCAGGCGACACTGGGCGCCACCGGGCCGGCGATGACGTCGCAGCTCTTGAAGCAGGCCTGGAAGTCGTCGGCGATCATGCGGCGCAGCTTCTGCGCCTGCAGGTAATACGCGTCGTAGTAACCATGGCTCAGCACGTAGGTGCCGATCATGATGCGGCGCTTGACCTCGGCGCCGAAACCTTCCGCCCGTGTCTTCTTGTACATGTCGAGCAGGTCGCCGTACTGCGCCGCGCGGTGGCCGAACTTGACGCCGTCGAAACGGCCCAGGTTCGAACTGGCCTCGGCCGGCGCGATGATGTAGTAGACCGGGATCGACAGCTCGGTGCGTGGCAGGCTCACGTCGACCAGCGTTGCGCCCAGCTTTTCCAGTTCGGCCAGGGCATTGCGTACCGCTGCATCCACGTCGGCCGACAGGCCGGCAGGAAAGAACTCCTTCGGCAGGCCGATGCGCAGGCCGGCCAGCGGTTTCGCAGCGCTGGCGCCTTCGCGGGCGCTGAGCATCTGGGCATGGAAGTCTTGCGGCGGCCGTTCGGCGCTGGTGGCGTCGCGGGCATCGAAGCCGCTCATCGCCGACAGCAACAACGCGCAGTCTTCGGCCGAACGGGCCATCGGCCCCGCCTGATCGAGGCTGGAGGCAAACGCCACCATGCCGTAGCGCGAGCAGACGCCATAGGTCGGCTTGATGCCGGTGATGCCGCAGAAGCTGGCTGGCTGGCGGATCGACCCGCCCGTGTCGGTGCCGGTGGCCGCGGGCACCAGCCGCGCCGCCACCGCGGCGGCCGAGCCGCCGGACGAGCCGCCCGGCACACGCTGCCGGTCCCAGGGGTTCAGCACCGGGCCGAAGGCCGAGTTCTCGTTGGCCGAACCCATCGCGAACTCGTCGCAGTTGAGCTTGCCCAGGGTCACCATGCCGGCTCCCGGGCGGCCACCCGGTTCACCGGCGCCCAGCCGTGCAACCACCGTCGCATCGAACGGGCTGGCGTAACCGGCCAGCATCTTCGAGCCCGCCGTGCTGGGCAGGCCGGTGCGCGCGAAGTCGGTGACGAAGATGTCCTTGTGCGCCACCGGCACGCCGGTCAGCGCCGTGCCGCCGCCGTTGGCCAAGGTGGCATCCGCGGCGTTCGCGGCTGCGAGCGCGGCTTCGGCGTTCGTCGCCAGGAAGGCGCCGAGCTGTTGTTGACCCGCAAGCCGTGCAAGCAGGTGTTGCGTCAGCTCGGCGCTGGAAACATCTTTGCCGCGCAGCGCGCGGCCGAGTTCGGCCACGCCCATCTGGTGCAAGCTCATTCGATCACCTTCGGCACCAGGAACAGCCCGTCTTCGACCGCCGGCGCGCTGCGCTGATTGGCTTCACGGGTGTCGGTCTCGGTGACGCTGTCGTCGCGCAAGCGCAGCGGCACGTCCTGCACCGCGGACAGCGGCGTGTACAGCGGCTCGACGCCGCTGGTGTCGACGGCGCTCATCTTCTCGACGATGCCGAAGAAACCGTTGAGCTGGGTCAGCATCGCAGCCGCTTCGTCGGGGCGCAGTTCAAGGCGCGCCAGATGGGCGATGCGGCTCACGTCCTTTGGTGAAATGGCCATGGCGGGGGTCGTCGAAAAGGCAGTACGGGCTTGTAAGTGGAGGCTCGCCGGGACGGGAAGCCGGGGGTCTATCGGGTATTATCCCCGGTTACCCACAAGCCCTGTCGACCCTGGCGATCTGCCGGTGACCAGCCCCGGTTTCTGCCCTGTTCGCCACCGCACCGACCCGCTTCCCTTCGGACATGTTCGCATCCCTGCGCCGCTATTTTTCGACGGACCTCGCCATCGACCTCGGCACCGCCAACACGCTGATCTACGTGCGTGGCAAAGGCATCGTGCTCGATGAGCCCTCCGTCGTCGCCATCCGCCATGAAGGCGGCCCCAACGGCAAGAAGACCATCCAGGCCGTCGGCCGCGAGGCCAAGGCCATGCTCGGCAAGGTGCCGGGCAACATCGAGGCCATCCGGCCGATGAAGGACGGCGTCATCGCCGACTTCACCGTCACCGAGCAGATGCTCAAGCAGTTCATCAAGATGGTGCACCCGCGTTCGATGATGCGGCCGAGCCCGCGCATCATCATCTGCGTGCCCTGCGGTTCGACCCAGGTCGAACGCCGCGCCATCCGCGAAAGCGCCCTCGGCGCCGGCGCGTCGGACGTGTACCTGATCGAAGAGCCGATGGCTGCAGCCATCGGCGCCGGGCTGCCGGTGAGCGAAGCCTCGGGCTCGATGGTCGTCGACATCGGCGGCGGCACCACCGAAGTGGGCGTCATCAGCCTCGGCGGCATGGTCTACAAAGGCAGCATCCGTGTCGGCGGCGACAAGTTCGATGAAAGCATCATCAACTACATCCGCCGCAACTACGGCATGCTGATCGGCGAGCCCACGGCCGAATCCATCAAGAAGAACATCGGCAGCGCCTTCCCGGGCTCCGAAGTCAAAGAGATGGAAGTCAAGGGCCGCAACCTCAGCGAAGGTGTGCCGCGCTCGTTCACCATCAGCTCCAACGAGATCCTGGAAGCGCTGACCGACCCGCTGAACCAGATGGTCAGCGCAGTGAAAAACGCGCTCGAACAGACGCCGCCCGAACTCGGCGCCGACATCGCCGAACGCGGCATGATGCTCACCGGCGGCGGCGCCCTGCTGCGCGACCTGGACCGGCTGCTCGCCGAAGAAACCGGGCTGCCGGTGCTGGTGGCCGAAGACCCGCTGACGTGTGTGGTGCGCGGTTGCGGCATGGCGCTGGAGCGCATGGAGCGCTTGGGAAGCATCTTCACCTCCGAGTGATGACCGCCCCCGTCGCTTCGCTCCGGCCCCCCGCGGGGGCCTGACGCCCGGGAGGAGTCCACCGTGCCGCTGGGAACGCTCGACCGCACGCCGCCGCCTTTTTTCCGCCAGGGCCCGTCGGCGCTGACGAAGCTGATCTTCTTCGCTGCGCTGGCGATCTTCCTGATGGTGGCAGACGCCCGCTTCAAGATGGTCGAGCCGCTGCGTGCGGGCCTGGCCATCGTGTTGCTGCCGGCGCAGCGTGCGCTGCAGGCGCCGATCGAGATGGTCGGCGGCGGCGCCGACTACTTCCAGGGCCTGCGCAGCGCCCTGCAGTCCGAACGCCAGGCGCGCGCGCAGCTGGCGCAGCAGGCCGACAAGGTGGCGCGTGCGCAGCAGCTGGCGCAGGAGAACCAGCGCCTGCGCGCACTGCTCGAACTGCGGCCGGCGCTGAGCGTCAAGTCGCAGGCCGCTGAAGTGATGTACGAAGCCGCCGACCCCTATTCACGCAAGCTCTTCATCGACCGCGGCATGGCGCAAGGCATCGCGCTGGGTTCGCCGGTGATCAACGATGCCGGCGTGCTGGGCCAGGTGACACGCGTCTATGCGCTCACCGCCGAAGTCACGCTGCTGGCTGACAAGGAGGCAGCGATCCCGGTACTGAACGTGCGCACACAACAGCGCAGCGCGGCCTTCGGCAGCAGCGCCGGCATGGAGCTGCGTTTCACCTCGGCCAACGCCGACGTGAAACCCGGCGACGAACTGCAGACCAGCGGTGTCGACGGTGTCTACCCGGCGGGGCTGCCGGTGGCCAGGGTGCTGACGGTCGAGCGGCGTGTCGAATCGGGTTTTGCGCGCATCGCGCTGGCGCCTGCCGCAGCGCCCGACGGCGTGCGCCATGTGCTGGTGCTGGAGCCGCTGTCGGTGCAGCTGCCGCCGCGGCCCGAGGCGCCGGTCGACAAGCCGGAGAAGGCAACGCGCAGAGGGAGCGGCCGGCCATGATCATGCGGAACCGAGGAGTCGCGTCATGATCATGCCGCGGGGTTCCGACCAGCTGCTGCTGCCCGTCAACCCGTTTTTCATCGCTTTCACGCTGATCACGGCGCTGGTGGTGAACCTGCTCCCGATCGGCCGCCATGCCGCGCTGCCCGACCTGCTGGCGGTGGTGCTGGTGTTCTGGAACGTGCACCAGCCGCGGCGCGTGGGTGTCGGCGTGGCCTTCCTGTTCGGGCTGCTGCTCGACGTGCATGAAGGGGCGCTGCTCGGCCAGCACGCGTTGTCGTACACGCTGCTGAGCTTCGGCGCGATCATGATGCACCGGCGCATGCTGTGGTTCAGCCTGTTCGAGCAGGCGCTGCAGATCGTGCCGCTGTTTTTTGCTGCGCACCTGCTGGCGCTGCTGGTGCGCATGCTGGCCGGCGGCATGTTCCCGGGCTGGTGGCTGCTGCTGGCGCCGGTGTTCGAAGGCCTGCTGTGGCCGGTGATCACGGCCTTGCTGCTGGCGCCGCAGCGCCGCGCGCCCGATCCGGATCAGAATCGGCCTCTGTAGTGCATGCCATGACCGAGCTCCGGGATCTCGAACGCGAAATCGGCCGTTTTCGCGGCCGGCTGTTCGCCGCTGCAGCCTTCGTGCTGCTGGCGTTTTCGCTGCTGACGGCGCGGCTGGTCTACCTGCAGGTGTTCCGCCACGAAGACCTGGCGACGCAGGCCGAGGCCAACCGCATCGCCATCGTGCCGATCGTGCCGAACCGCGGTTTGATCGTCGACCGCAACGGCGTCGTGCTCGCCACCAACTATTCGGCCTACACGCTGGAGATCACGCCGGCCCGCGCCGGCGCGCTGGAGCCGTTGATCGACGAGCTGGCCCAGGTGGTGGAGATCCAGCAGCGCGACCGCCGCCGCTTCAAACGGCTGATGGACGAAAGCAAGAGTTTCGAGTCGCTGCCGATCCGCACCAAGCTGAACGACGAGGAGGTTGCGCGCTTCATGGCCCAGCGTTTCCGCTTCCCCGGCGTCGACGTGAAAGCGCGGCTGTTCCGCAACTACCCGCTGGGCGAGGTCGGCAGCCACCTGCTGGGTTACATCGGCCGCATCAACCAGGCCGAGAAGAAGGCCATGGACGACTGGTCCGAAGAAGACCTGGGCAACTACAAGGGCACGGAATACATCGGCAAGCTCGGCCTGGAGCAGAGCTACGAAAAGGAACTGCACGGCAGCACCGGCTTCGAAGAGGTCGAGACCAGCGCCGGCGGCCGCGCCGTGCGCCGGCTCAACAGCCACCCGCCGACACCCGGCAACATGCTGGTGCTGAGCATCGACATCAAGCTGCAGGCGCTGGTCGAAGAGATGTTCGGCGACCGCCGCGGCGCGCTGGTGGCGATCGACCCGCGCAGCGGCGAGGTGCTGGCGTTTGTCAGCAAACCCACCTTCGACCCCAACCTGTTCGTCGACGGCATCGACCAGGAGAGCTGGCGCGAACTCAACGAGAGCATCGACAAGCCGCTCTTGAACCGGGCGTTGCGCGGCACCTACCCGCCGGGCTCGACCTTCAAGCCCTTCATGGCGATGGCGGCGCTGGAAAGCGGCAAACGCAACCCGGCGACCATCATCAACGACGGCGGCACCTTCGTCTTCGGCAACCACATCTTCCGCAGCCACGGCGACAAGGGCGAGGGGCCGGTCGACATGTACCGGGCCATCGTCAAGAGCAGCAACGTCTACTTCTATTCGCTGGCCAACGACATGGGCGTGGACCTGATGCACGAGCAGCTGAACCCGATGGGTTTCGGCCGCAAGACCGGCATCGATGTCGAAGGCGAAGTCACCGGGCTGCTGCCGTCCACGGCGTGGAAAAAGAAGGCCTACAAGAAGCCCGAGCAGCAGAAGTGGTACGCCGGCGAGACCATCTCGCTGGGCATCGGCCAGGGCTACAACAACTTCACGATGCTGCAGATGGCCAGTGCCACCGCGACGCTGGTCTCGGGCGGCCAGCGCTTCAAGCCGCGGCTGGTGCGCGAGATCGAAGACGTGCTCACGCGGGAGCGCAAGCGCATCGCCAACGACGCGCTGGAGCCGCTGCCCTTCAAGCCGGAGCACACCGCCCTGATCACACGCGCGCTGCACGGCGTGACGCAGGAAGGCACCTCCACCCGCATCTTCCTGGGCGCGCCGTACCAGAGCGGCGGCAAGACCGGCACGGCGCAGGCCGTGGGCGTGAAGGCCGGCGAGAAGTACAACGCCTCCAAGCTCGAAGAGCACCAGCGCGACCATTCGCTCTACACCGCGGTGGCGCCGATCGACGCGCCGACGGTGGCGCTGGCGGTGATCGTCGAAAACGCCGGCTTCGGCGCCGAGGCCGCGGCGCCGATCGCGCGCCGCGTGTTCGACTACCTGCTGCTCGGCAACTACCCGAACGACGAAGACATGGCGGCTGTGAAGATCGGCAAGGTCGGCGCGCCGATGGGCACGCCGCGCCGCGCTGCCGACGTGCCGCTGCCGGGCCAGGCCGCGGCACCGGTGGCCGTGATGCCGCAGCCGCAGAAGGTGGCAGCAAAGTGAGCGCCGTCTTCGAGCGCCCGTCGATCTGGCGCCGCCTGCGCCCGGTGTTCAGCGGCTTCGACGGCCCGCTCGCGCTGGCCATCCTGATGCTGGCCAGCATCGGCCTGCTGTCGATGTACTCGGCCGGTTACGACCACGGCACCCGCTTCGTCGACCACGGCCGCAACATGATGATTGCGCTGGCCGTGCTGTTCATCGCCGCGCAGGTGCCGCCGCAGAAGCTGCAGCAGCTGGCGGTGCCGCTGTACGTGCTGGGTGTGATGCTGCTCATCATCACCGCATTGCCGGGCGTCGGTGTCACGAAGAAGGGCGCGACACGCTGGCTCAACATCGGCATCGTCATCCAGCCCAGCGAGGTGCTGAAGATCGCGATGCCGCTGATGCTGGCCTGGTGGTTCCAGAAGCGCGAAGGCCAGCTGCGGGTGCCCGATTTCCTGATCGCCGGGCTGCTGCTGGCGGTGCCGGTGGGGCTGGTGATCAAGCAGCCCGACCTCGGCACGGCGTTGCTGATCCTGGCTGCCGGCATGTACGTGATCTTCTTTGCCGGGCTGTCGTGGAAACTGGTGCTGCCGGCGCTGCTGGTCGGCGGGCTGGCCATCGCCACCATCGTCGTCGCCGAGCCGACCATCTGCGCTGACGGCGTGCGCTGGCCAGTGCTGCGTGAATACCAGCAGCACCGCATCTGCACCCTGCTCGACCCGACGCGCGACCCGCTGGGCAAGGGTTTCCACATCATCCAGGGCATGATCGCCATCGGTTCCGGCGGCGTCACCGGCAAGGGTTTCATGAACGGCACCCAGACGCACCTGGAGTTCATTCCCGAACGCACCACCGACTTCATCTTCGCCGCCTTCTGCGAGGAGTTCGGCCTCTTCGGCGTGCTGCTGTTGCTGCTGTCGTTTGTGTTCCTGATCTTCCGCGGCCTGATGATCGCGGCCGAAGCGCCGACGGTCTTCACGCGCCTGCTGGCCGGCGCCGTTTCGTTGAGCTTCTTCACCTACGCCTTCGTCAACATGGGCATGGTCAGCGGCATCCTGCCGGTGGTGGGTGTGCCGCTGCCGTTTGTCAGCTACGGCGGCACCGCGATGGTGACGCTGGGGCTGGGGCTGGGCATCCTGATGAGCGTGTCGCGCAGCCGGCGTTTGATGCAGTCGTGATGACGCCATGATCGGTTTCATCGGCATCGGCAACATGGGCCTCGCGATGGCCCTGCGCTTGCGTGATGCCGGGCATGCGGTACGGGTGCGAGACATCGACGCCGACCGTGTTGCGCAAGCGCTGGCGGCGGGTGCAACAGCGGCCGAAACGCCCGCGGCACTGGCCGGCTGCGGCCTGGTGATCGTTGCCGTCGTCACCGCCGCGCAGACACGCGAGGTGCTGTTCGGCCCCGACGGCCTGGCCGCGGCGCTGCCGGCCGGCGGCTGCGTGATGTTGTGCCCCACCATCGCGCCGGCCGACGCCGAAGCCTGCGCCGCGCGCCTGGCCGAGCGCGGCATCGGCTGCATCGACGCGCCGATGTCGGGCGGCCCCGAACGCGCCCGCGACGGCACGATGAGCCTGATGGTGGCCTGCAGCACCGCGCTGTTCGAACGCTGGCAGCCGCTGCTGCAGACGCTGGCGTCGCGGCTGTCCGCATCGGCGAACGGGTGGGCGACGGTGCCCGCACCAAGCTCGTCAACAACCTGCTCGCCGCCATCAACCTGGCCGGTGCTGCCGAAGTGCTGGCGCTGGCGCAGCGTCTGGGGCTCGATGCGGCGGCGACGCTGGCGGTGATCGAACAGTCCAGCGGCCAGAGCTGGATAGGCAGCGACCGCCTGCGCCGTGCGCTCGCCGGCGACACCGCGCCGCGGGCCCACATGGCGCTGCTGGCCAAGGACTCGGCGCTGGCGCTGGACGCGGCGCAGGCCGCCGGCGCCCGCGTGCCGGTGGGCGTGGCCGCGGCGCTGCACTTTGCGCAGGCACTGCAGCACGGGCTGGCGCGCGAAGACGACTCGGCGCTCTGGCGTTGGCTGGCCGACGGCGCCGGCAGCAGTGTTACGCCGCCGGCTGGATCGGGAACCGCACCGTGATCAGCGCGCCCGGCGCCGCGGCCGTGACGCCGCCGCGGGCGTGTGCGTCGACTATCGTGACTTCGGCGCCATGGGCCTTGGCGATCTCGGCGACGATGGCCAGGCCGAGGCCGCTGCCGTCGACATTGGTGCCCAGCGCGCGGTAGAACGGCTGGAACACCAGCTCGCGTTCTGCCGGGGCGATGCCGGAGCCGGTGTCTTCGACCTGCAGCACCACCACCTGGCCGAAGGGGTCGGGCGTGACCCGCGCGGTGATGGTGCCGCCCGCGGGTGTGTACTGCAGCGCGTTGTCCACCAGGTTGCGCACCAGTTCGCGCACCAGCACCGGCTGGCCCAGCAGGTGCGCCGCCGCGTCGTCGCCGTTCTCGGACTGCGGGCCTTCGTAGCCGAGGTCGATGCGTTTTTCCATCGCCCGGGGCACGAAGTCGCGCACGGTTTCGCGGGTGATCTCGGCCAGGTCCACGTCCTGGCGGCGGAAGGCCTGCTCCTTGTCTTCGGCGCGTGCCATCGCCAACAGCTGGTTCACCATGTGCGCGGCACGCTGGCTCGACAACGCGATCTGCCGCAGCGTGTGTTTCATCGACTGCGGGTCGCCGTTGCCGCTGTCGATCTCGCGTTCGGCCAGCTCGGCCTGCATGCGCAGGCCGGCCAGCGGCGTCTTCAACTGGTGCGCGGCATCGGCGAGGAAGTGGCGCTGCGAGGCGATCGACTGGTCCAGCCGCGTCAACAGGTCGTTGATGGCGCCGACCAGCGGCGCCACCTCTTCGGGCACATGGCGTTCTTCGATCGGGCTCAGGTCGGTGCTTTCGCGCTGGCGGATGCGCTGCTGCAGCTCGGCCAGCGGCCGGATGCCACGTGCCAGCGCCAGCCAGACCAGCAGCACCGCCAGCGGCAGGATGACGAACTGCGGCAGGATCACACCCTTGATGATCTCGGTGGCCAGCCGCGAACGTTTGTCCAGCGTCTCGGCCAGCTGGACCAGCGAGCCTTCAGCCGTGCCTTCGACCGGGGTCCAGAGGAAAGCCACACGCACCGGCTCTTCGCGGATGACGTCGTCGCGAAACCGCAGCTCGGGGCCGGGTGGGGCGTCGCTCGGCACCGGCAGGTCGGCGTCGCCCGCCACCAGTTCACCCTTGCCGCCCAGCACCTGGAAAAACAGGCTGTCGTTGTCGTCGGGGCGCAGCAGCTGGGTGGCCGTCTGCTCCAGGTTGCGTTTGGCCAGCGCGCGCGGCCGTGCCGGCACCGCGGCTTCGACGGTGGCCTGGCGCGCGATGGCACGCACCAGCTCGCCGAGTTCACGGTCGTAGGGGCGGTTGGCGATGTTCTGCGCCACCAGCCAGGTCAGCGCCACGCTCATCGGCCACAGCAGCAGCAGCGGCGCGAGCATCCAGTCGAGGATCTCGCCGAAGAGAGAGCGTTGTTCGCGGGCCGGCATCGCCGCCGAGCATACGGCCGGCGCGGCGGGCCGTCAGGCGGCGATCTTCTCCAGACAGTAACCCAAGCCGCGCACGGTGGCGATGCGCACCGGGCCTTGCTCGATCTTCTTGCGCAGCCGGTGGATGTAGACCTCGATGGCGTTGTTGCTGACCTCTTCGCCCCATTCGCACAGCCGCTCGACGAGCTGGTCCTTGCTGACCAGGCGGCCGGAGCGCTGCAGCAGCACTTCCAGCAGCGACAGCTCGCGCGCCGAGAGTTCGATCATCTGGTCGTTCAGATAGGCCACACGGCCGGTGGCGTCGAACGACAGCGGGCCGTGTTTGATGACGCTGCTGGCCGTGCCGAGACCGCGCCGTGTCAGCGCCCGCACTCGCGCTTCCAGTTCCTGCAGCGAAAACGGCTTCGCCATGTAGTCGTCGGCGCCGAGGTCCAGGCCTTTCACACGCTGCTCGACGCTGTCGGCCGCGGTGAGGATCAGCACCGGCACCGAGGTGCCCCGTGCCCGCAGCTTGCGCAGCACCTCGAAGCCGTGCAGCTTGGGCAGGCCCAGGTCGAGGATCACCAGGTCGAATTCGTGCGAGGCCAAGGCGGCGTCGGCTTCGCTGCCACTGCCCACCTGGTCGACCGCATAACCCGAGGCACGCAATGAGCGCAACAGCCCGTCGGCCAGAACCTGGTCGTCTTCGGCAATCAGAATGCGCATCGTGTGTCTCCAAGGGGGCGGCCAATGGAATCCGTCGTTCCGGCACTGTGGTTTGATTCTAGGTAATCGCCTTCCCCCGGCGGCGTGACGCAGATCAAGCCGGCAGGTCCCCTCCACAGGGTTCCCCCAAAAGAGCTGTACAGATATCCAGCTTCTGCCATAATTTGCGCAACCGAGGAGAAACCCATGGATGCACCCGTCAAAGCCCTGAACACCGAAAAAGCCAAAGCCCTGCAAGCCGCACTGGCGCAGATCGAAAAGCAGTTCGGCAAGGGCTCGATCATGCGCCTGGGCGAAGGCGAGGTCATCGAAGACATCCAGGTGGTTTCCACCGGTTCGCTGGGGCTCGATGTGGCCCTGGGCGTCGGCGGCCTGCCGCGTGGCCGCGTGGTGGAAATCTACGGCCCGGAATCCTCGGGCAAGACGACGCTGACACTGCAGGTCATCGCCGAAATGCAGAAGCTCGGCGGCACCGCGGCCTTCATCGACGCCGAACACGCGCTGGACATCCAGTACGCACAGAAACTCGGCGTCAACCTGCAAGAGCTGCTGATCAGCCAGCCCGACACCGGTGAACAGGCGCTGGAAATCGTCGACGCGCTGGTCCGTTCGGGCTCGATCGACCTCATCGTCATCGACTCGGTCGCCGCGCTCACGCCCAAGGCCGAACTCGAAGGCGAAATGGGCGACAGCCTGCCCGGCCTGCAGGCGCGGCTGATGAGCCAGGCGCTGCGCAAGCTCACCGGCACGATCAAGAAGACCAACACCATGGTCATCTTCATCAACCAGATCCGCATGAAGATCGGTGTCATGTTCGGCAACCCCGAAACCACCACCGGCGGCAATGCGCTGAAGTTCTACGCCTCGGTGCGGCTGGACATCCGCCGCACCGGCAACATCAAGAAGGCCGAAGAAGTCATCGGCAGCGAAACCAAGGTCAAGGTCGTCAAGAACAAGGTCGCGCCGCCGTTCAAGACGGCCGAATTCGACATTCTTTATGGCGAAGGCATCAGCCGCCACGGCGAGATCATCGACATGGGCGTCACCGCCCGGGTGCTGGAAAAAAGCGGTGCCTGGTACGCCTACAACGGCGAAAAGATCGGCCAGGGCAAGGACAACGCCCGCGAGTTCCTGCGCGAGAACCCCGATGTCGCGGTCGAGATCGAAAACAAGGTCCGTGAATCGCTGGGCATCCCGCTGCTCGGCGCTGCCGAAGCCGCATAAGGCCCGCGCCAGGGCTTGCACATGGCGTTCGGCGCCCTGTCGCTGAAGGGCCGGGCGCTGCGGTATCTGGCGCAGCGCGAACATTCCCGCGCCGAACTCGAACGCAAGCTGGCGCGCTTTGCCGAAGACAGTGCCGAGGCGTCGGCCGCGGAACTGATAGTCCGAGCACTCGACGAACTCGCCGCACACGGTTTCCTCAGCGAAGCGCGGGTGGCCGAGTCGGTGCTCAACAGCCAGGGCCAGCGCTTCGGTGCCCGCCGCCTGAAGCAGACGATGCAGGCCAAGGGCTTGGACGCCGCGCTGGTGGCGGCCACGCTGCAGCAAGCCCGTGGCACCGAACTCGAACGCGCGCGCCAGGTCTGGCAGCGCAAGTTCGGCGGCGCGCCGGCACAGGACGCGGCAGAACGCGCGCGCCAGATGCGTTTCCTGGCCGCACGAGGCTTTGAAGGCGACGTGGTGCGGCAGGTGGTGAAGGGCAGCGCGGACGACGAGTGAGCTGCGGTGGGCCCCGTCGGTTGCTGCGTCGCACCATGCGACAATCATCGGCGCACTTTCCCCGACCCTGCACCGATGACCTTTCCGCCCGCGGCGGTCTCTCGCCAGCTCAAACACCGCCGCCAGATCGATGTGCAGGTGTATTTGCGCGACGACGGTTTGTGGGAAGTCGATGCAACGCTGAGCGACACGAAGACACGCGACACCCAGCTCGCGGGCCAGTTGCGGCAGGCCGGTGACCCGATCCACGACATGCTGCTGCGCATCGTCGTCGACACCCAGCTCAACATCGTTGCCGCAGGCTCGCAGACACGCTGGATGCCTTATGCCGGTGTCTGCGGCGACCACGGTGACGTCTACGGCAGCCTCGTCGGGCTCAACCTCGGTCGCGGTTTTCGCGAGGCACTGCGGCAACGTGTCGGCGGTGTGCTCGGCTGCACCCACATCACCGAACTGGCGCAGGTGCTGCCGACGGCGGTGATCCAGGCCTTCGCCGGCGACGTGATCGACACGCGCGGCCACGGCGACGAACAACCTTTCCAGATCGACCGTTGCCACGCCTTGCGCAGCGACGGCGAAGCGGTGCGTGAGTTCTACCCGCGCTGGTACCAAGCCCCCCAACCCCTGTCCACCGACTCCCCGAGGAGCCCCGAATGAAGATCCACGAATACCAGGCCAAGGAACTGCTGAAAGCGCATGGTGTGCCGGTGCCGCGCGGTTATGCGGCGTTCACGGTGCTGGAAGCGCAGGAAGCGGCGGCCAAGCTCGGCGGCGCGGTCTGGGTGGTCAAAGCGCAAATCCACGCCGGCGGCCGCGGCAAGGGCGGCGGCGTCAAGCTCGCCCGCACCCCGGCCGAGGTGACGCAGCTTGCGACCCAGATCCTGGGCATGCAGCTCAAGACCCACCAGACCGGCCCCGAAGGCCAGAAAGTGCGCCGCCTGTACATCGAAGAAGGTGCCGACATCCAGAAGGAGTACTACGTCTCGCTCGTCACCGACCGCGCCACGCAGAAAGTCGCCTTCATCGCCTCGTCCGAAGGCGGCATGGACATCGAAGAAGTCGCGCACTCGACCCCCGAGAAGATCGTCACCGAATACATCGACCCGTTGACGGGCCTGGACGACGCGCAAGCCAAGAAGATCGCCGACTCCATCGGCCTGCCCGCCAACAGCACCGCGCAGGCCATCGAGCTCTTCAAGAAGCTCTACACCTGCTACATGGACACCGACGCCAGCCTGGTGGAGATCAACCCGCTGAACCGCGACGCCAAAGGCAACCTCAT